>Ga0307514_10000014_pt1 | contig 459447 bp, 428 predicted proteins | sample 16_EM_MG_FD_203088 | JGI IMG/M metagenome (GOLD analysis project Ga0307514, IMG submission 203088) | Populus trichocarpa ectomycorrhiza microbial communities from riparian zone in the Pacific Northwest, United States - 16_EM | ecosystem: Host-associated > Plants > Roots > Unclassified...
CGATATCTTTAAATCTCGGCAAGCGGCAGCCGAAAAACCTCGTTTTTACGCCAAAAATGACAATAATCTCAAAGCAGCTTGCTGAGCTTTAAAGATATCCAAAATCGGAGACCACCAAAAGATGCGCTGTCTACAGCTGCATATTTCATGTACCAAACACTAAATTATCGCATGAATATTCGTGGACTTAATTGATGGAACCGTTTTGTACAAACCCGGACCGAACTGGCCAGGTCCGGGTTTTCATGGAACCGCTATAACAGAAACGGTCCGAAAACGGAACCGTTGCTAACACTAGTCATGCACTGAGATCAAACAGATTACAGCTGTATGATACATTACGAATACTGATGAGAATGTTAATGCATCCTGGTCAAACATTCAACATGATGGTGCGGCTGCATTCAAATTGTACGAAAGATCCCCTCTGCCACCAGCTTTGTCAGCAAAGGACCTCTTTGTAAGACTAACTCAAATATTGAATGCATGATGAATCAAGAAAATCGACCGTTTCCTGGCGGAAAGGTATGAGTATAGTGCACTCAAAAGCATTTCCAATACCGCAAATTGACTTAACTGGAATGATGACATGGATAACTGAAATGTGAGAGACGACAACTGGGAGGCAGATGATGAATCCGATGTAGAGCGAGACAATGGCATCGAGGATCCAGAAACCCCACTGCAATGAGGTGTTTGTGCCACACCAAATGTTCCCAGATTCATTTGGCCATCATGGAGGTAGAAGAAAAAGGCTGAAAAGTTGATTGTGGCAGTCAGTGCAATGGAAACAAGATGGAATAAGGGAAATCAGAAAAAGTAGGACAGCATGGGTTAATGATTTTTCACCTGGATCGATATGTTGCTTGACCCAGAATGTGACTTAGAGAAATATTATGGGAGAATTATAAGCAGTGGCATGTAAATATTTGTTCATAAACTGTAATATAGTTGGTAAAATGCACAATTCAGCGAGATATATAAATTTCAATATAATGACAGCGACCCAGGCAAGAATATTACTGTGACTATCTTCACCATGGGGCCCTTTTTAAATCAGTCTGAATGGCCGCTAATATGCTGAAATAGTTATGCATACAATTATTGCGGTCAGCAGATTGTGACTAGACAATACATTAAAATGAGCATTAATGGAGTTGCAACAATTTTTTATTTTGCATTATTGGTAAACAGAGTTGTAAATGGTTGCAGGCTATTCTAAATGGAGTATTGCCCACCTATGTAGAACAAAGAGAAAGCAGGATGCTCCCTGCCCCATCATGAGAGTGAGCATCAACGGAGCGTCAACAATTTTTGGTTTTGCATCTTTCGTAATCTGAGTTGGGAATGGTTGCAGACTGTCATAAATGGAGTAATGGCCGCCTTTGTAAGCCAAGGCAATAGCGGCATACTACCTGCCACAGTATTAAAATGAGCGTTAATGAAGCAGCAACGATTTTTGGTTATGCATTATTGGTAATCCGAGTTGTAAATGGTTGCAGGTTGTCATAAATGAATTATTGGCCGCCTATGTCGAACAAGCAGAAAGCATCATGCTCCCTGCCCCATCATGAAAACAAGCGTCCAAACAGCGTCAACAATTTGTGGTTTTGCATCTTTCGTAATCTGAGTTGGGAATGGTTGCAGACTCTCCTAAATGGAGTAGTGCCCGCCTTTGTAAGCCAAAGAAATAGCGGCATACTCCCTGCCACATTATTAAAATGAGTGTCAATGGAGCATCAATGATTTTTGGTTTTGCATCTTCAGTAATATAAGTGGCGCTAGATCATAAGCATCCCTATACAATGATTTTGGAACTTCTTTGGGCAGATAGGCAAGGTATATTCCTGCGACAGCCTCCCAGACAGTAACAACTTTCATTATTTACAAAGCTGCAACAGAGAGTTTGTTGGGCATTTTATCCTACAAAAACGGTCAAAACTTTGTTTATAGCTTATACCAGTCACATCACGCTTTCATTAGCCACGATGCAAGGCCAGAAATCATTGGTGCTCTGTTGATGCTCATTTTCAAGATGGGGCAGGGGGCATGTTGCTTTCTATTCTACCTATAAAGGCGGTCAATACTATATTATAACTATCAGTAATCTGTCACGCTGCAGATTACCCAGGACGCAGCACTTAACGTTGTTGACCCTCCATTGGAGCTCATTTCCAGGATGGGGTACGGAGCGTTTCTCTGATTGTTATATTTCTACAGGCTGCCAATAAGTTTAAATATGACAATGATGTACATACAGCTACCTTTTGCGATGAACAGCAGCATATCGGAATGTGACCATATATCACAAACCCGAAATGCAAAACCGAAGATTCAGAATCGACAGGTCTAGCAAACACTGGCAAAACCTGCTGGTTGAAGGGCATGAGTAAGGGTTTGGCCCGCAAAGAAGCAGCTGGTTGGGTTCTTCGATGGCTTAGGAACCCAACTGACCCATTGTTGCACTCTGAATCTGAACTGCAGGTGGGTTGCCCAGATCTGTTGCTAACACTACACTAACCTAACAAAATTACATATTGTAATAGTATGTGAGTTCTGCCGGCAGATGAACTGCAAATCGAGATTGGTATTACTCCTCAATTGATAACACACTCAGTATGAATCCTTACAACGTATGCATCACTCTGAAGGTCTCAAATCTATCAGGCTCTGCAGATTCTGAATTCTGGACCAATTGTGTGTGACGCGGTCACCTCAAACAATCAAACATTCTTGCTTAATTACTACATCGAGACAGTTATATTTGGGGGCATATTTTCTCATTCAGGTTCTTGGTGCTCCAGGTCGCCAGCGCCAAGAGTTACTTAATCTTACAAATTTTCTTCCAGTGTGTCTTATTCTATTGTATTTGCATTGTCTTTAGCCAACCTCAAACTCTTGCTTCCTTTCGGACTGTTGTTGATAGAGGATGCTAACATTAGAAATTATGAAGCTATCTTTTCCAGTACACCTGACAAGAAAGCTGTCTATTCTGGTGTGCAGGACAACATCCTCTATCGCAATGCTCCACTGCCATCCTGTATAGAAATATGAACCAGTAAAGTCATCTCTTGTGAACCCTCCAGGGCATTCCTCGAAATCACTATCTCTTGACTATGCTCCACGGCTTGCAGCATTTTTCTTGTTATTCCATTGCACTTAATTTCATAATTCCAGCTTGTACATTATCTCTCACATTCCCCAACATTCCATCTTCATTGCTGCAAATGGATCATACACCCAGCTGGGTGAGGAATCACTATTCAGAGAAGAATCAAGAAGCAAACCTAGAGACAGCACTTGCATACAAAATAGCAGCCATACATCGTCGTCCATCAACAGGTTGCCTTCCAATTATCTGCCATTGTGCCATGTATTGGAGATGACTAATATCCCCGATTGAGTAATTGTAGCCTGATATAATGGCAACATGTGACCCGGGGCTGGGTATGCATCAGTGTACATAGATTGCTGCTATGGCACTTAGATCTTCTCCGAAAACCATACCATTCAGTATACCCCAATGATCTCCCGTGCGCACATTTCCATCTTTATACCAACTACATTGATACATTGCCACCCTTAGCTGTACTTGCTTTTACACTAATGTATGGGCAACACACGACCCGAGGCTAGGTAAGAGCCAGTGCATATAGGTCAGGCACTATGGTACTAAAATCAGTATTGAATATCCTACCACCTGATTCGATGTATATACTCACCTGCTCTTGTGTGCATCCGGATCTCTATCCCATACATCAGTGGTTCGGTCTTGGCATATGGGCCTTTACACCATATGCGATTGTTTAGTTGCTGGATATGTTCCGCTCACGAAGATATATGAATTTCACCACTATTGTCAAAGAACGACAGAACCGACAGAAAACCAACTGCTTGTATGCCAATATTACAGTCAATTGTCTATTATGCCTCCCATGAATGCTGCAATGGATCAATTGTGCTTGACTAGTATATGTTCGTGCATGGAAGATGTATGATCTCATCCCAACTGAGTAACACCAATTGCCACCCAATGAGTCCCCGTACTTCAGGAGGATGAAATCTACCATGCGAGTAATCACGATGATGAAGAATACATTGCTGGCAACGCCGCTGATGAAGAATACATTGCTGGCAACGCCGCAGATCTGGGTGACAGTCGGGGTGATAACATGAGCGAGCCCGAGATTGTGGCCATGAAAAAGATGATGGAGGTACAACTTGAGAATCCATTCCATATGGTCAATTGAGACAGGTTCAAATACCGACCACTAGATTGAGCACCCTTTGTCGATGTGTATGCAATTGCTGTACCTTAAACTGGGCAATTCACTGTCAACAGAGACCAGTTCAAATACTGACAGCTAGATTGAGATCCCATTGTTGAAGTCTACATGATCGCTGTACTCCTGAATGCGTCATTTCATTCATGGCAATGTCCAGAGAAATCAAGCGACAATATTCAGGGCAACAATGCTACATTTCAAGTTCAGGTCCAGATAGGATCGCACATCTTCGACATGCCTACCGAACAGATGAAAGGTTACAGCCTATTCAGCAAGATATTTTCATTCTAGCATATACCCGGTCATCTTACCGGAGGAGCTGCCCATTCATATGGATTTCCACACAGTACTCATGGAGACCCGGTCATCATACCACAGTTGCTGATGGTTCTTTGGAATGACTGCACAATCCTGTATATGTACTCCCAGTCATCAAACCAGATTTCGCAGGCATTTCACATGAAGGACTCCAATGCGCACAGAGACTCCCGGTCATCGGAAGCGAGGAGCTTGTAATTTAAATAAAGAACTCTATTGTTCTCAGAGACTCCCGGGCATCCCACCAGAGGTAGTTGTTGTTCCTATCAAGGACTTCTCCACAATAATCACAGCCCCAGGTCACATACTCATTGTTCTGCAGTCGATTGGGTTAAAAAACCTGATGAGCAGAATGATACATTCCTGGACTCAGATCGGACGTGGCGGCCCCACTTATACAGAGCCCCTCTCTGCAGAATCTGCAAAATTTGAGGGCTGTATATCCCATAATTCGGAGGTCTACCGGGCAACATCAGATTGTATTATCTCTACATGCTGGAGTTGATGGAGAAGCACAAAGGCTAGATAATGATGACAGTACAGCACAAAGGCCACGACAGGGCGACAGTGCATCAGTCGCAGCCACTACACCGCCGATGGAGCCCACAAATGTCGCAAGCGGCCCTGTGGAGTGCAGTAATTTCATTTCCTCCTCCGAAACATATCGGTTTCACCCATCTAAAGGACAACTGCGAGCATGCATGTGGTTGTTCTGACACTCTCTCAACAAATGAGGTATACAGGAAGGGAACTACGGATAGCAGGAGTAGAGCTCTACCGTCTAGCCAGCCAGCCCGGAGCCGGAGGGGACTATGGGGCTCTCATACTCTAAGTAGAGTGAATACAGTATGATTAAAACAAACAAAAATGAGGTATACAGTGGCTGCTGAGGGCGACTATAGAGGTCTCCACTTTGGAAGATCCAGGTTATATTGAGACAATCAACCCAAGCGCTGCACAAGCAGGCAGGGAGAAGCAGCAGTAGTTGAGACAGAAGACCCACCTCAGATCCTTGAATGACTGCTACCAGCTCGCCAAGTGATGATGGGAGGTGGTTGGACTTTCGGGGCTTGGCTTGTTTCTGGGCGAACTGTTTGTCCTGCATGTCCCTGGTCTCCTTTCCCATTGATTCCAAATTCCAAATCTGAAGTTGAAGGTAGAGGTTGATGCACAGATGCTGGTGCAGGTTATGTACCTACTGATAATGGAGGTCATATCCCCATGGGATACAAGCACTATGTATCCATATCATCCAAGATATTACAGTCTCTCACACCATACCGGCCAATTGACCATGTGATCAATCAGGAACCAGGCTCCAATTTACAATATGGCCAAATCTGCAATCTTTCGGAAGTTGAGTTGAAACCTTTCATGGCCTAAATTAAAACAATCCTACCCACTGGATCCATCCACTGACCATTGGTGCCTGTGGCAGCACTGATCTCATATGCAAAGAAGAAGAACAGCGAACTGGGGCGGTGTCGACCACCCAGCACTCAATTACGCCACGGCGAATAGTTGATATCCTCTCCCACTGATTTTGGAGATAATGGCAAGAAAGACAAAACTGCAATTCACACCCAGTAAAGGTGGTTCGAGCCCAGAGTCATGCCATTTGTGTTGATGAACGCACCACCTACCATATAGCCAAGCTAGAATACCAATCAGAGGAGATCAGTTGTCGGCAGAGCAACAATGTTTACAGAGAGGGATGACCCTACTGGAACTGAAATTCAAATATAATAACCCTACCAGAGGTGCCAGAATCCAGGACCAGATTACACTTAACAGCAGAGACGTTCAGCAGTGATCAATGCTCCCACCGAGTATGGATAATAGTACCAGAAGAATCAATGTGCACACCTAGCATCCGGACGATGATAAGTCCACCTAGAGAATTTATGGCCAGAGTTCAAAGTCAGAGATGATATGAACAGACTAACCCAACTTATCAATATATCAGGGCTAATGGTTAAGCAAGTCAACCAAGACCAGCGAAGCGACAGGCAAAGACGAAGACGTCCGTAGTCCAGAGACCAAGGAGATTGAACCAATCGTCGGTCAGCAAAGAGACATACTGAACGGGATCACCAGCAGTCCACCGAGCCATGTTGCCAATCAACAATGGATGTGAGGCTATGTTGTCGACAGAGTAACAAACTTCCATGTGGGGATGACCAGGTCAAACATGCGTCCAACTGACAAGCAGACATGCCCTCTGGGATTCAGTCTACCGAGGTGTGCACCAAGAAGTCGACCGAGATGTCCACCAAGAGGTCAACCAGCAAGTCTACCATGTCAACCAAGATGCTACTGAAACCACCTGTCGAGAGGGCAACCTTGAAGTCAAACGGAAAGTGAGTGAAGCAGCCATACCAAGATGATTACCGAATCAATGCTCACTTCCAATGACTGTTGGGACCACAATATACTCTAAAGAGCATGCAGCAGCACCACACAGACCTCAGACAACATGTGCACATGGGAACTTGGTAAGTATAACCATTTCAGAGAAGCTTACCTGGTAAATATTGGCAAATGAGAGGTAACTGCAAACATGCAATTGACTTATATGATCGATGACTACTACAGGCTACGTCTGACACAGGTAGCGGAAGATCGCATCGATACCAAGTTACACGCCGACGCTCCCTCTCCCCCTGCTGATTCCGATGATGACCCACAAAGGGATATACGAGCTACGGGAATGGATAGTCGGTTGGGGTATGAGTTTGGAAGTGGCGGTGCAGAGGATAGGGAAGCAGTTCAGATGTTTCCTTTTGTTTCATTGTTTCCTTCTCTTCTCTTCTCTTATTTGATTTTGGCCCATTCCAAATGGTGTCGGCACGGATTTTCATGACTTGCAAATTGTGGTGGAGTTGCCGTGTGCGCTGAATACACTGAAAGGTTATCCTTGAGCTATAGCAATCGGTTGTGGTACTTTTGGAGTTGTATGATTGCGTACATAGAGTGATTATTTCTTTCCTTGTTTCCGTTTCCTACACTTCTCTTGGACTGGCTTTGGCAGCTCAAGACGTCTGCACCTAAAGAGGGGGATAATGTAACAGTGACACATGACCCGAGCCCAGGTAAGCGCAAGTGAATATAGATCGCCACTATGGCACTTGGATCTCTATCAACTTTCTTAGCACTGAATTCTACATATGTACTCACTCGCTCTTGTGTGCAACTGTATCTCTTTATCATACATCTGCGGCCAGGTGTAGGGGTATATGACTTAACATATTATGGCAATCCCAATCAGGAGATCAGCGATGAAAACAGTCAGGGCCCCTGAGAGTCCACCTTATTGTCTTACATCAAAGATGACAATTTGGATTACCAACTGGAGGTTCTTCTTCTAGGACAGGTACGCCAGGAGAAGTCATTAGGAACTTCAAAGGATCGACTGCCAATGCACCAGTGCTGAGCCAATAGTGTCATGGCATGCCCTCCCTTTTCAAATGCCGGAAATCCCACTCAGCCAATGGCAACACCACTGCTCAAACACCAATAGTCAACTGTTCTCAACAAATTATCCAAGCCTGACTGTGCACCATCCACCTGGGTGCTGCTGCTATGCCAGTCAACTGGAGACCAGAATATTGCACAACCCAAGGCTAGTGCTGTTCAGAACATCCCCCAATACTAAATGGCAATATTTGAGGTGGAGAAGACATTCTTGGAGGCAACTGTATTCACGAAGACTCCTCAGCCAAGATTGTTCAATGACACATAGTCGATAGTTGAAGAAGTTTGAAAGCTAGTTATATCAGCTCAGAATTGGCAGGGGGCATTACCATGTACTCCTGTAGGTATGCTATCTGTGTGTCAATTGCGCAGCAGTCTGACTTTCAAAATAGATCCACACACACAGGAAGCTGGAAATTTTGGATTCTATTTCATCCTCCTCTATTAGATTTCAGACATTGACTGTGCCCCAAAATATACATAGTTAAAACTGAAGCAAGTGACTATTGGAGGGCAGTTGGCAAATGGGGCGTGTCAAACTGTTGTCTGCAGTTACCAGTTTGATGTTTGCTCTGAGACTGAGCTTTGGATTCAGTTTAAGGAGCTCCTGTTTCACAAGGCAAATCTCTCCAAGGTTATTTATGATAACAAATAATGGTTCACCCAAATGAACATACTTGATCTAATTTGCCATCAATTTGTCCTTACCGCCAATAGCTTGGGGCACCAGCCTACGACATCGCAGTACTTCCAACCTCCCACTGCACTGACATTAGGGCAAACAGCTGCAGCAATTCATTGTGTGCTGTCCAAATCTGCCAGTGGAAAGAGGGTTATAGTAATATTTTATCACGATGAATGTCAAGGTACATTTTGCCTATTTCCTGTAATGAATTCGACGCTGGAAGGCACTGCATTCAGCAATCACACATTCGTAGACCAATTGATACCTTCATGCAGTGCAACTCCTCTAGGGTTAGTGCTCTGCAATCCCCATCAGTGCTCCTTGGACCAGATTTGGTGCTTCTGAATCCCTGTTGGTGCTTCGCAGCCTATATTTGGTACTCTTTGTTACGGGGGTGCTTAATCCCAATAATCAATACAATATTTATTGACTTAAGTACAACCACCTAGCTATTTTACTGTTTTCCTCGTCTTGTCCCAAGACTCAACCTCTTGAATCACTTGTCCAAGAGCGACCTAAATCGAACCGTCTCCATTTCCCGTCGCTGATATATAGGAAGACCAAACTTCCCCTTCATGCAGCCACTCTTCGGCTCACTCCTTGAATGGTAACGCGCCGGTGTTCAAGTATCTCAACACCAGGTAATCGATATCCTCGAGTTGACAGAAATGAAAAACCACTCGGTAGATGTGGGTTAAATGTGCTTCTTCCAACTGATAGAGTAGATCTCCGAATAACCCGACAACTTGTTGGAGAGCGTATTCTGATTGTGTCAAATGTCTCCCAGACATAGGTTGCCTGATCACATAGGTGGATGAAGGAAGTATTGGTAATTGTTTGTAATAGATAGTTTCTTAATAATATTTTAAGATCGTCTTCGGTGTTCTGTTTGTTGACTGTTGATTGCTGCTTGAGCTTGTCTTCTCATTGCCGGAGCAATGCCATCTCTTTATAGTCGTCTTCGAGGGTTTGCACGCCCATACTTTGACGCTATGACTCCATTGATAACAGATACATGTTACGTAAATGAGGTATTAAAGCTTTAGCGCTCCTGATAAGAATCAGGCCATCCATTTCACAACTACGCATCATGCAGTGTGTCAGATGAAGCTTGAACTTAGACATCTCGCAATCCGTTTGCATCAATAGTTCGAACATCTCCCGATCTTGGTCGGCAGTGCTTTATCGCAAATTAATGCCTCACCTTAAAGGCTATTTGGCTTGCGTTATAGATTTAGTCGGCGACCAACCGATACTATGCGAACGTAGAACCAGACGCGTCATCTCGTATCGAATACGAAGCTGACGTTGTAATGCATACTAACTGACGCCAATGAGCAGGGTTGCTTCCGGCCTCATATCTTATGCCGACGTCATAATTCCCTCAGTCACGTCATGCTTAGGCTGAGACTGTTCTCTTTGGCCGGGGAGTGCCCTGACGACTCCTATCACCTGAGGCAATAAGTCGGAGATCCCGCGTACTCGCATATTGACTATTTACTGTTGTGTCTCACAAGACATGTCCCGCTGGTATCAGGTATATTGAATGTGGTTGAAAACTATGCCCACGGCTAAAGCAAGCTTTCCCGCGATGGCGACATAGTTGCATCATCTTAAGTGAATCCGCTAATTGTTCTTGGTCATTTATTCAATCAACACGCGACTCCTATGTAACCCCGCTAAAGGTCATAGGACTGGCTCACATTGCCCATCATAAACAGGTGTTATGCATGTTTCGTGACTATACCGAGAGTAACTCCGTATCATGTATTCATAAGACTAATGCAAAGTACCATTATCGCTGTTTGGGGAGAACCCCTAACACTCTTTTTCATTCTGCACTCCTCCAACACTCTCTGTGTACTTCTCTTTTGCACACAGCACTCCCCATCACACCCTGTTATTCTTCCAGTAGTTGCTTCCATTTTTCATCCAAAAAAACAATCACATTTCAAATGCCTATTACAATTCACAGCTGGCTAACATCACATTACACCATTGTATGACATCACAGATCGAGCCAAACAACATTGGAATTTAATTTCATTCACTCACCTTATATAAATAATCCGCAAATTTAATAGACACGTTCAGCTCCTGTATGCCATTGATGAATTACTTGTGTCTGCTGTCATCCGCCCTGATGAAATGTGAGATGCAGTGGATGATTATGACACCATGATTGGTTGATATCATTCAATCACTTAGTCAGGTTATTGTTGCAGTGCACCTGCATGTATGTTTGAATCACTCCTCTTTTTCTTTGGTTTCTTAAAGTATCAAAGCAAAAAATACAATGTTGAAGATGCTAATAGCTAGTATGATTCAGAAGTGAAAATGAACAGTAATCCATGCATCATACAGCCCTTTGAAGGAAATCATGTGCTTATTTCCATCTTGAGAGTCTTACATCATACATGCAGTCAACTGAATGAATATCCACAAGAACCCAAACATCACTCAGAGTTTTTTTGTGATTCCCACGTACATTCAGTAACCTCCCAGGTGCACACCATGTACTCTGTGGCATTACAAGGTGTTTCCATACTTCTCTCAATGACTCCGATGGTCCTCCTGTACTAGTCATCAGAGATCCCAGTTACTTCCATAGCCGGCAAGAATACCCTCCTAAGGTCTGATATTTTCCAGAAATTGACATTTCAAAGTTTACATTCCACATTCTGTCAGATACTCCTCTGGGCTCCCAGTGTATAAAATACATTTTGCTAATCCAGAACAGGTGCTCTTCAACTGGCTTTCACGTTTCTTTGGCTGTACTGGTACACTACTATTTCATTTCACACTTGATATCTTCTTCCACCACTTCTGGCTGTCCACTGCAAGTATCCCTACTCCATGTTATGGATACCTGCTCCTCAATTACCTTCCATGATTCTTAATCTCCACGGGTACTGCTTCTGATCAAGCAACCCTTCTTCATCACCACTTGTATTCCCTCAGCTCTACACAGCACTTGTTATCCAGTCCATCTGTGCTGCCGGTAACACTTCTCTATTTCACCCCAACATTTCATACTACCTTTCAAATGGAGCAATTTTCATTCAGAGCTAGCTGATAGCTCATTAAAATTTTACTTAGATATAACAAATGTAGCCAAAGATTGGAATTCAACATTACACCCTCCTGATATACAAATGATGAACAGATGCCAGAAGAGAGTCCAGCTTCTCTGTATCATTGATGAATCATGTCTTGCTGCTGGCATTGGCCCAAATGAGTTGGCAGATCTAGTTGATGATATTATTCAATTATGTAGTTGGGTTATGATATTAGTATACCTACTGTTATTTTTCCATTGCTAGCCATGTTTTTTTATTGCACAATGTAGCAATTCAACAATGTAGTACTCAACACAATGTTAGCTAGTCTCGTGTGATTGAGCAGTTGATATTAAAAAATAATCCAATCCTTAGGAAAATTTGTAAAGTCTCAGTTAATGTCTGTAGTCCTCCAAATGAATTTGAATACAACTCAGGCATTTTTTAGAGTTTGATTGGTATTGCTGCATTGGTTGGATGACACTTTCTGGTTGTTCAAAAGTTGTCTCCCACACTCTGATACGCTGCAAAATATTGTACAATCCCTTCCATCAAACTTCCATCAAAGGTATCAGTAGTTACAGTTACAACAAGTGTCAGTGGAAACGCTTACGTAGGAACTTTTCCTGTCAGGAATAGTTTTATCAACGGATCCAGGTAACCCGGCAGCAGTTTCGGTCCACACTGGAAAATCTGTTCGGTTCAGTTCATGATCCATCCAATCACCAAATCTATTCTTTCTGGGCCGGCCAAACCTGGACCTGTACTTGTCAACCCAGGGGTTTCCCAGGTTTGGCTACACCCATGGGTTCTAATCTCCAGTTGTGCTTTTTGGGTTTGTTTATTTATGGTCTGACATAGATATTCTACTGATAAATGGAAAATACTGACATCGGTACAGCATTGTTTCTTTTAAATGTATTGGCTGCAGTTATAGCCGAAACAACGAGAGACCCGCTCACTACTCTATCCTGAAAATGAGCATCAATGGCATGTCAATGATCGTTAGTCTTCCATTTTGGAAAATTTGAATGGCGATTGTTTGCCGAAATTCTTGGATAAAAAATGGCCACCTGTATAGGCGAAAGAGTATGCTACATGCTCCCAGCCAAAATCTGAAAATGAGCACCAACAGAGCGTCAATGATATATTCTCTTGTAAGTCAGGAAATTGATTACAGAATTGGGCAATATGATGCATAATTTAATAATTGGCCCCATTTATGAGCAAAAATGCTAGCGTAGGCATTACTACTATCTCCTACCAATGAGCATCAACAAAGCATCAATGGTGTTTGGCTTTGCATCAAGGTTAATTAAAGCCTGATTTGGCTGTTATTGACTATCTACTACGTTTTGACTGTTTTTGGTAGCAAAATCACTCATGCGCACTTGGTTGCAGTGTTGTGAATGAAATCAGGTATTACCATCCAGGAGGCTGTCACGGGAATATTTCTGTCATATCTTCCTATAAAGGTTTCGAATGCCATACTTATAGATGTGAGTGATCAAGCGCCACACAAATTGCCCAAGATGCAAGGCCTAAAGTCGTTGATGCACTGTTGACACACATATTCAAGATCATACTGGGAGCCTGCTGCATTATTCTTTATGTATACAGACAACCAGTACTATCATTATATATTACCACTACCAAATTGCTTCTTGATAACCTGACTTATATAACCAAAACTCGTTGACACTCCAATGTCACCCAATTTCAAAATGGGGCAAAGAGCATGTCACTTTTGCTTTTGCTAATAAAGGCCGGCAATATATTCATTATGTATTACTACTCCCAAATCACTTCTGAAAGACCTGACTGAGAAGACAGGAGATCATAGACACTCCGTCAATGCTTATGTTTAAGAGATAGTTGCGATGTTGTAGCTACCATTTTTGGCAATAAGACTGCCAATAATATCATTCTGCTGTAGAGTGACAATGTCTCTAATTCATTACCTGACTTACATGTTCAAAAATCATTGACACTCTGTTGATGCTCATTTTACCACAGGTGTATCCACAATATGCACTCATCTGAATTATCATAGGAAATCATTAATGGCGTTATGGCAGCCTTTCAATCGTCATCATGTACTTTCTCCTTTGTGACGAAATTATTCTTCAATAATAAATATAAATATATTCTTTGACACATCCTCTATACCATAGCCACCTCTCTCTTCAAAAGTGCTAGAGACAATATCGCTACCATCCAAAAATGTGCTGCCAGGAAGCGTCCCTGATTTGTAGTCATGCGTGATAGGAAATTCAATGGCTGTGCAATGACATTAATTCTCACTGTACATACTGGCCGCCATTAATTGCCACAACGCAGCTGACAATATAGCTATGACTTTCTAAAAATCAGTGTCAAGAGAGCATCAACAATTTTTGTTCATTCATCTTCGATGATCTAAGGGCTCTGTAATACTAGTCCGCCATAATCTGAGCATTGTCCACCTTTATTGGCAAGTTGCTAGTGAGAATATTGCTACCACCTTCAAAAAATAAACATAAATGGAACATCAACACTTTTTGGTCTTGCATCTTGGATAATAATGGGGCAATGCAACTGCATCAACCCATAATCATAGTATTGGCTATCTTTATTGGCCAAGCTGGTATGGACGATATCACTACCACCTCCTGAAAATGAGCATTAATGGAGTGTCGTTCATTTATGTCTGCCATACTGGATACTCCAAGCGCTGCACAATGGCCACATCTTATAATCACTGTATCAGTCACCTTTGTCAGCAAAAATGATACTGACAATATTGCTACCACCTCCTAAAAATGAACTTCAATAGTGCATCAACAATTTTTGGTTGTGCGTGTTGGATACTCGTAGGGCTATGGAATGGCATTGACTCACAATCAACCTATCGGTTGCCCTTATGGGCAAAAATGCTACTGATGCTATACCGTCTGCCTCGTACAATTGAGTGCCTGAGGAGCATCATCAATATTTGTGCATGCTGAGTAAGCTACACAGGAATGAACTGCGCGTGTTGTTTTGAAATCGAGCTTGACGCAGTCAGTCTCATCAATATATCCTTGCATACAACTTCACAAATATGCATGCAAGGTCTTACATGTATAACTTTTTTGGCTTGTAGTTATAGAGACAATATGTAAAAAGCTACATTCTACTTACTATTGCCAGTCTCTCAAGTCAGATTACCAACGTTTCAATTTCCTACTACAATGTCAGATTCAAAATCTTTAAATACCTCATTGCTGCAGGTTTTGATTACTTCCAAAAATGAAGCTGTCTTTATTTGTGATTTGAGCGACCTACCATTACATATCATCATCGATGCTTGGTGAGCTTCAATCAATGTTGGCTCGAAACATCCTGTTGCTTGGAATGATTGTAGACATGCACCTTGGTGGCGATTTTTTCTGCACTGCAGATTGTGAGGAGACCAGCAACCCTAACATTATAGGTATCGTTTGTCATCAAGTACTTCACCATCCATCAGACCATGGCACCAGCTCAATGGGGAAACACTTGCTGAGAAAGCTGACATCGCAAAGGTAAACAATTTAACAGAGTAGGAAGTCTCTGAATTAACTGGTTTCACAGTTGACAAACCTGCATTCGCCATCGTCGACAGGCAAGGAAGTCGAGAGAATACAATTATAACTTTGCTGATGAAATTCGTATTCAACATCCAGATTTGATTTACATTAACTAAATTCTCAGGCAAAATGCTCCAAACTGGCAGCTATAGACTTTCAAATATCCGAATTGCGCCAAGATATGTGGAATCGCTACCTCTTGTAGGGAATTGTTTCAGCTCATATTCCATGGAACTCTATGTCATATCTCGAGCTACGACATTCATATAATGCATTAAAAATTGACCTAGTGCTGCCATCCACCACAACCCTCAGCGACAGTTGCCTGACGGAATACTCACTGACCATGGATATAACTGAAAAGCAATTGCCATCACGAGATACAGTTAGTGTAGCATTAGATGGATGGACATCAACACAGACTCTAGCCATAATATCAGTCATTGCTCACTGCATCAATCGAAATTGGGCATTGCGAGAAGAATGACTCATCATTGATGCAGTTGATCACCTAGTCTTTTCCGATTTTGAAACATAACTAAGAATGATATGTTCAGAGCTAACATACTGGAACAAGGCGAGCCGTACATTGGGAGGACATCCTTGATTGTTTTTAGCTTATTGATAGCCGTTTGCTGGGAATTACAACTGATAATTCTTTCAATAATTCCTCAATGACTCATGAACTGCAATTGACCCTTGAGCCCTTTGCAATCGAGTGGCCTGCATTGAAAAACCACATACTGTGTATGGCGCCAGTCATACTGCTGGCTTTAGACACATTCATGTACTCTCGTAGTGTAAAAGGCTGCACCAAGTCTTGGAAAGCCCATTAGAGCAATCATCAATTTGGGGAGAATGAAAGCATAGACATTGGGAAAAGTCAGAGATTACGAAGAGAGGGCAATGCTCCAATTAACATGATGTGGCCTCTGAGACCATGTTTAGGGAAGATAATTGAGAATGTATGCATTTCAAGATCTTTTGAAAGTCATGAAACTAGCCATCATACAGCAGAGAATGCTTGCTGTATTGCTAACACTGATACCTGATTGTTGTAACACGTCCAATGACATTCAAAAAGCTAAAGACCACATCGCAGTACCACTAATTATGGATGTCAATATGCATTAAAATACGACTCTGGTGTTGCTTTAGCAAGCAGACAAATTCCAAGATTTCACCCACGAGTTGCTCCAGAATCCAATTTTCAGTGATTACTGGGCAATCTTCACAAGACATAATGAATGGACTACCATTAAGTATGTTATGGAAGTTTTGAGGCCATTCCAATACTGTACCCAGTGAGTGACCAAAAGGCATATGGTCACATTGCATCATGTCATTTCACTCTACAATGGCATGTTCAATCACATGGATGGCATTATGCGAGCTTTGGCTAAGAACAAGACTCATTAGAAGGAAGATTTGTACTATGCAGTAAATATAACATGACTGAAGCTGTCCAAATATTATGCTAAAGTGACTCCAACAATGGGTATGCTTCTCATGTCTGCGCAAATCCTCGATCCATTTCAGAAGTTCCCATCATATTGGAAGTGCGACAAGGGAATGAATATCAATCCTGAGGACAAAATATGCTATACTACCCAATACCAAAAGATGTGTCTGAAATCTGTTGAGAATGAATACTGTACCAAACTTTGATGTGTGGCAGAGATGAAACCCGAAAGCATAGCAAGCAACAATCTCTTCTCCTCAGCAACTGCTTTAGGATCCAGCCAATCTTCCATCAAACCCTATAATTTGTCTTGGGATGATGACAAATACATCACACCTGACAATGTGGCTGAAACGACACCCAGACAAAGTGATCGCGCAGCTCACTTTTTCAACACTGCCAGGCTCTATTTGAATTCATCACCTGAAGTACCAAAGAGTCAGGGGGAAATTAATCCAATTCTCAATGATTACCACTCCAACGCAATGGAAATTCACTTTAAATGTTGGATATCGGACATCACCAACAGGTGGCACCAGCAAGGGAACATGCACTCAAAGTACACGAATCTCTCTGATGAGAGACTTGGCCAAATCTCTATCATACCACATGGTTTCGGAGTAGGGGCCAGTCTCTCCCTTGGGTACGATGTTATCGGCTGGAGGCAGTCAATTACTACAGTCTAGACCCTTCGCAACACAAACATTGAAAGGCAGTTTACGCAAGCCAATAATAGGATATTTGGCAGGTGATAACCCAGCATTGGATATGACGAAAAAAGAAAATGACTCCAAAAGGAAGGGAGAGACAGAAGAAACAAAATTGCACAGCGCAGCCAAGGTCCACAACTTTTTGGAGATGTGGCAGGGTAGCCAAAACCTATGTGCAACACAGAAGAAATCTCGCACTCCAAACAAGCAGATGACTGCCATTTGATAAATTTTAGATACGGAAGAGATCGTCAAAGCTGCCTTGTCAATCTTTCAATATAATGGTGCGGCAGCATATACATTGTCAGAAAGATCACCATTGCCACCAGCTGTGTCTGCAAAGAACCTCCCTGGAGGATGAACTCAAATATTCAATGTCTGTTGAATCTGAAGAATCAACTATCCTCCACTCGAAAGTGATAATTAAAGCACACCTGAATGCATTTCCAACACTGGACATTGGCTTGACTGGAATGGCGACTTGAATAATCCCAATAACAGTGAAGACTCTTGCACGGCACACATTGCATCTGATATAGAGCAATAAAATGGCATCGAGGATCTGGAAAGCCCAGAGGAGGAGGATATGAGTATTGCACCAAATGTTCCCAGATTGAATCGGCCAACCAAAAGTCCGAGAGACAAACTTACAAGATGTTGGTGACTGTTAATGCGATGGAAACGAGGAGGAATAAGCGCATCAAGACAAGTACAGCAGAATGTGCCAATGTTTCCCCAGCTGCTTTATGTAGCTTGACCAAGGATTTCAGCTAGAAATATATTATAGGCAGATGGTGAGCAGTTGCTTGTGAATATCGGTTGATGAACAGATATATACTGGGCGCAATGCATCTTTTAGCAAGAGATACAAATTTTCATCGTATGAGAGCGAACAGCGCAAGAATATCACTGCGCTCAGCATTGCCACTGGGCTGAGTCTCAATCTGTCACAATAACAACCAATCAGATCAAATAATGATGAATACAATGATCGATGGCAGCAGATGTTGAATTAACAATGCATTACAATTACCATCAAGGGAGCATCAATGGAGGGTCAACAATTGTTGATCATGTAAGTACCCTAATTGAACAGTGAATTAGTTGCTGTTATGCATATCCAATGTATTGGCAGCTTTTCTAGGAAAAAGAAAGAGCAACATGCTGACTGCCCCATTCTGGGAAGGAGTGTTAACAGAGCGTCAGCAATGTTTCGTTTTCCATCTTGAGTAATCTTATTTCTGATTGGTTGCAGTCATCCATTGATGAGATATGGGCAGCCTTTAGGGGCAAAATCTACAGCGACATACTTCCTTCCGCATCCTGAAAATGAGCGTTACTACAGGATCAACGGTTTTTGGTTTTACATATTTGGTAATCAAGGCATCGGGCAGATCTTCATGCACATACCAGAATTATTGACTGCCTTGATAGGCAATAATACAATATATCATAAAAACAACACAGATTCCAAATTAAACAATATCGCAAACTGCAAAACATGCAAAAACACATTACTGGTTGCTGAATCCACAATTTTGATAAGATACTATTATCAAACTGCAAAAACAAGAGTCTTATGTGAATCTATAGATGGACCCACTTGGCGATCCACTGACAACCCGCCCAAGTCGGAAATATTGGACTACATCCACCAAACTGTAGCCGAGTTGACAGTTCTGGATTATTGACAACCCGGACTGCCAAATTGGCCATGGTTTGGTTTGGACTGAGACCCAGACCCAGACAGAAGGTGACGGTCCAGAACTGTTACTCTCACTGCTCATGAATGTAATACTTGTTAGTGTACACTCCACCTCCGCCCATGCACATTTGCAGGTTCCCTGATACTATAATACACTTTGCTGATGTAGTATAGTGGAAACAAAAGGAATCAATTAAAGGAGATTGGTGAAATGATAATAAGAACTCTGACTTGAAGGAACATTCTATTCAACAATCGGTAACCAAATGTAATGTAACAGAGTAAACTTTTAAAATAATACATACTATGCTTGATTCAAAAGGTATCAAATCAGGGTCGATCTGTTGAACCCCTCATATCTCCCATCTCGTTATATTCTCCAAATTTCTATTCCCCATCTCACTTCCTGTCACTCTCCATTCCACCATTCTCCACAAATTCAATAGCAAGTTATTCTTCTCTCCCTTTTTATGCCATTACTTGGATTTTACATTCGGTAACGTCAATAATCAAGCTTGACTCCTTTGAACTTACAGCCTGTCAATCTTGAGTTCGAAATGTTGTGCATCATCCGCTGAATTGGCTTAATTCTTCGTGTGCATTTCCTTAATTAACTACATTCAGATTCTCCACCTTTCAATATAACTCAAAGTCAATACAATTATTGTTGACTAGTACATCTATATATTTCCTTGACTATAACCCTCTACAATTTCAGTTAACTACAGCTTCCCTATGAATCTCTAAGTTTACTCAATTTCACTCTCCAAGTCCATCTGCAATCTAGCTCCATTACAGTCTCCATGTACTTTTTATGGTTACCTAGCTACAGCCTTCAACTGCATCTCTTGACTAACTTCATTATGACCTTGATTTGTCTCTCTAAGGTTTCTTCATTACCATCATGAAGTATTTCTCCAATATTGCTTAATCTTTGCTTCCTATTGTATATTTCAGTTCACTCAATTCTGTCTTCAAGTGTATCTCCAAATTCTCTTCAACACCACCTCCATGTGTAATTCTAAGTTTACCCTATTACTGCCTCCAAGTTTGTATAATCATGGCTTCCAAGTATACCTCTAAGTTTACCCACACTGGGAAAGATAACTTTACACGATGCGTAACTCCTAGAGAAGCCGTTTCTTGGATGGTAATCCATTACATAATTCACGCGTGGCACTATGAGGTTCTATGGACCTACAAGTTGACTACATTACTATGATACACAGCTGATTTTGTGCACTGGATACTATACATCACACTGCATTCAACTTGAAAGAAAGCAGCCAGATGCACATCATTGCATGGTTCCATTTACACTCTGAAGTATACTCCTGATTCCACTGGATTGCACACTTCCAGCCTGCGTTACTATACGCTCCCAATTGCTCTCGATGGCACACTCCCAGCCTGCTCAACTTATGCTCCCAAGTACACCTCCAAGTACATTCTCAGGAACACTCCCGGGCATGCTCACAAAGACGCTACCAATTGCACCCGATGGCACACTCACAGCCTGTTTGACTGTATGCTCCGAAGTATGCTCTCAAGACGCTCTCAAGCATACTTCCAATTGCACTCGATGACACATTCCCAGTCTGCTTCACTATACCCTTCCAAGTAAGCTCTCAAGACACGCCTATGAATACTGAATATGCACCCAAGTACACCTCCAAGTTGCTCTCAAGTACACTCCCAAGTACGCTCTCAAGTACACTCCTAATTGCTCTCAATGGCTCGCTCCCAGCCTGCTTAACTGTACACTCTCAAGCAAGCTTGCAAGACGCTCTCAAGCACACTCTCAAGCACGCTCTCAAGTAGACTCCCAATTGCGCTGGATAATACACTCTCAGCCTCCTGGACTGTATGCTCCCAAGTCAGCTCTCAAGACACTACCAAGAACACCTCCAAGTACGCACCCAGGTAAACCACTGAGTCGCTCTCAAGTATACTTCTGAGTACGCTCTCAAGTACACTCATAGTTGCACTCAATGACACACTCCCAAATGCACTCTCCAAAGGCAAGACACTCTCAATCTCACTTGAATATATACTCCCATGTATGCTCCTGTGTGCTCGGTCCAGGAACTTGCTGAGTTGCAGGCGCCAGGCACTGGGAGGCATGAGTCTGGTGGGGGGTGGCGGGTGGTGAGTGGCTGAAAGCGTATGGTGGCCAAAATCATGACATTAGTCGATATCATGTTCTGAATCTCAACATTAGCATGCCCACTGAGTCGAAATCTCACGATGCCTCATGGTCATGGTGTTGACAATTGTAGCCTTACATTCCCCAGGAAAAGTAGACAATTTGAACCTGGGGAGCGCAGATCTCCAACTCAGATTTTCCAACGGAATCTGCTGCCTCGTTCCACTCGATTGTGGGCGAATGTGTGCCCCTTTGGTCTGGGGCTGATGGTGATGATGGCGATGGTGATGGCAGTGGCAATGACGATAGTGATGGTGTTGGTGATGGTGATCATAGTACCAGAAGTACTTAGACAACTAGGTTGGCTACGTCAATGTCAGCATCAAAGCTTCCACAGACTGAGTGCCTTCTACTCCCCAAAGCTTCCACAGATCTAGAGCCTTCTACTAGCCAAAGTTTCCAGAAACTCAGAGTACTCCATCAGCCAAAAGCTGCCCGTGGAAAACTCTACTCCTCCTGAATATGCTCCTACATGCTCGATCTAGAGACTATTTGAGTTGTAGCCACAAGGCAGAGGCATGTGGCTGGTGGCGGGTGGCAGCCAGTCGAAATCATAATGTCTGTCATTATCATAGTCTGAACCATATCTTTAGCGCGCCCACCAAGACGAAAGGTCACGATGCCTCATAGCCATGGTCTTGACAATTACAGCTATAGATTCTGTAGGAATGGTAGGCAATTGGGTCTTGGGGAGAGCAGATCTCTTGCTCAGATTTTCCAGCAGAATCTGCTGCCTGCTTCCCATCAATTGTGGGTGTATGTGTGTGCATTCAGTCTGGGGCTGATGGTGATGATCGCGATGGTGATGGTGATGGCGATGGTGTTTGGGATGGTGATTAAAGTACTAGAAGTACTTAGACAAGTAGGTTGGCCACATCAACGTCAGCATTGAAGCTTGCACAGACTTAGAGCTGTCTATTGGCCAAAGCTTCCATAACCTCAGAGTTGTCCATAGGCCAAAAGTATCCCTTGGAAATCTCTACTCCTCCCGATGCGAGGCTCACACAAGAAAGCTCTCAGGCAGGCTTTCGAAGAGGCTTTCTGGCAGGCTCTGAGGCATGCTCTCAAGCAGGCTCTCAGGCGGACTCTCATTGATAGTGTACAGTACCAGTATAGCAGCGAAGCCTGCAGGCAGTGAAGACTGGGTAGGTCCATCTCCAGCCGCCAGCCATATATAGTTCCATAGGCCCAGGCACACATCTCTATGAATCAACTAGCTATGACTATAGGCTGCAGATCATGTAGAGGTCCACAGGAAGCTTGTTATGAGCGGTGTCTGTGCACGTGTGTGCGTAGCACTGTCTATAGTCGATTTTCACTTTTGCTAATGCAATCACTGTCTTCAAGTAGTATATCTTCATACCTACTCAATCATGGCCTCCAAGCAGTGTATCTTTAAAATTAGTCAATCTTGTTCTCAAAGGTATATCCCCAATATCAATGGATTATTGCCATTTAGTACCCTTTCGATATCCCATTACTAGCAGCATTATATTATATCAATCTTCACCTTTAAAATGTATCAGAAATTATGATAATATACCTGCGCAACCAGTTCATGTATACTATTTCTCGATAGATTGATAGATTCGTTGGTTGATAGATAGATAGACATATAGATTTATCACCATGCAATCTAAATAACTGAGATTTCAAATTAATCAATCAGATGTACTAACTGCATTTTCCATTTGTATCAGTAGTATTTCTTAATAATATTTCATCCATCCAAACTGTACTTCAGCTTGGTAATATGCTGTCTAGCTTGTTGGCTATGTTTCCAGATATTCTGTACAATATTGCAAGTTTGTTACTTTTTTACAATATTAACAGCAATACTGCAAAGTGCATTACAAGTTGACAATAGAAATTCTACCACTCTGAAATTTGATCATATTAGAATTTTGATCTCACAACTCTTACACATTACAAAATTTTTCCAGTAAAGTAATCTTATTTTTCTGTGATGGCATTGCTATTCTGATCAATATCTATATTCTGTTGTTCTATTATTTCACAACAATTCTATAGCATTCGTCATTAAGTTTCAACATATCAATTTAGCTTTGCAGTATATAATCAAGAGGTAAGTGTATATTATACTTATCTGTTTGCTTTAAAATATACTGCTATATTTTTCTTGTTACTTTAAATATATTATCATGAATATTATATTTAACTACTTTCACTTGATTTGTCAATACTCACCCATCTCTATACCTGTTTTAATTTCATATAGGATTCCGTATATTTCTACAATATTATGAATGCACTACCTTCTTGACCACATGCATACCCTCTATTTTTGTTGTCTAGTTCAGTTTTCCTGTAATGTTATCCTGTACCCATCTTCAAGATCCTTGTTGCTTTGATTATCTAATACTTGTATTCACTGGGTGACCGCCAAATTAGGTGGCAAGTCACCAAATACTTTCATAAAGTAACCCAATCAGAACTCGCTCCAATTAAGACTATTGCCGAACCAGACTGGTACATCGGTAAGCAGTGCGAGACTAAGCTTATATACTGCTATCAACACACAATAAGCTTAACTAGATATTGAATACATTGGCATGTTGTATTGGCAAAATAATTTGTACGAGATACAAGGTTCTAGTACTAGTAAACTCCCAGCTTGTGCCATCCAGCCTGATACTTGGTATAAATCCGGTATATCTAGAGAGATTCTGCTGTAGAAAAACCTTCGCCCTTTCTCATCCGGTACTGCCAGGTATCCGGTAGAAGGGCGAACTGTAAATAGCTGTAAACAAACTCCATATACTTCATCTTCTGCTTCTTCGGTATTGGCTTAGCAGACACGGAGGGCTCGGCGGACTCGGCAGGATTATCGTCGGGAGGTCTATTGGCAATGAGGTTGATTTTTGGCGGTGATGGGGCCTTTCGAACCGTGTTTTCTTTAGCCATTTTTGGGGGACTTTTTTATGATCAGCAACTTTATCTGTCTTAATGATATGGGAGGTTGCATGTCGAGGAGCCATGTTGTGAGTTCGTGGTGGCAGGACTATTTCGTGTGTCGCGTGCAAAGTCAGAAAAATATAGAATTTTGTCCGGCAGCGTAATGTAGAGCGCGTAACACAATTGAATGCTCAGAAGGAATGAAACTCGGACTGCATCATGTACTTGAGGCCTTAGCAGATTCACAATCGCAAAAACAGTTTGCTCTGCCTTGTGTCCTATCAATAATGCCTCTGAGATAAATGATTGAATACAAATGCTGCCTGCAGTCATGCAATATCACGTTGGCTTATACCTCATATCTGTGGCTCAGGAATCAGGATTGCCGACGTTTAGAGATTTGGCCAAAAACGTTATACTACGAGTAGGTCTTCAACCTTGGAGGGATTTTGGGCTCAATAAATTCCCCACATTGTTCCCGTTCAACTGTAAAAACCGAGTGTGGCAAAGCCAATTAACCATATCTTCCCTGAACCTGACACGATGATATTGTCATCTCCAGGGGTATAAACTATCCGATAAACGTTTCGCGTTGCGCCCAGACAATGCAGCGTCTCGCACACTAGGCGTATGCCGTTTCAAGACAACGGATACATTTAGATTATCCACTTGGACGACAGAAGTGGAGTAGTAACCGCGTCTTTATTTGTACAAGGCTCAAAATAGGGTAGTTAATGGTTGATAAACATATAATGGGTTGTGAGAATTCGAAACAGCACACCCACCAGCCGCTGTGCCATAATAATCATTCAGCCTATGAAAAGCATAGGACCAAGGAAGCAAAAGGCACATATCCTGTACGACAATTTGGAAACACATATCATCATCATCGTCGTGGAAGCGAGCAAATCAACCAACCCGCTTAGACACACCAGATGTGAACTATCCATCACCCAGACTGTGTGGCGCAGAGAGTCGCGGCAGGCACAAGAAATGAGCCCAAGCAGCAGCATCAAGTACTGTCCAACCACCGCCCCCCTTACATACAATACTGAAGAAGTTTTCTGGAAGTAAAATGTGCACCCCGCGTTGCTTGTTCCCCACTGCTGTGCTCACTCTTGAGACTTTACGCATGTATGGTAAGTAGATAGGTACTTAAGTACATACATTGGTTAGATTTACATCCAGTGCATCGCACCCCCGATGGTGTTAATAATTAACCTCCGGTAATTATGTATCTGCGACGATTCGATAACAGGTTAGCACATCATAGTTACCAAATAATGCAAGCAACGTGAGCGATGAGCTAATGTTAGTGTGTGAATGCGTGTATGTGTATGTGTTAGAGTGTGTGTGCGTTTGTGCAGCACCCACTTCAAAGAAAGGAGCCGCAGACTTTTGGGACCTCTTTGTTATACTGCTTTTTACAGCTCATACGGCCTAATTACTAAGTACGTACGGTTGGCAGACCCATTGGGTTGACAGTAAGCCATGTTCCAAACATTTGCTAGGTTAAACTCAGTCCCAGTTTAGATCTAGATACTATCTCACCCAGTAATGCAATCATAGATCCAAGACAAGTTGAAAAGGATATGAACGACGTGATGAATAGTCACAGAGAAATACACACAATCAGTAACCAACAAAAGTTGATAAATACACTGCCCACCGCCCACAAAGCTACATGCAGAACACTCAATGGTACAGGCCGGTTTCATTCACGCCGTCAAAGTAAAAACTTGCAAAGCTCCCACCCTGCCCAAACATAACCACCCATCCCTACCACGACAAGCAAAGCAGACACCGTTACCGTTGTTAACCAGTTCCCAATGATAAAACTCCCGAGACTAAGGTATAATATCCCAAGTACAAAGGAAATAAAACGAAAGTCAAAGAAAAAGAACTATGTATAGGTAAAAGTGAAAGTATTTATACCAATGGCCATCAAAGGTGTAAGCCAACTTTCGCATTTGCACATCGCTAACCGAAACTCTTTATGATCCCCAAAATGAAGCAACACAATCGTGCACACAAAAGCAAATACACACTAAACACCATCCCAAGGTTAATACACCCAAAAAAGTACAAGTTGTAAACACCGAGGCATTCTATTAACAGAGCGATGACGAGTTGCGAAGGCGAAGGAGAACGAGGAGAACGAGGATGGGTTGAGTGTTGAGGAAGAATGGTTGCTATGCCGCATTACCGAACTAGTGTGGCCAGTCCGAGTTGTCGAGAGAGGGTTGGAGAGTTATGTCTTACCACGCCCTTCGCGAGAGGCTGTGGGAGCTAACTCGGCCCGGAGAAACAAGAGGCGGCGATGCTACACGCATACCAGTCGACGGATTGACAATGGGGATGGCATTGCGCTGTCGTGATGGTACAGGTGCATGATACTTCAGGATGTTATTCGGGAACATGGTTGCGTATGTCGAGGCATGTGGATAGACTGGAGAGGGTTGAACTTGATGTTGCAAAGGTGATGACTGAGGCGATCCGCTTGATGTAGATGAGCGATCGGAACTGGAATCCATCATGATGCGCTGCGCAAATGCAATGTCAGTACCCTGATATCCCGAAGGCGGATACAGCCATCTCAAAAACTAGACCGATAGACAATAACATACCTCCTCCTCTGTACACAGCTCCGGTATGAAAGTGAAATCGTCCTCCACGTCAAATGATCGGCCAGCCTCGAACTTCTCAACAAAAGTTGGGACTGCTGGGCAGTCTGTCAGCTCCTCTCTGGGCCTAACAATTTGAAAGGATTTGAGAGAAGAAGGACGATGAGGATTCCTACGAGAGCGGATGCCCGAGGAGGATGGTGCCTGAATGTGATAGCCGAACGACATAGCGTTGTTTATTGCGTATATAGTTTAATAGTTTGAATTAATGAGGTATGTATTGTGTGAGATGTTGATGGCGATGGCAGAAGTACGGCGGAGAACGTATCTGATCGAAAGGGTAAATCGCCGGCGGAAGTTGAGGCAAGTTGGGGCAGGGCAGGTAGGACGGATAAGAGCTGACTAGGGGGTTGAGAGTAGAGGGTGTTTTGAGTGAGTTAAGTGAAGTGTGGTGTGGTGTGTAGTGTCTCTGGTGTGTGGTGTCTGGTGTGTGGTGTGTGGTGTGTGGTGTGTGGAACGGGGTGTGTTGGTGCAGTGGTGCGCGCGGTGAGAAGGCAAATAATGCAACAACGAGATGTATTTAACGGGAATAAGGGGGGGTACAGTGGACAATATGACAAGTACGTGCAGTACAGTATGGTACGGTATGGTATAGTACAGTGAGGGCAAGCGTGTTCGGTGAGGCGAAGCAAAATCCAACAGAGGCAGTGATGCCGATGACGATAAGGATGAACGTTGGGAGAGGGGGTTGGTGGGTGTGGGATGAGAAGGAGGATTTTATCGTCATCACACCACCACCACTACCACACCCGCCTGCACACCAGGATTCCCACCTTCCTTTCAAATCAGGCCGAACCAAGTGCAGGCGCCGTGGAGTGGCAAACATCAAGGTCAGCCATCCACAGACGGAAAAGAGGTAGCGTCTTTCCCTTCTCGAATTGGTGGGCTTCAATGTCACACATCCGTGGTAGGGATTTCGGGTTTAGTACCGCCTCTCAGCTAAGCCTGAACAAGCAATGGCAATAACCAATCCGTGATGCGTCCTGCCGTTCTAAAAAAGTTTCAACTGCTATTCGGCACGGAGAGAATATTTACCAGAATCATAAGGAAATAGATTTAGATACTTGTAAGGATTGACTGCGGTCCTCACGTTCCAGTATTAGAGTCATCAATTTTATGTCTCGAGACTTCCGCTTTTTGGCGATCATCGAAGAAAATGATGTCAACAGGAATCATCCAGTTTCGGTATCTCATGCCATACTCTATAGTATTTTCACCCCTCCACCGCGCAAGTAAAATCGCCCCTGCTTTCGTCCTGAACTATATTAAGACACAACGAAGGTTCAATTGCTCAAGAAAGTCAATATCCATCCACTCCTCCACATAGAGTGCTCTTCGATTCGCTTCCTGCATATGTGTAGTGTCGACAAAAAGGAACCCGTGGTTTGAGAGTGACTACACTAACTTAGTGTAGTTCTCCCCTACCGCTTCGTCCATACAAGAAGGGTGTAGGCCCGCGCTTGAACGGTATATTTTGTTGTCAAATAAATGAACTAACGAGAATAAGAGGAACCAAATTTTGAGGCTTTCCCTGATGGGGACCGTAGCGTCAATGAACTATTGTCACGAGTTAGAGTAGCTTTACAGCCAACAACTTTCTCGCAGCTGTTGCGTTTGTGGCAAAAGCGAGAAAAATGATGCAAAGGATCGATGATGATCTATTGATCCGTGTAAATCGTAAACTACAAGACGATGCTGTAAATTGTGGCAGAAGGGAGTTTACTTAAATTCTGGTATATTTATAGTCTGTATTACCAACCTTAATGCACATTCCATTGAAGACAATTTCCAGTTTCTAACCATCATTTAGTAGATAGATTTGATTAGTTATTGGAGATGTAAGAGAGATATATAACTGAAAACTGTATACAAGATACTTTACAGATATTGAGAACAAAGTTATCATACAATTCATTGTTTATTTGAAAATAGCTAAGTTAAATAATTTTTTGTTTAGTTGCAAAGAATATTGTAATAAAAAGGTATAGTTGAATTTTAACACTAAGTTAGTTCTTAAGAATTTTCACTCTAGTCTTATACTAACTGTAAACCAAATAATAAACTATAAACAAAACATATAAAACTCTTTCCAATTTGCCTGTTACATTGATTATATAGCCAACAGGTACATTATCAATACTATAAATACTTTTAACTGAGTACTTTGTCATATATAAAAACAAAAACAAATATTAATAGATACAGTCTGCGATAGAGCAAAATTGGTAAATGAACTTTATATGATGTTACTTAAAGGGAATTCAGAAAATTTACATTAAATATACATGCTAAAAACACTTATTTTCTAAGGATATTAAGTAGAATAATTAATTAACCTGATGACATTAACTATTTAAGCAGTTTGAACTAAATAATCTTGGTCAAAGTAGTTATTTAAATATAGAAATGTATTTTGATAAAATAGAAGTAATATATATAAATAGTATTGCTGATTGGATAGATGAATTTAATTTTCTACAAATAAAATCAATCCAAAACTAAATTAACTTAGATGGAGAGTAATAGAAAATAAATGACCTATTTTGAACCATTATTCTTTTCAGAAATTCAATTGTGATAAAGAAAATGAAATTACGTATTACACACAATTGAATATATTCAATAGTAAACTTTAAACTGTTTATATAATTAAAGAAAAAGATTATTTGAAATATTTAAATTCAAATTTATTTTATTATTAATTATTTATACTAAAAGATACATGTTAGTATATTGTAATTTGCTGATATTATATATAATGTATTTACAGATATAGTAATTTCTATACTACTAAAATATAAATATTCTGCTTCTATAAAGATCAAAGATATATTACTGGAATACACTAAAAATGTTTATTGTATTGATACAAAACAAATACTTATTCAAAGAATATTTCAACCAAACTTTTTTCATTGCATTTGATAACACAATTTAGACTAATCTACTAACAAATGTATTATCTCAATCTATAGTTCTCTATAACTACAAGATATACATAATTATCACAGTGTATTAAGAATGAACAACAGAGCAATAGATATTGGGTGTTGAAATATATTGTACAAGTATCAATCTAAATATAGATTAATAAATCACATACAATCAATATTTGTACTATAGACTTGTTTCCTTACCTAATGGAATGCAACTATTGATAATGGTTCAAAATGTATAACATCAAAACATATAAGATATATTTTATAAATCCAATCTGCTGATATTGTAATCTACTTGGAGGGTATTGTAAGTGTTTGAAAATACAATTACTGTTACCACCAACTGATATGACTGTCTTTACATATATAAATCAGAATAAACTTATACAATAGTGATACTACAATAATGATCCAAATATTTATTATTCAGAAGTTACCGATATAATTCAAATATTACATTGTAAAACATATTCTGTTGATACTATAGATATGTATTTCATAGTTAGATAATAATTTAACATATTCAAAAATTCACTGAATATCGTTATTACAGTAAACATCCAGAATCATTGCATTTCTGAAATAAACTGAACTATTATACTGTATTACAACTAGGGATAAGAAATATATAATGTAGTATGATATGTATCTAAATATTAAATAGTAAACAATTCAAAATATTATTCCTACAATTGCAATTATCAAACAAAATATCTCTATTTACTATTAGTCAAATTCTATAAATTATAAAACATCACAGAGCAAAACCATATTTGAAGTAAATCAGATACTGGTCTCATTACTGTATAGTTTGATTTTTGGTTAATTCCCTCGATGATTTTTGCTAGCATATTGCCTATTTTTCATGGACTGTATACAAATTATTAAGTATTTAGCCAATTAATTCACAACTAAGTTTATTATACTGTTATTATTCAGTATAATTCTTCTCTATAACGCATTGCAGTTATTCACTGTCAATTACCCATGTTACAATACTAATTATATCTAGTTATCCAAGCAACAAAATAATTCCATATAAGTAATTTTTTATAATATGTATTGAAGCTGTCAAACAATATCCCAAAGTATATCTATCTTACTCTTGTACTGGCCTGTTAAATGTTGCTTATCATAAAAATATTATCATATGTCTCACACTTCTCTGACATATTAACTGCAATCAGTTATTACCTACTGATTCAGTAATATATACTATCATAAGTATTAATAAAATACTAATAGCAAGAATATAATTCGGAATTTACTTACTTAGTTAAATTAAGCATAAAGTAAATAGTAGTTATTGATGCAAAACTATCATCATTTCTAACAAACTATAAGATTGTTTAAATTGGCTACTTACTATATACAACTTTCAAATTAGTCAGTTACCAGTCAAATATAGTATATATTTAGAAAATATAAAGTATCATATTGAAGGTTGATGAAGTAATATAGTTATTGTCATAATGAGACTTATTGCGCTAACAAGTTGATTGTAATAGAGTATGTAGTATTGGTTTCTTGAAGCATCTAGATAGTGAAACTCAAATTACTACATCAGCAACAACCTTAGTTTCCATCTGAAAAACCTGGGTATTCTGGACGGCACTGGTTGCTCTAACAGAACTGAGAACCCTCTGATGGAGAATTCCATGCTTCTGGTTGCCCAGGTGACGGGTTACATTTCATACTTACCTGCTCACCTTTACATCTGGAATGTAATGTCGGATATGCATAATCATAACAACACATGTGTTCCAGTCTTCGCAGGGGCTGCAGTTATGCTGAAGCTGTTTACACAAGGCCTGGTGATGTTTATACCGTTCTCCAGCTGAGTGCCACATTATGTTTCTCCTGGATTGCTATATATTTGATGCTGCACTCTCCCCTTATATGTTTTGCTTTGAGATGTTGTCACTTATGAAAATACAGTCATTGCTTTAGATATATTTCTTGCTATTGCATGTGCTTCGCCATTATAGTATTTAGTCGTTTACACTTATACACAGACGTCGGTTCCACGTGAAGACCTCCAGGAGTCTGCCCATTGCAAGTAGAAGAAATGTCATGTCTGACTGAGCAAATTAATGTATGCTGTGACTGGCAGAGAGCACTGATGAAGGTGTAGACACCACCCGCAGTTTCAATTGCCACTGTCTCTGTCTCTGATTCCTCTTGAACGCTTGTGTTTGCAGTAGATTTGTAATTATTGTGCAAGCTTCTGGATTAGAGATAGGGGTAGGCAGGTTTTCAAGACCGCTGAGAGGAGTGGGAGTGCTCACAATTCCAGATGCAGGGTTGGATACAACAGGATGTGTTGAGTCTGTCGAGGAGGTTCCTCTGGGTGCTGGTGTGCTACGACAGCTTGTATCTGGTGTGGCGGTTGGAGTTTTCATTGACAGTCAATGTGTAGCAGATGGGGTGAAAGTTAGGTGGTGAGTGATATCTTTAACAGGAGAATTGTTCCGCAAAAATGAGGGGGTGGAGTTCTGACCATGCATTGTAGAGGCTATGGAACTCCCTCCTTGAGGGGAATCCCTCTTCCAAGCCGATACAAATACACATCACTTACCAGGGGGAAGTTGAGAATTCCCTGAAGGCCACCATATTTGTGGATTCTGACAAGTAGCAAGACTTTGATCATTTCATATGACTGGAGTCCTCTGAGGGTCAGGGCTGTTGGAAGGTATATTCCGATATATATGTTCGATGTTTAGAATGTAGGAATAGTTTCCGCTGCCTGCATATTCACAGGTAGGCGAGGTAGACTCCTATTTCAGTGACCACGGTGGGTGTTGAGAATGAAGGAAGGCACTGGGTAGCCCGCTCTAGACTCAAAGCTGTGACAATAATCGGGGATGGGATCCCTTGAAAAGAATTCAATTATTCGGTTAAGAGTCATCTGATTAACCTCAGATCCAACTCATCATCAATATTTACTGTTACAGCAACTTCTGAAGGTCAATTTGCACTCCTTGAAGAGTGTCTATGCCTTTGTGGTGCGGTTATCATAGTATTCCACTCATTCTGGGTTAGTATTCCACTCATTCTGGGTATTGTACCCAGAATGAGTGGAATACTATGATAACCGCACCACAAAGGCATAGACACTCTTCAAGGAGTAGTGTTAGCAACAGGTCTGGGTAACCTGTCAGCAGTCCGGGATTTGGAACAGAAATACAGTTCAGTTCAGTTACAGACCTGTCCAAAACACTGAACCGCTCTCTTTTGGTGGAGTTAATACCCGGACCCAACATAAACTCATGGTGATTTGGCCGGGTTTATCATACCGCAGGTTTAGTGAGGTTCGGTTTTTTGATTGCGAAAAACCCGTTGCAACAGTTCCAGTGCGGTTCCAACCTGCACTCAGAACCGAACCGCCACATTGGAACCATTGCTAACACTACATCTGTATTTTCGGCCACTAGGCGAGTTGGTAGCTGTGTTGGATGGTTGCACAGTGGGGACAACCTGAGAACTACTCAGCTTGCTTTGAGATGCATGAGGTCTGAGGGGTAAAAGTGGTGTGTGATGCAAAAGCAACGCCCAATGTGGTACACATCCCTCTGTGCAAGTACTAAATCTCCTCTCGACAATTATGATTCATGTGGTGCCCGGTCGATTTGCAAGATAAAGGCTGGGTCGTTGTGTGTTTGGCAACCAACAAAATGCAGGTTATTAATCAAAATTAACATATCTTACAAGTTGAACCCAGAATTTGCAGGAACTCGAGTGAATATATCCCATGTTCTCACCCACACCTCTATTTTGTTTTCCTCCCGTATTAAACATCCTGCCAGCATCCTGTACTATCCTGATATTTCGTGACTTGCACACATCCACCTCTTGCCTTCCAAAATACAGCTCATAACCTCCACAACATACAACATTCCTTCCCGGCTTCCATCTGTGGCATACAACTATATCACAATGCTAATGCCTCGAATGTAGATTCATCTTCAACTCACTGTGACGTCACCAAAGGGCAATCCTAACGGAAAGTGGAAGGCAACTGCTATGGCAAAAATGCCGACATCGGTTATAATGCGATGACTGTTGTTGGATTGGGACCGCATCCAGGGAATCCTCTCAGCACAGATCTGTCGACTCATAGAGATATTGAATACGTGTGGCATTACCAATGAGAGCGCATGGGACCTCTTTTATGAAATAGTCTTTCCTGATCCAGTCACACCTCGCCACTATCCACAATCCCAGCTGATGTGACTGGACTGGAGAAGCAGGTGTTCACCATTTCGCGAGTGGTGGGCAGCCTTCATCTCATATACGTGGGCAACTGTTTGACACAACCCACCACCAAATCAACAATTGGAGGTGTGACAACCCCCGTGCCTTCAGGGATCAAGTTGATTGCTCCACTCTGCAGAAGAGAAGGTCACAGAAGGATTAATGCACCGGCAAGCAATTGTCTTGGTATGCTGGCAATGATCTGAGGGCAAAGATTGAGCTGCCAAGCTGCCAGCAGTACAAGCCCGGTGACAAGTTGGCCTTTAGACCACTGAAAAGCGATGCGATAATCAGTTGGATGATAATGATGCGAACTGGGCAGATAACGCAATGCAGAGCAGTCGAAGGCGCCATCCTGGCGAGGGCAATGATAATGACAACAGCGAGGGTGATGAGGACATGCTAGGAGGTGAGAACAGGACGAGGAAAGGGAAGCGAAAACAGGATGGAATGGGGAAAGGGAAGGTGAAAGGGAAGTGGAAAGGGAAGTGGAAGGGGAAGGCAACGGAGAAAGGGAAGGGAAAAGGGAAGGAATACAGTAACGGGAAAGGTATTTTTGAACAAACCCCAGGGGGAGATGATATCTCTCATGCAGGTGCTTTGCAGTTGCAGAAGAGAATGTGTCTGGCAGAATCAGATACAAAGGGCTAACGAGTGCACATATATTACGAGCCGGATGCATCCCCCGCTGTGTCTACTTCCACAGATATTGCTACATACTCTGCCAGCGAGTTGGACGGGGAATGCAACTCAGTATATGATTCTGGGGCGGATGTCGGGTTGGAGGAGGATGTGGGTACACCAGGTAGCATTGATTTGGATGGTGATGTGGATATGGAAAGGTATGGTGATGATGAAGTGGAGGAAGATAAAGAGGAGGAAGATGAAGAGGAGGAACAGGGGAAGGAGGAAGATGAGAATGAGGAGGAGGATGAGGATGAGGAGGAAGATGAGACAGAGAATGATGGCAAAGAACCTTGCACAATTGACCAGGGAGAGAAGGTAAATACTTTTACCAATAATCTAGATACCATGGTAGACTATCAGCCTATTGTGCTACCTGTGTAAGGCCAGGAGATCCACCAGGAAACCTCACGGCCACAACCTCTGGCGCCTGGCCCACGACCACAAACCAATGAGCCTGGCCAATGACATCAAACTCCAGAGACTAATCTCCACAGTTGGCTTGATGTTTTGGGGCTTGTGACGCCGGAAATACCTTTCTGGTGGTGCCAACTTTGCGAGATTCTGAGGCAGCCTGAAACATCACAGATGAGAATATGGATCAACCTCTGATTGGCGAATTGGCAAGAGGTGACAGTCTCCCTGATGTTCCTCTCTCTAATGTCCCTCTCACTGAGGTGTGGCTGGATGGGTTAGTAGGTAAGGATTGAACCAGTTCTCACATTGCGGAGGAGGCTATGGTTGTTGTGTTCAAGTCAGGGTCAAGTTCTTGTCTCATTTGTTTCCATTGATCAAATCTGTCTAACTCAGGCATTGATCATTACACGTATCGCAACGTTGTTGAATCTCTCAGGGTGCATTTTTTTCATGGGTTTTGTATTTGTTTTACTTTATTCATATTATTATGGGACATTGCGCATGCAGCGCTTTTGCAACTCTGGGCATGTAAGGAACCTCCTTGTAATAGTGTTGAGGCTGAATAAATCTCTCAAGTTAGCTTAAAGTATTGTGAACTTATACCCACACCAGGCTGCTCAGGCCAAGCACCAACTTTGGTCAATTTGTACAGTGTATACCCCACTCGGAGCGTGTCATCAACAATGCCAGAGAAGACTCCGTTCGGTTGCCCCAAATTGTCATGGTGAAAGAAATTCACCTCAGACAGCTGGTTACATAAACATATCAAATTACAGCAGCCTGAAAACCATCAAGTTGCATGTCAGAAAAATCTGACTATTCACAGTATACTCCGATGTGTTAAACCCCCTCAGTGTCGAGAATTGACTACTAAGAAAGATTCAGTTGAAGATTTGGATCTGTTTCCCTACCTTGAACAACTTGAAAACATTGCACACTCACAGTATCAACCACTGCTGCCACCTTTGCCACAAACTGAAAGATACCCATCCGCTGGCACTCTACTGAGCGATCAAATTGGCAAGCCATGGAAATTTGACGCACAGGATTGCTTTAAGACGAACCTACAAAACAATTCCAACTATCTGCTTGTGATGTGTGAAGAGTACAATTATATCTAGTGTGGGATCAAGATGAAGGGCATGAAAAGAAACTATGACAAAGTGCTAAAGAAAGAAAACACTGCAATTTATTTCTCAAGCTTCAAATACAGTAATTGAGTTCAGAAGATGGTGGCTAGGATGCTAGATGATATGGCTCTCGGGGAGTGGGAATGACGCATTCTCGGGGAGACGAGATGGAATCATAATTTTGAAGGCCCTATCAAACTTGGATTTGAGACATCCTCAAATGCATGAGATTATTGATGTGGCATCCAGCCTATGCCATTCATCTCATATATGGCTCTGAGCATTGCCTTAACAGTGATCTTCCACAGAAACACCTGTATACCGAAATGCACACTGTGCACTGGTGGTTGAAAACTCAGGATGGGTCACATACTTGAGGACAATAAGGTGCTCATCGACGTTGAGTCAACTGTCAGGGTGGGGAATTCATTGGTTCCCATGATTGTCATGTCTGAAGGTACACATTTCTCGAATTTTGCTGGCAACAAGAGACAATGGCCTGTATATATGACAATTGGCAATCTATCATCAAAGATCTGCCAGATCCCCTCAATGCACAGAGTTGTAATGGTCACTCTCCTGCTAATTCCAATCCAGAAACCCAATATTCCTCAGATGTGACTGGATGAGCAGCGGCTAACGAACTGAGAGGTTGTGAATAAATTACTGCAACAGGTACTCCAGCCTCTCATCTTTAAATACAATTCCAACATCAAGAGCAGATATTACCAATTTCTCTCTCCAGATGGCAACTTCAGGTGTTTCAAACTGCATTAAACAACATGGCTTGGAGATTGCCGAGAGTACAGTAACCTATATCATCTCAAGTGGCATATCTGTTTTCAGTGCCAGTGTCCCAAGAACAAACTTCGTGATTATATCCCTCCTGACACCCATTACCCCAGGTGGGATCACAAGCTTTATAGAACGTTTAGCGATGCCAACACCAAGGCACCCGATGCCAAACTCTCGTCAAGCAATGTTCACCCAGAATTCAATCTGGTTCGACATAGTCCCATGATCATGAACGACCACCTGAAGCCCGACCTGCTCAAGGCAATACAGATCAGGCTGCTTGACAACTTCCAGACTTAGATGTTCCACTTCATGAAGACATAAAACCATCTGGACACATATAATGCAATCTGGTTATACATGCCTACATATCTCAACCTCACTCCAAAAAATCAGTTATTTGAAGATGTTTCTAAGTGGAATTGTAAGGAGATGAATGAAATGAGCTGGTACCTGCTCGGAGTTGTAACCCAGTCTCAACAAGACGAATGCCCCCCTCACTATCCCATATTGAAACATGTAATTGAGTGCACACAGGCATTGTTAGAAATCTTTATGTATGTTCGATATAAGTCTCACAAAGATGCAATATTGAGCTACTTGGAGGATGCGTTGCATTGTTTCACACCTTGAGACATGATTTCTTACACAGGTGAGCCGGCAGACAGGCGAACGCCAAAGCCTATGGCCTGCGAAGGGAACTTGTGAAGAAGCGGAAGGTAGATGAGGAAACAAATGCTAACACTTGGATGCAGTCCAAGAAGCAGCGCAAAATGAATGTCTGGAAGGATTATATGAGCCATGAGATAGATGTTTTCAAGCAGCTAGTACGCAACTTCAACTTTCCAAAGATCTACATGATGTCTCATTGGGTCGAATACATTTGTTGATACAGAGCCATGTAATAGCATTCTGCCGAGAGATGGGAACAAGCACACCAATGAACTTCAAGGATGGTTGGAATTACTTGAATCACAATCTCCAGAACCTGCCACAAGTAATCACCTTTCAGTGTCACACTCTCTGCTTCACAATCAGAGAGTTCAATCTGCAAGCCCCCACTCAGCATCAGGAGAACAACACTGCAGCCTACAATGTCCTCTCTTCCGGTGCTGATCTGGCTGCCCTAAAGAGCTCTCAGTCATGAGCGAAGCCCACATTCATGGGACCCCAAAACAGTGATGATGGAAAGCATGCTGACTCTAGAATCAAAGATTTGAGAGCATTAGGTGACAATGCACGAGACCCAACACACCACGCGGCAATTTAAAGTGGCATGTGGGAGTTTATCAAATGTAAGAGTGGTAACATGATGTATATATCAGATGAACAACTGTATGCAATGGATCTCTGTCTTTACCATGGCATTAAGCTTCAACTGGAGGGTTTGGAAGGTGAATGCATATCTCAAATGTATTGATACACAGGAAGCCAGAGCTGGGGCAAAGGGGATCAACTAAACGACTGGGTGTGGATAACACAACACCCTGGGAGGTGTTATGGCGAGCTGAATGGGTGTCTCTCGTGGCAACTGCAATGGCTATTCAAAATCAAGCTCCAAGATGAGGATGGAGCTTTTGTTGAGTACTGGTTGGCGCTGGGACTCACTCCAATATCTGAAAACTCAGGTAACCTGGATTGTGTTACGAAATTTGTACAAGTTAGACAGGCACCGGCAGCCGTTGCATTGCAAGTTTTCAGCATGGGGAACATTGTCAGATCCGCACGGGAAATTCCAGAGATAGCTACTAGTAGTGATCCATGAGATGGATGGAATGAGTAACAAATTGTCAATTGTCACATCAATCTGGCCACTTGGAATGGTGTGTAGAATTAGTACAGTGAGAATTGCATGTTGCACATAGGTAGAATAAACGCGAGGAGATTTTTTCGCAGCATCACACATCGCATAACTCTGTGCCTGGCAACAATACTATGCGTCGTGTTGCTTATAGCCCTCCAATAGCAGTTTGACTATATCTTCTGGCTCAGTTGGTCTCCAATTTGTAATGAACACTCTAGCATGGTGGCCAACTGTGACCCATTGTCAGAATGGGTTCATTTGGTATGCAATTTCATCAAAATTGCAATGCACCACTGTGGTGTCTCTGATGGCTGTGATGTAGTGCATCCACCCTGAGGGAGCCATTCTAGCCAGACGGAATTATTTTTTTATATGTACAGCTGATGCTATTATTATTGATTCTAATATCTAAAGAGTTGATAGCAAAGTAACTTTTACCAGTAACAAACAGAGGAATATATCATTCTGCGTGCAGAATCAGAGTGGTATACTTTTTCAGAGATTTAACAAGAATAATTATTTACAAGTTATCTTTATACTATTACTTGTCAGATTTTACAGCAGTGGAAAATCCAGTGCTTAACTTGTAATGTAAATTTAATTTGATAACCTCTGTGTAAATGAGCTACCAATTACTTCTATCCAATTAACGCTAAAAGTTTTAAATACTATAATACAGTATACAATCAACTACTGGATACTAATAGAGTCGAGAAATTCCAAAGGTAACTCTCTATTTGATGTGGTGCACATACCAATTACAAATGGAGGTCAAATTTAGCCATATAATAATAAATAGGATGTAATATATTATGACCTGATATGCTATGATGTATGTGTATTGATAAGACTATAGATGTTGGTATATATTATTACAATAGAAGATTAATATATTTATATAAAGAATAGAAAATATGTAAAAAGCAATATATGAAGTTTACATAATAGAATATTCTTTGATCATAAAACAATATTATTTGACTCACCTTTGATTGACTCTCTTGTTCAGAGAAACAACTGACTGCTTTTGAGTTACAAACTTTTGATTTTACCATTGGAAGTATTACAATACAATAGGATTGTTGTGAATACTCAATCACATGTCTTATAATACTACCTGAATCTAACATTCTCTGTGTTACTAGAATAGTTTAAGTAATTTGTATTAAGATATTGAATCTGGATATATATATCCAAAAGATATACCATTTGTTCATAATCTGATTCTGTGATTTAGTAGATTAACTTAGTTCAAAATTACAGCTAATGCAATATTTGGGATTACTATATCCAGATTGGATACTGACATACAAGGTGTGATATTCAGTATTGTTAACAACCATCTTTATACATCAACTTATAATTCAAATTTGCACTGTATTTGAGCTGAAAACTTGTATAATTTTAGTAACACCCATGGCTCTATATTTGCTGTTTAATCTGTAAATGAATTGGAGAGTATTAATACTGTTTTGAACAAATGGAAATAATACTAAAAATTTAAAATTTATGTACAATCAATTATTTGGGAAACTCATACAATGGTCATACATGGTAACCAGTTCACCTGAGATTATCAGATAAAGTCTCAAGTTGGAATTAACACTTCCAACAGCTTAGTCTTTTGCGATACCTAATACAGTATCTTTCCAGCATGCGGATTGTGGAGTATTTCTAAGACAACATCAACTATACTTGATAATTCACAGTTACTGATACATTAACATTTTTTAGAAATGGTATACTATTCAATTGCCACTCTTTTAATGGAGAGGAGATGAAATAAATCATTATCATTATGTGTCTTCACTGCGAATGTACTTTTCATATAACCACCATTCTCTATCAACATACAAAGAAATGGTTCATTGCTACTATACCCAATCCTTAAGTTCACTTGAAATGTGGAATGTAGTTAGTATACTGGTCAAGATTAAGGATCCCTTGGAGGTTAATTTGATGATGCATAGAAAGGTTACATACAACATTACGTTGGAGATAGTACTGGGCAACACACAGATGCACAGTAGGATATCATTGAAACAGTATTAATGGAAGCTGACCAAGGTTGGTCACATTTTTGAAGATGTTGTAATAGTCAGCTCGAATTGATTTGGAGTTGGCAGAAGAGGTATGTGCTAGAATATGAATAAGAACATTGCAGACAGTTAATGTGTAAAGAAGACAGTATGCTGTGAATGGTCAGTAAAGGCAAAACAGAAGTGCAGTGCTGATGGTAGTGATGAGACTTGATGAAAGTACACTATACATACTTAGTCTACAAGAGATCAATATGTAATGGAGATGTCTATGTTTTCAGCTTTATCATCTGTAACCAACACACTGGCAGAGGGCTACTGAGAGTTTGCCAGAAGACAATAAGTATACATGGCCGATGGCTAATAACAATGGATAAAGAGTGGACATAAGTTTGGAGATGGGAGTGCCGGGAATAGACATCAGCACAAAAAATTCCGTCAGGGCACGATGTCTCCGTCACAGTGGACATGCATTGTCAGTGCCGTCTGAGACATCCCAGTGGCCGGTTTCTCCGCACCTACATTCAATACAAAGTGTCGCTTTCCATATTGCCCTCCAATGACAGTTGTACCATTTCTTCTCGCTATGTTCGTCTTCCATTTTAAACGAACACTCTGGCATTGTGGCGAACTGGGACAGTATATCAGAATGGGTTTATGGGCACACGCTTGCGTCGAGATTGCAATGTCCTGGGTGACGCTGCGAAAACTATTCCTTGCGTTCCATTCATTTGCGCACAAAATGGAATTCTCTGTTGACTAATTATACACATCGTTTGAAGTCACCAGATCTAGATGGTGATTGACCATCCATCGTTTGTTCCATCTGTCTCCAATCTTTCAACTAGTTGCAATCTCTGGATTTACGTGCACATAGCTGATGATGGTTCCCACACTGATAACTTGCCAAGTAATGGCAACCAGGGCGTTTCTCACTGGTATAACTTTCAAGACGAGATCCATATCACCTGAGTTTTCAGGTATTGTGGTGACAACCAGGGCTAACCAGCACTCAACAAAAGCTACATTCAGGTTTAGAAGCTTGATATTGAATAGTTGTTGCAGTTGTCACGGGAGTCGCCCATCCAGTGGCCTATAACACCTCCCTGTGTGTTCATTTACCCACACCTAGTCGTTCTGTCAGTCCTGTGTGTGTGAGCTCTGGCTTTCTTTTCAGAAAAAAATCTGAGATATGCGTTTGCCTTCTTAACCTTCAACTTGAACCTTAATACAATGATAAATAAAATGCTGCAATGTGTGCAGTTGTTCATATGATATATATGTTTTGTTATGATCCTCATGCTTGTTACACACCTGCCTGACATTCTATATCTTTATGCAGTGTGTTGTGTCTTGGGTATTGTTGAGTACTGGTCTGAAGTCTTTGATTATAGCGTAAGGATGCTGTCCATCAGGGCAGTTTTGGTGTCCCACGAATTCAGGCTTCACATATGACTGGTTGCTCATGGGGGCAGCCAGATCAGCACCTGAAGTGAGGACAACACAGGTGGCAGTGCGGTTCCCACGACGCTGAGCGAGGGCTTGGATGTGGAGCTCTGAGATTTTGAAGCAGCAAGTGTGACACTGAACAGTGATTACTTGTGGCAGGTAGTTGAGATTGTGATTGGAGGCATTGCAACTGTCCTTGAGATTTATTTCATGTGTTTGTTCATGTCAGTCAGCAGAATACGGTTGCAAGGTTCCATATCAAGAAATCTGCCCAACACAATAAGTCATCAAGAAGATCCTCCGACAGTTGAGGTTAGCAGCTAACTGCATCACAATATCTATCTCATTGCAGATATAATGCCGCAAAGCGTGCAAATTGCGCCTCGTCTTGGACACCATCCAGGTATCAGCATTAGTTTTCTCATCTACCATTCGCTTTTTTATGATTTCTGTTTCCAGGGGATTGGCTTTGGCCATTCCCATTTTGCCGGCTCGCCTGAGGAAGAAAACATGTTTCATGGTGTGGAAACAACACATGCTGTCTTCATTATAGCTGGATGCTGCCTCATCGTGATATTTATATCGAGTATACATATAGAACTATAACAATACCCATGTGCACTCCATCGCGTAACTCACTATGGGACACTGAGTGGTGCGTCTGCCTGTTAGAGCATGGGGGAACAACTCCGAGCAGGTACTGGTGTATTTCCTTTATCTCCTTTCCATTCCATTCAGAGACCTCCTCATATGACTGATAATTTGGAATGAGGTCGTGATATGCAGGTACGGATACCAGATTGCATTGAAAATGTCAAGCCGTTCATGCGTCTTTATGAGATGGAATATCCAGTTCTTGACTTGGTTAAGCATGCCAATCAGCATTTCAAGGAGGTAGTTAGACTTCATGAGATCGCTCACAATACGTGGAATTTGTCGAAACACATTGAATTGATGGTGAAGATGGCACAATGACAGTTTGGCATCAGAGGCTCTGGTGTTGGCATTGCTTCCCATTCAATGTAGGTTTTCTTTATGCTTGGCGTGTTGGTAGTCGGGAGGGACATAATCACCTAGTTCATTCTTTGGACACTTGCACTAAAACCAGACAGGATGCTCGAGATGATTTATGTTGCTATAGTCAGAGCAATCTGCAAGCCATGCTGCTAAACCAGGTTTGCAATGCCTGAAGTTGCCATCTGTATAGTGACCATTCTAATACCCACTTTTGGTGCTGGGATTGTGATGAAAGGTGTGAGGCCGGAGTACCCACTGGAGTACCTCATTCAGCACTTCTCGGATTATTTGCCACTGGTCATCCAGCATGTTTTGTGAATATTGCTGTGCTTGATAAGAATTGGCAGGAGAGTGGCCATTATGACGCGGTACGGTGAGGCCATCAGGCCAATCTTGGAAGATAGATTGCCAATGACCATATACACAGGCCAGTCTTTCCTGTCGCCAGTAAAAGTCGACAAATGTGTTCAATCAGACATTAAGAACAACATAACTACGGTATCCCCCACTCTGAGCATTGAGTTAACATCGATTTGCAAGTCATTTACCTTTGGGATCTCTTCATAGCTGTGTTACTCACCACCACTCCAGAGTGTGCATTTCGGTACAAAGACAATTCAGTGCAGTATCACTTATTCACCAACACGGAGTGGTGTCAATGAGATGCACAGCGTATGCTGGCTGCACCGTCAACCATCTCATGCTTTTGATGATGTCTCGTTTCCTGTATTGATAGAGCATTGGTGAATGTCATTCCATCGGATATCCCCTAGAGTGTGCAGGTCCCACACACTGAAACCTTGATCATTTGGTATGCTAGCCATCGGATTCTGGATGTGAACACCATGTTTGAAACTTCCAAAACTGAAAGCAGTGGATTGTTCCATCTGTATGTTGTCATTGTACGTCTTGATGCTCTTTGTCTTGATCCCACATTGTATATATTTGAACTCCTCAAGTGTTGCAGATTGGTAGCAGGGATTGTGAGGTAGGTTTGTCTCAAGCCAACTCTGAGCGTTGCATTCCCATGGCTCAGTAATACAATCGCTCAGTGGAGCATGGGTGATGGGGTATGTTTCCATCTGCGGCAGACGAGGTGGTGGTGGTGGTGGTGGTGGTGGTGGTGGGTGAGACTGCGAGTATGCAATGTTTTCAAAGTGTTCAAAGTAGGGAAATACATTCAAGTCATTGAGTGGATCTCTTTTAGCGTTCAGTTCATGAGGCTGAGCAGGTTGAATACGATGGGGCATGCTCTGTATAGTCTGATTCTTCTGGCATACAACTTGATGGTGTTTAGGATGGTGTCATTCAATATGTTTAAGTCACCAGCTGTCTGAGGTGAACGTCTTTCGTGATGCAAATTTGGGGCAACAGAAAAATGTCATCTCAGGCATTGTCGAGGGCATGCAAGTTGTGGGGTATTCAATGTAGACAGTGACAAAAGTTGGTGCTGGGCCAGAGCAGGCTTGTGATCGTGTAAGGTTACGATACTTTCAGCTAGTATGACAGATTTATTTATCCTCAACACAATCACTAGGAGGTTTCTTCCATGGCCGGAATTACAACAATGCCACATGCACATTATTGCCTAATACTATGAATACAATATATAGGAAACTCTGTGTGATCGAAAATCGTCGCAACACGTGTAATAATCAATGCCTGAAATGAATTGATTTGAACACAGGAAATGAACAAGCCCACAACCCCTATCCCAAACAAGCTGGAAAAGAACACAACCTCAATCATACAAAACACCTCCATGTGTGTCTTACTCAGCGCGTGAGAGGAATAGAGTACAGCAGAGAAAACTTACCAGACAAGAACCCAACTCTAACCAAAGTGTAACAATCCTTGCCTCCTCTCCAACACGAGGTCTATATCACACCTTGCCTACTCAGCAATACAAGTAGACCTCATGGAGAGTGACATTCGAGAGAAGGACAGTAAGGAGACTGTTGCCACCGGCCGATTCGCTCAGCAGCTGATGACCCGGATCATCATCTGTGGTGTTTCCAGCTACCTCAGCTTCATGCAGAGTTGGGATGGCTGGGTGAGGTTTTTGCAACATCACAAGTCACAAAACCTGCAGCCCACTGAGATGATCAGTTTCTGGAGATTGAGGTTGTGTGAGAGGCTTAGGGGTTTGTAGGCGTGGGGCAGATGCTGGAGGTTGTGGCCATGGGGTATGCGTGTGCATCTCCTGGCCTTGCTCAGCTACCATAATTGGTTGATCGTCTGTCACGGTATATATATGGATAGCCGCAGAATTCACCATGTCTCTCTGGCCACTCGTCCGAGGGACTTTGGCATCATCCTCATTCTCATTTTCCTCCTGCTCCTGCTCCTGCTCCTCCCCCTCGTTGTTCTCCATCTTCTGTTCCTGGTCTTCTGCCTTCTTTTCATCTTCCGACTTGTTATTGTGACCATCAATTTCCATAGCCACATTGCCCTCTAAATCAACACCATACAGTGCATCCACATCATTGTGCATGCACACATTCACATCAGAATTATATTCTGGACCTTATTCACCATCTGACTCCTCACATCAGCAAAATGTATTTTGGTCACTGGAAGCCTCTAGAAGTGTCTGAGAGGATGTGGAGTGTAAACTTAGATGTGTCAATTTCAGGAGAGTATTAGACCCTAGAAGGGCATTCCTGCTGGCCTTCAGAGTAACTGGGAGCACCTGGGAGCGCCAGCGACAAACCTGGGAGCACCAGCGACATGTCAGGGAGCTCCTCGAATCACAGTAGAGCAGTCTGGGAAAAACAACATCTTCTTTGGGAATGCTGCTGGTGCACCTGGAAATCATAGCTACTGTATTCAGTTTGTATTCTCATCTATGTATCGCTGTATCTCTATAGCTACCCATCTACACAGGGTATATTTGGACTGGCTGCAGGTGGAGCTTGAGAGCAATTCGAGGTGTGCCTGAATATGATGATGGAGCAAACTCAGAGATACACTTAGAGGCAGTTATTGTGTGAACTTAGAGATGCACTTGGAGGCCGTGATCGAGCGAGTTTGGAGATGCACTTGGAGGCCATGATCAAGTGAACTCCGAGATGCACTTGGAGGCTGTAATCGAACCAGTGTGGGGATGCACTCGGAGGCAGTGATCGAGCGGGTTTGGAGATGCATTTGGAGGCCGCGATGGTGTAACTCAGAGATGCACTTGGAGCCTGTGATTGAGCGAGTTTGGAGATGCTCTTGGAAGCCGAGATCGTGTAACACAGGGATGCACTTGGAGGCCGTAATTGAACAAGTTTGGAGATGCACTGGGAGGCCATAATCGAGCGAACTCAGAGATGCACTTGGAGGCTGTAATCAGATGAGTTTGGAGCTGTACTTGAAGGCCGCGATCTTGTAACTCAGAGATACCCTTGGAGGCCGCGATTGAGTGAGTTTGGAGATGCACTTGGAGGCCATGATCGACCGAGATTGGAGTGCTTGGAGGCGGTCAATAGGAGGCGTGCCGAGTGATGAGACTCTATCCATCAGTTAGTTAGTTAATTCGCAACCATGGGAATGTGATGAGGTGACTTTATCTTTGAGCTCTCATGGGGAGCTGGCTGGTGGCGGTCGATCTTGTAGAGAGGCACGCCGGAGGCTGAAGCTACATTCAGGGGTCAACTCATAATCGTGAGAATGAAGGGATGACAGACACTCTTGGGTGTACGCTGTACATGGTATATGCTGTACTTGGTGTATGCTGTACTTGGTGTATGCTGTACTTGGTGTATGCTGTACTTGGTGTATGCTGTACTTGGTGTATGCTGTACTCGGTGTATGCTGTGGTCGGTGTATGTTGTACTCGGTGTATGCTTTACTTGGTGAATGTTGTACTCAGTGTATGCTGTACTCAGTGTAACTCATGATCATGGCATGGAGAGATAGAGAGGGATGACTTAACTTTGTGTTCTGCAATGATGGTAGAGAAAGAGAGATGGGGGATGAAGATGGAAACAAATATGGAGGATACGAGCAGATATAAGACGTGAGGGGTACGACTTGCCCGATTGGGTTTAGAAGACCTCCTATCGGTGTTTTTACCCACCCGATCGGGAGTAGTGCCTGCCATATCAGGAATGGTCAATTGACTCGCACACGAAATTCTCTTAAGTCCCAGTTTCTCATGATGATTTCCCCGATCTCCTCTCCGCTTTCTCTTCTCTACCATCACGTAAGAATACGCAGTTAAGTCTTCCCTATCTATCTCTCCAAGCAATGATCATGAGTTAACACTGAGTACAGCATACACCAAGTACAGCATACACTAAGTACTGCATCATCCCATGATCGACTGTCTCCCGCTCCCAGCCAGTCTCCCATCTCTTGGTAGACCTGGTTGTACTCAACCATCTACATTCCCTCGATTACGAGGTAACCAATGAATGGAGTCACAGCTGCCGTTGCACCTCCCTCCTGATCTATTGCCTCAAGATTGACCACCTTCAAGTACTCCTCCAATTTCGATTGACCATGGCCTCCAAGTGCATCTCCAACCTCACTCGATCATGGTATCCAAGTGCATCTCCAAACTCGCTCGATCACGACCTCCAAGTGCATTTCTGAGTTCAACTCGATCTCGGCATTCAAGTGCATCTCTGAGTTACTCGATCTCGGCCTCCAAATGCATCTCCAAATTCGCTCGGTGACGGCCTCCAAGTGCATATCTGAGTTCCTCGATCTCGGCCTCCAAATGACTCTCCAAACCTGCTCGATCATGGCCTGCAAGTGCATCTCTTGAGTTACTTGATTACGGCCTTCAAATGCATCTCCAAACCCGCTCGATCACGGCCTCCAAGTGCATCTCTGAGTTCAACTTGATCTCGGCCTCCAAGTCCATCTCTGAGTTACTTGATCTCGGCCTCCAAATGCATCTCCAAACCCGCTCGATCACGGCCTCCAAGTGCATCTCCGAGTTACTCGATCTCAGTCTCCAAATGCATCCCCAAACCTGTTTGATCACGGCCTCCCAGTGCATCTCTGAGTTAAACTCGATTTCGGCCTATAAGTGTATCTCCAAGCTCACTCAATCATGGCCTCCAAGTGCATCTCTAAGTTCAACTTGATCTCGGCCTCCAAGTGCATCTCTGAGTAACTCAATCTCGGCCTCCAAATGCATCTCCAATCCCGCTCGATCACGGCCTCCAAGTGCATCTCCGAGTTGAACTTGATCTCGGCCTCCAAGTGCATCTCTGAGTGACTTGATCTCGGCCTCCAAATGCATCTCCAAACCCGCTCGATCACGGCCTCCAAGTGCATCTCACTGTTCAACTTGATCTCGTCCTCCAAGTGCATCACTGAGTTACTTGATCTCGGCCTCCAAATGCATCTCCAAATCTGCTCGATCATGGCCTGGAAGTGCATCTCTGAGTTACTCGATCCCGGCCTCCAAATGCATCCCCAAACCTGTTTGATCACGGCCTCCAAGTGCATCTCTGAGTTAAACTCTATCTCGGCCCGCAAGTGTATCTCGAAACTCACTCAATCACGGCCGCCAAGTGCATCTCTAAGTTCAACTTGATCTCGGCCTGCAAGTGCATCTCTGAGTTAATCGATTTCGGCCTCCAAGTGCATCTCTGTCTTCAACTCGATTGCGGCCTCCAAGTACTTCTCCCAGTTCACATGATCACGGCCTCCAAGTGAATTCGTAAGTTCTCTCAATCAGCGTCTCCAGGTGCTCCTGTGATTATACTCCAGTATCGTATGCCGCCATATGTGCCATATGTATATATATAGAGAGACTGAGATAGATCAGACATGCCATATTATAATGTAGCGAATCTTGTGACTGTAAAAAGATGAATCTGATACACGAAATGCCTTGTGGTTATGGAACCCTAAGAACCACTGCTGTGAGAATACAGCAATAAGTCTCCCACAGACCTGCGCCGAGGTCTCAGCTGCTCCAAAATTTGACTATCTTATAAGTCAAATCTCGTAGCATCCTGAATGCACCTCCATAACTGCAGGTGCTTTCAGGAGCACCTGAGAATGCTCTGACAGAGTCTGAGGGCACTTTGCTTAGCTCCAGGGGAGCCTGGGAGCATCTGGAATTACTTAGGAGCACCGGTGGGGTCTACCGGAGTGTCTAGAAGGTTTGCATGTGGCTTCCGGACTGATTTACATTTTGCTGATGCAGTAGAGTCAGTATCATCTTCTGAACAAACAGACATGGCAGGCAATGCTTCTGGCTCTAAATATACGTGCTCTAGTTTGACTTCAATATCCCATTCCCGTTGCTCACTGTAGTCTTTCCACCACTCTAGGAGATTTCTTCTGGTATATACTTCACACCACCATTCCGTTTCCCGTTGCTGTTCACATTGCAGTTGCAGTTCCTGTTCTCATTCCTGTTCCTGTTCCTGTTCCCGTTCCTGTTCCCGTTAGTGTTCCTGTTCCTGTTCCTGTTCCTGTTCCTGTTCCTGATACTGTTCTCATTCCTGTTCCTGTTTCTGTTGCCATTCCTGTACTGGTTGCTGTTCCCGTTGCTGTTCCCGTTGCTGTTCCCGTTGCTGTTCCCGTTGCTGTTCCCGTTCCTGTTCCCATTCATGTTCCTGTTCCTGTTCCCATTCTTGTTCCAGTTCCTGTTCCCATTCCTGTTCCCATTCCTGTCCCCATTTATTTTCCCATTTCCGTTCCCGTTCCCTTTCCCATTCCCGTTCCCTTTCCCATTCCCATTCCGGTTTCGGTTCCCGTTCCTGTTCCCGGTCCTGTTCCTGTTCCTGGTCCTGTTCCCGTTCCTGTTGCTGTTCTAGTTCCCGTTCCTATTGCTGCTCCCCTTCCCATGCCCGTCCTCGTTGCCATTTCCATTCCAGTTCCCATTCCCATTTCCGTCTCCTTCCACTTTTGTCTTCCCCTCACCATTGCCATCCTCAGTCACCTTCCGGTTCCCCTTGTCATTTTTCGTTTTCTTCCTTTGTACGGTTCCTTTCTCACCAGCCTCCATGTCCTCCTCACGCTGGCTATCGTCATTGTCATTGCTATCTCCTGGACAGCTTCTTCTACCGCTCGGAGCCCCGCAATATGCCGAGTTCACATCATCATTATAGTCGCCAATTATCTCATCCGAATTGAAGATTCTCCTGGCCAGGAAGTAGCCTGGCTTGTAGTGTTGGCAGCTCGGTTGCTCAATGTTTCCCATGCATGAGGAAAATGTATTTTCGTCACTGGGAGCCTCCCGGAGGGTCTGCAGGAGGTGGAGTGTAAACTTACAAGCCTCAATTCCAGAACAATATCGAATGCTAGGAGGGCATTCCAGCTGGCCTTGGGAGTACCTGGGATGTCTGACAACAGCTACAGGAGAACCACGGGAGTGATTGTGACAAGTTTGAGAACACGACAGAGTACCGGAGAGAACATTGGGTTTACCTGTAAGTGTCGCCCAACCAACGCAGGTAGCACAAGCAAACTCTGAGAGATGCCAAGGTTCTTATAGATAATCATCCAGAGGACTGCAGACGTGAACTGTGACTGTCCTGATGTACATGAGCGATCTGTGTCCCTCAATGGCAAAAATGATGCAAGGATTATTGTTCATTATCACTTCTGAATCAAACTAGCAGTCATTTTCGTCTACATTTTATTTTTCGCCTCACTACCTTAAAGAACCAAACAAAAACAGAGGTGATTCAAGTATAAAGGTAGGTACACTGAAACAGAAATCCGACTCTGCGATCAAATCTTATTAATCAAACATCCTGTCAATGTCATCCACTTTATCTCCCATCTCATCAGGACCGACTAATTTAGGAACACAGAATTGATCCATGGTGTATAGAAGCTGGAGGCGCTGCTTGTATTTGCCAATCATTTGTACCTAGCAAGTGGATGAAATTGAATTCCAATGTCGTTTGTTTCGATTTTTGATATTGAACACAGGTGTAATCAGATGTTAACTAGCTGTGAATCTGAATGAGCATGTACAAGGCAATGATTTTTCTGATGAAAATGGGGAGCAACCACCCAAGGAAAAGAGGAGAGCCAGATGGTGAGTGCTGTATGGAAAAGAGGCATATACAGAAGATGTTGAAGGGGAGCTGACAGGGATTCAAAAGCGCCAAATCTACACTGAGGAGCGCCGACAGGGATGGATGAGTGCCCATACTAGTGGACGAGTGCCGACAGAGGAGGGGGGTGTGGGGTCACGAGAGCAGTAGGCAATATAGATGTGACAATCCAGACCGAGGTGCCCCAGTGGGAATTGGAGAGAGCGGAATGGGGGGGAATTGAGTGTGGAATGAAATGGCAGAGCGTCTATCTAGGCTGGAGAGCACCGACAGGAATTGAGGATCGTCTATCCTTGTAATGTTGCACCCTAAGTTGGTATCAAGCGGCACACAAATGTGCTATTGATGAGTGGAGTGGGTTCCAGAGTAATATTCATCACAGGGGATGGGCAAAATGTCCCTTGATATTCATCTTGAGAAAACATAACTGTTGCCATCATTCCACTGGCATATTCAGACAGTGGACAATAAATAGCTGCAGCTGCTAGTGCCAAAGTCTGTGCAGTGAGAGATTGGGAATACTGCCATGTGGTAGGATGGCACCCTAAGCTATTGGCAGTGATGAAAAATTGGCGGGACATTAGATTACCTACTTCTATTCGCGTGAACCATGATTTTGTATCATCAACAACCTTGGGGGGATTTGCATCGTCAAATAGAAGCTCCTTGACCTGATTCAGAAGCTCAGTCTCAGAGCAGAAATCCAACTGGTGAAAATCCACAACAGTTCAACAAGCTGCACCTCCCAACCGTCCTCGCATGGTACATGTATTCAGTTTGAACTATATATGTTTAGGGGCGTAGTCAATATCCGAAATCTGATTGATGAGCATTACACAGAATGCAAGACTTACATCGTCATGTGTTTGCAGAGCTTTTATGAGGGATGGACCGCCAGGCAATTGACACACAGATGGCGTACATACAGAAGCATCTGCTAATGGCAGCTTACAATCCTAAGCTTTATTGGCAAGTCTCCAATCTTCTTCAACCATTGACGACATGCCATTGGATAATAATGGCCAATGAGTCTTCACAATTATGATTGCCTCCATGAACCTCATAGCTATCTCAAAAGTAGCCTCTTGGTGTTGGTAAATGTTCTGATCTGCACTGGCCTTGGGTTGTGGAACATTCTGGTCTCCACAAGACATGTGGAGTGGTAGCGCCTCAGAGGATGTTGTACTGTCAGACTTGGAGAATTGGTTGAGAAGGGTTGCCTGTTGGCGTTTGAGCAGTGATGGTGCCATTGCCCCAGCTGGATTTTGGGAATGTGTAAGTGGAGGGCGTCCAATAACACAACCAGTGTGGCTCTGTTTCTTTGGCAGTGGAACCCTTGTAGTTCGAAATGACATCTGCCAGCATGCTTCGCCTGGAATGAGGGCCTGCTGTTTGGCATCCAAATCGTCGTCTTCAATATGGAATGAGAAGGAGGACTCTTGGAGGTCTCCACTTTCGTCATCACTGAACTCCTTATTAGTATTGTTATCCTCATTCACTGATGAAATCAGGGATCAGAGTCAACCGTAACTTAATGCACCATACACCATGGATGATAATTGGAAAGCCAACATCTGATGGACAACGAAAGGTGGCTCCATTCTTGAATGCTAGTAATCGCTCAAGGTGTGCTTCCTAATTTTTCGGTGGGTTGTAATTCCACACCTTACTGGGTATAGATTCTGTTAGTGGTAATGAAGATAGAAAGTTGGGGAATATGGGAGAGAATGTATTAGCAGTAAATATAAGATTAAGTGCAATAGACATTAGCAAAATGTATTTTAGTCACTGAAAGCCTCCAGGAGAGTCTGAGATGATGTGGAGTGTGAGCTTAGATGCGTCGATTTGAGGAGAGTATCAGACCCTAGAAGGGCATTTCTGCCGACCTTCAGTGTAACTGGAATCACTGATGACATTGACAGCAGAACCATGGGAGTGATTGGGATAGGTTTGGAAATACCTAAGAGCACCGTACAGAACTTTGGGAGCACCTAGAAGCGCCTCGGAGAGCCAGGGCCAAGCCTGGGAGTGGCGATGACAAGCCTGGAAGAATCTGGGAGCGCCAGCAACAAGTCTGGAAGTACCTTGAATCACAATAGAGCAGTCTGGGAAGAACAACATGTTCTTTAGGAATGGTGGTGGTGCTCCTGGCAATCATATCTACTACTTATTATTCAAAGATTTTTAAAACTCATGTATTCAGTTTGTATTCCCATCTATGCATCAATGTATCTACATAGCTACCCATGTACACATGATATATCAAGACTGGCTGCTGTCGATGCATGAGAGTATTGTGAGGAGCTACTGAAAATTACAATCGAGTGAACATAGAGATACACCCCAAGGCAGCAATCGAGCGAATTTGATGTTGCTCTTGGATGTGGTAGTCAATCTTATTTGGAGATACACTTAGAGACCCTGATTGGGTGAACGTACAGACAAACTCGGAGATCATGATTGCGCGAGGTTGGAGATTCACTTGGAGGCCGTGATTGAGTGAGTTTGGAGATGCAGTTGGAGCCTGTAATTGAGCGAGTATGGAGATGTGCCCATTGAGGGTATGATAGCAGAAACTTGGAGGATATAATCAAACGAGTTTGGAAATATGCACTTGAAGGTCATGATCGTGCAAGCTTGCTGGCTGTAATCGAGTGAGTCTGGAGATCCACTTGGAGTGGGGGATTGAGCACATTTGGAGATACACTTGGTGGCCGTGATTGAGCGAGTTCTAACTAGTAGTTGGAGAAGGTTGATGGACACCGCGCTGGGAGCTGAGACTGTATTCATCAGACAGTTAAGTCACAACCATGGGATTGTGACAAGGTGACTTGACCTTTGAGCTCTCATGGAGAGCTGGCTGCTGGCGGTCGATAGTGTAGGGAGCCACGCCGGAAGTGGAAGAAACATTTAGGAGACAACACATAATAATGAGAATGAAGAGAAGATGAACTATCTTGGGTACATGCAGTACTTAGTGTATGCGGTACTCGGTATATGCTGTACTCAGTTTACGCTATACTCAATGTATGCTGTACTCGGTGTAGGTTGTACTCGTTGTATGCTGTACTCAGTGTATGCTGTACTCAGCGTATGCTGTACTCGGTGTCAACTCATCATCATGGCATGGAGAGATACAAAGGGATAACATAAGTTTGTGTTCTTCGATGATGGTAGAGTGGTTGACAAGACAGAGAGAGATGAGGATGAAGATGAGAATAATGTGGAGGATATGAGCAGATGAGAGAAATCACAGGCACGACTCGCCTGATTGGGTTTGGATGACCTTGTATCAATGTTATTGCACGCTTAACCTTCACTCATAACTGCCGTATTGGGGATAGTAAATTCACAGTCACATGAAACTCTCTTAAGTCCCAGTTTGCCATGTCGGCTTGCCTCTTCTCTCTTTTTGTTGCCCTCAACTCTACCATCACCTAAGAATACAAACTTAAGTGATCCCTCCATCTCTCCGTGCTGTGATCTCAATAGTTAATGCCAAGTACTGCATACACTGACTACTGCATTATCCCAATAACGACCATCGCCTGTTCCCCGCTAGTGTCTTGTCTTTGGGCAGACCATTGTTTACTGAATTCTCTATATTCCCACAATCACAAGTTCACCCAGGAATAGAGTTTCAGCTACCGTTATGCCTCCCTCCCTAACTGCCGCCTCCAAATTGACTGCCTCCAAGTACTCCTCTATTTTCAATTGATCATGGTCTCTCAGTGCATCTCCACACTTGCTCAATCACGAGCTGCAAGCCCATCTCTAAACTTGCTGTATGACAGCCTCCAGGTGTATATCCAAACTCCCTTATGACGGTCTTCAAGTGCATTTCCATACACACTCAATCACCACCTCCATGTGTATCTCCAAACTCTCTCAATCATGGCCTCATAGTGTATCGCCAAACTTGCTTGATTACAGGCTTGAAGTGCATCTCAAACTTTGCTTGATCACAATCTCGGTGTGCATCTCCATGTTAAGTCTATTACTGACTCCACATATATCTCGAAATACCCTCAATTACCACCTGCAAGTCCATCTGCAAATTACCTCGACGACGGCCTCGAAATGCATCACTCTGTTCACTCCATCACGATGTGGTGAAATGGTTGCGCTAGAAGGCAGACAGCCCATAATCAACATTCTGCCGCACCTTACAATGCATCGGAAAGCAATTTTTGAGAAATAGTGGTTCTGGCTGGAGGAGTGTAGGAAGATGGTCAGAGTATATCAAGAGGTACCTGGCCATAATGAACTACACAAATTGCATGGATCAATGAATACTGCACTAGTGTCTGTGAGAAACCACACAAGTTGCGTGGATTTATGAAAGTTCAGCAAGAGTGCATAAGACCAGGAGCTGGGAAAGATAGAGGGTGTATTTGGTATAATGTGATGATGTCTATCTACCCCGGAGCTTGCTAAATTTATACTCACAGTCCCCCACTTTGTCTCAGTTATCCCTGTATCACTGGATTGCCACCACCAGTTTCCTCCGACGCAACTGAATGGTGATGGTAAGAAAAGGAGTTTTCCGCCACAACGGCCTCCAAGTGCATTTCAAAGTTCCCACAATTGGTGTCTCCAGGTGCTCCTCAAATTAAACTCAAGTACCATTTGCAGCCAGATTGACCGTGTGTACATATACAGAGAGACTTTGATAATGCATGGTATATTATGATGTAGCAAATCTGGAGACTGTAATAAAGCTGAATATGATAGACCAAATGCCTTGTTGTCATGGAACCCTAAAAACCACTGCAGTGAGAATGTGGCACCAAGTCTTCCACAGCGCTGTGCAGAGATCACTGCTGGTTTTGAAGTCCCCCTGAGACCCATGCAGAGGTCTCTGCTACTTTCAAAGTCTCCTGCAAACCTACCCAGAGGTTGCAGTTGCTACACAATTTGACTATTCTATAAGTCAAATCTCGTAGTATTCTGAATGCCCCTCTATAACTGCAGGTGCTTCCAGGGGTACTGGAGAATACTCTTGCAGAGTATGAGAGCACTCTGCATAGCTGCAGGGGGGTTCTGGGAGCATCTGGAAGTATTCTGGAGCACAGGTGAGGATGACCAGAGTGTCTGGGAGGTTTGCATGTGACTTCCAGAAAAATTTAAATTTTGCTAATAGATTAACTGAAAAAATGCTGCGGGAAGTTGCACTTAGTTGAGGAGGATGCAATTCGAGGTTCGCCTTGATGCATTCGGGATATATGATTTAAATGGTTCATAGATATATTGAGGGCAGCAGTCTAGTGTTGCAATATAGGATGTTGCCTGGTGTACCAGAATTCATGGATTCCTTGTCAGGTGTGCTAGAAAGGAGGGATTTCTAACGCTGAATGTTAGCAACACCTATCAACAACACTCAGTATGGATGGAAGAAATGGAGATTGGTTAAAGCCATGGCACATAGAATAGAACCAGACACACCGGATGAAAACATGTGACATCAAATTACCATTAGTGCTGGGCAAATGGAGCACTGGAAACCTGAATGAAAACAAGTGCCCCTGTATATGATTCCCTAAAAATAGAAATTTTGTATGAATGTTCAAGCATTTGAGATGACGAGTGTTAGCAATGGTTCTGGACAGTCACTTCAGGTCTGGGTCGAGGTCAGAACAGAACCTTTGGAAAATTGGCAGTCTGGGTTGTCAATATACCTGAACTGTCAATTCGGGGACAGTTGGATTGAAATCTCCCTACTCGTGTGAAGTGGGCCGGATGTCAGTGGGTCCATCTGTAGATTTATATAATGTTGTTGTTTTTGCAGTTGGAAAATGGTCGAATATTGAAATTAGGTATTCGACAGCCAATAATCCTGTTTCGCATGTTTTGCAATCTGCAACATCGATTATTTTGGAATATATGTTTTTCCTGTTATAGGTTGTATTTCTGGCTATAAAGGCATCCAATAGTTCTGTTATGAGCTCATTCATCCGCACAAAGCTTTGATTACCCAATATGCAAGACCAAATATTGTTGATACTCCATTGTTGCTCAGTTTCATAATGGGGTATCGTATGTGTCATGCACTGTTTCAAATGAACAGGCTGTGATGACATCGTCTATGAATTATTACCACATTGCAATACTTACATTACCTAAGATCCAAAACCAAAAATCGTTGACACTCCATTCATGCTCATTTTCAGAATGGGACAGGGTGCATGTCAGGATTATTTTTCACTCGGAAGGCAGCCAATACCCCATTTATGAATCGCTGCAACCAATTGCCACTTAGGTTTTACAAGCTGCACAGCCAAACATTCTTCACACTCCATGGATGCTGACTTTCAGAATGATGCAATGACTGTGTCGTATACTCTTTTGCCAAGGAAGGCTGCCAGTCATTTGGTTATGGATAGCAGCAACCAGGTCACTGTACAATTTCTATACTTACAAGACTAAAAATCATTGAGACTCCATTGATGCTCATTTTCAGGATGGGGCAGAGAGACTAATGCTATTATGTTTGACTTGGAAGGCAGCCAATACCTCATTTATGAATGGCTGCACCCAATCACCATGTAGGTTACCCAGGATGGACTGCCAAACATCGTTGACTCTCTGTTGACGCTCATTATCAGAATGGGGCAGTTACTGTGTCATTCACTCTTTTGCGAAGAAAGGCTGCCAGTACGTTGGTTACGTATAGCACTGGCTAGTATCAGCACCTGGTGCAGCTGACCCGCCCGCAGTCCAAGTTTGGAGTGCAAAAACAGTTAGGTTCGGTTGCTGATCTGTTAGAAAACCCGACCCGCTGACTCTTGGCAGGCTAAACCCGGTCCTGGACCTGTCAATCGAAGGGTTTCACCGGGTGTGGCTTGACCAGTTGGTTTCAATCTCCATTTCTGCATTTCAGGTTCCACAATTATGGTCACATGCAGATATGTTACTGTTAATTGTAAAATATTGACATTGGTACGTCACGTTTTATTTTTGATGTATTGGGTGCCTTAATGTGCAAATCGAGCATACTTACACGGCCAACCACATCCTGAAAATGAGCGTCCAAGGAGTGCCAACAAATTTTGGTATTGCATCTTCAGTAATATGAGTGGCGCTAGATCACAAGCATGGATCAGGAATGATATGGCAGCCATTGTGGGCAGCTATGAAGGGAATATTCCCACCACATCCTCCGGGACAGTAACACCTTATTTCATTTACAGAGCTACTGCGAAGTATTCTTGAACCTTTTAGTTTATAAAAACAGTCCAGATGATGTATATAGACAATACCGGCCACATTGCGCTGTGATTAACCATCATGGAAGGCCCACAATTGCTGAGACTCTGTTGACACTCAGTTTCAAGATGGGGCAGGGAGTGTTTCACTTTCATTTTGGCCTATAAAGGTAGCCAAAAATCCGTTCATAACAATTGGCAACCTTTCACCCCCCAAATTACCCATGATACACAACGAACAATTGTTGACGCTCGGTTGAACCTCATTTTCATGATGCGGCAGGGAGGGTATTGCATTCTGTTTTGCCTATAAGGGGAGCCGAAAATTCCTTTTTGACTGTCTGCAACCTATTGGCGGTGTGATTACCCAGGATGCATAGTGAAACATTGTTGATGCTCTATTGATGCTCATCTGCATGATGGGGCAGCGAGGGTATTGCAATCTGTTTTGCCTATACAGGCAGCCAAAAATTCCTTCCCAACAGAGTGCAACCTATCGGCGGTGTGATTACCCAGAATGGATGACCACAATCGTTGACGCTCTGTTGGCGCTCAATTTCAAGATGGGGTAGAGAGCCTGTCATTATATGTTTGGCTATAAAGGTGGCCAATACATCGATTATGGATAACCATGTGCAAATCAATTTTTATGTACCAGACCTACATGACCTAAAATTGTTGACGCTTTGTTGACGCTCATTTTGCCACGGCTGTATGCACAATATGCAGTCATTTGATTTGGTGTAGTCCATCATTCACATTGTTTTGGCAGCCTTTCTAGCGTTTACATTTACATTCTTCTTGATCACTACAATGATCTTTGATAAAACATAGAAATAGATTATAATAGTCTCCAAAATTCCGTGTATTTCGACCAATGCTTGTCATCACTTGCAGGATCGCACAATAGGCTGCTCCGGTCTGTAAAATGGATGTTTGCTGCATTACCACACAGCAGATAGTGTACTAACCAGTGGATGTTCCTTCATCAGTCAGCATATCTGGATCAAAATCTGTATCGTGCTGGCTATCCTGCGCAGATGCATCAAGATTGAACAATTCAGTACAGGGAAGGGCTGTGTGTGAATATGTATCTCCGGCCGGCAAATTGACGATGAGGGAGTTTTCTGCTCCGGAATTAATCCCGGTCAGGGTGGCTGGCATGCCATGTAGAGGTGGCGTCGGCTCAGTAGTTGGCTGGCTGCATCGGTTTTGTGGAGGTGCACTTGTTCCTTTGGATCTCCTGGATGTCTGCAGATTCATTGTGGTGCCATTTTGGCACGGGAGGCAGCCGGACGTGTGGTTTTGACAAATTATAGCCAAGGTGTCTTTCTATCGCATCTTTCACCTGTTTATGTCCAGCCAACTCAACATCACAATTCTTCTCTTCTTGGACCTCGCTGCGAGATTTCTTCATCATATATTTTGTTTCCTCTATTGCAGAGCGTGAAATGGCATCTTTTGCCATTTTGGGCAGCGTGAAGCGAAGGCGAATGTCGGACTGTTCCAGCTGCTCCTGACCTCCTTGCCTTGCCATAGTAGCAGACAGGTTGAAAACCTACAAGAAATTAGTTGCTGCTTCTGACAATGAGATTCGGCTATTACCTCTACCATATATGCTTCCATAGTCTTCTTTAAGGTCATTACAGCCTGATTTGTCCACTCATGGAAATGGTTATCAGGAAATGCATCAGCAAAAATCCTAGAGCTAACAACATCACGATGTAGGATTTTGCAGACTGTGCAGTCAAATGCAATTGTGGACCATGGAGGTTGCCTGTAATGAGCAGCGATGAATTGGTTACATAGCTCTCTGCAAACACCAGCTATACATTATACGGTTAATTGATCGCCGTTTACCGTGATATGCATATAGTCACATTAAACTGCATGCTGCATCTCATTCTTGCTGCTTCCAGTGTTACGCACGATGTGTAAATGTGCATTCTGCATCATGAGTTTGGTTGCTGCATTGGCAGCGTCGCGATGAACTAACTGGTGACTGCGCTCTCGCTGTGTGCCAAGGATTTCCGTATTTGTTATAGCGCCCGCCAATCCACCTTGATGCGATCTGCTCTCACCTGGCAGAGGTGGTTGCATATCCATCATGTGCTGGTGTGAAATAGAAGAGGAAGATGATAATACAAAGAAGTGGGAAGCCCCAAGTACTATATAGTTAGCTTAATGTCAGAATGGAATAAGTATCAGCCAACATGATCATTATACTCAAAATGAATCCTGCTGAGTATGGCTGCATGTTGCAGGGGTTTCCAACTGCCCTACGATTTGCAATATCTCGGTCCGATGTTGGATGTTTGTTAACAGGGACAAATTGAGGTCTAGGAAAGCTGAAATTGGATGATTGTTAGATACAGATCAGACATTGTTCGAGGGAAAGGACGTCTGCTGATGTTTGTCTCAAATTGTCCCTGGGATATTGGATGAAACTGATGCTAACAATTAAGTCACGTTGTACGGTTAGCTATACTCTTCCTGATTTATTGACAATCAAAAGAGAGATTTTGCATTATTCAAGATGAGTAAACATACCAACCTTGACATAAAAGACACAGCTTGCCTCCATATTGTCCATAACTTGCAATGTCCAACATCTTGCCCAACAACAAAGTCAACACGTAGTACAATGCTCTGTGCTTTGAAAAAGAACTTCCCACCACTTCCGGAGGGCCAATATCTGCAATCGACAAAGCGGTCTGCCCAACGATTTCATCAACTGAATGAAGGCAAGAGCAACTTGGAGTCAGAAGGAGTCCGAGCTCTTGGGGCATTGCGCAGCTTGCGATCAAAAAAGAAGCTTGCCGCAGAGAAATGACAAGAAACACAGCTATTTAAGCAATGAAGAGGAAGAGAAATGGATTGAGGATTATGTTGACAGAGAGACAGCTGGGGCAGGAAACCGAGGTGACAATGCAGAGGCTGCAATTTGACAGAAGCAGGAAGATACAGAGGCAGCTGAAACTGTGGGATTGACGACCAGAGAGCCTGAAAAAAGATTTGATCTGATGATGATTGCTATAAGAGACAGTCTGAGCAAGATCCCAAATTCCGACGATGAGCAGAATGAGGAAGATGAGGGAGTAGAACAGACAAACCTGGGCCAGCTGATCGAGAATGACGAACCTGGGTGGGTGATGGGCACAATCCCCAAAACGGTCCAGCAGCTTATGGAGAGGTTTCGGCAGAAAGGGATGAAGCTTGACAAATTGACGCAACCAGGATGGGAGGACGCAGCCAACCACTTCCGTCTAAGCGACAAGAAGTACAGCACATCTGAATTAAGGGTTCTGGCAGTCATTCAACCACAAAGGGATGATGATGTAGCTGCACCTGTACCAACAACATTTGGAGAGCTTATGGAGTGTTTTGATATTGTCCCAGGAATATCGCAAATACCGCAAGGGACTTGTTGACCAGGAATTAGTCATATGAGGCTGGGTTCTGGGATGCTGCAGTGAAACACAATTATACCCAGTCTTGCGCCTGTTATGCTGCCGGATTGATCACTGATTCAGAATACGCACCCTGTCGAACTTGTAAGCTTTTACCCCTGCTTATAATCTCCTCAGCTAATCACTGTATAGATGTCGGATTTGGAGGAAGACATGATGAGGGCTCCTGCGTCAGCTGATGAATAAACACCAAATTTGTATTTTTGATGTTATATCTCCGTGAAAAGTAAGCTATGTACCAATTTTCCTATGCTCCTGCTCTCTCTTGATTTCAGTGACCAAATCGTGAGACACGATAATTCGTCTGTGCATGTGCAAGGGTCGAAGGAACCATTCAAAAGGGTTGGAATTCTAATCACGCTCTAGGGTGGCCAGGATATGCGATTTCTGTTTGCCGATTACCATTAAGTGAGATAGCAAAAGCTCCATTAGTGACAAAATTGATGAACCCATGGTAAGTGAGTGATGTCATACAAGTCATAGAAAGAGCGGTCAGTGCTCAGTATGAATCTGTTTGAATGACGACCATCATGCTGCATTCATCCATGTATTCAACAGCTTAATTCTCTGCACAAACCCGGGGCACATGGTTGAGTTATATTGTAATTGCTTATGGTACGTCATAGATATCAGGGAGAAGGAGCTTGATGAGGAAACGTAAGGAAGTCAAGCTATAATAAACACACACTAGTGAAACGATCTACATGCTCTGAATCCCCGCCAGAAAGTTTAAGAATGTGATAGGGCCACGTCATCTCTTACTCAGATAAAGTGGAGAGATATTGATCAGACATTGAGAGCCTCAAAAGCTCCTAAATACAAACAATAATACTTACAAATGCAATAGTCATTGTCAATATCTGGTATCTGATGCGTTGCATACAATTTGTGAGTGTACAAAGGCTATTTCGATGTATTTAATGTGAGCACCAACAGACTGTCAAAGATTTTTGGCCTTGGATTGTGTAACATCATATAGGCTGCGCAGCGACATTAACTCATAATTGATTCATCTGCAGCCGTTCTACACAGAAACAGTTGCAATAACAATGTTACCATGTGCTAAAAATGGGTGTTAACAATGCATCAATGACTTATAGCCTTGCATCTTGCAAATTCAAAGAGCTGCGGAGCGACATCAACCAATGATTGAACTATCGGCCGCCTTTCTAAGTAAAAATGGTTGGAACAACATCCCTGCCATGTATTGAATAAGAGCTTCACCGGAGTGTAAATGATTTTACGACTTGTATCCTGGACAATCATGGGGCTGTGCCATGACATTGATCCGTAATCAAGCAATGGGTCGCCTGTCTATGCAAAAATGCTTTCAATGCCATCTTAAAAATGTCCTAAAAATGAGCGTCACTGCAGCATCAACGATTATAGGCCTTCCATCTTCGAGAATAATGGGGCTGTGCGACCAGTTTTACCAATAATTGTACGATCCGCACCCTCTCTGATTAACAATGCTGGTGACAACACGGTTACTATGTCCTGAAATTGGTATGAACGGAGCTTTAACAAAGCGTCCACAGAGGGTCAACAATTTTACCTCTTCCATTTTGGACACTCTAAGGGCTATGGAATACACCTAACCCAGAATCTACCTATCGGCAGCCTTTAGCCACGAAAATACTAAAGACGATATTCCGTCAGCCTGCTTCAATTGATCACCCACAGTGTGTCAACAATTTTGGTTGAGGCTCAGCAAGCTACACAGCAATGAAGTGCATTAAGCTGTACCTAAATTGAGTTTTACACAGTCAGTCTTGTCAATATGTCCTTGGATATAACATCAAAAATAAGCATGCAATGTCTCACGGATCTGATTTTGTTGGTTTTAGCTCTACAGGGAATATTTAGGAACTCGCATTGTTGTTTAGTATCACCTTACTATTGCCAGTCTCTCCAGTTGGAGGAACCTAGCTTTCTAATTCCTACCGTTATGTCGGATCAAATGTCTTCAAATACCTCATTGCGAGAGGCTATGATCTCTTCCAAAAATGAATGGGTCTTTATTTGTGATTTAAGAGACCTTACATTACAAATGATCTTCGATGCTTGGTGGGCTTCAATGAATGTAGGTTCGAAACATCTCATTGCTTGGAATAGCACTAAACATGTGTCTTCATGGAGATTTTATTTGCACTGCGGAATTGAGGAGACTGGCAGTCCTGGAATAATATGTAATATTTGTCATCAAGTTCTTCGACATCCATGAGAACATGGAACCAGCTCCATGCTAACACACTTGATGGGAAAAGCTCACATCGCAAAGGTAAATGAGTTCACAGAGTCAAAAGTTTCTGAATTGACTAGTTCAACGGTTGATGAAACAGCTTTGGTGATCCTGAAGAGGCAATGAAGTCGAGGAATTACAATAGTAAGTTCGCCGTGGAAATCCTAATTTCACATCCCGCTTAATCTGTATTGACCAAAATGACAGATATGACGTTCCAAACGAGCAGCTAAGAACATTATAACTTCCAAATTTCACCAAAATAAATGGAATTGCTAGCTCATGTTAGGATTTGTTTCCGCTAATGTGCCCTGGAATGCTAGGTCAAATCTTGAGCTATGATGGTCGTATAAAGCATTGCGTAGGAAGCTTGCCCTGCTGTCAGCCAAGACACTTAGTAACATTTGGCGGAGGCAATATCCACTGACTGTGGATGCAATTAAAAAGCAATTGCCGTCACGAAATGAAGTTAGTTTAGCTTTGGACGGATGGATATCATCTAACAAACTAACCATATCATGGGTTATTGCTTACTGTATGGAGCCAAATTGGGCATTGTGTGAAAAATAACTCGCTTTCAATGAGGTTAATCGCATGTACTTTTCCCCTTTCGAAAGGTAATTTAGGATGATCAGTCAAGGGCCAACGTACCGGAGCAAAAGTAGCCGCCCGTTTGAAGGATTTGCTTGATTGTTTTGAGCGTACTGACGGCCATTGGCTTCGAATTACAACAGATAATGCTGCCTCAAATTACTTGATGACATGTGTGCTGCATTCAGCTGTTGAGGACTCCGGACTCGACATGGTTGCATTGAGGAACAACATACCATACATCGTGCATGTCTTACAGCTGGCGCTAGGTGCATTCAAGAGCAGTCTCAGTGTCAAAGACCATACCAAGTCTTGGGAAGCTCATGGCACAATCAGCAATTTGGAGAGAATGAAAGCATAGATAATGGGAAGAGTCAAAGACTTCAAAGAGAGGGCAATGCTAAAATGGATAAGGTGTCGGCCATGTGACCAGGTTTAGCAAAGATATGTGAGAAAGTACATACTTCAAGATATTTTGCAAGTCCTCAAACTGACCATCATAAAGCAGAGAATGCTAGCTGCATTGTGTACACTAACACCTGGTCATAAAACGTGTTCATTGACTGTCAAACAGCCAAAGTCCACATTGCAGTACTACCGATTAGGGATGTGAAGACAAGTCGGAAGTCGATACGAGAGTTGCATGAGCGAGGCTTCTGATTATGAGAACTTTCCCACCAGTGGCTCCAAAATCCACGATACCGTGATTACCGGCCACTCTTTACAATACAGATTGAATAGGCCATTGTCAAGTATGTCATGGCAGCATTAAGGCTATTCCGATATTAGACCCAGTGGATGTTGAAGAGGCATAAAGTCACATTGCATCATGTTATCTCAGCATACAATGACATGATCGATCACATGGATGGTGTTATGCAACCTTTGGCTAAGAAGAAAACTCAATGGAAGGAGGACATGATCTTTACCGTGAAGTTAGCTCGACAGAAGCTGTCCAAAATTTATGCTGAAGTGACCCCGTCGACAGGTATGCTTCTCATTGTAGGAATTATCCTCGATCCTTTCAGGAAGTTGCAATCTTTCAGGAAGTAGAACAAGGGATTGCACAATAATCCTGAGAATGAGACATCCTATACTGCCCACAACCAAGTGGTCTTTCTGAAGTATCTGGAGAATGAATACTATGCCAAATATGGACATGTACCAGTCAATAAAGCCGAGAGTGATCCGTGCAGCAATCTCGTCCCCTCCACAAAGGCTTCAGGATCCGGTCAATCATCTTTTGATTGATGTGATTTGTCCAGCGATAATCATGAATACTTAATCCCCAACAAGATTGCTGAAACAACACCTGGACGATGTGATCTCGCAGCATGCTCATTGATCGCAGCCAAGCTGTATTTGACTTCACCGGCTGATGCACCGAAGAACAGGGGGTAAAATCATCCAAATCTTAATGCTTACCTCTCCAACCGATGGGAGATTAGCAGTACATTTTGGATACCAAATTTAACCGACTGGTGGTGTTATCCAGAGGAAATGCACTCAAAGTATACTGATTTCTCCCATTTGGCGAGCAAGATATTCTCGACCATACCACATGGTATTAGAGTAGAGGGTAGCATTTCCCTTGGCCGAGATGTTATCGGCTGGAGGTATTCAAAAAACACAGGTGAGACCCTTCGCGAAAATGTCGTTGTAAGGCAGTTTGCGTGAGCCACTAATGGGATTTTGGCAGGTGCTGACCGAGAATTGGATCTCACAAACAAAGAAAACGACTCAGAAATGAAGAAAGTGGTGGAGCAAAGGAAATTGCATAGAATGGCCAAGGTTCACAACTTTTTGGAAATGTGGCAGCGCAGCCGAATCCTACACACTACCGAGAAGGAATCTCACGCTCAGAACAAGCTGATGACTGTGATACGATACACTACAAATACCGAAGAGATTGTCAAACCATTCTGGTCACACTTTCCACTTGATGGTGCGGATGCATTTAAATTGTTAGAAAGATCTCGTTTGTCACCATCTTTGTCTGCAAAGGATTACCCTGGAGGACGAACTGAAATATAAAACGTTCGGTGATTCTGAAGAATTAACCGTCATCCAGTCGAATGTCATGAGGGTAAGATAACATCAAGCATTACTGATACCAAAGATTGGTTAAACTGGAATGGGGACTATCATAATCCAAATGACAGCGAAGACAGTTGCGCGGCACATGTTGAATCTGATTTTGAGCAAGACAATAGCATGGATGATCTGGAATGAACAGAGCAGTGGAATCTGAGCGCTGCGCCAAATGTTCCCGGATTGATTTGGCGTACACATAAGTCAAAGAGACAAGCTGAAAGATTGTTGGTGACGGTGAATGCAATCGAAACAAGGAGGTGCAAGGGAGTGATGACAAAGTAGAACAGAATGGATCAGTATTTCACCAGGTTCTTTATGTATCCTGACAGCAAGTTTTAGTTAGAGAGATATTATGGGAGAATGGTGAGCAGTAGCAGGTGAATATCAGTTGATAAATAGAGGTATAGCAGATGCAATGAAGCTTTTGGCAAGATACATGAATTTCAGTTGTGTGAGAGCAAACAGTGCAAGAATGTTACTGCACTTGGCTTTGCCACAGGGCCAAGTCTCAATATGTCAGAAAGACTACCATCGAGTTCAAATCACGATGCGAACTATTATCGATGACAGCAGATGTTGAATGAACAATACATTGGAATGTGCATCAATGAAGTGTCAACAATAAGTGGTTTTGTAAGTATGGTAATTCAACAGAGATTTGGTCCCTGTTATGCATAACCGATGTATTGGCAGCTTTTATCACCAAAAGAGACAGCAACACACTCACTGCCCCATTCTGGAAATGAGCGTCAACGGAGTGTGAATGATTTGAAGTTTTGCATCTTGGGTAATTTATGTTCCGATTGGTTGCAGTCATCCATTTATGAGATATTGGCATCCTTTAATGGCAGAAATAGCTGCGACATGATACCTGTTGCATCCTGAGAATGAGCGGCGACCGAGCGTCAATGATGTTTAGCTTCGCATCTCGGGTAATTTACTTTCTGATTGATTGCAAACTTTCATATGTCAGACATTAGCTGCCTGTACAGGGAAAAGGAACGGCGACATGCTCCCTGCCAGATCCTGAAATTGAGTGTCACCGGAGCGACAAAAGATTTAGTTGTTGCATATTTGGTAAACAAGGCAGCGCGCGGATGTTTGGATTCATTACAGAATTATTGACCGCCCTGATAGGCAATCATTCAATATTTTAAAGGTAAAACACCAATTCGAAATCAATCATTAATGCCCGCTGCAAAGTATGCAAAAATGTATTAATGGTTGTTAAAAATGCGCTTTTGATAAGATACATTTAACAAAGTGCAAAAACATCAGCTTTATATGAATCTATGGGTGGACCTGCTGGGTGACCCGGTGACAATTCTCCCAAATCAGACGGGTTGGGAGTTTACCATAGAACCGTACCCGGGTTGGAGGTCTTCGTTAATTGAAAAACCGGACCTCCAATATCGTAACGGTTCAGTTTTAACCCAGACCCATACCCGAAGTGACAGTCTGGAACAGGTTCCAACACTAGCACCAGCTACGTCACCTTTCAATTACCGCACTTACAAGACTAAAAAGCGTTGACGCTCCGTTGATGCTCATTTTAATATACTGTCCAGTCAAGATCTGCTGCCATGAATAATTGCATTGATGAATATTTGAACTTAGTGGTTGCCTTGAAGTGCGATCAGGGCATGGCTCGATGGCGAAGCTGAACCCAGTAATATACCAGCAATGGTCACTCTCATCCGGTAAGAATTAATTTGTCTTGGGAAATAATGCATATTGCCCACTATACCTTTTCTTTATGACCCAAGATTCTCACGTGACTGCTCAATATTCTTCCATAATATTTCTCTGAATAACATTCTCGGTTAAGCTACATAATAAAGATGGTGATAATTGATTGACGCATTCCATCCTACTTATTCTTGATCCCCTTATTCCTTCTCATTTCGATTAGCTTATGCATCATCAATGCATCTTCCGCCTTCATCTTTGACCGTCGTATAGGCCGAATCAATCTGGGAACACTTCATGCGGCACTCACATTCCGCTGCCCCGGGGTTTGTGAAACCTCTCTGCCATTGTCTCGTTCCATTTCTGATTCATTGTCGGCCTCCTAGATGTCATCACTGTCATTTGGATTATCAAAGTCCCCATTACCGTTAAGCCAATTTTTGATGTCTGAAATGCTTTTCGGTGAACTATCCTCATCCGTTTCAACAGAATGGCGGTCAATTCCTTTGATCTGGCCTGAATTGAATACTTGAGTTTGTCCTCCAGGGCAGTTCTTTTCAGACAGAGCAGGTGGCACAGGAGATTTTTGGGAGAATTTAAATGCAGCCACACCATCATGTTGAAAGTTTGACCAGGATGCTTTGAGGATCTTTTCAGTATTGGAAATGTATCCTACTGGTGTCATTTGTATATTGTGAGCGTGAGATTCCTTCTGTGTCGCTGGTAGATCATGGCTACCATGCCACATCTCAAAAATGTCATGGATCTTGGCCATTCAGTGCAACATCTTTCCATCTGCCTCTCTCTGTATCACCATGTCATTATCAGTGCTGGTTGTATCCAATACTGGGTCTTCGCCTTCCAGTCATCTGTTATTGGCTCAAGTGAACTGCCTTAGTACGACTTCTTTGCGAAGGGTCCCAGCTGTGGTCTTTGACTGCCACAACCCGATCACATCTCGCCGAAGGGAAAAACTGTCCTCCACCCTCACCCCATGAGGTATGATAGAGCAACTATCACATGCCACATTTGAGAGATCAGTGTACATTGATTGCGTTTCTTCTTGCTGCCACCACCAGTTAGTGATAACTGGTAACCAATATGTAGTAATAATCATCATTGGGTTGGAGTGGTAATCAATAAGATTCGGATTAATTTGCCCCCAGTTCTGTGGTAATTCAGGAGGTGAATTCCAATAGTGCCTTCGGGCTGTCATTAAGCGTGCTGCATGATTGCTTTATCCAGGTGTCATTTCGGTCACATTGTCAGGCTTTAAGTATTCTTCATCATCGCTGGACAAATCATATCAATCATACGAAGATTGACCAGATCTAGAAGTCATTGCGGAAGAGACGAAATTGTTGTTTGGTATGTTTTGCGGGTTTAGTACCCGGTAAAAGTCTATGTTTAACACAGTATTCATTCTCCACATACTTCAGAAAGGCCTCCTGGAATCGGGTAGTATAAAAAGTCTCATCTTCAGGATACATATCCATTCACTTGTCCCACTTCTTAAACAATCACATCCTCTGGATAGGATCAAGGGTATGTGCCAAAATCAGTAGCATACCAGTCGCTGGAGTCACTTCAGTATAATATTCGGACAGCCTCTGCCACCCAAACTTCATAGGAAAATATAAGTTTTGCTTCCATTGTGGATTCTTCTTGGCCAAAGCTCGCATCATGCCATCCATAGGATCAATAATGTCATTGTAGACAGTGATGACGTGATGCAGAGTAATGATAAGACTTGTTGACATCCACAGAGCCTAGTACCAGAATGGCCGCAAAACTTCCATGACATACTTGACAATGGTCCACTCATTGTGGGTTGTGAAGAGTGGCCGGTATTCGCTGTATTTTGGATTCTTAAGCCACTCTGGTGTGAATTCTTGTAGTCGGTTGGGTTGCTCAAGCAACCCCAGTGTCGAATTCTACTGTGTTTTCGCATCCATATTTGGTAAGACTGCAATTCGTACTTTAGCTTTTTAACAGTGAATGAACTCATTTCCACGACTGGATGTCAGCATGATCTATACAGCAAGCATTCTCTGCTATGTGAAGGTCAGTTTCAGTACTTTCAAAATATGTTGAAATACCTACTGTCTCAATGAGCTTTGCTAAACCAGGTCTCATGGCCGACATCTTCTTGATTCTAGCATTGTCCTCTTATAGAAGTCTTTGACTCTTCCCAATGTCTGTGCTTTCATTCTCTCCAAATTGCTGATTGCACTCCAGGGCTTCCCAAGAATTTGTACGGCCTTTTACACTGAGACTGCTCATGAATGCACCCAATGCAAGCTGAGTGAGGTGCGCCATGCATGGTATATGGTTTCTCAATGTGCGCATCTCAATTCCAGACGCCTGAATGGTAGTTTGTAATTCGCGAATTATCAAGTAATTTGAGGAAGCATTATCAGTAGTAATTTCAAATAAACAGCGGTCAGTCCACTCAAAACGACCAAGAACATTATTCACATGTCTGGCTAGCCGTGCTCCTGTATGTTGACCCCTCACCTGTAATCCTCAATGAGCTTTCGAAATGGGAAAAGAATGTGCTATGAACCTCATCGAGTACCAGTTGTACTTTCTGCAAAGCCCAATTTCAATCCATAGAGTAGGCAATGATGGACATTATTGTTGATTTGTTTGTAGATGTCCATCCGTCCAAAGCTACTCTAACATTGTTTCTTGATGGTAATTGCTTCGTAATTGTATCCACTGTTTGTGTATATTCCCTCCTGCAAATATTGCGCAAGATGCTGGCCGATGGTAATACCAATTGAGTTCGTAATGCATTGTATGACTGTCGTAGCTTATGGTTTGATATTGCATTTCATGAATTATGAGCCAAAACAAATCATCACATAAGGTAGCGATTGCAGGTGTCTTGGTGATATTCAGCAGGTTGAATGTCCTTTACTGCCAGTTTAGAGTGTTTTGTCTGTCCATTCAGTTAGTAAACTTAAAACCTAAATGTTGAATTTGAATTTTGTTTGCGAACATACTATCGGAATACCTGAACTTCCTTGCATCTTGATTATGGCCAAAGATGTTTCATCAATCTTTGAACTAGTCAATTCGGTTACTTCTGACACTGTTAATTCATTTACCTTCTTGAGGTGCACTTGTGTCATCAAGAGTTTGCCCATTGCGCTGGTCCCATACCGTGATGGATGGCAATGAACATGATGACAAACACTAAACACAATGGCAGGGCTGCCACTCTCCTCAATTCCTCACTGTTAATCGAATCGCCAACATGCTGCATGTCTAGAATGATTACAAACAATAGGCTGCTTCAAGCCTACATTCAATGAAGCCCACCAAGTATCGAAGGTGATGTGTAAAGTAAAGTCGCTTAACTCACAAATAAAGACATGATCATTTTTTGAAGATATCATAACCTCTAGCAACGAGATATTTAAACATTTTGTATCTGACATCGTGTTAGGAAATTGTACTCTGGGTAATTCCACCTGGGTAAGTGTCAAAAGATTTGTTATAGTCTGGTAGAATGCTGGTTCTGAAAGATTGGCTTGAGAGCTATAAGCAAGATAGAAGTCAGACCTGTGAGACATTGCATGCGAATTTGTGAAGTTGAATGCAAGGACAAACAAAGACAAGGCGGTTGCAATATCATCCCTACCATTTTGGCATACAAAGGCAGCCGATAGTACGATTATGAGTCAAAGCCATTGTATTGTGGTCTCAATATCCAAGACGTAAGCCCAAGAATCGTTGACACTCTGTTGACGCTGATTTTAGGAAGGTAGTAGCAATTTCGGCGCCAGCATTTGTGTCTATAAAGGCGGCCAATACGATCATTATGGGTGTATGCCATTGCACAGATCTTGAATTATCCATGATGCAAGACCAAAAATCATTGACACTCCGTTGACGCTCATGTTTACGAGGTGATTGCGATATCATTGCTGGTCTGTGTGTCCATAATGGCGGCCAATACTGTGATTATAGCTTAATGCGATTGTGCGGCCCAGGGATTATCCAAGATGCAATGACCGAAATCGGTGACACTCCGTTGAGATTCATTTTTAGGATGGGGTAACGATCTTGTCACTAGCCAATTTTCACCTAATGCCGGCCAATAACTACTCTTTGGATCAATGTGACTTTGCAATCCTTTGATTGCCAAAAAAATCAGACAAAAATTGTTGACGCTCAGTTGAGGCTCAGCTTAGAGACATACTAACAGTCATTCAGTTGGGAATCATGTTGCTTTAAATTTGTATTGTCATTATTGACCGACAACCTACCGTTGATAGCTATAATCATTTGCATTCAAAAGCATCGAGGCCTCTCAGTTGCAGAACCACAACTATTCACGTGATCAGGCTGATAAATAACGTAGCTCCGTCGTAATTTCGTGCATTCAGCCTATATGTTATGGCATACAGATCCATCTACTAATAGTAGACATATAGAGCCCGACTGCCTGCCCTTTCGTTTTCCAGCTCGTTTTCCTTGATTTCCATGACGTACCATAAGCAATATTCACAATCTCGACCATGTGCAGCAGGTCTGAGCGGATAGTTATGCAGTAAGCACCATGAACTGATGCAGCATGACGACTGCCATTCATCAGGGTTTAGACTATGCACTGACCGCTCACCCTATGGCTCATCTGACATCACAGACTTAAATTTGGTTAGTAAATTTTGTCTCTAATTTAGATTTTGCTTTCTAATATAACTGTAACAGGCGAGTTGATATCAAGTTTGCTGGCCAACAATCAACCAGATTTGGAGTCTAGATCTTTCGCATGGCCTGTACAAGCTCCACACGCACACTGATGAAATATCATGTTTCACAATTTTGTCACCGACAATACGAACAAGCTGATATGCAGCAAAATAGGTACTCAAATTATTGTCACAAGAGATAAGTCGTCCAGATTAACAATTTGGCTATCTATCGCTGCGGCAAAGCGGGAGCCATCACTATATCGTCGTCCATATCCGATGTTTATATCGGAATTCTCTTGGGATGGTATATGCAGGGGATAAAGCTTCCGGGTTCAACATGCTTCCCATTCTGAATCGGTGTCCAATTGGAGGCCTTGGTAGGCGAGAGAACCGGTATGACTTTTTGTGACTGTGGTTTCTCTGAACCCAACCTCATTTGACTACTTCCTGACCGAGACGTCACTGCCAGCATTTGCGATTTGCCATGGGTGATATCAAGAGTCTACGTAGGCTCTCCAAATGATGTCGGGGATGGTGTGGCTGCAGTCATATCTATTTGGGGCTTGACAACTGCCGGAACCTTCCATTTGACAGACCTATACTTCATATCTCACATACGGAGGTAGATGGCTGGGTCCCCCCATCCGGGTAGGGCCAATTCATCAAGCCTAATCTGCTTTGGCCGAAAACACTCCATGCAGTGCTGTACCATTTTGGTGATTGTGCCTATCACCCAGCGAAGTTCATCATCATCACTGTGCTTGCCGTGCTCTGCATCGGCTGCATCATCTTCTTCGTCATCCCCATCCTGCTAATCATCAGAACTTCCAAGATCACTTAGACTTTTCTCTATAGCATATAGCATCTCTTCAAATGTTGTTTCGGGCTTCCTGGTTGTCGCCCCGACGTTTTCAACTGTAGTCATATGATTAAGCTCTTGCTTAATCGCTGTCTCTGCGTCTTGAACTCACTTTCTCGCCACAGCGGTTTCTCTCTCCATATAATCCTTCATGCATTTCTCTTTGTCTTCATTGCTTAAGAAGTGCATTTGCCGTCATTTCTCCACCGAAAGCTTCTATTTAGATTGTAAGCTGCGCAATGTTCCCAAACCTCAGACCCTTTCTTTCTCCAAACCACTCTTGCATTCATTAGGTTGATGATGTTGACATGTGGACTGCTTTGTTCATTTCCTGTATTTTGCCGCGGGAAGTGGAGAAAATTTCATTTTCGGAGCATTGACCATTGGATTGTGTGTTGACATCATTGTTGGGCGAGATGTTGGATGTTGCGAGATATGGACCACATGGAGGCAAGCTGAGTCTTTTATGTAAAGGTTCGTATGTTTGATTAACTCGAAAAAAGCGAAATCTGGTTTTTGACAGTTATTTCAATCCGACTTGTAACGCTAACCATACAGTATAACATGATGGTTAGTGAGTGTGTCATGTAAGATCCCGGCGATGTGTTGAGACAAACATCACTAGACAACCTTTCCGTCAAAGAATTACCTTGTTATATTGATCAAAAATAAGATATCAGCCATCGTTCACTTCAATGTATCCCTGCGAACACACAAACAATATCAGATCAATTTACTGGAAATTGCGAGACTGTTGGAATCACCTGCAACTTGCAGCTATACCCAGCAGAATTTATCTTGAGTTGAATGTGGAAGTTGACTGTTGTTCATTCCATCATAACTTATAGCTTACTATAAATTCCTCAGTATTATCCACTTTTCATTATCACCTTCCACACATTTTCGACAACAGCATATCAGGGCTCCACAAACACCGCAGCATGGTCTTATTGAATCCGAATCAAGCCGAACGATAGGAGCTTCATTGAACGTGCACCTGGCTGTGACACAGCAGCAATGCAGACACCAGTCAGTCCACCACGACAGTGCAATTGCATCCACCAACAATATGACCCATAAGGTACATTGAAAAAAAGTAGGTAAAACTGGACCCTGCAATAATAAGAACCAGCATGCAATCGGATGTGAATAGCACCAGCTCGATGTAGAAGGGGGTCAACTAACAATCTAATGTACTGCTGGTGTATGTAGAGAGCTGCGTAACCAATTTATCGCGGCCAGCAATGGCAAATGTTCATGGTCAACAAAGGCATTTGTCCGCACAGTCAGCAAGATCGAACATCATGATGTCGTCAGCTCTGGGATTCTCGCTGATGAATTTTGTGATAATGATCCCCGGAGGTGGACACAACAGCCTTTAATGCCCTTAGTGGAGGCTATAGAGTCCTATATGGTTGAGGTAATTGCCAAATCTTCGTTTTGGAAGCAGCAACTAATTTCTTGTAGGTTTTCAACATGTCTTCTACTATGGCGAGGCAAGGAGGTCGGGTACAGCTAGAAGAGTCCTACATGTGCCTGGCCTTGAATATGGCCAAAATGGCCAACTGAAGGTTTTTGTATGCCGCAATAAAGGAAACGCAACAACTGATTAAGACACCTCGCTCCGAAGTCCGAGAAGAAAAGTAGCCAACTTTTGAGTTTGCTGGGCATAAGAAGGTGAACGGTTGGACAGAAAGACACCCGGCAACGGTTTATAAACATCAGATGGATGGCAGCCTTCCATGTCAAAATGGCATTGCAAAGCATCGGCAGACACGCTGGAGGCACAGAGGAACTGGTGCATCTCCACCAGAACCGGCGGCACCTCAGCCCGGAATGCCACATCCCCCCAGGATGCTTCCTGCATGGCCTGGTGACAGTGATGCACATGGAAGTTACGAAATGGACGGTATGCCATCCTGGTGTGTGTATGTACATTCTGTGCTCCGCAAAACTCAATTTTTCAATCATAATGCATATGCCCAGGATGGTAAGCGCAATAAAGATTTTATTCCAGATTTCCTGAGTACACTAACTGCTGTGTGGAAATACGGCTGACATTCATTTTGAAGATGAGTGCAGCCATTTGAGTGAATCGAAGAGTGAAGCTGAGCATTGATTAAAAGGAACAGAATTTTTGTGTATTATCATTATATACAATTAGCGGACACTTTAAAGTATATTTTAAAGGATATATTTATATGCACAATTGAAGAATGATGTAGTAATGAAGGAAAACATACATGATGAGGATAGAACGACTGCCAAAACACCGCTAGTGATGTTCTATGCCAAATTGAATGGTAGCATAATGCGGATACGCCTGTGGCAAAATGTAGGTCAACAGAGCGTCAATGAATTTTCATCCTGTAAGTTAGGATATTCAGATGTGAATTAGTCAGTGTTATTTAGAATCATTGTATTGGCCGCCTTTATAGGGAAAAGAGAATACTACACTCTCCCTGCCTCATTTTGACAATGAGCATCAACAGAGCGACAATGATTTTTGGTCTTGTATCTTGGGTCATCCTGGAGGCAAATGATTGCAGACATCTATAACCAAGGATTTCGCAGCCTTTAGAGGCTGATAGGCAAGAGATGTTCCTGCGACAGCCTCCCGGACAATCACAACTTCATTGGTTTTTAATTATGCCACTCAGTGATCATGAAGGTTTTAGCCTATACAACCGGTCAAAGATCTGTCTATAGACATTAACTGCCATCTCACGCTTTGATTAACCATCATGCACACCCAAAAATCATCAAGGCTCTGTTACCGCTCATTTTCAAGAACGGGTAGGGAGCATGTCACAGTCTCATTGTGATTTGAAGGCGGCCAATACTTCGTTTATGCAAAACAAAGAACAAATCACTCCTCAATAACGTTGCTAACAAGACTAACAATCGTTGATGCTCTGTTGACGCTCATTTTCAGAATGGGGTAGGGAGTGTGTCACCTGCTCTGTTGCTTTGAAATGCAGCCAATACCTCATTTATAATCATCTGCATCCAATTGCCACCTAGATTACCCATGATGCAAGACCAAAAATCATTGACATGCCATTGAATATCATGTTCAGGATGGGGCAGGGAGCATGTCTCTCTTGTTTTGGGTTATAAAGGAGGCCGATTCATCCGAAAAGGACAATGGCGTACTGATGTTAACACTTTGCGAATAGCAGTAGCATATCTGAATGAGACCATACACAGAAACACCTGAAACCCAGAACTGGAGATTGGAACCGACGGGTCTAGCCACACCCAGCAAAACCAATGGGTCAACGGGTAAGGGTCCGGGATTGGCCTGCAAAGACGCACTGGGTCAGGTTTTCGGATGGTTCTCGAACAGAACCAATCTGTTCTTGCGGTCAGCACCCAGAGTGCTGGCGGGTTACGTCGACCCATTGCTAACACTATCTTTGTCTGCAAAGGACCTCCCTGGAAGTCAGACCGAAATATTAAATATCTGCCTAATCTGAAGTATCAACCATCATCCAGTAGAAAGTGATGAGCATGCTACACGTGAAACCATATTGGACACCACAAATTGGCTACACTGGACTGGTGACTTGGATAATTCAAATGACAGCGAAGATAATTGCGCGGCAGAAAATGAATCTGATATAGAGAAAATCAATGGCATTGGGCATCTAGAATGCTCAGAGCAGCGGGATGTGAGAGTCGCGCCAAATGTTCCAAGATTGGTTGGGCCAGTATGAAAGTCAATGAAACAGGCTGAAAAAGGTGTTGGTGACAGTCAATGTAATTGAAACGAGGAGGAATAAGGGTGTGAAGAAATAGTCGGCCCCAATGCATTAATGGTTTCCCAGCTTCTTTATGTAGCTTGACTGAGAGTATCAGTTGGAGAGAAATCATGGGCGAATGGTGAGCAGTAGCTAGTGAATATATGTTGATAAACAGATGTTTAGCAGGTGCAATGAATATATTGGCAAGTTATATAAATTTTACTGGTGTGAGAACGAACGGTACAAGAATGTTACTACGCATGGCTTTGCCATAGGGCTGAGTTTCAATCTGACCGAAAGACTACAAATATGTTTAAATCATGAAGAAAGCAATTCTCGATGGCACGAGATGTAGAATAGACAATACAATAACATGAGGCTAAATGGAGCGTCAATCAGTTCTGGTCTTAAATGTACGGTAATTGACCAATGATTTGGCCGCTGATATTCATCACTGACGTATTGGTAGCTTGTATTGGCACATGAGACAGCAACACAGTCACCGCCCCAGTCTTAGAATGAGCATCAACTGAGTGTCAACAACTTTCAGCTTTGCATGTTCTGTCATTTTTGTTCCGATTGGGCGCAGACATCTATTTATCAGATATTGGCAGCCTGTAGAGGCAAAATCAGCAGCAGCCTGCTCCCTGCCCAATCCTGAATATCAGCATCAATGGAGCATCAACAGTTTTATGACTTGCATATTTGGTAATCATGACATCGCGCGCATATTTGCACACATAACAGTAATATTGACCACCTTGATAGGCAAATGTACAATATATTAAAGGTAAAACACAGATTCCAAATTAATCAATATTGCAAACTACAAAACATGCAAAAGCGCAATATTGGTTGTTGGCAATGCGATTTTGATAAGATACTATTAACACACTGCAAACACAAGAGCCTGATATGCATCTATTGATAAACTTGCTGGGCGACCAGCGGACAACCCGCCCAATTCAGACGGGTTGGGAGATTACCATTCAACCGTGACTTAACAGGTGGTTCGGGTTGAATGGCCACCCAGACTGCACATTTGTCAAAGGTTCGGTTTGGACCCAGACCCGGAACCATTGGTAACACTTCATATACCTCTTTGTGCGCTCCTCGACAAATATCAAAGTTGCTCAATTTTTCTGGCTCTCCTCCACCTATATTTGTAGCTCTGCTTTGACATGACATGATCCTCCAACTCCTTTCCTCTAGTGAGGGCAACTGGTCTGGCTAACACGCCAGCAATTCGGGATCAAATCGGAAGAATGGCTCAGTTTGATTCCAGACCCATCCAACCACCTGACCCGCTGCTTCTTGCAAGACCAAACCTCGGCCCATACACGGTAACGACCAGGTTGTGCCACATTTGGCTTGACCCATTGGCTCCAATCTCCAGTTCCACGTGTTGGGATGGTCTATTTATGATCGCATTCAGATATGCTACTGTCAATTGCAAAATATTAACGATAGTACATCATTGTTTCTTTTGGATGTACTGGCCACCTTTGTAATCAAAAAATGGAGAGACAAGGTCCCTGTGCCATCCTGCAAATGTGGGTCAAGGGAGCATCAACAATTCATAGTCTTCCATCTTGGGTAAACTGATTGGTGATAGATTGCAGACAGTCATAAATGAGGTATTGGCCATCTTTATATGCACATGAGAAACCAAGACTCTCCCTGCCCCATTTCGAAAATGAGCTTCAATAGAGCCTCAAGTATTTCTGGTTTCACATCCTCCATACTTTCAGTGGGACATGATCGCGAACCTCTTTTAACGAGGAGTTGGCAGCATTGCTTGGCAAACAGGCAAGACACATTGGCACGACAGCCTCCTGGACAGTAACAACTTATTCCTTTTCCAACAATGCAATGAAGAGTTCATGAGCATTGTACACTAGAAAAACGGTCAAAACATGGTATATAGACATCAACTGACTCATTGCACATTGATTTCGCATGATGAAAGTAGCAAAATCATTGATACTATATTAAAGGCCATTTTCCTGATGGGGCAGGGAGCATGTTGCGAATTGTTTCACCTCAAATGGCAGCCAGTGCTGTGATTTGATATAGAAACAACCAAATCACTGGTAAATTACGTGACTTACAAGACCACTATTTGATAATACTCTGTTGATACTCATTAGCAGAATGTCACAGGGAGCGTGTCGCTCTCTCTTTGGCCAATAAAGACAGCCAATACCTCGTTTCTGAATGGCTACAACCAATCGCCAATCAGATCACGCATGATGCAAGACTCACAATTGTTGACGCTAAGTTGATGCGGATTGTGCCATGGGCATATGTACAATATGTCATCATTTCATTTGGTGTAGTAGATAATTGATGTTGTTTTGGCTACCTTTGTACCATGTTTATGTACTTTCTCCTTTATCACAACATTGTTCTTTAATCATAGATATAAATATATCATTCAAAATGTACATTAAGGTGTCTGCTAATTGTAGATTATAATCACTCAAATATCCCATTCCATTCTATTACCACTTGTCTTCACTGTCAAGTTTACTCAATAAGCCTCTGTCAGTTGCACAATTGATGTCAGCTGCATTACCTTACTGCAGACAGTGTACAAACCAGTGGATGGTCCTTTATCAGTCCGCAAATCAGGATTGAAATCATTTTCGCACTTGCAATCCTTGGCAAATGTATCAAGATTGCCAAATTGAGTTCTGGGAAGAGGAGTATGTATATTCACACGTCTTAGTGGCACACCTTCGATTTTGGAAGCGTGACCTCCCTCGTTGTCACTGGGTGGCTGAGGTGGCGTTCCTGGCTAATGTAGCATCTGTTCAAGTGTCGTCTGTCTGAGTCTGTCTGTTGGATATGTACACACGCCTTGGCACCTCCAGTGTGTCTAGGGAATCTGTGCTGTGCCATTGGGGCCAGGAAGGCAGCTGTCTGTCTGATTATCCTAACGCATGGGCAGGTGTCTGTTCATTGCAGCCTTCACATTTGTATATCCAGGTATCGCAACTACCTGCTGCTTCTCTTCTCTGAAGTCGGACCTCAGAGTTTTGATCAGGTATCGTGTTTCCCCAATTGCGACACCCATAAACCTTCCTTTGGCCATCTTGGCTCTATTGAATGCAAAGTGCATGTCAGACTGTTCTAGCTGTTCCTGCAATCATTCCCTTGCCATTGTAGCAGACATGTTGAAAACTGACCAGAAATTGATTGCTGCTTCTGCATATGAGATAGAGCTATTACATCTACCATATACGCTTTCATACCATTGTCTAAGGTGGTTACAGCCTGTTTTGGTCTCTCTCGGGGATGTTTATTATGGGAGCCATCCACAAATATCGCAGTGGAGAAATCATCATGATGCTCGATTTTGCAGGCTGTGCGGACAAATGCCTCGGGTCACCAAGGCAGCTTCCCATAATGGGGGACTATAGATTGAGCACACCGCTCTCTGCATACACCAGCTGTATATTATATTGTTAGTCGATGTCTGTCTGCTGCAATCAGGATATACTCAAATCCAATCATGTTCTGGTTCCTATTCTCCATGCTTCCAGTTTGACGGATCATGTTTTGCTGCACATCATGGGTCACATCATAGCTGCGTGCAGTCGCAGAGTCGCGGAGGACTAAGTGGTGTCTGCATGATTGTTGTGTCTCAGGGAGTGGTGTATTGGGTGAAGCGCCCATCTTTCTGCTCAATTCCGATCTGCATGTACCTTGCTCACGTTGTTGTGTAGCCATCATCTGCTATTGTAGAAGTGAAGAGCAAGTTAATGGTAGGAAGATGTGGGAAGTACTGAGCAAGATGATAATGAAATGCAGTGGGAAGTCTGGAGGAATATAGAGTTAGCCTTAAGCCATGATGGAGTGTGTAACAGCCAACTTGAATGTTCTTCACAAGATGAATCCTGCAGCGTATCGCTGCAAATTGCACGGGCTCCCAACAGACTTATGATTCGCACCAGGTCGGTCCAATGTCATGCGATTGTTTATATGGATAATTCCATCTGAATGTCTGCTGAAATCTCATATTTGTGAGATATAAACAGCTCATTTCTCCAAGGAAAGATTGTCTTCAGGTGTATGTCTTCAAACTTCTCCGAGTCGTGCATGAAACAGACACTTCACATCAGGTGGTCATGTGCGGTTAGAATTCCAATTCCCATTATAGTGAAGATCAATATGCACATTATGCCTGTTGAAGTCGCTAAAGTGTACCAACCTGGATGTAAAGGATACAGCTTGCCTCCATGTCATCCATATCTTCCAACATCCAATTTGTCACCCATCAACAAAGTAAAAGCAAGATGCAATGGTCAATGCTGGGAAAAAGATCCTTTCCACAATACTGGATGGCATATATGGCGAATTGAAAATCTGCTCCACATGACTACGTCATCAAGCGAATGAAGGCAAGAAAAGATTGAAAGCAGAATGGGTTTGAACTGTCGACGCATTGAGCAGGTTGGGATGCAAAAACCAGCTTGCGGGGAAAAAAAACAAGAAATACAGCTTGTAAGCAATAAAGAGAAGGTAAAATAGATCGGGGATTCTGTGGATAGCGAGACCACTGTGGGAAGAAAGCCAGTTGAAGGCGTAGAGGCAGCAATTGAGCCGAAGCAGGAAAATAAGAAAAATGTGAAAAAGGTGGGATTGACAACCACAACACCTGAAACACCATGTGAGGAGATGTTGAAGGCGATCAGACAGAGTCTGATGTATCTAGCAACTACCAACGATGGGTAGGATGGAAATGTCTAGTATCATGATATACAAGATCCTGAGGTGGGTAACCTGAGGGAAGATAATGAACCCAGCTTGGTGATGGGCACAGTATCCAATAAGCTACAGTATCTGATGCAGTGTTTTTGGCGAAATCAGATAATACTTGACGAATTGATGCAACCAGTATGGGGAGACATTACTGACTACTTCCGTGACAAATATAACAAGTACAGGTAAACTGATTTGAGTATTCTTGCTGTAGATAAACCATGGACGGAGGATGATGCAGTCTCATCCAGACCAAGCACATTTGGTGAGCCTATATAGACCCTTCATAGCATCTCTGGAAAACTGGATATACTACAAGTGACTTCTCGACCTGGAACTAGTCAGATGAGGCAATGTTCCAGGAAACCCCAGACACACAAATGCATTCCATCACTCCTGCGTGATACAACAGTCTTTTCGTAACTGTTTATGTAACTAAAGTGTGTTGAACCTGGAAGATTTTACTGAGGTATATAGTATTCCAACCATATTACCATATAGAAATCATATTCGGACGAAGAAATAGTGACGGCTTCTGTGTCACTGGAGGTGTGAAAAGGCACATTGATAATTTTGACGATATATCTCTTGAAAAAGTAGTTCATGGACTGATTTTGGTAGGTATCAGATTTTACTTGATTTCAGTGACCAAATTGTGAGACATGATTATTCATCTGTGCATGTGCAAGTGATGGATTGGCCATGCCAATGTTCAGGACTCCGAATCATCTTGACTGACCACCAATGAATATGATATCATCCTGCAGATTACTATTCAGTCAGAAAACTTAAACTAAATTGAATACTATACACAGTAACCGAATTTGAATCAGTGATGTCATCTGAGTCATAGATGGAGCCATCCAAGCACACGACAATCCAGGATAAACGATTTCCGTCATGTTCCATTTAGTCCTGCATTCATGTCCATAACTCTTGGCTCAGAATGGGTGCACCAAGTCGAGGTTTTGAAAATTCCTTATGGTAGATCATGGAAATCGCAGAGAATATGCTGGATAAGGAAAGGTGAGGAAGTCTCACTATATATATTGAAAAGTAGTTTCCAAATCAACATGCGGTCAATTGCCAGCTGAATGCACTGTAATCTGATCGGCCAATGTCATATATCATTCAGACTAGGTAACTAGAGGTGGAACAGAAATTTGCATTCATTGAAGCTTTTGGATGCAGATGCTTAAACATTGTAACGACTTACTGGATGCCAATATTGACTGTATGCATTTTTACATACAATTGTTGACTACCCAACAACTATTAGTATGACATTATGGTAAGCATCAAGGGAGAGTCAATGATTTTTGGTCTTACATTTTCAGCAAACAAAGGGCTGCTTGGTAACCTGACTCCAAAGTGAATGAATTGGCCGTTTTTAGAGTAACAAAGGCAAGTTACAGGCTTGTAGCCCCCTCCTAAAAATATGCTTCAACTACGCGTCAATGATTTTTTGTCATATGAGTCTGATAATCAAAAAACAACTTGGTCGCTGTGTCACATAATCCAAGAATTAGCTGCATTTACAGCAAACAATGCAAGTGACGACATTCCTACTATTTCCAAAAAATGATTATCAAATGAGTGTTAATGATCTTGGTTTTGGAATCTTGGATAATCAAACTGCTTTGGGACAATGACTTTAAGGTATAATGGAAGTGTTGGCCACTGTTTTGAGGAACAATGGTCTTGACGATATCACTACCACCTTCTAAAAATGTGAACCACTGGAGCATCAATGACTCTGGGCTTGCATCCTGCATAATCAATGGGCAATGCAACCGTGTAAAGTTATATTTATAGTATCAGGGGTCCGTATACGCAAAAATGTTTAGGATGATATTGCTTCCAGCTCCTGAAAATGAGCATCAACAGAGTATCAATGGTTTTTAGTCTTGTATCATGAATTCTCAATGTGCTGGGCATTGGCATTGACCCATAATCAATGGATCTGCCATCATAATGGGCAAACATGATAGTGACGATATAACTACCACCTCCTACAAATGAGCTTCAACGAACTGTCAACGATTTTGGGTCTCGCAACTTGGATAATCTAAGGGCTCCGGAATGGTTTTATCCCATAATCAACCTATTGGGTGACTGTATGGGCAAAAATACTAGTGATAATGTTGCATCCACCCCCTACAATTGAATGCCCACTAATGGTCAACAATGTATGTGGAGGTTCAGTGAGTGGCACTCCAATGAACAGAATTGCCTTGGTCCTCAATTGAGTTATACGTGGTCATTCTTATTCATACGTCCTTGTGTACAACTTTTCAAATTTGCATGCAATGTCTCACAGATCTGCCTATTTTTCCTTGTTGCTCTAGAGTCGATATTCATGAACCAGCATTGTGCCTTACTATAACCTACCTTTTGGCAGTATCTCAAGTGAGATTACACAGCATTCAAAATTCTACTACCATGTCAGATTCAAAATCTGTGTTTTCTTCCTCTCTAGAGGTTATGATGTCTTCTAACAATGAATGTGTCTTTACTCATGATATGAGCAACCTAACTTTCCAAAGTATCTTACATGCCTGGGGAGCTTCAATAAATGTAGACTCGAAAAGTCCTTTCGCGTTGAATTATTCTTGAAATGCGCCTTCATGGTGATGATATTTGCACTGCGGCATCGAAGAGACCACCCTCCCTGGCATTTCATTTATCATTTGCCATTAAGTTCTGCACCATCTCTGAGAACATGGGACCAGCTCAAGGGGACACACTTGCTGGCAAATGCTCACATCGCAAAGCAAAACAAATAGACACAGTCAGAAGTTATGCAATTGACTAGTTCGACAGTTGATGAGATAGTTTTGATCATCCACAAAAGGTATGGAAGTCGAGGAATTAGAATAGTAAGTCGGCCGTAGAAATTCATATTCAACATTTCGGTTTGATTCATCTTACCTGAATCGCCATACAAAATGCTCCTAACTGGCAGCTAAGGAATTTGAAACTCCCGACTCTCACCAGGACGTGTGGAATCGCTACCTCATGTTAGGATTTTTTTCAACTCATATCCCATGGAACGCCATATCAAATTTCAATCTTAGAGAGTCATATAATACATTACAGAGTTACTATGTCTGGCTGTCAGCCATGACCCTTATAAAGATTTGCCGGAAGAAATACTCACTGACTGGCAATGCAATTAAGAAGCAATTGCAGTCTCCAAATAAAGTCACTTTAGCATTAGACGGATGGACATCAATGAACAAACCAGCCTTAAAGTTGCTCCTCTTTTACCATAAGCATCAGAATTGCACATTCCCACAGGTACAATTCACATTCGATGAGGTTGATCACCTAGACTTTTCTGGTTTTGAAAGGTAATTGTAAATAATTGGTTACCGGCCCACATATTGCAGACCGGATAGGTGGACATCTGAAGGGCTTTCTTGACCGTTGTGACCATGCAGAGAGCCATTTGCTGAGCATTACGACTGATAATGCTTCCTCAAATCTGTCGATGACTTGTGAGCTGCAATTAACTCTTGAGCGCTCTGGCATTGTGTAACCTGCATTGAGGTACCACATACCATGCATGGCGCATGTCATTCAGCTGGCTGTAGCTCCGTTATCTGACGTCTCATTGTAAACTGCCACACAAAGACTTGGAAAGCCGATGAGCATGATTAGCAATGTTGAGAGCCTGACAGCATAAATGTTGGGAAGATTCAAAGACTGTGATATCAGAGCAATGGTCGATCCAAGACAGTGTCAGCTATGAGACCAGGATTGGTGAAGATGATTTAGAAAGTACGTATTTTAACATATTTTTATTGTCCTGGAACTGACAATCATATAGCTGACAATGCTTGCTGTATTGATTACGACGACACCTGGTCGTTCAAATGAGTTCATTCACTGTCAAAAAGCCCATGTCTACATTGCATTACTACCAATTTTGGATGTCAACATGTGGTGGAGTTTGACACTAATGTTGCTTGAGCAAGCCTACCGATTACAAGAATCCCCCAACCACCTCATCCAGAATCCAAAATAAAGTGATTACTGGTGACTTGTCACAACACAAGATGAATGGACCATTGCCATATACGTCATGGAAGTTATGAGGTCATGCTGATACTAAACGCTGTGGATGTCAAAGAGATATTCAGTCACATTACATCACGTTGTCACAGTCTACAATAACATGTTTGACCATATGGATGGCGTGATGGAAGCTGCAGCTAAGTAGAAAACTCAATGGAAGGAAGACTTGTATTTTTCAGTGAAGTTGGCAAGATAGAAGCTTTTCAACTATTTTGATGCATTGACTCTAACGACAAATATGATTGGCATTTGTGCACACATCCTTGATCCTCACCGGAACTTGTGATCATAGAAGATGTTTGACAATGTAATGGATATTAATCCTGAGAAAGAGACATCCTATACTATGTAATACCATGCGACCATTCCGAAGTATGTGCGGAAGGAATACTGTGTCAAAGGTCATCAAGTACTGGTCAGCAACCTCACAAGTGTACCGAAAAACAATCTCTTCGCCTCCACAATAGCTTCAGGATCTGGTCAATCATCCTTCGATTCATATGATATGTCCAGCAATGATGATACATACTTGAAGCCTAACAATGTGGCTGAAACGACAAACAGACAACACAACAGCGCAGTACGATTATTCACTGTCTGCTGCCTCGATTTCGATTCTCTGCCTGAAGCAACAAAGAACTGGTGGCGAATGAATCTAAATCTCAACAATAACCACTCCGGCACGATGGAGAGTAGCTATACGTTTAGAATATCGGACATCACCAACTGGTGGCACCAACAAGAAGAAATCCAGTTAAAGTACGCCTACCTCTCTATTGTGGCACATAACATAGTCTCTATCAGACCGCATGGTGTTGGAGTGGAACCTAGTTACTCTCTTGGGCAAGATGTCATCGGCAAGAGGCAGTCAAAAACCACGGGCAAGACTCATCGTGAAAATCTCATTGAAAGGCAGCATGCTCGAGCCACTCACAGAATATTGGCAACTGATGACACCGCATTTGATTCAATGGGCACAGAAAATGACTCGGAAATACAGCAAGAGGTGGAAGAAAGCAAATTGCACTAAATGGTCAAGGTCCACCACTTTGTTGAGATGTGGCTTGGCAGCCAAAACCAATTTGCTACATTGATGAAATCTCATGCTTCAAACATGCAGATGGCAGCAGTTTGTTACATTTTGGACATGTAATAAATTGACAAAGCATTTTGGTGACTACTTCAACATCATGGTGCAGCTGCATTTGCATTGATATGAAGACAACCTTTGCTACAATGTTTGTCTGCAAAGGACCTCCCTGGAGAACGAAATTAAATATTCAGTATCTGCTGAATCTGATGAATAATCCATCATCCAGTCAAAAGAGATTGGGATACTGCACCTGCAACCATTGCCAATACTCGGAATCAGGTTAATTCGAATGGCAACTGGATAATTCAAATGACAGTGAGAATGATTGCGTGGCAGACATTGAATCCGATATAGAGTCAGAGAATGGCATAGGCAATCTGGAATGTCCAGTGCAGCGGAATGTCACTGCTGCACTAAATGTTCCCAGATTGATTCGATCCACATGGAAGTCAAAGTGATAGGCTGACCAGGTGTTGGTGACGGTCAGTGCAAGTGGAACATGCAGGAAGAATGGGATCAAGAATTTGTAGAGCAGAATGTGTGACAGTTTTACCAGCATCTATATGTATCATAACCGAGAGTTGCAGTAATAGCAATATTATCGGCGATTGGTGAGCAATCACTTGTGAGTATCGGTTGATAAACAGATGTATAGTGGGCACAATGAATCTTTTCGCATGATATACCAATTCTAATAATATGTGAGTAAACAGTACATGAAGATTAATGCGGCCAGCTTTACCACAGGGCCAAGTCTCAATCTGTCAAAGAGACAATTAATAAGTAGAGAGATTATGAAAACAATTATCGTTCGCAGCAGATGTTGAATGAACAATACATTAATATAGGAGTCACCAGAGTGTCAATTATTTTGCATCTTGTAAGTACAGTAATCGAATAGTGATTTGGTTGCGGTTATTCATAACCGACGTAATGGGACGTTATATTTGCAAAAGTTACAGCATCATAATCACTGCCCCATTTTGAGAATGCGCATCAATGGAACATCTAGGGTGGTTAGTTTTGCACCTTGGGTTGTGTAGGTTCCGATTGGTTGCAGACATCGAGTGATGATATATTTGCAGCAGTTGTGGGCAAAACGAAATGGGATGTACTCTCTGCCACATCCTGACAATAAGCATCGATGAATTGTCAATAGTGTTAGCAAGGGGTCCATATAACCTGCCAGAGGTTCGGGTTTGTACAGCAAAAAATGTTTCGTTTTGTTCCAAACAGGTCCAAAAACACGACCTGCATCAACTTGGCGGCGTAGTTATGCGGACCGGACATAGACACGGGGGATTTGGGACAGGTCTGATTCAGACCGCAGTTCCATTTTACAGTTCCTACAACCTTGGCTTAACTTTTTCTCCAATTCAGTATTTGAGTACTGATCATATCATGACATGATCAATATGTAGATTGGGCCGTTTTAGCCTCTATTTCACCTCCCGCTTTCAGATTTGCAATGCGACCAATATTCATTTAATCAGTGTGGAATAATGTGAAATTGTATGCGAAATTCGTGAATATTCCATAGTGACTCAACGAATATTGGTCTGATCGCTGATATGAAATCAGGCGGTGAAGAAGGGCTGAAACCGCACAAGCTATGTATTGATCGTGTCATAATATGATCAGAACTCAAATACTTACTTCGAGCTGAAATGATTAGGTTGAAATATAGGGTATATGCTTGCAAAACTGGCCCAATTCCAATGGTCCGGGTTTTTCATGTGGTAAAACCTGTTGCCAGGGTCAGGGTTTGGGTGGAACCGGACCTGCAATCGGCTCACGAATTTGGAACTATTGCTAACACTAAGCGTCAATAGTTTTCGGTCGGGCATAGTTGGTAATCAACGTATCACATGGATCTTTGAGCACATAACCCAATTATTGACCGCCTTAATAGGGAAAAGTACAATATGTCAAATGAAAGACATGGATTCCAAATTGATCGATATCGTAAGCTGCAAAACATGCAAAAACATGGTTTTGTTTGTCAAATACGCGATTTTGATACGAAATGATCATCAAACTGCAAAAACGAAAGGCTTATATGAATCTATAGATCGACCCGCTGGGTGACCAAATGGAACTCACCCAGTCGAGATGGGTTGGGGAATTTCAATCGAAATGTACCCAATTATAAGTTTCCTGTATAGCAACAAACCGGTCCGCAACTTTGGCAACGGTTGTGTTTTGACTCGGACGCAGAACAAAAGTGATAGTCCCAAACCGTTACTAACACCACTTCTGTACGCTCCTTATTTCGAAAGACCGCTCCCCAGCTGGTACTTCTCTTGTTCTTCTAGTTATTCCCCTTTTCATCTGAATATATCATATTGTGGTTCAAACCTAAATATAAATTTAAAGCTTGCTAGCTCCTTATTACTTCTAGATTCCATATCACAAATTGTGCCAAACTATGTTGGAATTAAATTTCATCCACTCACTACTTATGAATGATCAGCAAATTGAAAGAGTGCTTCCTACTCCTTTGCACTGTTGATGAAGTTTCTTTCTGCATTGACTCCAGTGAAATGGGATAAGTAGTAGATGTTATCGACACTATGATTGTTTGATATTATTTAATTGCTTTATGGGGTAATCGTTTCACCATACCTGTGTTTATGTCTGAATCACCTGCTATTTTATTTGGTTCATTTATGTAGCAAGGCAAACAATACAATGTCGAAGGAGAAAATAGCCAGAATGATTCAACATGTATATTAAACAATAATGTATATAACACGTTCGTCTTTGAGGTTAATCGATTGCTTGTACACATTGGGAGAATTCAAGCTGATGCTTGAAGTCTGCCAAATGAGCAGTCATATGATTCTAGACCCCTCTGACAGTTTGTTCATGATTTCTGCATTGATTCCGTGAATCTCCCAGGTGTGCTCACAGTTAAATCTGGTGCTTCCATGTGCTCACAAATATACCACATTCTCTTTTATAATACTGCTGTACAAGTCATCAGAGATCACAGATGCTCCAAAGATTGGCTGGAATATTCTCGTATAGTCTAGTTCGCTCATGGTCCTGCTGCTTCGAAGTTTACGGTCTATGTTCTATCAGATACTGCTGGTGGCTCTTAGTAACTGTAATACTTCTTGCTGTTGTACTTCACACAATAATTGGGTTCTCTGGATTCTTTGGTGTTCTGCTATACCAGCATAGTCATGATTAATATGTTTCAGACTCAGAGGCAGTTCTCGAGCACTTTAATCAACTCCCCGACCGCTTGTCTACATACCATTATGCTTGTACATTGCTGTTTAGTACTCATATTCAACATCCAATGCCACTGAATTCCACTGCAAGTATCCAATCAGCAACAAAATTGGAGGATCATCAGAATCTAATTTAATCACACTGGAACAGCAGCATCACGGTGGCATATAACCCTGTGCCGGATATTGGCCTTTACATAATGTCGGCTTGCCATACATCTCCGAATGTTAATGACAATTGTACATTACATCAACTTCTTGTATCACTCATATCACCTGTTGGAGTCTTATTTCCCTCATCACCACACACCAGATAAGGAGGCTGAATATTGCTCAAAGTGCCTGTAGAAGCATTATGTGACCCAGAACTGGATACCACCCACTGTGTATAGTTGGCTAGGTCTGAGTCTTAGATCAGTAGTGTTCATCTAATCTAAACATCTACATCAACAATCAGTTGCATTTGCATGTGCAACTGTATTCCTACATTCATTATTTATAAGACTATGACGTCAAATGTTGACTTATGTTCCCTCACATATACCTATGTATTTCCAGAGTCTCTCAAGTAGCAAATTTGATTTTCATCATATAAGTTGGTATATTTGCCATCTTTAAGTATTACCGGCACTATCTCAAGGTATATCTGCAGGTTTACCAAATCTTAGTTTCCAAATGTACAACAAAGTGCGCTTTATATATATCTACAAGTTTGGTTAATTTCAGTTTTGTGGTAGCGCCAGCTCCTATACTGGGTACAGCTTGATAATGACTGGGTAGATGGTTGCTCCATTTTTTTCAACCCATGCTAGTTTGCCATGTCCATATTAACCATTGAGTTCATCTGACAGCCATTAATAGCCTCATCAGTGTTTGGTATACATATTGCTAGTTATGAATAGAGAATACATGTCACAAGGTAATTTTCCAAATTTTGTTCTGACGGTTAAATCTTTTTATACAAATACAATCAATCAATAGATAAAACTGTAAGAAGTTATCTTGCTCCTACAACTGCCCAGTAATACTCTTCCAGGTTCAAAATTCTCCAGAATACTTGGGACGAGATCCCAGTAGGTCTAACATGAGACGATCAACGTAATCATAAACTATCCGTGCCTTCCAATACTTCCATTACTACCGGAGATTGCCGAAGTCCATTGAGTTGCTTCTAGAACATTCAACGCAACTTGGCTTAGCTTTGGAAGGGCCAGAAGAATTCTGAGAGCACTTGCACGCTACACTAATATTGTGAGACTGTGCAGAAAGTTTGTGTATCAGTTGGCGATCACTATACATCAAAATGGCGTACTGATCTCCTGGGAACTGAACAGCATATACACTTCATAATATAGTTGGGGACTAAATCAGAGGGAATGTGAAGAAAATGGTGCTCAATATACTTGACAAATGAAATTGTATAAATACAATGTCAGCAACTATAGAAACTCTCAGATCAACTTGGGATTGAATCTCATTTCAATCTCGAAATGGAAATTGTGGAGACTTAGAGATATTCATTGATATTGAAATATTGTAAACAGAATATAGTCTTTGCAGTTCAGTATAGAGTAAACTAGGAGAAAGATTTTGAACCAAAGCTAGCTGGGTTGTGAAGTTGGACATTGTAAATAATGTGAAAGGCAGATGGACATAGCAGTCTGAGGAATTACAAATACACTGATTACTTGAGATGCGGGATTTTGGATTGGAACCCTATTGGTTGGATAACTTGTAATTATAGGGATACACTGGGTGTAGGTGTTTATCTTAGTACTGGTGAAGAGCTGGCTGCAGATGGTAAATCGAAAGTAAGGAGTACCAGAAATTGATAATATTTAATGGTGATTGCACAATGATAGTATGCAATGGAGACCGGGGATGGTAATCCATAAATGCTTTGAGCTGTTTGCACAATAGAGTTACAGTTAACTCAATCTCATGTTATATAGAGGGAAGGTGAAATGTCATTACTTGATATTCCCCAGTAGTTGTTTAGTGGTAGCCAGGAAAGAGAGAAATAGATAAGAGTAATAGTCAAATTATCTGAAAAAACTAAACTTTGCAGAGTTCCATGTATCTCAGCCAAGTTACTAAATATAATTCAGTAGGTACTAACAAATACATTATTTGATTGGGCAGGTCATATAGTGTATTGTCCATATCCTTACAAATTATCCTCAACTTCAACTCTAAACTCTCTCTGTTGTGTATATAATTTTTCTATTACTGGACATTACAAATTTATGTTCTTTTTCTCAACCACTTTCTGAATGCAAATTGTATAATCACAGAGGATACAGATCGACTATATCTAAGTAGCAGTCAAAAATCAACTTCAAGCTTTCTGTATTCGTATTGTTTGTTAACTCTTCACTGTGTCTCCATCCAGATAGAATATTTGTAGAAACCGCTTCTGGTGTTTGAGGATTCCATTCCAGTTGCATTCTATCTTCATCTGAAAACATCAACCTAATAAGAGACTTTTAAACTCTAATTTTCCAGCTTTGTATAACTATATTTCAATTGCCTTTAATCTTGCTTCCAAGTTCAACTTGTAATACACTCCAAATATTTCCTTAACTGTATTGCTAATCTCACATAACTACCCTCTTCAAATGCAGCCAGTACTGTCTTAATGTACATGTTGAACTTCACTCTTTCTGAGTCTCCAAGTGTATTCCAAGTTCATATAATTTCAATCTTCAAGTTCAGGTCACAGTTAGCAATGGTTCCAGGTTACCTGCCTTCAGTCAAGGTTAAAACACTACAAGCAAATCTTGCCGGGTACCTAGCGCTGGGTGATAACCCGGACCAGAAATAGAACCGTGGGTTTTTGGCCGGCATGGAACCGGACCACAGTTTCAACATTCCAGTTCCTACATTATTGGCAGCAATTGGATATGTTAGTTCTGATCGTATCAGTACATGATAAATATGCACATTTTGCAGTTTTACAAGCACTTTCACCTCCGGGATTCAGATTTGCAATCCGACTGATATTCGTGAAGTGGCTGTGAAATGAGCACGCATCTTCCGCATAATTGGGGGGTTTTCGAAAGCGTCACAACAAATATTTGTCTGATCGCACATCTGGCTGCGGGAGATGAAGGTGTACCTAACACTGCTCATTGTACATGTTGATCATGTCACAATACAATCAGAACTGAAACAGTTAATTAGAGCAAAAGATTTTAGGTTCAAATGCTGGCGGTTAGGGTATGGAAACGGCCCAAATGACACTGTCCGAGTTTTCCTATATTGGAACCCATTGCAATGATTCAGTTCCAGTTCTAACCCTATCCCAGAACTATTCCACCGGGTTGGAACCATTGATAACACTAGTTCAGCTGGTATCATTTTGAAGTCCAACTCCATGTTCACTCGATCCCAGCCTACATGTTAATCTCTTAGTATGCAAAGTTTCTATCTCTCAGTGCAGCCAATACTGTTTTAAAGTATACATTCAAGTTCATTTCATCTTAGATTTCAAATATATCTTTAAGTATACTCTTTTATTGAATGCATTCTGTCATTATCTCAAAGTAGATCTTGAAGTTCTCTTGCCAAACGTGTTGAATTGTATTTCTATAATTTTCCCTTCTCTAGCTGCAAGTTTGCTTGATTGCTATCTTTCAGTGTAGATAGTACTGTCTCCAGGTATAAATATCTTTGCTCTGGAGTGTTATGTAGCAGGTAATTATCCCAATGTATTTGAGTGCCATCTGCAGCCTACTGACATTGAGTGCACATGATTATATATGCAGATAACAGTACAATTTCAACGAAAGAGATTTACAATGATTTATCTACAGAGAGTAAATAAGTATTGTGACTTAAACCAATTTTCAGGTATGCTGGTGGCAGTTTCAAAACTTATGTTCATACAGCAAGATTACTCTACTATGTTTTGCATTACTTATAGACATGTTACCTGCACATTCAGGAATTCCCAGGCTTGTAATCCACACCTAGTTATGCTCCTACATATCACTCCAGCCCTCTCACATACTACCAAATACTACTCAAATCAATTAGCACCATCCAATCGGCTATACAGTTTGCTATTTGTTGGATAGTACTTTCACAACTCATAGAAATTGGGACTAATACCCAGAGTCAAAGTTGCATCTTTCTGCAAATGTACAATGGGGACTTAGACTGAAAGTCTATGTTAATACATAATAGTGGACATATTATAAGAGCTACATTACAATTGAATACCTGGACAACTAGCTGGAGGGTATCAATCAGCTGCAATGTATAACAGCTGTGCAACATATAATTAATTGTTAACTATACGTATGATAAAATAAGACAGAGAGAAACTAATAGACAGTAAACATTAAGTGAGTGGTACTCTACATAGTGAATGATGATCATACTGTAGGGGCTCCAGGAAAAGTGACCTTACGTGACTTTAGTCTAGAAACTGTTGTTAGGACAGTAATCCATAGCATAATTGATGCGTAGTACTGTGAGGTGGAATGGTGTCGCATTTAGACCAGATTACTATGATACACATGCAAATATGTGCGCTTGATACTATACATGCTGCATTCAACAAAATTGCCCAATGCACTTCTTCTCATGCTTGTAAATACAGTCTGATGTACACTCCTGATTGCACTCCATTGTACACACCCAGACTGCTCGACACACTCTCCCAAGATAGCTCTTACAATCCTCCCAAATGCAATTGATGGCATACTCCCATCCGGCTTGACTGTACACTCTGAAGACAGCTCTCAATATTCTCTCAAACACACTTGATGGCACAATCCCAGCCTGATTGACAGTACATTTGAAAGTAAGCTTTCAAGACGCTCCCAATAGCACTCGAAGATACAATCCCAGCCTGCTTTACTGTATCCCCACATGAAAGTGCTCAAGACACTCTCAAGCACAGTCCTGAGAATGGTTTGAAGTATACTCCCAATCATTCTTGGCTATATGATCCCATATGTGCATCGGGGTACTCGATCCAGAGACTTGCTGCGGTGCAGGTGCCAGGCACCAGGTGGCGGCTGGCAGGTGGCAAATCGTGGCCAACATCATGACATTGATAGATATTAAAGTCCGAACTGTAACTTTAGCGTGCCAACTGTGATGAGATCTCATGATTCCTCGTGGTCATGGTGTTAACAATTGCAGCGTTACATCTGCAGGAAAGGTACACAATTGAATTGTGGGGAGAGCTGATCTCCAAATGAGATTTTCCAGTGGAATCTGCTGCCCGCTTCCCATGCAATGTGAGTGTAAGTGTGCTCATTTGGCCCGGGCTGATAGTGATGATGGTGATGGTGATGATGGCAATGCTAATACTGGCGATGATGATGATGGCAATCGTGATGTTGGAGATGGTGATGATGACGATAGTGATGATGGCGATAGTCATGAGAGCAATAGTGATGATGGTGATATTGATAATAATGATAGTGATGATGGCAATGTTGGCGATGGTGACAGTGATGACAGTAATGGTGATGATGTTGGTGATTGTCATCATACCACCAGAAGCAGTTACAGAAGTGGGTTGGGTACGTCAATGTTACCATCGAAGCTTGTACAGACATTGCACCTTCGATATGCGAAAGCATCCACAGACTATCAGGCTTCCGTTTGCCAAAGCTTCCACAGATTTTGAGCTCTCAATTAGCTACAGCTTCCACATACTCAGAGTGTGCCATCAGCCAAATGTTTCCAGTGGAAAACTCTATTCCTCCCAAAGTATGGCTCTCTCAAATGTTGCTCTCTCAAGCAGGCTCTCCAGCAGGCCTTTAATGGCCAGTGGGCTATCAGGCAGACTTGCTGTGATTGTGTATACTGTACGACTGTAAAAGCGAAGTCGGCAGTCCATAATGTGAAGTATAAGTCACATTCTCACTAGCAGGTAGATATAGATCTGTACACCAAATTACACATCACTATGAGTGGACTAAAGATAACTAAATGCTGTGCATTGTGCAGGGGTCTACAGAAAGCTTTCTGTGAGCGGTATATGTGCACATGTGCACATAGTGTAGTCAATAGGCAATTTGCGCTGTTGCTGATGGGAGACAGAGAGAAACGATGTATGTCTTAAATAGCAAAGGATGATAAGAATGTAGATAACAAGGTCAGGGCAAGTAAATGGGTAGGTAGAAAATATGGGAAAAAATGGAAGAAAATGGAAAATAATAGACAAAACAAACTGAATTAGATCTAATATTTACCACAATATTCTGTTATATATTTGATCTGGTGTGTTCAATTACCCTTGTCAACCACACTGCTGTAAGATTGAGTCATTTGATATAATTTCCCCATCTCTATTTACTATCAATCCTATTTTTTACCACAACTTCACAATTATTAGAGAATACTAAATACAGTGATCACTCTCTACATTGTCATAGTTTATTGGTGAGTTAAAACAGAGTATGGCATCCCCCAAAGATAGAATTGATTCCACTTCCAGTGTGATGTGAATTTTCATCTCCTTTTCGATTTCATCTCTAATCCATTATTTCATTTCAGATCTTTTGACAGCAAATTATACCTTGGCCATGTTACATCAATATAGTAATAGGATATATGATCAGTTCTATAACTGCTCCAATCATACCCTACAGTATCCAATTCACCATTTGAAGATCAAAAGTCTTCTATGTAACCACCTGTAGTTCAATTATCTCCACATCCACAATATTCCTATATATATGTATATTACCTTTAATTTTGTATAATAATCAATTGTTCAAGTTTGTACACTAACAATTTCGAACAATTATCAGCAATAAGTGTCGTCATATTCTGCCAAGTCCATATGATTATAATCTTCCAGTTCTACTCAAGAATGAAAGAATCACTACATGAAATTGCATTCCAATATTCACAAAATTATAATTCTGATGTTTGTAATTCACTGCCTCAAATTATTCTTTCCACTAAAAGACTTACAGCCTCAAGTTACTTCTTGATATCTATACAATTAGCACCTCAAAGTGCATCTCTTAGTTTACCTAATTTTACCCTCCATGTTTATAGTATTGCAGTTGCTATATATAATTCTACATTTACTTAATTACCATCATAATGTTTTTCTCATACTGAACTAAACCGTGATCTATAGGCAAATTGTCCAGAAGATTATAGTTCAAAAGATTTGTATAGAAAATACAGATTATATTACTATATAGCAAATCTTGTTATTAGTATACAATTCAAATATCAAATTGAAACAAATAAAATAGTTTTAATGTTTTGGAATAATAGAATGCTAGAAGCCCCAGCCATAAGAGTACAGTATCAAGTGTAGAGTGCTCCTAAAGACCATTGCAGAAGCTGTAGTTGGTATAGAATGTAACTGCTTTGACAATTATACATTATGTAAATGTGATATATATCCACATGTTTGATTCATTCAGAAGCATATTAAAAAAGCTTTACAGCATCTGGCTGTACTACTTGCCATATCAGAGTAGTCTGGAGGTAGGCACAAACATTTCAGTATGCTAGTCATACTTGACTCTGGGGCTTGGGAGGTATATATATTGCAATCGGACTATTTTGAATTATACTAATTTACATATCTTTTAACAGCTACTTTGTTGCTTCATAGATCAGATATATTGTTCCAGCGGAACAGTCAAATACAATGCACAGACACCCAAGAAAAGAATCTTGCAAACAGCAATTCACTACATAGATTTGTGATTATTTTAAGTAATTGTTAAACAATACAAAGAAATTGTCAGTGTAAATATTCTTAGTCAGTACTCTGCTGCCAATTAGTGGCATACTGTGTGCAAAACCACTCATTGCATCTCGAGTATTGCAAGGCACAGTTTCATGCCCATTGATATTTGGAATGATATATTCACAAAACTTTTACATGCGTTCAAATTATACAGTACTACCAAGTTATTATCTGTCGGTGACATAATTGCAGATTTTCAACTCACTGAATTTCAATTCTTATTCAGTATGAGAACTGAAGATATCTGATAATAGAATGTCCTACAGTTGGTGATTACTTGTATTCAGACTATACTAATATAGTACGTTGAATATACTTAGGAATCAGCTTCTGTTCAATAATCAATAATTTGAAATTACAACATCACTTCAGCATCTGAAATAATTCTCACTGATTGAATATACCGATGCCAATGCAGGAATTAATTGGCGGTCCACATTATTAATGTGTAGTATTTTGTTCCATTGGGAGAATGCTGAAATATACCGTTCAAGGATGAGTTGCTGCAGTACAAATAGTATACATTATCTCGACTGCAGGGAAGATAATTTTCCAATACCGAATGTATCTATACTGCTGAAAAACAAATTCTATGATTTGCAAGCAGTACTGCAGGATTGATTAGTATGTATTTTATCTGCAAGGTTAATATTATACCTTGGTATTTCCAGTAAAGTATATTAATACTAATAATTGTACTTATTGTATTGACATCACCATCTAATTGCTAACTAACACTCTTTCACTACTTATTGAATCCATCAAAGTTATATCTCAATTAAATAGTTTCGTTTATATGGATATTACATTTGAGCGTATAAGTATTGTATAACTGTGAAATATTAATAATGATTGAAATATATACTGAAATATATATACATTACAATATACTAGAGTATCTATTACTAAAAATACCTACATCTGGTGTACAGATATAAGGTAGTATATTAATGTGTATTCCTACACAGAAGCATAATATCAAAATTTCTTAACTGCAGAGCTCAGCGGTTCCAGTTTACTGGGATAGTGCTGGGAATAATGTTACTAGTGGCAGTTAGTATAAAACATTACCAATCTATATACTCGACTCTGATGTATTTTGAATATAACTTTATGCCACAAAAAATGGCATACACTTCAATTCAACAATAATAGAGGATCTTGGTCCAATTCAGTTTGCATTAAATGTGGCAGGAACTATCGGAAAGCATAAATATATTCTTAGTAAGGATCTGCTCTGCACGAAAATTGTTTCTTTATGCTATCCAGACCACCCTACATGTTTCTGAGGTATCCTGCAATTTTGACACACGTGGCTTCCTTTCTAATTCATCACTCTACATATACCTGTGAGTTTAAAGTCAAGATAGCTATCTGTATTTTGTAATATCTAGATAATCAGTAGATAATGTATATAGCTTCCGGTCAAACTGGACAGTCTCTTACTCTATATGGGTGTAAGTTTATAATAAATATTCAGAGCTAATCTATACATATTGTTCAGCTTCCCGTATTTCTCTCATCTAATATGTTACCTTTGACTTTCCAGAACTCCCGTGATACTGTTAAATTTCATGCCATTCTGACTATTACCAGCTAATAGGGATTTTCTGTCCCAGTTGATATGAAGTCTTCTGTCTGATCATCACCACGAAATTGACCACTTCCAACTTCCCCTGGAATAATATAACAGGTTCACTTGATTGTAGTCTCTGTAAGTCTCTTCAAATTTATATAATAATACCATCTATATACTCCTTCTAGTTTATACAATTATTGCCTCCAAGTGTATCAATAGGCTTACTTTGTAACTACTTTGATGTTCAATAATCCATAGCTTTCTGATGTATGTCTAACTTCATACAATTACTCAATTCAATATTGTACAATTACTTACTTAAAGTAAATCTCCAAGTTCAATTCAATATAGCCTCATTTCATTTGAATTTGCAGTACATGTTTTTGGGATAACTACTTTCACGTTATTTGTTTAGTTCAATTAATATCAACCTCTAACATTGCATACTTACAGTGGCAATTTGAATCTCCAGAAATATCTCGAATTCATTGTCCAAACGAAATATTCATAGCAAGTTATCTAATAACCACCCAGTCATACTTGTTAAGCTACTGCTTCACTCAACTATATGTGCATATTGGCAGGGATTCCTGAAAGAACGGGAAATCAAATCGAATACTGCAAAAACATTCGCCGATACTTCAGACAGTTAAATACACTGTGGTTTGGAATTCAAAATTTGATATATTTTGAGCATGCGGAATGCCAGATATTACTGTGACATATACTATAATAGATACCTTTTGAAGTGCTCTCCACTTCATTCTGGATTCTCAACCACAGTTATTTCTAGAGTTTCACATCTATAGGTTGCACTATCTGGTAAAATAATTCCATTTCCTGAAGATTATTTCACAATTACAATTTGATGTACGATACGATAATACAGTGTCCATGCCTAATTTACCTTGATCTTTCAATTGTTCAATCAATCTAAATGCTATGAGTATATCTCAGCAGATTGCAGATAATTCTTGAACACAATGGAAGGTGTAAACATTGATAGTAAGTAGTTCATGTTGGAGTTTCCCTTGAAAGTTGCAATTGGCTGAATATTAAGATCTACTTTGAGACTTCAATACAGTATATCAGAAAAACTTAAAATGGTATTCATTGCCTATATAATCTGTGAAGACAATTAGATTCTTTGGAGTATTTCCTTACTTGGGTAATACTCTTCAAATATTCTTAGATACTTGAAACATTTTTTCAGCTTTGCCTAACAGCTCTTGTAATTGTCTTTATACAGTTGGAATGCTACCAAGTTGTACTTGTAGAGCAGTTAAATTTCAGACTAGCTGTCACTGCTGCTTGATTCATTCTAAGCACTCTCAACTTGCCTCTGTAAATTCCCAACAGTTCTCGATACATACACAGAAATATTTCATTACACATATTCATTATGCTTACTTGATGGTGTCTTATCATTGTCATATTATCTGGTATATTATAGTTCAACATGAATTATTTATAAGTGTGTATCAAGATATATACAAATGATGTATTAGAGCTGCAGGCAGTACTTGAATGAACACTAAGGTATATCTGGAGATGAAAATTTTGAAAACATAGTGAAACAACGTGATGAAATATTTGTTGGAGTTTCTAGCAATATATTGGGAGTTTGAATATATAAGGTTTAAGTTCCATTTCTTGTCCACTATTGAGTTACATGTAAAAAATGTGAATAAGAAAATACAGAGTGACTTACAGGTAATGATAAAGTGATTTTCGAAATACATTTTATAACTGTAATAGAGTGAATTCACAGGAATACTTGCTGGGTGAAATTGAATACATTTTGAGCTAGAGTTAAAGACTGCAATTGAGGGTATTTGAAGATACACAGTGATGTGTGTCTAAGTGAATATGGTGAGACACTTTGCATCAGCCATGAAGTGAATTTGGAGATGCACTTGGAGGTGGTGTTGGTACAATCGTATATGCAGTGAAAATATTAACATAGAATATTCACTTTATGGCTGTGATTAGTGCGGATCTAAGCACTATACTAAGGTAATAACCAAGTATGTATAGGGACACAGGTGGAGGGCAGTATTGAATGAGATTGGAAATGCGCTTGGGTAGCATGACAGAATGAATATTGAAACAACTTTGAAGAGGGTGATAGCAAGAGAGGTATAATGGAAGAGGAAATTTCAAATATCACAATACTGACAATTTTGTGAATGGCGTAAATGTAGATATTATGTTTCTGATTCTGGAAGTGGTGAATAAGGAGGTAGCCAATCTGGAAATATTTATTCTAGAGGTAATTAATCTAAAACCAACAAATCTGGTGGCAGTTAATCTACAGGTGGCCAATCTAGAGACTATTAATCTGGAGGTATTCAATTACCATACAGTAGATTGTCAGATTATTAACTAGAAAGTACTTGAACATATGGTGGTTGATCATGAATTGTTCAACCTAGAGGGAAATAATATGTTAATTATCAAATTTGAAGGTGGTTGATTTGAATATATTTAAGTGCATGATGGTTAATGTGGAGAAGTTTCATATAGTTGTGATTAATAAGATGCAGTGTAACAGGTTTTTTTTTTGTTTTGATTATTCTGCATACAATCTAGTTAGAGTGTGACTGTACCTAAATCACTTCTCCCTCTGGGTAAACGGACATGAAGGGAAAGCTCCCCAACCTCTACCTACGCATCCCCTCTCCACTATGTCTCTACACTTGCTACCACATCTCCTAATATACAATTTATGCCATATTAGGGATGTACTTGACTAGTCATTGCGGAGATGGCACTGGGATCTGTAGCTACAGTCTACAGCTACCAGTGCAGCAGCAATACTACTGAATCATCGTGGCCATCCCTGAGGCTGAGCAATGTTGAGGTGGTTAACTCAGCTGAAGATGCAACAAAAGCTAATACTGCATTCGTTGAACAGTTTAAATTATCTTAATTGATGAACTCAGAACACAACAACATATCAATTGGAATGAGTAATTGAAACACAAAATACTGCTTGCATGTACAAGATGATTAACCTTGAATGGATTCTGTACTCAGTGGTACTGTTTAGTTATAACATAGAAATGGAATATGGGGTTACTTCAATTGATATTCTCTGAAAATTTGAGCGTTGTAGACCCAAAGAGCGATACAGGAGAAATAATGAAAAGATGATTGAAAAAATTAATCTGAGTATCTGAGACTGAGGGAATTTTATATGTCCCAGTTAATTACCAGTTCCAATTGTAACGATTCCATTACCGGGAAAAATCACCTTACACGACGCGGAACTCATAGAGAAGCTGTTTCTGGGTCGGTAATACATAGCATATTTGATGCGTGGCACTATGAAGTCCTATGGACCTGCGAATTGACTAGATTTTTATGATACTCGTGCAATTATGTGCACTTGATACTATACATCATGCTACATTCAACAAACTTGAAACCAAACTGCCAAATGAACTTCTTCGCACACTCCCAATTATGCTCTGAAGTACACTCCTGATTGCACTCCACTATACACTCCCAGCCTGTTTGACTTACTCTCTCAAGAAAGCTCTGTTAACACTCCCAATCACACTCCTGAGCATGCTCTCAAGTACACTCCCAATTGCACTAGATGGCACACTCCCAGCCTGCTTGACTATATGCTCCCAAGTACGATCTCAAGAGGCTCTCAATCACACTTCTGAGCACGCTCTCAAGTACACCCCAAATTGCACTCGGTGGCACGCTCCCAGCCTGCTTAAATATACGCTCCCAAGTAAGCTCTGTTGACACTCTCAATCACACTCCTGAGAATGCTCTCAAGTACACTCCCAATTGCACTGGATGGCACACTCCCAGCCTGCTTGACAATACCCTCCCAGGTATTCTCTCAAGACACTCTCAATCACACTCCCAAGCACATTCTTAAGTACACTCCCAATTGCACTCATGTTATGGGTTCCGAAGTCTAAGAGAAGGAACCTATGAATACAGAATATACGATATTCTGTATCAACAACAAAACAATACGACAACGATAAAACAAAACGATATGATGTTGACGAACAATATACGATACGATGTTGACGAACGATAAACGATAAGAAGTTGGCAAACTATCAATGGTAATAAAAGAGAAGCACACTTGTGATGTGCAGGGGCTGTGCTGGCAAAATTATAAAGTCCAAAGGAATATAGCGGCCTGTTACAAAGGTGTTCACCCTTTGAGGCTAGCAAGTTCACTTCTTAAGACGGAGCAATCGTTGGGTCACCGATTTTAGAGAAGAGGGTGATGTTAGGAGTTCTCCCCTAGCAGTTTCTATGGTAACCTCAGATTATCCAATTGAAGGGGTATATGCATGCATAGATCCAAACATCGTCCCTGGGCGTCTGCAGAACTTTTGGTCACGAGTACCTTTAGCGGGGTACGAGTGGGACTCGTCTCGATTGAATAAGTTCAGGCTTAGCGGATTCATTTTTGATGATGCAGCAACACTGCCAAATCGAAAGGGTTATAACCCTGCCGAGCGTGTTGTTTTCAACCAGATTCATTTTCCGACTTTAAAGTGATTATGTCTGATCGGAGCAGAACAAAGGAGTTTGTATCTGCAGGCACGGCAATCGTCAGCCATTATGCACTTAAGTGGGATCTTAAGTCCGGCTTCTTATGTGAGGACGGTTACTGGGCACTCCCCGGCCAACGGGAATGGTCCCGGCCTGAGCATGGTGTGATTGAGGGATTATGACGTTGGCTGTTGATATGAGGCCTGAAGCATCCCCATGCATTGGCATGTACGAATTGGCAACTGCGAGTCATTTAATCTACGCTTGTATAGTAGTGGTGGGTTGCCACTTAAATCTATAAATGCAAATCATACTACAGTATGAGTTGTCATAAAGACGTGGTTCGCTATGTCGGCAGTTGTTTCCAGATACCGAACCATACGAGTGTGAGATGTCGAAGTTGAAGTTATGATCTGATATATGATATCTTGCGGTTGTGGCCTGATTCTTATCAGGTGTGTAATACTTTAATAACGCAACTGCATGAACACAATAACCATGGGGATTCGTGGCAACCTCTACCAGGGGCATCCAGTAGGGAAGTAAGATGCAAAGCACGTTGCTATCATTTTTATAGAAAAGAAGTATGGGTGCGCATGTGTAACATCCCGAAGAATTTTCTATAAAGAGGTCACATTGTTTCGGCAATGAGAAGGACAAGCTCTAGCAGCGAAACAGTCAGCGATACCTACCAGCGAAAGAGGACCTTTTTTTATTATTGTGTTTTTATGATACCTATACCTATTATAATATATATAAAAATCTATTAGCTTTCTGTAGTGGCAGCCACGCACCATTGATAAGTATTCTTGTGTGAATGCCTATCACATTCGAAACCGATAACGACCCAATTGTATATGCTCTCGACCGGATTATCTCCTATGCCAGGAAGAATCAGTATATCTTTCTAGTGTAAAGCATTTGGTGGATAGCATCGATTATTGGATTACAACAGGGCTTAGTTAATTATATCGATAACCTACGGGAACGTTCGGAGGCCTATCAAGCACCTAGTATCAATCAGTGCGATAGGGATAATATACATCCTGATCGTATATCTTGAATTAAGAAGTCGATACCTGATCTGGAAAGTCCCAATTATGGTAGCAGCTGTGACTTGAGTGAAACCAAATCTGAACAATTAAGTACTTCGGAAGATTCTTTACACGATCAGATACTGCATCATTGCGAAGAGATCCTTCAACAATCCAGGCAAGAACGAGAGAGGGTTGCTAGAAGAAACCTGCAGATTAGTAAAGAAATATCTGGGAGATTACCTCAACAGAAGAAACCCCGGAAAAGTTACAAAGACCAAGTAAAGGGACTCGATTGGTCCGAGTTAGCCCGGAGAAACGAAGCCGGAGAGTGTCAATGTTGTGCTTGGCCAGGAGACCGGAAAAGAGCCCATAGGACTCTTGATTGTTTCTGGTGGCTGCGGAAAGAAAAAGGAACTGCTCCTTTCACTAAAAGCAACAAAGAGACAGCTATTTTAGGATAAGGAATCTAGGGCCATTCAAAGCTATACATAGGTCATTGGAATCCCCCTAACAACTCGATGGCATACTCCCAGCCTGCTTGACAATACGCTCCCAAGTAAGCTCTGTTGACGCTCTCAATCACACTCCTGAGCGCGCTCTCAAGTATACTCCCAATCGCACCCGATGGCACAGTCGCAGCCTGTTTAACCATTTGTTCCAAGCAAGCTCTATTGACGGTCGCAATCACACTCCCAAGCATGCTCCCAAAGACACTCCCGATTGCACTCGATGGCACACTCCCATCCTGCTTGACAATACACTCCCAAGTAAGCTCACAAGACACTACCAAGAACGACTCCGAGTACACACCCACGTACACCTCCGAATCGCTCGCAAGTACACTCTCAAGAGGAAAGACACTCCCAATCTCATTTGACTATATGCTCCCATGTATACTCCTGCATGCTCGATCAAGAGACTTCCTGAGTTGTCGAATCCAGGCACTGGGAGGTGTGAGGCAGGTGGTGTAAGGTAGGCAGTGTGTGTCTGGCGGCATGTGGCGTGTGGTATATGGCAGAGGGCGGGCAGCATATGGTGGCCGAAATCATGACGTCGGTCAATATCATAGTCTGAACTTCATCTTCAGGGCATCCACTGTGGCAAGATCTCAAGATGCCTCATGGTCATGGTGTTGACAATTGTAGCGTTAGATTCTGCAGGAATGGCAGACATTTCGAACCTGGGGAGGGCAGATCTCCGACTCAGATTTTCCAGCGGAATCTACTGCCCGGTTCCACAGACTTAGAGCCTGCCACTAGCCAAAGCTTCCTCAGACCTAGAGCCGTCTTCTAGCCAAAGCTTCAACAGACCTAGAGCCTTCTATTAGCCAAAGCTTCCACAAACTGAGAGTTTTCCATCGGCCAAAGCTTCCCGTGGAAAACTCGACTCCTCCCAAATATACTCCTACCTACTCAATCCAGAGACTTGTTGAGTTGCAGACGTCAGGTACCTAGAGGCGTGACGCAGGTTGCATGTGGCGAGCAGTGTTTAGTGGTTGGCCAGCGGTGTTTGGTGCATGGCAAGCAGTGTTTCATGGGTGGCGTGTGGCATATGGCATGTGGCAGGTGGCAGGTAGCGGGTGGCAGGCGGCCGAAATCATGATGGTATATATCATGGTCTGAATCTTATGTTTAGCATGCACACCGAGACGAAATCTCACGATGCCTCATGACCATGGTGTTACAATTGCAGCCTTAGATTTTGTAGGAATGGTAGACAAATGGAACTTGGGGATAGCAGATCTCCGACTCAGATTGTCCAGCAGAATCTGCTGCTTGTTTCCCATGGGTCGTGGGCGTGTATGTGCGCATTTGGGCCAGGGCTGATGGTGATGATGGTGATGGTGATGATGGCGATGGTGATGATGGCGATGGTGATGATGGCGATGGTGATGATGGTGATGGTGATGATGGCGATGGTGATGGTGTGAGTGATGGTGATCATAGTACCAGAAGCACTTAGACAAGTAGGTTGGCTACGTCAACGTTAGCATCAAAGCTTCTACAGCCTGAGTGCCTTCCATGAGGCAAAGCGTCCAGGCTTAGAGCATTCCATTAGCCAAAGCTTCCATGGACTTAGAGGCTTCTATTAGCCAAAGCTTCGACAAACTCAGAGTTTGCTATCGGCCAAAGGCCTCACGTGGAGGAACACTCTATACTTCCCAAAGTGAGGCTCTCTCAAGAAGGCTCTCACAGGCTTTCAAAGAGGCTTTCAAGCAGGCTCTCAAGCAGGCTCTCAAGCAGGCTCTCAAGCAGGCTCTCTGGTAGAATCCCAAGCAGACTCTGAGTGATAGTGTATAGTCCCGGTATAGCAGCGAAGACTGGTATAGGTCCATCTCCGGCTGCCAGCCATATATAGTCCCATAGGCCCACGTGCACATCCCTATGAATCGACTATTGATGACTATAGGCTGTGCGTGGCGCAGAGGTCCACTGGAAGCTTGCTATGAGCTGCGCATCTGAGCGTGTACACGTAGCGCAGTATATAGTCGATTTGCACTTTTGCCGATGATGCCAGACTGTGTGCTAATAACCATCTATCTTGCAGTTGTAATTCCAATTATGTGGAATCCTCAGTATCATGATGGTGGCTATACAACTTAATTCCTATCTACCAAGATCTGCTTCCATACCAGATCCAAATATAATCTCCCTCATTTTTATTATCATCAACCATAACACCATTAGTAGTGATTATTATGCCATCATACATTTGTCGAGCTGCGTAAGCTATAATACTTAGTGAACACCTGTAATGGCATATTCATCCAAAAATGTTCCAATGTACAGAAACATTTAGTCTATAATTGCAAATGTGGACTTAAGTGATAACTTAGGTATGCTGAATAGTATTCTTTTTGGTATAGATCTAAGTGCCATAGCAGCAATCAATATACACTGGCACATATCTGGCCTCTGGTCACGTATCGCTGTTTCAATACCACCACATGATGTACCCACTAACAATGCTATGCAGCTCTGCACTGGTCTCTGCATTTCCCCACAGCCACTACCTACCAGTTGTACAAGCTGTTAAGATTGAGGTATATCTCTTCATCCCCTGAACGATGATTGTTTCTGGTTAACAAAGGCCACCCACCAAACAACCTAATGACACTTCCAAAACTGGTCATCAGAGGATCTTGTTTTATCAAATGCTCTTTGTAACAAAATAGACATTCCGTCAAAGTGAATTGTCAATTATATGTCATGTAACTTTATATGTCTGACTGCGCAACTAACATTTGTTTTCTAAAACAGCAACTAACTCCATGTTGATATATCAGTATCAACATTTTTTTTCAACTGATAACTGAATACCAGATCTTGATGCTATTCATTATTCAGAAACCACAGTTATTTGATTTTTGAACATACTCAGTAATATTTTGCAGGAGATTTGAAACTTCTAGCAGTACTTTTTGACTGGCAAAGCCATTATCCGAGCAACGATTCCATGTAATAGTGGATTACAAATCGCCTCCAACTCGAGCCCTAACAGAGCAGAAATGATTCATCCTTCTTAATGTTCAACAGAGTGGGAATTGGCCTTTTTGAAATATATTAGCTGTGGAAGTGATAGTGGTATCCACACTCTGGACCTCAACTTTGGGGTATATTGCAGATAGAATGTTCTAGCATAATGATACTGGGACTTTAGAGACAATTCATAGGACTAAGAGTGAATGATATTTTGAGGTAATATGGGAAGCGGTGTCCATTGGGGCAATCCAGTAAGACTGTCCTGATTTTTGGAAGGTGATCTTGTGACAACTCATCTAACACAAACTGCCCTGTTAATAGGCTCACTGTTCCTGAAATGTCCTTAATATTCACCAAAGTGCTCCCATAATATAGCACTGTAAGTTATAATTGTTTCTGGCTACCCCCACAGAGATATTGTTGCATTACAACATATTTACAGTCGGGGTTGTGGTGCTGATGATGAAATGGACTAGGTATGCCAAAGGTACGATGCATTGAATAGATTCATTATATCCCACCAGCTTAATAGCTTTTGGCAATGGTTCCAGACCACTGCTTTGGGTCTGGGTCCAGATCAAAATAAAACCATTGCAAATTTTGCTGTCCAGGTCCTGAGTACTTCTGCATTAACAATTCGAATAGAGTTCAACTAAACTCTCTCGGCCTGTATTAATTGAGTATGTTTTCTGTAAGTTACCCACAGGGTCCTGCTGTAGATTTCTATAATGCTTTTGATTATACTATGTGATAATAGTCTTTTATCAAAACTGCTCATTTAACAGCCCGTAATAATGTTTTGCATGTTTTGCAGTCTGCGATATTGATTATTTTGGCATCCGTATTGTTCTTTTTACATTTTGTGTTTTTGCCTATAAAGATAGACAATAGTTCTGCGATGAGCTCAAGTATCCTTGCAATGCCGTGATTGCCCAATATGGAAAACCAAAATTAATTGACACTCTGTTGACACTAATTTCATGATGGTGTAACATAGATGTCATAAACTGTTTTGCCTCAACAGGCTGCCAATACTTCGTATATTAACTATCGCCACATAACAACACATAGATTACCCATGATACCAAACCAAGTGTTATAGAATCTCCAGTGATACTCCTTTTTGTGATGGGGTGACTTCGATGCTGTGTGCTTTCTTGCCTGAGAAGGCTGCTAATACTCCGTATATGAATTATTACCACACAGTGACACTCAAATTATATATGGTGGATGACCAAAAATCATTGATGATCCATTGACCCACATTTTCAGAATGGGGCAGAGAGCGTTGTGCTGTTAATGATAGCACTAAAGATGGCCAATAGCTGATTAATGAATGTCTGTAACCAATTGAAAGTTAGATTACCCAAGATGCAAACCCAAAAATCATTAATACTTCATTGACAGACATTGTCAGAATTGGGCAGTGACTGTGTTGCATTCGCTTTTACCCATACAGGCTACCAATACATCGGTTATGCATAACAGCTACCAACTCACCTTTCAATTACCCTACTTACATGACAAAAAATCTTTGACGCTCTGTGGACACTAATCTGAAAATATTGTCCATTCAAAATCTGCTGCCATCGATAATGTATGTTATAACGATTTCAACATATTGGTTGCTTTTCTAACTAATTGAGACTCGGCCCAGTGGCAAAGCCAAGCCCAGTTATATTCTTGCACTGTACACCCTCATTCATATAAAATCTACTTATTATGGTAAACAATTCTTTTAGCCCACTCTACGTCTATTTTTCAACTGATATGCACATGTGACTGCTCACCATTCCCCCATAATATATCTCTCAATGAAGTTTGCAGTCACGCCACATGAAGAATCAGGTGAAACATATTGATACATTCTATCCTACTGTGTCTTGTTTCCTGTATACCTCATTGGATCCATTACATTGACTGTTACAAACCCCAGTTTGGTCATTGTCTTTGAGTTCTGTGTTGGCCCAATCACTCAAGGAATATTCGGGGCAGAACTCACATCTTGCTGCTCAGTGCTGAATTGATTCTTGTTGCTATTGTCTAGCTTGAAATCGGATACAACATCTGACTCCTTATCATCTTTGCCATTGATTGGATTATCCAAGTCGCTATTCCAGCGAAGCCAATTGGTGTTGTCCCAACTGCCTTCAGGAGTATTACCCTGATGACATTTGACTGATTGGCATTCAATTCTTTTCATTCAACAGACATTTAATACTCGAGTTTGTTCGTGAGGGAGGTCGTTTGCATACAAAGCTGGAGGCAAAGGTTATCATATCGAGGATTTCAATGCAGCTGCACCATTAAGTTAAACGAGCCATCTGGATGCATTGATATTCACTTCAAAATCGGAAATGTAGCCTGCAGTTGTCATTCGTGTATTATGAGTATGAGATTTCTTCTCTGTAGTATTTAGGTTTGCACACCATACCTCATCGCCCAAAAGTCATCAACCTTGGCCACTCAGTGCAAATGTTGATTTTGGCCTCTCTCTTCATATGTAATTCAATGTCGTTGTCCTTTGAATGCAATCCTGAGTTATCGCCAGTGACTATCCTCGTACTGGCCTGAGCAATCTCCCCTTCAAGCACAGTTGCACAAAATGTTTCCGTGGTGGTTTTAGACAGCCTCCAGTGGATAATATCTTGCCCAAGGAATATGCTGGCCTCCACTCTGACACTATGTGGTATGATAGAGAATGTGTCGCATACCACATTACAGAGATCAGCATATAATGCCTGCATTTTGTCTTATTGCGTGCACTGGTTGGTGACATTTGGCAACAACAATGTACAGCTAATCCTGATTGGGTCAGGGTGGTTTTCATCAAGATTAGGATTATCCTACCCCCAGTGCTTTGGTGATTCAGACATTGAATTGATAAAGAGGCTGGTGGCTGGAAATATATGTGCTGTGTGATTACTTTGTATTGGTGTCATTTCAGTCATAATTGTAGGCATTAAGTATTCCTCATCGTCCCGGGTCAAATCATATAGCTCAACAGAAGATTGAAAGGATCCTAATGCCATGTTGGAGTGGAAGAGAATGATGCTCAGTATGCATTTGGGTTTACTGGTGGGCAAACATCTATATTTGGCACAGTTATCATTCTCAATGTACTTTAGATAAGACTCTGAGTATTAGGTAGTATAAGACGTCTCTTGTTCAGGATCAATAGGCAGTCCTGGGTGCCCCCTCCAAAACAATTGCAACATCCGGACAGGATCAAGGATATGTACTGGTATGAGACGAAAACCTGTTATTGGAGTCACTTCAGCATATTATTTGGACAGCTCCTGTTGTGGTAACTTCATGTCAAAGTTGTGTCTTGCTCCCATTGTTTCTCCTGTTTAGGTAACACTCGCATAACACCATCCACATGGTTGAATATGCCATTGGCGATTAGGCTAATGTGAAGCAAGGTAGCCGTATGCCTCTTCAACATCGAATGGGTCCGCCATTGAAATGGTCTGAAAACCTCCCTGACCTACTTGAAAAGAGTCCATTTATCATGTGTTGTGAAGATTGCCCAGTAATAACATCATTTACGATGCTTGAGCTACTACCAGGTGAATTCCCATAATCAGTATGCTTGCTGAAGCAACTGCTGTGTCAAAATCCAGAGTGTTTTCCAATCCATAATCAATCTTAATGTAATTTGTCCTTTGGCCATTTGACAGTTAATGAACTCATGTTGATGACCCTGTGACAGCATAATTAATACAGCAAACATTCTCTGCTATATCAAGGAAAGTTGCAGGTAGTGTTAGCAATGGTTCCGGGCCACCACATCTGGTCGGAATCCGCGTTGGAATTCAACTGACATTAAATATGCAGTCTGGGTCCTCAGTACACCCCAACTGTCAATTTGGGTATGGTTCAATGAATACCTCCCAACCCATCTGAACAGTTCAGGTTGTCCGTGGGTTGTCCAGTGGGTCCATCCATAGATTCATATAATACTCTTGCTTTTGCAGTTTGATAATTGTATTGGATCAAAATCACCTAACTAACATCCAGAAATTCCTTGTTCATTACTTTGCAGATTGTAACATCGGTGATGGTGGAATCAATGCTTTTCCATCTGTGTTTTGTATTTAGGAGTACTATGGTGGTGAATTGTTCTGTTATAATCTCATACATCTGTGCAATGCCTTGATTACCCAGTATATAAGACCAAAAATTGTTGACGCTCAGTTGACGTTCATAATCAGAATGGGGAAATGACCATGTCGCTTTTTTTTTTGCCCATAAAGGTAGCCATTACATCCATTATGCCTAACCACTACTAGATCATGTTGTAGTTACCTGACTTTGAAGACTAAGAATTGTTGATGTCCTATTCATGCTCAATGTCATGATGGGATAACGAACATCTCACGCATTGATTTGCCTAAACCGGCTGCCAATACATCATTTATGAATTATTACCACAAATCAATACTTAGATAACCCAAGATTCAAGGGCAAAAATCGTTGACACTTGGTTGACCCTCAGTTTCAGAATTCGGCAGTGACCATGTCGCTTACTGTTTTGCCTCTAAAGGCTGCCAATAGAATCATTATGCTACACAGTGATTAAATCACTTTACAATTACCATGTTTACATGACCAAAAATTGTGGATGCTCCATGGACACTCATTTACAAGATGAGGTAGAGAGCTTGCCATTGGAATGTTTGACTATAAAGGCAGCTACTACTTCAATTATGTACAAGCATGTCCAAATCAATTTCTCATTACCAGACTTCCATGACTTCAAATTGTTGACGCTCCATTGATGCTCAGTTGATACTCCGTTGACGCTTGATATACCCCAGGTGTATCCACAATATGCAATCGATTGGTTTTGCATAGTCCATCACTCACATTGTTTTCGCAGCCTTTCTAGCGTATTCATTGACTTTCTCCTTGATCACTACATTGTTCTTTGATAATTCATCTAAATATATCCCTTGATATATACTTTCCTGTGTCCGGTAATTGAAGATAATAATACATTCCACAATCAGCTTCCATTCGATCAATGCATGTCATTATATGCACGTTCACTCAATAGGCTGCTCTGGTCTTCACAATGGATGTTAAATGCATTACCACACAGCAAGTAGTGTACCAACCAGTGCATGTTCCTTCATCAGTCAGCATATCCGGATCAAAATTGGTATTGTGCGGGCTATCCTGGGCATACCCATCAGGAGTAGGAGAATCAGCTCCTGGAAGAAATCTATGTGAATACACATATCCCGCCGGCAAATTGAGAATTTGTGAACATTGGGCTCCAGCATTGTTACCGGGTAGCGCAGCTGGTGTTCCGGGCAGAGGTGGCATTCCGGGCAGAGGTGGCGTCGGCTCTGAGGTCAGCTTGCAGCGTCAGTCGGGTGGAAGTGCCCCTGTTTCGGTGTGTCCCCAGAGTGTCTGCTGATGATTCGGGGTGCCATTTTAACAAGGAAGTCATCTGGCCGTACTGTTTTGAGGAAGCATAGCCGGGTGTCATCCTATCACAGGTATCACCTCATTATGCCCTGGAAACACAACACCATGCAACTGCTCTTCACAGACTGTGATTCGTGGTTTGTGGATCACATACTGCAATTCTTCTATTGTGAGGTGCAGCAACCCGCCATTGGTAGTTTAGAAACAGTTCCGGACTGTCACTTTCAGTCCAGGTCCAGATCCAAACTGAACTGTTGTCAAATTCGCGGTCCGGGATGTCAATGAACCCGAACCATCAACTCGGGTACAATTCAAATGTAAACTCCCAACCTGCCTGAATTGTGCAGGCTGTCAGCGGGTCGCCCAGCCGGTCCATCTATATATTCAACTTAGGCTATTGTTTTTGGAGTTTGTTAATTGTATCTTATCATAATAGCATTGTCAACAACCAATAATATGTTTTTGTATGCTTTGCAGCTTGCAATGCAGATTAATTTGAAATCAGTGTTTCACCTTCGGTATATTGTATTTTTGCCAAGAATGGCGGTCAATAATTCCGTTATAAACGTGAAGATTAGCGTGATGACTTGATTATCAAATATGCCGTTGATGCTCCATTGATGTGCATTCTCAGAATGGGGCAGCGACTGTGATGCTGTCTCTTATGCCTATAAAAGCTGCCAATACAGCGGCTATGCATAACATAGACCAAATCACAGTTCAATTATTGTATTATATATCGACAAATCATTGACGCTCCGTCGATGCACATATTAATGTATTGTCCAGTCAACATCAGCTGCCATCAATAATCATATTCATCATAATTTGAACTTATTGGTAGTTCTTCTGACCGATTGAGACTTGGCCCTGTGACATAACCGTGTACAGTAACATTCTTGTACTGTTCATGCCGATATGACTAAAATTCATGTATCTTGCCAAAAGCTTCATTGCGCCTACTATGCATCTGTTTATCAACAGATATTCACAAGCGACTGCTCACCAGTCGCCCATACTATATCTGTAACAAAAACTCTCACTTAAGATTCATAAAGAAGCTGGTAAAACATTGATGCCTTCTGTCCTACTTTTTCTTCACTCCCTTATTCCTTCTCGTTTCGATTGCATTGACCGTCACCAGCACCTTTTCAGCCTGTCTCTTTGACTTCCGTGTGGGCCGAATCAATCCGGGAACATTTGCCGTGGTGCTCACATCCCGCTGCTCGGGTGATTCCGGAACCTCGATTGTATTGTCTTGCTCCATATCAGATTCAACATCCCCTGCGCAATCGTTATCACTGTCAGTTGGATTATCCAACTCCCCATTCCAGTTAAGCCAATCTTCAGTATCCGAAATGCTTTCAGGTGTGATATCCTCGTCACTTTCAACTGGATGACGGGTGATTATATGGATTCAGTGGACATTTAAGATTTGAGTTTGTCCTCCAGGAAAGTCCTTTGCAGACAAAGGTGGTGGCAAATGAGATCTTTCTGACAATCTGAATGCAGCCGCACCATCATGTTGCACGAGTGACCAGTATGCTTTGACGATCTCTTCGGTGTCCAAAATGTACCACATGGCGCTCATCTGCTTGTTTTGAGCGTGAGATTCTTTCTGTGTAGCACGTAGGCTTTGGCTGCACTGCCACATCTCCAAACAGTCGTGAACCATGGCCATTCTGTGCAGTATCCTTTCCTCCACCTCTTTCTTCATTTCCGAGTCATTTTCTGTGTTTGTGGTATCCAATTCTGGGTCAGGACCTGTCCAAATCCCGTTATTGGGTCGTATGAACTGCCTTACCACGAGTTTTTCGCGAAGGGTCTCACCTGTGGTTATTCACTGCCTCCAGCGGTTGACATCTCGGCCAAGGGAAAAACTGGCCACCACTCCGACACCATGTAGTATGAGAGAGAATATGTCGCGTGCTACATTGGAGGGATCAGCGTACTTTGAGTGCGTTTCCTCCTCTTGACGCCACCAGTTGGTTATGTCCAGTATCCAAAATGTACTGCTAAACTCCATTGGGTTGGAGTGGTAATCATTGAGATTTGGATTAATTTACCCCCAGTTCTTTGGTGCTTCAGGCGGCGAATTCAAATAGAGCCTGGTGGCAGTCAATAAGTGTGCAGGGCGATCGCTTCGTCTGGGTGTTGTCTCAGGGACATTGTTATGGGTTAAGTATTCTTCATTATCGCTGGACGAATCATATGGATCAATGAATGATTGACAGCATCCTGAAGCTGTTGTAGAGAAAATGGAATTGATGCTCAGTAAGCTTTGGAGTTTATTGACAGGCACACGTCGATGTTTGGCGCAGTATTTATTCTCCACATACTTCAGAAAGGCCGCTTGGTATTGGGTAGCATAGGATGTCTTGTTCTCAGGATTAATATCCATTTCCTGTCCCACTTTCAAAACGATCGCAACTTCCAGAAAGGATCAAGGATATGTGCAGAAATACGAAGCATGCCCGTCGTTGGAGTCACTTCAGCATAGTATTTGGACAGTTTCTATCGAGCTAACTTCACCGCGAAGAACAAGTCTTCTTTCCATTGAGTTTTCTTCTAAGCCAAAGCTCACACCAGGCTGTCCATGTGGTCGAACATGTCATTGTACACTGTGATATCGTGATGCAATGTGACTATATGCTACTTCGACATCCACAGGGCCCAATATCGGAATGGCCTCAATACTTCCATGACATACTTCTCAATCGTCTATTCATCCTGTGTTGTGAACAGTGGCCGGTATTCAGTGTGTTTTCGATTTTGAAGCCACTCATGTGTGAATTCCCGTAATAGGTAGGCACACTTGAGTAACTCCAGTGTAGAGTTCCAACGTCTCTTCACATCTATAATCAGAAGTACCACCATCTGGACTCTGGCTTTTTGACAGTCAATGAACTCGTTTGGACGACCAGGTGTCAGCATAATCAATACAGCAAGCATTGTCTGCTATATGAAGGTCAGTTTCAGGACTTTCAAAATATCATGAAATACGTACTTTCTCAATTATCTTTGCCAAGCCGGGTCTCATGGCCGACACCTGATTGTTTCTAGCATTTCCCTCTGTTCGAATTCTTTGACTCTTCCCGATGATTATGCTTTCATTCTCTCCTAATTGCTAATCGCGCTCATGGGCTTCCCAAGACTTGGTGCGGACTTTTACACCGAGACTGCTCATGAATGCACCTACAGCCAGCTGTATGATGTGCGCCATGCACAGTATGCGGTGCCTCAATGCAGGCCACTCGATTTCAGAGGCCTGGCGTGCTGATTGCAGCTCGCATGTCATCGAGTAATTTGACTGTCTTACAATTTGGTCACTAAAATCCAGAAAAAGCTGCCACATAATAAAACAGGTTCACACATTGCTTTTACACGAGATACATTGTCCAAATACCTTGTTGTCTATATACACTTACGGTGACGCAGGAGCCATCACCATCTCTTTGTCTGAATCCGAATTCTGTATGGTAATAAGCAAGAGACGCTATATGCAGGGGTGAAAGCTCACCGGTTGAACTGGCTTCGCAATCGCTATCTGTGATGAATCGGGCATCACGGCGGGCAACAGCGGTACTATGTCATTATGTGCTTGAAGTTTCTCCGAACCCAGCCTCATTTGACTACTTCCCTGTCGAGACGTCACTTGCGGCATTTGTATTCGTCCGGGGACGATATCAAGAGCCCACACACGCTCTCCAAATCCTGTTGGTGATGGTGTTGCTCGAGTCGAGTCTGTTTGGGGCTTCCCAACAGCCGGAACCTTGAATTCAGCTATACCATACTTCATATCTCTCTCACAGAGGTCGTTGGCCCCGTCCCCCCATCCCAGTTGCGTCAGTTTGTCAAGTCTCATCTGCTTCTGCCAAAAGCTCTCCATGCGGTGCTGTACCGTTTTCAAGATTGTGCCCATCACCCTGCCAGGTACGTCATCTTCGCGCAGCTTGCCATGCCCTGTATCTTCTTCATCATCATCCTTGTCTTCCCCATCCTCCTCATCTTCGGAACTTGCAGGATCGCTCCGACTGTCTCCGATAGCATTCAACTTCGCTTCACATGTCATTTCAGGCTTTGTGGTTGTCGATCGTCCCTTTTCAACAGTTTCCATATGATCCTGCTGCTGCATCATCGATATCTCTTCGTCTTTTACTCGCTTTCTTACCACTGCGGTCTCTCAATCCACATAATCCTCGATCCACTTCTCAGTCCCTTCGTTGCTTAAAACGTGTGTTTCCCATCTTTTCTCTGCTGCAAGCTTCATTTTGGATCGTAAGCTGCGCAATGCTCCCAACGCTCCGACCCTTTCTGCCTCCAAGCAACTCTTGCCTTTATCAGCTTGATGACATCGTCATGTGGAATGGTTCATCCATTTACCATATTTGGCCGCTGGAAGTGGCGAAAGGTTCTTTTTCAGAGCATTGACCATTGTATCTTGTGTTGACCTTGTTGTTGGGCAAGATGTTGGATGTTTCAAGAAATGAACCACATGGAGGCAAGCTGCGTCTTTTATGTCAAGGTTGGTAGGTTTGATCAATTTGAACAAAGCAAAATCAGTGTTTTGACCGTCACTTCATTGGGAATAGTCATGCTAACAGTACATTATAACTTGATAGTTAGTGTGTGATTCATATAAGATCCCGGCAATGTGTTCAGACAAACATCACCAGTGGTTCTTTCCGTCAAAGAATGTCCTTTTCATATCTATCAAACATGATATATCAGTTGTCATTCATTTCGATGTATCCCTGTAAACAAACAAACAAGATTGGACCAACTTACAGCAAATCGCTTGACCGTGGGGATCCTCTCCAGCTATACGCAATGCATCTATACGCAGCAGGATTCAGCTTGAATTTAAAGTACAAGTTAGCTGTAACTCATTTCATTTTGACTTGAAGCTCACTATATAATCTTCAGCACTTCCCACTTCTTTTCGTAATCATCTTCCTCAGGTGTCTACAACAGAAAGTCATGGCTCCAGAAACAATTCCAACAGATGAAATTGGCGCTGAATCAAGCCGAACGACAGGCACTTCAAGAAATGCGCCACTCGGCCAGACACAGCTGCAATGTAGACCCCAGTAAGTCCACCGCGACGATGCAATTTTAGCCACCGAAAATATGACTCAGGACGCACATTTACAAATTGTACATAAAACCGGAAGCAGCATGAATAAGAAGCAGCATGCGATTGGATGTGAGTCAATCCATATCAGTCTAGACGACGGGCAACTAAAATTATAATGCACAGCTGGGGTACATAGAGAGCTACATGACCAATTTATCACCTCCCATCATGGCAAACCTCCATGGTCGACCAAGGCATATTTCCGCACAGTCCATGGAATTGAACATCACGATGTTCTCAGTTCTGGGATGTTTGCAGATGAATTTCGTGATAAACGTCCCTGGGAATGGACGAAACAGGCTTTTAAGACCTTAGAGGAGGCTACAGAGTCATATCTGGTTGAGGTAATACCGGAATCTCACTTCAGAAACAGCAACTAATTTCTTGGAGGTTTTCAACATGTCAGCTACTCTGGCAAGACAAGCAGGTCGGATACAGCTTGAACAGTCCGACATGTGTCACATCTGGAATAGGTCCAAAATGGCCAAAGGAGGGTATTCACGTGCCGCAATAGAGGAAACGCAACAACTAATCAAGGAACATCGCACCGAAGTGAAGAAGTGAAGAAGCGAGGTGTTGACTTTGCCGGGCATAACAAGGTGAAGGCTGTGATCGAAAGACACCTGGCAACTGTTTGCGAAAATCAAATGGATGGCTGTCTTACTTGTGGAGATGGCACCGCACGAAATCGACAGATATGATGGAGGTGCACATGCACGGGTGCACCTCCACCATGACTGGCGCCACCTCGGCCCGGAACGCCACCAGCACCATCTGATGATGAAGAGAGCTCCGAAACAGAAGGTGTGCCACCCGCATATCTGTATATATACAATCTGCTTCCCAGCGCACAATTTTTGCCAAGGATCGCATATGCCATAAAGATTTTATTACAGATTTGCTGACTCATGATGGTTCATTCACAGGTTAGTACACTATCAGCTGCATGGTAAAGCAGCTGACAGTCATTTCGAAGACCGGAGCAGCCATTCCAGTGAATCTGATAGCGAAGACGAGAGTTGACTGAAGGGAACAGGATTCGTGAGTATTATCATTATCTATAATGAATGGACACTTTAAAGTATTTTTTAAATGGTATATTTATATGCATCATTACAGAACAATGTAGTGATAAAGGAGAACGTACATGAACAGCACAGAATGGCTGTTACCAGACCATTATTGGTATACTATGCCACAGTGAATGGTTCCATATTGCGGATATGCCCGTGGCAAAATAAGCGTCAATGGAGCATCAACAATGTTCGGCTTAACATCATGGTTACTCTGCATGGTGATTGGTCGCAGAGATTCATAAATGATGTACAGGCTGTCTTTTTAGGCAAAAGCGAAAGCGATATGCTCCCTGTCCGATTCTGAAACTGAGCGTCAACAGAGCGTCAACGATGTTTGGTTATGTAAGTCAGGTGATCAATCAGATACTTGGCCATTTTGATGCATACTGAAAGTATTGTCCGCCTTTATAGGCCAAAAAGAAAGCGACACACAAGCTGCCCAATCATGAAAATGAATGTCAACGCAGCATCCACGATATTTGGCCTTGCATCATCGTTAATCAGAGCACGATGTGGCCGTGAATGGCTATATACAAAGTTGAGACCAGTTTTATAGGCTAAAACGCTCAGTATCACTGAGTTGCAGCTTTGAAAATGGACTAAATTGTGGTTGTCAGGGAGGCTGTTGGGGGAACAGGGCTTGTTATCTGCCTATAAAGGCTTCCAATTCCTGGTATATAGATGTCTGCGATCATTCGCCAGTTGGATTACCCAAGGTGCAAGAACAAAAATTGTTGACGCTCTGTTGACGCTCATTTTCAGAATGGGGAAGGGAGTGTGTCACTTTCTCTTTTGCTTATAAATGCAGCCTTTACCTCATTTATAAACATCTGCATCCAATTGCCACTCAGATTACCCAAGATGCAAGACCAAAAATCATTGACTCACCATTGACTCTCGTTTTAAGGATTGGGCAGGGAGTATTTCTCACTTGTTTTTGAGTACAAAGGCGGACAATACATCAGAAAAGGACAACAATATACGAATGGCAACATTTTGCAATTTGCAATAGGATATCTGAATGCAACCATAAATAGAGAAACTGGAATACCAGAACCGGAGATTGGAACCGACGGGTCTAGCCAAGATGCAGCGGGTCGGGTTTTTGGACGGGTTTGGAACTAAACCGAACCGTTTTAGCAGTCTGAACCCGGACTGCTGGCAGGTTACCCGGACCCATTGGTAACACTAGCCATTGGCCATATTGGTCATAGTCAATGCCAGGTGCATGTTGGACTGTTCCAGCTGTACACGACCTCCTTGCCTTGGCATAGTAGCAGATATGTAGAAAACCTAGAAGACACTAGTTGCTGCTTCTAACAATGAGATTCGGCTATTACCTCAACCACATACACTTCCGTAGCCTCCTCTAAGGTGTTTATATCCTCTTTCGTCCTCGCCTGCAGATGCTTACCTTGAAATTCGTCTATGAAAATCCGAGCACTGACATACTCATGATAGTCGGTTTCGCGAACTTTGCGGCCAAATGCCGTCATTGAACGTGGAGGTTTCCCATTACTGGCAGCAATAAATTTGTCAGGTAGCTCTCTACATACACCCGCAGTACATTATATGATCAACTGACGGCTGTTCACCATGGTATTAAGATACTCACACCCAATTGCATGCGGCTACTTGCCCTTGCTGTGTCCAGGCTTACCAACAATTTTTAATTGTGCATCCTGGGTCAGATTTGTGGTCACTGCATTGGCAGCGTCGCGGTGGACTAACTGGTGGCCACGTTCTTGCTGTGTTTCAATGAGTAATGTACTGTATGAAACGCCTATCAACCAGCTCAATTTAAATCCTGTCTTCCCTGGCAGTGGTATTTTTGGATTGATGACTTGGTGGTGTGGAATATAAGAGGAAGATGATAATGAAGGAATTGGGAAGTCCTGAACAGTATATAGTTAGTTTCATGTCAGAATGGAATACGTTGCAGCCAAGTTGTACATTATACTCATGATGAATCCTCCTGTGTATGGCTGCAAGTTGTAGGGTTTCCCACTGTCCCGCAATTGACAACATGTTGGTCCTATATTGTTGATTTGTTTCCATGGATTAGTTGTTGTGTGTGACAGCTAAAATCTGATGATTGTCAAATATAAATAGGATATCCTATGAGGGAATGGATGTCGGCTGTTGTTGGTCTCAAAACATCCCCGGGATAATACATGGCTCAGACCCTAACAATCAAGTTGTGTTGTATGGTTTGCCTAACTATTCCCGTTTTATTGACAGTCAATAGTCACATTGTGCTATGTTCATGATGATTAAATGTACCAACCTTGACCTAAAAGACGCAGCTTGCCTTCATACTGTCCATATCTTTGCAAGATCCAACATCTCACCCATTGACAAACTAAACACAAACAATAATGGGCAATGTTCCGAAAATGAACTTTTTGCCACTTCCGGCTGGCAAATATGAAAAATTCACATAGCGGTCATCAAGCGAAAGAAGGCAAGCGCAGCTTGGAAGGAGACAGAGTCTGAGCCCTTGGGGCATTGGGCATCTTGGAATCGCAAAAGAAGCTTGCGGCAGAGAAATGACGAGAAACGCACTTCTTAAGCAATGCAAAGAGAGAGATATGGATCAAGGATGATGTTGAAACAGAGACTGCTGCGGAAAGAAACCAAGTTGAAGATGCAGAGGCAGCGATTTGACATGAGCAGGAAGATAAAGGGACAGCTGAAAATGCGGGATCGATGACACGAGAGCCCAAAAACTCTGTTCATGAGATGATGGTTGGTATTGGGGACAGACTGAGCAATCTTGGAAGTTCCAACGATGGGGAGAATGGGGCAGATGAGGATAATCATGAGACAGAGCAGGGCAAGCTGAGCGAAGATGACAAACCAGGCTGGGTGAGGTGAACAATCTCTAAAATGGGACAGCAGAGGATAGAGAGGTTTCGGCAGATGCTAATAAAGCTTCACACATTGACCCAACCAGGATGGGAGGATGCAGCCAACTACTGCCAATCAACAGATAAGAAGCCCGGAACATCTGAAATAAGTATTCGGGCAGTTGTTAAATCTCAAATGCATAATGACGCAGTCTCACCTGCACCAACATTATTTGGAGAGCATATGGAGTGTCTTGATATTGTCTGTGGAATATCCCAAATGCTGCAAGGGACTTCTCCACGAGGACACAGTCATAGGAGGCTAGGTTCTGGGAACCCACAGTCTAATACATGTATATCCAGTCTTGCACCTAATGCGGAGCTCAATTCATCACCTATGTGGAATCTGAAGCCTGTTGATGTCATAAGCTTTTACCACTGCATCTGGCCCCCTCAGCTAATTACCACATAGAATTCAGATTCGAACAAAGACATGGCAATGGCTCCTGTGGCATCGGAGGAATTGGTAGGTAAATTGCAACTTTTGATGTCATATCTTGGTAAAAAGCTATTTGGGTACCAATTTTGCTACATGTCAGCGTTGTCTTGATTTCAGTGACCAATTTGTGACACATGAAAATTAATCTCTGCATGTGCAAGAGTTGAACGAACCATGCCGATGATCTACAACCCTAATCAGGTTGGAAGACTGCCAATCAGCTTGATTTCTGTTTGCCAATTACTGTTAAGGGAGAAAGTAAAAGCTAAATTGGGGAGGAAATATACTAAGAAAATTTAAGTGAGTGATTTCATAGGAGATATAGAAGGAGTAGTCAGTGCACAATACGAATCTGTCTGACTGATGACTTTCATGCAGCATTAATGGACATATCAAATTGCGTAACTCTCCTCACTGACCTGGTGCACATTGTTGTGCTATGTAAAATTGCTTATGGTACGTCAGGGAAATAGTGAGGAAGGAGCTGGATAAGGAACGCTGAGAAAGTCGAGTTGTTTTAATCAACAATAGTGAAATGATCTACATGCAGTAAGTTGCTGGCCAAAAGCGCAGGAATCCGATAGATACACGTCATCTCTCACTCCGAGATCGTGGAGAGAGGTTCAGCAGAACATAAGAGGCCCCTAAGCTTCTGGATGCAAATGATAATACTTTGAAATGCAATATTGGTTGTCACTACTGTGTGTACTATTCGTTGCAAACAATTATTGAGGTTACAAAGGCTCTTCCGATGGGTTTCATGTCAGTGTCATCAGAGTGTATACAATTTTGGGTCTTATACATTCGACAGTCAAACGGCACCATTGTCTTGTCCTTTCAAAGTGAATTTACTGGTAGGTGTCAGAGCCGAAAATGCAAATCACACCCTTTTTGCCCAGTCCTAAATTGAGTGTCAACTGAGTGTCAATAATTTTCAGTCTTGCACATTCAACAATCAAGGGGCTGCATTGTCAGCTCATTCCAAAGTACATGAATTGTTCAGCGTTATAGGCGAAAAGGCAAATGACATGCTCCTTACCTCATCCTAAAAATCAATGTCAATAGAATATCAACGATTTTCTGTTTTGCATATTTGACAATCAATGGTCTCCATTGTCGGCTGCTGCCAAGGTATATGTGTTGGTCGGTGGTGTAGGTAAAATGGCAAATAACACCCACACTGCCCCATCCAAAAAATGGGCGTCAACAGAGTGTGAACAATTCTTGAGCTTGCATTATTGAATAAGCATGGGCTGTGTGGGGAAGTTCACCCATAATCGAACTATCAGCTGCCATTCCAGGCAAAAATGCTTGCAACAACATCGCTACTATGTCCTAATACTGAGTGTCCATGGCGCACCAATGAGTTTTGGCCTTCCATCTTAGACGATCCACAGGCTGTGCGGTGACATTAGTGCATTATTCATGTTGATTTGGCAGCCTTTCTAGGGTGTGCATTTACTTTCTTCTTGATCACTACATTATTCTGTAATAATAAATATAAATATATCCTTTAAAATATACAATACAGTATCAGCGAATTGAGGATAATAATAATCTCCAAAATGCCGTACCATTCGATCAATGCTAGTCATCACTGCCAGGTACGCTCAATAGGCTGCTTTGGTCTTCAAAATGAACGTTAGCTGCATCACTGCACAGCAGATAGTGTACTAACCAGTAGATGTTCCTTTATCAGGTAGCACATCTGGATCAAAATCTGTATGGTGCTCGATATCCTGGGCAGATGTATCGATGGTACAAGATTCAGCACAGGGAAGAGATGTATGGGTATACCCATATCCAGCCGGCAAATTGACAAGTTAGGGACATTGAGCTCTGAAAGTGTTACAGGATGCGGAGGATGGGGTTCCGGGCAGAGGTGGCGTCATCTCTGGAGTTGGCTCTGGGCTCGGCTCTGGAGTGGGCTCTGAAGTCTGCTGTTTGCGTCAGTTGGGTGGAGGTGGACCTGTTCGTTTGCGTCTCCGGCCTGTCTGCGGATTCTTTGCGGTGCCATTCCGGCAAGGCAGGTATCTGGGCATGTGATTTTGATGAAGCATAGCGGATTGTCTTTCTATCACAGCCTTCACTGTTTTATACCCAGGAAGCTCAACACCCCGCTTCTTCTCTTCTTGGACTTCGGGGCGAGGTTGGTTGATTGGGTATTGTGATTCTTCTATTGCGGTGTGCGAAAACCCTCTTTTCGTGATTGTGGCCATGTTCAAGGCCAGGCGCATGTCGAGCTGTTCCAGCTGTACACTACCTCCTTGCCTTGCCATCGTAGCAGACATGTTGAATACCTACAAGAAATAGATTGCTGCTTCAAACAATGAGATGGGCTGTTACCTCAACCATATACACTTTTGTAGCCTCCTCTGAGGGGATTAAAGCCTATTTCGTCCACTCTCGGGGATGCTTATCACCAAAGTCATACCCAACAATGCCAGAGCTTCCAACATCGTGATTTTCGATTTCACAGATAGTGCGGACAAATGCCTTGGTCGACCATGGACATTTCCCGGTACGGGCAGCAATCAATTGGGTATGTAGTTCTTGGCATATACTCGCCGCATGTGCTACAGTCTATTGACGGCCGTTGACCACAGTATGGATAAACTCACATCCAACTGCATGCTGCTCTCTACTCATGCTGCTTCCAGTCTTACGGACAAGTTTTAAATGTGTATCCTGGGTTATATATTTGGTGGCTGCATTGGCTGAGTTGCGGTGGTGCAACTGGTGTCTGCGATCTTACTGTGTGCCGATAAGTGACGTGTTTCACGATGTGCCTGCCAATTGGCTGGATTTGGATCCGTACAGACCTGGCTGAGGTGGTTGTGTATCCATGATTTGCTGGTGTGGAATAGGAGAGGAAGATGATAACGAAAAGAAGTGGGAAGTCCTGAGGTTTATATAGTTAGCTTCATGTCAGAATGAAATAATTAGCTGCCAACATGTTCGTGATACTCAACATGAATCCTGCTGCACTTAGCTGCAAGTTGCAGGGGTTTCCCACAGCCCCGAGATGTGCAATATGTTAGTCCATTGGTGTTTGTTTGGTCACAGTGATAAAATGCGGTGTATGATAGCCGAAATCACATCATCTTCATCCATTGATAGAACATTGCTCCATGAAAAGGACGTCTGCTGATGTTTGTCTCCAAGAATCCCCGGGATAATACATGGAACTGACGCTATGAATCAAGATATGTTTTACGGTTAGCCTAACTATTCGCGATTTATTCGCAGTCAAAAGAGAGGGTTTGCTTTGTTCTAGATGAGTACACTTACTAACCTTGACATAAAAGATGCAGCTTGCCTCCATATTGTCCATATCTTGCAATATTCAACATCTCGCCCAACAACAAAGTCAATGCAAACTAATATGGTCAATGCTCCGAAAAAGAACTTTGCGCCACTTGCCCAGGGCAGATACAGCAAATTGCCAAAGCGATCCGTCCAACGATGTCATCAAGCGAATGCAGGCCAGAGTGGCTTCGAGGCAGACACAGTCCGAGCGCTTCAGGCATTGCGCAGCTTGAGATCCAAAAAGAAGCTTGCGGCGGAGAAACAACAAGGAACACACTTCTTAAGAAATGAAGAGAAAGAGCAATGGATTGAGGATTATGTTCAGAGAAAAACCGCTGGGGCAAGAAAGTGAGTTGAACATGCAAAGGCAGCGGTTCTGAATGAGCAGAAAGATATGAAGTACGCTGAAATTGCGGGATTGACGAACAGAGAGCCTGAGAAGACGTTTCAGAAGATCATGGTTGCCCTCGGAGACAGTCTGGGGGATCTTGCAATTCCAAGCATGGGGAGGATGAAGATGATAAGGAGGATGAAGAAACAGAGCAGGTCATACTGAGCGAAGATGACAAACCCAGCTGGGTGATGGGCCCAATCACCAAGACGGTAGAGCAGCACATTGAGAGGTTTCGACAGAAACAGATGAAGCTTGATGAATTGCCACAACCAGGATGGGAGGATTCAGCCGACTACTTCCGTGAATGAGATGAGAAGTAAAGCATATCGGAATTGATGGTTGCGGCCGTTGTTTATGCGCAAATAGATGATGAAGCTGCATTACGTTTACCGACAATACTTGCTGGGCGTAAGGAGTGACTTGAGATTGTCCCCAAAATATCGCAAATTCTGCAAGGGACTTCTCGACCAGGATGTAGATATATTATGCTAGGCTGGATGAAGCCGCAGTTTAATGCAGGCAGATCCGGTCTTAAGCCTGCTGCGGAGCGCGATTCATCTCGTTTGCTGAATTCAAAGCATGTTGAACCAGTAAGCTTTTACCCCTACATATAGCCTCAAGCTGATCACCTTATTGATTTCGGATTCGGCCAAAGACCTGGTGACGGCTGCTGCATCTGTGGAGAAATAGATACGGCAAATGTTATTTTTGACCTCATATCTTTGTGAAAAGCAATTTGTTTACCAATTCTGTTGGGCATCAGGTTTTTCTTGATTTCAATGACCGAATTGTGATACAAGATTATTCGTCTGTTCATTTGCAAGGGTCGAACGCACCATGTGAAAGTTTTACAATCCAAATCACTCGGAAAAAGGGCCAAAACATTCGATTTCTATCTGCAGGTAACTGCTAAGCGACAATGCAAAAGTTAAATTAATGCTGAAACATACTAACAACATTTAAGTGAGTGATGTCATACATGTCACATAAAGAGCAGTCAGTGCTCATGACGAATCTGTTACAATGATGGCCGTCATGCTGCATTCATCGATATATCCAACTGCATAACTCTCGGCATAGACCTAGTGCACATGGTTGGGATATTTGAAATCAGTCATGGTATGTCATATTAATCAAGGAAAAGGAGCTGGATAATGAAAGGTGAGGAAGTCAAGCAATATTTAACAAAAACTGGTGAAACAATCTACATACTGCAAATTGCAGGTGAAAAGCGCAGGAATTCCATAGGGCCACGTCATCTCTCACTCAGAAAGCATGGATAGCGGTTGATCAGATATTGAGTGGTAATAAAACTCCTGGATGCAAACGATAATACATACAAACGCAATATTGGATGTCAATAAGGTGTGTACAATTGGTAGCATACAATTATTGAGTGTAAAAGGCTATTTCGATGTGATTAATGTGAGCCTCAATAGATTGTCAACAATTTTTAGTCTTACACATTTGGCAATCAATGGGCTGCATTGCCACATCATTCCAAAGTAAATGTATTGGTCGGCATTATATCAAAAAAAGCAAATATCACACTCGTTGCCACATCCTAAAATTTAGTGTCTATGGAACGTCAACGATCTTTGGCAATACATCATGGATAATCCAGATGGCTGCATGGTGATATTAAGTCATAATGGAACTCTTGGCTGCCTTTGAAGGCATACATCATGATGGCAACATCGCTACTGTATCCTAAAAATGAGCATCAGCGAAGTGTCAATGACTTTTGGCTTTACATCATAAGAAATGCATGAGCTGTGTGGAAACATTGATCCAGAATCGAACTATCGGCCTCCTTTCAAGTCAAAATTTGTTGCAACAACATCACTGCTATGTCCTAAAAATGAACATCAACGGAGCGTGGACAACATTTGGCCTTGCATCAATGATACTCCAAGGTCTGTGTGGCGACATTAAGCCATAATCGAACTATTGGCCGCCTTTCTGGGCGAAAACCGCTGAAATAACATCTGTAATATGTCCTAAAAATAATCGTCAACAAAGCGTCCACGACTTTTGGCCATGCATTTTCGAAATTCCAATTGCTGAGTGGCGACATCATGCTATAATCATACTATCAGTCGTCTTTCCAGGCACAAATCGTGGCAACAACATCGTGACTATGTTCTATAAATGAGAGTCGAAGGAGGGTCAATGATATTTGGCTTTGCATCTTCGAAAATGCAAGGGATGTGCGGTGACATTAAGCCATAATTGAATTATCAGCCGCGTTTCTAGGCGAAAGAAGTCGCTACAACATCACAGCTATGTCCTAAAAATAAGCGTCAACGGAGAGTCAACAACTTTCGACCTTCCATTCTGGCAAATGCAATGGCTGTGCGGCGAGATCAAGTCATAATCGAAATATCGACCGTCGTTTTACGCAAAATGCTTTCAACAACATTGTCACTATGCTTCAAAAATGAGCATTAATGGAGCGTCAATGATTTTAGGCCTTTCATTTTCGAAAATCAAGGGGCTATGCGACATTATTGATCTATGATTGAACTATCAGCCACCTTACTACAAAATAATGCTTGCAATAGAATCGTAACCATGTCCCAAAATAAACGTCAATGGTGCAGCAACGGAATGTCAACAATTGTTAATCTTAGATCCTCAATACTTCAACAGCCGTAGAACACAGATAACCCACAATGAACCTATCACTAGCCTTCATTGGCTAAAATGCTATTGACCAATCTGATCAGCCTCCTACAATTGAGCACCCACAGAGCATCCACAGTTATTGTGGAGGCTCAAAACACTACACAGCAATGAACTGGATTGTGCTGTGCCTAGATCGAGTTTTACACGGTCAGTCTTCGCAATCTGTCCTTGTATACAACTTCACAAATATGCATGCAATGTCTTGCAGATCTGATTTTCTTGCATGTAGTGGTACAGTCAATATTATCGAACCTGCAGGCTGCAATACTGTAACGTTACTTTCCGCAGTCTTTCCAGTGGGATTACCAAGCTTACTGCTTCTTACCGCCATGTCGGATTCGAAATCTTTGAACACCTTTTTGCTCGGGGTTATGATCGCTTCAAAAAACAAATGTGTCCTTATTCATGATTTGAGTGACCTTACATTGCAAATCATCTTTGATGCTTGGTGGGCTTCAATGAATGTAGACTCGAAGCGGCCTATTGCCTGGAACAATTCTGGACATGTGCCTTCGTGGTGATTCCATTCACACTATGGAATTGAGAAGACCAGTAGCCCTGGTATCATATGTATCGTTTGTCATCAAGTTCTTCACCATCCATCAGAGCATGGGATAAGCTCAATGGGGAAATACTTGCTGCCAAAAGCTCACATCGCAAAGTTAAAAGAATTTACAAAGTCAGAAATTACTGAATTGACTAGTTTGATGGTCAATGAAACAACTTTGCCCATCCTGAAGAGGCACAGAAGTCGAGTAATCACAATGGTAAGTTGGCAGAGTGAAATCATATCTGATGTCCGGGTTATTCCATATTGACCGAAATGACAGACACAATGTTCCAAACTGGCAGTGAAGATCTTTGAAACTTATGAATTTCACCAAGACACGTGGAATCACTACCTCAAGTTAAAATTTGTTCCGGCTCATATTCCACGGAAAGTTCTATCACATCTGGTGCTACAACAGTCATATAGAGTATTATGTGATGACCTAGTGCTGCTATCTGCTACTGCCCTTAGCAATATTTGCAGGATGGAATATGCACTGACCGTGGATGCAATTAAGAAGCAGTTGCTCACAAGATAAAGTAAATTTAGCTTTAGACGGATGGACATCGACAAACAAAGGAGCCATAACGTCCGTCATTACATACTATATGGATCGAAATTGGGCATTGAGTGACGTTCAACTCGGTTTCTATAATGTTGATTGCCAATCATTATCTGCTTTCGAACGGTATTTAAGGATGATAACTCAAGTGACAACATGCCAAATCAAGGCATGAGGTACATTTGAAGGATGTGCTTGATCGTTTTGAGCTATGGGATGGCCGTTTGCTTGGTATTCCCACCGATAATTCTGCCTCAAATTACTCAATGGCATGTGAACTGTAATCAACACTTGAGGCCTCTGGAATCCAGTGGCCTGCATTGAGGAACCATATACCATGCATGGCACACGTCGTACAGTTGGCTTTAGGTGCATTCATGAGCACTCACGGTGTAACAGGCCGCACCGAATCTTGGGAAGCCCATAACCGTGATCAGCTATTTGAGAGAATGAATGCATAGATATCAGGAAGAGTCAAAGACTTCGAAAAGAGGGCAATGCTACAATCAACAAAGTGTTGGCCATGAGACCAGGTTGTGCAAAGTTAATTGAGAAAGTAAATATTTCATGCTATTTTGAAAGTTCTGACACTGACCTTACTATGGCAGAAATTGATTGCGGTATTGATTACGCTGACACCTGGTCGCCGAAACTAGCTTATTGAATTTCGAAAAGCAAAAGTATGCATTGCAGTGATTCCGATTATAGATGTGAAGGCACGTTGGAAGTTAACACTGCAGTTGCTCAAGCGTGCCAACATATTACGGGAATTCACAAGTGAGTGGCTCCAAAATCCAGAATACAGTGATTACTGGCCACTTTTCAGTACTCAAGATGACTGGACCATTGTGAATTAAGTCATGGAGGTCTTGAGGCCATGTTGATATTGGACCCTGTGGATGTTGAAGAGGCATACAGTCACATTGCATTATGTCATCACAGTATGCAATGACAAGTTCGATCACATGGATGGTGTGATGCGAGCTGTGTACAAGAAGTAAACGGAATGGAAGGAAGACTTGTTCTTTGCTGTGAAGTAAGCTCAACAGAAGTTGTCCAAATACTAAGCTGCAGTGACTCCAACAATGGGCATGCTTCTCATTTCTGCACATATCCTCGATGCTTTCCGGAAGTTGCGATCATTTCGAAAGTGGAACAAGGGAATGGATATTAATCCTCAGAACGAGACATTCTTTACAACTCAAGACTAACAGGCCTTTCTAAAGTATGTGGAGCGTGAGTACTGCACCAAACATTGACGTGTGCCAGTCACTACACTTGAAAACTTACCTAGCAGCTATGTCGTCCCTTCTGCATCGGCTTCTGGATCCTGTAAATCATCATTTCATCCATATAATTTGTTCAGCGATGATGAAGAATACTTAACGCGTAACAATGCGGGCGAGACGACACCAGGACAAAGCTATCGTGCAGCATGCTCATTGACTGCCGCCACGCGCTGTTCGAATTCCCCGCCTGAAGCACGAAAGAGGTGAGGGCAAATCAATCCAAATCTCAATAATTACCTCTCCGACCCAAAGGTGATTAGTAGTACATTTTCGTTACCGGATGTAACTGACTCGTGGCGCCAACAGGAGGAAACTCACTCAAAGTACGCCAATCTCCCAAATGTGGCATGTGACATATTCTCTATCATACCACATGGTGTCAGAGTGGAGGCCAGTTTTTCCCTTGAGCGAGATGTTATTTGCTGGAGGTAGTCAAAAACCCCAGGCAAGACCCTTCGCAAAAAAGTCATTGTAAGGCAGTATGCTCGAGCGTATACCAGAATTTTGGTGGGTGATAACCCACTATCGGATACGACGAACACCAAACACGACTCAGAAATACAGAAAGAGGTGTAGGAAAGTAAATCCCACAGAATGGCCACGGTCCACGACTTTTGGGTGATGTGGCAGGGCAGCGAGAACCTATCTGCTACACAGAAGGAATCTCACGCTCCAAACAGGCAGATGACAGCCGTTCGATACATTTCAGAAACGGACGAGATTGTCAAAGCCTTCTGGTCACTCTTTCAACATGATGGTGCAGCTGTATTTAAATTGTCAGAAAGATCACCTTTGCCACCATCATTGTCTGCAAAGAACATGACTGGAGGACGAATTCAAATTGTAATTGTCCGCCAAATCTGGAGATTCAACCTTCATTCATTCGAGAGCGAGGAGGATAGTACACCAGAAAGCATTGCGGACACCGAAAATTTGCTAACCTTGAATGGCGACTTGAATAATCCAAATGTCACCGAAGACAATTGCGCAGCAGATGATAAATCTGATATAGAGTACAACAATGGCGTCGAGGGTCCGTAATGCCCAGAGCAGCAGGATGTGAGTGCCGTGCCAATTTTTCCCAGATTGGTTCGGCCAATACGGAGGATAATGAGCCAGGCTGCAATGGTGTTGGTGACGGTCAATGCAGTAGCAAGGAGGAGACATAAGGGAGTGAAGACAAAGTAGGACAGAATGCGTCAATGGTTCACCAGCTTCTGTATGTAGCTTGACCAGGAGGTTCAGTTAGAGATATATTATGGGCGAATGGTGAGAAGTAGCTTGTGAATATCTGTTCATAAACAGATGTATCGCAAGCTCAATGAATCTTTTCGTGTGATACATCATTTTTCATGCTGTGAAAGTAAACAGCGCAAGAATATTATACTGCTCGGCTTCGCCACAGGGCGGAGTCTTAATCAGGCAGAAAGACAACTGATGAAGGCAAATCATGATGAAATCAATTCTCGACAGCAGTAGATGTTGAATGGATAATGCATTAAAATGAGCTTCAATGGAGAGTCAACAATTTGTAGTCCTGTAAGTACGGTAATTCACCAGTGACTTGGTTGATGTTATTCATAACGGATGTATTGGCAGCCTGTATTGGCAAAAGAGGTTCCACACGGTCCCTGCCCCATTCTCAGAATGAGCATCACTGGACCATCAAGAATGTTTAGCTTTGCATCATGGGTAATTAATGTTCCGATTGGTTGCAGACATCCATTTATGAGATATTGGCAGCCTTTACTGGCAAAAACAACAGTGACATACTCCCTGCGGCATCCTGATAATGAGTGTCAACAGAGTATGAACAGTTTCAGATCTTGCATATTTCATCATCAAGGCATCGTGCAGATCTTTGCGCGCATAACTGTATTATTCACTGCCTTGATAGGCAAAAATATCATATATCAATGGTGGAACACAGATACCAAATTAATCGATATTGCAAACTGCACAACATGCAAAAGCGCATTATTGGTGGCTGAAAATGCGATTTTGATAAGATACTATTAACACACTGCAAATACAAGAGCCGTATATGAATCTATAGATGGACCCCCTGAGCAACCAGCTGACAACACACCCAATTCAGATGAGTTGGGAGTTTACCATCAAACAGTACCCAAGTGGATGGTTTGGGCTTATTGACAACCTGGACCGCTGATGTGGCAATGGTTCGGGATGGACCTGGACCCAGACCCCGACCTGAAGTGATGGTCCGGAACCATTGCTAACACTACTTGGAGCCAAACTGCTAACTTTACGAAAATGTGGAATCGATGAAACATTACCGTGTCCAGTGTGGTTGAGATTATTGATGAGTTGAATCCAGTTGCAAAAGTTCTGGTTTGGTTCCAACTAGAGACTAGAACTGAAAAGCTAAATTAGAAATCGTTTCTAACCCTTTGCGATGGTCAATCAGGAGGTGATAGTACAGGAGGGCACCACCTTTGGGAGCTGAGACTTCATTCATTGAGTACCTCGTAATTTTGGGAATCTAGAAAATTCAGTACAATATGCCATGCTGAGACAATTGGAGGCTGGCTGGGAGTAGGAGACAGTCAAAGTTGGGATGATACAGTACTAGCTGAATTCAGTACTAGGTGTATGCTGTCTGTGGTGTTAACTGATCATCATGGAATGGAGGGATAGAGAGGGATGACTTCACTTTGTGTTCTTAGGTGATGATAGAGTTGAGGATGAGAAACTGAGAAATGAGAGGAGATAGGGTGAATCATTGTGGGAAACCATGACTTCAGGGAACTTTGTGTGCAAGTATAAAAACTATTCATGATATGGCAGGTATGACTACTGATCCAGTGGGTAATGACACCCATACGAGGTCTTCTACACTCAATGAGGCATATTGTGCCCCTCAGTTCTGATGTCCACTCATATCCTCCATAATGTTCCCTTCTGGATTCCCCATTTCTGTCTCTCATCCTCAACTCTACCATTTTCAGAAAACATAAATTCAACTTCACCCTCTGTATGTGTCCATGCCATGATCATGAGTTGACACCGAGTGCTGCATACACCTCATACAGCATACACCAAGTTTAGCATACACCGAGTTTGGCATACTCTGATTGCAGCATACACCAAGTACAGCATAGACAGAGTACACAATATACCCAAAATTGTATATCTTCCCTTCATTTGCACGAACACAAGTTGACAGCTCAATGTAGCTTCAAGTTGAGGGATGCCTCCCTACACAATGAACTGCCATCAGCATATACTCCACAAGGGCTGAAAGGCAACGTTATCTGGCCACATCCCCATGGTGATGAGTTTACTCACTGATCAATCCAGTCTCAGAACCTGGAGCAGAGTCTATCGGCCACCTCTCAGTACTCGTCTAATTTCAGTCAATTAGGGTGTCCATGTGCATCTCCATACTCACCCAATCAGAGCCTCCAACTGTATTGCCAAACTAGCTCAAACACGGCCAACACATCTGCCTCCAATGTCACTGGATTACTGCCTCCAAGTTCACACAAACACACCCTCCAAGTGTATCTCTGATCTCGCTCGATCACAGCATCAGGGAGTATCTGATAGATCACCTGATTGGCGTCAGGTACACCTCGAATTGCTGTCAAGCACTTCCTGGTGCTAGTCCAGATTTAGATTGTACAGTGGGTAGTTCCTAAGATTTTCAAGCACATCAGCACCATTCCGGAGAAGATTTTGTCTTTCCCAGACAGCTCTACTGTAAATCGTAGTGCTCCCAGACATGTTGCCGGCCCTCCCAGGCTTGTCATTGGCGCTCCCTGGTGTTCCCAGGTGCACCAACAGTTTACTCTGGCTCTCCAAGGTGTTCTAAAACTTATCCCAATAACTCCCTTTGTATTCCTGTACCACTCATCAGAGATCCCAGTTGCTCTGCTGGCTAGCGGAAATGCCCTCCTAGGGACCGATACTCTTCTGGAATCGATGCATCAGAATATATACTCCACATCTTCTCAATCACATCTGGAGGCTCGGAGTGACTAAAATATAATCTGCTGATGTTAGAGAGCGAGATCAAGGGAACTGAGAAATACACTTGCACGCCATAATCGAGTCAATGCAAACTCCACTAGTTGTAGCCAGTGCTTGAGTGTGATTGGAGGTGCACCTGGAAATGATGATGGAGTGAACTCAGAGATACTCTTGAAGGATGTGATGAAGCAAGTTGGGAGATGCTTTTGGAGGCCATGATCAAGTGCACTCAGAGATGCACTTGGAGACTGTAGTTTAGTAAGGTTGGAGATGCACTTTGAGGCCATCATCATGTAAACATTGTGATGCACTCCAAGGGTGTAATTGACCCAGTTTGGAGGTGCAGTTTCAGGTTATAATAGAGGGAGACTGGAGGAGTACTTGGAGATGGTTGATCTAGAGGCAGTTGATTTCGAGGGAGGCTCGATGAGAGTTGAGACTCTATTCATTTGTTTACTCGTAGTTCTGATGATGCAGAGAGTTGAGTATACCATCAGCTGCCAATATTTGAGAAACTGTCTGGGAGCAGCATGAGTAAAAACTATATTTCATTCTTTAAATTTTCTGGGTTGATTTCACTCGCAAACTAAAATAACTCACATCAAGGTCTCCCTGATATATAGAATCCCATGAACCTTCCAGAGTGATCTTCGAGATGTCATGATGCTATCTTGAAGTGCCACAGCCAGTGGAGTGTCTTTTGCAACTACAACAATGAATAATTGACGAATACTTTACACTTTGATTGCCAATATATCAAATGCTCTCTCAGCATGCTTATTCGATGCCCAGTTTCATGGCTCCAAACGATCATGATAGTACTGGCTCCATTCATGCAATACAGTGTGACAAACTTATTATTAACTACTGTTTTGGTGTTATTTGACCAATAATAGTAACCATGCAGAAGTAGTTGATGGTAGTTAATTTGTTGATCCAAGACTGTCCAGGACCTCGCAGTTGTTCAACCATTGCAGTAGGGTTCTACATCATCATGATTCTGATTTTCCTTGCTTGAGATTAGACTTCGGTAAACCATTAGTCCTTTGACATTTACTTCATTTATAATGTTTCACCAAAACCTATAATGAAACAGCACAAAATATGATTCCCAAACCCGATCAGTGACACCATTCCAAACCTCCATGCGACAATGCACCCTCTACAATTGTACTTCCATTGATCTATCTGGTATGTTCAACACTGGTGAAGTTGGTGCTGTTGGTGATGTCGCTGCTGTTGCTGTTGCTATTCCACCAGGGGAACAGCTGGCTGCTGCTGGCGATGCCAAACCTGCCAATAGGGAGAATAGTATAGTTTTCCATGCTAGCATCAGTAGCAGCAGTGAAGCTTCTGAGACGATTCAATGAACGGTTGATCTCCTCCATCAGCTTCTCTCGGACATGATCCAGGAATTTCTCATCAAAGCTGTATTAATCTTCGAGAGGTTGTGCCGTTACTGGCTCCGTACTAGGTGAATGGATCCTTCCGCAATCACTGCTGCGGATATTATGGATCTTGTTGGCTTGCACCTCTTGTGTGGCGGAATGAATATCCTCTCTGAGACAATGAATTCCATCCGGGAGTGAATTATCATCCACATGATTAGTGTTTCTTGTATTCCACTCACATTGTTCTTCACCTCCTGGACCAAACTATGGCAAGACACGACACAGGCCTGTTTTATGGACCGACAGACAATAATGGATTGCTGTTGTGGTGAGAATAATGAGTGTGGTGTTGAATTTATCAACCAACAATTTCTCTGGTATTCTCATTCGTTGTATGCCATAGAGGCATATCCGCTGGATATGATCTACAATTTCACTATGTGGAAAGCAAATCTTACTCTTCTAAATTGATCATCAACGTAATGCGTAATCAAGAAGGGAACTTTGAACTCACCACACGAATGTTTGTGGGGTATGCAACCCTGGCCTTAGGCAACAACCTGGCTACCACTCTCTGAATCTGTATAGGTGGCTTTGTTAAAATCTGTACATAGAGTCACTTAAAGTCTGGCAGTGGTCTTCTGTTGCCATATGGAAGCAACTGAACATTGTGAGAGCATATTGCACAATGTCAGCGATGAAAAGAATCATTGAGATGATTCATTTACCACTGAAATGTTGGGATGTGGAAGGTCTGAGTTTCTCTGGATTGCATCAATCATAGCAATTTCCTCATACCACTAACCATGAATCTGGACAGTCTTCACTGCATCCATGGCAAAGGGATTCACCAACATTACATAAGTGATAGCTGTAGGCTTTACACCTGCCATCACCATCACTGAATTGCCTGAAGGAGTTTTCTGGGTGTTACGTTCTGCGCTGTCAATGAGGCCTGTCATGTCATCATCAAAAGACTTATATGGCAAAAGATTTTCAGCTTCCCATGCAATCAACTACTCACCAGCTTTGCCTGAATCCATCATCCAGACCTGATATACATTAGTGGGTGGATTCCATCATTTCAATGCATAATGTAATACCAGCGAGGATGCCTGCGGTAAAGGATCACATTCATCATCCTCCTCCAAGACTATACAGCTATCCCAACACTCAGGATGTGAAACTTTTCTTCATGTAGGACTAAATTGAGTTGCTATAACTCATTTGCGAACTGTTGAAGTGAAACAACTTTTTCATTGTCGCAGAAGAGGGTTGTCACTGAATACTGAGTCAGCACGTCCAAGATCATTGTAATTGTGCAACATCATACTGAGAATCCTCAATGGGATCGTCCTCATGCATAGTTTGTTTGTGTCTCCAGGTACTGAAAGGAAGAACAGGATGCAGTACAGTGTGGTGCCATCATGCCATGATTTGAAAACATGTTAAGTGATAAGTACAAAACAATTAAGGTAGTAACTAATGGAAATATAAATGAATATATAGTAAATGAATTAAAGCTTTGTGTAAAAGAAAGAAAGCACTAATAGAATTAAAAGCATTGTTGTGATGTGTCAATTATAATGTCAATGATTCTACAGTCTTGGTTGTTCCAGCCACCCACTCTTTCAACTGGTTCGATAGATGTAAACTTGAAACTAACAATGGCAGGTGACATGAAGACCACAAGGTTTTTGATTGGCTTCCTTTGAAGAAGATGATTATTGCAATGAGCTAAAGTGTGTTTACCATTCAAATCTCATATGAGCTAACTGCTTCTGGGCAAAGATACCGCTCTACCAATCACAAAATAGGCATATGTGTAGTCCTATTCCGCCCATCATGCCTTTACCAAACACAAATGTCTCAATAATTTATCTCAAGATTGTGAACTCTCAATACAGCCTGTCATGTATAACTATGACCTTGCTACAAATAAACTGAACAAAACACCAAAAGGAGACCCAAAACCTCACCAAAACACTCGAAGTTAGCACCCATCTTTCCACTCTCGAATGTGCCAGAAACATACCCACCCACAGTGCAAATCCTTCCTCAAACACCCAGCCAGTGTAATCCATCATCAGAGTGACAAATTTGTGGCTGGGCGGCTGCGTGCATGCTTAGAGTTAGCCAAAGAGCTCGAAGTCAGATAATGTACAATGTGACTGTACTCATCTAGATAAGCTATATCGTCACCAGCAACAATGCTTTCTGTGAATTTGTGCAAGAGACCAATAGTACAGTATCAGATGACTTCAACGTACTGCTGTTGTCTGATTTTGTATTTTGAAGTTGGCTTACACACTGTTGAAAGCCTGTTTTTGTTGACAGGAAGCATCTTGGATTGTTGCACCATATCTCAATATCATTCTGGGATTCCTCCCTGACTGCATTGTTCATATCCTCGGCTGGAGGTAGCAGGATGTCAGCAAACAGCAGGTAGCTGCACCAACCATGGATAGGGGTCTGGGCAGAAGATGAGCGATCAACTTGTTGGCCACTATAAATGAAACAAATATGGGTTCAGTTGTACAACGTCATCGCCACCTGTACTGATTGGGGCGCAGTATTGGTATCAAAAATAGGATTGATATTACAGGCCTGCAGACAACCATCTTGATTACCCGGCACCCAGCAGCCCCATGACGCTCAGGATTATGAGCTGTGGTCTACCAGACCAGAGATTTCAGGGCAAACAATTCACAAAATGGGTGTGTTGACGATTGATATAACTATTGAATGTACTGATTCATTATCCCCAGGCAAGTGTCATGCAGATTGCTGAGTAGTATTCTCTCCAACTGTCTTCCCAGGAATGGCGGGATGCAGAAAGGCAATCATGAAGATGAATGGCTCAATACGGAAATCAGTGAAGGGGTCACAATAGACTGTTTTGGGTGAACACCTGGGAGGACGGGTTCTTCCTCACCATTATAAGTATACTCACACCCTCAGGAAGAGCATATGAGGCATCGGAGCGATGAAATACATTCTTACGGGTATGAATACACGTGTAAACATGATGTTATGCGACGCCTAACTTATAGAGAAGCTGTCTGTGGGCCAGTAATCCATACCATCTTCAACGCGTGGCACTATGAACGTTCTATGGACCTACATGTTGACGATATACGCATGCGATTTGGTGCACTGGATACTATACATCACACTGCATACAATAAACTTGAAAGCAAGCTACCAGATGCACTTCATTACACGCTCCCAAGTACACTCCTGATTGCACTCAATGGCACACTCCCAGCCTGCTTGACTTATGCTCTCAAGAAAGCTCTCAAGACGCTCCCAAGTACACTCCCGGGAATTCTCTCAAGGACGCTCCCAATTGTACTCGATGGCACACTGCTTGACTGTACAATCCGAATTGCACTCGATAGCACACTCCCAGCCTGCTTGACTGTACGATCCCAATTGCACTTGATGAAACACTCCCAGCCTGCTTGACTGTACACTCCCCAGTACGATCTCACGACACTCCCAAGTACACCTCCAGGTCTCTCTCAAGTATGCTCCCAATTGCACTCGATGGTACACTCCCAGCCTACATGGCTCTATGCCCCCAAGTACACTCTCAAGAGAGAAGACACTCCCAATCTCACTGGACTATATGCTCCCATGTATGCTCCTGCATCCTGGATCCAGAGACTTGCTGAGTTGCAGACGCCAGGCACTGGGAGCGGTGAGGCAGGTATCTTACTGCAGGCAGTGTTTGGTGGGCAGCGTGTTGGGTGTGGTAGATGGCAGGTGGCGTATGTTGGCCGAAATCATGACGTTGGTTGATATCATAGTCTGAACGTTATCTTTAGCCAGGCCACCGCGGTAAGATCTCAAGATGCCTCAGACTCATGGTGTCGACATTTGTAGCGTTAGATTCCGCAGAAAAGGTAGACAATTAGATCTTAGAGAGAGCATATCTCCGACTCAGATTTTCCAGCGGAATCTGGTGTCCACTTCCCATCAATGGTGGGCGTATTTGTGGGCATTCGATCGAGGGATGATGGGGAAGATGGCAATGGCAATGGCAATGGTGATGGCAATGGTGATGGTGTTGGCAATAGTAATCATTGTGGCAGAAGTACATATACAAGTAGGTTGCCTACGTCAACGTCAGCATCAAAGCTTCCACAGCCCTAGAGCCTTCTACCAGCCAAAGCTGCCACAGACCTAGAGCCATCTATTAGCCAAAACTTCCACAAACTCAGAGTTTTCCATCGGCCAAAGCTTCCCATGGAAAACTCTACTCCTCCTGCATGCTCGATCGAGAGACTTGTTGAGTTGCAGACGCCAGGCACCGGGAGGCGTGAGGCAGGTGGCATGTGGTGAGCAGTATTGGGTGGTGTGTGGCATGTGGCAGCGGGTGGCCGGCGGCCGAAATCATGACGTCAGTTGATACCATAGTCTGAACATTATCATCAGTGCACCCACCGGAACGAGATCTCACGATGCCTCACAGCCATGGTGTTGACAATTGCATCCTGAGAGTCCGCAGGAAAGGTAGACAATTGGATCTTGGGCAGAGCAGATCACTGACTCAGAGTTTCCAGTGGAATCAACTGCTTGCTTCCCACCGATTGTGGGCGTGTGTGTACGTATTTGGGACTGATGGTGATGATGGCGATGGCGATGATGATGATGATGGCGATGGTGATGATGGCGATGGTGATGATGGCGATGGTGATGATGGCGATGATGACGGTGTCGGTGGTAGTGATCATCGTACCAGAAGCACTTAGACAAGTAGGTTGGCTACATCAATGTTAGCATCAAAGCTTCCACAAACTTACAGCTTTCTAGTAGCCAAAGCTTCCACAGACTTAGAGGCTTCTATTAGCCATAGCTTCCACAAACTCAGAGTTTGCCATCGGCCAAAAGCTTCCAGTGGAAAACTCTACTCCTCCCGAAGCTCAGCTCTCTCAATTAGGCTCTCAAGCAGGCTCTCAACCAGGCTTTCAACCGGGCTCTAGTGCAGCCTTTCAATCGCCAGTGGGCTCTCATGCAGATTCGCAGCAATAGTGTGTACAGTACTGGTATAACAGCGAAGAGTAGTAAATACAAGTATAGGTCCATCTCTGGCCGGCAGCCGTCTATGATTCAATAGGCCCACACACACATCTCTGTGAATCGACTATGGATGACTATAGGCTGCGTATTGTGCAGGGGTCCACGGGAAGATTGCTATGAGCTGCACATGTACAGGTGTGGGTGGAGCGCAGCCTATAGTCGATTTGCACTTTTGCCGATGTATTCTCCTCTCAGTTGGAGTTTCTTTGATGGTGTTCTACCATCAGCTGTCATAGCACGTACCCCATCCAGGTGTGTGTATATGCATTCTCCGCTCCCCAACAAGCAATATTTCCATCATTATGCATATGCCAAGAATAGCAAATGCGATAAAGATTTTATTCCAGATTTGCAGAGTACACTATCTGCTTCGTCAAAGGAGCGCTGACATTGATTTTGAACGGAAGAGCAGCCTTTCGACCGAATCTGACAGTGAAGACAAGGGTTCATTGAAAAGAACAGGATTTTTGAGTATGATTGGTATCTACAATTAGCGGAGACTTTAAAGTATATCTTAAAAGATATTTGTATATGTCCAATTAAACAACCAGGTAGTGATAAAAGAAAACGTACATGAAGAGGATAGAAAGGCTGCCAAAACACAGTTTTTGATGTTCTACGCCACAGTGAATGGTTGCATAATGCTGATACCCCTGTAGCAAATTGAGTATCAATGGAGCGTCAAAGCTTTTTTGTCCTGTAAGTCAGGTTATTAAAATGTGAATTAGTCATTGTTATCTATAATCATTGTATTAGCCGCCTTTATAGGGAAAAGAGAACGCTACACTCTTTTTGCCCCATGTTGATAATGAGGGTCAACAGAGCGACAAAGCTGTTTGGTGTTGAATGTTGGGTAATCTTGGAGGCAAATGATCGCAGACATCTATAAACAAGGCTTTAGCAGCCTTTGGAGGCTGATGAGCAAGAAATGCTCCCACAACGGTGTCCCAAACAATCAGAACTTAATTTCTGTACAATGCTGCAACTCAGTAATCGTCAACGTTTTACCATATAAAACCGGTCAACACTCCGTATATAGTCATTAGCTGCCATCACACTGTTACATCAACCATCATGCAACGCCAATAATTGTTGACCCTCGATTGACGCTCATTTTCATGATCGGGCAGGGAGCGCGTCAGTGTCTCTTTTGCCTCTAAAGGCGGCCAATACTTCGCTTATGTATAACCAAGAACTAATCACTCTTTAATTACCTGGCTTACAAGACTAAAAGTCATTGACACTCATTTTCAGAATATGGCAGGGAGCGTGTCACTTTCTCTGTTGTTTTAAAATGCGGCCAATACCTCATTTATGATAGTCTGCATCCACTCGCCACCTAGATTACCCATGATGCAAAACCAAAAATCATTGACGCGCCATTGACTATCATGTTCAGGATGGGGCAGGGAGCTTGTCTCTCTTGCTTTTGGTTATAAATGCAGCCAATTGATCCGAAAAGGACAATGGCGTACTAAAGTTAACATTTTGCGATTAGCAGTAGGATATCTAAATGCAACCATGAATAGAAAAACCCGAAACACAGAACCAGAGATTGCAACGAACGGGTCTACTCAAACGCTGCAACATCAGTGGATTGACAGATACAGATCTCGGTTTGGCCCACCAAGAGGAAGTAATCAGGGTTTTTGGACAGTTCTCGAATGAATCGAACCGTTTTTGCAGTCCGATCCAGGACAGCTGGCGGGTTTCCCGGACCCAGTGCTAACACTAATCATACTGCACCTGCAATCATCAAAAATTTGTACACCAGACTGCCATCCTGGAGGTTCATAAACCGAATTGGAGTAATGTCCTCTGAACAGATTTAATAAATAGCTCAAATTGCATCTTTCGAAACCTTTGGTATCTTCTAGTCCATTCTTGCCATTAGTCTATCTTATATAATCCGATATTCAGCACAGATACACTGTCTCCTACATTTCTCAAATTTCTATCCTAGTTTTAATAGATGAAAGTTCCATACAGCCAAGTAAGCAATCACTATTCAAAAAATACAAAAGATGCTCACATTGAGAGCACTCGCATTGAAGTACCCAGCCAATCTTCATTGCTCATCAATGTACTTCTTCCAACCACTAGCTTTTATATATCATGTTACAGATGACTACTGACTCTGATTTCATTAGTGAAGAAGATTCAAAATTTTGATCAGCAGAGTCGTAATGATGCCAGTGAGGTGACTCGAGTGTTCACATCATCATTCGATGTTGACGAGGATGATTTTCATTACTATGTCAAGGTCCGTCTTCTAATAAAGGCAGGCTGGAACAAGTTGTAACAAAGTTCCAAAGATTCCGTTACAAACAATACAGAGCCATTCAGATGCTGTAATTGCATGCCCAACATTTCCAAACTGCTGCACTCCAGCTGTGGCAATGGCCCAATCATGGCCCAGATACCAAAAGTCTACTTTGAATACCAAATGTTATCAGTTACACATTATGGCACATCCCCAGGTGGTCCCCCTACCTTTGTCTAGTCAAGCCTAGAATGATCACCAAGTATGGCCAGTGGAGATCAGAACATTCTACAATATTATCAGGCTGTTTTTGAAGTAACAGTAAGATTCCAGGAGGCAATTATAATCAAAGACTTGTTGGCCAATATTGTGTGACCTGAGGTACTGAATAATTGGAAAAGCTTGTAAACTGGCCATTGATGATCACAATTATCAGTGCACAATAGCAGATGCTTCTGTATGTACACCTGCTGTGTGTAATTTGCCTGGTGATCCATCTTGCAAGATTGATCTGCACACATTGGAGGCTGTATGTCTTCAATTTTATTTGTTTCACCTCAATCCGACCTGCAATATTATCCATGTCTAATCAGGTATTCTGGGGTCTTCCTGTGATGCTGAAAATGTCTAGACATAAAATGTAGCAAATATAATGTATTGTCACCTAATAAATATCACATAACACATGTTCCATCACAACACATTGTTTGCCTGTCTAGAGATTATTGGACAGATTACACAAGGTACACTGTTAATTGATCAGCACTGGCTAATATGGCATCTAGCCGAATCAATTTTGATGATGTAGTGATATTACAATGACTATTAGTTCTATATTATGAGACATGAGCAGAGTGTATAACTATCAACCACACCTACTATATCTTATCATGCACGATAGTAACAGTTACCATGCAATGATGCAGCATTATGCGTGCTGTGGACATCTCACAATATTCAAGATTATTGAACATGTGTGCTGCTTGACAGCTGAGGGAATCCTCTGCAGTATGTCCAGGTTATTCAATCATCAAGACATCAGCATACAATGAATTTGGAATACATGGCATTGGCTAAAGGGAAGAGGCCTAAATGAACACTCTATAATGATTGGAGATGGTACACATCGAAATACTAGATGCAGGTTATATTCATGGTTTGTGAATCATTGGTGGGTTGCCAATTAAACATCTGATACAATTGCCAAGAATTCCAGTTAATGATAATGTATTAATAACTACAATAAGCACTGTTGGACAACATGTCTGCCAATGTTTCAACTACTGAACAAACAATAGCAACATGTCCAGGCTGAAGTTATAGGATGTTACATTGCACATTGGATAGTATGCAGAGGCTGGCTCTAGTCAGGACTGTGACACTTTGAAAGTACTCGGGTACAAAAACAATGACCCCAGAACACACATTGTTAACTCAATATCATATGTTTGCTACCAGGAATCAATTTCTGTAAAAAGCTTTCAAGAAGTCAAGTGGTCATTATGGGATTGTCTGAAGATGATTCATTCTCAGGATTCGACAACAAAGTACTCATGCTGTAGTCAGGATGGAAACAAAGCAGGTCAGAGCATGACGCTAACCACAACGGCAAAACCATCACTATCCCCAACAGGAACTGTGACGGTGGCGGATTACTCCGCGCCCGGCGTCAATTCAACGCGTTGCATTCCAGATTGCCCTCTGATCGCTGTTTCACCGTTTCTTCTCATTCTGTCAGTCTCCTATTATAAATGATCACTCTGGCGTTGTGGCCAACTGTGACCGTACATCAGAATGGGATCATTGCGTACGCTCTTGCATCGGAATTGCAATGTGATGGGTGATGCTGTGAAAATCTCTCCTTGCGTTCCTTCTACCTGTGCGCAAAATGCAATTCTCTCTTTGCAAATTATACGGGATTGCAAGGGATGGGTGAAGCTGCGAATATCTCTCCTCGCGTCCCTTCTACCTGCGCGCAAAACGCAATGCTCTCTTTAATAATTATATACATCATTCCAAGTCGCCAGATCGATGTGGCTATTGACAATCCATCGTTCGTTCTGTCCGTCTCCTGTCTTATTACGAGTAGCTATCTCTGGAATGACATGCGCGCAGCTGACAATAGTTCCCACGCTGAAAACTTCCAAAGCAACGGCTGCCGGTGCTGTTTTCACTTGTACAAATTTCGAGACAGGATCCAAGTTACCCGAGTTTTCAGGTATTGTAGTGAGCGCCAGGCCTACCCAGTACTCAACGAAAGCTCCATCCTCGTTTAGGAGTTTGATTTTGAATAGTCGTTGCAGTTGCCACTGGAGATGCCCATTCAGAGCGCCATAACACCTCCCCGGGCGTTACTTTACCCATACCCAGTCGTTCTGTCGATTCCCTCCGCGCCACCTCTGGCTTCCTGTGCATCGACACATCTGAGATATGTATCCGCCATCTAAACCGTCAACTTGAACCTTGATACCATGGTAAATACAGAGCTCCATTGCGTGCAGTTGTTCATCCGATATATACGTCATGTTACAACTCTTATGCATGAGACACTCCCACGTGCCGCTGTATATTGCCACGCAGTGCGTTGCGTCTTGTGTATTGTCAAGTACTGCTCTGAAGTCTTTGATCATAGCATCAGGATGCTTTCCATCACGGCAGTTTTGGGGCCCCATGAATACAGGCTTCGCATATGACTGGGAGCCCAGGGGGGCAGCCAGATGAGCAGCAGAAGGGAGGAATTTGCAGGCGGAAGAGCTGTTCTCCCGACACTGAGCGAGGGCTTGGAGATTGAGCTCTCTGATTCCGAAGCAGAGAATGCGACACTGAAAGGTGATTACTTGGGGCAGGTAGTTGAGATTGTAATTGGAGGCGTTCCAACCGTCCTTGAGGTTTGTTTTATGTGCTTATTCATGTCCCTTGGCAGAATGCTGTTGCAACGCTCTGTATCGACGAATCTGTTCGACCCAATGAGACATCAAGTGGATCTTCGGAAAGTTGAAGTCGGCATCCAACTCCTTTCAAACATCTACCTCATGGCTGATATATTCCCGCCAGGCGTTCATTTCGCGCCACTTCTTGGACGGCATCCATGTTTCAGCATGTGTTTCCTCCTCTAACTTTCGCTTCTTCACGAGTTCCGTTCTCAGGGTATTGGCCCTTTTGCCGGCTCGCCCGAGTATGACAACATATTTGCAGGTGTGAAAACAATGCAAGGCGTCCTCCATGTAGCTCAAAGTTGCATCATCGTGAGATTTATATCGAGCATACATATGGAATTCTAACAATGTCCGTGTGCACTCAATTGCGCAATTGAATATGGGACACTGTGCGGGGCTTCGGACTCATAGAGACTGGGTTACAACTCCAAGCAGGTACCGGCTCATTTCTTTCATCTCCTTCCCATTCCATTGAGAAACTTCCTCATATGACTTTTTTTTTGGTGTGAGGTCGTGGTAAGCAGGCATGGATAACCAGATTGCATTGTACTTGTCAAACCGTTCGTGCGTCTTCATGAAGTTGAAATTCCACTTCTGGAGGTGGTCAAGCATGCCGATCTGCATTGAATGGAGGAGGTCGGGCTTTGGGAGGTCGCTGACGATCCAGGGAATATGTCGAAACACGTTGAATCCTCGGTGGACATGGTGCGACAAGAGTTTGGCATCGGCTGCCTTGGTGTTGGCATCACTGAGCGTTCTATATAGGTTGTGATCCTGCCAGCAGTATTCCTTGTCAGAAGGGACATAATCTCCAAGTTCGTTCTTTGGACACTTACACCAAAAACAGACATGCCGCTCGAGATGATGTAGGTCGCTATACTCAGGGCAATCAGCAAGCCATGCTGCTAAAACCGGTTTCCAACACCTGAAATTGCCATCTGCACAGAGAACATTGTAACACCCGCTCTCGGTGTTGGGATTTTGTTTAGAGGTGATAGGCTGGAGTACCCACTGGAGTACTTTGGTCAGCACCTCTCGGTTTGTTTGCAGCAGCTCATCCAGCCACTTCTGAGGAATATTGCGCTTCTTGATTGGAATCGGCAGGAGAGCGACCATTATGACGGTGTGCGCTGAGGGCATCTGGCGGATCTTCGAAGATACATTGCCAATTGTCATATAAACAGGCCACTCTTTCTTTTCACCATCAAAATTCGAGAGATGTGTTCCGTTGGACATGACCATCAAGGGAACCAGTGTATCCCCTAATTTGAGCGTTGCCTTAACCTCTATTAGCACGTTATTATCCTCGAGTATCTCTGCTTACCTGTGTCTCCCACCACCAGTCCGCAGTGTGCATTTCAGTATAGAGGCGTTTCGGTGGCGTATCACTGTTAACGCAATGCTGAGGGGCGTAAATGAGATGCTCGGCGTTGGCTGGCTCCCACATCAACCATCTCATGCTTTTGATGATTTCTCGACTCCAGTATTTGATAGGCCGTTGGTGATTGTCATTCCATCTCATATCCTCCAGGGTGTGTAGTTCCCACTCCCCGAGAGCCTGATCATCTGGCTTGCTAGCTCGGAGCTTCTGGACGCCATCGCTGTTTTTAAAGCTTCGGAAACGCAGAGCGGTGTTTTCTTCCTTCAGCATGTTGTCAGAGTACATCTTCATACCCTTCTTCTTGATCCCACACTTGATATATTTCTACTCTTCACGCGTCGCAAACAGGTAGTAGGGATTTTTCTGTAGGTGCATCTGAAGGCAACCCTGAGCATCGAGTTCCCATGGCTCAGCAATGTAATCACTCAGCGGAGCACCGGCGCAGAGGTATGTTGCCGTCCGCGGTACAGGAGGTGGCGGTGGTTGAGACTCCGAGTCTGCGATGTTTTCTATGAGTTTGAGGTAGGGAAACGCATCCAAGTCTTCGAATGAATCTTTGTTAACGTTGAATGCATCAGGCTGAGCTGGTTCAACGTGTCGGGGCGCGCTGCGAACAGTCATATTCTTTGCAACTTGAAGGTGTTCAGGATGCTGTAATTTGATATGTTTAAGTCGCTAGCTGTCTGAGGTGAACTTCTTTCGGCATGAACATTCAGGGCAACGGAATGGGGTCTTGTCTGGCATTGTCGATTACACGGGAGGAGTAGAGTATTCACTGTAGAAAGGGACGAAAGTTGGAAGTGGGCCTGAGCAGTCTGGTGTGGGTATAAGCTCATGATACTTGAGAGATTGATTCAGCCTCAACACTATCACGCCAGGAGTTGCAAAAACACTGCATGCGCAATGTATCATAATACTATGAATAAATCAAAAGTACATCCTGAGCAATCCAAAAACCTCGCGACATGTAGAATAATCAATACCTGAGATATATAGATTAGAACAAAGGAAACGAACAAGCCCACAACCCTAACCCAAATGAACAAGACACTTCCAGGCGTGCCATAATCAGTGCCTAAGATGAATAGATTACATCAAAGGAAACTCACAAGACTAGAATCCGACTCTAACCCAGATGCAACCAAAGGACTGGTTCACTCCTTGCCTACCGAGCCATCTGGGCGTGCCTCAGGGAGTGGGAAATCTCGGAGAGGGACATCAGGGAGAGGAACATCGAGGAGAGGGACATCCGGGAAAGGGACATCCAGGAGAGGGACATCCGGGAGAGGGACATCCAGGAGAGGGACATCCGGGAGAGGGACATCTGGGAAACTGTCGCCACCTGCTGATTCACCGAGCAGCTGCTGCTGCACATCGACATCCAAGGTGTTTCCAGCAGCCTCAGCTTCTCGCAGAGTTAGCACCACTGGGCGAGGTTTTTGCGGCATCACAAGCCCCAAAAACTGCAGCCCACTGAGGGTATGAGTCTGCGGAGTTCATAGTCGTGGGACAGGCTCAGGGGTTTGTGGCCGTGGGGCAGGCGCCGGAGGTTGTGGCCATGGGGTATGCTCGCGCATCCCCTGGCCTTGCTTGTTAGGAGTTCTCCCCTAGCAGTGTCTATGGTAACTCAGATTAGTCAATTAAAAGGGGTATATGACTTGCTTGGCATGCATACATTCAAACATCTACCCTGGGCATCTGTAGAACTTTCAGTCACGAGTACCTTTAGCGGGGTATGTGTGCGACATGTCTCGATTGAAAAAGTTTAGGCTCAGCGGATTCATTCTTGATGATGCAGCAACACTGCCAGATTGAATGGGTTCCAACCCTGCCGAGCCTGTTGTTTTCAACCAGATTTATTTTCCGACATTAGAGTGATTATGTCTGATCGGAGCAGAACACCGGAGTTCGTATCCGCAGGCATGGCAATCGTCAGCTAGTATGCAATTAAGTGGGATCTTAAGTCCGGCCTCTTGTGTGATGACGGTTACTGGGCACTCCGCGGCCAAAGGGAATGATCCCGGCCTGAGCATGGTGTGATTGAGGGATTATGACGTTGGCTGTTGATATGAGGCCTGGAGCATCCCCGTGCATTGGCATGTACGGAATGGCAACTGCGAGTCATTTTATCTATGCTGGTATAGTAGTGGTGGGTCGCCACGTAAATCTATAAATGCAATTATACTACAGTATGAGTTGTCATAAAAACGCTGTTCGCTATATCGGCAGTTGTCTCCAGTTACCGAACCATACGAGTGTGAGATGTCGAGGTTGAAGTTATGATCTGATATATGATATCTTGCGGTTGTGGCCTGATTCTTATCAGGTGTGTAATGCTTTAATAACGTGACTGCATGAACACGATAACCATGGGGATTCGTGGCAACCTCTACCAGGCGCATTCAATAGGGAAGTAAGATGCAAAGCACGTTACTATCATTTTCATTGAAAAGAAGTATGGGTGCGCATGCATAACATCCCGAAGAATTTTCTATAAAGAGGTCATATTGTTTCGGCAATGAGAAGGACAAGCTCTAGCAGCGAAACAGTCAGCGATACCTACCAGCGATAGAAGACCTTTATTTATTATTGTGTTTTTATGATACCTATACCTATTATTATATATACATAAAAATTTATTAGCTTTCTGTAGCGGCAGCCCCGCACCATTGGTAAGTATTCTTGTGTAAATGCCTATCACCTTCGAAACCGATAACAACGCAATTGTATATGCTCTTGAAAGAATTATCTCCTATACCAGAAAGAATCAGTATATTTTTCTACCACAAAGCGTTTGGTGGATAGCATCGATTATTGGGTCACAACAGGGCTTAGTTGTTTATATCGATATCCTACGGGAACGATTGGCGGCCTATCAATCGCCTAGTATCAACCAGTGCGATAGGGATAATATACATCCTGATCGTATATCTCGAATTAAGAAGCCGATACCCAATCTGGATAGTTCCAATTGTGGTAGCAGCCGTGACTCGAGTGAATCCGAATCCGAACAATTAAGTACTTCAGAAGATTCTTTACATGATCAGAAACTGAATCATTGCGAAGAGTTCCTTCAACAATCCAAGCAAGAACGAGAGAAGGTTGCTAGGGGAACCCTGCAGATTAGTAAAAACACTTCTTGGAGAATATCTCAACGGAAGAAACCCCGGAAAAGTTACAAGGACCATGCAAAGTGAATCGATAGGTCCCAGTTAGCCCGGAGAAAGGCAGCAGGAGAGTGTCAACTTTGTGCTTGGCTAGGAGACCGGAGAGGAGCCATTGTTTCTGGTGGCTGCGGAAAGAAACAGAAACTGCTCCTTTCCCTAAAGCAAAAAGAGACCAGCAATTTTAGGATAAGGAATGTAGGGCCATTCAAAGTACCTATACATAGGTCATTGGAATCCCCCTAACATTGCTCAGGTAGCACAGTTGGCTCATCATCTACCATGGTATCAGTATCGTCAGCCGATAGATTTACCATATCTCCCTGGCCAATCGACCGAGGTCCTATGCCATCATCCTCATCCTTATTCTCCTCCTCATCCTCATCCTCCTCCTCCACCTCCTCTTCATCATTCGTCTGTTCATCTTCCTCCTCTTCGTCATCCTCTTCATCGTCGTCACCATCCCTTTCCATATCCACATCGCTGTCCAAATCAACACCGTCCGGTGCGTCCACATTATCCTCCATGTGCGTATCCACATCAGGGTCAAGTTCTGAGAAATATTCACCGTCCAACTTCTCGGTAGACTCCGTATCATGATATGAGGAAAGTGACACGGCGGGCGATGCTTCCGGCTCTAAATATACCTGCTTTAGTTAGCCCTCCATGTCCGAGTCTGCCTAATACCTTTCCTTCTACAACTGCAAAGCAATGGCATGAGAGATATCATCTACCCCCGGGGGTTTGTTTAACAATACCTTTCCCTTTACCATTTCCCCTCCCCTTCCCCTTCCCTTTCCCCTTCCCGTTCTTTGTTCCCTTCCCTTTCCCGGTCCCTTCCTCACTGCCCTGCGTGTCCTCCTTACCCTCGCCATTGTCATTGTCATTGCCATCGCCAGGATGGCTCCTTCCAACGTGCGGCGCTCTGGGATCCGCCCAGTCCTCATCATCATCATCCTCATCCAATATCTCATCCGAATTCAGTGGTCTCACGGCCAGGAAGTCGCCTTGGTTGTACTGCTGGCAGCATGGTGGCTCAATCATTACCCTGACATCGTTGACACCGTATCAAGTGAACCCCTCGCGGGTGCGTTTAACCTTTCCCGAGCTGTTTGTCTGCGGATTGGAGCAATCAACTTGATCCCCTAAGGCACGGGGGTTGTCCCACCTCCAATTGTTTATTTGATCACGGGTTTTGTCAAATCTTTGCTGTCTATATGAGCGGAATGCTACCCACCACTCCCGAAAAGGTGAACTCCTGCTCCTGCAGTGGGGCCATATCAGCCGGAATTGTGAAAAGTGACGAGTCGTGACTGGATCAAGAAAGGTTATATCATAAAAGAGCTCCTAGGCCCTCTGATGCTTGATGGCGCAAACATTGTATATCCGTATGAGTCCACAGATGTGTTCCGAGATGAATCCCTTTATACAGTCCCGATCGAACGACAAGTCTCAATTTATAACCGATTTCGGCATCTTTGCCCTAGAAGTTGCCTTCCCCCTTCCTTTGCGGCTGCGCTTTTGTGCCATCGTTGCGAGTTGAAAATGAATCTACATCCGAGGCGTTAGCATTATGATACAGTTGAATGCAGCGGAAGGAAGCCGACAGTGAACATAAAAAGTTATGTAGGTTATCGGATGAGTTTTAGAACGAGATGCGTTGTTTTGTGCAAGTCATGTGATGTCAAGATAGTTCTGGATGCTGGCGGTGAGTTTAATTGCTGGCGGTGTGTTTACTACGGGAGGAAAAGAGAATCGAGGTGTTGGCGGGAAGAAGGGATATATATACTCGAGTTCCTGCGAATTGGTTCATATCCTGCGTGTCGCTGGTTAATGAACACAAAACGGCCCAGCCTTCATCTTGTACAACCACCAGGCACCTCATGAATGAGGAGCCTCGAGACGAGAATTAGTACACGCGGTGGGGACAGTTTGCAATCCTGGGCATTGCCTTGGCATCTGATGCCACTTTTACCGCTCAGACCTCGTGCATCTCAGAGCAAACTGAGTAGTTCTCAAGTTGTCCCAACTGTGCAACCATCCAACATGGCTACCATCGCCTAGCAGTGGAAAAATCACATGCAACTGATGTCATAGGATAGAGAATACTTCATTGTTCGCTTTGTGATGCTTTTAGCTCGGCCAAAGTGCGATTTCGAACGGGAAGCTGAAGATATACACAATCGATGGTTCAAAGTATTGTACCAAGAACGAGTGCAATATGATGATAATCGCACCAAGATGGCATAAACACCCTACAAGCGGTGCAAATAGAGCTTCAGCAGTTTCTCTAACAGTGAATATCAATGCTCGGTTTGATCTGATTTTAATCTGATGGCAGTTAACGTCATAATTGAATACTTTTGAAGGAATCTCGTTGCCGGGTATTGTCAGGGTTTAGAGTCTAGCGCAGTCTACATTGCGCCTCCCTTTTTGGTCCAATCCGTCCATGGTCGCTCAAATAGAAGTCTACCTCGCCTGCTGTTGCATATACATTCAGAGGATATTATTCCTACCTTCTTAAAGTCGAACATCTATATTGGAATATTCCTTCCCAAAGCCCTCAGCCTGATACAACTCCGGTCGTACGAAATGTTCGAAATCTTGCTAATCGTCAGTATCAACAAAGGCGTGGGCCATCGGTGAAGTCTCAACTTCCTCCTCCCAAGAAACGCGTTTCTGTACCGGCTGCCGAGAGGGATTCCTCTAAAGGAGGGAGTTCCATACCCTCTACAATCCAAGGTCAGAACTCCACCCCCTCATCTTCGCTGAACAATTCTTGGGTTGCAGATATCACTCAACTCGTGGCTTCCACCCCATCCGCTGCACAGCGATGATCAATAATTACTCCAACCGCCACGCCGGGTACAAGCAGTCGTAACACACCAGCTCCCAGCGGAACCATACAGACAGACTCAACGCGTCGCGTTGTATCCAGCGCAGCATCCAGCATTGCTAGGACTCCCACTCCTCTCAGTGGTCTTAAAAACCTGCCTACCCCCATCCCAAATCCAGAAGCCCGCACAATCATTACAAATCCACTGCGAACGCAAGCTACCGAAATGAATCAGAGACAGAGGCAGTGGCAAATGCAACCACAGGCGGTGTCTATACCTCGATCAATGGTCTCCGGCAGTTGCAGCATCCATCGATTTGTTCACTCACACGTGACGTGTCCTGTATTTGAAATGGGCAGACTCCTGGAGCTCTACATGTGGAATAGACGGCTGTTAATGAGTGCAAGTGACTTAGAGGTGGTAACTTATTCAACGCGATGCGTTGCAAAAGCATTAGCTGAAGCCCCACACTGGCAGATAATAGAGACGTACTGGAACACCGCGATGCAGCAAAACAACATTTGGTCCATAGCATTGGAGGCACGCACAATGGAGATCTTGAAAGAGGTATGCTAAATCAACAGCCCACAGTGGATATTACACGCTTAAACTGGTACCAGGTTCTTGCACAAGTCAATCAAGTTAAATCCCATTTCATTCAATCAGTAAGGGACAACAATCGAGAGCTTTATGATCTCCATCGCTTTGAATCCACCGCAGAGCGTTTGGAATTCATTGATTCCCTTCTGGCAGACAATAGGTATTTTTTTCCGGTAGCAGAGCATGTGGAAGATGGTGTACAAGGCCCCAATCCAACGCAGAGAGAGTCGAAGGCTGATAACGAATGGCTAGCGTCCACTATACATCGTGGCAGAAGCAATCCCGCGGATTATCTACATCAAATTTTATCATCGGGCGAATAACCACGGTAAGTATGCTAATGCATTTTATAATTAAATGATTAACAACAAGGATGGTCATATACCCTTGCCACCGATCATGTTTACATGCACTGCGTTGCGCCATGCTACCCTGGAGTGGCAAAAGAACAAAGGTGTTTATCCGAAAGCTTCCAAGTCAAAGCTGAAAGCGGACAGACCTGATCGCTTGAACATCTTCAACCACAAGAATGACGGTGGTAAGATCGCATCCTGCTGCACTGTAATGGGTCGCAAGTTTTTCACCTCGCCTGGCGTTGCAGACACGTATAGGTTCTTGATGAATACCTGGAACACACTACCGGAGAGCTATCAATGGAGGGTGTATAATAACACTCTTGCTACAGTCAAGCGTCAGATCCAACAGGCGGAGAACCCGACGCCTGCTGTGGTGCTCAGCATGGAAGCAGCGCGTGTTGACAATGCTATTCATCTTGATTATTCAGCCTCCGAAGTGGCGCTTGAGGAGCCTTAGATCGGAAGTACTGACCGAAAGATCCCGATACACAACAATTGCACGGATGACGAACTTAATTTCGGGATGCCAGGGGGCAGTGGGGATCACGGAGATTAAGGTGATGAAAGCGACGATCGCGATACCATCCCCACCGCCAGCTGGCGACAATGGGCCGCAACGGAACTCGAGAGGTTTGACCTGGAAACCAGTGATGTCGACGGGTATGAGGGCGAGGATGGCGACGATGCGGATGCGGATGCGGATGAGGAGGAAGAATCATTGTAAGTCGACGATGGATCAATGCAGAATGTCAAGGACTGACCTGTGACCCAGTGATCTCGACGGGTATGAGGGCCAGGATAGCGACGATGCGGAAGCGGTTGAGAAGGAAGAAGCATCACAAGCCAATGATGGATCAATGCAGAACGTGGAGGACTGAGGGCATTGCCCTAGAGAGTGTGTAGATTAGACTGTATATTTCAGACCAATAAAATATTATAATGGCGAAGCAAATGCAACAGCATGCGAGGTATCCGAAGCGAAGACTGTATTGCAATATGTGACAAAATCTCAAAGCTAAACATAAATGGGGTGAGTGCTGCATCCGATAGATAGCAATAGCAGAGACGTAAAATGCGGCTATCCGCCGAAGAAAGTCCTAAACATCACCAGGCGTTGTGTGAACAGCAACAGCATAACTCCAGCCCCTGCGAAGAGTATAACACACGTGTCGTTCTGATGGTGCGTATACCAGGCGCATAGTACTGGAGGTGAGTATGCAATGCATCCCATCGCGTGGGCAACAGGAAGTGTGTAATTCTCTGTCAGACGGTACGAGGTTCCGTCAGAGCCGTCAGAGCCGTCCAGAACACCCGGGTGTTTCAGACAGAAACTAGGGTTGTTGCTGATAAACCAAAATTTACTGAATTGCTATGATATAACGCCACATTGTTGGTGAAATTCGCGAGTTATTGATTGCAACTTAACGAATAAGGGTCGGATGCAAATGTGAATGCGGGAGGTGAAAGAGCAGGCAAAACTGGACTATCAACGTATCTATCATGTCACGATACGATCAGAACTCAGACACTTATTTGGAGCTCAAGTTGTAAGGTTGAAATAGTGGGTTTGTGGTGGTATACCGGCCCAAGTGCAATGGTACAGGTTTTTGGTGTTGTACAACACATTCTCACGGTTCGGGTCAGGGTAGTAATTGGACTCAGAATCAAACCGGGAATTTGAACCCGTTGCTAACGCCAAATTGGTGTTGCTGCCCCCAAAGCTTCAAGTGATCCAACACAACTGTGCCAGGTCATATGTATGAACCATTGCTGTGCTGGAGCTGGGGGTGAAATGGAAGGTGGACGTAGTCTGTCTGCAAGAGCCACGGGGAAAAAGAGCAGGAAGCAGAATCAGCCACTCCGCATACCATTTCAGACAATGAAACATGGTGAGGACAGTGGTGCCCTAGGGAAGTGGTCTCACAACAAATAGAAGGCCCAACTTGAGCACGAACACTGGCGACAAGAGATGCAATAATGAGAGACTGAAAGCCCACACCTGCAGCAGTGGCCCTTGACGCTAGACAACAATGGCTGATAGTAAGGCTACCAAGTAATGGCGAAGGATTCATGTCGACAGAGCTCTACAATAACCATACACCTGGTGTACTAGTAGGCAGAGTGGCCGCGAAGGAGCATCCACATTGCAGGACAGCAGAGACGATGTGCTGGCCCGACCCAGGGGAGGAGCCCACAATGAAGACCACCATTCTGGAAGACAATACCATGGCGAAGACAGCTACCTCACTATGGGCAAGAAGACAGGAAAACAAGGCAGGATCTGGCACTTGGAGGTGGTGGACACATGGATTTCCAATGGCTGATGGAAGAGTAGAAGCCGCAGCGCTGTCCTTCAACTGAGATGACGGGATCGTCTTGAGCAGTTACCTCTACATGAGACAGATCGCTGTAATCAACACTAAACTCCGGGCAATCAAAGTGCCATTTCGACATTCCGTTGGAAGTCCGGAGGCCCAACGAGCACAAGGAGTCACAAATGTGGTGGTATTCCATGATTTGCAGCCGGCCATGAGATAGACGGCACACCTAGACCCAGGCCCAGAGCAGCAACTAGCAAGAGCAATCAACAAGGATGCTAGGGCCCTCCATGCCCATGGCATCGAAAATGCAATCCACAAGGTCCCTGAACACTTCGGCAACCCTCAGAATGACGAGGCTGATCACTTCGCAAATTCAGCCGAAGAAGACCGAGGCTACACAGTATGTGAGCGGACTTATACCTTCACTGTGAATAGAGCTAGATAGATCCCTGAAGGGAGGATAGTGGCGAATGCAAAGTGGATGGCCGACAAGTTCTCCACACACTATGGATATAGACTCTAGGGCACATCCAGGAGCGAGGGATCCATCCCAATGACAAGTGTAAAATCACTGGCAATATGGTTATACAGGCTTAAGAGCAGGCATGCACCAAATAGAACATCCCTAAAGCGGTTCGGACACCAATTAGACAACAAAGGTTGGTGGCGTGGATGCAGAACCCTATAGATGCGGGAGGATCTCTTCAGCCACTGCAGCTGGTGGAGAGACCAGCAGACGGTGCTTTGGAAGGCAGTGTGAAAGGCCACTGGATAAAAAGTGGGCAGATGCAGGCATATACAAATCACTGACCATGTCACTATGGAAAAATGTGATCAAGAGGTAATGGACTTCTGTGCAGCAACTGACATTGCAATGTTCTCGCCAAAACTAGCCGGGGACCCTGGGCAGGAGGAGCCGGGGCAGGATCAGCATGCGCAGAAGGAGCACGGGCAAGAGAAGCACAGGCAGGATCAGCACGGGTAGGAGGTGTATAGGCAGACAGAGCATGAGCATACGGAGTACAGGCAGGAGCAGTATGGGCAGGAGGAGACTGGGCCGGATGGAAGGTGTTTGGACCGGGGGCGGTCTCTTTCTTGATTTGTCAATCTCTTTGTCTTTGTTTCTTATTCTCTCGAATCATGTCCACTTGAGTGATTGATTTCTCCTTTGTCACGTGGGATGATGGATAGCAGATGGGAGATCTGCCATTTTGCCCACTCACCCAGAGGTGGAGGGGGTGTTTTTAGGCTCTGTCATACACTAATTAGAGTGAATACAGTATGAATAAAACCAAACAAAAAACAACAAAGCTCGTGCAGCAATTGGCCGTAAGATATTTGCAGTGATGAATACCATAAAATATAATTTCAAATTCGATTCAATATTACTTTCCCTGTTTAGATGAAAGTGAAATCAATGGGTTTTCAAACCACTTGAAGAAAACTCTGGAGTTCAAATTACTTGTTAACATACTATTTGTCTGCATTTTGACAAATACTATCCCAGACAGCAATCAGTCAGACAGTCAGAGTTGGTTAATATGTTTATCTAGATTATAAAGAAGTTACCCTATTTGGCAACACATTCTAAATCTGACAGCATGTCTGAAATGCAGGATTCTAGTATGATATTATTTGTTATATCGAAAATGGTATTTAGCCAGGCAAAAAATACCCAGAGTATTCGAATGAGGGTGATTTGGATATTGGTATATATTATTATCTGATCATTCTTGTCTAATTTGACAACATGTTGAGTCTTTGAATAAGACGATGAAAAATGAGCAAGATATGAAATAAACAGCTCTACTTAGCATTAATAAATGTTGTATTGATTACTGGAATTACACAACCATGTAATAAAATATACATAGTGAGAAGTGAAGATTAGTACCATTTGAGGATATTTGGCAGATGGGACTAGTTGAATAATAATTCATAGTTACAAATTGAATTAGCAGTCTGAAACAGAGTATTACAATCGGAGTAACAAACTATTGTTTGATGGCACCTACCGTTCAACGGTCATGAAAGATACAAAAATATGGTTTACCCAAATAGAAGTTCTAGATTTAATTTTCCCTCAATTCTTCTTCGATGCCAATAGCTTGGGGCAACTTCTGAGTACATTCCAGGTCTTCAATCACTGGCTCCACAATCTTCCACAGAGTTGGCCATTACTTTTGATTATTGACTGTCTGAATATGCTATTGGACTGATTGTCACACTTATGTTATTTCAAGAGGAATATTGGAATACATTTTGCCCATCCCTGGTGGTATATTGTAATCTGGAAGCCACTGTACTTAGCAATATCAAATGTGTGGTCTACTTCACACCCCTCCTGTTGGTCCAACTCCGCTATGATAGGTTTTTCATATTCTCTGGCAGTGCTTCACAGCATGGATTAATATTCATCTATTTTATCTTGGGATCAATTCCTCCACTTTTTGTACTCGTCTACTGGGATAAGCACTCAGCAAAACTCTTTGTGTAAATTGGTGCTTCTCTATTGCATTACATGTTCCATACTACCCACCCCATTCTGCGCTCCTCCGCTGGAATTGGAGCGTATTATTTTGCCCTGGTGCTCACTCTGGATATTCACTGCTTTCTGTCATTCTCTGCTCTCTGCCTGCCCTTGTTGGTACATCTCACCTAGAATATATACTTCTGAAATCCCATCAGTACTTCTCTAACAGTATTTGTACTTCCTGATTTCAATTGGTACTCCTTACCCTCCATTTCATGTGGTGCTTCCCCACAGGTATAGGGACATCCCCACTGCGCTGCATGCTTCTCACTTTGCAACGGTGCTACTCAGTCTCAATTAGAGCTCTTCCATTTGATTCCATGCTTCACTAACAGTTTTTGTATACTCCTCTTTTTCCCTCGGACCATTCTATCAGACGCTTCTCATCTCCTGGAACTTGCTCTCCCCTGTCAACTGAATACAACATATTTGTGTTCAAAACCCAATTGGGAGTCACAGCTAGCAAACATCTGAATACACATTTGTTATCTTTTAGAGATAGTGCCAAATGGCATTTCCATTCAACTTCACTCACTCTTCAGATATACATCATCTGCAAACGCACAGACAGTCTTCTGTGTCATTGTGCTATATATTAGTTGTATGTCCCTGCTTACAATGACCGCAATGAAATCCGATGTGTATTGTATAACACCAATACCATTGATGATTGATGTTATTCCATTGGTAAGTTGAGTTATTATTATGATGTAAATGCCTTGATATTTAAGCCACTTCCCTTTTCTCTGCATTCTAAAAGTTGCATTGCAAAGAAACAGAATAATGAAGATATGATAGCTAGTATAAGTATGATTTAAAAATAAAAATAAACAATCACCGGGAAAAATGACCTTACACAACATTTACCTCATAGAGAAGCTGATTGTGGGACACTTCTTCATAAGATATTTGATGCGTGGCACTATCAATGTCCCATTGACCTACGTGTTGACTAGATTACTGTGATATGTATGCAATTTTGTGTGCTGGATACTATACATCACACTGCATACAACAAACTTAAAAGCATGCTGCCGAAAGCACTGTATTGCATGCTCCCAAGTACACTCTCATGTACACTCCTGATTGCACTCGATTGCACACTCCCAGCCTGCCTAACTGGACGCTCCCATTTGCTCTCGATGGCACACTCCCAGCCTGCTTGACTTACACTCGTGAGGAAGCTCTCAAGATGCTCCCAAGTACACTCCGGGACATGATCTCCAGGATGCTCCCAGTTGCACCTGATGGTACACCCTCAGTCTGCTTAACTGTACGCTCCCCACCACGCTCTCAAGATGCTCTCGAGCATACTTCCAAGCACACTTTCAAATACACTCCCAATTGCACTCGATGGCATACTCCCAGCCTGCATGAATGTAGGCTCCCAAGTAAGCTCCCAAGAAGCTCTCAGGCATACTCCCAAACACGCTCTCAAATTTACTTCCAATTGCACCTGATGACACACACCCAGCCTGCTTGACTATACCCACTCAAGTACACTCCGAGTATGCTCCCAGGTACACCTCGGAGTACATTCTCCAGTACACTCCCGGGCATGCTCTCAAGTACGCTCCCAGTTGCACTCAATCGCTCACTCCCAGCCTGCTTGACTGTATGATCCCCAGTATGCTCTCAAGATGCTCTTAAGCACACTCCCGAGCATGCTCTCAAGTACACTCCCAATTCTACATGATTGTACACTTCCAGGTTACTGGACTCTACACTCCCAAGTACACTCTCAAGAGGGAAGACACTCTCAATTTCACTTGACTATATGCCCTGAGCCATGCTCCAGCATGCTCGATTGCGAGACATGCTGAGTTGCCGATGCCAAGTACCGAGAGGTGTGAAGATGGAGGAGTATGGCTGGCGGCGGAAGGCGGGCAACCGGCAGAAGGTGTGTGGCATGTGGCAGGTACCAGGTGACAGGCAGTGTATGTTGGCCAAAATCATGATGTCGGTCAATATCATAGTCTGAACCTTATCTCTAGCGCAGCCACCACGACAAGATCTCACAATGTCTTAAGGTCATGGTGTTGACAATTGCAGCCTTAAATTATACAGGAAATGGAGACAATTGTATCTCGGGGACAGTAGATCTCCAACTCAGTTTTCTCAGCTGAATCTGCAGCCAATTTCCCGTCAACTTTAGGCATATGGGTGCGCATTTGGACCAGCGCTGATGGTGATGCTGTGCTAGGTGATGATGGCGATGGTAATGACGATAGTGATAGCGATGGTGATGGTGTTTGGGATAGTGATTATAGAATCAGAAGCACTTAGACAAGTAGATTGGCTACATCAACGTCAGCATCAAAGCTTCTACAGACTTAGAGCCTTCTACTAGCCAAGGCTTCCACAGACCTAGAGCCTTTTATTAGATAAAGCTTCCGCAAACTCAGAGGTTTCCATTGGGCAAAAGCTTCCCATGGAAACCCCTACTCCTCCTGAATGTGGTCCTGCATTCTCCATGCAGAGACTTGTTGGGTTGTAGACTCCAGATACTGGGAGGCATGCGGCAGGTGACTTGTACTGAGCAGTGCTTCATGGGTAGTATGTGGCATGTGCCCGGTGGCGGGTAGCGGGTGGCGGGTGGCGGGTGGCTGAAACCGCAACGTCAGTCACTATCATATTCTGAACTGTATTTTTAACATGCCCATCAAGATAAGCTCTCATGATACCTTCTGGCCATGGTGTTGACAATTGCAGCAATCGATTCTGCAGGAATGGTAGATAATTGGTTATTGGGGATAGCATATCTCTGACTCAGATTGTCCAGCGAAATCTGCTGCGCGCTTGCCATCGATTGTGGTGTATGGTTGATGGTAATGATGGTGACAGAGATGGCGATGGCTATGATGATGATAGCGATGGTGATGGTGTTGGTGATGGTCATTGCAGTACTAGAATCACATAGACAAGAAGGTTGGCTATGTCAATGTCAGCATCGAAGCTTTCACAAACTTAGAGTTTTCCATAGGCCAAAAACTTCCCATGGAAAACTCTACTCCTCTCAATGCGAGGCTCTCTCAAGAAAACTCTCACGAAGGCTTTCAAAGAGGCTTTCAAGCAGGCTCTCAAGCAGGCTCTCAAGCAGGCTCTTAAGCAAGCTCTCAAGCAGACTCTCAGCAATAGTGTACAGTACAAGTATAGCAGGAAAGCCTGCAGGCCATGATGACTGGTGTAGGTCCATCTCCAGCCGCCAGCCATACATAGATCCATAGGCCCACACACACATCTGTGTGTATTGACAATAGATGACTATAAGCTGCACGTTGCACAGGGGTCCACGGGGACCTTCCAATCAGCTGCAAGTATCTGTTTGTGTGTATAGCGTAGTCTATAGTCAATTTGCACTTCTGCCAATAATAATTCATAGATTATACTCACCCTGGAGGGTATTCCTGTGGCAATGACCATGCAGGAAATCTCAGATAGTGGCGGCAGTTATACGAATGAATAGCCATATGATCATAGTCATCATTTCGAATGTGTTTCAAATTCCTGAATTGGTTGCGCAACACTCCATGGTGTACAGACAGTTCTCCCTGGCATGCCAACATGCTCCCACACTTATCACAATTACACCCATGGTACCTCTGTCTCTGTCATCAAAGCTCTAATATACTCCAGCTGCCAGCCAGAATACCCTCCTAGGGGGTAAATCTTTTCTAAAACTGACAGTTCTGAGTTAGCACTTATTCTTCTCTCACACCGTCCAGATGGCTGCATATAACTAAGATACATTTTGCCGATAAACATACATACTGTAACAAACTAGTATAGCAATTAAGAAGTAATTTACAAATAACGATGATTACCAAGACAGTTGTAGTGATGTGATATGTAAATAAATCAAATATTTCAGACTGATCACCTCTAGAGCAGGAGCATCTCTGTGCAACTACCTGTTATATAAGATTTCTGCCATATACATGCAGCATCTGAGGAACTAACCACATAAGGTGATGATAAGACCTCAAATCTGAATCTAGTAATTAAGTGTCACTTGCATGTATTGCAAAGGTATAAATATATATTGGCAAAGTGAACAAGATTGCAGATTAGTCTTTATTCCAAGTTCTGATAAATTTAATTCAAGATGTGATAGAATTATAATCGCAATGCAGCACTGCGAGATTCCCAAATTGATTATATTCCAGCCATCTGAAGCAATAGAATGTATGATCTCTGAGGTCAAGCTATATGCAGCAATTTTCGTGGAATTTTTTCTTTCAGATAATCGTCAAATAGTAGAAGAGGGAATTATTAATACCAGTCATGTAAACACACGAATACCTTGAGGGAATCCTAGCGGTGTAAATTGGATACACACTAACATGGTAAATTGACTAAATGGTAAGCTATTATAATAGTGGGATATAATTTGGTCATATTCTGTATAAGTTTCATGTATTAATGTCAAGTATGCAACCATCACATAATCCAGGCAATGCGAATATATCACATCAGCTGAAATGTACAGTCAGAATATTGGAAGCAAAAAATATCTTAAAATCTTTATATCAATTGTATTTACTATATCTATACTTATCATTGTGTGTGAAACTCATTATGGTCAATGTTAGTACAGAGAGTACTCATATATATAATCTGTTCCACTGTTGCCATGTTTAGAATGCTAAGTATTTTCTTTGAGGAATCAGACCCATGATCCAAACTCCAATAAATGCCATACTGCACTGATCACAGTTGGTTCAAATACAACCTTCAACAGCAGTGTTCCACTGATTTATTTGCCAAAATAGATTTTGAGAACTATCTTCCTGTAAATGTTAAGTATGATAGGTATATTTTGTTAGTAGACTATGATCTATTTACAACACATCGGCAAAATGTAAATCGGACCAGAAGCCACAAACAAACCTCCCAGACACTCCGGTAGACCACACCGGTGCTCCCAAGTGATTCCAGATGCTCCCAGGCCCCCCTGGAGATAAGCAAAGTGCTCTCAGACTCTGAGAGAGCATTCTCAGGTGCTCCTGATAGCACCTACAGTGATGGAGGTGCATTCAAGATGCTACGAGATTTGACTTTAAGGAGTGTGAAATAGTGGAGCAGCTCAGACTTCGAGAACAGCTTGAGACCTCTGCGCAGCTCTGCGGGGGACTTAGTGCCATAATGTCACTGCAGTGGTTCTTGGGGTTCCATAACCACAAGGCATTTCGTGTATCAGATTCGTCTTTGTTAGAGTCACAAGATTCGCTACATCATAATATGGCATGTATTATCTATCTAAGTCTCTCTATATCTAAACATATGGCCAATCTGTCTGCAGACAGTACTGGAGCATAATCGCAGAAGCATCTGGAGACGCTGATTGAGAGAACTTTGAGATGCACATGGAGGCCGTGAGCGTGTGAACTGGGAAATGTACTTGGAGGCAGTAATGGAGTGAGTGTGGAGATGCACTTGGAGGCAGATATCGAGTTGAACTCAGAGATTGAATTGGAGGCTGTGAGCGAGCGAGTTTGGAGATGCATTTCGAGGCTGAGATCGAGTAACTCACAGATGCAGTTGGAGGCCGTGATAGAGCGAGTTTGGAGATGCACTTGGAGGCCGGGATCGTGTAACTGAGAGATGCACTTGGAGGCCGTGATCGAGCGACTCTGGAGATGCATTTGGAGGACAAGATCATGTAACTCCGAGATGCACTTGGAGGCCGGGATAGAGCGACTTTGGAGATGCACATGGAGGCCGAGATCAAGTTGAAGTTAGAGATGCACTTGGAGGTCGTGATCGATCGAGTTTGGAGAAGCACTGGGAGGCTGTGATCGAGTAACTCAGAGATGCACTTGGAGCCCGTGATAGAGCGAGTTTGGAGATGGACTTGGAGGCCGTGATTGAGAGAGTTTGGAGATGCATTTGGAGGCCGAGATTGAGTAACTCAGAGATGTACTTGGAGGCTGAGATCAAGTTAAACTCAAAGATGCACTTGGAGGTCGTGATTGAGCGAGTTTGGAGATGGTGGGGGCCGAGTTCGTGTAACTCAGAAATGCACTTGAAGGCTGTGATCGAGCAAGTTTGGGGATGCACTTGGAGGCCACGATCGATCGAGTCTGGAGTACTTGGAGGTGGTCAATCTGGGGGCGGTAGTTCGGGAAGCAGCTGCGACGGCAGCTGAGACTCCATTCATTGGTTAACTAGTAATCGTGGGAATGTAGAGAATTGGGTACAACATGGTCCGGTAAGAGCTGAGTGACTCACTGGGAGCAGGAGACAGTCATTCTTGGGATCATGCAGTACGCGGTGTATAAAGTACTCAGTATGTGCTGTACTCGGTGTATGCTGTACTCAGTGTTAACTCTTGATCATGCCATGGAGAGATGGAGAGGGATGACTTAACTTCGTATTCTTAGGTGATTGTTGAGTTGAGGACGAGAAGGAGAGAGATGGGGCGATTCATCATGAGAAACCGGGACTTAGAGAATTTTGTGTGTGAGTCAATTTACCATCCCCGATATGGCAGGTACGAGTCCCGATCCGGCGTGTAATTACACCGATACGAGGTCTTCCCAACGCAATCAGGCAAGTCTTACCTTTGATTTCTTATATCTGCTCGTATCCTCCATATCGTTCTCATCTTCATCTCCCATTTCTCTCTTTCTCGTCCACAACTCTACCATCATCACAAAACAGAAGGTTAAGTCATCCCTCTCTATCTCTCCATGCCATGATCATGTGTTGACACCGTGTACTGCATACATCGAGTACAACATACACCGAGTACAGCATACACCGAGTACTGCATATACCGAGTACAGCATCCACCCAAGATTGTTTGTCTTCCTTTCATTTTCATGATTACGAGTTGACCCCTGAATGTAGCTTCAGCTTCCGGCGTGCCTCCTTACACGATCAACCGCCATCAGCTAGCTTGTCATAAAAGCTCAAAGATAAAGTCAACTTGTCACATTCGCACGTTTGTGAGTCAACTAACTGAGCAATAGAGTCTCAGCACCCGGCGCGCCATCCATAGACTGGCTCCAAGTACTCATCCAAACTCGCTCGATTACGACCTCCAAGTTGGCATGATCATGGCCCCCCAAGTGCATTTCCAAAATCGGTCGATTTTGGCCTCCAGGTGCATCTACAAACTCGCTCAGTCACGGCCTCCAAGTTTATCTCCAAATTTGCTCGATTATGGCTATCAAGTTCGCACAATCATGGCCTTCAAGTGCATCTCCAAACTCGCTCTATTACAGCCTCCAAGTTCGCACGATCATGGCCTCCAAGTGCATCTATAATCTCACTTGATCGCGATCTCGGAGTGCACCTCTAAGTTCACTCAATCACTGCCTCCAAGTGTCTGTGCAAATACGGTCGATTACCGCCTCCCAGTGCATCTCCATACTCGCTCGATTACGGCCTTGAAGTGTATCTCTGAGTTCACTCGATCGTCATTTTCAGGTGCGCCTCGAATTGCTCTCAAGTACGGCCTGCTGCCAGTCCAGATTTACCGTATGTAGATGGGTAGCTATATAGATACTTAGATACATTGATGAGAATACAAACTGAATACATGAGTTTTAACAATTGTTGAACAATATGTAGTAGCTATGATTTCCAAGAGCACCAGCAGCGTTCCCAAAGAAGATGTTGTTTTTCCAGACTGCTCCACTGTGATTCGAGGTGCTCCCAGACATGTTGCCGGTGCTCGCAGGTTTGTCCCTGGCACACCAAGGTTTGTCGCCGGCACTCACAGGTGCTCCCAGCCTTGTTGTCGGCGCTCCCAGGGTTGTCATCGGTGCTCCCAGTTACTCTGAAGGCTGGCAGGAATGCCCTCCTAGGGTCTGATACTCTCCTGAAATTGACGCATCTAAGTTTACACTCCACATCCTCTCAGACACTCCTAGAGGCTTCCAGTGACTAAAATACATTTTGCTGGTGCAGTATTACAAGTTAGAGGGAAATCCAAGAACCAGTTAGTGAATAGACAGCTGTACTGAGATTGGTAAAAATAATACAAAGTACTAGCGTTCTAGAATTCCTATAACAATCAAAGTGGTGGAGAGTGATGGATACTCCTTTCAGAATAGTTAACAAATTGCTGTTATGGCTTCTGCATTTCAGTGGCAGTTAATATTCACTTCAGATAATTGACATTAATACTATTAATTTGCCAATCACTGCTCTCTACTAATACCCAAGCTGCATTAGTATTATCTATACTACTGTACTGTCTCTTTCAAAAAAAAACTTTGAGAAAGTATACATTCAATCTATTGTATATTCTATTTCAATGAATATGTAGTTTAATCACTTGTATTGTAATTTGTACATACAGCCATAACCAATTGAAATAGTCATCAAAGTACTGTTAAACGATATTATATATCAATCCAAATGTGACTGGTATATAATTTAAATTGATAAATTATATCAGATATATTATAATAATAGGTATTAACCAGGTTGAAAGTCCTGATTAGATTGATTATTATGAGATCAGAGAACTGGAAAACTGAATGTATACCATTTGATTGCTGATTATTCAAGCTTATAAAATATGGAATTATGGGGATTATAAGATAAGAACATGTGAAAACTCTAGCTAGAGATAAATATACTCCAAATTAACAGTTAGAGTATAGAGCAAAAAAGATATACTTTTTCCTGGATTCTCCAGAGGCATATATAGAACCCTTCTTACAAACCAAACTATTTAGAATCTATAGTAATTTAAAGGCAATTGTGTATTATTCAATATGGAATACTTTGTGAGTCTGAGTAAAGGTTTAATATATATCTACTATTAGTTCTTGTATTAGTTCTATATTAAGTTCTGTAGCAAAACATCATAGCAGGATACAGAAAGTTGATTCTTTAAGTTGGGTATTTGTTAAAGTCAATTTCTCGCACATCAGTGTACTTAAGATCTATCTTTACCTCACTGCAGGTGGACATTGCAAAATTGACACCCCTACTAGCGTTCTTTGCACAACTCGATTCGAAACACTGGTTTTAGCCCAGACGCCCTCCAGGGTTCCGAGACTAGCTGTCGAATACAATGATTTTGCCATTTTCACGCTAGTGTAGAATTCACATAGAGTGGAGCACTCAACATTAATCGCTGGGGTGGGCAACCAATAAACGTCTCACACCATTCTCATTGTTCGGGGCTACTCTCTACGTATCGAATGCATTGATTCTTCTATTCATCAGCCGAATTGATTTGTACCTCAATGACTTCCCCATTCGCATCAATTCAACTGTTAAGCGGTTACCGATCAGTTGAACAAGTAGCAGAAACTGACATTGCCACACAAAACCTCGGGTCATCCACTCCGCATGACAGCAACACTGATGCCCCAGCAATAACAACCTTAGGACAGCAGCTCACTAGCTATGCTTCGATCGTGAGTGCGTTCATGGAGCACCTTGAGTGTGCAATTCATACCATCATTTACGAGAGAGATATTTATCCTCAGGAGTTATTCATGAATGCGCGGAAATATAACAGTCCTGCGAAGATGTGTCGCATTCCCAAGGTTAACCAGTATGTAAGACATATAGCTGACATCGTAGGAAATCAACTGCTAGAGGTGTGTGAGCGTATGTGTCAAGTGTGTTCGTATTCTGAACTGATATAAGAATAGGGAACTGTACAGGTTATTTCCGTCGTAATTTTATCTGAGCGAAAGCAACCGCTAGAGCGCTTTAACTTTAATGTCTCGTCATTCTCGGAGGTTAAGAAGCGGTGGATGCACTTGGTTTTGATACACGAAGACGGTGAGGGGATATCGCTTGCAGAACTCTATGAACAATTTCGAGCCGTGATAACACAGTTATCTGTATGCTCTGCAAAGCTGGGGCGATTACCTGCCAACTGTACTTTCACGCTAATGGTAGAGATTACTGGAGATATGAGACCTCCAAATGATGTCAGTTTTCCTCGGACAATGCATCGTCCATGGTGTTGTACTGAGATTAATTGGAAATCAACAGTACACTAGGAACTGGGTGGTTTCGAAGCAAAATTCCCGGTGCAGATGGTCAAACCCGTTGGCTGCATTTGTGAAAGGCGATAGTAATGGCAATGGACATGGTGATGATAGTGGTCAGGATGCCGATCATGATGGAGGGGCAAAGTTAATCCCACTGAGGACAGTTGAGAGTGGTGCGCTGAATGTGTTAGTTTGGATTGAGGAGTCCAACACGAAAATGAAGCTGTGGGCCTGAAGGATATCTGTGTCTAATGGAGCGTCGAATTAGCAAAGAGATGGCCGATTGTGTTGAAAGTAATGTTGATAGAGAAGCTTAATGTTCTAACTACGAGGGAGCGCGAATGTTCTTACATACGGCATACAGAGTATGACTTGTACGTATGCATCCGCACTCAGCTGGCATCCCCAGATGAGTTCCAAATTAGCGTTTTCATCACGAGATCGTGATCTCTTATCAGCATAGCTGAAGCACATAAGCCACACAAAGGGAGGCGGTCTATATAAGCAACTGTCCTCCCTCTTACTACACGCTTCAAAGCAAGGAACAAAACGAAAAATAAAGATGTGCAGGTTGAGATTCTTATAGTAGCCTCCTGAACCTAGCATGATAAGTACTATGCCAAAAAACCACACGTTTATTGAGGTGACTGCAGTGCCACATTGACCCTACCATAATACTAAATTTAACATTCCAATTACTGGGGAATAGCTCAAAATACCACAGTAAAGCAAGATACCAGAAAATATAACATTGTAAATGAATCAGTATTTAGTTGCATAGGATAATATTGGTCAACTGAGTAGTATTGAATATTTGTATAGATGTTGATGGTATTTGACACTATTTTCACAATGATATAATAGTAATGAACCAGTTTATCTACAAATAGTTCTAAAATGATATTATGTTTACCAAACTACAAAGATACTATAGTAATATCTGGGCATGTAAAATGCACATTAACATAGATATAAATTATATCAGATATCGATTATTCATATATTTGACAGCCAGAGAGGCACCACTGTGAGGTAAGCCATTGGATATATATAAACTTGTATAGCCATGTATAAGCATGTGTGAAATGTATACAGGTGGAAGCATTATAGTATTATTGTACTATTTCACTTAATATAAGACAATATGTATATGACAGCAATTCAGTATCAGGTGATATTAATGTACCATCCAATTTGGTCACCAGTACTATAGTAATATAACATTGGTCGCATATTCCAAATAATATATCTTACTACAAAGTCTGAAGTACTCAATATGTTCAGCTATGGTATATATTTATGAAGAATCCATTATTACTCCTCAATTTATTCAGAACAAGTAAATGGAGATTTTTTGATACAGGATAGAAGGAGTAGAAATAGCGTAGTATGAAACTGGCAATATATAGTAAAAAGAAATTCTGATTTTCTAAAGAAAATTGAAACAATTTTCAATTATATCTTAAATTAAACTTTATTCCAATAATTATGTTATATTTATTCAATTTATATTTAAATTCAAATGTATACTTCCCAACATAAATCTACAACGGTAAGATTTGATTATAAACCGGAAATGAAAAATTCTACAGAGTAGACTAGTTATACTATTAGTGTACTTAAAATAACTGTTGTCAATATTATATGTGCTATTTTGAAAATACTTTTCTGTTCTAAGATTCTGCTGCATTCAATGTAATCTACCATCTTTAAGTATTATGTGTTTTACTTTATTGCATTGTTGAATACTATAAGAAGTGAGTCAAAAGATATTCAATAGTGTTGCGGATAATAGATATATATTAGTTTAATACGCTAATATACGTTTAGTATGTATACATGACAGGATGGAAATTGACCTAAAATTGTATTCAATAGGTATTTCGAAAATACACTATAATGAAACTTCATATAATTCATACCAAATACTGTATGGAAAGGTAATTGTGTTGAATATTCAGAGAATGTCGAAATTAACGGTACAGATATATGTTTTGTGAATCTACTATGCAAAGGGATGGTTTATATGGCCTTTCAGTGTTAAATATAGCTATTCAACATATACAATAATAAATGAAAATTTGATTGAGCTGTTATGTATAGATTAAGAGAAAGTGTATTTGAATGAGTATTGTAAGTTTCAGCAATCTACCTATTGTGATGAAATATATATTAGCTAGCTCAGAATGCATTGCAGCAGTTACATACTGTACTCAATAATCTTTGTTGGCTTTTTAAGTACCAGGTTTCCACAATGTATACTATTTAAAATATATATACGATTTGTGTTCATATACTATAACATTCTATACTATTCAAGTTAATAGATACACCAAGAATAATGATTTTGCGTGATGTTTAACTCATTGACAAACTGTTTTTGCAATGGTATTTCATTTCATATATACCATGTGACACTATGGGGTTCCATTGGCCTTTCCTTTGCCAAGTTGACAATCATACACTGGTGATTATGTACGGTTGATACTCTACAATCTATTGCAGTTCACAATGATGTGAATTGTGATTCATTGCAGGCTGCCAAGTATACTATGGAGTACACTTCTAGCCTGGTCAGGTTATGCTCTCAAGTACGCTCTCAAAACACTCCCAAGTACACTCTATGTACACTCCCATCTACATCTCACAGTATGATATCAAGTACACCAGGCCATCCTTTTGTGGATGTTCCCAATTACACTTGATGGCACATTCACTGCTTGTTTGATGGTACACTTCCAACTGAACTCTCAATACATTCTCAAGTATACACCTGAGTATGCTTTCCAGTACACTCCCTCTAATACTAGACCACACTCTTCTGGCCTGTCTGACTATATGCTCCAACCAACGCGCTTAAGTCGCTCTCAAGTACCCTTTTCATATTGTGCCAAGTACTCTTTCAACCATGCTCTAAAGGACACTCCTACTTGCATTTGATGACCCACTTCCAGTCTGCTTAACTGTTCACTTCCAAGTATGGTCTCAAGATCTGTCAAGCACGCTCCTGAGTATGCCCTCCAGTACACTCCCAATTGCACTCTGTAACTTACTCCCAACCTGCTTGACTATATTCACAAGTTAGCTCTCATGACACTTCCACATAGACTGCCAGTGCGCTCATATATGCACCTCTGAGTACGTTCTCAACTACAAAGCGGAGGATGCTCTCCAGGATGCTTGGTATTGCACAGGATGGCACACTTCTAGTCTACTTTGGTGTATACAGCCAAGTACACTCCCAGGAGGCAAGATAATGCAAATTTCACGTGACTATATACTGCGATAAGTACTGTTGAGTACTCAATCCAGTGTCTTACTGAGTTGCTGTTTCAAGGCACCAGGAAGAGGATTGCAGGTGGTGTATGGCAGGTGGCCGGTGGTAGGTGGCTGGTAGCAGATAATGTATTGTGCTGGACATCATGATGCTGGTCAACAGTATAGTCTAAATCAAATGATTTGTACAGTCACTGCAACAAAATTTCAAGATAGCTTAAGGTTATGTTGTTGACACTTGTAGCTGTACATTCTGTAGGTGAAATAGACAACGGAATCTGGGGGAGAGCAGATCATCAACTCAAATATTCAAGATGGATCTGTAGTGTGCTTGCCCCTGGGTTTGGCCTTCTGTGTGTGGATTGTGTTTGGAGTTGATGGTGATGATGGCAATGGTGACAATGGGAAAGGTGATGATGGCAATAGTAATATTGGCAATAGTGATAGTGTTAGTAATGGTGACTATACTATCAGAAGCAGTTAGACAATTAGGTTGGCTAAGTCAATGTTAGCATCAAATTTTCTACTGACTAAGTGCCTTCTGTTAGCCATATTTCTGCAAACTTAGAGAATGCTGTCTGCTGATGTTCACTGTTGAATGACCTACTCATTGCATTGCACAGCTTTCTCGAACAGAACTTGCAACAATGGCTATCTGAACCAAACTTTCAACCAGAACCCTGAAGCACACTCTCAAGCAGGGTCCCAAGCAGGCTCTGCAGCAACTGTCCAAGCAGGCTATCAAGCAGGATGTGAAGGAGGCTCTCAATCAGGATCTCAGATAATGAGGGGCTCTCCGTGCACTCTGTACCTGTATAACAGTGGGGCAGTAAAGACAGGTATTCATCTGGCTGAAGCTACCAGCCATATATAGTGCCTTCAGTGTTCACATACAATGATATGAATCAACCATAGATCAACATGGACTGCAAATAACGCACGGGTCGATATGTAGCATGATGTGAGCTGCATGGGTGTGCATGTGTGCATGTAGCACAGTCTACAGTTGAGTCGGACTGGTGCCAATGCATGTATTTTGAACTTATTAATTTTATCCAGGGTGTAAATTACTGATTCTACTATCCACCACTTAATGATTGTAGAGTGTAAATAGTACAACTTTCAACTAAAGTAAACTAATTGTTTAATACTGGAAATTGAATCTGAAATAATTTATATGTTGCGAAATATTGTTTTTGAAATAACAATATACATTAAGGAATTAGACTGAGGCATATTGAGTGTACTGAAGTTTGTTAGATTGAAAATTAATAGCTATATCTGGAAAATGTCATGTTGCCACTTGTAATTGATAGTGTTCTACTTGACAACTGGAAATCTCAGCTCACAGTTATAATAGAGAATAAAAGAATTCCCTCAACTGACAAATAAGCATTTGCAGAGTACAAATTCATGATACATGGACACATTAAGATAGTTTTTTGACTATACCTCTGTCGATTGTTGAACAAACAGAATGGTTTGAACATCTTAGCAAAATGTTAGTATACGAGATAGTGCTTTTATGCATGCTAGAGTTACAGTATGGCTAATTGACTAGCAGCTGCATATCAATACCTACAGTCTGCCATCTGACTTGTCTTTCTGATCATATACATAGTGCGCCATCCCATTACTCTGGTTTTGATATAGCTCATTGTCAGCTATCTGAATTCACGCCTAGTGCCACTCGAATCTTACAAGTGAGTTGTATCTAGGTTTCCATATACTTGGCAGAGATCAGTATTAGCTTTAAGGGCCTAGATACTTGGTGGCCATGATCATAGCAGTGCTTTTTCATGCTGTCAGATAGATTGTGTAACAACTTAGAATTAATGATTGGAGTCTATTAAAACATTTTGCTGAGTGCCATTCAAATTGTAATTTTAGAACCATTTATATGTAAAATAAATTTAGTCAATTTTCCATCTATTGTATCTCAATAGTATGATATTAATTTTAATGCATGCTATATATGGGAATGGCTTGAAGTCCTCATTGTCAATTTCTATCTCTAGATTGCTCTGTATTCTATCATAATTTACCAATTCCAACCAGTGATTATATTGATTCTATTTGTTTATATGGGCAAGATTGTATTTTGCATCTCTAATTCTATACTTTTCCATTGCTCAAATAGATTACAATGAGTACATACTGAAATGTCAGATATTTAGAAACCATATAATTTGCTGTATACTGTGGTATTGATTTGATTACAATGCCAGATGGAGAAAACTACCACTAGTCCAATTATCATAGAAATTATTCTCTGCTACTAAAGCAAGTCATATATGCACTAGTATCACCTTATCAGTAAAGTAGAACATACATGCCAATTACATCAAATCAAGTGTTCATATTTTGAATAAGATTAATAACTTATGGTGTCATACTGAACAAGGTAGATGCTTCTTTTTAACTGTTTGAGTTGAGTTTCAAGACATCAATAGAAGGATTATAGTTTAGTTAAACAGTGTTATTGAAGATGCAATAATGATATCAGAAATAATAGCACAGATTGACAATGTTGTTGACTAGGGATTGGGCCTGGTAGCTTCCCTAGTGTTTGGTGCGGACGGGCTCAGACATGAGGCCAGTGGCTTACGGCCCGCATTGGCCTCACCTACCTACTCCAGCCTCACCTGCCCCCATGTTGAGGAGGTGTACTCGGCACTGGTACTTGGCTTTGGGATCGGGCTTTGGCAGTAGGCATGGAGTTTTCCTTCTCTCGCATTCCATCGGCAAAAAAATATTCCGTTCGGGTGGAATGGCTCCGTCAGAGTGGACGCGCTCCATCAGAGCCGTCAGAGACCCCCCGGTGGCGGATTACTCCGCACCGCGAGTCAATACAACGCGTCGCGTTGTATATCGCTCTTCGTTCGCTGTTTCACTGTCTCTTCGCATTCGGTCAGTCTCCTATTTTAAACGATCACTCTCGCGTTGTGGCCAACTGTGACAATATGTTGGAATGGGTCCATTGGGTACGCGCTTGCATTGGGATTGCAATGCGATGGGTGATGCTGCGAATATCTCTCCTCGCGTTCCTTCTACCTGTGTGCAAAATGCAATTCTCTCTTTAATAATTATACACATCATTCCAAGTCGCCGGATCTATGTGGCTATTGACAATCCGTCGCTCGTTCCGTCCGTCACCTGTCTTACTACTAGTAGCTATCTCTGCAATTACGTGCCCGCAGCCGACAATATTTCCCAGGCTGAAAACTTGCAAAGCAACGGCTGCAAGTGCTTTTCTCACTTGTACAAATTTTGACACCGGATCGAAGTTACCTGAGTTTTCAGGTATTGCGGTTAGCGCCAGGGCTAACCAGTACTCAACGAAAGCTCCATCCTCGTTTTGGAGTTTGATTTTGAATAGTTGTTGCAGTTGCCACGGGAGACGCCCATTCAGCGCACCATAACACCTCCCCGGACGTTGCTTTACCCACACCCAGTCGTTCCGTTGATCCCCTCCGTGCCAGCTCTGGCTTCCTGTGCATCGACACATCTGAGATATGCGTTCATCATCTAAACCCTCAACTTGAACCTTGATACCATGGTAAATACAGAGCTCCATTGTGTGCAGTTGTTCATCCGATATATAGGTCTTGTTACGACTCTTATGCTTGATTAACTCCCGTGTGCCGCTGTATATTGGCAGGCGGTGCATTGTGTCTTGCGTATAGTCGAGTAATGCTCTGAAGTCTTTGATCATAGCGTGAGGATCCTTTTCATCACCCTGCGGTGCAGCTACATCATCTGGAATTGTGAAATGTGGCGAGTCGTGACTGGATCAAGAAAGATTATATCATAAAAGAGGTCCCATGCCCTCTCATCCTTGACGCCGCAACATTGTATATCCGTATCAGTGCACGGATGTGTTCCGGGATGAATCCCTTTATACGGTCCCAATCCAACAACAGGCAACGATTTATATCTGATGTCGGTATCTTTGCCCTTGCCTTCCCCTTTCCTTTGCTGCTGCCCTGTGGTGCCATCGCTGTTAGTTGAAAATGAATCTACATCCGAAACGTTAGCATTATAATACAGTTGTAGCGGAAGGGAACCCAGAGGGAAAGTACAAAGTTGTGTAGGTTATCGGGTGTGTTTTGGAACGAGAGGCGTTGTTCTGTGCAAGTCACGTGATGTCGAGATCAGGATGCTGTCGGTGTGTATAATATGGGAGGAAAAAAGAAAGGCAGTGTAGGCGGGAAGAAGGGATATATATACTCCAGTTCCGGCGATTTCTTGGTTCAAGGTTCAACGTGTGAGTTTTGTTGGTTAACGAATACTAAACGGCCCAGCCTTCATCTTGCAGAACCACCAGGCATCTCATGAACAACAAGCCTCGAGACGAGATTGAGTACTCGCGGAGAGGACAGATTACCATGCCAGGCGTTGCTTTGCATCAAACATCATTTTTACTGCTCCGCCCTTGTGCATCTTGGAGCAAACTGAGTAGTTCTCAAGTTGTTCTAACTGTGCAACCATCCAACACAGCTACCAACGCCTAGCAGTGGAAAAAGCACACGCAACTGATGTCATAGGATAGAGAATACGTCATTGTTTACTTTGCGATGCTTGTAACTCTGCCAAAGGAGCATTTCCACCGGAAAGCTGAAGATATACACAATCGATCATTCGAAGTGTTGTGCCAAGAACGAGTGCAATACGATGATAATTGCGCCAAGATGGCATAAACACACTTCCAGCGGTGCAAATCGACCTTCAGACGTTGCTGTAACAGTGAATATCAATGCCGAGTTTAATCTGAGTTTAATCTGAGTTAAATCTGATCGCAGTTGACCCCATAGTGGAATGCTTTTCAAGGGATCTCGTCACAGAGTATTGTCATGGTTTGAAGTCTAGCGCGGTCCACACTGCGCCTCCCTTGTTTGTCGAAACCCTCCATGGTCGCTCAAATAGCAGTCTACCTCGCCTCCTGTTGCATATGCATGCAGAGGCAATTATTCCTTCTTTCTTAACGTCGAACATCTATATTGGACTATGCATCTCCAAATCCGTCACCCTGATAAGACTTCGGTTATACGAAATGTTCAAGGTCTTGCTAATCGTCAGAATCAACAAAACTGTGGGCCTTCAGGGAATTCTCAACCTCTGCCTGCTAAGAGATGCGTTTCTATACCTGTTGGCGAGAGGGATGCCTCTCAAGGAGGGAGTTCTGTACCCTCTACAATCCAAGGTCAGAACTCCACCCCCTCATCTTCGCTGAACAATTCTCGCATTGCAGAGATCAATCAACGCGTGACTTCCACCTCGTCCGCTACACAGCAACAGTCAATAAATACTCCAACCACCACGCCGGGTACAAGTAGTCGTAGCATACCAGCACCCGGAGGAAGCTCGACGCGTCGCATTGTATGCAGCTTCGTATCTGGCATTGTTATCACTCCCACTCCTCCCCAAGGTCTTGAAAACCTGCCTACCCCCATCCCTAATCCAGAAGCCCGCGCAATCATTACAAATTCACTCCGGATGCGAGCTACTGAAGAGAATCAGACACAGAGGCAGTGGCAATTGCAACCGCAGGCGGTGTCTACACCTCGATCAATGGTCTCCGGCAGTCGCAGCATCGATCGAATTGATCACCGAGAGATGACACGTCTTGTGTTTGCAACCGGCAGACTCCTGGAGCTCTCCATGTGGAACAGATGGCCGTTGATGAGTGCAAGCAACTTGGAGACAGTAAGTTATGCAATGCGACGCGTTTTGAAAGCATTAGCTGAAGCCCCACTCTGGCAGATAATAGAGACGTACTGGAACACCACTATGCAGCAAAACAACATTTGGTCCATAGCATTTGAGGCGCGCACAAAGGAGATCTTGAAAGGGGTATGCTGAAGCAACGCCCCACGTTGGTTATTACACGCTCAAACCGGTAACAGGTTCGAGCAGAAGTTGATAAGGTTAAATCCCATTTTATTCAATCAGCAAGGGACAACATAGCAGAGCTTTATGATCTGCACCGCTTTGAATCCGCCGCAAAGCGTTTGGAATTCATTGATTCCCTTCTGGCAGACAATAAGTATCATTTCTAGTAGCAAAGCGTGTGGAAGGTGGTGTATGCGGCCCAAATCCAATGCAGAGAGAGTCGAAAGCTGCTAACGAATGGCCAGCGTCCACTTTACTTCCTGGCGGAAGCAATCCCGCAGTTTATCTACATCAAATTTTATCATTGGGCGAATGACCGCGGTAAGTATGCTGATGGATTTTATAATTCCATGATTCACGACAAGGACGGTCATATACCCTCGCCACTGATCATGTTTAGCTGCACTGCGTTGCGCCATGCTACCCTGGAGTGGCAAAAGAACAAAGGTGTTCATCCGAAAGCTTCCAAGTCAAAGCTGAAAGCGGACAGACCTGATCCCTCGAACGACTTCAATTATAAGAATGTCGGTGGTAAGAGCGCATCCTGCTGCGCTGCAATGGGTCGCAAGTTGTTAACCTTGCCTGGCGTTGCAGACACCTAAACATTCTTGATGAATATCTGGAATACACTACCGGAGATCTATCAACAGAGTGTGTATAAAAACACTCTTGCTACAGTCATGCGTCGGATCCAACAGGTGGAGAACCCAACGACCGCCGTGGTCATCAGCGTGGAAGCAGCACATGTTGATAATGCTATTCTTCTCGACTGTTTGACCTCCAAAGTGGCGCTTGAGGAGCCTGAGATCGGAAGTACTGACCAAAACATCCCCATAGATACCAATTGCATGGATGACAAACTGCATTTTGGGATGCCAGGGGGCAGTGGGGATTACCAAGATGAAGGTGACGAAAGCGACGAGCGCAATGCCATTCCCACCGCCAGCCGGCGACAATGGCCCGCCACTGAACTCGAGTGGTTTCACCTGGGAACCAGTGATGTCGACGGGTATGAGGGCAAGGATGGCGACGATGCGGATGTGGATGCTGATGGCAATGAAGAAGCATCGCCAGCCGATGATGGATCAATGCAGAATGTGGAGTACTAACCAGGGAACGAGTGATGTCGACGGGTATGAGTGCGATGATGGTGACAATGCGGATATGGATGCGGAGGACGAAGCATCGCAAGCCGATGATGGATCAATGCAGAATGTGGAGGCCTGAGGGCGTAGTACTAGAGACTGTGAAGATCGGACAGTATATTTGAGATATGTAAATACGTCAATGGCGACGCAAATGCAACGGCAAGCGATGTATCCAAAGCGAAGACTATTGCAATCAGTGACAAAATCTCAAAGCTAAACATAAATGAGAGTGCGGTATGTGGCTATCAGCCGAAAAAAGGCATAAACATTGCCAGGTGTTAGGTAAATGGCTACAGCATAACTGCAGCCTCTGCGAAGAGTGTAACACACGTGTCGTTCTGATGGAGCATATACCTGGCGCATAGTAATGGAGGTTAGTATGCAACGTGACCCGTCGCCTGGGCGACGGGAGGCGTTTAATTCTCCATCAGAAGGCACGAGGTTCCGTCAGAGCCATCAGAGCCGTCCGGAACACCCAGGTGTTTCAGACGGAAACTCAAGTTGTTGCTGATGTCGTATACAAGTCTATAGTTTCCCTCTCTTTTGATGAATAGACAATTAAGCTTCTACATCCTTTCTCTTTTCCTTTCAACAAATGTTTCTAAGCAATTGGTACTTAGGGTTGGAATGGGTCTTCAACCAGTTGTGTATTGTTCAGATGAAACCACACCCATCTGTGTAGTAAATATTAGTTAGGCAGCTATTTATAGACACTGGAGGCTGGTTGCAGTGTATCTGAGTATGATATAATGAATGCGCATTGTTGTGATGTGGATTGCTGCTTTTGAGACATGGAACTCTTTGATTGTGTTACTTAGAATGTCATACTCTATCTGGTAGCTGTCTTCAGACAGTTCCATGATCCTACCTGCAATGTAGTTCTCACTAAGAAACCTGCCAAGAATAGCGATTGGGCAATATCCCACTAATTATTTGGGACTGCAATATCACCGGCCCATTGCTTTTGCCACCAGCCAGCATCAATGGGGAACTTAGGCTGGCATTGTATCTGAGTTTTGTCTAAGTCCAAGAGCTTGGGCAAAGTCAATGCCCATGTTGAATGTTGTTATCAATTACTGACCTTGTACACTTTGTTTTCCAGAAATGTATCATAGTATAAGTGTAATGTCCATGAATTATCTGCTAGAGAGTAGAATATAAGATATGGAAGTGGCTATAAATGGCCCCCCCCCCCACGCTGCCTCTCTGGATTGTCAGGAGCAATAGGTGCCAACCACATATGGTTATTGCCAATGAGTTAGCCAGCACTGCAGTGGATATTACTGCTTCTATGTGAGTATTGCTGGGTATTAGACAGTGTTGCCCAATTCATCAGGGCCTAATCTGAGTGAAACATGGCGATTTTTATGTCCGCTTGAATTGTCTGATTGCTGGTTGCTGGGATGCGAACTGGGTATTTGTACCTTGAAATTGAAAAAGTTAGACTGAAATGTTCTGCTGAATATGTATTCATCTCTTCTTGGTTGTCCAATTAGGGGAAAAGCCTATAGCCTTGCCGTATGCAGGACCTTCTGCCTTGGGATTGTAGTTCATCATCATGTTCATGGCAATTACCCCCAGTACAATGTAAAATGGTCTGGAAGCCACATACAAACCACTCAGCATCTGTGGTTCAAATCACCAGTGCTGCTATGCAAATTCAGATGCTGCCAGACTTCCCTTGAGCTAGGCAATATGCTTTGGTCTATGACAATTCTCAGGTGCTCCCGAAAGTACCTGCAGTTATGGTGGTGTATTGAAGATGTGAAGAAATTTGGCATACAGAATAGTTATATGTAAGAGCAGCTGAGAATAATGCGCAGCTCTGCAGGTGACTTTGAGAGCAACTGAGACTGCCACACAGTGTTGTGGAAGCCTTCAAACTAGGTGTGGTATTCTCACCAGTGTGTTTTGTAGGGTCTGATAATAAAAGCCATTTCATCTAGCCTATCTATCCATGTTACTATCTCAAGATGTTTCCCTATATCATAATATACCATGTATTACTAGTCTAAGTTCACTAGTATACAGTGATACAGTCAATCTGGCTGCAGACAGTACTCAAACACAGTCAGAAGAAGATCTACAGGCATTGGTTGGTGCAACTCCAGATACCCTTGCAGACATTGATTTAGCAAAGTTAGAGATATACTTGGATGGGGACTGTAATTGTCTAAACTCAAGAATGGACTTGAAGGCCAAGATTGAGTGAACTCAGCAATATACTTGCGGCCAGTTAGGGAGTGACTGAGGAGATGTGCTTGGAGTCTATAATGATGTGATAATGGAGACCATGATTGAGCCTGTCTCAGGATACACTTGGAGGTAGATATGCAGTAAACTTAGACATGGGCTTAGAGGGTGTGATTGTGTGAGCTTGGGGACACTTATGATAGTGATGAGTGTGGGGACTGGAGGGCTGTGATCAGGCAGGCTTGGAGATGCATTTAGAGGCAATCATCATGTGAACATGGAGGTTGTGATTAAGCATATTTGGAAATTCATTTGGAGCCTGAAACCAAGATAACTCAGTAATGTACTTGGGACTGTACCTGAGGAAGGTTGGTAATACACTTTGAAGCCATCATAATGCAACTTTTGAGGCTGCGATTGAATGTAAGTGGAGATGTATGTAGATGCCCGATGCATGCAATTTTAAAGGCCATAACAGTTGGAATGTGCAGAGTCACTTGGAGGCAGAGACCGTGATGACACCAAGATAAACTTGGCATCGGCAATTAAGTAACATGAGATGTATACTTCGAGTTGTGTGATACGGAGACAGCGTAATATATGACAGGTTCAACAGGAACAGAGACTCCTGTCTTTTGTTAACTGATAATCAGGGGATTGTGGTGAGAAGAGTAGAACATCGTCTACCATGAGATGCAACATGAGAGTTGGGAGATTGGATGGGAGCAGGAGACAGCTGTTCTTGAGTAGATGCTGTACTAGATATTGACTCAAAATAATGATGTAGAGCTATAGAAAAAGCTGCCTTAATTATGTGCTCTCAGATAAAGGTACAGTAGAGGAAGAGACAAAAAGAGATGAGACAAGAAGGGCAAAATCATGTTGAGAAACTCGGGGTCCAGAGAATATCATGAGCAAGGCAGTTTCCCATTACTGATATGGTATGTAAGGAAACTGACAACAGCTATGCCAAACCAAACCAGTAAAGTCTTGCCCATGATTTCTCATATCCTCATGTGCACTCCATCTCAGTTCTATCTTCATCTTCCCCCTTACATTCACATTTTCAATGCTGTCATCCAGTTAGAATATGCAGTCACGCCAATTCTTTCTACATCACAGTCTCATGATTATATGTAAACATGCAGTTCAACATACATCTTGTACAGCACAGACCAAGTACATTCTCTACCTAAGAATGACTGTCCCACAGCCAGCCACCCATCATGGTCACGATTATTAAATATCCCTTCAACACTGATTATTGTTCTGGAACACCTCATTACAGATCTACTACTAGCATGCGCTCCATGAGAGTTTGCAGGTAAAGATTACTTTCTACTAGTTCAGAAATTGTTCCAGAGCGTTGATTGGGGTCCGGTTGCATGTCCTCACCAACTCATTCCATAATTGGCGGTCTGGGTAGTCAATACACTGAAACCATCAATTTGGGTACGGTTGGATGGACATCCCCCAATCTGTCTGAATTCAGTGGGTTGTCACCAGTTCTCCTTACGCATCCATTTGTAGATTAAGATTATGCTCTTGCTTTTGCTGCTGGATTATAGTATCGTATCACAATCACACATTCAACATCCAGTAATTTCTTTTTGCATGTTTTGCAGTTTGTGATATCGATTATTTTGAAATCCATGTATCTCCTTTCATGTTCTGTACCTTTGCCTATAAAGGTGGTCAATAGTGCTGTGAGGAGCTTAGGTATATGCACAATGCCATAATTACCCAATATTCCAGATCAAAAGTCATTGGCCCTCTGTCAATGCTAATGTTCAGGATGGAGCAGATTGTGCATCCCTATTGCCTCTGCCTGTAGAGGCGGCCAATGCCTCATATATGGATGTCTACAACAAATTGCCACTTCGATTACACAAGATGCAAAGCCCGGTATTGTTGCCGCTTTGTTAAGGCTTATTTTAAATATGGGGTGGTGACAGTATAGCTTTCACTTTTGCCAATACAGGCTGCGAATGCATTGGTTATGCATAACAGAAACCAAATCACATTTCAATTACCATACGTATATGACCAAAAATTATTGATGCTCCATTGACTCTCATTTTATTCTATTGTCTATTCAAAATCTTCTGCCACCGATAATTGTATTCAGATTGATTGGCACTTGTTGGATGCCTTCCAGACTGATTGAGATTTGGCTCTGATGCAAAGCTGCATACAATAATAGTCTTGCACTGAATACTGTCATTCTATAATATTTTATACATCTTGCCGAATGACTCAGGTTTTACCTGCTATACTTCTGCTTATTTACCCATTCTCAAATGTAAATGCACAATATTCTGCGATATTATTGCTCGGAATGAAATTCTCAGTTAAATAATATGCAGTTCCTAATTTCAATACATTCACGCATCCTGTGCTACATTTACTTGTTCCCATCATTCCTGTTTGTTTTGATCGTATTAGCTGTCATCAACTGGTTTTCAGCAATTTAGTTTGACCTCAGTGTGGACCCAATCAATTCCAGAAGATTCATTGTGTCGCACATATTCCGCTGATCTTGGCATTCGGGATCATTGATGCCATCATCACTCACTATTTCAAATTCATTGTCTCCCTCGCAGTCGTCTTCACTCACATTGGGATTATCCAACTCACCATTCCAGTCAAGCCAATTTTCGGTGTTGGAAATGCTGTCAGATGCACTATCATCATTTCTTTTGGCTGGATGGCGGTTGATGTATTTGAATTTGCCAAGTTTTGATACTGGAGTTTGTTCTCCAGCGAGGTTCTTTGCAGACAAAGCTGGTGGCAAAGGTGATCTTTCCGACAATATACAAGGAGCCACACCATCATGTTGAAAGTATGATCAGGATGCTTGGAGGATATCTTTCATAGCTAAGATATATTGTAGAGCAGCCATTTGCTTGTTTTGAGTACAAGACACCTACTGTAGACCACATAAGTTTTGGCTGCCCTCCCGCATCCCCATTAAGTTATAGACCTTACCCATTCTTTACAATGTTCTGTCCTCCCCCTGTATGTTCAATTCCAAGTCATTTTCAGTTTCCCTTGTATCAAATGCTAGGTATTCGCTGGCAAGTATCCCGTTATTAGCACATGCCAACTGCCTAACTATGACTTTTTTGTGAAGGTTCTTGCCAATCGGTTTTGAATGCCTCCAGTCCATCAGTCTCACCCCAAGGAAAATGTGGCCACGATTTCAATACCATATGGTATGACGAATACTTTGTTGTGTGGCACATGACAGAGCTCAGTGTACTTGGAGTGTGTTTGCTGTTGTAGACACCACCAGTTGGTGATATCCAGTTAGCATTATGTACCCCTAATTTCTATAGGGTTGGAGTGGCTATCAATGACATTCGGAATAATTTGCACCCAGTTTTTTGGTATTTCAGGATGTGAATTGAAATAGAGCCTTTAGGCTGCTGATAAGTATACTGCACAATTGCTTTCTCTGGGTGTCTGTTGAGTCATATGTTTAGCTTTTAAGTAATGTTCATCTGCGCTCGACAAATCATACAGATTCTAGGAAGACTGACCAGATGTAGATGCAATTGTTGAGCGGAACGTATTGTTGCTCCATATGCTTTCGGGTTAAATCAGGGGTTGATGTTTATGTTTTGCACAGTAATTGTTCTCCCCACACTGCAGAACCAAGTACATTCCAAACGGTGTTCAAATGACTTCCAATCATGACAAAATCGGATGATTAACATATGCCAATTTCCGACGAAGCAAGACTGTTGACCGCCTTACTGAGTATAGTCCAGTACACCTTAGACCTCGAGCTGCACTCATCAACAGTAATCAATAACCCGTCTAAATGAAAATGTTATCATCCGGCAACTTTTTTACACTGATATATAGAGATACTTACATGGTTACTAATATACAGTCCAGTTGGTATCAAAATTGAGATAGTTATTTGCAATTCATACCTTATCGATTCTATCGATTGCAACATATACTGGAATAAGATTTGCTTGTCCAACAATTGCTCCAATGGGTACCATCTGGATCTAATTAGTCAGTCTGACAACTTGGATGGACCCATCAATACAATTGGCCGATTGATTCCAATTATTGTACCAAGTTGCAATGGACACCTGATATTGTTAATACGGAGGATGTAACATCAAGAGTGAAGTCGTTGCAAAGCAACTTGGACAATATTGATATTCGCTGCCTCCCAAATAGTTATTTCTGACATTAGAGGTTTTAATTTGATAGACTCTGGCAATGGTATATTTCAGAAACTGAACAAACTGGGCCCTGGAAGATGCAGTCAAGATGACACTCCCGATAATAAATATATTGGACCCTATGGTTATGAGCATCAGCGAAAGAAACCTAGGTTGTTATGCAAATTTCATCAACGCAATCGAATCCCAGATATTCAACTGACGTGCAGTAATCAAATGGTAAACTGTTATACAATAGCCAATTGTGAAATTTCACAAATTCTCTGTTAATGTGTATCATCTGAATATGACCAAGCACCAGTACTCAACTTCATGTACCCAATCCTCTTCTATAAATTCACACAATACACTCACATAGTAGAAAGTTCAAAAATCTACCGAACTATCTCTAAGTGTCGATATTTGCATAATTCTGCACACCCTGTAAACATATGAATCTCTCAAATGATATACCTGTTGAAATACTGGGTGGAAGATTGGCACTCTCTGGCAATCCTAGAGATGTAAATGATGGGCCCTGGGTGTATTTTACGATTAATCAATAGTGGACAGAAGTCGGAAGTCTGTTGCAGGGTCAATATTGCTGCAGCATTGATGTGTGAATGATCACGATGTTGTTTACACATACTCAAGGCTGCTACGGTTGGCATTATGCTTGAGCATTTGCCAACAATTATTGACATTAGCTGAAGTTCGATACAGCACTATCATATTGCTGATATGTAGCCATTCGGATATATCTATAGTGAAATTGTCACGAGAATCCATTTGCCAACTTAACTTGAACACAAGAATTTTATTACACATCATTACATATCAGATATGTACTATGCACTGCTCAATAGATATCTGGAGCATTCAATGGTGGAATGCCTTCCACAAATGATCTGACTCAATTACGCAAGTACGGTATGACTTAGTGAACTATAGCTGTTACTTTTGAACTGGTACTATACATCAGCAGCTTCAACCAAGTCACTCCAGCATTGCTGCTAGCATGTCACCAAATGGTGGCTTCGGTCTCAGCATTCAGCAGATTGACATCGATACTTATATGGCTGATGTGGGTCATGTTTTCTACTGCATAATTCTCTTTGTCTGGAGCAGTAGTCATTGAAGCACATCAGCAAAATGTAAATCGGTCCGGAAGCCACAGGCAAACCTCCCAGACACTCCCACAGACCTCACTCGTGCTCCCAAGTGATTTCAGATGCTCCCAGGCCGCCCTAGAGCTAAGCAAAGTGATCTCGGACTCTGCAAGAGCATTCTCAGGTGCTCCTGAGAGCAGCTACTGTTATGGAGGAGCATTCAGGATGCCACGAGATGTGACATTTAGGATAGTCAAATTTTGAAGCTGCAGAGACCTCTGCGCAGGTCTGCGGGAGACTTAGTGCCGTATTCTCCCAGTAGTGGTTCTTAGGGTTTCATAACCACAAGGCATTTCGTATATCAGATTTATCTTTGTTACAGTCACAAGATTTGCTGCATCATATTATGGCATGTATTATCTATCTAAGTCTCTCTATATATATACTGACGGCCAATCTGGCGGCAGATGGTACTGGAGCATAATCGCAGGAGCACCTGGAGACCCTGATTGAGAGAACTTAGAAATGCACTTGGAGGCCGCGATCGAGCGAGTTTGGACAGGCACTTGAAGGCCAAGATCGAGTTGAACTCAGCGATGCACTTGGAGGCCGTGATTGAGCGGGTTTGGAGATGCATTTTGAGGCCGTGATCGAATAACTCAGAGATCCACTTAGAGGCCGTGATCGAGCGGGTTTGGAGATGCATTTGGAGGCTGACATCAAGGAACTCAGAGATGCACTTGGAGGCTGAGATCAAGTTGAACTCAGAGATGCATTTGGAAGACAGGCTCGAGCGAGTTTGGGGATGCACTTGGAGGCCGAGATCAAGTTGAACTCAGAGATGCACCTTGAGGCCGTAATCGAGTGAGTTTGGAAATGCACTTGGAGGCCATGATCGTGCGAACTTGGAGGCCGTGATCGTGGTCGAGTTTGGAAATGCACTTCGAGGTCATGGTTGAGTGAAATCAGAGATGTGCTTGGAGGCCGTGATCGAGTGAGTTTGGGGTTGCATTTGGAGGCCGAGATCGTGTAACTCAAAGATGCACTTGGAGGCCGTGATCGAGCGACTTTGAAGATGCACTTGGAGGCCATGATCGATCAAGATTGGAGGAGTACTTGGAGGTGGTTGATGTAGAGGCGGTAGATCGGGAGGGAGGTGCGATGGCAGCTGAGACTCTATTCATTGGTTGACTTGTACTCGTGGGAATGTAGCGAATTCAGTTCAACAGTCCTCGGAGAGATGAGAGACTGGCTGGGAGCGGGAGACATTCAATCTTGGGATGCTGAAGTACGTGGTGCATATAGTACTCGGTGTGTGCTGTACTGGGTGTATGCTGTACCCGGTGTATGCTTTACTCGGTGTTAACTCTTGATCATGGCATGGAGAGATAAAGAGGGATGACTTAACTTTGTGTTCTTAGGTGATGGTATAGTTGAGGACGAGAATGAGAGAGATGGGGTAATTCATCATGAGAAACTGGGACTTAGAGAATTTGGTGTGCGAGTCAATTTACTGTCCCCGATATGCCAAGTACGAGTCCCAATCCGGAGTGTAATTACACCAATATGAGGTCTTCCCAACCCAATCAGGCAAGTCGTACCCTTAATTTCTCATATCCGCTCATATCCTCCACATCGTTCTGATTTTCATCCCCCATCTCTCTCTTTCTCGTCCACAACTCTACTATCATTGCAGAATACAAAGTTAAGTCATCCCTCTCTATCTCTCCATGCCATGATCATGAGTTGACACCGAGTACAGCATACTCCGAGTAAAGCATCCACCCAAGATTGTTTGTCTTCCTTTCATTCCCAAGATTACGAGTGGACCCCTGAATGTAGCTTCAGCTTCCAGTGTGCCTCCTTACATGATCAACCGCCATCAGCTACCGCACCATGAGAGCTCAAAGACATAGTCACCTTGGCACATTCCCACGTTTGCGAGTCAACTAACTGAGGAATAGAGTCCCAGCACCCGGCGCGCCATCCATCGACCAGCTCTAAGTACTCGTCCAAACTGGCTTGATTACGCCCTCCAAGTTCCCACAATCATGGCCTCCAAGTGCATCTTCAAACTCGGTCGATTACAGCCTCCAAGTGCATCTCCAAACTCGCTCAATCATGGCCTCCAAGTGTATGTCCAAACTCGCTCGATTACGGCCTCCGATCTCACACGATCATGGTGTCCAAGTGCATCTACAAACTTGCTTGATCACGATATCGGAGTGCATTTCTAAGTTCACTCCATCATGGCCTCAAAGTGTATCTCCAAACTCACTCGATTACGCCCTCCATGTTTGCACGGTCATTGTGTCCAAGTGCATCTAACTACTCGCTCGATCGCGATCTCGGAGTGAACCTCTAAGTTCACTCGATCACAGCCTGCAAATGTCTGTGCAAATACGGTCGATTACCGCCGCCCAGTGCATCTCCAAACTCCCTCGATCACGTCCTCGGAGTGTATCTCTGAGTTCACTCCATCGTCATTTTTAGGCGCGCCTCGAATTACTCTCAAGCACCGCCTGCAGCCTGTCCAGATTTACCGTGTGTAGATGGGTAGCTATATAGATCCATAGATACATAGATACATTGATGAGAATACAATCGTTGAACGATAAGTAGTTGCTATGATTTCCAGGCGCACCAGCAGCGTTCCCAAAGAACACGTTGTATTTCCCAGACTGCTCTACTGTGATTCGAGGTGCTTCCAGACATGTCGCCGGCGCTCCCAGGTGCTCCCAGGGTTGTCGTCGGCGCTCCCAGGGTTGTTGTCAGTACCCCCAGTTACTCTGAAGGCCGGCAGGAATGCCCTCCTAGGGTCTGATACTCTCCTGAAATTGATGCATCTAAGTTTACACTCCACATCCTCTCAGACACTCCTGGAGGCTTCCAGTGACTAAATTACATTTTGCTGATGCAGACTATTAGATTAATATGTCTCTTGGACCAGTGTTCTTAGTCCCTATATTCTGCAATTGTTGTTAATTATTATATTGGAATAATATATCAACATGGTAGTGTCAAACAGGTGTCATCTCCTCAATAATTGGATGCTGTGATTTTCAGGCTATCTATCAATGAGCATGTAACTATTCGAGTGGTCCTTGTCAGGTCCAACTCATGTGTAACAGAAGTTATATTTCATTTATTGTTGTTAACATTTGAGCCCAATACACAAACACCTCGATTGTACCAGGAATCCTATGAATTTTCTTTTATCATTAGGCATGGGATTCCCTTCCACACTGAATATTTGCTGTGGCCTACACAGACTTCGAAAATTTTGGATCTCACAAGTACTCTCCTTCTGATATAAGTTCATCACTGGGTCATCCAGAAGTTCCACTGATAGATTTATGTGATTTTGATGGCTAACCAGTAAAGCAAATTTACATAGTGCATACACTTCTTCTATGATTATATTATCAAAGGCTAGTTCTACGACATGTTTTTGTTCAACATATGAGCAAACAACAATTCGAGTACAATTTACTGCAAGTCATTTGATTTTGCGGTTGAATGTGTTTCACTGCAACACAGTACTTTTCAAGGAATCGCATGGTTTGAGGACACACTGCAAGCTTGCATAGTGTGGTGCAGATGTAAGATAATTGTCAAATTGATTCATGAAATCTTGAGCTTTCATACCATTGAGTGGCCAGTAGTACGGTTCTAAACATAACCCATGAGCAGCTGATGTAATGCATCAGCCTGCCAGAGCTGATTGTCTCTGTAGAGTGCATACTGTAGGAACTGGTTGTTGATTGGGTGAACACCGAGATTGTGCAGTGAATGATTCACAGTATCCTCCAGCGGCTCGAAAAAAACATTCCCAAAGTTGATTTGGCAAGTGTTCGAAAAGTCAGCTGTCCAATCAACACGTCCTTGGTAATGTTGTATGTCAGGCATAAGGCATGTGAGCCTAAAGCAATTATCTTATATTCTTCATAATTTCCGACCCAGACAGCCTTGAGATGATACCAGTGTCACTGAACTTCATCAACACCTTTCCAATTCAAGCTTGAACAAGTAATGTCAAGATTGAAAAGTGCAGACTGCACAGTTGTGAAGTATTGTATCATGGTTTGCCAGAGTTTTAGGCACCATGCAGGAGACAGGTAATCTACACAATCAACATCCAAGCACATTCTATTTGTGTTCAGCAAATACAAATTCCAATGGTACCAATAGTGAGATACAGACAGTTGGGATGCTGATTGTATGACAAATTGGTAAACTGAGTCTGCTCAGATCAACGTCTGACTGGAATAATTGTTGCCTCAGCAGGTTATTAATGGTGTGATTCAACAAACAATCATCTGCATTAATCGTACTATATATTCAACAACCTTCTGAGTCCGGAGAGTACTCTAGTAGAGAATCCTGGTGTGCCAGAAATGGGAGATGAGTTAAACGGAATATTATACATTCTGGAATATCCATGTAGTATAATGTTTCGAGAATATCTGAATCATTTAAATCCCAATTAGGAATAGCAAGCCTGAAATCAAGTTTTGGGGATAGATTTTTCCAAGGGATCTGCTAAGTATGATAACTCAATTCAGCAGTTGGTCTGTCTGTGACTCAGATAATCAACCAACCAGGTATTGGTTTGGTGCCTGAATAATTGTCCACATTGAATGTCATGTATAGTCCAAAATAGATGCTATGGATTCCATAGCTCTGAGTGCTTGTAATACTCATAGTACAATCCAGTTGCTCTGCCACACTATTTGCCCCATGAAATGTCAACTTTAAATGTCTGTAAATGAGTACATATCTTGGGTGCACTATGGGTTTATATCACATCAGGCTTCGGGTGTTGGATGGCAACTATGTCAGAAGCATCTTCTGGTCATAGTTTACAAAGTATGTTGTCAATGTACATATTGTTCGTTGACAAGCCCATTGATGGTGATTCAGATACACCTAATGAAGCTAAACCATGATGGCTTCTGTTGATTCCACCCTGCAGGTTTTACAATCCCATTGGGTAATTCTACTGTTTATAGTAACATTGGATAATAATGTTGGTAGAGAGCCTCCAGTCAATTTTTGTCAATTTTTGTCATTTTGCAGTTAGCGCACTTAACACATTTCTTGCAAATGTTGACCATATTGCAGATATTATTGGTGTATACCTATTCTGACAAATCTGGAAAATACATCGGTATATGATGTTAAGCATAAGGGAGATTCATTTGGAACTGGGCTAACCTAGATGACCATGTCACTTTCACAGGTTCATCACACTCGACTAAATGTTGGTGAGGGGTAACACCAATTCACCTTACAATCAATCGTCTTTACGAACTAGATTATAAATTTCATTTCACGTAGAATAGTCACACACATCTTCGACTGAAAACCATATGCAGTGCAGAGCAGAATTCTTTTGGCATCACTGCCATCTACTATATTTACTACTTATCAGGTGCTGCTGCAATTACCACAATCCGTCATAAACAATATCACTTTGGTAAGGTGAGTAAGATGTATGCTCAATCCTCTGAACAGCGGATGCTGAATGCAGCTAGTTGTACTACTACTAATATGTGAGTTGCAAAGGACACCGAATCTGTGGTCAATGATTATTGACATCAGATAGGGTAGACAGCAATGTCGTTCCAGAGTGATCTCTGACAGCATTATGGATACTGCGGAGAACAACAATGATTATATAAGGAGCCCAATTGGAATACCTGTTTAATCCCACTGACTCACAGGCCATCGATGGATTGTATCTTGAGGTAGTATTCATACAATTCATGCTTAATGCTCTTTGTCCTGATGACCTGGAAACCAGATATAGTTCTGGTTGCGTTTCTAGAAATATCATATTATATCTCTTCTTCGACCCTTCCACTTATGGAACTGTACAAGGGTAGGCATCTATCCAAGCTGCATGGAAATCAGTCAAAGTATGTAATAGTCAATAGCTGGTTGGAAGTGATTAAGGATTCTCTGTTTCTACTGGATTTTAAGTATCAAAGATGCAGTGAAATACATCTGTTCGTGGCAATTAAGAGTGATATCAGATGCCATTAATCGGCTGAAGATCACTGCTTTCTGCAATATTCTCAACTGTACTCCAATTGATTCCATATCACATTACCCTTTAACATTTGCTCACCACCACCATCTTTACATAGGCTGTGAAGACACAGATCTCCATCGACAACAGTGAATATGACCCAAGTCTGTTGCGCATGTTACTCACAATCATCCCCTGACAATAATTTGGGATCACCGGATGATATTTCTCGAAAATGTAAGTTACACATGCCGCCCATAGGGGAAGTACAGTAATAAATTTCATCTGCCATATAGATATGGTTACGCTTGATTACAGCAGCCATTTCCAGGTGGCTTTCAGTTTTACAACCATTCTCCATTTACTATGACACCTTGTGTGCAATAAAGCACATATGCAAGCAAGGGATTTTAAGTTATTGGCCACTGTAGAAAGCATATGAACACGACCAAGGCAGTTATCCCACATCCCACATGTGTGCTCAACTGCAGTTTTCAGGACACAGGCCATCATCTCCAGTTGTACTTCCCAAGCCCTCAGCACCTCAAGGAAAGAAACCAGTCATCCAGCCATTATATTCCAGCTCTTCTCCCAAACAGCCAGTGTCTGGTGTACCAGGAAGACATTCTCAAAGTGTCCTGAGATCTACAGTTCTTCTACGAGTGGAAATATAAAAAACAGATATAGTGGGGATTTTTAATTTGCCCCTAACGCTGGAGCTTTCTAATGACAAATACCATACAGATAGTGAAAGCAATCATTCCTTGGACTGGATCAGTCTAGAAATCACAGCCCCTAACCAGCCAGAAATAAGCCCATTTCCGTTTGATGCAATTTGCCACATGCATGCAGCTGGCAATCTACAGTGCATTGAATAATTAGCACAAACTATAACTGGTTTCGTCTCAGGAGAACAACCATTGTTGTATCATCAATAGTCAAAACCTTTTGACATTCCACTAACATTCCCCTGCCCTCTGGAAAAGAGTGGTTGGAGATTGTAATTCAACATTTATAAACAAGCTACCATGGGAAAAGTTTCATGATAAGGAATCAATATGGTGGGAGTTGATTGAGACTAATAGGAACAAATGTGAAAGTCTGTATTAGAAATAGACAAAATATGGACGGCAAAATACCACATGACCAGTGACAGATTTGGAAAAGTCTGTGGGCCAAATTGCAAGAATTATTATCACAGCATTGCTATAGACAACAATCATGATTGTGATTTGCTGGGTGTCAAATGGCAACAGTTTCCATATGTCACACAGACAACTCTGCATATTGCAACTAAATATATGGTGCTGGCAGAAAATATTCATTTCATCGTATGACATAGAGGCCCCAATGGGTCACTCATTCTTACTACAATATTCAAGTGTATCTTGGAGCAGCATTTACTGCACAATGAGTACAGAGGATTCCACAAACACTGGCAAATGATAAATAACCTCATATATGTGCTGATTGTATACAACTATTGCCACTCAAATGCTTCCAAGTTGGAACAGGAATACAATGTGAAAATATTGTTGTCAGATATGAGGAGGTCAACAGGGAAGGAGAGTGCAGAGCACATCATTAGACCAATAAAGGTAATCTCTGCTAGCCATAATCAGGCTTGATATAGCTAACTGCATAATAGTATACATACACATTTGAAGTGCCTAAAGAGAGCAGAAGATTGGAGGGAGTGGAGTATGATGGGCAAGAGAATATTAGTTGTATTGATGTAAGTTCTAACTGTAAGAATAGAATTGATTATATTGCACACAAATGCATTTACTCCAATGCTGTTTTGTCTGTGAAGTACCTAATATCATGCTAAACGTCTAAAGCACTGGAGACTAACTACAACTGATTGCCATACCCCACAGTATCTGAAATAGCTAATTGAGGAAGAAAAGAAAATGGACCAACTGACAAGAGAGTGTAGGGGACAAGTACAGAATGGCGAGGAGATGTTTGATCCAGATAATTTCAGCTCCATATTGAGCACTGTACTCAATTCAGTTGACAGCTTCTTTGCACAAGCGTGTCTTGATAATACCTTATGCTTCTGAATGAGTAAGTGCCTGGGAAATGGAAAGAAGACCACATTTGTTGCAACAGGTATGCAATCCCAGAACTGCCTTGTGCCACATTTCTGGCATTCCAGATTTGGACAACATGGTTCATGGTGTGGAAATTGGTTTGGAATCCCAATATACCAGGAGTGCTGGTGGCAGATCAAATTAGTCTTCACAGCACATTCACTTCTGTGTCAACCGCAACAATATGCATCTTGCCGACTGAGACGGTTGTGATGGGTTGCCACCATCACAAAAGCGGTGAAATACAGTTGACAAATGAGTGATTATGGCTCAGAACGACTTCCGCACAATTGCTGGTAAAGCACATTAGTGGTATTGATTGCTGAGAATCGATTCAGTATCCTGCTGTAATTTGGAGATCAAGAACTCTCCTCCTGCTCAGTATCCTGTGCACACAGCAGCCCATCAATACATCCTACCTATTATAATTACCGGAGTGGCAGAGTCATTCATGAGTGTCATGAATGAGATGAGCTATTGTACTGGTTACCAACTTGTCAACTCGGTCCACCAGAAAAGTAAGAATCTCACCAAAGATGATGTGTATACAACTATTGACAAGGTGGAAAACCAATCAAATATCCACTTTATTTCATAATACCTTAACATCCTGAATAAAATTACCAAGCAACTGTGGACTCTCACACTATTCATTGAGATTGGGGATTATTGAGAAGCGTCATCTGTATAAGAATCAAAACCTCAAAGGCTGGCAAATTGTGATTAATACAAGAGTTGGATTCAAACTTCAAGTCACTGCCAACCTGGAAGATGATTCACTCTGACAATGGTTTTACCAGACCATGTTACTGCTGTCAGCTGCACCTGAAGGTCTTGATAATAATCCTTCAAAGCATATGAATGGTGCAGAAGCACTGTGTTCCAAGGTGTAGAGATTGATACAGGACCTGTAAATTGATGATAAAGAAGCTAAGCCTGATGTAATGAACAGGTTGATACAAACATCCAATTCATGACCAAGTAGGAGGTGGTTAGAATGGAAACTTGCAAACATTAACCATCTCACTTAGATTCTGAGGGACCATTTGCACCTGACTGATTTCAAGTAAAACGAGAAAATACAGGTACAACTGGAGACTCCTGTGATAAGATACACTGTGTAAGGTACAATAGAAGCCTGCAGGGTGTAAAGAGAGTTGCAAGCATATTTGCCATCTGTATTGGATGACTCCTAGAATTACAACTAGATTGCAACACAAGGGTACAATAAATGGGCACTTGGTACTGCGGTGCATATGCTGACTTTTCAATAACTGTGGGAGTAAGTTCTGCCAGGCTTTGTCAATGAACAAACGGAATGTCAGAAACCAAACCAAGATAAAGAATCATGAACAGTGCTCCTTCACAACCAAGAGAGCAACACCGGGCAAAATGACCTTGCACGACGCGTAACTCGAAGAGAAGCTGTTTTTGGGACGGTATTTGATAGCGTATTTGATGTGCGGCACTATGATGTACTATGGACCTACGCATTGACTAGAGTACTGTGATACACATGCAATTCTGTGCTCTGGATAAAACAAACTTGAAAGCAAGCTGCCGGATGATGTTCATTGCCCGCTTACATGTACACTCTGAAGTATATTCCTAATTGCACTCGATTGCCCACTCCCAGCCTGCTTGACTTATGCTCTGATGTAAGCTCTCAGGACGCACCAACTACAGTCCGACTATGCTCCCACGTACACTCCCACTTGCAGTCGATTACATACTCCCAGCCTGCTTGACTATACACTTTCAAGTCAGCTCTCAAGACGCTCTCAAGTACACTCTCTGGCATGCGCTCCAGGACACTCCCAATTGCACTCGATGGCACATTCCTAGCCTGCTTGACTGCATGCCCCCAAGAACGCTCTCAAGACGCACATAATCACACTCCTGAGCACCCTCTTAAGTACACTCCCAATTGCACCCAATGGTACAGTCCCAGCCTGCTTGACTGCATGCTCCCAAGTAAGCTCTCAAGACGCGCTCAATCACACTCCTGAGTACCCTCTCATGTACACTCCCAATTGCACTTGATGGCACACTCCTGGCCTGCTTGACTGCATGTTTACAAGGAAGCTCTCAAGATGCACTCAATCACACTCCCGAGTACCCTCTCAAGTACACTCCCAATTGCACTGGATGCCACTCTCGCAGCCTGCTTGACTGTACGCTCCCAAGTATGCTCTCAAGATGCTGTCAATCTCACTCCCAAGCACCCTCTCAAGTACATTCCCAATTGCACTCGATGGCACCCTCCTAGCCTGCATGGCTGTAAGCTCGCAATTACGCTCTCCAAACACTCCCAAGAACACATCTAAGTACCCACCCAAGTACACCTCTCAGTCGCTTGCAAGTACACTCTCAAGTGGAATGATACTCCCAATCTCACATGACTATCTACTCACTGTATGCTCCTGCATGCTCGATCCAGAAACTTGCTGAGTTGCAGTTGGCAGGCACAGGGAGGTGTGGGGCTGCGGGCTTATGGCGGGCATAGTTTGGCCGGCAGTAAGCTGCGGGCGGCATGTGGCATGTGGTGTGTGGCAGGTGGGATGTGGCAGGTGGTGTATATTGGCCGATATCATGATGTCGGTCGGTATGGTAGCCTACACCTCATCTTTCAAGCGGCCACCAGGACAGGATCTCATGCTGCCTCAAGATCATGGTGTTGACAATTGCAGCCTCAGATTCTGCAGGAAAGGTAGCCAATTGGATCTTGGGGAGAGTGGATCTCTGACTGAGTTTTCTCAGCGGGAGTAGCAGTCAGTATCCCGTCGATTTTGGGATTAGGCATACCAATTTGGTTGGTGGTTGATGGTAATGATGGTGATGGTTATGATGGTGATACTGCTGGATGGTGATGGTGATGGTGATGGTATGAACAACACTCAGTCAAGTAGGTTGGCTTCATCAATGCCAAACTCAAAGCATCTGCAGACTTAGAGCCGAATAGCAATAGATTCCACACATTCAGAGTTTTCCATCGGCCAAAAGCTTACCGTCGAAAACTCTACTCCTCCCAATGGACGGTTCTCTCAAGTGCAGCTTTCAAGCATGGCTCACTCAACCAGGCTCTCATACAGGTTCTGAATCAGGCACTGAAGTAGGCTTCCAAGAAGGCTACCAAGCAACCTTCAAAGTAGGCTCCCAAACAGGCTCTCAAGTGCCAGCGGGCTTTCAAGTTTGCTGAATGTGTGTGTAGTACCGGTATAATAGCCAGGCAGTAAAGATAGGTATAGGTCCATCTGCAGCCTCCAGGCATATATAGTTCCGTAGGCCCACGTGCATATCTCTATGAATCAACTATAGGTGACTATTGGCTGCATGTCATGCAGGGGTCTACAAGAAGCCTAATATGAGCTACGCGTGTGCACATGTACGCGTAGTGCAGGATATAGTCAATATGAACTTTTACAGATGAATGAGAAGGCACTCTGAAATGAACCTGATCTACAATCTGCGGTGCTCTTTTGATCTGTTTCTGGTAAGGTTGATTAAATGAAAATGTGACTAACCTATGATTTGGTGAATAATGATGATTTATCCCACATGTATTCGGAAACAAACAATAATCAACAGATACAGATATATCTTAAATTCCAGCATGCACAATATCCCTCTATGTTCATAATGACACCAAAAGTGGACAGGAAAGACCTTATTCTGGCAGCAGCAATCCATTCCATACTAGCTCTGCAGTTCAAGGTACTGACCAAGCAGTGCCAGGTATTGGCCAAGTGGTTACCCAAGTGCAAAATAGAGTTCCACAGACATGGTTACGAAAAAGGGTACTCGTCGCTATTATAGCCATGTCAGTGATCAAGAACAAAACAATAAAAGAGCAACTAGAAGAGTGCTGCAAGGCTTGATCAGTCAACTAAAAATCACAACATCAACAATATACTATAATCTGCAGTATGTTGAGATTTTACAAAGTTGCAGACAGAGAACAGAGACACATTGCAAACAAATGAATCATCATCTTAGATTTTGATGGTACTCTCACTATATCTTACTGTACCCATTTAACAAGCCTAAACTTCTCCAATAATGCAAATTGTCAATCACTATTGTTTGTAAGGTACAATCCACTACATATGTAAGTCATTTTTCCCTTCAATCTTGCAGTCAATCAACACTTCTATTTAGGTATTGAGGTTTCCTAAATTAGTATTAGTTGGAATGTAATTTCAAAGGTGTTTTTGATTAGTAATAATTGGTAATATATGATGGAGTCAATTGATTTGGATTGGATTAATAATGATGCAGGTGCACTGGTCAAATGGATGAGAACCTATCTCAGGATGTTTTGCTGCTGCTGATGAACTAATACAGCTTTAGTGTTTGCAATGGTACCGGGTAACGCAGCATCAGTCCAGGTTGGGACCGGAAAAGAAACTCTGGGCCTGGTTCGAAACCACCCAGGTAACCTATCCAAGCAACAAGTACTTGGTTATTACCCAGACCGAACATATCGTGGTGGTTTTTAGCCTGATTGGAATCGAAGAACGGTTCCAGTTTACAGTTCTTACAAGTTTTGCTGCAATCTGGTATCTGAGTTGTTATCATATCATATATACGTAGAAGGTTCAATTTTTGGAGCTCTTTCATTCCCTTGTCTCCAGTTTCCAATCTGATCTATGTTCATTGAGTTGTTACAAAATAGCAACTAATAATAAGCCCAGAGTGGGAGATATCAACTGCAACTGAATGATTATTGCTCTGATTTGGCACTGGAGACTAGTTGAATAAAGAGCTCATAATACTGCACAATTCACATATAGGTCATGTTGTGATACAATCAGAACGTAAAAACTCAATTGAAGCCAAATACCGGACTTGGAAGGGCTGGGGTTTCAGGGGCAAAGCAGTTCAAAAAAAACGGTCTCGGTTTTTCTTAAATTAAAACCCATTGTACCAGTTCAGTTCGAATTTGAACCCTGACCCGGAACCGTTCTAGCTGTTTGAACTGTTGCTAACACTATGCTGCTTCAACTGGTATTGTAGTTGTTATTGTCAGTATGTTGAAATCCAAAGAAGTCTGTGGCAACATATACAATTTCCACCACTGCCTCCTCATGGGGTAATTGGATGTCATGGGAATATTTCAATCCATTCAGCGAAAGGATTTGAACGAATTGTCAATGACAAATTGAAATGGATGAGGATCGCACAGCCAGATGTGAATTTGGAATTCAAAGAACTAATACAAAGCATAAAACAACTACTGTCAGATGCTCTGGAGAATAATATATATAACTTGAGTTTCATTTTGACAGACTGAGTACTGCGTGTTCTCCAATTCTATTTGGCAATCAAGACAGCCTAGTAGATACAAAATACATGTGTTACAACATGAGTCACAGCATCAAGATTTTTCATAAATTCTCAGCATTTCAGAGCATATACTATTACTTCAGGTACACTATTGGTTTGCATCCCATAGAGTCAAATGATCCAACACCACACAGATACTGATGGCTCAGCTAAGGCCTTCGTGGGTAGGTATTTCCTGGCATATAATTCAAGGTCTATCACACCATGGATATTCAATCCTTTCAATATGATGTTCTTGGATTTGGAAGTAGCCAACCTCAACAAGCCAGGATTCTTATGGGCGTATGATTCTTGTGCAGTTACACCTCAGTATGACAAATTAGCCACTAAAGCGCTTTTGCCCAAGTTCATAGTGGACTTCAGATTAATATTTGCTTTATTTTTGTAGATGTGTTTTACGACTGGCATTCGGTGGGTACAGTGCACACAGATTGTCGTCTGCTAACCAACTCCTCAGATGTGATGCATTTCCAGCTTACTTCTTGTACCAAACTTACTGAAGAAAGTATACGTTGTCAAAGTATGTTGTACTGACTAAATCAGATTATGGTGAAAGATATATCTCCACAGCCAAGATCGGAATCAGAAAAGTGATTATATAAATCAATTATGTGAATCGATTGCCATCTAGGGAGTTGAATGAAAGAGATTCTCAAAACCTCCTGGAATGAACAGACAGCATCGTGGTGTACAATTAACAGTCAATGTTGGGTGAGCGTAACCATCTCAGCATTTCCACTAAATGTGATATAATAACTCAACATTTGGTGCATGTCAATTCCCTGGAACTACTTCCAATCACTTCTCTGCCTGCTATGACATAATGTGTTACTGTGCATTCATACCATTGCATATATTATTCAACAGTAACATTGAATTTATATCGAATTTGTTGTAATGATATTCATTATGAACTTGTCATATCCTGTAGCTGGAAAAAGATATTCTTCTATCGGTATTCTACCATAGGCCATAATGCCTACTGTATTCTCTTGCAATACCAATTACACCAAATAATACAAATTACCCCTGAGCCATTTCCTGTAACCGACATAATACAACATTAATTGACTTTTTGCACGACTGAATTAATACAGTTATTCAACTATGGCACATATATTATACACTGTGATTTGTGAATTCTACTATATATTTCTTACAATTAGTCCTTATTTGCTACTCCGATATCTGCCTTCACATCTGTATTATCCACTGTTTTAACTCTAACTTGCTCACATGGACAACTCTGACAAGTATGCACTTTAGCTTTCAGGTTACTGAAAAGCTTGCTACCAGACCTCTGACATCATGCTCACTCTCACGACTCTGATAAGCTCACTCCCACAACTCTAATACACTTACTGTCAGAACTGATATCCTTAATCACTTAAGTCTAATATAGGCCCTGTTAAGGCTTTGACAGACTTGGTTTTGCTGTTCTGGTATGCTTTCTCTCACCACACTGATGAGCTCACTATATTCTCTCTGACGTTACGGCTGCACTGGGAGCAAGTTTGTAGCAGTGGATTCAACTTCACCGATGGTGGTGAATCTGGCTTTGCTAGTTGGGGTAAAACTGGCTTCATTCATTGCAGTAAACATTAGTTCCCAGATAGGTATCAGTCTGGCTATACTGGTAGCAACAGGGAAGGGGTCGATCTGGCTTTGCTGGTCAAGGTAGAACTGGCTTTGCTGGTAATGTTGAATCTGGCTATGCTGATAGCAGTAGATAATGCCTTACTTCTAGGGTGAAACTGATCTCGTTGGTAGCAGTGCATCTGGTCCTACTGATGTGGAAGAATTTGGCATTGCCGGATACAGTGGAACTGCATTTGCTGGAACGATGTTAGAAACAGTGGATTTGACTTGACTTGTGAATGTAAATCAGGCATCGAACAAAGCGGTCGATCTGGGTTTTCATCTGCCAGTTGACCTCACTCTGTGGAGAACTGGCAAGGGGGTATGAGATACAGCTCATGACAGAATAACATAAGGGTGTAATACCTTTTGATAGTGGTGGCGATGGTGGAAATAAAGATAGTGGTGATGGTGATATCAGTGATGGTGATGGTGGTAATGATGGTGATGGTAGTAGTGATGTTGGTGATGGTAGTGGTGATGGTAGTGGTGATGGTGGTGATGGTAGTGCTGATGGTAGTACTAGCAACAGTTCTGGGTTACCAGGCTTTGGTCCAGGTTGGAACCGACCTGGAGGCCATGGTCCACGTCAGGAACCACCAAGCAACTGGAACCGGGTGGCAAGCACCATGTTGTTACCCGGACCAGACAGAAACCATCGGGTTTTCAGCCAGGTTGGAACCAGACCGCAGTTCTAACTTTAAAGTTCCTACTCATTTGGTAGCAATTAAGTATTGGAGTTCAGATTGTATTGAGACATAATCAGTATGTAGATTGCCCAGTTGTAGCCGCTCTTTCACCTCCCGCTTGAAGATTTGCGAATTAACTAATATTCGTGGAGTGGCTGTGAAACAAGGGCAACTTTGAACCGATAGCAGCTGGTTTTTGATAGCAACTCAATGAATATTGGTCGGATCTGAAATCTGGGATTGGGACTGAAACAAGCGGCCCGAACTGCACAATCTACATACTGATCATGTCACGATATCATCAGAATGCAAATACTTAATTGGAGGCCAAGTTCTGATGATGAAATGCCGCGGTTTTGGTAGTAAAACCGGCCCATTTCCAATGGGCCGGCTATTTCATGTGGTAAGACCCATTCCATGGTCTCATCTTGGGTGGAACCAGAACATGAAGCAACCCGGGAATTTGGACCCAGTGCTAACACTAGGTGATGGTGGTGATGGTTGTGGTGATGGTGGTGATGGTTGTGGTGATGGTGGTGATGGTTGTGGTGATGGTGGTGATGGTTGTGGTGATGGTGGTGATGGTAGCAATTTAAAAAAAGGGTGTGAGAAAAGGGTATACAGTATAAGAAACATGTCTCATTCTGTAAATGTTTACCGCATGAGGTGATATATAGTAACACACCCATAACACTTCCATTATGGTACAAAGATCTGATTTGGCATCATAGATTACGGTCGGCCCTGGTAACTCAGCAGCAACATGGATTGCAAATCTCTGTAATGATAGAGTGGAAGTGTTTCCAGTATGCTGTGGGATTTACTGGATAATGGGTACATTATCTGAATGTGAGGGTGAATGTATGACACAGATATTAGGCATAGTGTCATTGACGAGTACTTGAATCAATAAAATTACCTCCTACTCAGTATTGTATGTTACCATTCTTTTTGTACACTAGTATATCATCTTTGTATACTCTACTTCTCTCCCACTCTCCCCTCTATTATCTACAATAATGTTCTCATGGTGTTCTGCAGACACAGCCAAGTTGAATATATGAAAGGGAACTTATGCTTATCATATTGTCTCATCAACTGCCAACAGAACTTTAGCATCCAAATACCCCAGCATTGCACCAACATAACTCAGGAATTCCAGCATATACACCACGGACTGAGTGTTATATTTCAAGCCTGTCTATAACAATGTTACTAACAAACCATACAGCTCAAGTGTCACCCACAGGATTCTACATTGCTTGACTTATACAAATTGGTATTTCTGCCACTGGTCTATATTTTGTGTTCACCTTATATACGTCAACTCTCATACATAATTACATTGTTTGAATGAGTTATACACAAGTGAGCTCATTCTCATTAATGTTCTCACTACACTATTTCACTAGAAACATTGGTTATCTACTGTTACTGACTATAATAAAGTTATATCTTTTGTTCAGGTATATCTGGTTCATTTCAATGTACATTGGCTTCAACTAACCTCCATTGGGTCCATCCATGCAGCTCATTACTGATAGAACTGTTAATATTCACCATTGGATATTAGGGATCCAGCTATTTCTATGAACCTGATACATACTAAGTCACAACACTATACTGCCATATTCAATATATATATGAACAGTTGAAGTCATCTCTCCAGAAACATTTAATGTCACACTTCCAATTGCATCCTCTTGAATGTTGTGTAACTTCATCAACTATTTTTCCCAGTATTCTATTGCACTTGATCTTGTATTCAATGCTTATATACTGTTTCCCTTATTTCCCAACATTCTATCTCCATTTCAGCAGACGATGTCAATATCCAGCCAGGTGAGAAATCACTATTCTCTGAAGAATCAAGAACTACAACTTGAGGGAGCACTGACACTCACCGATTCGAAAACAGCCAACCTTTCTTGCGCATCAAATATTTGACATCCAGCTCTCTGTCTTTATGCATTGTATTGCTGATTACTAGTTTTGTTGATTTTATAGGTGAAGCAAGTACATTATATATATCGGAAGCTTGATGACAGCAAATTGTAGGATATTGGAGAGTTAACCATGTTATCTAACATTGAAGAAGATGGTTTGAATCCCCAGCAGGTGGTTCAATGTATAGGCCAGATGTGCCAGGGGAAGACATTATAAACTACAAGTATTTCACTGCAAGTGGAATGGAGCCACGCTGATACTGTCATTGCACAGCCACCACTTCCAGATTCCCAAAATCCTGTGGTGGCAGTATTACCACTACTGCTCAGATGCCAACAGTCAACCCTCCTCATCAAGTTATAGCAATCTAATCACACTCCACCCGGCCAGACACACCCACTCCACAAGTCCAGTAGAGACCGGCAGATTTAACAACCAAAGGCGTGTCAAAATCAGACCAATCCTGAACAGCAAGAGCCAGCGATTTTGTTACCCAGGAGATTTACATTTGCAATCGTATTCAGGAGACATCAAAGGCTAATTTTACTGAAGGAGAACCATCGGATCATTGGAGAAGCTCAATAAGCTATCATTGAGGCCCAGAACTATCAGAGGACATTAGCAGAATCTCTGGTCGGTACAAATTCTGCGTGTGAATTGTCTGGTGGTCAGTCACACAATATAGATCCGGAACCACCAGAAGCTGTAATTCTTATATTCCATTGGATGCTCCTGTATCAGACTTATTGTAACACCGGGAGATCCACCCTAAGTCCAAATCAATACAAGCCCTTAATGACTTCCGGACTAATAAAGAGAAGAATGATAAATTTTCACTCAAGAGGTATATAAAGATTACTGCCCAAGGAGATGGGATAACTGTTCCGTACACTGCTCCGGATCGATAGTATCGACTATGGAGTATCGTCATATGCTATCAGCATACTGATATACACGACTCAGGAGTATCCAACTCAAAAGATCCTCTGAACTGGCACACTACCATGCCAGTCCTCAGACTGCCTTTAGACTCAAGAGCATTGTCCCAGAAACTGGCATGTATACTTCAGGACTGACTGTGCTCAAGTGCAACAACTCCATGTATCAACTTGTCTGATAAGGAACAGCAAAGAAGTTTGGCCTCAGCAGAATGAGTAGTGCCGACTCAAGAGTATCCTAGTGGAAGTATCCTGTGGACTACCACACTATCAGGTTTGCCTCAGACTTCCTTTGGACTATAAAGTATTGTCTTGCTCTCTTTCCAATCAACAACTTGCTTTGACAAAGCTACTAAGAATAACCAAGTATAAAGAGTGGTAGGTATATCTGTGATGAAGCACTAAAGAATAAACATACAGCTCTGGACTTCAAGGGAGAAGTACCCTTGTCGACTTTAGTACAGAACTAATAGATAATACATAGAAATAAAGTTAAAGCTGAACCTCCAGGTCAACAAGGTTAATAGGTATCTGTATATCAATATAAAGGCAGATTGTATATTTGATTGTAAAGGATCGATGTCCGTTCTCCATGTCAGTATCGCTGATATATATTAGATGATCCACACCCTTAACAATCCTAAGACTGTCGAAGCCTGTTTCGGTGTTTATATACGTAATTCCCTTATCATCCTTGAATTCTACGATTGGTGGTCGACTTCTAACTCCCATGAGTAGTAACTATGTCATAAACATAATGAGCTCCTATTGCGACACAATTGCTATTGGCAATACCTTGTATGAATATAAGCTTATGTAAGCCAATTATCAACAAATAGGTTCGTGTCACCAAGAACCAGTGAGAGTGCTCTCTCTTACACCCACCAGCTATGTAACGGCTCAACAATCGTGGCAAACAACCGATCCTCTAATTTGACTATTCTTTATTGGAGCCCAATATACAGTAATCTTCAACTGAACCGTTTTGCCATATATTGAACGGAGAGTATTCCACCCCACTCAGGACATCCGACTCCAAAGGCCCATTGGCCCAGTCCAAGAATGTGTGGTCTAAGTAAGGGTTGATTGATATAAGTCCATTCGGTTAACACGACTCTGAGATATCAATTAATGGTTACTAACTTATCTCTTATCTGACTCTGCTAATCTCAAGATGCTGTAGTGGTTTGATATTGACGACACCTCATCTTATAAGGAATGAACAACTGGAGCATGAGAGAATAGTTATTTCTTCAGCGACTAGGATTAAGGTTTCCTGCTGATAAGGAGTGACAAGTGCCAATCAAGGCCCTATGACTATCACCGATCCCAGGATAATACATATCTTACATGTCCCTGGCCTGATCGTTGTCATTGATCTATTGATAGGATGGTCGGGTAATGCAGAGGTGACTAATCGGAGAACTAATCTGGAAGGTACATCCACTACGGAAACACAAGTGATGATTCGTGATTTTCGATTGAGAGTCCACACTAGAATTATCGAGTCATCAAGTGTGATCCCAGAAATTTACCTGTGACAGCAAAGGCATAACACCTGTAATGTTGACCATGCTCCAAAATATCCAGAGTTAAAACTCAGAATGAGTATGATTCAACAACAGCTGGTGAATAAAGCTTCTGGAATCTTTGAAGTCATATTCCAGTTGGATTTGGACTCTGAGACTGAACCTCAAATCCAGGTTGAGGAGAACCTGGTTAATGGTGTATCTGTTACAAGGGATTTGAACAATATGTAATCATAGTTCCACCCAATTAACAATTCTATATATTATTTGCCATGGGATCTATTCACTGCCAATAGCTTTTGATGCCAGCCTACTGCATACCAGTTCTTATAACCTTTATCTCAGCAGACTCTAGCACTGGCAGCTGTAGCAGTTCACTTTGCGCTGACTAAATCCGGAGCTGGCCTGGATATACAGTCGGATTTTCTCAATTTGGATATTGAAGTATATTGTGCTGACCCCCCATATTAAATTTTTCTGTGGAAGCTTCTACCCCCATCTATTACACACTACTGGGCCACTTCATGCCCTCCCTCTCATCATTGCAACTTGACTCTGATTGGCACTGCTGAATCTCCATCAGTACTTCGAGGCATAGCGCTGTGGAAATGCATTCGATACTCAATTTGTCCTCCTTTGGCTCTTGTCTGCTGGGATTGTCATACAGCAATCCCCTCTATCTGGAATAGTGCTTCTCTAGCTCATTCTGCACTCTATACGCCCCCATCTTGTAGCTGCTCCACAGCGATAGAGTCAAATTCATCCCAATGAGCACTTCTGAGTCAGGATTGTTATTCAAATATATCATTTTTCATTTCTTAACCTCTCTTCGCAGTACTACTTTACTATAATTGACATTCCTCAATTCCCATGTGAGCTCCACTCCCTGTATTACAACTCATCAGCTTTGTTTCTCACTCCCCACCGGCTGTTTGGCACATCTCGATCAGGTATGGTATTCCTCAATCCCCATCAGCACTCTTCACTGTTGATTGGCACGATATTTTTTGATTCCACTCCTCCAACACCTTCTCTGTACTTCACTTTTCCACCCAAGTACATCCCAACTGGCTCTTCTCTCTTCCTGGTAGTTGCTTCCCTTTTTGTTCCAAACATATCATATTGCTGTTCAAATACCATTTTTGCTTGCAGATAGCAAACATTTCATTAAACAATCATCAGCAAAATGTGAATTGGTCTGGCTGTCACATGCACACCTTCCAGATTCTTCAGTAACCCTCACTGGTAGTTTTAAGTACTTCCAGATTCTTCCAGATCCCCTTGGAGCTTTGGAATGTGCTTGCAGACTCTACGAGAGCTGACTGAGGTAATTCTGAAATCCTCTATAGTAATGGAGGTGAATCCAGGATGCTACTGGATTGACTATTAGGATAGTCAAAGTTTAGAGCTACTAAGACCACTGGGCAGGTCAGTGGAAGACTTCGAGTGTGGCAGACACTGCTGTACAAGTGCTGCAGGAGACTTGGTACAATTGTCTCACGGCAGTGTTTCTTAGAGTTCCACAACCCCAAGGTATTTCGTTTATAATATACATCTTTATTACAGTCACCAGATTCACTACATCACAATATCGCATGTAATACCTAAGTCTTGCTATCTACACCTACAGCAATACTGGTATGACTGAGATGGACTCAACAACAGAGAATATATGTTTGGAGACTCCAGAGTACATAGACATCACTGCAGTATATGAATTGAAAACGCTTTCTTTCTCAGATGTTGCCCTTCTGAACTCTTGCTGAGCATTCATCGATCTACGCTATTGGTGTGGTTGCTCACGCAATCTTGGGCAACTTTCTTTAATCCACATGATTTGTGTAGTTCCTCATACACTCATGGGAAGTGGTCATAGATTCACGCAATTGGTACGATTCATCATGGCCAGGTAACCTTTCATAATCACTCACCCTCATTCTACGCTCTTCGAGCCAGTACTGCTCTTTTCCATGAGTTCTCTTCACATGACATGCAAGGTGCAACAGAAGATTACTGATGGGCTTGATACCTTCTAGCTCTGTCATTTCACCATATCATGATCGAGTCAATGTAGAGATACACACAGAGGCCATAGTTATGCAATGTTGGAGATGCACTTGCTGGCCATCATAGAATGACTTTGGAGATACACTTGGAGGCTGTAATTGAGCTACTTCAGACTTACACTTCGAGGCTGTGATCGCGCAACTTTTGTGATGCACCAGGAGGCCGGGATTGCCCAATCTTTAAGGCTGTATTTGAGCGAGATTAGTGTTACACTTGGAAGATATAACTGTGTGTGTTTCAACATACACTTGGAGGCTAGGCTCAACTGGGTATGGGGATGGACTGTGAGGTGTAATTGTACAAACTTCAATTCTGTATTTATGCACATTTGGAGGTACACTTGGAGGCAGTGAGTGAGCGGGTTTTGAGATGAACTCCAAGTCCGTGACTCAGCCAGTTTCTAGTTGCATCTGGACACTGTGATCAAGTGAGTGTGGAGATGGACTTGGAGGCCATGATAGAGTAAGGTTGTAGAAGTAGTTGGAGGCAGTCAACCTGGAGGCAGTAGATCAGGAAAGTGGTGCGTCAGGAGCTGAGACTCTATGCATTTGTTAACTCGGAATTGTGGGAAGGTAGAGCATTCAGTACAACATCATCTGCCGAGAAATGAGAGAGTTGCAGAGAGTGGAAGATGGTTGATGTTCAGATGACGCAATATGCGGTATATACAGTACTGGGTGTAAATTGTACAATGATAATTTGTGACCATCGTATTGAGAGCTAGAGTGTGATGACTTAACTTTGTGTTCCCAAATGATGGTAGAGTTGGGTACAAGAGAGAGCAAGATGACAGGAGATGGAACAACCAATGAGTGAAACCGGAAAATAAGTTAATCTGGCGTACAGGTCAATATACCATCCCAGATTCGGTTGTTACGATTTCTAATGCACCATGAATTACACTGATAAGAAGTCTTCCCCACCCAATCAGTCATGTTAGACCCCTGATTTCCCATAGCTGCACGTATCCTCCACATTGTTCTCATCTGTATCTGCTATCTCTCTGTTTCTCACCCATAACTCTACCATCATCACAGATCTCAAAGATAAGTCATTGCTCTCCATCTCTCAATTGCATCATCATGTGTTGATACCATCTAGAGAATAGACCGAGTACAGCATACACTGAGTATGGTATACACCGAGTTCAATAAACACTTAGTATAGTTTACACCAAGTACAACATTCACCAAGTTCCGCATACACCAAGTACAGCATACACAACGTACAGTGTATACCATGTACAGCATCCAACCAAGATTGGGTATCTTCTCTTCTTTCTTATGAATACAAGTTGACCCCGAGTGTACCTCAGCTTCTTGTTTACCTTCCTACACAAACAACCCCCATCCACGAGCTCTGCCTGGGAGCTTACACTTACTGTCACCTGGTCACATTCCCTCAGTCGGGGGTTAACTAACTGATGAAATGAGTCTCAGCACCTTAAGCACTGACCTACCACTTCCACTAAGTACTGGTCCAATCCTGATCAATTATGGGCTCCATACATATCAGCACACTCGCTCGATCATGGCCTCCAAGCGCATCTCCAATCTTGCAATATTAAAGCCTCCAAGTGTGTCTGCAACCTTGCATGATTATGGCTGCCAAGTGTATCTCTAACCTTGCTTTATTACAGCCTCCAAGTGCATCTTCAAGCTCACTCGATCATGGACTACAGGTGTCTCTCCAGACTTACCCGATTTCAGCCTGCATGTTAACACGATCATGGCCAGCATGTGTATATCCAAATTCCCTCAATTATTGGCTCAAAGTTTGCACAATCATGGCTTGGAAGTGCATAACTCCAAACTCACTCAATAATAACCTCCATGTGTATCTCTAACTTCGCTTGATTCTAACCTCTAAGTTCGCACCAACACGGCCTCCAAGCACAACACTATACTATTTTAATCATTGCCTGGAAGTGTATCACTGAGTTCATTCGATATTCATCATCCACTGCACCTCGAATTACTCCCAGGCAGATCCTGTAGCCAGGCCAGACATATCATATGCAGATGGGTAGCTATATAGGTAAATAAATGAGAATATACACTGAATATATGAGTTCTCAAAATTGTTGAATGCTAAGTACTAGCTATGATTTCCAGAAGCACTAGAAGCATTCCCAAAAAGATGTTGTGTCTCTGAAACACCTCTGCAGTGATTGGAGATGCTCCCAGGCTTGTCATTGATGCTCCCAAGCTTTTTGGCAGTGCTGCCAGGTGGTTCCGGGTGCACCCAAAGTGCTCTCTAGTGATCTGAGGTGTTCATGAACTTATCACAATCACTCGTATGGTACTCTTGTACCAGTCATCAGATATGGCAGTTACTTTGAAGGCCAGCCAGAATGCCCTCCTAGGGTCTGACACTCTCCTGAAATTGATGTATCTTAGATTACACTCCACATCTTCTCACACTCATCTGGAGGCTACCAGTGATTAAAATACATCTTGCTAATGTTTGTTAGAGATCCCAAATTGAGTCCAATAACGATTGAATCCAATTTCACCAGCTCACCAGGTATAAATTATTACCAAACACACAGAGGGTGCTGTTGATGAGTTGTATGTTTCTGCTATCGCCAGCCTTGATGGAATGAGAGATGTGATGAATGATATACACAACATCATCGAATAATATTACTTGATTAAATAGTGGAGATATTGTTTTAGTATACCTACCTTTAATTTGCAATCTATTCAGTTGATTATTAATTCCTTAAAGTGATGATGCCAACAATAGATTGTTAAAGAGGATATTGTTAGCTAGTATATGTATTACTTAGAACTTATAGTGAACAATAATCAATCCAACATACTCACTGTTCAGGGTAATACATATGTTGACTGCATCCGGTTAGTCTCAGATACTGCCTACAGTTGTCTGAGTAAATATCCATAAGAACTCTGGCATCTCTCAGGGTTTGTTTTGGAATCCTCCAATATTTGGGTGACACTGTAAGATGCTCCTGATGCTCTCTCTGGCGATTAAACTTATTCCCATTCATCACATAAGCACTGCTTGATTTCTACTGTACAGCACAACAGATGTTCATGTATCTCTGAAGGCTGGTTGGAATGCCCAAACAGTCAGATTGTGTTCTGGACTTGATCCTTCGCAGTCTACACAACACATTCTTTGAAACACTCCTTGAGGCTCCAAGTTACCACCGTATAACATGCTGAAGTATCAAGATTATTCCACCAGTATGACGGTGAGAACATAGACATGTCAATTTTTGAATGCATTATCTGCATTGTCAAGTTGTGTGTGATATGTATTCAGCCAGGTAATATATATATAAGATAATTCATCCAGTATGGGTTAGCACGAATTGTTAGCAACAGAACCGGGTAACCTGCCAGCTGTCTGAGTTCAGATTGCAAAAATGTTTTGGTTCAGATTCAGGAACATCCAAAAACCCAGCCCACTGCATGTAGGAGTGCTAAACCGATACTCGTGCCCATCAACATACAGGTTTGCAGTGTTCGGGAAGTCCCAGCCGTTTCCACTCTCCTGTACTGGTTTTTGTGTTGTTCTATTTATGATTGCATTCAGAGATTCTACATTTTATTGTAAAATATTGACTGTGGTATGTGAGTGTCTGTTTTGGATGTATTGGCTGCCATTAAAATGAAAAAAAGAGAGACATACTCCTGGCCTCATCTTGAGAATGAGAGTCAATAGATCCTCAGCAAGATTTGGTCTTACATCTTAGATAATCTGAGTACTGACTAGATGTAGCCATTTATAAATGACATATAGGCTGCATATATAAGCTAAATCGAAAGCGACACACTCCCTGCCCTAGTCAGAAAATTAATGTCAACAGAGCGTCAACTGTTGTTGGGCATGCATCATGATATCTGACATCAACAAGATGTAAATCAATCCAGAAGCTACATGCAAACCATTCGGTCACTACGATAGCCCTCACCAGTACTGCTAAACATATCCCGAACCTCCAAGGCCACCGTGGAACTTTGCAATGTGCTCTCAGACGCTTCCAGAGCATTCTTAGAAGTTCCAGACATCACCTGCAGTGATTGAGGTGCATTCACAATACTCGACTTAGGATACTCCATATTTGGAGTCGCTGACACCTCTGTGCAGATCTGCAGGAGGCATCGAGAGCTGCTGACATCTCTGTGAACACTCTACAGCAGACTAGGTGCCGGGATGACTCATTCTCAAGAATCATTACCAACATGTAATTCGGGCCAGAAGTCATACACAAACCTCGCTGACACTCCGACAGCCCTCACCATTGCTTCCAAGTACTTCCAAATGCTCCCAGCCCCCCCCTCCAGCTTTCCAAAGTGTTCTCAAATTCTGCAAGATCAGTCTCACATGCTCCAGCAAGCACCCGCAGTAAGGGAGGTACATTCAGAATGCTACGAGATTTGACTATTAGGCTAGTCATATTTTGGAGCTGCTGAGACCACTGGGCAGGTCTGTGGGAGACTGGAAGAGAAACTGAGGTCTCTGCACCACCTCTGCGGAAGACTTGGTGCCATATTCTCATACCAGTGGTTCTTAGGGTTCCATGCAAGCATTTATCAATCCAATTGGTCTATGTTACAGCCATAAGATTCACGATATCTTAATATGGCATGTATTTTCTACCTCCCTCTATATATATACATTCAGAGATACATGAATAACTGAGATGAACTTAGTGACAGGCAGTATATATTTGGGAGACCCCAGGGTAAATATACATCATCTCATTATACAAAATACATACTCTATCATTCCCAGCATTTGGTCTCATGCACTCTTTTTGAACTGTTGTGGATCCAAACAATTGGTGTGGATCCTCACGCATTCCTGCCAAGTGTTCATAGATCGACGCAATTTGGGTGGTACATCCTGGCCGGGTAATCTTTCAGATCCTCTCACCCTCATCTTACGCTCTTCAAGCTGGGACGCTCTTTCTCCCGAATTCACTTTCGATGTCATCTGAGGTGCAAAGGAGTGTTGATGATGGAATGTTTGCCTGCGATCTCTGCTGTGTCACCATACCATGATCAGGCACAATTAAAGACGTACACAGAGGGGGTGACCGAGCCACATTTGTGGCCATAATCGTGCGAGTTTAGAGATAAACTTGGAGGCTGCGATTGAGCGAGATTCGATATTCACTTGGAGGCTGGGATTGAGCCAGTTCTGATATACACTTGCATGCGGTGATCGAGCAAGTGTGGACAAGCACTTGGAGGTAGTGAGCTTGCAAACTTGGTGGCCATAATTGTGCAAGCATAGATATACACTTTGAGGCTTGGACCGCACAAGTACGGACATGCACTTGGAGGGGATAATCTTGCAAGGTTGGAGCAGTACTTGGAGGCGGTCAATCTGAATGCGGTTGTTCAAAAGGGAAGCAAGATGGGACCTGGGACTGTATTCATTGGTCAACTCGTGATTGTGGGAATGTACAGAACTGAGAACAACATGGTGTGCCGAGGGAGGAGAGATTGCCTGGGATTGGGAGAAAGTCAATCTTGAGATAATGTAGTACTCAGTATATGCTGTACTCGGTGTACCCTGTACTCTGAGTGTACTGTACTTGGTGTTAACTGATGATCACGGAATGGAGAGATAGAAAGCAATGACTTGACTGCGTATTCTAAGGTAATGGTAGAGTTCAGGATGAGAAGGAGTGAGACATGAGGAGTTGGGACAAACCATCATGAGAAAGTGGGACTTCAGACGATTTCGTGTGCAAGTATGTTCACCATCCCTGATACAGCAGGTATGAGTCCTGATCTGGTGTACAATACCACTGATACCCGGCCATCCCAACCCAATCAGGCAAGCCGTACCTCGGATTTCTCATATCTGCTAGTATCCTGCACATCGTTCTCACCTGCTTTACCAATCTCTCGCTTTCTCTTCCACAACTCTACTATCATCACCGAATATAAATTTGATTCACCCAATTCCATTTCTCGATGTCAGAATCATGAGTTGACACCGAGTACACCGTACACTGAGTACAGCTTACACCGAGTGTAGCATCCACCAATGATTGTTTATTTTCCCTTCATTCTCATTAATACGAGTTAACCCCTGAATTGGGGTTCAGCTTGTGGTGTCGCTTCCAATGTGATCGACTGCCATCAGCCAGCTTTCCATGAGAGCTCAAAGGTTATGTCACATTGTCACATAGCCATGGTCGCAAGTTAATTAACTGCTGAATAGAGTCACAGCAACCGGTGCGCAGTGCATCGACTGTGTCCAAGCACTCGTCCACAGTTGCTAGTGTTGAAATGTACTGATTGCTGGAAGCTTGTATTTCTAAGTACCGGTACATTCGTGCTCTTATATATACGGTATTCTGAGCATGTCTTGTACGCATGCCTGCGCACTCAGCTGGCATCTCCAGCTGAGTCTAGCATCTCCAGCTGCGCCTGGAATGACCATCATCTTGGAGAGATTATGCATCAGCCCAACCGAAGCCATATGTCAGGGAGATGAACCATATATGCAATGCGCCCCCCTCTTGCTATGCTCCATGGAGCAAGAAAAACAAACAAATGAAAGAGCAAGCAAACAAACAAAGGAGCAAAGGAACTGTAATTTCCATAGTAGCCTCCTAAAAACCCTGCGTGGCAAGTGAGCAGGGAAATAGTACTACTGTAGCCTGTAGATGGCTATCCATATAAACAGAAAATCTGTATCAAAAAAGATGAGTAAGACAACCTTGAATCCAACCTTAAATCAACCTCTGTGTTACCATAAACCTATTACTTTCGCGAACTTCAGATACTTATCTTTTGTAAGTGGTTTCGTGAGTATATCTGCCACATTGTTGTCTGGGTGTACGTAGGAGTAGTTGACTATTTGTCGTCTATGCAGATCTCGACTCTTGTGATATCGAACATCGATGTGTTTAGTTCGAGCCTTGATGATTCCCGTGGTGATAAGGGTGAGAGCACCCTGATTGTCGCAGTTGATTGGCAGCGGTGGTAAGTCTTTGCCGTGAATGTCTTTGTGTAGTTGAAGTAACCATTTGGCTTCTCTAGAGGCCGCTGAACAGGCAATGAACTCGGCATCGAGAGTTGACATGCAGATGAGACCTTGCTTTTGAGACTGCCACGAAATAGCTCCATTGCTGGCTAAAAACACATGGTATCGCTGTAATTTGTGGCCCACGCTGTCATTGGCCCAATCGGAATCCGAGTACCTTACAGGACTATTGCCGATGTCTATGCAGCTATTGGTGCCGATGAAGTGTAGTTGAAACTCGGCTGTAGATTTGAGATACTGAAGAACTCTCTTCGCAGTGGTCATATGGGTGGTGAATGGCTGCTAGTTGTAACGAGAAAGAGCAGCAACGGCATACGAGATATCTGGCCGAGTTGCAAGTGCTATGTACATTAGTGATCCCACGACTGCTTGATACTCTGTGATATCTTCCAATTCCTTCTCCCCCCGATCATCGGCCAAGTCCAATTTTATATTGGCATCCATGGGTGTCGAGACACCGTCAGTATGCTCCATGCCAAAGCATTTGAGGATTGTGGTGATATCAGCTTTCTGTCTGAAACTGACTTTGGTACCATCGCAGTGAATCTCAATGCCGAGGAATTGCCATGCCGGATCGAGGTTCATTATCTTGCATTCGTCAGAGAGTTTCACTTTGACTTCGATCGCAGCTTTTGCGTCAGCCTTCTGGTATGACATGGAGATATCGTTGACATACAGATGTATCAGAGTGCTGTCACTGCGAAGATAGAGATTAGGATCGGCAACAGATTAAGTGAACCCAAGAGAGAGTAGAAAGGTGCTGATGTCGTCGTGCCATAACTGTGAAGCTTGTTTAAAACCATAGAGAGCTTTTCTAAGGCTGACGATGATTTTGGGGGTGTTGAGACCTTCTGGCCATCCTGCTGGTAGAGTCATATAGATATCGTCGTCGTCGATTTCGGGATTTAGGAAGGCCATAACTAAATCCAAGTGGTCTATATTCTATCCATATCTCGCAATACGAGAGATGAGATACTGAAACGTAGTTAAATTCCTGACAGGGGCATAGGTCTCACCAATATCCGTCTGCTCACAGCCTTTTATGACTAGCCGTGCTCTGTACCGTGTGGACCAGTCAGGATTGTGTTCAGTCTTATAAACCCACTTAGAGCCAATTGGCTTAACTCGCAGTTGCTGTGCTTCCGAGGAGTTGAGAGCGGAGAAGGTGTTATTGATCAGGATCGATGTGCTTTCTTCCTCCAAGGCTTGTTTCCAGTGATATTGTTGAGGGCTTTCCATAGCTGCCACGTAGGTGTATGAAATCTTCTGCGGATGCCGTTTATGCTTCTGCAGAGGCTTTACCTTGACTTCTTGTGACACGACTCCCTAATGTTGGAGCTGGAGCAGCTGGTGGGACTTGGCTTGATTTCTTGGTTTCAGCTGCCAAGCACCGGGCAGTCTGATCCTCTCTGCGGAAGCGCCAGCTGTGGGCGATGTTTTCTACATTTGCTGCCGAATGCTGGGCAGTCTGATCCTCTCGGCAGCGGTGCCGGCTCTGGGCGTTTCCTGCATTTGCTGCTGAATGCTGGGTAGTCTGATCCTTTTGGCGGAGGCGCCGGCTGTGGGCGTTTTCTGCTTCCTCGTCACGAGCTTCATGCATGTGAGAATTGGATATCTTACCTATCTGCGTAGGTTGACTATCTCGTAGAGGCTCATCTCCAGTATCTGTTTCTTCGACATACTCCTCATCTTCTGGTAATCGAAATATGTCGATCTCATTGCTTCCATGCTAACATGACATGTGTGCATTTCTTTCTTCGTCGAAGACGACTCCTGATTGGGTGTTCACCTGCTGGAATTCAGGATCCCATATCCTCCACAATCTCTTTGAGTGGTGTGTGTAGCCTACCATCATTCTGGGATTAGACATTGGGCCGAGCTTTCCCTGGCGGCATTGAACTTTGGGAATGAGTCTACTGGCATAGCATCCGAATCGATGTACATTGTGGAGAGAGGCTTGATACGACATTTCGTTGCCATCAGCATTGTGCGTCTGTTTGCCAAATCCATGTAGCATCTCATTCGGCTTTTTGTATGGTGCTTTATAGCCATCGCGGTCATTTCTTTGCAGATCTTTATTCTGCATTGTTGATGGAGATAGACTGCGGTTTCAAATGCTTCTCCCCAGAACTGAATGGGATCCAGAGTGTCAATTATCATTGCCCAGGCCTTTTCAGTGATTGTACAGATCATTCGTTTGGTGACACCGTTTATATGGTGGGCGTATGGAGGGCATGGCTTGTATATAGTACTGCAGGCCACGAGGACATACCGGAAGGTCTTGTTGTCGCATTCTCCCTGTCCATTGTCGCAATTGAATCGCGTGATCTCGTATCCCATTGAGTTTACTCGGGCCTGAAATGACTGGTTGGCAGATCTGCAGGTCTTGGGTTTCTTAATTGGGAGCAGCCATACGGATGTGTACTTCGTGTAGTCGTCGATGAATAGTATATAGTATCGATTGTCTCTGGTGGTCAGTGTACAGAAGGGACCGCACATATTCGAGTGTACAGGTTCAAAGGGCTTCATAGTGCGCTTGACTGGCACTTTGATGAACTCTTCTTTCTGCTTGGCCTGGATACAGACTGTGCACAAAGAGTCATCGTTTTTATATCCCTTGACTAGAGACATTATGGCAGTAGGATTCATATCAGCTAGTCGTTGGTGCCAAATTCTTGACTCTGACTTTGTGAGAGACTTTTGAGTGGACTTAGTTTTGACTGCAATTGGTGCTCTTGATGATTCGATTGTAGGCTCGATTGTAGGTGAGCAGTCTCTCTGTCTCCTTTTTCCGTACTCGGTAGTCGATGATAGGAGTGCGATTGCGGAGACTATGATATATATGCCATTAATTAGTTTTCCGGTGAGAGTGCAGGAAGATGGCGAAGTTATGGAGCATTTTCCATCCTGAAATATAGTCGTATGCCCGCCCAAATGTAACTGGTTGATCGATAGAAGGGAAAGTCAAAAAGTAGGAGTATGGCTGGCTTCGACTTGATAGCCTTGTATAACATTGATACAACCGTAATGCGTGGCAGTGACTGAATTGTGGTCTCCGAGTTCGATTACTATAGGAAGTGAGAGCTTTTTGAACATTGAGACACTGGTGCGGTCATTCCACATATGGTGTGACGATCCGGAATCAATGACCAACTTCGGAGCCACGGTGGTGGTGGCGGTGAGAGCAGAGCCAGATATTCAGAAGGGATCATAGTCTCCAGTTGTAGCGAGGGCTGCTGTAGCAGTGCCTTTCTTCACTTTCCACCACTCCTTTACATGTTTGTAGAAGACGCAATCTACTTTGATATGGCCTGGGAGCCCGCACTGGAAGCAAATATGCTCGTCATTTCTGCATTTGTTTTCTCCCTCCTGAGCGCATTTCCGCTTCCTGCAAGCATCTGTAGTATGGCTGTCAATTTTACTATAGGTGCACTTACTTTTGTGGCTGACTCCGGTTCCACTGCTTCCACCATGTCCACCGTGTCCACCACGTCCTCCGCATACACCACGTCCACCACGCCCACGGCCTCGGCCTCGGCCACAGTAGACGCCACGTTGAGTGAAAAGGGTGGCCCCTGTGGATGCATCTCCAAGTTCTTTGGTAAGGCTGGTTGTAGTTTCCTCTTCAAGGAGGTCATACATGGCTTCTTCATACGTAAATAAGGGCCATTTATGCTATAGGACCATTAATATCATCGCATACTGATATGGCAGTGATGTGAATATTTCAGTGCGGAAATCTTGATCGGTGACTGCATCGTCGGTTTGGACCAGTTGTATGCGGTAGTTACTGAGCTTGGTGAAGTATGTTTTTGTTGGTTCCTCCTCTGTGGGTCGGCAAGCACAGAACTGGCGAAGGATGTCCTGTCTGCTCATATAATATCCGGTGGTTTCCAGGCTCGATTCTACTGTATTCCACATTTCGTGAGGATTTCGTAAATCTTTGACGATGCACCGTACTTCGGGGGAACAGGAAAGTCTGATCACAGATGTAGGCTTAGCTTCCTGAGCCTTCTAATCATCATAGTTGTTATTGTGGTCGAAATCAAGTGGCTGCAGTTCAGGATCCTCTCCGGTGATGATTGCATATGCTCTCATGGCTGGCAGGATGAGTATCATGTCGTCTTTCCATTTGTCATAGTTGGTATGAGTGAGCTTGGGGATGTCGCCCCACCTGGTCTTGTTGAAGGCGGCTTTGGAGGAAGTCATCATGAGATCATGGAGATGGCTCGTGATGGTGTTGAGTTTTAGTGCTGTTTATGCGGCTGTTGCTATGGTGACAAGGTTTAGGGTTCTTGAGGCTCTTGTTGGAGATCGTGAAAGAGATCGTAGGAAAGATCATGGGATTTTTACATTGTAGCTATAACCGGGCTCGTAACCTGTTCAAATGTACTGATTGGAAGCAGCTTGTATTTTTAAGTACAGGTACATTCATGCTCCGATATATACAGTATTCGGAGCATGTTTTCTATGCATTCATGCGCACTCAGCTGGCACCTCCAGCTGAGTCTGGCATATCCAGCTGAGTTTGGCATCTCCAGCTGAGCCTGCAATGACCATCATCTTAGAGAGATTATGCATCTGCCGAACTGAAGCGATATGTCATGGAGAAAAACCATATATGCAACAGCTCCAATATGGCCTCCAAGTGTGCACAATCATGGCCTCAAAGTGTATCTCCAAACTCCCTTGAACATGGTCTCCATGTGCATCTCCAAACTTGCTCCATCATGGCATCCCAGTGTATCTCCCATGTCACTCAATTATGGCCTCCAACTGTATCTCCAAAGTCACTCGATCATGGCCTCCAAGTGCATCCGAAAACTCACTCAACTGTGGCGTCAAAGTGTATCTCCAAACATTTTTGATGATGGCCTCCATGCATGTGTTGATACTTGTTCCATTACAGCACTCATGTTCGGATGATCATGGCCTCACAGTGTATCTAGTAACCCGCTCAATCACAATCTCAGAGTGCATCTCCAAGTTTACTCAACGACGACCTCCAAGTGTATCTACAAATACACTCTAATGCCACCTCGAAGTGCATCTCCAAGCTGGCTCAATCACACCCTCGTAGTGTATCTCTGAGTTCACTTGATCATCACTCTCAGGCACGTCTCAAATTTCTCTCATGCACTGCCTGCATCCAAACCAGTTATACTGTGTGTAGATTGGTTGCTATAAAGATTCATGGATCCATAGAGGAGAATACAAATTGAATTCATCAGTTCTAAAAATCGTTGAATGATAAGTAGTAGCTATGATTTCCAGGCCCACCAGAAGCATTCCTAAAGATGATGGCTTTTGCAGACTGCTCAACTGTACTTTGAGATGCTTCCAGACTTGTCGCAGACACTCCCAAGGACTTGCAGGCTTGTCGTCGGTGCTCTCAGGCTTCTCACAGGCGCTTCCAGGTGCTCGCAGTTGCACCATAAGTTCTCTCTGGTGCTTCATTGTATTTCCAAACCTATTACAATCATTCCCATGGTACTGCTGTAACAGCCCTCAGAGATCCAAGATACTCTGAAGGCCAGCAGCAATGCTCTCCTAGGTTCTGATACTTTCCTGAAATTGACATATCTAAGTTTACACTGCACTTGCTCTCAGACACTCCTGGAGGCTTCCAGTAACTAAATGCGTATTGCTGATGGAGTCGCAACTGGTGACAGACATTTATAGATGAGACTGAGGCTACCTTCATCGGCCACAGAGTAATCAACATGCTCCCTGCCCAATTCTGACAATGAGCATCAACAGAGTGTCAACTATTTTTGGGCTTGTAAGTTAGGTAATGCAGTAGAGGCTTGGTCTCTGTAATGGATAATGACAGTATCATCCGCCAAAATAGACAGAAAGCTAGAGTCAACATCACTACTCCCTCCATCAAATGAACGTCAATGGAGAGTCAATGATTTTTTGTCTTGTATATTAGATAAGTTATAAGTTATTTGGTTAGTGTAAAACATAGTCCAAGAACAGGACCCCAGTATAGGCCAAAGAGAACCTGACATGTTCCCAGCCCAGTGTTGAACATGATCGTCAAGGGAGAGTCAATGATGCTTGGCCTTGAAACATGGTTATTCAAATCACAATGCGGTAGATTTTATTGATATACGATGTTGTGATCCATACTTTAGGCTACAATAGTCATAAATACAGAATTGGAGATTTGAAAATAAATGAAGTTGTAACTGTCCCGGAGGCTATCGTCAGAAAATCTCTTGGTTGTCTGCCTATAACGGCTGCAAACTCGTTGTTTATTGATGTCTGTGATTACACACCACTTATAGTACTTAAGATGTAAAACCAAATATCGTTAAAGCTTTGTTGACTCTTATTGACATGATGGGGCAGGGAGCTTTTCGCTTTGGTAGTTGCCTATTAAGGCACTGGCCAATACTTTGATCATGTATAACACCGACTAAGTTAATATTTCATTACCTCTAATACAAGACCTAAAATGGTGGACCCTGTATTGACTCTCATTTTGCCACATGCCTATCCGCATCATAGAACCATTCAATTTGGTATAATATGCCAGTAAATGTATTTGGGCAGCCATTCTATGATCTTCAAGTTCTTTCTTCTTGATCACTACATTGTTCTTTCAAAGTACATATTGTTATATCCTTTAACATATACCTTAAAGTGTCAGCTAATTGTAGATAATACAACACTCAAAAATACCATTTCTTTCAATTAATTCTGATCACTACATGTGGTGTCCGACAGTATGCTACTATCGTCTGCATGATGGATGTCAGCTACATTACCACACCGTAGAGATTGTACTGACTAGTGAATGTTCCTTGATCAGTTAGCAAATCAGGAATGGAATCTTTATCAAGATTGTGATCGTTGCCAAATACATCAAGATTGAAGAATTGAGAGTTAAGAAGTGGATTATGAATATGCACATATCCTGGTCACACATCTTGCATGTGGGAACTTGGACCTCCAACTCCGGCACCGGGTGTAGTGTTAGCAACAGTTCCGGGATATCCAGCTGTGGTACAAGTTGGAACTGGAACTGTGGCACCAGCTCAGTTCTGGATCCGCCAAGCAAGAGATCTGCCCAACGACAAGCAGTTCCAAACCGGAACCGCACCTAAAACTCTGCTTTTATGGCCAGATTGTACATACCACAGAGACTCATTTTCGCGAACTCAGTACTTTGGCTCCAATTAAGTATGTGAGTTCTGATTGTATCACAATATGATATATATGTAAAGGATCCAGTTTTGCATGCTACTGCACCTCGGGGTCTCCAATTTGTCATCCGAATAATATTAGTAGAGTCTGTGGGAAATAATGCAGAAAATTGTGAGTTTTTTGCTGTGACTCAACGAGTATTGATCAGATTACAAATTGGAGCGCACGAGGTGAAGGAGTATGTAAAACTGCATCATTAACATATATAGTACATTGTGATACAATTAGAACTCAAATACTTAATTGGAACCAAAGTGCAAACTTTGCGCAATTGGGGAACCGGCCAAAAAACCGTGGGTTCAGTATAGTTTGGATTTTTGATGTGGTAAAACCTATTTTTACAGTTCCAGTTCAGTTCCAACCTGGAACCGGAACCAAACCACTGATTTGTAACTGTTGCTAACACTAAGCAGGTGGACCAGGTGGTGTTCTGGGCGGAGGCAGCGCTGCCTCTGGTGGAGGTGCACCTGACCATTGACACCTCCAGTGTGACTGCAGATTCATTGCTAGGACATTTTGGCACAAATGGCAGCCATCCTGTTGATTTTCACAGATCTTTGCCAGGTGTCTTTATATCACTGTAATTACCAGTCACTGCACATGGACAGTCAATGCCCTCTGTCATCCCTCGTTGGGCTTTGGCACTTGATTTGTTCATTAGGTATTGGATTTCCTCTATTGCGGCACATGAAACCCCTCCTTTGGCCGTTTTGACCATATTTAAGACAAGGCGCATGTCAGACTGTTCTATCAGTATCTCGCCTACTTGGCTTGGTATAGTCACTGACAAATTGAAAACCTACAAGCAATTAGTTGCTGTTTCTGAAAATGAGATTTGCATATAACCTCTACCATATACAATGTGGCAGCTTCCACTGAGGGGTTTAAAGCCTGTGATGTACACGTGTGGGGACACAAATCTTGAAATCAGTCTGCAATGATCGCAGAACAAGCATTATCTTGATGTTCCATTTTACAGACTGTGGGGACAAATGCCTTGGTTAACCATGGAGGGTTCCCATTTCAGGCAGCAATACATTCGTCATGTTGCTCTGTACGTACACCAGCTATACATTTCATTGTTTGTTAATGGCGGTCCACCTTGAACTGGATTTTCTCACATACAATTGCATTGTGCTTCTTTTTCTGGCTACTTCTGGTTTCACACAAAATTTTTATTAATGTGTTCAAGGTCATATGTACAGTGGCTACACTGGCATCATCATGGTGGACGAACTGGTATCTGTGTTGCTGCTGCGTCTCAGCTGGTGGCGCATTGGATGAAGTGCCTATCAGTCAGCTCAATTCCAATCCGCTCTCACATTGCAGAGGTGCTGGTGGAGCTATAATTTCCGTACATGGAAAAGGTGAGAATGATGATTACAGAAACATGTGGGAAGTCCTGAGGAATATATAGTTAGCTTACAGTTAAAATGAAATCAATGAGAGTGAACTTGTAAATTCTACTCAAGACATAATCTTCTGAGTGTAGCTGCAGAATGTGCAGGGATCTAACGGTCTCACGAATTGGAGGAAGTCAGTGCAATTGTGTTGGTTTGCTCACATGGATACATAGTGGTCAACGACACCTAAGATCTCATGTTTGGAAAATATAGGTAGGACATTCTTTGATGGAAAGGATGTCTGGCTACGTTTGTTTGAAGACATCCCTACAATCTTCCATTACACAGCCCATAATTATCAAGTAATGTAGTGTAGTCAGCATTAGTATTCCAAGTGTTGTGACTGTCATAACTCAGATTGTATTTTGTTCGGTTGATTCAATGTTCCAATCTCTAAATTGATGATGCAGCTTGCCTCCATCTGGTTCATAGCTTACAACATCTAACACCTCGCCTGACAACAAAGTCAACACGTTATTCAATGGTCAAGGCTTTGAACAAGTACCCTGTACCACAGCTGCTAGAAAAGTATTCAAAATTGAGAATGTACTCCACATGACGATATCAGCAAGCGAATGAAGGCAACAGTGGCTTTGATACCGGCCAGGTGCGACCCTCAGGAGCATCGCACAGCTTACAATCTAAAATGAAGCTTTCGGTGGAGACAAAATGAATATTAAACAATTTTTAGCAATGAAGAGACGGAGCAATGGATTGTGGATCATGTGTATGGGCAGACAAGTGCGGCAAGAAGCTGAGTTGAAGATGCGGAGATAGAGATTGTAGCACAGCAGGAAGATATGAGCATTGCTGAAAATCCGGGGTCGAAAACTTGTTGGGCTGAAAACCAGTTAGCTCGAAAATCCATTCAAGGAGATGTTGAATGTTATCAGAGACAGTCTGACCAACCTTCCAAGGTCCGACGATATGTAGAATGGGTCAAACAAGAAACACCATAAAACAGACACAGAGCAGGGCAAGCTAAGTGTAAATGACGAACCCGGCTGGGTGATGAACATAATTACTAAAAGGGTAAAGCAGTGCATCGAGAGTTTCCTGTAGAATCAGATGAGGCTGGTCAACGCGATGCAATCAAGATGGAGGGACGCAGCCAACAACTTCTGTAAGAGAGATATGAAGTACAGAATGGCCCCACTGAAGTTGCGGGTAGTCGTTAGGCTTCAAACAGACAGCGTTACAGCTGCAGCTACAGCAACAACATTCGGAGAGCTTATGGAGTCTTTTGATATCATCACCACAAAATCACAAATTCCACAAGCAACTTCTTGACCCAGAAGAAGTCATATGATGTTAGGTTCCGGGAAACCACAGTCGCACAAATGCATATTGTCTCTCCCGCCAGACACATCGCCCAATGAATCACAGATTGAGAACTCAAACCCTATTGAGCACACATGATATTACCCCTGCATTCAACATCCCATGCTGAATACCATATATAATTTGAATGCAGATGAAGCAAAGGTGACTGGTCCGGCATTGCCACTGTAATAGATAGCCAAATAGCTATTTTCGATGACTTTGCTTATTGAAGTGCAATACATTTACCTATTGTGCCACATGTCAGCTTTCTCTGAATTTCAGTGACAGCATTGTGAGCTGTAGAAATCTGTCTCAGCATGCACAATGGTGGTATGGACCATGTGACAGATATAAACTGCAAATATTGTTGATAGATGACCAAGAAACATGATCTCATCTTGCCTGTTTCAGATATGTGAGTAAGTAATAACTAAAATACAGACAACATTTACTGACAACATTAAAGTCAGTGATTTTACACAAGCCATAGATGGGGTAATCAATGTGCGATGCAATGCCAGATAAATGACAACTGTTCAGTTGAATTGGTACATGCATACACCTGCATAACGCTCCCCTGAGATGTGGTGCACATCATGGAGATTTTGAAAATTGCATATGGTAGCTTATGCAAATCGAGGAGAACGAGCTGGATAAGAGAAGGTGAGAATGCTGGGCTATATCTCTCAATGACAACTGGTTGCAGCTGTATACGTTAATTTGTCTCGCAAACCACTGAAATTTTTTGTATCTACATTACTGATTGCTCTGCAACGTGTACAGTAGTGGATCAGAAATTGAAATGCCTAGACGCTGTTGGGTACAAATGGTTATACATTGAAACAATATATTGCCTGTTAATAACTACTGTATGCATTTTGCCTACAATTGTTAAACATGCAATGAATGTTAGAATATCATTAAAGTGATCATCAACAGAGTGTGAATAATTTTTTTTCTTACCCTTTTGCCGATCAAGTGACTGTATAGTCACAACTTCACAATGTGGAAGCATGGGCCTTCTTTAAAGGGGAGAAGGCAAGATATAAGCTTATTGCCATATCCTAGCAATGAGCATCGATGCAGTTTCAGCCATTTTGCGTCTCGCATCTCAGACAATCACACTACTGTGAAATATCTTTCATTCATAATCACAGTGTAAACCACTGAAATGGGCAAAAGTGCTAGTTGCGATATCACTGCCGCTTTATAAAAATGAATATCACCAAAGCTTCACCGATATTTACCCTTTAATCGTGGATAATCAATTGACTATGCAAGGGCATTTACCCACAATCAAACTATCAACGCCTTTGTGGGCAATAATGGTGCTGTTGATATTGCTACTACATCCAAAAAGTGACTGTTAAGGGAACATCAATGATTTTTGGTCTTGAATCTTGGATAAATATCACGTGATGCAATAGTGTTAACCCATAATCAACATATCAGATACCATTATGAGCAAAAATTCAAGTAATGACATCGCTACTACCTCCTGAGAAATAAGTGTCAATGGAGTGTCAATAATTGTTGGTCTTACTTCTTGGATCATCAAAGTCCTATACAATACGATTAACCCAAAATTGTGGAATTAGCCGCATTTTATTCCAAACATTCTAGTGCCAATCTTGTGACCACCTCCTGGAAATGGCACAAACGGAGCTTCAAAAGGTTCTGTAGAGGCTCAGTAACTTATACAGCGACGAGGTGCACTGCAGGTTTCCTAAATCGAGTGATTTATAGTCAGTCGTTGCAATGTGTCATGGCATACAACTTTACAAATATGGGGCAATGTCTCACAGGTCAGACGTTGTTCATGCTTGTTGCACTTGAGTCAATCCCAAGGAAAGGGCTTGCAACATTAATTGAACATAACAATTGACAGTCTTTCAAATCAAAATGCCTAGCTTTTAAATTGCTACTGTGATTTCAGATTCACAATCTTTAACTACATTACTGCTTGAGGTTATAATATCATCCAAAAATGGACATGTCATTATTTGTGATTTGAGCAACCTTATATCACAAATCATCATTAATGCTTGGTAGGCTTCTATGAATTTGGGCTCAAAGAGTCCAATTTCTTGGAATAATTCTACATATGCACCTTGGTGTTTATTCAATTTACACTGCGGAATGAAGGAGACTGGCAGCCCTGGCATCATAGGTATCATGTATCATCAAGGTCTGTGCCTTCTATCAGAACATGGGACCGGTTCAATGGGGTAACACATGTCAGCAATGGCCCACAGTACAAAGTTACACGAATTATCAACATTGGAAGTTACTGTTTTCACTATTTCAATGTTCAATGAAGCAGCTCTGGCCAGGATAACAAGGAAACATGGTGGAAGCAGTACAATTGCAAGTTTGCATATGAAATTCACATGTAACATTTCGGTTATATCTATATTAACTGAATTGCCAGGCAAAACACTCCTAACTGGCACCTAGAAACTTGGAAACTGGAAAGTTTCACCATGACACCTGGAATCACTACCTCATGTTGGGACTTGTAATTGCTCAGCTTCAACGGGAAGTTATATCAAACCCAGAGCTATAACGGTCATATGATGCATTACGAAGCGAGTTGCTGCTATTCTCTAGCAGCACTCTGAGCAAGATTTGGTAGAACAAATACTCACTGACAGTGAATTGAACCACCATGCAATTGCAGTCAAGAAATCATATTTGTATAGTTTTTGATGGGTGGACATCGATGAACACATTTGCCATAAGAACATTCATTCTTCACTCTTTGGATAGCAATTGGGCACTGCCAGACATATGACTGGCGTTTGATGAGGTTGATAGCCTATTCTGATCCTATTTTGTACACTAATTGAAGATTATTGGTCCAAGCTCAACATACTACAGCCATGATGGCCATACACTACAATAAAGTTCTTGAGCATTTCGACAATACGGACCGCGGTTTATTTTGAATTTCGCCAGATAACACTTCCTTACACTACCTGATTAGTTGGGAATGACAATCAACCCCTCAGACCTTTATTGAGAATCTACATACCATGCTTGGCGCATGTCATCAAGCTTGCTGTAGGTGAATTCATTTGCATCCTGGGTGTAAAAGTCTGCACCAAGGGTTGTGTAGCCCATGGACACCATCAGCAATCTGGAGAGAATGAAAACATAGGCACTGGAAATAGTGAAAGAGTTCAAAAAGTGGGCAATATTTGAATCAACATGGTGTTGGCAATGAGACCAGGTTTAGCAAAGATAATTGAGAACATCTGCAAAATGAATTTTAGTCTCTGGAAGCCACTAGGAATGTCTGAGAGAATGTGGAGTGAAAACTTAGATATGGCAAGTTCAGGAAAGTATTAGACCCAAGGAGGTCATTCCGGCCAGCCTTCGGAGTAACTGGAATTGGTCATGTCTGGTACAGATGTACAGTGGGAGTGATTGTGATATGTTTCGGATCACTTCGGAGCACCAGAGAGAACTTTCGGAATGCCGGCATCACATCTGAGAGCGCTGCCAACATGCCTGGGAGCACCTGGAGGTCCCGACCGCTAACCTGGAAGCACCTGTGACAAGTCTTGGAGCATCTCGAATCACTGTGGAGCACTCTGGGAAAATCATCGTCTTTGCGAACACTGCCGGTGCGTCTGGAAATTATAGCTACTACATATTGTTCAACAATTTTTAAAACTCATATATTCAGTTTGTATTATCATCAATGTATCTATATAGCTACCCAGCTACAGACGGAATATCTGGGTTTGTTGCAGGCGGTGTATGGGAGCAATTGGAGGTGTGCCTGAAGATGACGATTGAGTGTACTCAGAGATGGACTCAAAGAACAAGATCGAGGGAGTGTGGAGATACACATGGAGGCCATCATCTAGGGAGTTTGGAGATATCAACTTGGAGGCCATGAATATGCTAACTTGGAGGCCATAATCAAGCGAGTTTAGACATGCACATGGAGGCCATGAAAGTGTGAACTTGGATGGCGTAATCATCCAAGTATGGATATTCATGTAGACTCAGTCATCGAGCGAGTTTCTCAATGCACTAGGAGGCCATAATCGTGCGAGATTGGATGTGTACTTGGAGGCGGTCGATGGATGGCACGCTGGGTGCAGACACTCTATTCATCAGTTAGTTAACTCCCAACCGTGCAATTGTGACAAGGTGACATTACCTTTAATCTCTCATGGATAGCTGGCTGATGGCGGTCGATGGTGTGGAAAGTCACACAGGAAGCTCAAGCTACATTCAGGGGTCAACTTGTAATCATGAGAATGAAGAGTACTCACACAATGTTGGGTGGATGCTGTACTCGGTGTATGCTGTACTTGGAGTATGCTGTACTTGCTGAATGCTGTACTCAGTGTATGCTGTACCCGTAGTATACTGTACTCAGTGCATACTATAGTCAGTGTATGCTGTACTTGGTGTTGACTCATGATCATACCATGGAGAGATTGAGAGAAATTAGTTAATTTTGTGTTCTGCGATGACGGTTGAGTTGTGGACGAGAAAGAGTGAGATGGGGGATGCAGTTGGGAATGATGTGGAGGATACAAGCGAATATGAGAAATCAGGGGGACAACTTGCCTGATTGGGTTCGAACGAGCTTGAATTGGTGTTATTACGCGGGAGATCAGGAACCATACTTGCCGTCTCGGGCACGGTAAACTGACTCGCACACCATATTGTCTAACTCCCAATTTCTTATCATGATTTCCCCCATCTCTTCAGATCTCTCTCTTTCTCATCCTCAACTCTACCATCACCTAGGAACATGAAGTTCAGTCATCCCTCTCTTTCTCTCCATGCCATGATCAAGAGTTAACACAGAGTATAGCATTCATCGAGTACTGCATACACTGAGTACTGCATAATCTGTGTACTGCATCACCCCAGGACCGACTTTTATACTGCTCGCTGCCTGTCTTCTCATCACTCAGCAGTCCATGTTGTGCTCAATTCTCCACATTTGCACAAGTATCATTTAACCAATGAATTGAGTCTCAGCTCCTGTTGCACCTCCCACAGGAACTACCACCTCTAGATTGGTCGCCTCCAAGTACGCCTCCAATCTCTCTGAATCATGGCCCACAATTGCATCTCCAAAGTAGCATGATCACCGCCTGTAATTGTATCACGAATTCCGCACGATAACGGACTCCAACTTTGCACGATCATGGCCCCCAAGTGCATCTGCAAACTCACTCGATTACAGCCTCCAAGTGTATCTCCAACTTCCTGGATTACAGCGTCCATGTTTGCATGATCACAGCCTTCTAACTGGCTGACTCACGGGCTCAGAGTACAGAGATGAAGCAGTAACGCAGATGGACAGAGCAACAGGGAGTATATATTCGGGAGGCTCTGGGGCAGATAGATCTCATCTTGAATCTTAGATCCCATATCATCTCACATCATCCTATCATATACCACAAGTTACACACTCTGTCCTTGATAGGTTTTGATGTCACTCACTATTTCTGAGACTCCGTGTGGGTCCATGCAATTGCATGGATTCCCATGGCAGTGTCGTGTCACATCTTCTCACCCTCTTGCTACTCTCCTTGAGCCAGAACAGCTATTTCTTGCAAATTCCCTTCGGAATGCTGCGAGAGGTGCGGTGGAGTCTTGATGATGGGCTCTATGTCTTCCAGTACTACAGTTTCACCACAATGCCAGCATTTACCCACCGAGCAAGTGTAGATTTAACTGTTACCTTGGGTCACGTGAAATAAGCCAACGGCACCTACAAGTTCAGTATATGGAAGGTGACACTCTGTATGTAATGGCTGTGACAGATTCAAAGAATTCAGAGAGAATGAACATAAGCTTGGATTCAAGCAAATGAATCATTTAAAAGTACTGGAAATTGGGTATACATCATTCAGAGGCATGTCTCATCTGGAATTGTATTTTGATAATGACTGCCAGCTTGTCAAAAGTGGCTTTTTGAATGGAATATGTGTGTGATGTCAACTCTGAGATCATTAAACTCGACTGGACAGTAGATCTGAAGTTTGTCTGACTTTCAAACCTGAGTAAGAATATAGTAAGCTAGATGGTGTATTATTAAGCCAAGAATAAACAAGCCAGGTATTACAATATAATACATCAATCTCTTATCATCATGACTGTCTGCATTTATCAGGATGGGTGCATGGATTCTGTGCTGCATCAGTATAATGACAGTTGAAAAGTGATAGAGAGTCTCTTGTGCATTTGACTGTAAATTATTCGTCATTGTTGATTTAGTTAATAGCCTGAATTCTTTCATCATTCTAGTGTACATTGCATCTGAAATTTACCAGTAAAGAACATTTTAAATCACACTCAGAGGTTCTGGTGCACATGAAAGCTCAAATTCTGTTCTCAGATTCAGATATTACCTTGCCATACTGACTATTGCAATGAAGATGAGTAGTTCAAGCTGCGTTGACAGATTTGCACATCGGACAATAAACAGTACCACAGAATTGGTCTTAGTTACATATTTTCTGCACTGAATGTCAGTCTATCTGCACCATTAAACATGAGCACCAGTCTTTCATCTCAAATTCGACTATTCAAATGAAGCTATGTCTCAGTCTACCAAATATCCATTTATCACTAACTTGATCTAATATCCATTAGAATAATCAACTAACACGAAATGGAATCGAGAGTTCACCTGCCACTAATGCAATCCTGAAGAGTGCCAAATTCTCCCCAGAGTTTGACTATTATGCATTGGGTGGTGAAAGTCTGTTGGTTGAATGTATAAGGAGGCAGACTGTGATGTCAAGTTCCTAATGATTATCCTGTATCCTCACTATCTGATGGCGTGTCATCTTCTTGCAATCTAGGCCGCTTGTCTGGTTCCCACTATACTAAAGAATTCAGTATTTCATCCAGGTCATGTTTTTTGGCAAACCTATCACACCATGCTAGACTGCCATTTGTGCCACTCCAGATACCTGGTGCAAATTACTCAGTCTGTTATCATAGCCAGTGGGTCCAGTAATCAGACGCCATCAGTGTGCTACTCAGTTTTGATCCAGCTCGACAACCAATGCATTTGCCCGGCGACTTTTATCTCGAACCAGATCTTGTGCGGTATTACCACTCAGTTTGCTGCTGTGAGACCTAGGCCAGTTCCACCCACATTGGGTGCAGTTTCAAACACAAAGGGCATTGGTTAATCTTGAAGATTGGATTTAATTTCTGTGAACTCATCGTTGCCAATTTCCACATTCATGTAGAACATATTAAAATTATCCACCATAAACTTCATAATCCACCAATTCAAATGACAGACTTTGCCAGGAGGCAGTGAAACTAGCACCACCATTTGAGGAGGAGGTGATCAAGCTAAGGTGCATGTATTGTTATTACACTCATGCAGGGGTATCATATTTGGTACATTGTTCTCATCAGGTTTAGATTACTCTGCTGGTATACTGACAAGCACTCATTGCAAAGTATCTCTCAGCAATCAGAAAATTGGATGATCTACTGAAGTATTGAGTGGCCATTCATCATACCATTGTTCTGAAACATTACTGCAATCCTTGATATCTCCCCATACATCAGTAAAATGAATTTATGTCACTGGGAGCCTCCAGGAGTGAGTGAGTGGAGGCGGAGTATAAACTTGGAAGCGCCAACTTCAGGAGAGAATCAGACCCTAGAAGGGCAGTCCAGCCGGCCATCAGAGTAACTGGGATCTCTCATGGCTGGTATGGGAGGTCCATGGAAGCAGTTGTGAAAAGTTTGGGAGCATCTGGGACTGTCACCGAACTAATGCAGAAATCCCAAACTCACTCTGAGAGATGCCACATTGGTGTTGATATTCATTCGAAGGACTGCAGGCGATATCTGAGAGTCTCCAGATGTACACAAGCAATTAGATTACCCTCTACATATGATGCATAGATTATTGTTCATAATCAACTTCTAAATCATACTATAGTACCCAGCATTTCATCAACATCCTATTGTTTGCATGGCTACATTAAGGAAGAACCAAAGAAAATGGCAAGTGATTCAAAAATGAAAGTAGGAAAAACCAAAACAATAACCTGACTAAGCAATTGGAATTATATCAATCGAACATAGTTTCTATGTCATCCGCTACATCTCCCATCTTACAAAGGCCGACAGATGCAGCAATATACAACTCATCAACATCGCAAAGAAGCTGGAGGCACTCCTCAAATTGCGGAATGTTTCAGGACTGGAGAGTGGGTGAAATCACATTCCAATGTCGTTTGGCTCGATTTGTGATATCAACAAGATTTGCAATCGAGGCTAGCTTGTGGTGAATCAAAATGGAGTTTGGAAGACAATCTGATAAATTTGGGGGAAGAAAAGGTAAGCCACCAGGAAAGGAGGAGTGCCTGATGTTGTGTGCAAGGTAAGCATGGGGAGTGCTGATGGAAATGGAGGAGTGTAAATTGAAGTTGATGGGCGCAAATCCAGGCCAAAGAGCCCTGACAGAGATCATGGAGTGCCTATGCAGCCACGCAGCCCATCCAGACTGAGCAGCGCTGAAAGAGATGGTAGGTAAAGAGTCCAGTATCCTGTAGAGGTGTTCCTAATCGAGGCTGAGGAGGGGATTGAGGAGCGCCCATTCTAGAGGAGGAGTGCCGACAGAAACATCAGTATGGAGCACTGAATCAAATATTGAACCACCAATCCAGACTGAGCAGCGCCTAGGGGACTGAGCAGCGCCCACAGTGATTAACAAGCACTGACAGGGATTGAGGAGTGCCTATTGTGGTGGAGGAGAACCATTTTGGGGGGGGAGGTATGAAGCAGCCCCACCATATGTAATTTGATGGGTGCAATGGCTTCTGCAGTAATACAACCTATCACCATGGAAGGTCCAAATTTACCTTGATATTCATCTTGAGAAAACATAACTGTAACATTCTTTCCAGTAGCATACTCACACAGCGCCCAATGAATACCTGCGGCCACAACCATGAATGTCTGCGGTGTGAGAGGCTGAATGAACTGCGATGTGGTCAGTTGTCGTCCCAAGATATTGGCGGTGAAGAAAAACAGATGGTAGATTAAGTGAAGCACTTACCTCCGCATGAACCAGGACTTCTCATCATCGATGACCTTCAAGAGATAAGCATTGTCAAACAGAAGCTCCATAATTTGGATTTGAAGCTCAGTCTCTGATGCTAAATCCACCTGGTCACTACGGAAAATAATTCGACATACTCCAACAGGCAAACCCCCTCCAATGGTACTAATCTTTAGTTTTAACTATGTATTTTTGGGGGTTTAGTATCATCGTCAGTCCAATCTTGGAGCACAAAATAGAATATACACTTACAACTTCTTGGGTGTGTGGATCAATTGTGAGAGATGGACCACCGGGCAATTGACACACTCATTGGGTATCTAGAGAAGCACCTGCTAATGCCCACTGATGATCCTGGGCTTCAATGGCTACTTTCGAAGCATTATCAACCATCGAATACTTCTGATCGGAATACATTACTGCGGGATTCTTTGTGAATACGACTGCCTGCATGAACCATTTTGCTACCTCAAAAGTAGCCTTTTGTTGTTGATGACCATTGTGATCTCCACTGGCCTTTATTTGAGAAATAATGTGGTCCCCACCAGCCATGGGAAGCGGTAGTGACTGTACAATGTCAGACCCACATGATGTGTTGATGGTTGACTTTTGGCATTTGAGTGATGGTGGTACTATGGCCTTGACTGGATGTCGTAGATTTGGAAGTGGTGTGTGGGCAATGACAATCTTGTCACAATGCTGTTTCTTTCACAGTGGAACCCTTGAAGTTCATATGCTCTTATCATGGCGCACCTGGTCTAGATGTAAAACCTCCTACCGCATGTCAAAATTGTCTTCTTTGATATTAGATGGCAAGGTAAACTCTGGGGCTCTTCAGTTTCGTCAATGCTGATCTCCCGATCGGTATCATAATCATTTTGCTTCATCTGAATAATATCCAGGGTATTAGCTATCTCCAACACTCTACTCGGAAGATGGGTTGGAAGTTCAAACATCTGACCTGCAATGAATATTGGCCGTCTTGTACAATGCAGGTGCAAGTGCTCTTTCAATGTGTACTTCATGATTCTTCTGTGAATAGTGATTCCTCTCCTGGCTGGCCGGAGGTTTCATGTTTGATGCAGTGAAGTTTGAAATGTAGAGAGAAGTATATCAGAGTAAATATAGTACAAAGGTTACTAGAATAACAGGAAAACAGGGTGACAAAGTAACCTGTGGTTGAGCAGTATGCAATTCGAAGCATGCTTGGAAAGAGTCCAGAAGAAATGACGGCTAATCATATTTATATTGCTGATGCTAGTTCATTGTTGTGATTTATTAAGCGTCAGGTGCACCGGATTGGATCGATTCTGTATGCCCCCAATTCCCACATGTTAGCACTCGTATTAAAGTACGCTATTATTGGAAGAATTGGAGCTTGGTATAAGTTAACATACCTAGAATTGAACCAGATGCACCCGAACAACATGAGACATTATCAAGGTTATATCGTGAACTAACCCTCAGGACCAGACATGGCAACCGGAAAAATTGGTTGATCATTATCACCCTTGCACAGGACTCTGCCAAAGGTAGTGCAGTATGCCTCCAGTTTGAGCTTATGTGTGGTGACCGCGTGGCACAGAATTGTTGGTGTGTTGAAGATTATTGCAGAACTTGGATGGAGGATAAAGTTGGGACCATAGTGAGTGGCAACAGTTGAAGTTATATGGGTTCAAACTGAGTTTGTTGCTGATAGTAGATAAATATGAATCTCCGAATGTGGTTTACAAATTGGAAGAACACCCTATCTTGGTGATATTCTGATGTTTAAGGATTCTGGACCAAAATTAGTAGTCGATTAGGCAATGTCGTGGGCACAACATTACTTTCAGTGGTCTGAGTCTGCTGAATCACAATATGTATGCTGTTAGTATATGAGCAGACAGAGAATTTGGGTTTACAAAGATAAGATTCAACATAGAGGAAGAACGGTAAAGGTTCAATGAAGATTCAGGGGAAATTTGATTGAGTCCAGTAGTCATCAATGTCACAATTGATAGTGAATGGGTCATAAATATTCACTCACATTAAGAGGTAGTGAAAAATATCCTCAAAGAACCATATGAATGTGTCACAAGGCTTTATCTGACAGCGGAATGAACAATAACAGCATGTTGTTCAGGTCAATTGAGGATGAGTGAGCATTGACTTGGCATGCAGGATTCAGTCGAATGAAATGGCTGGGATTGTCAGTTCGCCTTACTTTGACCTTTACTTGTACTCTCAGACACTGTCTTTTCTTACATAGAGCTTCCATCTCAATTTAATATTCATACGCTCTTGTGATTGGACCTTGTCGGAAATCAGATATTGTCTGCTTATGATTTGTTATGACATTCAGCCATTCATGATATGTGGTCGATGGGATCTTGCCGGTCTCTGATCGAGCTGCTGAGCAGAGGCTTGCATTCAGATTCTATCTCTTCGAGTTCTCTTGGTGGAAATCGATTGATAATCTATATAAAGATGCTGGTTTTGGCGGCCCAAACATACTAGTTAGTCAAAATGTAGTTAAGCCTGTATTAGAAGCATTGTTAATTTGAGCCTAATCAAGGAAGTGTGGTATTCAAGTGAGAGCGATTTGCCAGTCTTCTGCAGAATTGCTGTACAGAAACTGGCTGTTAAGGTTCACTCCCTCAAGCTGTAGCTCAATTAGGGAGCCAGAACGACAGAAACTATTATACGATCTTTGAAATGTTAGATATGAACATATATCTCAGTTAAAATCGATTTAGGTGTCATTACAAATCGCCCAGGGCTGTGCATCTTCGGTAAGCGTATGGTGGACACCTTCTTCCAATGGATAGGTTGACACAGAGCATGACAGTTATGGCATTGAAGCAGCGGCCTTCACTTACCAATCAAGAATAGATTCAGACGTTAGCTGAGGCCAAGTGCATTGAGCCACACCTGCATCTAAAAGATTACTGTCTGAAAGATGTCACTCTGTGTGTGCTGGCAGCCACAGATTCAAAGCATTCAGAAAGGAAGAAAATATGCTTGCTATGGAGCAAAATAAATTGTTGAAAGGTAATACGAAGTGGGTATACACAGTTCAGACACGTGCATTGAGTGGGATTTTGTGCGAATAATGAGTGGTGGCTTCTCAAAATGGCCTGGTGAATAGCATATGATTGTGGTGTCAAATCTGAGACCATCAACCTCCACAGGAGAGTGGATTTGAGGTGTGCTTGAACTTCAGTCCTAAGCGAGCAAATACTCAGCTGTATTCTTGAAGTAAGCCTCAAATGTACGAGCCATGTGTCAGGATACGATACGACATCTAGATATCTCTTTGACAGTCTGTCTGTCGCTGGATTATGGGAGGTACACTGTGCTGGATCTGTCTCAGGAGAGGGGAGAAGTTGGCAGTGATTCGATGGTGCAATCAACTGCAAATGATTCATCATTGTTGATTCAGTCAATATCCCGAAATGTTTCGTAACTCTTGTATCCGGTGCACCTGAAATAGACATGCAACAAATAACTAGAATCAAACTTGCAAGTTCAGGCACACCTGAAAACACGGATCTTGTTTGCAGATTTCAGAATTACAATTCCTCACGGACGATATGGGATGAAGATGACCAGTGACATCAGCGTCAACAGATTCTCACACAGAGAAATATATGGCACCACAAAATTTCACTTAGTCCACCATTAATCTGGTGCACTTGCTTTTCATCACATAAAGGTTCATCTAAATAAGGCTATGATTCAGTTTATAAGATATCTGTTTATCATTGCCATGGTCTTATATTCATCACAATAATCATCTAACACGAAATGGAATTGAACTTTAACCAATGCTTCTGGACTACTCAAATGTGCCTTATTCTCTATATAATTTGCCTATTTAGCATCAGTTGGCGAGATTGTGCTTGTTGAATGTTTAATGAGACGTACCTTGATATCGCTGCCCTGATAATTATTGTTCATCCTCACCATCTGACGGAAAGTAGTATCCATGGTCTGTAAGCTGCTTTGTATGGTGGTGATGACACTCCAGAATTCAGTATATCATCATCGTCGGGATGTTTGGTTGGTTCATCAGGCCATGCAGGACCTCCATTTGAGCCACTTTTGCGAGCTGGTAGAGATCACTGTCTGTGTTATCATAGCATTTGGGTCTAGTGATCCGTAGCCATATGCGTGGAACTCTGTGTTACCCTAGTCAGACAAGCAATGCCAATGGCTTGCGCTGCTCATTCAAACCCCAGAACTTCTGAGTTATAACTGCATAGTGTGCTGCTGTGAGATTGAGGCCAGTTCCACCCGCTTTTGGTGTAGATACAAATACAGAGGCATATGGCGAATCTTGGAATTTGTGCTGCATTTATCGGCTCACATTGTTTCCCATCTCTGCATACATGTACAATATATTCAAATGCTTTGCAAGGAAGTTTGTGAGCCACCACTTTAAATGACGAACATGGCCAGGCAGAGGACAAAATAGCAGCACCATTTGATGAGGAGGTGCACGGGGCATGGTACTTGTAAAACTTTCAGGTTTGTGCAGGAGCGCTTATTTTGATGGTTTATTTTTGTCAGGCTCAGAATGCTCTGCAGATTCGTCGACACGCATTGGCAGAAAACAGTCACTCAGAGATTGGAAATTTGGAGAATCCACCAAAATATCGAGTGCCCAATCATCTTACCATTGTCCAGAAATGTCGTTCTGATCCTTGGTGTCTCCCAATACCAATCCGAAACATCCCAGCCGCCATCTATGTACCCTCCACGCTCCTGAACAACCCAGTGAAGTGTATCTGGCAACCAGAGTATTTTGTTTAGCTTATTTATCCTCAGTTTATTTTAGATCAACGAGGTGTGCATTATCCTTGGGCATCCAAACAAGTAGTTTCCCATACGCGTTATTCGATTCTGAACACCTTCTGATCGTCCAGGGTATTGCATTTTGGATCATCCGGTGTGCCGCATCCTGTCGAGCATCCTGGTTTTCAGTCCAGATAGCATGCACCAAACTCTTCATGGCAGGATACCGTGCTATGGCGCCTATCTTTTCCATCACCGTATCATCCTCTGGATCTTCAGGCACACCTGGAAACAGCTGCATTGTCTAATAACATCAGCTTTGGAGTGAATGGAATCCAAGTATTGCAGTGACTTGCGGTTTGAATCCAATTCTCACATTAGTCGTGAGTTTCCAGCCCACCCTGTTTTTCATCTTGTTCCGATGAGACTAATCCAAAATCCCAAAACTCCATGAACAGTATAAGAGCCGGCCATTGCTTGATGGTTTCGCTCTGGATGTTATGTTATGATAAGACAGAAGGTGGATATTCCATTGGTTTTCGAGCTCATCAATACAGGTGTTCAGATTCTAGTGGGTACGATTTGCATTTTCGGCCTGCAACAAGTTGACAAGGTTGAAATTGTTTTAAGTTGACATTTCGTCGATGACAGTATTGAAGCTCTCTGCAACTCCAGGCAGTTTGACCACCAAGATTGGGTCATCAGCCGGTGTAAGTGATAGATGCCTGTGAGGCGGTGTTGTCTGGATCTCCAACAGGCAGTAGCGCCCAGAATTCAATCTCTGGAGCAGGTACCACTGCCATTCTTCACCGACAATGCCAGCAAAGTTGTTGCATGCCAAAATCACCCACTCTTCAAGGGTCTTCCCCCTTAAAATGGACAGTGGCAACCCCATTATACACTTTCTCCGTCACCAATTTGCAAAGCATTGCTGCTGCAACTGAGATGAAAATCTTTCCATGACCCATCTCATCCGCCACCAGTGCTCCTGGCATATGAGCAACGCAATCCCATATCCTCACGATGAACCAGATGGCCCAAACCTGGTGCCTCAGAAACTTAGTTCCAGGCAGGCCTGGAATAAAATACTTCTGGCCTGGAACACGGTCATCTGTTCATTGGTAAATAGAATGGACATTCAGCATCCTGACTGCCTCATCTAGATGCGAAAGTTCAAATTAGTTGTTGTTTGTGTTGACAACAGTGCTCAATACTAAGCTGGTATCATCTGGATTGAGGACCTCCTCACCATCCACTTGCTCCTGAACCTCTCTTCCCCATTGGTTGTTCTTCATCTTGTTCTCAATTATCTCTTTCAGTTGTTCCGAGGTAAGTTGGGTAGACAGGCTCATACTCCGGTGCTCCTGGAATTCATTGCGATGTTAGGTATTTCACAGACAAGTATTAGGACCCAATAGTATGTTGATTATAATCAATTCTATTCACTCAATCAGAACTTACATCAATACTATCAAGCTCTTCCCCAGCTGCCTTCTCATCTACCACTCCTTCATTTTCATCAAATCCATCCGAAGTCTGAGTGTCCTGATTATCACTGGCCATAACTAACCGTAACACAGGCAGTGGGGATTACCATGGCCAGTCTCAATAAGTGCTCGGCAACATCCTTCCCTGTCGCTGTCTTCATTTCTAACAACAACAGTTTCATATTGTGTCCCAGTCTCAACTTGAAAGGATTTGAAAGGGAACAGGTGAATGATATCTGACCATATAGAGAATCATTCATCATTTGCCCAGGTGCATATAATTCCATATACTCTTCGTTCAATGCTTCCTTCGTCAAGGTGCATTTGTATATCACAGTCAGACAGTATGGTGCTTTCAAGAAACAATTTTATTCAATGAAGTCAATCAGCTTCTCCCAGTTATTCACATCTGCGTACGAAGTTTGGAGTTTACTGTATATTTGGTCATTGTTGCCATTTGACACTCAATGAATTACAACCATGAAAGGTGTATTTCGCAACACAGAGACGTTACCTTTCACTGTTTTGCCCGTGCGCTTTCCGAAATGTGTTGCCGGTCACTTGTTGCCCTGGCTTCCTTTGTTCCTCGCCTCTGGAACCTCACTTTTACATTTGTTTAAAAACAACTGAACCCACTGTCGCAGAATCCATTCTGAATTATTAAAATTTTCCAAAGACAGCCAGGTTTCGAAAGTCTCCAAACAATCTACACCCTCCCTCTCCCAATGCAGAGGTCCAACACGCAGCTGTTTCAAATTTGTCTGTTCCGGGATGACTGACCAATTCTTCTTCTCGAAAAACCCAGCCACCTATAATTTTATCTACTTCTTGAACTTACTAAAGTTGGGCTGCCCCATGCTTTTGGCAAATTACTTGAAGGGTAATTCCTTTTGCTTCAACCTGATTGGGGCTTCTTCTTCGGCACCACCCAAGTCCAATGAATCATTGCTCTCGGCATCTTGTTCGAATTCGTCAGAATAAATGTGTGGTATTGAGGGCAAATCCGCAATCCCTGCAATATCTGTCCTGCGCGGTTTTGTAGCTGGATGAAGATTTCATGTTGGGAGGCTAATCAGAGGTCTCTGAGGTGTGGCAGGAATTCGTCCGCATACAGTAGAAGAAGTAGTTGTTGGCCGAGTGACTGAAATATTTCCAGCCAGTGCTGGAGGCATGTGAGGTGTGCCTGCAGATGATGCCTCCTGTCATGTGAATTGCTGAGCAGGAAAAAGTTGAGATCCACCATTGCCACCTTGGAGAAAGTCCTATCCTTGCCACGATGGCCCATTAATCTGATATCCTTGGCTTGCTCCAGCAGAGCTTGGTTGTGATCTTGGTGCCATGTTCAATCATGCCGGGAGGTAGAACTGAGGACCGGCAGGAAATGTTGACTGCGATGGAGGGTACTGAGACTCCGGTGGTGGATGAAATCGATTCGGGGGTTGGCCGAATTGACTCTCTTTGCTTGATGTATTTCCAGGATTGTTATCTGATGCTCCCACAGTGACTCCAGGGCGTTGCTGTGAGCCAAACAGCCCAACTGTTGGAGCCATATTGGTTCCCTTCAGTGGAGATCTGTTGGTCGACATCGTATGTGAACAAATTTTGGTTGTTCAGAAATCATCAGTTCGATTGGTGATTTCGAATGAGGTGGAGTATATTTCAGAATAGTGAAGGTAGCAGTGACCTTCGGCAGACGGAAGGCCTCTTATATTGATCTGATTTGTCACAAACTGTAGGTTTTCACTGCACCTTTGATCCATGAAATCCACAACAACTACAACTCAAGTTTTTGTCACAAATACCCGGGTGTTCCGGACAGCTTTGATGCCTCTGACGGAATCTGATACCCGGTGGTGGAGCATTACACGCATCTCGTGATTCAGGCGACAGGTTCCGTAGCATTAATACCTTCTCTACTTTGCGTCTGGAATGTGGTGCCATATGTGCTCCATTTGAACGACATGTGTGTTTTTTTTTTCTCATGGGCTGCAGTTATGCTGCAGCCGTTGACACAACAACTGGTGATGTTTATGCCTTGCTCCAGCTGAGTGCCACATTAAACCTGTCCGCTATTGCTATATAGCAGATACCGCACACTCCCCTTGGTTGTTTAGCTTCAAGATGATGTCACTTATTACTGTACAGTCTTCGCTTCGGATACATCACTTGCCGTTGCATTTGATTTGCTATTTTCATACTTTACTGGTCTGAAATATACTGTCTGAAAGCTACACTCTCTAATACTAAGCCCTCAGTCCTCGACGTTCCGCGCTGATGCAACATTAGTTTGCGATTCTTTTTCCCCTTCATCTGAATCTGCAACATTGCAGTTTATGTGATCAAATCCATTACGAACACTGGTTGCCAGGTCCAACCTACTCTGCCATCAGTCTTCTCCATGCTACATCAATCCATCATGAGCATGCGCTGCATCTTTCTCCTTATGCGCATCCGGATCGTCGCCATCCGTGCCCTCATACCTGTCGACATCAGGAGTTTCCAGGCCAATTATCTTGAGTTTGGTCGCAGCCCATCTTCGGGGGCTAGCAGTGGAGATGGCATTGTGCTCGTTGCTTTCATCACCTTCATCTTCGTAATCCCCTCTGCCCCCTGGCATTCCCAGATGCAGTTTGTTATTGGAGCAATTTTTGTATAGTGGGATGTTTGGGTCAGTGCTTTCTATCTCAGGCTCCTCAAGTGACAATTTGCAGGTCAAATAGTCATAAAGAATAGAATTGTCAACATGAGCTGCTTCCAGGCTGATGACCCCAGCAGGCGTGGGGTTCTCCATGTACTGGATCTGATGCTTCACTATAGCAGGAGTGATTTTATACACCCTCTGTTGGTTGCTCTCTGATAGTGTATTCCAGGTATTCATTAACAATTTATACCTGTGTGCGAAGCCAGGCAAGGCTAACAACTTGCAACCTGATGCATCGCAGCAGGATACGTTCTTACCACTGTCGTTCTTGTAGTTGAGGTAGTTCGAGCGATCAGGTATCTCCTTTTTCAGCTTTAACTTGCAAGCTGTCGGATGAATACCTCTGTTCGTTTGCCACGCCAGGAGAGCATGGCGCAATACAGTGCAGGTAAATATGATCAGTGGCGAGGGTATATGACCGTTCTTGTCATCCATCATGGAATCATACAATCCATCAGCATACTTACTGTGGTTATTCCCTCGATGGTAAAATGTGATTTGGGTACTCCGCAGCATTGCTTCCAGCAGTACATACAGTGGACGCTGGCCTGTTGTTAGGAGTTGACGACTCTCTCAGCATTGGATTTGGGCCGTTTACACCACTTGCCACACACTCTGCTACAGGAAATACATACTTATTGTCTGCCAGAAGGGAATCAATGAATTCCAAATGCTCAGCGTCAGATTCAAAGCGGTGGAAATCATAAAATTCTGCTATGTTGTCGCTTGCAGATGGAATAAAACATCAGCAAAATGTAATTCTGTCCAGAACCCCCACGCAATCCTCGCAGACACTCCGGGTGATCTCACCAGTGCTTCTAAGTACTTCCAGACGCTCCCAGACCCCCCTGGAGCTGAGCAAAGTGCTCTCAGACTCTGCAAGAGCATTCTCAGATGCTCCTGAAAGTACCGGCAGTTATGGAGCTGAATCCAGAATGCTCCATCTGGGATAGTCCAATTTTGTAGCTCCTGAGCTCTCTGCGCAGATCTGCAGGAGACTTCATGAGAAACTGAAATGGCTGCGCTACTCTGCAGGATTCTTCAAGAGCGGCCGTAACCCATTCGCAGCGCTGCTGAAGACTTGACACCTTATTCGCACAGCCGTGTTTCTTAAATAACCAGAAGGCATTTTGTAATTTCATATTCATCTTTGTTACCGTCACAAGATTCGCTACAGCATAATAAGGCATGCCATATTTATGTCTCTCTCTATATATACATGCGGTCAATCTGGCCGCAGATGGTACTCGAGGGGAATCGGAGGAGCACCAGGCGATGCCCATTGGGAGACCATCTATAAATGCACAATTTGGAGGCCGTTGCGTTGAACCAATGGAGTTCGAAGGCAGAGATTCCAGCATCAAGACTCCGCCACACCTTTTGCGACACCCAATGGGAATTGGTGAGACAGTGCGTTGCTGGTTCATGGAGCGTAGGAAATGGGTGACAAGATATGATATGACCCAGCATAGAGGATCCCACACGATTACATTGATCCATGATATCACGGACAGAGCGAGTGAAACGGCAAGTTGTGAAACATTGAATGATATGATAAGATGGAAACGAGAGGATATCTTTCAATTCCACGGTCTGCCAAATATGTACTACCCGTCACTCTTTCCACCTCCGTTACCCATGAATATCCGTACTTTTGCCATCACTCCTTGATGATGTACTGGGACTCTGTGATCAAGGGAGTTTGGAGATGCCCTTGGAGGTCGTAATCGTGTGAGTTTAGAGATACACTTGGATGCTGTGATCGAGTGAACTTGGAGGACATAATCAAACCAGTTCAGATATACACTGGGAGACTATGATTGTGTGAGCTTAGAGATGCACTTGGAGGCGGTGTGGGGCGAGATTGGAGGAGTATTTGGAGGCGGTCAATGAGGAAGTGGTAGTGCAGAAGGGAGGCCCGATGGGAGCTGAGACTCAATTCATTGGTTAACTCGTGATTGTGTCAAGGTAGAAAATTGAGTACAACATGGTCTGCTAAGAGATGAGAGACTGGCTGGGAGCAGGAGCCAGTCGATCATGGGATGATGCAGGATGCAGTGTATGCAGTACTCAGTGTATGCAGAACTTCGGTGTATGCAGGATGCAGTGTATGCAGTACTCACTGTATGCAGAACTTCAGTGTATGCAGTACTCGGTGTTTGCAGTACTCAGTGTAAGCAGTACTTGGTGTATGCTGTACTCTGTGTTAACTGTTGATCATGGCATGCAGAGATAGAGAGCGATGACTTAACTTCCTGTTCTTAGGTGGTGGTAGACTTCAGGACGAGAAAGAGAGAGATAAGAGGAGATGAGGGAAATCATCATAACAAACTGAGACTTAAGAGAAATTCGTGTGCAAGTCAATGTACAATCCCCGATATAACAGGTAAGAGTTCCAATCCACCATGTAATTACACCGATATGAGGTCTTCCCAACATAATCAGGCAAGTCTTACCCCTGATGTCACATATCCGCTAGTATCCTTCACATCATTGTCATCTTTATCCCCCATCTCGCTCCTTCTCATCCACAACTCTAACACTATTACAGAACACGAAGTTAAGTTACCCCTCCCTATCTCTCCATATCATGATCATGAGTTGACACTGAGTACAGCATACACTGAGTACCCAAGATTGTTTGTCTTCCCTTCATTCTCATGATTACAACATGACCCCTCAATGTAGCTTTGGCTTCCGGCTTGCTTCCCTACATGATCGACCGCCATCAGCCAGCTCTCCATGAAAGCTCAAAGAGAAAGTCACCTTGTTACATTCCCACGGTTGCGAGTTAACTAACTGATGAATAGAGTCTCAGAAGCCCAGACACCATTGATCGACCGCTTCTAAGCTCTCGTCCAAAGTCCCTCTATTACGGCCTCCATGTTTTCTCAATCACGGCCTCCAAGTTGGTCTCCAAACTCAGTCCATTACAGCATTCCATGCATCCCCAAACTAGCTCGATCATGACCTCCAAGTGAATCTCCGAACTCGATCGCTTACAGCCTCTAAGTGCATCTCGAACTATGCTCAAGTATGGCCTCCAAACTCACTTGATCACGGCCTCCAAGTGTATCTCCAAACTCACTCGATTATGCCCTGCTAGTTTGCATCATCATGGCCTCCAACTGCATCTCTAAACTTGCTCGATTATAGTGTCCAACTGTATGTCTAAATTTGCACTATTACGGGCTCCAAGTTTGCACGATCATGGCCTCCAAGGGCATTTCCAAACTCGCTCGATTATGGCCTCGGAGTGTACCTTTGAGTCCAATTCATCATTATTTCTAGGAGCATTCCGAATTGCTCTCAAGAATCACCTCCGTCCAGTCCAGCTATACCGTGTGTAGATGGGTAGCTGTATAGACACATAGATGAGAATACACACTGAATGCATGAGGTTTACCAATCGTTGAACGATATGTAGTACCAGTGATTTCCAGGCAAACCAGCAGCGGTCACAACGAAGAAGTGTTTTTTCCAGACTGCTCTACTGTGATTTGAGGTTCTCCCAGAATTGTTGCCGGTGCTTCCAGGTACTCCCAGGCTTGCTGTCGGCACTCCCAGGTGCTCTCAGGCTTGTTGTTGGCGCTTCGAGCCATGTTGCTGGCGCTCCCAGGTGCTCCCATGTGCACTCAAAGTTCTCTCCGGCAATCCGAGGTGTTCCGAAACCTATCACAATCACTCCCATGGTACTCCTGTACCACTCATCAGAGATCCCAGTTACTCTGAAGGCTGGCAGGAATGCCCTCCTAGAGTCTGATACTCTCCTGCAATTGACGCTGCTAAGTTTACACTCCACATCCTCTCAGATTCTCTTGGAGGCTTCCAGTGAATAAAATACATTCTGCTGATAAATGGGATTCAACGTTAACAACTTGTGCTCGAACCTAGTACTGGTTTGAGCGTGAAATATCTAACATGGGCTGTTGCTTCAGCATACCTGTTTCAAGATCCCCATTGTGCGTGCCTCAAATGATATGGACCAAATTTTGTTTTGCTGCATAGCGGTATTCCAGTACGTCTCTATTATGTACCAGTGTGAGGCCACAGCGAATGCATTCACAACCCATTGCGTTACATTAGTTACCATCTCCAAGTCGATTGCACTCATATACCGGCATCTGTCGCACATGTATATCTCCCGCAGTCTACCTTTTCCAAATACAGGACGCGCCATATCTGAGTGACCAAATCGATGGATGCTGTGACTGCCGGAGACCATTGATCGAGGCGTGGACCCCATCTGAGTTTGCAATTGCCACTGCCACTATCTCTGATTTGTTTTGGAAGCTTGAATTCGCAGTGGATTTGTAATGATCGCACGGACTTCTGCGTTGGACATGGTGGTTGGCAGGTTTTCAAGACCGCTGAGAGGAGTGGGAGTGCTATCAATGCTGGATGCGGTGCTGGATACATAGTCACTAGTTGAGTCTGTTTCTAAGGTTCCTCCGGGTGCTTGTGGGCTACAACTTCTTTTACCTGGCGTGGAGGTTGGAGTAATAATTGACAGTCACTGTGTGGTGGACGGGTTGGGAGGCAGGGAGTGAGTAATACCTGTAATGCAAAATGTGTTCCGTAACGATGATGGGGTGGAGTTGTGGCCATGGATTGTAGAGGCAACGGATCTCCCTCGTTGAGTGGAATCCCTCTTGCTAGCCTTTACTGAAACGCATCTCTCAGCAGGTGGAAGTTGATAATTCCCCGAAGGCCCATGCTTTTGTTTATTCTGACAATTTCCAAGATTTGGAACATTTCATCCGACCAGAGACATGTCCGGGTGAGGGTGGTGGGAATTCACAGTACGATATAGATGTTCCTCGTGAGGAATGTAGGAAGAATATGCTCTGCATGCATATGCAAAGGCAGGTGAGGTGGACACGTATCTGAGTGACCATGTAGGGATTCGACAAGAAAGGGAGGTGCAGTTTAGATCACGCTAGGCACTAAACCATAACAATAGTCGGCGACAAGATCCTTTGAAAAGCATTCAATTCTGTTGTTAGGTACCATCAGATTACATGCAGATTAAACTCACCATTGGTATTCTGTGTTAGAGCAATGTCTGAAGGTGGATTGCACCGCATGATGGGTGTTATTCCTTCTTGGCGAGATTATCATCGTATTGCACTCCTTCTTGGCACAATACTTCGAACCATCGATTGTACATATCTTACGGTTCCTGGTGGAAATCCTCCATTGGTAGAGCTAATATAATCGCAAATCGAACAATGACGTATTCTCTATTCACTCACATGAGTTGTATATTCTTTTTCCACCGTAGCGGTGTTGGTAGCCATGTTGGATGGTTGGACAGTTGGGACAATCTGAGAACTGCTCAGTTTGCTCTGAAATGGACAAGGTCAGAGCGCTAAAAGTGGTATAAGATGCAAAAGCAATGCCTGGCATCATTAACTTTCCTCATTGTGAGTACTCCATCCAGTTTCGAGGCTTTTCATTTATGAGGTGCCTGGTGGTTGTGAATGATGAAGGCCAGGCCGTTTGGTGTTCATTAACCAACAAAACACAGGATATGAATCAAAATTACATTGGCAAAATGTATTTTGGTCACTGGGAGCCTCCAGGAGTGTGTGAGAGGAGACAGAGTGTAAAGTTAGAAGCGTGAATTTCAGGAGAAAATCAGACCCTAGGAGGGCATTCCGGCCGGCCTTCGTAGTAACTGCGATCTGAGATGACTGGTATGGGAGGACCATGGAAGCAGTTATGATAGGTTTGGGAGCCCCTGGGACTATCGCCCAACCAATGCAGGAATCCCATACTAACTCTGAGAGATGCCTGGGTGTTTAGGCATATTCATTAAAAGGACTGCAGGCATCAACTGTGATTCTCCAGATGTACACGAGCATTAAGAATACGCTCCAGGTCTGATGCATGCATTATTGTTCATTATCAACTACTAAATCATACTATAGTACGAAGCATCTCATTCAACATTCTACTGTTTGCTGCGCTACAGTAAGGAGAACCAAAGAAAATGACGATTGATTTTCAAAAATGAAAGCGGGTAAACCGGAAACAATAACCCAGCTAAGCTATTGAATGATATCAATTGAACATAGTCTCATTGTCATCCACTAAAGCTCCCATCCCATCAGGGCTGACAAAGGCGGAAACACACAATTCATCAACAGCGTAAAGAAGCTGGAGGCACTCTGTGTATTTCCGAATAATATGGGCCTGGCGAGTTGGCGAAATTGAATTGCAAAGTCGTTTGGCTCAATTTGTGATATCTAAAGGGTTTGCATTGGGAGGTTGGCTCTCGGTGAATCAAAATAGAGTTTGGAAGGCAATAGGATGAATTCGCGGGGAAACGAGGTGCGCCACCAGGAATGGAGGAGTGACTGATGTGGAGTGCAGGGTGGGCAATGGGAGTGATGATGCTGATGGAGGAGTGCAGAATGAAATTGGGAGGCGCCTATCCAGGCCAAGGAGCTCCGATTCAGTCGAGCAGCCCATCTATACTGAGCATCGATGAACAGGTGGGAGGTAAAGAATCTGGAATGAAATAGAGGCGCTCCTGATCAAGGTCGACGAGGGGATTGAGGAGCGCCGCTTCCAGTAAATGAGTGGCGACCAAAATGCAGTGTGGAGGGCTAAATGAAATATCGAAGCGCCAATCCACACTGAGGAACGCGGATGGGGATTGAGGAGCACCTAATATAGCGGAGGAAAATGACGAGGGAGTATGAAGCAGCCCACCATGAGTAATTGACGAGTACAGTGGCTTCTGCAGTAATACAATCCATCACCATGGAAGGGCAAAATTTACCGTGATATTCATTTTGAGAAAACATAACTATAACCTTCTTTTCAGTGGCATACTCAGACAGCGCACAAAGAATAGCTGCAGCCACAAGGGCTAACATCTGCGGTGTGAGCAGTTGAAAGAACTGCGATGTGGTTAGTTGTCGCCCCAAGCTATTGGCAGTGAAGAAAAACTGATGGTAGATTAAGTCAAGCACTTCCATCTGGGTAAACCAGGACATCTCATCATTGATAACCTTCAAGAGATAAGCATCATCAAACAGGAGCTCCTTAACCTGAATTGGAAGCTCAGTCTCTGATCCTAAATCCAACTGGTAACTTCAGACAATAGTTCAACAAGCTCCATCTGCCAAATGCCCTCGAATGGTACTCATCTTCAGTTTTAACTTCTTATATTTTTGGGGATCAGTATCATCATAGCTCCAATCAAGGAGCAGAAAGCTGAGTAAACACTTACAGCTTCTGGGGTTTGTGGATTCATTTTAAGAGATGCACCACCGGGCAATTGACACACAGATGGTGTACCCACAGGAGCACCTGCTAATGCACGATGTCGATCCTGGGCTTCAATGGCTAGTTCCCAAGCTTGTCAACCATCGAGTACTCCACATCGGAAATCATTGGCCAGGGAGTCATTGTGAATACGATTGTCTCCATGAACTGTTTCGCAACCTCAAAGGTAGCCTTCTGTTGTTGACCAACATTATGATCTCACCCGGCCTTGGGTTGAGGAACACTATAGTCTCCACCAGCCTTGGGTGGTGTTAGCAACGGTTCCAGACTGTCACTTCGGGTCCAGGTCTAGGTCCAAACCAAACTGTGGCAAATTGAGCGGCCTGGGCTGTCAATAAATCCGAACCGCCAACTCAGGTACAGTTCAATGGTAAACTACCAACCCATCTCAATTGGGCGGGTTATTGAGAGGGTCGCCCAGCAGGTCCATCTAAAGATTCTTATAAGGCTCTTGTTCTTGAGGTTTGTTAATAGTATCTTATCAAAATCATGTTTTCAACAACCAAAAATAAGTTTTTGCATACTTTGCAGTTTGCAATATTGATTAATGTGGAATCGGTGTTTTACCTTTAATATAATGTACTTTTGCCTCTCAGGGCAGTCAATAATTCCGTTATGAATGCGACAATATATGCTATGTCTTGATTACCAAATCTGCAACCACTATAACTGTTGACGCTCCGTTGACGCTCATTTTCAGGTTGCGGCAGGGAGCATTTCGCTGTCGTTGTTGCCAGTAAATGGTGCCAATGTTGGATAAATGGATGTTGGCAACCAATCGGAACATAAATGACCCATGATGCAAAGCTCAAAATGGTTAACACTCCATCGACGCTCATGTTCAGGATGCGGCAGGGAGCATGTCGTTGTTTTTTATGCCTGTAAAGGCTGCCAATATTTGATGAATCGATGTCTGCAACCAATTAGAACATAAATTACACAACATGCGAAGCTAGAAATTGTTGACGCTCCATTGACGTTTATTTTCAGAATGGGGCAGTGACTCTATTGGTGTCTCTTGTGCCTATACAAGTTGCCAATGAATCAGTTATGCATAACAGCGACAAAATTACTATTTAATTGCCATACTTACAATGACTCAAAACGTTGATGCTCCATTGACACTTAGTATAATGTATTGTCCATTCAACATCTGCTGCCATCGATAATCGTTTTCATCATGATTTCAACGTATTGGTAGTTTTTCTGGCCAAATGTAACTTGGCCCGGTGGGAAAGCTGAGCGCAGTAACATTCTTGCACTGTTCACTCTCACATGACTAAATTCTATGTATTGTGGCAAAAGCTTCATTGCGCCTGCTATACATCGCATTATTAACCGATATTCACAAGCTAGTGCTTACCATTCGCCAATAATATATCTGTAACTAAAACTCCCTGTCAAGATACCTAACAAAGCTGGTGAAACATTGATGCATTCTGTCCTACTTGTTCTTCACTCCCTTATTCCTCCAAGATTCGGTTGCATTGACTGTCACCAACACCTTTTGAGCCTGTATCATTGATTTCCGTGTAGGCCGAATCAATCCGGGAACATTTGGCTCGGCGCTCAAATCCCGGTGCACGGGGTATTCCGGATCCTCAATGCCGTTGCCTTGCTTGATATCAGATTCAAAGTCTGCCGTGCAATCGTCTTCGGTCTCATTTGGATTATCCATGATGCCATTCCAGTTAAGCAAATCTTCGGTATCTGAAATGCTTTCAGGTGCGCTATCCCGATCACTTGCAACTGGATGATGGTTGATTCTTCAGATTTGGCAAACATTCAATATTTGAGTTTGTCCTCCAGTGAGGTCCTTTGCAGACAAAGCTGGTGGCAAAGAAGATTTTTCTGACAATTTAAATGCAGCCGCACCATCATGTTGAAAGAGTGACCAGGATGCTTCGACGATCTCTTTCATGTCCGGACTGAATCCAATGGCTGTCATCTGCTTGTTTTGAGAGCGAGATTCATTCTGGGTAGTAAGTAGGTTTTGGCTGCCCTGCCACATCTCCAAAAAGTTGTGAACTGTGGCCATTCTGTGCAATTTCCTTTCCATCACCTCTTTCATCATTTCTGAGTTGTTTTCTGTAGTTGTGGTATCCAATTCTGGGTCAGTACCTGCCAAAATCCTAATAATGGTTCGAGCAAACTGCCTTACAACGACCTTTTTGTGAACAGTTTTGCCTGTGGTTTTTGACTGCCTCCAGCCGATAGCATCTCGGCCAAGGGAAAACCTAGATTCCACTCTGACGCCATGTAGAATAATAAGAATATGTTGCACACCACAATTCGAGAGATCGGCATAGTTGGATCGCGTTTACTCCTGTCGACACCACCAGTCAGATATAACTGGTATCCACAATGTACTGCTATTCTGCATCGCGTTATAGTGGTAATCATTCAGATTTGGATTAATTTGCCCCCAGTTGTTTCGTCTTTCAGGTAGTGAATTGAAATGGAGTCGGGAAGCGGTCAATATACATGCTGTGCGATCACGTCGTCTGGGTGTCGTCCAAGCCACAATGTTAGGCTGCAGGTATTCATCATCATCGCTGGACAAATCATATGGATCAAAGGATGATTGACTGGATCCTGAAGCCGTTGCAGAGGGGACGAGATTACTACTCGGAACACTTTCGGGTTTAATTAACAGCACCCGTCGATGTTTTGGAAAGTATTCATTCTCCCCTTACTTCATAAATACCTCTTGGTAATGGGTAGTATAGGATGTCTCGTCCTAAGGATTTATATGCATCGTCTTGTCCCACTTCCTAAATGATCTCAACATCCAGAAATGATGGAGAAGACGAGCTGCAATGAGATGTATACTATGAGCAATAACCCTAGTTTCCGTCTGAAACATCCGGCTGTTCCGCACAGCTCTGACAGCTCTGACGGAACCTCGTACCCTCGGACGGAGAATTACATGCTTCCCGTCTCCCAGGCGACGGGTCGCATTGCATACTCACCTGCATTACCATGCGCCCGGTATACGCACCATCAGAACGACAAGTGTGTTACACTCTTTGCAGGGGCTGCAGTTATGCTGTAGCCGTTCTCACAACACCTGGCGATGTTTATGCCTTTCTGCGGCCGATAGTCACATGTTACATCTCTGCTATTGCTATATATCGGATGCCGCACTCGCCCCATATATATTTACCTTTGAGATTTTGTCACAAATTGTAATACAATCTTCACTTCGGATACCTCGCTTGCCGTTGCATTTGCTTTGCCATTATCATACTTTACAGGTCTGAAATATACAGTCCAATCATCACACTGTCTAGTACCATGCCGTCAGTCCTCCACATTCTGCGTTGATCCATCATTGGCTTGTAATGCTTCTTCCTCCTCATCTGCACCCGCATCATCGCTATCCTCGCCCGCATACCTCTCGACATTACTGGGTCCCAGGTCGGTCCTCCACATTCTACATTGATCCATCATCGGCTTTCGATGCTTCATCCTCCTCATCCGCATCCCCATCCGCATTGTTGCCATCCTCGCCCTCATACGCGTCGACATTACTGGTTCCCAGGTCAAAACTCTCGAGTTCCGTCGCTGGCCGTCGTTGGCGGCTGGCGGTGGGGATGGCATCGCGATTGTCCCATTCATCACCTTCATCATCGTAATCCCCGCTGCCCCCTGGCAACCCGAAATGAAGTTCGTCATCCGTGCAATTGTTGTCTATCGGGATGTTTGGGTTAGTGCTTCAGATCTCAGGCTCCTCAAGCGCCACTTCGGAGGCGAAATAATCAAGAAGAATAACATTGTCAACCCGCGCTGCTTCCATGCTGAACACCACGGCAGGCGTTGGGTTCTCCGCCTATTGGATCTGACGCTTGACTGTAGCAAGAGTGTTGTTATACACCCTCTGTTGGCACCTCTCAGGTAGTGTGTTCCAGGTATTCATCAAGAACGTCTACGTGTCTGCAACGCCTGGGGAGGTTAACAACTTGCGACCTGTTACAGCGCAGCAGGATGCGATCTTACCCCCGTCATTCTTGTGGTTGAAGTAGTTTGAGCGATCAGGTGTGTCCGCTTTCAGCTTTGACTTGGAAGCGTTCAGATAAACACCTTTGTTCTTTTGCCACTCCATGAGAGCATGGCGCAACGTGGTGAATGTAAACATGATCAGTGGCGAACGTATATGACCGTCCTTGTCGTTAATCATGGAAATATAAAATCCATCAGCATGCTTACTGCGGTTATTCACCCGATGATGAAATTTGATGCAGATAAACTGCGGGATTGTCTCCGCCAGGAAGTAAAGTGGATGCTAGCCATTCATTGTCAGCTATCGACTCTCTCTGCGTTGGATTTGTACTGCGTACACCACCTTCCACACACTCTGCTACCGGAAAAAGATACTTATTGTCGGCCAGAAGGGAATCAATGAATTTCAAACGCTCTGCGGCGGATTCAAAGCGGTGGAGATCATAAAGCTCTGTAATGTTGTCCCTTGCTGATTCAATAGAATGGGATTAAACCATATCGACTTGTGCGCGAACCTGGTACCGGTTTGAGCGTGTAATATCCACTGTGGGCCGTTGATTCAGCTTACCTCGTTCAAGATCTCCTTTGTGCTTGCCTCGAATGCTATGGACCAAATGTTGTTTTGCTGCATAGCGGTGTTCCAGTACGTCTCTGTTATCTGCCAGAGTTGGGCTTCAGCTAATGCTTTCGCAACGCGTCTCATTGAATAACTTACCATCTGCAAGTCACCTGAACTCATACACGGCCGCCCGTTCCACAGGTAGAGATCCAGGAGTCTGCCCGTTGCAAATACAAGACACATCATGTCTGAGTGACCAAATCGATGGATGCCGCAACTGACAGAGACCATTGATCGAGGTGTAGACACCACCTGCGGTTGCAATTTCCACTGCCTCTGTCTCTGATTCTTTTCGGTAGCTTGCGTTCGCAGTGGATTCGTAATGATCGCGTGGGCTTCTGGATTTGGGATGGCGGTAGGCAGGTTTTCAAGACCACTGAGAGGAATGGGAGTGCTAGCAATGCCAGATGCTGCACTGGATACAATGCGACGCGTTGAGTCTGTCTGTATGGTTCCGCTGGGAACTGGTGTGTTACGACTACTTGTACCTGGTGTGGCGGTTGGAGTAATTATTCACTTTCGCTGTGTAGCGGACGAGGTGGAAGTCACGTGTTGGGTGATATCTGCAACGCGAGAAGTTTTCAGCGAAGATGAGGGGGTGGAGTTGTGACCTTGGATTGTAGAGGATATGAAACTCCCTCCTTGAGAGGAATTCCTCTCGCCAGCCGGTACGGAAACGTGTCTTGTACCAGGCGGAAAGTGAGAATTCCCCAAATACCCACGGATTTATTGATTCTGACGATTAGCAACACTTTAAACATTTCGTGCGATCGGAGTCATGTCAGGGTGAGGGCTTTGGGAAGGCATATTCCGATATATATATTCAATATTAAAAAGATAGGAATAATATCCTCTGCATCCATATGCAACAGCAGGCGAGGTAGACTCCTATTTGAGCGACCATGGACGGATTCGCAAAAATGGGAGGTGCAGTGTAGACCGCGATAGACTCTAAACACTGACAATGGTTGGGGACGAGATCCGTTCAAAAGCATTCAATTATGGGTTTAACTGCCATCAGATTAAACTCAGATTAAACTGAGCATTGATATTCACTGTTACAGCAACGTCTGAAGGTCTATTTGCACCGCTTGAAGGGTGTTTATGCCATCTTAGCACGATTATCATCGTATTGCACTCATTCTTGGCACAATACTTCGAACCATCAATTGTGTATATCTTCAGCTTCCTGGTGGAAATCCCCCTTTGGCAGAGCTAAAAGCATCGCAAAGCAAAGAATGATATATTCTCTATCCTATGACATCATGTGCAGGTGCTTTTTCCACTGCTAGGCGTTGGTAGCCGTGTTGGATGGTTGCACAGTTGGGACAAACTGAGAAATATTCAGTTTTCTCCGAGATGCACGTGGTCGGAGGGGTAAAAATGATGTGTGATGCAAATGCAATGCCTGGCGTCGTAAACTGTCCTCACCGTGAGTACTAAATCTCGTCTCGAGGCTTGTCGTTCATGAGGTGCCTGGTGGTTCTGCAAGATGAAGGCTGGGCCGTTTTGTGTTCGTTAACGAACAAAACTCACAAGTTGAACTAAGAAATTGCCGGAACTTGACTATATATATCCCTTCTTCCCGCCTACACCTCCATTCTCTGTTCCTCGCGTATTATACTCACCGACAGCATCCTGATCCCGACCTCACCTGAATTGCACAAAACAACGCCTCTCGTTTCTAAACACATCCAATAACCTACAAAACTTTGTACTTTCCATCTGGGCTACCTTCCGCTACATGCAACTGTATCATAATGCTAACATGTCGGATATAGATTCATTGTCAACTCACAGTGATGGCACCAAAGGGCAGCACCAAAGGAATGGGGAAGGCTAGGGCAAAGATGCCAACATCGGTTAAAAATCGACTCTTGTCCTTGGATGGGGACCGTATAAAGGGATTCATCTTGGAACACATCCGTGGACTCACACGGATATACAATGTATGCAGCATTAAGGACGAGAGGGCATGGGACCTCCTTTATGATATAATCTTTCTTGATCCAGTCACGACTCGCCACTGTTTACAATTCCAGCTGATCTGGCCGCACCACAGGAGCAGGAGTTGGCCTTTTCAGGCGTGGTAGACTGCCTTCCACTCATATCTGTGGCAAATGTTTGACAAAACACGCGACCAAATAAACAATTGGAGGTGGGACAAGCCCCATGCCTTCGGGGATCAAGTCAATCGCTCCAATCAGCAGACAACCAGCTCGGGGAAGGTTAAACACACCGGCGAGCGTTTCTCTTGTTACGGTAGCAATGATCCCAGGGCAAAGATGGAGCCACCAATCTCCCGGCAGTACAAGACAGGCGACTTCCTGGCTGTTCGACGACTGAATTGGGATGAGATAATCGACGAGGATGAGAATGATGAGAACTGGGCGGATCCTGGAGCACTGTGTGGTGGAAGGAGCCGTCCTGGTGATGGCAATGACTATGACAATGGCGAGGGTGAGGAGGACATGCAGTGCGGTGAGACAGGGACCGGGAAAGGGAAAGGAACAAACAACGGGAAGAGGAAAGAGAAGGGGAAGGGGAAGGGAAACGGTAAAGGGAAAGGTATTGTTAAACAAACCCCCGGGGGAGATGATATCTCTCGTGCCATTGCTTTGTAGTTGCAGATGGAGAGGTATGAGGCAGACTCGGACACAGAGGGCTAACTAGAGCGGGTATATTTCGAGCTGGAAGCATTGCCCGCTGTGTCAATTTCCTTAAATCCTGATACCGACTCTACCGAGAAGTCGGGCAGCCAATCTGACTCAGAACTTGACCCTTATGTGGATATGCATATGGAGGATGATGTGGATGCACTGGACGGCATTGATTTAGACAGCGATGTGAAAATTGAAAGTGATGGTGACGATGATGAGGAGGAAGATGAAGAGGAGAAAGATGAGGAGAAGGAAGATAAGGAGGAGGTGGAGGAGGAGGATGAGGATGAGGAGGAGGATAAGGATGAGGATAATGGCAAAGAACCTCAGACGATTGGCCAGGGAGAGATGGTAAATACATTGGCTGACGATGCTTATACCATAGTAGATGATGAGCCAACAGTGCTACCTGAGCAAGGCCAAGAGATGCGCGAGCATACCACACAGCCACAACCTCCGGCACCTGTCTCACGGCCACAAACACCAGAGCCTTCCCCATACCACGAACTCCGGAGACTCATACCCTCAGTGGGCTGGAGTTTTTGGGGCTTGTGACGCCCCAAAATGCTTACCCAGCAGCGCCAACTCTGCGAGAAGCTGAGGCAGCCGGAAACACCTCAGATGTCGATGTAGAGCAGCAGCTACTCAGCGAATCGGCAGGTGGAGACAGTATCCCCGAAGTCCCTCTCCCGGATGTCCCTCTCCCGGATGTCCCTATCCCAGATTTCCCTCTCCCCAATGACCCTCTCCCCAATGTCCCTCTCCCTGATATCCTTCTTCCTGAGGCGCGCCCAGATGGCTCGGTGGGCGAGGAGTGAACCAGTCCTCACGTTGCGTTTGGGTTATAGTCGGGTTCTTGTGTTGTGAGTTATCTTTGCTGTAATCAATTCATCTCAGCCACTGATTAAGGCACGCGTGGAGGTGTTTTGTTCGTTTGGGTTAAAGTTGTGGGCTTGTTCGTTTCCTTTGTTCTAATCTATGTATCTTAGGCATTGATTATTACACGTGTCGCAAGGTTTTTGGATTGCTCAGGGTTTATTTTTTATTTATTCATAGTATTATAGGACATCGCGGGGATGCAGTGTTTTTACAACTTCTGGTGTGATGGTGTTGAGGCTCAATAAATCTCTCAAGTATCGTGAGCTTATACCCACACCAGACTGCTCAGGCCCAGATCCAACTTTCGTCCCTTTCTACAGTGAATACTCCACTCCTCCTGTGTCATCAACACTGCCAGAGAAGACCCCATTCTGTTGCCCCGAATTTTCATGCCCAAAGAAGTTCACCTCAGACAGCTGGCGACTTAAACATATCACATTACACCATCCTGAACAGCCTCAAGTTGCAAAGAATCTGACTTTTTGCAGCGCGCCCTGATGCGTTGAACCCGCTCAGCGTCATGAATTCAACGCTAACAACGATTCAGTCGAAGACTTGGATGCGGTTCCCTACCTCAGACACGTTGAAAACATCGCTGACTCGGAGTCTCAACAACCGCCACCTCCTCGGCCGCGGACGGAAACATACCCCGGCGCCGGTGCTAAGCTCAGCGATTACATTGCTAAGCAATGGGAACGCGACACTCAGGGTTGCCTTGAAATGAACCTACAGAACAATCCCTACTACCCATTTATGACACGTGAAGAGTACAAATATATCCAGTGTGGGCTCAAGAAGAAGGATATGAAGACGTACTATGACAATGTGCTGAAGGAAGAAAACACCGCTCTGCGTTTCCCAAGCTTCAAAAACTGGGATCGCCTGCAGAAGCTCATGGCTAGCATGTCAGATAATCAGGCTCTCGGGGAGTGGGAACTACACACTCTCGAGGATATGAGATGGAATGACAATCACGAACGGCCTATCAAATACTGGAGTCGAGACATCATCACAAGCATGAGATGGTTGATGCGGCAGCCAAGCAACGCCGAGCATCTCATTCACGCCCCTCAGCGTTGCTTTAACAGTGATACGCCACCGAAACACCTCTATACTGAAATGCACACTGCGGACTGGTCGTGGGAGACACAGGTAAGCAGAGATACTCGAGGGTAATAATGCGCTAATCGAGGTTGAGGCAACGCTCAGACTGGGGGATACACTGGTTCCCTTGATCTTCATGTCTGACGGAACACACCTCTCGAATTTTGCTGGTGACAAGAAAGAGTGGCCTGTATCTATGACAATTGGCAATCTATCTTCGAAGATCCGCCAGATGCGCTCAGCGCACACCGTCGTAATAGTCGCTCTCCTGCCGATTCCGATCAAGCACCACACTAAGCCTCAGAAGCGGCCAGATGGGAAGCGGCGAACAAACCGGGAGGTGCTAAACAACGTACTCCGGCGGGTACTCCAGCTTTGGACCATTAAACAAAATGTGAACCCCGAGAGCGGGTATTACAACGTTCTCTGTGCAGATGGCAACTTCAGGCGTTGCAAACCGGTTTTAGCAGCATGGCTTGCAGATTGGCCTGAGTATAGCGACCTACATCATCTCGAGTGGCATGTCTGTTTTTGGTGCGAGTGTCCAAAGAACGAACTTGGAGATTAAGTTCCTTTCTAACAAGCAACACCCCCGGCAGCATTACAACCTATATACAACGCTCAGCGATGCCAACACCAAGGCAGCTGATGCGAAACTCTCGTCGCGCTGTGTCCACCGAGGATTCAACGTGTTTCGACAAATCCCCGGTATCATGAGTAACGTTCCGAAGCCCGACCTCCTCCATACAATGCAGATCAGCATGCTTGACCACCTCCAGAAGTGGATTTTCCACTTCATGAAGAGGCACGAATGGCATGACAAGTACAATGCAATCTGGTTATCCGTGCCTGCATACCATGACCTCACACCAAAAAATAAGTCATATGAGGAAGTTTCTCAATGGAATGGGAAGGAGATGAAAGAAATGAGCCGGTACCTGCTAGGAGTTGTAACCCAGTCTCTACGAGGCGGAAGCCCGGCTCAGCGTCCAATATTCAATCGCGCAATTGAATGCACACGGGCATTGTTCGAATTCTATATGTGTACTCGATATACGTCTCACGATGATGCAACTTTGAGCTACATGGAGGACGCGTTGCATCGTTTTCACACCTTCAAGGATGTTTTCTTACTCCGGAGAGCCCGCAAAAAGGAGAAGGCCAAAGAGAATGCCCTGAGAATCGAACTTGTGAAGAAGCGAAAGGTAGACGAGGAAAAAAATGCTGAAACTTGGACGCCGTCCAAGAAGCAGTGCGAAATGAATGCCAGGCGGGATTATATCAGCCACGAGATAGATGTTTCAAAGGAGTTGGATGCCGACTTCAACTTTCCAAAGATCCACTTGATGTCTCATTGGGTCGAACAGATTCGTCGATACGGAGCCTTGCAACAGTATTCTGCCGAGAGACATGAACAAGCACATAAAACGAACCTCAAGAACAGTTGGAACGCCTCCAATTACAATTTCAACTACCTGCCGCAAGTAATCACCTTTCAGCGTTGCATTCTCTGCTTCAGAATCAGAGAGCTCAATCTCCAAGCCCTCACTCAGCGTCGGAAGAACAGTGCTGCAGCCTGCAAAGTCCTCCCTTCCGGTGCTGATCTGGCTGCCCCCCTGGGCTCCCAGTCATAAGCGAAGCCCGAATTCATGGGACCTCAAAACCGCCATGATGGAAAGCATCCTGACGCTATGATCAAAGACTTTAGAACATTACTTGACAATACACAAGACGCAATGCACCGTGTGCCAATATACAGCGGCACGTGGGAGGATATCAAGCATAAGAGTCATAACAAGATGTATATATCGGATGAACAACTGCACGCAATGGAGCTCTGTATTTACCATGGTATTAAGGTTCAAGTTGAGGGTTCAGATGGTGAATGCATATCTCAGATGTGTTGATGGAAATGAAGCCAGAGCTGGCGTGGAGGGGATCGACGGAACAACTGGGTATGCGTAAAGCAACGCCCGGGGAGGTGTTATGGCGCGCTGAATGGGCATCTCCCATCGCAACTGCAACGACTATTCAAAATTGAACTCCAAAACGAGGATGGAGCTTTCGTTGATTTCTGGTTAGCCCTGGCGCTCACTACAATACCTGAAAACTCGGGTTACTTGGATTCTGTCTCGGAATTTGTACAAGTGAGAAAAGCACCAGCAGCCGATGGTTTGCAAGTTTTCAGCGTGTGAAATATTGTTGGCTACGCGCACGTCATTGCAGAGATAGCTACTACTAGTAAGACAGGAGATGGATGGAACAAACAATGGATTGTCAATAGCCACATAGATCTGGGGACTTCGAATGATGTGTATAATTAGTCAAGAGAGAATTGCATTTTGCGTGCGCGTAGAACGAATGCGAGGAAATATTTTCGCAGCGTCACCCATCCCCTTGCAATCCTGTATAATTAGTAAAGAGAGAATTGCATTTTGCGCGCAGGTAGAAGAAACGTGAGGAGAGATTTTCGCAGCGTCACCCATCGCCTTGTAATCCCGTATAATCAGTAAAGAGAGAATTGCATTTTGCGCGCAGGTAGAAGGAACGCGAGCAGAGATTTTCGCAGCATCACCCATCGCCTTGCAATCCCGTATAATTAGTAAAGAGAGAATTGCATTTTGCGCGCAGGTAGAAGCAACGCGAGGAGAGATTTTCACAGCGTCACCCAGCGCATTGCAATGCTGATGCAACTGTGTACCGAATGAACGCATTCCGACGTATGGTCACAGTTGACCACAACGCCAGAGTTATCGTTTTAAATAGGAGACCGACAGAACAAGAAGAAACAGTGTAACAGCGGTCAGAGCGCAATATGGAATGGGACGCGTTGAATTGACGCCGGGCGCGGAGTAATCCGCCACCGGGGTGTCCTTGCTGGCTCTGACCCAGCGTGTCCACTCCGACGGAGCCATTCTGCCCGGACGGAAATATTTTTTGCTGATGACCTGTCGATGAAGTCACTTCAGCATAATGTTTGGACAGCTTCTGTCGAGCTAACTTCATAGTGAAGATGAAGTCTTCCTTCCACTGAGTCTTCTTCTTAGCCAAAGCTCGCATTACGCCATCCATGAGATTGAATATGTCATTGTATACTGTGATAAAGTAGGCAATGTGACAGTATGCCTCTTCGACATCCACAGTGTCCAACATCAGAATGGCTTCCAGACTTCCATGATATACTTGACAATGGTCTATTTGTCCTGTGTTGTGAAGAGTGGCCGGTATTCAACGTATTTTGCATTTTGAAGCCACTGTTGGGTAAATTCTCCGCATCGGTAAGCTCACCTAAGCAACTCGATTGTCGAGTTCCAACATATCTTCACATCCATACTCCCAAGTACTGCTATGCGGACTTCGGCTTTTTGAGAGTGAATGAACTCGTTTTGAAGACCAGGTGTTAGCGTAATCAATACAGCAAGTATTCTGTACTTTATGGAGGTCAGTTTCAGGACTTTCAAAATATCTTGAAGTACGTACTTTCTCAATGATCTTTGCTAAACCTGGTCTCATGGCCGACACCTTATTGATTCTAGCATTGCCCTCTTTTCAAAGTCTTTGACTCTTCCCATTATCTATGCTTTCATTCTCTCCAAATTGCCGATCATGCTCATGGGCTTCCGAAGACTTGGTGCAGCCTTTCACACCCTGACTGCTTATGAATCCACCTAAAGCCAGCTGTATGATGTGTGCCATGCATGGTATGTGGTTCATCAATGCTGGCCATTCGATTCCGGAGTCTTCAGGTGATGAATGCTGCTTGCGTGGCATCGAGTAATTTGAGGAAGCATAATCTGTCGTAATTCTAAGCAAACGGCCGTCGGTAAGCTCGGATTGATCAACAACTTCCTTCGAATGCGCAGCCAGCCTTGCTTCAGTATGTTAGCCCTTAACATATCATCCTGAATTAGCTTTCGAAACAGGAAAAGAATAGGCGATCAACCTCATCGAAAGCGAGTTGTAACACATGCAATGCCCAATTTCGATTCATATACTAAGTGATTACCGACATTATGGTGAGTATGTTAGTTCATGTTGATATGTCAAAAGCTAAACTAACTTTATTTCGTGACGGCAATTGCGTCTTAATTGCATCCACGGTCAGTGCATATTCCATCTACCAAATGTTACAAAGAGTCGTGGCCTATGGCAGCACAAGCTCGCTGTGCAATGCTTTATATGACCATCGTAGCTCTAGATATGATATAGCATTCCAGGGCATGTAGGCAGAAACAAATTCTAACATCAGGTAGTGATTCCACATGCGTTGGTGAAATTCAGACATTTCACAGTTCTTAACCACCAGTTTTGAACGTTTTGTCTATCATTTCAATCAATATTGCTTAAGCGGAATGTGAAAAACAATGTCCTCTGCAAACTTACTATTTTAATTCCTTGACTTCCTTGCCTCTTCAGGATCGCCAAAGTTCTTTCATCGACCGTCGAACTGGTCAATTCAGAAACCTCTGACTCTGTGGACTCTTTTAACTTCGCGATGTAAGCTTTTGCAAGTAAGTGTTTCTCCATTGAGCTGGTCCCATTTTCTGCTGGATGGCAAAGCACTTGATGACAAAAGATACATATGATTCCAGGGCTGCCAGTCTCCTCAATTCCGCAGTGCAAATAAAATCGCCATGAAGACGCATGTCTAGACTTAGTTCAAGAAATAGGAGGTTTCGAGGCTACATTCATTGAAGCCCACCAATTATCCAAGATGATTTGCAAACTATGGTCACTCAATTCACGAACGAAGACATGTTCATTATTAGATGACATCATAACCTCTATCAATTGGGTATGTATAGATTTTGAATCCGACATGTGGTAGGAATTAGAAAGCTAAGTAATCCAACTTGAGAGACTGCCGAAAGTCACGTTATAGTAAAGCAGTATGCAGGATCTTGAATACTGACTCTGGAGCTACAATGAAAAATATCAGATCTGTGAGACATTGCATGCAGATTTGTGAAGTTATATACAAGGACAGATTGCAAAGACTGACTGCTTAAAATTCCATTTAGGTACAATGTAATGCACTTCATTGCTGTGTAGCATGCTTAGCCCACACGATAATTATGCATGGTCCTTGCGCGCTCAATTGTAGGAGGCGGACGCAATCTTATCAGTAGTATTTTTGCAGATGAAGGCTGCCGATATGTGGATAGTGGGTTAGCTGCGTTCTATTGCCCTTAGATTATCCAGGATGCAAGATCAAATATCGTGGATGCTCTGTTGACGCTCTGATGACGCTCTGTTGACGCTCTGTTGACGCTCTGTTGACGCTCTGTTGACGCTCTGTTGACGCTCTGTTGATCGTCATTTTAGGACATAGTCGGTATGTTGTCACAAGCATTGTTACCCAGAGAGGCTGCCGATTTTATGATTATGGATGAAAGATGTCACACAGCCCCATTGGTTTCAAAGATCGAAAGTCTGAAAATGTCGACGCTCAGGTGAAGCTCATAGTAAGGGCATAGTTACAATATCGTCGAAAGCATATTTGCATAAAAAGGTGGCCTATAAGTCAATTCTGAATTAATGTTGTTGCACAGCTCCTTGATTGTCTAAGATGCGAGGCCTCAAATTGTTGACGTTCATATTCAGGACATACCAGCTAGGTTGTTGCAACGATTGTTGCCTAGAAAGGCGGCCACTCGTATGATTATGGTTAAATGTTGCCGCATAGCTCTTGGATTGTCCAAGCTGCAAGGCCATAAGTCGTTGACGCTCCGTTGAGGCTCATGTTTAGGACATGGTAACCTTGTTATCGCAACCATTTTTGTGTAGAAAGACGGCCGACAGTTCCATTATGAGTCAATGTTCCCACGCTGCCCATAGGATTTTCCAAAATCCAAGGCTAATAATTGTTGATGCTCTGTTGACGTTCACATTAATCACATCGAAACAGCCTTTGTACAGTCAATAATCGTACGCAATAAATCATATACCCATGATTGACATCCACTATTGCTTGTGTAAGTACTATTGTTCACATCCAGGAGCTTTGTTAGCTCTCAATGACTGATCAACCACTATGCACGTAATTAGAGTGAGAGTTGACCGTGCCATATCACATTCCTGCTCTTTTGCCCGGCAATTTATGGCATCTAAATCATTTCACTAGTTATTGGTATATATACCTCGACCTCCTAACCTTTCCACATCCAGCTCCTTCTTCTTGATTGCCCTGATGTACCTCAAGCAATTTGAAATATCTCAACCATGTGCAGCAGGTCTCTGCGGAGAGTTGTGCTGTTGGATACATGGGTGAATGCAGCATGACAGTCATCATTCAGCCAAATTTGTATTAAGCACTCACTGCGCTTTCTATAACTTTTATGACATCCCTCACTTAAATTTTGCTTGTCAATTTCGTCACAAATATAGCTTTTGCTTTCTCACTTAACATTAATCAGTAAACACTAATCCCACGTGATAGCCGTCTTAGACTGTGATTTGGGTTATAGGCCTTTCGTATAATGCGTTCAACCCTTGCACATGCAGAGATGAATTATCATCTCTCACAATTTGATCACTGCAATCAAGAACAAGCTGTCAAATAGTAAAATTGACATACAAATTGTATTTCACCGAGACATGACGTCAAAAATACAAATTTGCCTCTTGATTCCTCCGCTGATGCAGGAGCCATCAGCATGTCTTTGTTCTAATCCAATATCTCTCTGGTGATTTGCTGGGGAGGCTATATGCAGGGGTCAAAGCTTACGTATTTAACAGGCTTCCCATTCTGAATGGGGGATGAATCCGGCTCCTGGGAGGCCCAAAAGTGATTATACTCGTATTTGACTGCGGCTTCCCAAAACCTAGCCTCATATGACTAATTCCTGGTCGAGAAGTCCCTTGCGGCATTTGCGTTATTCCGGGGAGAATGTCAAGAAACTACATTACCTCCCAAAATGTTGTCCGTGCAGGTGCCGCTACATCATCATCCGTTTGCAGTTGAATAACTGCCGGAACCCTCAATTCGTATATGCCATACGTCTTGTCTCTTTCACGGAAGTAGTCGGCTGTGTCCTCCCATCCCGGTTGGGTCAATTCATCAAGTTTCATATGCTTCTGCCAAAATCTCTCCATGCACTGCTGCACAGTTTCGTTGATTGTGCCCTTCACCCAGCCGGGTTCATTATATTCGCTGAGGTGGCCCTGGTCTGTCTCTTCATCATCCTCGTCTTCCCCATCCTCCCCGTCATAGGATCTTACAATATCGCTCACACTGTCCCCGGTCACAACCATTGTCTGTGTAATGTTTTTTCGGGTGCTCTCGTTGTCGATTTCGCGTTTTAAGCTGCCTGTGTAACTTCCTGCTCCTGCCTCATCGCTACCTCTGAGTCTTCAACTGTCTTTTTCGCCCCAGCAGTCTCTCTCTCAACATAATCCTCAATCCATTTGTGTTTCTCTTCATTGCTTAAGAAGTGGTTTTCTCGTCATTTCTTGGTCACCGGCTTCTTTTTGGATCGCAAGCTACGCAATGCCCCAATGGCTCGGACTGTTTATGCATCTAAGCCACTCTTGCCTTCATTCGGTTGATGACATCGTTGGGTGGTCCACTTTGTCAATTTGCCATTGCCCGCCAGAAGTGGCAAGAAGTTCTTTTTCGAAGCATTGACCATTGTAGTTTGCGTTGACTTTCTTGTTGGGCGAGATGTTGGATGTTGCAAGTTATGGAAAATATTGAGGCAAGCTGCATCTTTTCTGTCAAGGTTGGTACGTTTACTCATCTTGAACAAACCGAAATCTCCCTCTTGATGGTCAATAAATCAGGAATGGATAAGCTAACCGTACAGCATGAGTTGATTGTTAGTGTCAGTTTCATGTAATATCCCGGGGATCATTTGAAACAAACCTCAGCAGACATCTTTTCGCTCCAACCAGATCCTATTAATGTCTGACAATTAGGTGATTCCGGCTGTCGTGCACCGCAATGTATCCCTGTTATTAAACAAATAACATCGGACCGACCTATTGCACATCGCAATGCGGTGGGAAACCCCTGCAACTTGCATTCTTACTCAGCAGAATTCATCTGGAGTATAACAATCATGTTGGCTGCTACTTATTTCATTATGACATGAAGCTAACCATATACTCCTCAGTGCTTCCTACTTCATCTCATTATCATGTTCCTCTCCTATTCCAAACCAGCACATCATGGATACACAACCACCGCCGCTAGGTGGGAGCGGATCGAATCCCGGCCAATTGGCAGGCACTACACTAAATACAGCAATTTTTGGCACACAGCAAGAGCGCAGAGACAAGTTAGTTCACCGCGACGCTGCCAACGCAGCCACCAAACAGATGACCTGGGATGTACATTTAAAAATCGTCCGTAAGACAGGATGCAGTAAGAATCACAAGCAGCATGAAGTTTGATTTAAATATATCCATAACGAGGTAAACAGCGGTCAATGAACCATATCCCAGACAGCAGGTGTCCGTGGAGAGCTTTGTAACCAATTAATCACTGCCCGTAATGTGAAACCTCCATGGTCAACAAAGGCATTGGTCTGAACAGTCCGCAAAATTGAACATCACGATGTTGTCAGCTCAGGAATGTTCCCGGATGAATTTCATGATAAGCATTCCCGTCAGTGGACGAAACAGGCTGTAATCACCATGGTGGAGGCTACCGAAGCGTGTATGGTAGAGGTAATAGCCGAATTTCAATCTTAGAAGCAGCAACTGATGTCTTGTAGGGTTTCAACATGTCTGTTACGAGGCAAGGCAAGGAGGTTGGGTACAGCTGGAACAGTCTGATCTGCGCCTGGCGTTGAATATGGCCGAAATGGCCAAAGAAAGCTTTTCGCACTCCACCAATAGAGGAAATAAAACATCTCATTAAGAAACCTTGTGCGGCGGTCCAAGAAGACAATAAGCGGGGTGTTCAGATTCCTGGGCACAAAAAGATGAAGGCTGTGATACACAGATACACCACAATGCTTCGTCAAAACCACACGTCCGGCTGCCTTCATTGCCAACATGGCACTACAAAGAATCTCCAGATACGCTGGAGACTCAAAGGGACAGGTGCACGTCCACCCGACCAATGCAGACAGCGGACTCCAGAGCTGACGCCGCCTCTGCCTGGCACGTCACCTGCCCCAACCAGTATCACTTCCGGAGCTGCACATTCCCAAATTGTCAATTTGCCAGCTGGATATCCGTATTCACACACTGATTTTCCTTGTGCAGAAATTTTTGATCATGATGCATCTGCCCAGGATAGCCACCACAATATTGATTTTGATCCGGATATGCTGACTGATGAAGGAACATACACTGGATAGTACACTATCTGTTTTGTGGAGATGTAGCTAACATCCAATTTGAAGACCGGAGCAGCCTATTGAGCAATCCTGAAACTGATGACAAGTGTTAATCGAAAGACACAGGATTTTGGAGATCATTATTATATATATCGATGTATTACTATAGAACAACATAGTGATCAAGAAGAAAGTAAATGAAAACACCAGAAAGGCCGCCAAAACAATTTAAATCACGAACTATGCCAAATTAAATGATTGCATATTGTGGATACAGCTGTGGCAAAATGTGCGTTAACAGAGCGTCAACAATAGTAGGTCATATAAGTCTGGTGATTAAAAATTGATTCGCTCATTATTGTACATAATTGAAGTATTGGCTGCCTTGATAGGCAAAATGGTAACAACACTCTCCCTACCTCTTCTTGAAAATGAGTGTCCACAGCACTTCAACGATGTTTGAAGATTCGTTCTAGGAAATCACACCGCCGATAGGTTGCAGTCAGTCATAAAGCTATTTTTGGCCGCCTTGATAGGCAAAACAGCTTGCAATACCCTCCCAGCCCCATCTTAAAAATGAGCGTCAACGATGTTTGGTCATGCATCCTGGGAAATCATAGCACCAATAGGTTGTAGTCAGTCATAAAGGAATTTTTGGCCTCCTTTAGAGGCGAAACAGATTGCAATACCATCCCTGCCCCATTATGAGAATGACTGTCAACAGAGCGTCAAGAATTGTTGGTCGTGTATCACGGGTAATCTGGGGGGCGACAGGTTGCACATTGTCACAAACAGATTATTGGCTGCCTTTATAGGCAAAAGTAAAAGTGAAACGCTCCCTGCCCCACCATCAAAATGAGCATCAACAGAGTGTCAATGATTGTTGGCCTTCCATTATCGTTAATCACAGCGCGATGTGGGCATTATAGTCTATATACATTGTTTTGACTGTTATTATACACTAAAAGGCTCAAGTATACTTAGTGGAAGCTCTGTAAATGAAATAAGTTGTTACTGTCCTGGAAGATGTGGCAGGAATATCCCATTCATTTCCACCTATAAAGGCTACCATATTCTTCTTTATGGATGCTTGTGATAAAGCGCCACTCATATTACCAAAGTTGCAAGACCAAATATCGTTGATGCTCAGTTGATGCCCATTTTCAGGATGTGGTAGGGTGCGTGAGTATACTTGTTATACACATGAAGCCGGCTAATAGGTTGAAAATACACCGTGATGTACAAATGTCAATATTGTACGATGAACAGTAGCCAGTCTGAATGAGACGATAAATGTAAAACCCGAAATACAGAACCAGAGATTGGAACCGATGGTTCTAGCGAAACCCGGCAAAGCCCGAGGGTTAACGGGTACAGGTGTGGGTTTGGTCCACCAAGCGTCAGCGGGTTGGCTTTTTGGATGGGTCTGGACCTGAACTGACCTGTTCTTGGGGTTCAAACCTGTACTGCTGGCGTGTTACCCAGACCCATTGCTAACACTAGCCGTGGGAAACGGAAGCGCCTTGGCAGGTCCAATGTCAGACTTGTGTAATATGTTGATCGTTGCCTTTGGCGTTTCAGCGATGGTGGTGCCATTGCCCCGGCTGGATATCACACATTTGGGAGTGAAGTGTGGGCAATGACAGTATTGACACGGTTCCATTTCTTTAGCAGTAGAACCCTTGTAGTTCGTAATATCTTATCCCAGCGCTCGTGGTCTCGATGCAGGACATCCTCCGGGTTGTCCAAATTCTCTCGTTTGATATCGCATGATATAGTCGATACTCCTGGGTCTGCACTGTTGTCATCGCTGATCTTCCCCCGATCAGTATCGTCATCATCCTGCTTCATTTCAATTATACCGCAGACATTAGCTGTCTCTAACACTATACACGAAGGTTGCAGTTTAAACATGTGATTAGTACTGAAAATTGGCTGTCTTATTGAATGCATGTGCAGGTGCTCACTCAAGGTGTGCTTCTTTATTCTTCTGTGAATAGTGATTCCTCCCCTGGCTGGCTGTAGGTTCCATGTTAATGAAGTGAAGTTGCGGAATGTAGACAGAAGCATAAAAGAGTAAATCCATTAGGAAGTTTAATAGCAGAATGGGAGATTAGAGCAACGATGTTAGACCCGGTCGAGGCGGATGCAACTCGAGTCGTGCCTGGATACAGTGACGCTGGGCCGAGCAGGATGCAATAAGCAGGGTGCATGGAAAGAGTCTGCAAGAGAGTGTTTGCGGTACCTATATACATTGTCAAAGCTAGTTCTGTGTTCTGATTTAGGAAGTGTCAGGTGGACCGGATTAGATCGATTCTTAATGCGCCCAATTCCCAAATGTGAGCATTCATATGCAAATACGCGATTGATGCAAGCACAGGCGGTTGCATTAAGCCAACATACCTAGAATTTGAACCAGGTGCACCAGAAGATCTCAACACACCTGAAGAACTCGAGACATTAACATGGTTATACCACTAACTCACTCTCAGGGCCGGACATACGAGGAATACTGACAAATAGGTTGATCATGATTGCCCCTGCATATAACTCGGCTGGATGTAGTTCATTATACCTCTAGTTCGAGCATAAGAGAGAGGACCGCATGGCACAGAATTGTCCGTGCGTTGAAGAATCTTGCAAGACTTGGATGGAGGATAGAGTTAGGACCTTCGTGAGGGGCAAAAGTACACGATACATGGGTTCAAACCAGGTTTTTTTCCTCATAGTAGATAAATATGAATCTCTGAATGTGGTATACCAGTCAGATAGACACCCTGTTTTGGTGATATACTGTTGTTTTAGGGTTCTGCAGCAAAGTTAGCAGTCAATTAGGCATTATCGGGTGCAGCACTTCACTTTCAGCGGTCCCAGACTGCTGAAGTCACAATATGTACGCAGTCAGTGTAAGAGAGGACGAAGAATTTGGGGTTACAATGGAGAGATTCAGCATAGAGAAACAACAGTAAAGGTAAGATAAAGACTCAGGGGTAATCTAATCAATTCCAGTTCCCCTCAATGCCAAGATTGCTAGCGAATGGGTCATAAATAGTCACTAACATGAGAATGTTGCGCATACTATCATGTAAACACTGCATCATTTAATCACAAACATTATGAGTCTCAATGCTACAATACTGACTTAACATAAATATTGGTGTTCAACGCAGTGCATACGAACAATACGAATGCAGTATGAGGCTTCATCTAACAGCGGAAAGACTAATAACAGCATGGAGTTCCGGCCAATTGAGGCGCAGCTAGCATGGATTTGGCACGCAAAATACTATCTAATGGCTGCGATTGTAGGCTTGCCTAACTTTGACAGTTTCTTGTACTCTCAGAAACTGCCTTTTCATTAGTCAAGCTTTCATCACAATTTTTTCTTCATGCACACTAGGGATAGGACATTAACGGATATCAGATATCGTCTGTGTATGATTTGCGTCGAACATCAGGCGTTCAAGATACAAGGTGGGTGGGAGATTGCCGGTCACCAATCAAGCCGCTGAGCAGAGACTGGCATTCAGATTCTGTCTCTTCGAGCTCTCCTGATGGAAATCGGTTGACACAATCTGTTTTGAGATACGGGGTTTTGGTGGCCCGAACACACATGGTAGTCAAAATGTAGTTTAGTCTGTATTTGAAGTATTGTGAATTTGAGCCTAGTTGAGGAAATGTGGTATACAATTGAGCGGGAGTTGCCGGTCACCTGCACAGTCACTGAGAACAAGCTGTCTTTTGAGGTTCACTCTCTCAAGCGGCAGCTCAATTATGGGGCCCAGACGAGGGAACCTATCTGAGGATCTTGGAAATGTAGGGTCCAAACACACTTCTTAGTGACAATTCAGTTAAATGTGATTATGTATCGGCCAGGGCTGTGCATCTACTGTATGCATGAGGTGGACACCTTCCTCCACAGAATAGGTTGACTTGCAGGATGTCAGTTATGGCATTGAAGCGGTGGCCATCACATACAGATCAAGGATAAATTCAAATATCAAGCTGTGGTCGAGCGTGATGAGCTGCACCTACACCTAATTATTTAGTGTCTGACAGATGATACTCTGTGTGGTGGCAGCCAGAGATTCAAAGGTAATGCAAAGTGGGTATTTACAGTTCAGAGGCGTGCCTGGAGTGGGATCATATATGAACAATGAGTGCCTGCTTGTCAAAAAAAGCCATTGAATAGAATATGGTTGCGGAGTCATATCTGAAACCATTACACTCGACAGGAGTGTGGATCTGAGGTGTGCCAGAATTTCATTACTGGGCGAGAAGATACTGTGCGGTATTCTTCAGATAAGCCTAGAATACATGAGCTGTGTCCTGGGATACGATACATCAACTCCATTTCGCTTAGGCATTCTTTCTATCCCTGGATGATTCGAGACATACTGTGATGGAGCTGTCTCAGGAGAGTCGAGATGGTGATAGTGATTCTCATATGCAATTGACTGTAACTTATTTAATATTTTTGATTAAGGGAATATCCTAAATTTCTTTGCAATTCTAGTGTCCGGTGCGCTTGCAATAGACAAGAAACACATAATTTGGATCACACATGGAGGTTCTGGCGCACCTGATAACTGGAATCCTCTTCGCAGAATTCAGTATCCCAATTCCACACATACAATATACGATGAAAATAATATTTACTCTAGCTTCGTCAAATTGACCGAAAATGAAATATACGGCACCGCAGAAGTTGACCTAGTCGACCATTAACCTGGCGCACCTACTTTTGATCACATATTGGAGCATCCAAATGAGGCTATGTCACCATTTACCAGATATCTGTTGATCATTGACATCATCTCATATTCATCACAATGATCAACGAACACGAAGTGACATCCGAGCTCTAAACAATACTCCCCACAAGCATTTTATTCTGCATACCATTTGCCTATTCTTCATCAGTTGGTCAGATTGTGTTGATAGAATGTTTAAATAGGCATACCTTGATTACACTGCCTAGATAATTATCGTACATCCTTACCATCCGACGGCACGACATCCCCTTGCTCTGTTAGCCCCTTTGTATGTTCTTTGCGACATTCAAGAATCCGGTATATCATCGAAGTGGTGATGTTAGGTCAGCTCATCAGGCCATGCAGGACTCTCATTTGTGCCACTTGAGAGAGCTGCTGGAGATCACTCACTCTGTTATCATAAGTACTTGGTCTAGTATTCAATTGCCAGGCGTGTGGAACTCTGTTTTGCCCCAGTTGGACAACCCATGCAAATGCCTGGCACTGCTCATTCAATACCCAGAACTTATGAGATATTACCGCATTGTTTGCTGCTGTGAGATTTAGGCCTGTCCCACCAACTTTGGGTGTAGTTACAAACACAGAGGGATTTGTTGAATCTTCCAATTTGAGCTGCATTTCTGTACGCTCATCGTTGCCAATTTCTGCATACATGTAGAAAATATTCAAATGATCCGCAAGAAACCTTGTTAGGCACCACTTTAAATGATGAATTTGGCCTGGCAGCGGACAAAATAGCACCACCTTTTGAATTGGTGATGCACGAGGCAAGGCGCTTGTATTAGTTTCAGGCTTGTACGGGAGCGCCTCATTTGATGCTTCGTCTTTGGAAGGGTCGGGATCCTATGCAGGTTCCTTGACAAACATTCGAAGTTATGTGTCTCTCAGACATCGGAATTTTGGAGAATCCACCCAAATGTCAAGTGGCCATTAATTGAACCATTGTCCAGAAACGTCATTCCGATCCTCGGTGTCACCCAATACCAATGTGTAGCATGCCAGCCGCCATCTATGAACCGTTCACACTCCTGGGGCACCCCGTGAAGTGTATCTGTCCACAAGAGTCTTACGTTTTGTTTCCTCTTTTTCAGTCCATTTGAGATCAACAAAGTTTGCATTCTCCTTCGGTATCCAAACGTGTGGTATCCCAGTTGCAAATTTCGATTCTGACCACCTACTCATTGTCCAGGGCTTTGCAATTTGGATCGCCCGGTGTGCCGCATCCTATTGAGCGTGTTCAGTCTCAGTCCGGATAGCATGCATTAAACTCTTCACAGTGGAATACAAAGCCTCGGCACCGTGATTTTCCATGACAGTATTATCCTCCGGATCCCCAGATGAACCTGACAACAGCCATATCGTCTGCAAACACCAGTCATCGAGAGAATGGAATCCCGGCGTTGCAGTGACTTGAAGTTTGAATCCAATTCTCGCATTCATTGCAATTCGCCAGCCCACAGTATTTTTTGTCTTCTACCGATGAGACTCATCAAATATACCAAAACTCCATCAACAGTGTAAGAGTTGGCCATTGCGTGATGGTTTTGGTCTGGATGTTGACGTATCATACAACACAAGGTGGATATTCCATCAGTATTCTGGCTCATCAAGACTGGTGTTCAGATTCTGGCGGGTGAGCTTCGCATTTTCCGCACCCAACAACTTAATGAGTTTTAAATCAGTTGCAAATGTCATCTTGTTGATGACACTCTTGAGTGTCTCTACAACTCTGGGCAATGTCACCACGAGGATTGGTTCAAGAGTGAATGTTAGCGCTGGATGCCCGTGTGGAGGAGTTTCCTGGATCTCTATGAGGCGGCAGGGAACTGAAATATGTCTCCGCAGTGCATACCATTCCCATTCTTCACCAATGATCCCGGGCAAGTCATTCTGTACCATATTCACCCAGTCTTCAAAGGTATTCCCCCACAAAATCGACTGCAGTAACCCCATTACAACGTTCTCAGTGAAAAGTTTGCAAATCATTGCTGCTGCCACCAAGGTGACAGCCTGTCCGAGATCGATTTCATCCGCCACCAGTGCTCCTGTCATCTCAGCACCTCAAGCCACCTGCTCACGATGAATCAGATCGCCCAAACCTGGTGCACCACAAACTTTATTCTGGGCAGTCCTGGAATTGGATACTTGTGCCCTGGAATCCGGTCATATATTGATTGACACATTGGATGAGCATTCAGCAGCCTGACTTCCTCCTCAAGATACTTCTGTTGAAAGTCATTGTTAATTGTGTTATGAATAGTGCTTAATACTGAGCGGGTATTATCTGGATCCAGGCCCTCTTGACCATCCACTTGGTCCTGAACCTCTCTTGCACCTTTCTTGGTCTTCTTGTTGTCCTCAACAATCTCTTTCAGTTGCTCCATGGTAAGTTGGGCTGATGGGCTCATAATCCGGGGCTTCTGAAATTCACCGCAATGTTAGGTATTTCACCGACAAGCATTTGGACCCAACAGGTATGTGGAATATAATCAATTCTATTCACTCAATCACAACTTACATCAATACTACTATCAGTCTCTTTCCCACCTGCCTCCCCTTTCACCATTCTTCCATTTTCGTAGTCTCCCTGCGAAGTCTAAGTATACAAATTAGCTATGGGGTATATATAACCCGAACAAGGAAAGCAGAGATTACCTTCTCCAATCTAATTACATGCGCCGCATTATCCTTCCCTGTAGCTGCCTTCATTTCTACCAAAAATAGTTTTACATTGTGTCCCAGTTTCAACTTGAAGGCATTTGAAGAGGAACTGTTGTATGATGTCTGACCATATAGAGGGTCATTCATCATGTACCCTGGTGGGAATAATCACATATACTCCTCGTCCAATTATTCCTATGTCGGGTTGCATTTGAATATCGCAGTCAGACAGTATGGTTCTTTCGGGCTACAATTTTGTCTGATGAAATCAATCAGCTCCACCCAGTGCCTCACATCGGTGTACAAAGGTTGAAGTTGATTGCTGGATATCTGTGCATTGTGGCCATTCTGCACTCAACGAATCACAACCATGAAAGTCGAATTTGGCAACTCATAGAGGTTACCTCTTGCGATTTTGCCAGTGTACTCACTCAAATCCATCGCTGGATGCTGGTTGCCTCACCTTCCCTTCTTCCTCGCCTCCAGGATCTTGTTTGCACATTTCTTCAAAACGATCCCAACCCACAGTTGCTGAATCCATTCAGCCTTATCTGAATGTTTCCAAAGCAGCCAGGTCCCGAAAGTCTCCAAATAATCTGCAACCTCCGTCTCCCAGTGCTGGGGTACATCTCGCAGCTGTTTCAGATGGTTTTGTCCCCACATAATGGACCGATGCTTCTTCTGAAGAAACCCAGCCACCTATACTTTCTTCCACTTGTTGAATGTAGCCAAGTTGGGCTACCCCATCCTTTTGGCAAATTGCTTCAAGGGGAATTCTGTCTGCTTAGAGCTGATGGATCTTTGCCTTCAGCTCTGGCCAAGTCCGAGGAATCGTCACTCTCATAATTTGGATGGTATTTGACACAGCAAATATCTGGCAATGGGGGCCAATCGGAAATCACAGCAACATCTGTGTTCCGGAGTCCCGCAACCGGCTGAGATCATTTCGTTGGGAGCCGAATGGGAGGTCTACCAGGTGCGCCTGGAAGTTCTCCTGGTCCAGTAGAATGAGAACAGGTCAGCCAAATGACTGGATTGTTTCCAGGTGGTGCTGGAGGCGGTCAAGGTGTGCCTGCAAATGATGGCCAATATGCTGTAAATTGCTGAGGGGGGAACAATTGAGGTCCACTATATCCTCCGTGGGGGAAATCATATGCTTGCCACAATGGCCCATAACTTGGATATCCTTCGGTCACTCTGGAGCTTGGTTGTGAGCTTGTCGTCATGTTGAATGAAGCCTGGTGGTAGAACTGGGGAGCGCCTGGAAATGGTGGCTGCGAAAGTGGGTAACAATACCCTTGTGGTGGTCGTGGCTAAAATTGATTTGCAGGTTGCTCGAATTGAGTGTCTTTGCACCGTGTATTTCCCGCGTTATAATCTGATCCTCCCACATTGTCATTTAGGCGTTGTTGTGAGCCAAACAGCCTACTGGTTGAAGCCATGATGGTTGTGTTCACCGGAGATCTATTCGTTGACATTGTATGTGAACAAAAGCTGGTAGTAATCGAATAATCACTTCAATTGTTGATTTGTAATGAACCGGAATATAGTTGTGAATATTGAATGTTGTAGTGAGCTTCGGCGGAATTAAGGACTCTGATATCCATCTTGGTTGTCATGAACTGTAGTGTTTCACTTCGTCTTCGATCCCATGAAACCCAGATTTGAACACAAAATCATAATCACACACTTCCCTCCTGTCTTTGTTATATGCTCCAATTCGTATAGTAGGATCTTGGATAGATGCTCACCTTTGTTTGGTTCATGACTGTAAAGGTCATAGAACGGATACAACATGACATCTCCAGGAACCCAACAAGAAATATATCCGGTTGGAAGGTGAGCACGACTAGGCAGTTTACACTAGAGATGTCTGTGTACGACATGCACTTCATTGAATATGAGGTCTTGTTAATCGAGCAGAAACAGTGATTGCTTCCTTTTGAGCTTGTTGTGTTAACCTCGTTTGCTCGTCAGAATCCACCCACCAGTCAAGGATCATTACTGAAGATAACATCCTGCGAGCTAACCAGTTTTCGATGATCAATGAGCAGGCATAGAGCCTGTTAGGAAACGTAGTTAATCATTGTATTAAGCTGAAGTTATCCGCTGCTTGAGGCTCGAGCATAGACATACCCTGCACAATGCCTCAATGACGTAGTATACGGGATTTGATTGAGATTATTCTAGCTTGTAAAGAAAACTGATCGTAAAGTGACTTGTTTGACCAGTTCTCTACATTTGGAGGGGTGTGATGCCGGTTTGAAATTGATACGCTAACCTGAGTTAGAGTTAGCTCACTCTCAAACAATTATCCTTGAGGTTCAAATCCTGCAAAAAATAATATTCCGTAAAGCATCATCGAGATTCATCCCAACACTGAGCATTTCCCAAATATGGTCAACCCTCGCTGGAAACATGTCAAATGCTTTATCTGCAAGAAGAAGTTATGCAAGGAGAACCAACTGGAAGTTCAATATCAACAATATCACCCAATATAGATAAATGAAGGGCTATTACCTAACAGGATTCTACCACCTGCAGGCTTCCCTCACCCTGAGCAATCATGGTTAGGAACAGTAGGTGCATCAGAATGGCCATCGACAATCTGTCAATCAACGATCTACCGATAAAAAACATACCAGCTGCACCACCACCTGAAGATTCGCCCAACGAAGAACCAATTGACCCTCAGCCCTCCAATCTAACCTGTACCCCAGGTTCAACCTAGATTAAGGCTCATTGGCAGGTATTTGTAGTGAAAAATCTGGACAGGAAAGCATATGGCACAAAAACTGGATTGTACAACAAGCATCGAAAGTACTCGGAATATTGGAATGCACGGCATCCGATTCAGTCTGCACACGACTTTCAGCTGGCTCAATCGTTTAGCCAGCAAACAAAAACCGGAATAGATCGACATCTTATGCATGTACTGGACAACTTCTACATCGAATCCTTCTAATCTGCAAATGCTGTGCAAAATCTCCTCTCTGAACTCGATGTCGGGCTCGGCGATGACAGTCGGATTGACAATGACTCACAGAACTTTGGATCATTATACTACAGGGATATTATCAGATGAATCCAGTTCCTCCTAGCACATCTTTCTTTTCAGGCACAGCTCGAGTTTGAACCGGTGCGCCTCTTAGACTCTGAGGGTTGTCAAATTTACAGCAAGATGAACGTGGGCGATTGGTGGTGGGATGAACAAGATTACCTTCCCATCAAAGCTACGATTTTGCCGGTCCTTTGTGTATCTGTCAAGACTTACTAAACAAATTTGTCAGGCTGTCAGCATGCCTGGGTGCTGTATCTAACAATAGGTAATATTCGGAAGATATCGGCAGTACATTGAAAATGCACGCCGTGATTTTTGTCGGGCTGATCCCATGTCCCTTGAAAGGTGCCAAATACGTAGACGAAGTATGGCATTCCACTGCTGGAAATGTGCAGTCTCAACTGTTGGATTTTGACATCACCGGCCCCAGTGTAAAATGGGATTGTGCAGATGGATTCCAGTGACAATGTTACCCGCTGTTGGCTGTCTGGGTTGCGAATATTCTGGAACATTTCATGGTTGTTCAAGTCTCATATGGTGCATGACCGATGTGCGAAATTGCTTAAGGTGTGCTGATGGGGCATTCCACCTTTCGACCACACGACAACTCAAGAAATCAACAAATTTACTTAGAGCTGCTGGAGGACAACACTATTGATGCTCTGCACCCTCTCGGTGTCCACACATTCCGCAACCTGTTCTGGCACTTCCCTCTCTGCAATGTCCATCACCTTTGGCAGCTTGGTAAATTGCTCATCTGCTCCTGGGTTTAGTCAAACACTTATTGTACTGGTTGCTCAAATACCTGAAAGCGAGACAGGTCAAGGATCACTTTGGCAATCAATTCACATTGGTGCCACAAAATCCCGGCCTCCAGCATTTCTTCAGACTATTCGATTCTTTGATAAGTGGCACCTCACAAGGTAAAGAGAGCTGTGGAATGATCAGAACACTGGCAGTGAATTCCGCTACAATTCATGTCTACTCCAAGGATGACGGGAAAACTGCGGCGGAAACAGCTGTCGATGGAATGGTAATGGGAGCAGTGCGGGCGTTATGTGATTGCTCTCTACTTGTTAGCCAACAAAATCACTCTGATCTGTCCCTCAAAGCACTCCAAGATGCACTCAAGTAATTTCATCGGAAGAAAGGAATATTTTGAAAACACAAAATGTTGAAGTCTGCGAAGGGCAAAGAAGATGACCTGTTGGCAATGGAATTCTATCAGTTAGGGGAACAAACGATTCATAAGTCTTGTGCTACACTGGAGGTCCTTCAGTATGGGGCTGAAAACGTTTCCGCAACAAAACGCAGGCATTTTCAGGTGTGCCTGAATGGAGTCTGGCAAGCACCAATGACTTAGCCAGATACTGACCGTCAGACAGCAATCGAGCGACTCGAGCGCGAAATCCATCAAGTGACCCCTGCTAAATGCAAGCTTTTGGATATGTTATTCCAACATCATGAGTGGCAACTATTGCAGGAAGTCAGAATCAAGGCAACTGGTCCCAGAAGCGTATTCACCAAACAACTTGCACTAATGAAAACTGCAGCCCACGACAAGGCTTACGGGGCGGCAAACATGACTGCCAACAAGCAACTGCAATTCCAGATCCGCTTATCCAATGCTGTGACAGAAGCCAAGCCCTGGAGCTTGGCTGATACAGAGCGCGTCACTATCCAGCTGGAGAGAGAGATTTATGGCATTACCTCGAATGATCAGAAGCAGTTCAAGAAGGAATTCTCCGTCCACATGATCGAGTTTTATCCTTGGTGGGAGATAATTGGCATTCAGGCACTCCGGAAAACCACTAAACGGCGCATAATCCATTTCAGATATCAAAAGTTGCATCCTGTGAGCCATGTATCAGATCGAATTTGCCGAATAGGTTCCGGTCACAATTTCACCACCGATATTTGTGAACAGCTATATATTGCCACCATGAAAGAACATATCAATCTAGAGAGAAAGTCAATTACAGTCGACAAATGCTTAAGCGTAATGACCGGTGTACCGGTCTCGATTATATGGAGAAGACACTGTCATATCTTGCACTTCAAGGCTGATATGATGTTGAGTCTGCAAAAGTTATCAACCTACTGTCCGCTACTGATACATGGCAAAGTGGATGCAGAGCCCATCTGTTATGTCTGAAAGCAATTCAGGCCGAGCCTTTCATCCGCCCTGTATCACAGCAGGTATATCATTTCAGAGAAACGCATGTCCGCGTAGTGGGCAGAAGTATCAAATTAACCTCACTCAGAGATACATCAGAAGATTTCGGAATTACCAACTTTGAACAGCTGTTCTGTGCACAAATTGCAGAGGATTGGGGACCCGAAGATTGTGGACTCGTGCTCAGATATGATCAGAATGTACTCATTGACAGTATATTTATTCATCTCCAGAATGGGCTGTTGTGCTACCATCAACCATCTCACAACCCTACTTCTATTGAGCGTCTGGGACTTGATTGCAAGGTAGAATATACCAATACCAACCAAGGGATCATGCCTGAAGCTCATAACATCTGGGCCCAGTATAAGTACAGTGAAGGGAATGACCTCAATAACACCTTCCAAGGATAAATTCTTTCTTTTCCTTTATCTTACTTCAGCTGGACTCCTCCGAATCAGATCCTACAATCATGAAAGCCTCCCAGCTGGGAAAGCAATATCAAAGTTTCCAAAGAGGTGCAAAAAGACCCAACAATGGGTATTACCTCCTGAAGCTCAAGAATCCAGGGTGGTGAGTCCAACAAAGTTCAAACAGCTACATGGTTGGGCTGAGTGTGTTGACTGGTTCATCTGTGCAGTCAAACAGATGAATAAGATAAATAATTTACCTGTTGGAGCAATAGTTGGACCGACACATTTGGTGCGGGAGAATACTGCATTGGGCAGCATCGATAGCGTATGGCTTGTAAATCATCTGATTGATTTTGATACCCATTGGACTGTATAGTAATTAGATTAGAATGCCTGATTCAGGTGTGTAGCTGTCAGACAGTTTATGGAATTGTACTATTCGATATAGACATGTTATACTATCACTCCCGGAGAGTCTGCCTCAGGTGTACGGGAATTATCTTGACGACTAGTGTTGTAGTCCCAGCAGCTCCGTTATTTTATTAACGTTAAATCATGATTTTATAGCATTCTGAAGACGACTTCATACTCTGTAGAGTATTCTTGTATTCTGTTTTACAACTTCATGAGCATTGAGAAACACCTGAAAGTACATCTCGGAGCACCGGAGAAGTACATCATTTGGCATTCAGCCTGTTTGGGTGCATCCAGGAGCTTCTGGAAAGATCGGTGTGGTTGTTCAGAATTGGTGAGTTGTTGTCTTATGGCTTCCAAACCATTTTACATTTTGCTGATATATCATATACCACAAGTTGAATCAAGATATCGCAGAAACTTGGGTATACATATCCCTGCTTCCCGCCTACACCTCCATTCTATTTTCCTTCTGTGGTAAATACACCACCAGCATTCTGAACTATCTTGACATCAGATAACTTGCAAAAAATAATGCCTTTCAATCCAAAACACACCCAATAACCTACGCAACTTTGTACGTTCTCTATGTGCTCCCTCCCGCAGCATTCAACTGTATCCTGATACTAACCCCCCGAATGTCGATTCATTTTCAACTCACACTGATGGCACAAAAATGCAGCCACAAAGAAAAGGGAAAGGAACCTGCTGGCGCAACAATGACGACATCAGTCATAAATCTACGCTTCTCATTGGATCGGGACCGTATAACAGGGTTCATCCTGGATCTCATCTCTGGACTCATACGGATGTTCAATATTTGCAGAGTCAAGGATGAGAGGGCATTGCACCTCTTTATAGAATAATTGTTCCTGATCCAGTTACGACTTGCCACTTTTCACAATTCCAGCTGATGTGGCCACACCACAGCGGCAGGAGTTCACCTTTTTGGGAGTGGTTGGCAGCCTTCCCATCATATATGTGGAAAATGTTTGACATTTCCCACAACTACAAGAACAATTGGAGGTGGGACAATCCCCGTGCCTTCGGGGATCAAGCCAAGGGCTCCAATTCACAGACAACTAGCTTGGGGAAGGTTAAATGCAATGGTGACCATTTCTCTTCGTACCGTACCAATGATATCAGGGCAAAGAGTGTGCTGCCAACCTTACGGCCGTTCAAGCTAGGCGACTTCCTGACAGTTAGTCCACTGAATTGGAATGAGATAATCGCAAAGGATGTTGATGCTGAGGACTGGGCAGATCCCGGAGTGCCGAGCAGTGGAAAGAACCGTCCTGGCGATGGCAATGACAATGATGATGGAGAGGGTGAGGAGGACATGCAGGGCGGTCAGAAACAGACCAGGAAAGGAAAGGCAACAAAGGATGGGAAGGGGAAATAGAAGGGGACTGAGGATGGAAAGGAGAAAGAGAAGGGGAAGAGGAAGGGAAATAGTAAAGGTAAAGGTATTGTTAACCTAACCCCAGGGGGAGATGATAGCTCTCGTGCCGTTGCTTTGCAGTTGGAAAAGAAAATGTATAAGCCTGACTCAGACACTGTGGGCTAACTGGGGTGGGTATATTTAGAGCCAGAAGCTTCGCTTGCCGTAGAAATTTCCTCAAATGAGAATACCGACTCTACTGAGGAGTCGGACGGCGAATATGACTCAGATCATGATTATCATGTGAATATGCGCACAGGGGATGATGTGGACACACCGCACAGCATTTATTTAAATTGTGATGGGGATATGGAAAGAAACGGTGACGATGATGATCAGGAGGATGATGAGGGGCAAGATGTGAAGCAGGAGGAGGAGGATGAGGAGCAGAATGACGATAAGGAGGAGGATGATGATGAGGATGAGGATGATCTCAAAGAACTTCGGACGATTATTCAGGGTGAGATGGTAAATACAGCAGCTAACCATGGAGATACCATGTTAGACAATCAGCCAATTGTCCTACCTGAGCAAGTGAAGGAGATGTGGGAGCATACCCCACACGCATAGCCTCCGGCGACTGCCCCATGGCTACAACCCCTGGAGCCTCGCACATAACCACAAACTCTGGAGACTCATCCCATCAGTCGGCTGGAGGACTTGTGGCTTGTGACTCCGCAAAGATTCCGCCCAGCAGTGCAAACTGTATGAGAAGCTGAGGCAGCCGGAAACACCACAGATGTATACGTTGATCTGCAGCTGCTCGGTGAATCGGCAGGTGATGACAGTATCCCTGATATCCCTTGCCCTGACGTCCCTCTCTCCAATGACCCTCTCCCTGAGGGGCACCCAGACGGCTCAGTAGGTGAGAAGTGAACCAGTCCTTGAATGGAGGTGGAGGCGATGGTGGTTGAGTTCGGGTTAAGGTCAGGTTCTTGTCCTGTTCATTTTGTTTCTACAAGTCAATTATTCTCAGGCATTGAATATTAAATGCGTCGCGAGGTTTTTCTCTTACTCAGGGTTTATTTTATATACGGGTTTTGAATCTGTAGGATTTTATTCATAGAATTATTGGACATCGCGCATGCCGCGTTTTTGCAACTCCTCACATCAAATGAATTTCCTTGTGATGGTGTTGAGACTCAATAATACTCTCGCGTTAGCTGAAAGTATCATGAGCTTACACATCACCCTGCTCAGGCCCAGCACCAACCTTCGTCCCTTTTCACAGTGAATACTCCAATCCTTACATGTCGTCAACAATGCACAAAAAGGCCCCATTGGATTGCCCCAAATCTTCATGACGAAAGAAGTTCACCTCAGACAGCTGGCGACTAAAACATGGCAAATTACTCCATCCTGAACACCTGCATTTTGCAGGCGAGAAGAATCTGACTATTCGCAGTCTGCACTGATGCATTGATCACGCATAGTGTCGTGAATCCAACTGTAAAAAAGATTCAGTTGAAGACTTGGATGCATTTCCCTACCACCACTACGTTGAAAACATTCCATACTGGGAGTCTGAACAACCACCACCACCACCTCTGCCATGGACCGAATCATACCACAGGGCTGGCGCTCCGCTGAGCAATGCAAACGTGATGCTCAGGGTTGCCTTGAGACAGACCTACAAAATAATACGTACTTCCTGTTTGCGACACGTAAAGAGTTCAAATACATCCAGTGCAGGATCAAAAAAAAGTGCATGAAGATATACTATGACAATGTGCTGAAGGAAGAAAACCACGCTATGGGTTTCCCATGCTCCAAAAACAGGGATGGCATCAAGATATTGTGGCTAGCAGGCCAGATGAGTATATGCTAGGGGAGTGGGAACTACACACTCTCGAGGATATGAGATGGAATGACAATCACACATGCATTATCACATACTGGGGTTGAGACATCATCAAGGGCAATTGATGGTTGTTACAGCAGCCAGCCTATGCCAATCAATGTAGTTACGCCCCTTTACGTTGCGTTTACAGTGGTACACCACCACACCGCCTCTATAACACAATACACACTGTGCACTGGCAGTGAGAGACACAGGTAAGCAGAGACACTCAAGGAAAATAATGTGCTAATCGATATTAAGTCAACGCTCAGAGTGGGGGATACCCTGGATAACTTGATCTTCATGTCCGACAGAACATATATCTTGAATTTTGCTGGCGACAAGACAGAGTGGCCTGTATATATGACAATTGGAAATGAATCTTCCAATATCCACCAGATGCTCTGAACACACAGTGTCATAATGGTCACTCTTCTGCCATTTCCCATCAAGAACCGCAATATTTCTCAGAAGTGGCTGGACGAGCAGCAGCAAACAAACCGAGAGGTGCAGAACGCAGTACTCCAGCGGGTACCCCAGCCTTTTACCTTGGAACAATATCCCAGTGCCAAGAGCAGGAATTACAACCTTCCCTGTGCAGATTGCAACTTCAGGCATTACACACCGGTGTTAGCAGCATGGCTTGCATATTGCTTACAGTATAGCGACCTACAGCATCTTGAATGGTATGTCTGTTGTTGGTGCGAGTGTTCAGAGACCAAACTAGGAGATTATATGCCTCCTGGCAAGCAACACCTCCGGCGGGATCACAACATATATAGAACGCTCCCCAACACCACCACTAAGGCAGCCAATGCTAAACTGTTGTTGCTCCATGTTCAACATGGATTCAATGCGTCTCGACATATTTCCAATACTGTGAGCAACCTCCCGAAGCCCGACCTCCTCCATACCATTCAGATCGGCATGCTTGACCACCACCAGAAGTAGATATTCCACTTCATGAAGATGAGCGAACAGCTCGGCAAGTACAATGCAGTCTGGGTATCCATGCCTGCTTACACCAACCTCACACCAACAACTACGTCATATAACAAAGTTTCCCATCGGAATGGAAAAGAGATGAACGAAATAAGGCAGTACCTGCCTGGAGTTGTAACCCAATCTCTACATGGTGGAAGCCCTACTCAGCATTCCATATTCAATCACGTGATTGAGTGCATACGGGCAATAACAGAATTCAATATGTATGCTCGATATATATCTCATGATGATGCAACATTGAGCTACATTGAGGATGTCTTGAATCGTTTGCACACCATGAAAGACATTTTCTTACTTGGGCGAGCCAGGAAAATTCCGAATGCGAAAGCCAATACCCAGAGAAAGGAACTTGTGCAGCAGCGAAAGGTAGATGAGGAAACAAATGTTGAAACTGGGACGCTGTCCAAGGAGTGGCGCAAAAGGAATGCCTGGTGGGATTATATCAGCTATGGGATGGATGTGTCCATGGAGTTAGACAACGACATCAACTTTCCGAAGATCTACTGGACCTTTCATTCGGCTGAACTGATTTGTCAATACAGAACCTTTGACCAGTATTCTGCCCAGGAACAGAAACAATAACATAACACGAACCTCATGGACGTTTGGAATGCCTCCTATCACAATCTGAACTACCTGACACAAGTAATCATCTTTCAGCGTGGCATTCTCTGCTTTGAAATTGGAGTGTTCAATCTCCAAGCCCTCACTCAACATTGGGAGAACAGCGCTGCCACCTGCAAAGTCCTCCCTTCTGGGGTTAATGGGGCTGCAATCCAGAGCTCCCAGTCATATGCGAAGCCCAACTTCATGGGACCCCAAAACTGCCGTGATGGAAAGCATCCTGACGCTATGATTAAAGTCTTCAGAGCATTACCCAACAATACCCCAGACGCAACTCACCACGTGGCAATATAAAGTGGCATGTCGAAGGTGTCAATCATAAGAATCTTAACACAGCGTATAAATCAGATGAACAACTGCGCGCAATTCAGCTCTGGATTTACAGTGGTATTATGATTGAATTTGAGGATTTAGAAGGTGAACGCATAACTCAGATGTTTCGATGCACAGGAAGCAAGAGCTAGCGCAGAGTGAATCAGTGGGTGTCAGTAAATTATCGCCCGGGGAGGTGTTATGGCGCGCTGAATGGGCGTCTCCCATGGCAACTGCAATGGCTATTCAAAATCATACTCCTAAACAAGGGTGGATCTTTCGTTGACTACAGGCCACTCCAGGCGCTCACCACAGTACCTGAAAACTCGGGTAACTTGGATTCCATCTCGCAATTTGTACAAGTGAGAAAATCACCGGCAGCCGTTCAACGGCATTGCATGATTTCAGTGTGGGAAACATTGACGGCTGCACGCACGTAATGCCAGAGATAGCTACTAGTAGCAAGACAGGAGACGAAAGGAACAAGCAATGAATTGTCAATATCCACATAGATCTGGCAACTTGGAATGATGTGGATAATTAGTAAACAGAGAAATGCATTTTGTGCGTAGGTGGAAGGAATGCGCGGAGAGATTTTTGCAGCCTCACCCATTGCATTGCAATCCTGATGCAAGCGTTTACCCAATGAACCCATTCTGGTGTATGGTCACAGTTGAGCACAAATTCCAGAGTGTTTTTTTAAATTAGGAGACTGGCAGATCGAGAGGAAACAGTGAAACTACAATTGGAGTGGGAGAAGCAACCCAACAGATGGTCCGGTTGCCAGGTGTGGAGTAATGCGCCATCGCAGTGTCTCTGATGACTCTGACGGAGCATGTCCACTCTGTAGCAGCCATTTTGCCTAGACGGAAACGTTTTTTCCTAATGCAGCTGACAAAAAGATATCAGAGGCACATTCATCCGGCCTGTCGTTGTTATATGCTGGAATTTTTATAATAGGACCTTCGATACAAGCTCACCTTTGTTCGGTTCATGACTGTAAAGGTCATTGAATGGAGTCGACTTGGTATCTCCAGGCAACCAACAAGAACTATATCCTGTTGGAAGGTTAGCTTGATTAGGCATTAACAGTCAAAATGTGTACATACAACGTATTACATCATTCATTATGAGGCCATGTTAGTTGACCAGCCACAGTGATTGCTTCCTTTTGAGCTCCTTGTGCAAACTTCGTTGTCTTCTCAGGATCCACCTACCGGTCAAGGATTGTTACTGACGAGAACATCCTACCAGCCTATCAGTTATCGATGATCATTGCGCCGACATGCAGCCAGCTAGGATACCTACTGATTCATTGTATTGAGCTGATGTGATACGCTGCTGGAGGCTCAAGCATAGGAATAATCTGCACAATCCCACAATGACGTAGTATACGATAAGGTCAATTGTAGTAGCACCTGATGAAAAGTATGAAAAGTTGCTTGCACTGATGACAAAAGAAACTTGTTGTTGTTGTTTATTCATACTGTGTGCACTCAAATTAGAGTATGACAGGACCTAATACCCCCTCCGCCTCAGGGTGAGCTGGCTAGATGGTGTAGCTCCCCCTAGCAATTCTTTCATCACCACTGACATTTATATGAAAGTTGAGAGGTCGAATAAAAGCAAAAATGAACTGAACACAAGGAGAGAAAAGGAGAGGAACAAGAAAGGAACGGATATATACCCCCATTGCTGCCGCCCCCTGCATCTGAGTCAGCCTCTGCGCCTCCTCCATACCGTCATTCATTGGGGCAGGAACTTCCTGACTTCAGCAGCCGCCAGGAAGTCCATTACTGCTTGATCGCATTCTTCCATGGAAAACAGCTCAGAGCTCTGCACGTGTCTGCATCTGCCCGCTTTCCAGCCCATCTCCTTTCCCACTGCTTTCCACTGTGTTCTTTGCTGGTCTCTCCACCGGCTGCAGTGCCGGAAGAGATGTTCCTGCATCTGGGCCACCGTCGTCCCTCCGCCGCCGCACAACCAGCCTTTGGCGTCCTCTTGGTGGCCCAACTGATTCATGTAGACTCCGGTGGGTGCATGCCCGCACTTTGGTCTGTAGATCCTGGCAGCCAGTGACTTGACACTTGTCATCGGAACTGGTCGCATGGAGCCCTCCTTGGCGTTCAGTCTGCAGCTGAAGTGCTTGCTGTACTTGTTAGCCTCCTACTTTGCCTGGACTGCTGACCTTCCTTCAGATATTTGTTTTCCTCTACTCGAGGCCAAGGTGTATGGCCACTCTGTCACGGTGTCTCTGCTGGTGTCTTGGGCCAGGTAGCCCTGGCGGTCTGTTTCTTCGTTTCCGGAGACGCTGGAGTGTCCTGCCACCTAGTGAATCTCAGTTGTGATGTCATGCGCGAGGAGACCCTGGGCTCTCTGATTAATCCGCCTCGCGAATAGCTGTCCTGAGCGTGGCTGTAGGTGTGACGTCCATCGAATTGTGGCTTGTGAGTTGCTTAAGAGTTCCACCATTTTCACTCCATGCTCTGGTAGTCTTTCTCTTCTTTTGACTCTCTCCCCAAGCACGAGTCCAATCGCCCACACCTCGGCATCGAGGTCCTTCATACTTCCCACGCCCATTTGACATGGCCAGGTCTTCGATTCATTACCGCAATGGCACACTGCTGCTGCTCCCACTCGGTTTTCGTCCGAAAGTCACCGTTCTGTCCACTACATCCAGACTTCCGCCCAGACTATCACTTCCTTCTCTCTAGCCCAGAGTTGGATGGCACTCTTGGCTATGGGTTTGTCCTGCAGTTTAATGGTCCTCACCACTGGTTAATCGCCTGGGGCCGGCCAGCTGATGCGTTCAGATGTCCGGCCGTGACTGTATTCTGTCTCGACTGCTTGACATATCGGTATGCTGAACGAAACATCTTGGTGCAGCTCCTGCAGTTTGCTGCTTCTTGCATTTTATCGTCACTGCGAAATGTTGCTGTGTGGAGTCTAAGATCACCGGTGCCAGTATGAGCCCCTACTTGCTCATTATTGCTCCCCTGGGGCATGTAAGCAGTGCACTCAGCACAGACCTGCCTGGTTGATTGAGGAGAAGTTGGAGGTCATTTCGCCTGCCTACTTCGTTGGGATCCCACCAGAGGTCACTCCCATATATTGCGACCGCTTGGACGCAAGCTACTTGCATGGCCCTTACGCTCTTTGGTACTGCCCGGTACATCTCTGTAATAGTTCGGAGTCTTGCTTATACTACCCTGGCTCTCTTCGTGCATCGATTGTGGTGTTCCTGGAATGCCAGGTGGGGGTACACCCAGACGCCAAGCCAGCGCATCGCCTGTTTGTTGAACCATATGAACCCGTTCCTGAACTTGATCTTCACTGTCAGCTTTGGCTGGAGCAGTTCCTTCTGGCCCAGTCTGCATTTAAACAGCACCTCTTCCAACTGTACTATATGGAACCTTAGCCCTCGTCTCCTTGTGCACAGGATGCTCTTTGCTGAGCATCTCTTCAGTTTTGTGAAGACCTGATTGACATCACTTCCAGTCGCCACCCAGCCGAGATTGTTGACACAAGCCAGCCTCCAAGTTCATTTCGAAACTCACTCGAGCACGATCACGGAGTGCATCTCTAAGTTCACTAGATCCTGGCCTTCAAGTAAGTCTTCAAATTCACTAGATCACTGCCTCCAATTGCATCTCCAGACTCGCTCGATTACGGCCTCCAAGCTCGCAGGATAATGGCCTCCAAGTGCATCTGCAAACTCGCTCGATCACGGCCTCCGAGTGTATCTCGCAGTTCATGCAAATGTCATTTTCGGGTGCACCTCCAATTGCTTCCAAGCACCATCTGTAGCCAGTCCAGATATACTGTGTGTAGATGGGTGGCTAAATAGATAGATGGATGAGAATACAAACTGAATACATGAGTTTTAAAAATCTTTGAACAATTAGTAGCAATCATTTCCAGGCGCGCACCAACAATGTTCCCAAAGAAGATGTCATTTTTCCTAGACTGCTTGACAGTGATTCAAGTTGCTCCCAGCCTTGTGGCAGGCGGTCCCAGGTGCTCTCTGGCTTATCATTGGCGCTCTCTGGCTTGTTGTCAGCACTCCCAGACTTATTGTCGGCACTCCCAGACTTGTCCCCAGCATTCCCAGGTGCTCCCAGGTGCACCCAATGTTCTCTCTTGCGCTCCGACATGTACTCAAACTTATCAGAATCACTTCTATGATCCTGCTGTATCTGTCAACAGCAACCCCTGTTACTCCAAAGGCCAGCCAGAATTCCCTCCTAAGGTCTGATACTCTCCTGAAATTGAAGCATCTAAGTTTACACCGCACATCCTATCAGACACTGCTGAAGGCTTCCAGTATCTACAATACATTTTGCTGATGTATAGACCTTTTGATGCCTGTTATCACCAGTACATCAGATCCAACCAAGACTAATCCTCATAGAATCATAGTTGGAGTCGCAAATGTAGAGGGGACACGGTGTGGCAAACGAACTGGATTGTACAACATCAATCGGAAGTACTCAGAACAACGGAATGCTGTGCATCAATGTCTCCCCCCAGCTGACGGTCAGCAGAATGAAACAGTTAGCCTACATAGGAAATACTCAATCAATCAATATCTGAGTCATGGGCAGCAGAACTGCAGAATGAAATGATTCCAATCGGAAGATAGTTTTCAAAACATTCTCCCTCCACTTGCTTTTGGCCTCCTGGATGATGGTTGGATTGATGATGAATCAAGTATCTTCCAAATATGAGCAAAGTGTAATGTAGTCTGTGGGACCCTCCAGGAGGGTCTGACAGGATTTGGAGTGTAAATATAGAATCATCAATTTCAGAAGAATATCAGACCCAAGGAGGGCATTCCGTCAGGCTTTTGGATTCACTGGGAACTCGGAGTACTGGTACAGACGCATCGTAAGGGTCACAGAGAAACATTTGGAAACATCATGGAGTGTGAGAGAGAATATGGCGTGTATCTGCGAACACCTGGCACTGCTGGCAACAAGACTGGAAGCACTGACGACAAGCCTGGCAGCACCTCGGAAGCGCTGGTAACAAGACTCTGAGTGCCGACAACAACCCTGGGAGTGGTAATGACAATCCTGGGAGTGCTAATGACAATCCTGGGAGTGCTAATGACAATCCTGGGAGTGCCGACAGCAATCATGAGAGCACCAACAACAAGCCTGTGAACCCCAGCGACATGTCTGGGAGCACCTCGATTCACTGTAGAGCAGTCTGACGAAAACAAAATCTTCTTTGGGAACACTGTGGCGCACCTGGAAATGATAGATACTACTTATTGTTCAACGATTTTTAAAACTCATGTATTTTGTTTGTGTTCTCATTTGTATATATAAGTATGTATGAATATATGTATCTATATAGGTACCCATCTACACATGGTAAATCTCCACTGGCTGCAGGCAGTGATTGAGAGCAATTAAAGGTGCAGCTGAAAATTACAATCAAGTGAACTCAGAAACACACTCAGAGGCCATAAACAAGAGACTTCGGAGATCGCTTTGGAGTCACTCATCAAGCATATTTGGCGATTCAGTTGGAGATCTTGATGGAGGAACCTACGAGATGTACCCCAGGATCGTGATCAATCGAGATGTGCAATGCACTTGGAGGCCTTAATCGAGCGAATTTGGAGATACCCACTTGGAGGCCGTGATGGTGTACAATTGGAGGCCGTAATCGCGGTAGTTTAGTGATACTCTTAGAGGCCATGATCAAGCGACATTGTATTTGTAGTTGAAGGCGGTTGATGCACCGTGTACCGGGTGCTGAGACTGGATTGATCAATTCGTAAACTGGCAACCGTGGGAATGTGGGAAGGTGACAGTGTCATTTGGCTCCCATGGAAAGCTGGCCGATGCCAATCGATCTTATAGATAGGCATGCCTGAAGCCGAAGCTACATTCAGGGGTCAACTCGTAATCATGAGACTGAAGGGAATGAAAATATTCTTGAGTGGATACTGTAATCGGGGTATGCTGTACTCATTGTATGCTGTACCCGGTGTATGCTGTACTAGGTGTATGCTGTACAAGGTATAAGCTGTACTAGGTGTATGCTGTACTCGGTAAAAGATATACTCGGTGTATACTGTACTCTGTGTATAATGTACTCATTGTCACCACATGATTATGGCATGGGGAGATACTGAGGGATGACATAACTTTGTGTTCTTGTGATGATGGTCGAGTGGTGTATAAGGAAGTGGGATGAACCAGGAACATGGGAACCATATGGAGGATATGTCCAGGTATGAAACATCAGAGCTACGACATGCCTCATTGAGCTTAGAACACAATGCATCAATATAATTAAATGCCGGATCAGGGCATTTACCTGCCCTGTCGGGGATGGTAAATTCACTCACACATGGTATTCTGTCAAGTCCCAGCATCTTAGGCTGCTTTGTCCCATCTACTCTCATCTCTCTCTGTCTCATCCTGAAATCTATCATTAGCTAAGAACACAAACTCAAGTCATGCCTCTCTATCTCTTCATGCCATTATCATGAGTTAACAACAAGTATAGCATACAGCAAGTACAGCATACACAGAGTATGGCATTACATGCAGTACAGCATTCACTGAGTACTGCATACACCACGTTCTGCATGATCTCAACATTGACAGACTTCCACTCCCAGATGGTTTCTCATTTCTCGGCAGACTATGAGCTACTGAATTCTCTACAGTCCCACAATTCCAAGTTAACCAATGAACACAGTCAGAGCTCTCATTGCACCACCTTTCCAAACTACTGCCTCCGGATTGTCCGCCTCCAAGTACTCCCCCAATCCCGCTCAGTCATGTCTTCCAAGTCTATTTCCATCAATGCTCGATCAGAGCTTCCAAGTGCATGTCCAAACTGGCTCATATACGGCCTCCATCTTCACACTATCAGGGCCTCCAAGTGCATTGCCCTACTCACTGAATCACAGCCTTGAAGTGTAACTATAAGCTCGCATGATTATGGCCTTCAAGTTTCCATGATCATTGCCTGCAAGTGAGCATTTCCTAACTCAATCGATTACGGCCTCGAAGTCTGTCTCCAAACCCACACGATAATCATAGCGGTGTGCGTCTCAAAGTTTACTGGCTCATGGACTCCATGTGTATCTTCGAACTCACATAATAACAGCGTCCAACTTGCACACTCACGGCTTCCAGGCACATCTCCAACTTGGATGTTAATGGCCTCAAAGTGCGTCTCTGTGTTCACTCCATTATGGCTTCTATGTGTATCTCCAATCAGGCTTGATTTCAATCTACTTGTCCGTCTCCATACTCGCTCAATCACAGCCTCAAAGTGTATATCTTATTTTACTCAATCATGGTGTGGTGAAACGGTGCAGCTAGAAGGTAGTCAACCATGCATCAGTACTTCACCACTCCTCCCATGGCTTCCAAATGGAATTCTTGACCAAGACCATATATGGCCGAAGGAGCTTTGGAAGAGGGTGGGAGGAAATGAAGGAACAACCGGCTATGATGAATGACAGAAATTGCTTGGATCGATGAATGCTTGGGAAGCGTGCGTGAGGAACCACACGACAGGTGTAAAACAATCAAAGCTCGGAAAGATTGCATGAAATATAAAACTGCGACAGATACAGTGTATATTTCATATTGGGAGACGATGTATATCTACCCCAGGGTCTCCCAAATATATACTCCATATCACAATGTCTATCCGGGTTGTCCCCATATTTCCGTGTATATAGATATTGGGATACTCAGATAATATATGCTGTAATATAATTTAGCAAATGTTGGGACTGTAACAAACACTAATTTGATAAACCAAATACCATGTGATTGGGACCCCTATGAACCACTGCTGTGAGTGAACGGTACAAAATCTCCCACAGAGCTTGTGCAGTAGTTTCAGCTGCCTCCACGGTCTTCTGCAGCCATGTGCGGCACTCTCAGCTGAGCTTGAAGTCTCCTGCAGATGTATGCAGAGGTCTCAGCTGTTCCGAAATTTGATAATTTGAATAGTCACTCTTGTAGCATCCTGCATACACCTCCATAACTGGAGGTGCTTTCAGGAGCACCTGAGAATGCTCTTGCAGAGTTTGAGAGCACAATGCAAAGCTCCTGGGGGTCCGGGAGCATCTCAAAGTACAGAGAAGGACCTGTGAGGGCTATTGGAGTGTCTGAGAGGTTTGTGTGTGGCTTGCAGACTGACTAACACTTTGCTGATGACCATTATGGTGCAGGAATTTTCGCAATGTATCCGGTTCCTCCTAGCACATATCCCATTTCACGCTCATCTTAATGAAGATCCTTCAGCACAATGTAATTCAATCAGGAAGCCACACCCAAACTTCGCAGCCACTCCGGTAGCCCTCACCAGCATTTCGAAATATTTCGATTTGCTGTGAGGTCCCCCTGGAGCTTTCCAATGTGCTCTAGGCCTCTGCGAGAGCATTCCCAGGTGCTTCTGAAAGCACCAGCCGCTATGTAGGGGCATTCTGGATACTACAAGATTGACAGTTAAAATAGTCAAATTTTGGAGCTACTGAGACCTCAGCACAGCTCTGCGGGAGTTATTGAGAGCAGCTGAGACCTATGTGCAAGCTGTGTGGGAGACTTGGTGCCAAATTCTGACAGCAGTGGTTCTTAGACAGCAGTGGTTCCTACTGTTCCAAAACCACTAAGGATTTCGTTTATCATATTCCTCTTTGTTACAGTCACAAGATTCGCTAGATCACAATATGGCATATATGATCAAAGTCTCTATATATGTATACATACGAAGATGCAGGAATAATGGATGGACGCAGTCACAGCATGTATATACTTCAGGAACCTCGGGGTAGATAGGCATCATCATCTTATATGAAATCAACACTCTGTCTTTCCCAGCTCTTGGTCTCATGCACCCTAGCCAAGATTTCATAGGTCCACGCAGTTTGTGTGATTCCTCACACACATTTGCTGAGCGTTCATGGATCCACGCAACTTGTGTTGTTTATCATAGCTGGATATTTCTTCGTATTTTCTCACCCTCTCCCTCTGCATCTCAAGCCAGAATGCTTTGATCTCAAGAATTTTCATTGGATGCTATACATTGTGCAGCAGAGTGTTCATGATGGGCCATCTTCATTGGAGCTCCACCAGTTCACCACACCGAGATCAAGTGAACCTAGATACGCACTCCAGGGCCGTGATTGTGCGAATATGGAGGGCGTAATCGAGTGAGTTTAGAGATACACATGGAGGCTTTGATCGAGCAAGAATGGAGATTCACTTGGAGAGAATAATCAAGCAAGGTTGGAGATACACCTAGTGGTTGGAATCGAGCCGGATTGGTAATGCACTTGGAGGCCATGATCGAGCGAGTCTGGATATATACAGTTTGAGGCTGTGATCTTGTAAATTTGGAGGCTGTGCTCGAGCGAGTCTGGTTATGAACATGGAGGTTATGATCAAGCGAGTATGGTGATGCACTTGGAGGCCACAATGGAGCGACATTGGAGGAGTGCTTGGTTGCGGTCAATCTGGATGGAGGCGAAATGGACAGTGAGACTATATTCATTGGTTAACTCGTAAGTGTGGGAAAGAAGATAATTCAGTACAACACTGTCTGCCGAGAGATATGATACTGGGTGGGAGTGGGAGATAGTCAATGTTGGAATGATGCGGTACACCATGCATTAGCAAAATGTAAATCGGTCTGGAAGCCACACACCAACCTCCCAGACACTCCGGTAGACTTCAGTGGTGCTCCCAAGTCATTCCAGATGGTCCCAGGCACCCCTGGAGGTAAGCAAAGTGCTCTCGGACTCTGGAAGAGCATTCTCAGGTGTTCCTGGAAGCACCTGTAGTTATGGAAGTGCATTCAGAATGCTACGAAATTTGACATATTGGATAGTCAAATTTTGGAATAGCTGGGACTTCAAGAGCAGTTCAAGATGTCTGCGCAGCTCTGAGGGAGACTTAGTGCCGTATTCTCACAGCAGTGGTTCTCAGGGTTCCATAACCACAAGGCATTTCATGTATCAAATTCGTCTTTGTTAGAGTCAAAAGATTCGCTACATCATAATATGGCATGTATTATCTATCTGAGTCTCTGTATATGTATACATATGGCCAATCTGGCTGCAGACGCTACTGGATAGTAATCGCAGCAGCACAGGCTCACGGGGATTAAGATAACTTAAAGATGCACTTGGAGGCCATGATTGTGTGAACTGGGAGATGTACTTGGAGGCCGCGATTGGTTGAGTTTGGAGATACACTTGGATGCCAAGATCGAGTAGAACTCAGAGATGCACTTCGAGGCCATGATTGTGCGTATTGGGTGATGCATTTGGAGGCAGAGATCAAGTGACTCAGAGAAGCACTTGTAGGCGGTGATCAAGTGAGTTTGGAGATGCATTTGGAGACTGGGATCGAGTAACTCAGAGATACACTTCGAGGCCATCATAGAGGAAGTTTAGAGATGGAGTTGGAGACCAAGATCAAGTTTAACACAGAGATTCACTAGAGGACGTGATCGAGCGAGTTTGGAGAAGAACTGGAAGGCTGAGATCGAGTAACCCAGAGATGCACTTGGAGGCCGTGATACAGCGAGTTGGAAGAGGCACTTGGAGGCCGAGTTTGTGTTACTCAGAGATGCACTTGGACGCCGTGATCGAGCGAGATTGAATATGCATTTGGGAGCCGAGATGGAGTATCTCAGAGATGCACTTGGAGGCCGTGATCGAGCGAGTTTCGAGATGCATTTGGAGGCCGAGATCATGTAACTCAGTGATACACTTGGAGGCCGTGAAAGAGCGAGGATGGAGATGCACTTGGAGGCCGAGATCAAGTTGAACTCAGAGATGCACTTGGAGGTCGTGATTGAGTGAGTTTGGAGATGCGCTTGGAGGCCGAGATTGTATAACTCAGTGATGCACTCGGAGGCCATGATCAAGCAAGTGTCCAGATGCACTTGGAGGCCATGACCGATCGAGATTGGAGGAGTACGTGGAGGTGGTCGATCTGGCGGCCTTAGATCGGATGTGAGGTGCGATGGTAGCTGAGACACTAATCATTGGTTAACTGGTCATTGAGGAGATGCAGTGAGTTGAGTACAATACGGTCTGCCGAGAGATGAGTGACTGGCTGGGAGTGGGAGATAGTCAATGTTGGAATGATGCAGTACACTATGCATCAGCACAATGGAAATCGGTCCAGAAGCCACATGCTAACCTCTCAGACACTTCCATTGTCCTCACTGGTGGACCCAAGTGATTCACGATGCTCCCAGGCCCCCCTGAAGCTATGCAAAGTGGTCTCAGACTCTGCAAGAGGATTCTCAGGTGCTCCCGAAAGCACCTGCAGTTATGCAGGTGCATTCAAGATGCTACGAGATTTGACTTATAGAATAGTCAAATTTTGGAGCAGCTGAGACTTCAAGAGCAGCTTGAGAACTGTGCGCAGCTCTGCGCGAAACTTAGTGCCGTATTCTCACAGCAGTGGTTCTTAGCGGTCCATAACCACAAGGCATTTCGTGTATCAGATTCGTCTTTGTTAGAGTCACATCAGCAAAATGAATTTTAGTCACTGGGAGCCTCCAGGAGTGTCTGAGAGGAGGCAGAGCATAAACTTAGAAGGGTCAATTTGAGGAGAGGACCATACCCTAGGAGGGCATTCCGGCCGGCCATTGGTGTAACTGGGATCCCTGATGACTAGTACGGGAGCACCATTGGAGTGGTTGTTAGAAGTTTGGCAGCACCTGGGACTGTCGCCCAACTAATGCGGAAATCTCAAACTAACTCTGAGGGATGCTGGGTTCTTACGGATATTCACTCGAAGGACTGCAGGCGTTGTCTGAATGTACACGAGCAATAAGTATACCCTCCACGTATGATGCATAGATTATTGTTCAATATCAACTTCTAAATCATACTATCGTACGTAGCATCTCATTATCATTCTATTGTTTGAATCGCTTGATTAAGAAGAACCAAAGTAAATGGCAATTGAGTCAAAAATGAAACTTGATAAAACCGAAACAATAACCCGGCTACCCAATTGGAATGATATCAATTGAACATAGTCTCAATGTCATCCACTAAATCTCCCACCTCATCAGGGCCGACAAACGTAGGAACACACAATTGATCATTGCCGAAAAGAAGCTGGAACTGCTCCTTGTATTTCCGAATGATTCGGGTCTGGCGAGTAGGTGAAATTGAATTCCAAAGTCGTTTGGCTCAATTTGTGATATCTAAAAGCTTGGAATTGAGATAAGCTCACAGTGAATTAAAATGGAGTTTGAAAGGCAATATGATAAATCCAGGGGGAAAAGAGGTGCGCCACAAGGAAAGAAGGAGTGCCTGATGTGGTATGCTAGGTGGGCAAGGAGAGTGCTGATGGCGATGGAGGAGTGCAGAATGAAATTGAAGTGAGCAAATCCAGGCCAAGGAGCGCCGATGGGGATCAAGGAGCACATATCCAGCGGAGCAGCCCATTCATGCTGAGCAGTGCTGAAAGTTGAGGGAGGTACAGAGCCTGGAATGAAATAGAAGAAATACTAATCGGTGTCGAGGAGGGGATCGAGGAGCGCCCATCACAGAGGATGAGCGCGGATAGAAATAGTAGTATGAAGCGCTCAATGAATATTGAAGTGCAAAACCAGACTAAGGAGCGCCAATCCAGTCTGAGGAGCACCAACTGGGATTGAAGAGCGCCAACGGTGCTTAAGGAGCGCCAATGGGGATTGAGGAGTGACAACAGGGATTGATGAGCTCCAACGGGATTGAGGAGCGCCTATTATACCGGAGGAGCACCATGGGGGACGGGGGGGGGGGGGGGGGTTTGCAACACCCCCACCAAGTGGAATTGATGGGTGCAATGCCTTCAGCAGTAATACAATCTATCACCGTGGAAGGACAAAATATTCCTTGATATTCATCTTGAGAAAACATAACTATAACCTTCTTTCCAGTGGCATACTCAGACAGCACACAATGAATTGCTGGGGCAACAAGCGCTATTGTCTGCGGTGAGAGTGGTTGAAAGAACTGCGATGTGGCCGGCTGTCGCCCCAAGCCATTGGGGGTGAAGGAAAACTGATGGTTGATTAAGTCAAGCACTTCCATCCGCGTGAACCAGGACTTCTTATCATCCATGACCTTTGAGAGATAAGCATCGTCAAGTAGGAGCGTCGTAACTTGGAGTCGAAGCTCAGTCACTGATCCGAAATGAAACCGGTAACTGCGGACAATAGTTCAATGAGCTCCATCTGCCAAATGCCCTCGAATGGTACTAATCTTTAGTTTTAACCATTTATGTTTCAAGGTTTAGTATCATCATAAGTCCAATCGAGAAGCACAAAACAGAATATATACTTACAGCTTCTCGGTTCAGTGGATTGATTTTAAGAGATGGACTACCAGGCAATTGACACACATCAGGTGCGCCTACCGGAGCACCTGCTAATGCCAGCTGAGGATCCTAAGCCTCAATGGCTACTTTCCAAGCTTTGTCAGCCATTGAGTACTTTTCATCAGAAATGATTGGGCAGGGAATCTTTGTGAATACAATTGCCACCATGAACCGTTTCGCTACCTCAACAGTAGCCCTTTGGTATTGCGAAATGTCGTGATCTCCACTGGCGTTTGGATGAGGAACATTCTGGTCTCCACCAGCCTTGGGAAGCGGGAGCGCCTGTACAACGTCAGACTCGCATGATATGTTGATGGCTGACTTTTTGGCGTTTGAGCAATGGTGATGCGATGACCCCGACTGGAAGTGGAGTACGGGCAATGAAAGTATCGGCATGGCTCCGTTTCTTTTGGCAGTGGAACCCTCGTAGTTCGTATTGCCTTATAACGGGGCACGTGGTCTGGATGTAGGACCTCCTGCCAGTTGTCCAAATCATCTTCTTCGATATCAGATTACATGGTCGACTCTGTAAGGACTTCACTTTAGTCATTGCTGATCTCCCGATCGGTATCGTCATCATCCTGCTTCATCAGCATAATAGCCCGGACATTAGGTAGATCTCCAACACTATACTGGAAAGCTGGGTTGGAAGTTCAAACATTTGATCGGCAATGATGATTGGCTGTATTCATGAGTGTACGTGCAGTGCTCTCTGAAGGTGTGCTTCTTGATACTTCTGTGAATAGTAATTCCTCACCTGGCTGGCCGTAGGTTCCATGATTGATGAAGTGAAGTTGGGAATATAGAGAGAAGTATATAAGGGTAAACATAGTAGGAACTTTAAAAGAATAACAGGAAAACAGGGCAACAAAATAACACGCAGTCGAAGAGAATGCAATTGGAAGCGTGTCTGGCAAATGTAACGCTTGGCCGAGGAGGATTCAATTCGAGGAGTGCCTGGAAATAGTCCGGAAGACATGTCAGCGGATCATATTTATATTGTCGCTGCTAGTTCTGTGTTGTCATTTAGGAAGCATCAGGTGTACTGGATTAGATGGATTCTTCATGCCCCCAATTCCTGAATGTTAGCATTCATATTCAAGGATGCTATTGATGCAAGAATTGGTAGTTGGTTAAAGCCAACATGTCTAGAATTGAATCAGATGCAACTGAAAAATTCGAGACAGTAACTTGGTTGTATCGCTATCTAACTCTCAGGTCCAGACATATGGAATACTGAGAAATAGGTTGATCATGATCGCCCCTCCATATGACTCGGCCGAAGGTAGTTCATTACGCCTCAGGTTCGATCATATGAGTGGTAACCGCGTGGCACAGAATTGTTGGTGTGTTGATGAATCTTGCAGGACTTGGACAGAGGATATAGTTGGGATCTTGGGGAGTAGCAACAGTTACAGTTAACATGGGTTCATACTGGGTTTGTTGTAGATGGTGGATAAAGATGAACCTCCGAATGAGGTATACCAGTCGGAGGAACATCCTATTTTCATCATATTCTGTTGTTTTAGGATTCTGCAGCAAAGTTAGCAGTCTACTAGGCAATGTTGTCTGCAGAACTCCACTTTCAGCAGTCTGAGTCTGCTGGCTCACAATATGTATGCAGTCAGTGTAAGAGAAGATGGAGAATTTGAGTTAACAAAGGAGAGATTCAAGATAGAGAATGAACGGTGAAGGTACGATGAAGATTCAGGGGTAGTCTAATCGATTCCAGTTGTCATCAATGCCAAGATTGCTAGTGAATGGGTCATAAATTGTCACTCACATCAAGATGTTGTGCATAATATCTTGTAACCACAGCATCATTAATCAAAAACTCATTATGAGTCTCAATGCTACAATGTTAACTTGACATAAATATTGGGGTTGAAAGCAGTGCATAAGAATGATATGATTGCGTCATGAGGCTTCATCTTGCAGCGGAAAGACAAATAACAGCATGCAGTTCCGGCCAATTGAGATGCAGCGAGCATTGAGTCGGCAAACAGGGTTCAATCTAATGTAATGACTGGGATTGTAGGCTTGCCTTACTTTGACAATGACTTGTACTCCCAGAAACTGCATTTTCTTAACTCGAGCTTTCATCACTATTTATTCGTCAAGCCCTCCTGGGATTTGAGGCTGGCGGAAATCAGATATTGTCCGTTCATGATATGTAACGAACTTCAGGCTTACAAGATATGAGGTGGGCGGGAGCTTCCTGATCACCGATTGAGCCACTGAGCAGAGACTGGCATTGAGATTCTATTTCTTTGAGCTCTCTTGATGGAAAGCAGTTCACATAATCCATTTTAAGATATGGTGTTTGGCGGCCGACACATACAGGTTAGTCAAAATGTAGTTAAGTCTGCATTAGAAGTGTTGTGAATTTAACCCTTTTTGAGAAAGTGTGGTATAAAAGTGAGCGGGATTTACCAGTCATTAGCAGAAATGCTGAGCAGAAGGTGTCAATTCAGGTTCACTCTCTCAAGCTGCAGCTCGATTCTGGAGCCTGAACAACAGAAGATATTTTAGGATGTTGGAACTGTAATGTCTGAACATACTTCTCAGTCAAAATCCAGTTAAGGGTGGTTACCAATCGCGCAGGCTGTGCACCAACAGTAAGCATGTAGTGGACATCTTCCTCCAAAGAATTGGTTGACATGGAGAATGATAATTATGGCAGTTAAGCGGCAGCCTTCCGAAATTGATCAAGCAGAGGTTCAGATATTCAGCTGGGTTGGTGCGGGATAAGCCGTGCCTGCACCGCAAGGTTAAATGTCCGACAAGATGACACTCTCTGTGCTGGCAGCCACAGATTCAAAGGTAATGCAATGTTGGTATTCACGGTTCCGAGGCGAGCCTGGAGTGGGATTGTATGTGAATAATTAGTACCTGCATTGTAGAAATTAGCATTTGAATTGAATATGCGTGCGGTGTCAAATCTGAGACCGTCACAGGAGAGTGGATCTGAGGTATGCCTGAACTGCATCTGTGAGCGAGGAAATAGATGGGTGTATTCTTCGGGTTAGCGTGGAATACGGGAGGCGTGGCTTAGGATACGATACATCAACTGAATATTGGTTAGACAGTCTTTCTATCCCTGGATGATTAGAGAGAAATGCAATACAGGATAAGTCTCAGGAGAGGCGAGAGGTTGACGGTGATTTTCGAGTGCAATCGACTGTGAATTATTCAATCATGTTGAGTCAGAGAATATCCCGATTGCTTTCGTGACTCTGGTATCTGGTGCACCTGAAATGGACAAGCAACTGATAATTGGAATCAAAATGGGAGGTTCAGTCATACCTGAAAACATGAATCTCGTTCACCAATTTCGGTGTCACAATTCCACACCGACAATATCGCATGAAGAGGGGTAGTGACTGCAGCTTTGATACAGTCCTGCATTGGATGGCACCCCTGGTTTTGATCACATATTGGTTTATCCAAATGAGGCTATGATTCAGTTTACCAGATATCTGTTTACCATTGATATCATCTCATATTCATCACAATAATCAACTAACACGAAATGGAATCGAACTGTAACTAATACTCCCGGACTCAGTAATTACGCTTGATTATCCCTACCAGTTGACTATTTTCCATCAGTTGGTGAAATTCTGTTGGTTGAATGATTGATGAGGCATATCTTGATTTCACTGTGCTGATAGTTATCGTTCATCCTCACCATCTGGTGGCACTAAATCTACATGCCTCGTAAGCTGCTTCGTATGGTCCTGCTGACACTTCACAATCCGGTATATCATTGTTGTTGTAATGTTCGGTCGGCTCATCAGACTATGCAGGACTCTCATTTGAGCCACTCCAGAGAGCTGGTGGAGATCACTCGCTCAATTATAATTACCATTCAGTCCAGTGTTCAATACCCATGTGTGTGGAACTCTGTTTTGCCCCAGCCGGACAACCCGTGCAAATGCCTGCCGATGCTCATTCAATACCTAGAACTTCTGAGTTATCACCGCATGGTTTGCTGCTGTGAGATTTAGACCTGTTCCACCCACTTTGGGTGTAGTTAGAAACACAAAGAGATTTGGCGAATCTTGGAATTTGAGCTGCATTGCTGTGCGCTCATCGTTGCCCATTTACACAAACATGTAGAAAATATCCAAATGATCCGCAAAAAACTTTGTGAGCCACCACTTCAAATGACAAACTTGGCCTGGCAGAAGACAAAATAGCACTGACTTTTGAGATGAAGGTGCAGGAGGCAAGGTGCTTTTGTTACTTTCAGGGTTGTGCAGGAACGCCTCATGTGATGCTTCGTCTTTGTCACGTTCGGGATACTCTGCAGGTTCCTTGACAAGCATTGGCAGAAATGTATCCCTCAGCCATCCGAAAATTGGAGAATCCACCCAAGTATCGAGTGGCCGTTGGTTGTACCATTGTCCAGAATGTTATTCTGGTCGTCAGTATCTCCCAATACCACTGAGAAGCATGCCAGCCGCCATCAATGTACCCTCCATGCTCCTAAAGCACCCCGTGAAGTGTATCTCTCGACAAGAGTCTGTAGCTTTGCTTGCTTGTCCGCAGTTCATTCAAGATCAACATAGTGTGCAATCTCTTTTGGTATCCGAACCAGTGGTTTACCATTTGCTAGTTTCGATTCTAACCACCTCCTGATCGCCAAGGGCTTTGCAATCTGGCTCATCCAGTGTGTGGCATCATGTTGAGCGTCTTCATCTTCAGTGCGGATGGCATGCATCAAACTCATCACAGCAGAATACAGTGCATTGGCACCGTCCTTTTCCATCAAAGTCACATCCTCTGGATCTTCAGGCACACCACACAACAGCCACATCGCCTGATAACACCAGTCATAGAGTGAATGGAATCCTGGTGTTGCAGTGACATTGAAGTTTGAATCCAATTCTCGCATTCATCGCGATTATCCAGCCCACAATATTTTTCATCTTGTACCGATGAGATTCATCATAAATTCAAAAACTCCACGAACAGTTTGAGAGCCGGCCATTGCTTGATGGTTTCGCTCTGGATGTTGAAGTATGATACTACACATGGTGGATATTCCATTGGTTCTCCGACTCATCAATACTGGTGCTCAGATCCCCATGAGCAAGATTTGCATTTTTGGACAGCAACAAGTTGACCAGTTTGAAATCGGTTCCATGTGTCATCTCATCAAAGGAAGTCTTGAAAGTCTATGCCACTCCAGGGATTTTGACCACCAAGATCGGTTCATGGGCCGATATAAGTGCTGGATCCCCTTGAGGTGGTGTTGTCTGTATCTCCAACAGGCGGCGGGGCACAGAATTCAATCCCTGGAGTGGATACCACTCCTGTTCTTCACCTACAATGCTGGGAATGTCATTGTGGGCCAAAATCACCCACTCTTCAAGGGTATTCCCCCATGAAATAGATAGTGGCAAACCCATTACGACTTTCTCAGTCAGCAGTTTGCAAATCATTGCCGCTTCAACCGAGGTAAGAGTCTTTCCATGCCCCAGTTCATCCGCCACCAGTGCTCCTGGCATATCAGCATCCCAAACACATCTCCGCACGATGAACCAGATGGCCCATACCTGGTGCGCCAGAAACGTCGGTCCCGGCAGGCCTGGAATTGAATATTTATGGCCTGGGACACGGTCCTCTGTTGTTTGGCGAATAGGATGGGCATCCAGCAGCCGGACCGCCTCATCAAGACACTCATGTTCATATTCATTGTTGATTGTGTAGAGAACAGTGCTGAATACTAAAATGGAATTATCTGGATCGAAGACCTCCTAGCAATCCTCCACATGCTCCTGAACCTCACTTGCTCCTTGGTCAGTCTTCTTTTCGTCCTCAATGATCTCTTTCAGTTGCTCCAAGGTAAGCTCGGCAGATGGGCACATACTCCAGTGCAACTGGAATTTGTCGCAACGTTAGGTATTTCACAGACCAGCAGTTGGACCCAATAATATATACTAAATTCTATTCACTCAATCAGAACTTACATTAATACAATCAATCTCATTCCCACCTGCCTTCTCATCCACCACTCTTTCATTTTGATTGGATCCCTCCAAACTCCAAGTATACTGTTGAGCAGTGGGCATAACTTTCCTTAAACAGGTTTGTGGGGATTACCATAGCCGGTCACATTATGTGCTCTGCAATATCCTTCCCTGTCGCTGTCTTCATTTCTGCCAAAAATAGTTTCACATCGTGTCCCAATTTCAACTTGAATGCATTAGAAAGAGATATGGTGAATGAAATCTGACCATATAGAGGGTCATTCATTTACCCTGGGACGTATAATCCCATATACTCTTTGTCTATTCCTTCCTGCATGAAGTTGCATTTGTACAATGCAGTCAGACAGTATGGTTCTTTCGGGCAACAATTTTGTCCTATGAAATCAATCAGCTCCTCCCAGTGCCTCACATCTATGTACGAAGCTTAGAGTTACATGCTGGATATCTGATCATTGTTGCCGTTTAGCACTTGACGAATCACAACCATGAAAGTTGAATTTAGCAACTCTGGGAGGTTGCCTCTCACGTTTTTGCACACGTGCTCTGCCCAATCCATCGCTGGCCGCTTGTTGCCTCGCCTCCCCTTCTTCCTCGCCGCCCGAACCTCACTTGAACATTTCTTCAAAAAGTCTCTACCCACTGGCGCCGAATCCATTCTCCATTATCGAAATTGTCCACAGGCAGCCATGTCTCAAAAGACTCCAAAAAATCTGCAACTGCTGCCTCCCAGTGCGGGGGTCCTTATCTCAGCTGATTCATATGGATCTGGCCCGTGATAATGGACCGATGCTTTTTCTCGAGGAACCCAGCCACCCATACTTTCTTCCACTTGTTGACTATACTTCAGTTAGGCTGCCGCATCTTTTTGGCCAATTGCTTCAAGGAGAATTCCGTTTGCTTCAAGCTGTTTGGGGCTTTGCCTTCGGCCCTGCTCAAGTCCGATAAATCATTGCTCTTATAATCTGCATCGAATTTGTTAGAAGAAATTTTTGGTAATGGGGGCAAGTCCGCAATCCCTGCGACATCTGTCCTACACGGTTCCACAGCTGCCTCAAATCGTTACCTTCGAAGGCGATTGGGGGGTCTTCCAGGTGCACCGGAATGTTGTCCGGATGGAGTTGTGGCGGAGGAGGTTGGGCGAATGACTGGATTGTTTCGAGGCGGTGCTGGAGGCACTCGAGGTGCAGCTGGAGATGACAGCCCCTGTTGTGTGAATTTCTGAGTGGGGTACATTGGAGGTCCACCATAACCTCCTTGTGGGAAATCGTATTCTTCCCATGATGGCCCATAACTTGGATATACTTTGCTTCCCGCTGAGCTTGGTTCTGTGCTTCGTGTCACGTTGAATTGGGCAGGTTGGTAGAACTGGGGAGTGCCTGGAAATGATGGCTGCCAAGCCGGGTAACTTCAGCCTGGTTGTAGTGGTGGTGGATGAAACTCATTCGTGGGTTCCCCAAACTGAGTGTCTTTGATCGGTTTCTTTCCTGCATTATTATCTGATGATCCCACATTGTCCTCTGGGGGTTGGTGTAAGCCAAACAGCCCACGCGCTGAAGCCATATTGGTTGTCCTGGGTGGAAATCCGTTCGTCGATATCTTATGTGAACAAAAGATGGTGGTTAACACATTATCAATTCAATTGGTGATTTGGAACGAAGAGGAGTATTGTTTAGAATATTGGAGGTAGCAGTGACTTCGGCGGAATGAAGGACTCTTATATCCATCTTCTTTTTCACGGATTGTGGTGTTTCACTGCACCTTTGATTCCATGAAACCTGGCTGAGAAAAAGGAAATGAAAATTACACACATCCTGCCTGCCTTTGTTATATGCTCAAATTTATATACTTGGATCGTCCATAGAAGCTCACCTTCATTCGGTTCATGACTGTAAAGGTCGTAGAAGGGATACGACATGATATCTGCAGGAACCTAACAAGAACTATATCCGGTTGGAAGGTTAGCACAACTACACATTGTATACTCAAAATGTGGGTGTATGACCTACTACTTCATTCAATATGAGGCCAGTTAGTCGGGCCGCAACAGTGATTGCTTCCTTTTAAGCTCATTGTACAAACCTCGTTGTCTTCTCAGGATCCACCGACCAATCCAGAATTGTTACAGACAAAAACATCCTACCAGCCTATCAAGTTTTCAATGCGTGGGTATACAGCCAGCAAGGACACTTAGCTATTCATTGTAATAAGCTGATGATATCCGCTGCTTGAGGCTCGAGTATAGACATACTGTGCACAAAGCAGCAATAACGTAGTATGCGATAAGGCCGATCGTAGTATCACCTGATGCTAGTTTCTGAAGGAAACTGATTGTAATGTGACTTTGTTTTACCACTTCTCTATATTTCGTGGGGTGTGATGCGGCGTTGAGTGTGATACGCCAACCTGAGCTAGAGTTAGCTCGCTTTCAAACAAATATCCTTCAGGCTCAAATCCAGCAACAAAGCATACCCCCTGAAGCATCATCGAGAGTCGACAGAAAACTGAGCGTTTCTCAAATATGGTCAACACTCGCCGAAAGCATGTTAAATGCTTTATGTGCAAAAAGAAATTTTGTAATGAGAACCTACTGGAAGCTCACTATCAACAATATCACCCAATATCGATGAATGAAGGGCTATTACCCAACAGGATTCTACCACCTGCCAGCTGGGATCATACTGAGCCATTATGGTTTGACTACAGTTGGTGCACCTGAAGGGCCATCGAGAAGCTGTCAATAAATGATCTAATCTTACACAACATACTGGCTACACCACCACCTGAAGATTCACCCAACGAAGAATCTCTAGATCCTCTGCAGCCTGTTCTCAGTTGTACCCCTGAGCCAACCAAGAAAAAGTCTCATAGGCAGGTTGTTGGAGTGGAAAATGCAGAAGGGAAAGCATATGGCAAAGCAATTGGATTGTACACTAAGTATCGCAAGTACTCAGAACAATGGAATCCATGGAATCTATTTCGGTCCGCACATGACTTTCAGCAGGCTCAGTCATTTAGCTAGCAAATGAAAACCTGGATTGATCAACATCTCAGGCGTGGACTGGAAAACTTCAAAATTGAATCATTCCAACCAGCAGGTGCACAACAAAAGCTCCTCTCAGAACTGGATTTCGGACTCGACGATGATAGTTCAATTGATGATGACTCACATCTCTTCGGAATATTATACTACAGGGATATTTTCAAATGAATTCACTTCCTGGGCACATCTGGCATTGCAGACTCACCCCAACTTTGAACAGGTGCGCCTTGCTGACGCTAGAGGCCGTCAAATCTATGGTGGGATGAATGCAGGCGATCGGTGGTTGGATACACATGATCAACTTCCTACCGGAGCGACGATTGTGCCAGTTAGATGTTTATCAAACAAGACTCTCTTAACTACATTTCCGGGCAATTAGCATGCCAGACCGTTGTATCTCACAATCGGTAGTATTCGAAGACATATCTGCCTCACACCTAACCAGTGCCCCTCGATTCTTGTCGGGTTGATCCCCTGTCGCCTGAAAGGTGTCAAAAACATGGATGAAGCATGGCATTCCACGGTTGCAACTGTACTGTCTCAACTTTGGCATCTTGTCATCACTGGCCCTTGCTTCAAATGGGATTGTGCTGATGAATTCCATGGACAATGTTACCCTCTGGTGGCTGCCTGGGTTGGGGATTATCCGGAATAAGTCATGATTGCTGAAGTCTCATATGGCTGATGCCCAATGCGTGAATTTCTTAAAGGTGCGACAATGGGGCATTCAGCTTTTCAACCACTCAAAAACTCAAGAGACCAACATATTTACTCGGAGCTGCAGGAGGACAATCATTTTGATGCTCTGCACACTCTCAGTGTCCACCCAATCCGCAACCAGTTCTGGCAATACCCTCTCTGCGATGTCAATCAGCTTTGGCAGCCTGATAAATTGCATCAGCTGCTCCTGGGTTTAGTTAAAGACTTACTGCACTGGCTGCTCAAATACCTGAAAGCTAGAAATGTCAAGGATCAATTTGACAATAGATTCACATCGGCGCCAAGATATCCTGGCCTCCAGCACTTTCCTAATCGCTTCGATTCATTGAAAAGCGGCACCTGGCAAGGTAAAGAGGTCCGCGGAATGATCAGAACACTGGCAGTGAAATGCACTCCAATTCTTGACTGGTCTAAATATGACCGGAAAACTGTGGCGGATAAAGCCTCTCATGAAATTGTAATGGGAGCAGTGTGGGCATTATGTCAATTCTCTCTATTTGTTAGCCAACAAAATCACTCGGATCTATCCCTCAAAGCACTAGACGATGCACTCAAGCGATTCTACCAGAAGATGGGTATTTTTCGAGATGAGAAAATGTCGAAGTCTGCAAAAGCCAAACTGGATAACCTGTTGGCAAAATAATTCCATCAGTTACATGAACAAGAGATTCATAAGATGTGTGCTGCAATGGAGGCCCTTGTGTATGTCGCCGAACATGTTTCCACAACAAAATGTAGGCAATTTGAGGTACGCCTTAACAGAGCCCGACAAGCGGCAACTACATGGTCAGATACTGAACCTTAGAAGGCAATTGAACAATTGGAGCGCGAAATCCATCAGGTGACACCTGCTAAATGCAAGCTTTCGATAAATTATTCTATTGTCATGAGCGACAACTATTGCACGAAGTCGGCACCAAGGCAACTGGTCACAGATGCAAATTTGCCAAAGAACTTGCCCTAAATAAAACTGCCGCTGAAGACGAGGCTCATGGGGCGGCAAACAAGACTGCCGATGAGCGACTGCAATTCCAGGGCTGCCTATCTGATGCTGAGGCAGAAGCCTTGACCTGGAACTTGGCTGATATGGAGCGGGTCAGTACCCAGCTGCCAAGAGAGATTAATGGCATCACCTCGAATGAACAGAAGCGGTTCAAGACAGAATTCTCCATCCGCTTGATAGTGTTTGAAGATTGGAGGGGTACAATCGGCATTCAGGTGGTCGGAAAACCATTGAACAGCACATGATACATTTCGGATATCCAAAGATGCATCTTGTGAGCCATGTATTAGAGTCAACTCGCTGAATGGGTTCCGGTGACAATTTTACCACTGATATTTCTGCCAGGTTACATATCGCCAATGTGAAAGAGGCATATCACTATAGCAACAAAGTCAATTACATCCGACAGATGCTCAAGAATAATGACTGGTGTACTGGTCCTGACTATATGGAGGAGACACTGTCTCATCTTGTCCTCGAAGGCAGGTAGGATATTGACTCTGCAAAAGTATTCAACATAATGTCCGCTACCAAAAAACGGCGAAGTACACGCTGAGCCCATCTGTTACGTCTCCAAACAATTCAGAACTAGCCCATTTTCTGCCCTGTATCACAGCAGGTATATTATTTGAGAGAAACACCTGTCCGTGGAGTCTGCAGAAGTATCAAATTAACCTCACTCAGAGATGCATCAGAAGATATCTGAATTACCGACCTTGGACAGCTATTCAGCACACAGATTGAAGAGGACTGAGGACACAAAGTTTGTGGGCTCGTGCTCTGATATGATCAGAATGTACTCCTTGATAGTATATTTATTAAACTCCACAATGGGCTGTTGTATTACCATCAACCATTTTACAACCCGACTTCTGTTGAGCATCTGGGACTTGATTGCAAGGTAGAATATAGCAATACCATCCAAGGGATCATGCGTGAAGCTGATAACATCTGGGTCCAGTATATGCAAAGTGATGAGAATGACCTCGATAACACCTTCCAAGGACAAATTCCTTCTTTTCCTGCATTTTACTTCAGCTGGACTCCACCGAATCACATCGTTCAATTTCAGGAGTGTCTGCTAGCCAGGAGAGCAATATCGACCTTTTCGAAGAGGTGCAAGAATACTGAACAATGGGTATTATGTCCTGAAGGTCAAGAATATACGGTGGTGATTCCAACAAAGTACAGAGATCTTCATGGTTGGGCTGATTGTTTTGATGAGTTCATCCGGGTTGCTAAAAAAATGAATCTGATGCATAATGTACTCGTTGGTGCAATAGTTGGGCCAGCACATTTGGAGCGGGTGAATGCTGCATCAGGCAGCATAGATAGTGTATGGCTTGTAAATAATCATGTTGATTTGGATACCTACTGGACTGTATATTAATTATATTGGAATGCCTGATTCAGGTGTATAGCTGTGAGATAGTTTACTGAATGGTACTATTCGATATAGACATTATCTATTATCACTTCCAGAGTATCTGGCTCCAGGTGCACTGGAATCGTCTTGGAGACAAGTGGCTGTAGTCCCAGCAGCTCCAAAATTTTACCAACCTAAAGGCAAGATCCTATAGCATTCTGAAAACGACTTTATACTCTTTAGAATATCTGTGTATTCTGTTCAGGTACGTCAAGAAGCATTGAGGAGCACCTGAATGTACTCCCAGAGTACCTGAAAAGCACATTGTTTTGCATTCAGGCTGTTCCGGAGCTTATGGGAGCTTCTGGAAGGATCGGTGTGGCTATTCAGAAAAGCTGAGTCGGTGAGTTATGACTTCTGAAACATTTCACATTTTGCTGATGCACAAGCTTCGCTATATTGTAATATCGCAAGGATTATCTATCTAAGTCTTACAATATATATACATACGGCCAATTTGGTGGCAGACGGTACTGGTGTGTAAAGGCAGAAGCACCTGGAGACGCTGATTGAGAGAACTTAGAGATGCACTTGGCAGCTGTGATCGTGTGAACTGGGAGATGTACTTGGAGGCCATGATCATGCGAGTTTGGTGCACCACTGGGAGCGCATAATCAACTTGAACGCAGAGATATACTGGGAGGCCGTGATTGAGTGAATTTGGAGATGAAATAGGAGGGTGTGATCGGGTAAACTCAGGGATACACTTGGAGACACTAATTGAGCAAGTTTCAAGATGCACTAGGAGGCCGTGATTGAGCGAGTTTAGAAATGAATTTGGAGGCCGAGATCATGAAACACAGAGATACACTTCGAGGCCGTAATAGAGCACGTTTCACGATTCACATAGAGACCGAGATCAGGTTGAACCCAGAGATACACTTCGAGGCCGTGATCAAGCGAGTTTGGAAAAGCACTGGGAGGCCGAGATCGAGTAACTCAGAGATGCGCTTGGAGGCCGTGATGGATCAAGTTTGAAGATGCTCTTGGAGGCGGAGATTGTGTAACTCAGAGATGCACTTGGAGGGCGTGAATACGCAAGTTCAGAGATGCAGTTGGAGGCCATGATCGATCAAGATTACAGGAATCTTTGGAGGTGGTCGATCTGCAGTCGGTTGATTGTGAGAGAGGTCCAATGGCAGCTGAGACTCTATTCATTGGTTGACTAGTACTTGTGGGAATGAAGAGAGTATAGTACAATATAGTCCACCGAGAGATGAGAGACTGACTGGGAGCGGGAGACAGTTGATCTTGAGATGATGCATTTGTCGGAGTATGCGGTACTAGGCATTAACTCATGATCATCGCTTGCTGAGATAGATAGGGATGGCTTAACTACTTGTTCTCAGGTTATGGTAGAGAAAAAGAGAAATGCGATGAGATGGGGTAAATCATGTGGAGAAACTGCGACTTAAGAAAATTTCGTGTGCGACTCAACTGACCATTGCTGATACCGCAGTAACTACTCCCGATCCAGCAGCTGAAATCACCTTTAAGAGGACTTCTAAACCCAATGAGGCAATTTGTACACTGACTTCTCATGTCCGCTTGTATCCTTCCTATCATTTCCATCTTAATCGTCTATCTCCCTTTCTCTACCATCATCGCAAAACACCAAGTTCAGTCATCCCTCTCTATCTCTCCATCATCAGCAATAACCCAAGTTTCTGTCGGAAACACCCGGTTGTTCCGCATGGCTCTGATGGCTCTGACGGAACCTCGTACCCTCTGACTGGGAATTATACGCTTCTCGTTGCCCAGGCGATGGGTCGCGTTGCATACTTACCAGCATTACTATGCACCTGGTATACGAACCATCATAACAACACCTGTGTTACACTCTTCACAGGGGCTGCGGTTATGCTGTAGCAGTTCACACAATGCCTCGTGATGTTTATGCCTTTCTTCGGCCAATAGCAACATTTTACGTCTTCGCTATTGCTATATATCAGATGCCGCAGTCGCCCCATCTCTGTTTAGGTTTGAGATGTTCTCACATATTGCAATACAGTGATCGCTTCGGATACCTCGCTTGCCGTTGTATTTGCTTTGCCATTATCGTATTTTACAGATCTGAAATATACAGTCTAATCTTCACACTGTCTAGTACTATGCCCTCAGTCCTCCACATTCTGCGTTGATCCATCATTGGCTTGCGATGCTTCTTCCTCCTCATCCGCATCCGCATCGTTGCCATCCTCGCCCTCATACCCGTTGACATCACAGGGTCCCAGGTTAGTCCTCCACATTCCGCGTTGATCCATCATCGACTTGCGATGATTCTTCCTCCTCATCATCATCTGCATCCGCATCATCGCCATCCTCACCATTATACCTGTCGACATGATTGGTCCCCAGGCCAAACCCCTCCAGTTTCGTTGCGGGCTGTCATCGCAGGCTGGCGGTGGGGATGGCATTGCGATCGTTGCTTTCATCACCTTCATCTTCATAATTCCCGCTGCCCCTTGGCATCCCAAAAACAAGTTCCTCATTCATGCAATTGTTGTCTCTCGGAATGTTTGGGTCAGTACTTCCGATCTCAGGCTCCTCAAGCGCCACTTCAGAGGCCAATTAATCAAGAAGAATAGCATTGTCAACATGGGCTGCTTCCACGCTGATCACCACGGCAGGCGTTGGGTTCTCCGCCTGTTGGATCTGACGCTTGACTCTAGCAAGAGTGTTGTTATACACCCTCTGTTGATAGCTTTCCGGTAGTGTGTTCCAGGTATTCATCAAGAACGTATACATATCTGCAACGCCAGGCGAGGTGAACAACTTGTGACCCTTTACAGCGCAGCAGGATGCGATCTTATCACCATCATTCTTGTGGTTGAAGCAGTTCAAGCGATCAGGTCTGTTCGCATTCAGCTTTGACTTGGAAGCTCTTGGATGAACACCTTTGTTCTTTTGCCACTGCAGGGGAGCATGGGGCAACGCGGTGCATGTAAACATGATCAGTGGTGAGGGTATATGACCGTCCTCGTTGTTAATCATGGAATTATAATATCCATAAGCATACTTACCGCGGTTATTCGCCCGATGATGAAATTTGATGTAGATCAACCACGGGATTGCTTCCGCCAGGCAGTATAGTGGATGCTAGCCATTCGTTATCAGCTTTCGACTCTCTCTGCGTTGGCATTGGACCGCATACACCACCTTCCACATGCTCTGCTACCGGAAGGAGATACTTATTATCCGCCAGAAGGGAATCAATGAATTCCAAATGCTTTGCGGCAGATTCACAGCGGTGGAGATCATAAAGCTCTGTAATGTTGTCCCTTGCTGATTGAATAAAATGGGATTTAACCTTATCGACTTGTGCTTGAACTTGGTACCGGTTTGAGCGTGTAATATCCACCGTGGGCCGTTGATTCAGCATACCTCTTTCAAGATCTCCATTGTGGGTGCCTCGAATGGTATGGACCAAATGTTGTTTTGCTGCATAGTGGTGTTCCAGTACGTCTCAATTATCTGCCAGTGTGGTACTTCAGATAATGCTTTCGCAACGCGTTGGGTTGCATAACTTACCATCTCCAAGTCGCTTGCACTCATAAACGGCCGTCTATTCCACATGAAGAGCTCCAGGAGTCTGCCTGTTGCAAATAAAAGACACGTCATGTCTGGGTGACCAAATCGATGAATGCTGCCACTGCCGGAGACCATTGATGGAGGTGTAGACACTGCCGGCTGTTGCAATTGCCACTGCCTCTGTCTCTGATTCTTTTTGGCAGCTCGTGGTTACAATGGATTTGTAATGATCGCGCAGGCTTCTGGATTCGGGATGGGGGTAGGCAGGTTTTCAAGACCGCTGAGAATAGTGTGAGTGCTAGCAATGCCGGACGCTGCGCTGGATTCAAGCTGACGCGTTGAGTCTGTCTGTATGGTTCTGATGGGAGCTGGTGTGTTACGACTGGTTGTACCCGGCATGGCGGTTGGAGTAATTATCGACCATCGTTGTGTAGTGGACGGTGTGGAAGTCACGTGTTGGGTGATATCTGTAACGCGAGAATCGTTTAGTGAAGATGAGTGGGTGGAGTTCTGATCTTGGATTGTAGAGGGAACGGAAATCCTTCCTTGGAAGGAATCCCTCTCACCAGCCGGTACGGAAACGCGTCTCATAGGAGGAGGATGTTCAGAATTCCCCGAAGGCCAACGCTTTGGTTGATTCTGACGATTAGCAAGACTTCGAACATTTCGTTCGACTGGAGTCGTGTCAGGGTGAGTGCTGTGGGAAGGCATATTCCGATATAGATGTTCGACTTTAAGAAGGTAGGAATAATATCCCCTGCATGCATATGCATCGGCAGGCGAGGTAGACTCCTATTCGAGCGACCATGGACGGATGCAACAAAAATGGGAGGCACAGTGTAGACTGCGCTAGACTCCAAACCCTGACAATACTCGGGGACGAGATTCCCTCAAACGTATTCCATTATGGGGTTAACTGCCATCAGAATAAACTCAGATTGAACTGAGCATTGATATTCACAGTTACAGCAACGTCTGAAGGTCTATTTGCACCGCTTGAAGGGTTTTTACGCCATCTTGGCGCGATTCTCATCGTATTGCACTCATTCTTGGCACAATACTTCGAACCATCGATTGTGTATATCTTTAGCTTCCCAGTGGAAATCCCACTTTGGCAGAGGTAAAAGCATCACAAAGCAAACAATGATATATTCTCTATCCTATGACATCAGTTGCGGGTGATTTTTCCACTGCTAGGCGTTGGTAGCCCTGGTGGATGGTTGCACAGTTGGGACAACTTGAGAACTACTCAGTTGGCTCCGAGATGCACGAGGTCTGAATGGTAAAAGTGGCATCAGATGCCAAAGCAATGCCCAGTGTCGCAAACTGTCCTCAACGTGTGTACTAAATCTTGTCTCGAGGCTCCTCATTCATGAGGTGCCTGGTGGTTGTGCAAGATGAAGGCTGGGCCGTTTTGTGTTCATTAACCAACAAAACGCAGGATATGAACCAAAATGCAGAAACTCGAGTATATATATTCCTTCTTCCTGCCTACACCTCGATTCTGTTTTCCTCCCGTACAAAACACACCACCAGCAATGCAAAACACCGCCAGCTTCCCGAACTATCTCAACATGATGTGACTTGCACAAAAGAACGCTTCTCGTTCTAAAACACAACCAATCATCTTCACGACTTTTTAAGCTCACTCTGTGCTTCCTTCCGGGAAGTTCAACTGTATCAAAATGCTAACACCTCAGATGTAGATTGATTTTCAACTCGCAGAGATGGCACCAAAGGGCAGCCGCAAAGGAAAGAGGAAGGCAACTGCTAGGGCAAAAATGCCAACATTGGTAAAAAATTGACGCTTGTTGTTGGATCAGGACAGTATAAAGGGAATCTTCTCGGAACACATCTGTGGACTCATACGGATATAGAATGTTTGCGGCGTCAAGGATGAGAGGGTGTGGGACCTCTTTTACGATATAATCTTTGTTGATCCAGTCACGATTCGCCACTTTTCACAATTCCAGCTGATGTGGCCCCACCGCAGGAGCAGGAGTTCACCTTTTCGGGAGTGGTGGGTAGCGTTCCGCTCATATTTGGGGCAAATGTTTGGCAAAACCCGCAATCAAATAAAAAATTGGTGGTGGGACAACCCCTATGCCTTCGGGGATCAAGTCGATCACTCCAATCCGCAGTCAACCAGCTCAGGAAAGGTTAAACGCACCCGCGAGTGTTTCTCTTGGTACGGTAGCCATGATGCCAGGGCAAAGATTGAGCCACCAAGCTGCTGGTAGTACAAGCCAGGCGACTTCCTGGCCGTTAGACCACTGCATTTGGGTGAGAAAATCGACAAGGATGATGATGATGAGAACTGGGCGGATCCCGGAGCGCCGAGCGGAGGAATGAGCCGTCCTGGTGATGGCAATGACAATGACAATGGCGAGGGTCAGGAGGACTCGCAGGGTGGTGAGAAAGAGACCAGGAAAGGGAAGGGAACAACGGATGGGAAGTGTAAAGGGAACGGGACGGGGAAGGGAAACGGTAAAGGGAAAGGTATTGTTAAACAAACCCCAGCGGGAGATGATATCTCTTGTGCCGTTGCGTTGCTGTTGCAGAAGGAAAGGTATGAGGCAGACTCGGACACAGAGCGCTAACTAGAGTGGGTATATTTAGACCCGGAAGCATCGGCTGCCATGTCAATTTCCTCAGTTGATGATACCGACTCTACTGAGAAGTCGGACGGTGAAAATGACCCAGAACTTGACCCTAATGTGGAAATTCCCATGGACGATGATGTGGACGAACCGGATGGTGGTGATTAAGACGGCTATGTGGATATGGAAAGAGATGCTGACAATGACGAGGTGGAAGATAAAGAGGAGGAAGATGAAGAGAAGAAAGATCAGGAGGAGATGGAGGAGGAGGATGAGGATGAAGAGGAGGATAAGGATGAGGATAATGGCAAAGAACCTCGGACGATTGGCCAGGGAGAGATGGTAAATACATTGACTGACAATGCTGACACCATGGTAGATGTGGAGCCAACCGTGCTACCTGAGCCAGGCCGGGAGATGCGCGAGCATAGCCCACGGCCACAACCTCCGGGGCCTTCCCCATGCCCAAAGAGCCTGGACCATCCCCTATGACCACAAACTCCGGAGACACATACCCTCAGTGGGCTGGAGTTTTTGGGGCTTCTGATGCCACAAAAACCTTGCCCAGCGGCGCCAACTCTTCCAGAAGCTGAGACAGCCGGAAACACCTCGGATATCGATGTGGAGCAGCAGCTAGTCGGCGAATCGCCAGGTGGCGACAGTCTCCCCGATGTCCCTCTCCTGGATGTCCCACTACCAGATGTCCCTCGCCCCAATGTCCCTCTCCCCAACGTCCCTCTCCCCAATGTCCCTCTCCCCAATGTCCCTCTCCCCGATGTCCCTCTCCCCAATGTCCCTCTCCCCAATGTCCCTCTCCCCAATGTCCCTCTCCCCAATGTCCCTCTCCCTGATGTACCTCTCCCTGATGTCCCTCTCACTGAGGCGCGCGCAGATGACTCTGGAGGCGAGGAGTGAACCAGTCCTCGTGTTGCGTTTGGGTTAGAGTTGGGTTCTTGTCTAGTGAGTTTCCTTTGCTATAATCTATTCATCTCCGGCACTGATTCAGATACGCGTGGAGGTGTTTTGTTCGTTTGGGTTAGGGTTGTGGGCTTGTTCGTTTTCTTTGTTCTAATCTATTAATGTAAGGTATTGATTATTACATGTGTCGCGAGTTTTTGGATTGCTCAGAGTTTATTTTTCATTTATTCATAGTATTTTGATACATCGCGCATGCAGTGTTTTGCAACTCCTGGCGTGACAGTGTTGAGGCTCAATAAATCTCTCAAGTATCGTGAGCTTATACCCATACCAGACTGCTCAGGCCAAGCTCCAACCTTTGTCCCTTTTTACAGTGAATACTCCACTCCTTCCGTGTCGTCAACAATGCCAGAGAAGACCCCAATCCGTTGCCCCGAATTTTCATGCCAAAAGAAGTTCACCTCAGACAGCTTGCGACTTAAACCTATCAAATTACACCATCCTATACACCTTCAAGTTGCAAAGAATCTCACTATTCACAGCATGCCCGGACGCGTTGAACCCGCTCAGTGTTGCGAATTCACCGCTAACAAAGATTCAGTCGAAGACTTGGACGCATTTCCCTACCTCAAACACGTTGAAAACATCGCAGACTCGGATTCTCAACCACCGCCACCTCCTCCGCCGCAGATGGAAACATACCCCCCCGCTGGCACTCCGCTGAGCGATTACATTCCTGCACCATGGGAACACAACTCTCAAGATTGCCTTGAGATGAACCTACAGAACAATGCCTACTACCCGTTTGCGACGCGTGAAGAGTACAAATATATCCAGTGTGGGCTCAAGAAGAAGGGTATGAAGACGTACTATGACAACTTGCTGAAGGAAGAAAACACCGCCCTGCGTTTCCCAAGCTTCAAAAACGGTGATGACATCCAGAAGCTCGTGGCTAGAATGCCAGATAATCAGGCTCTCGGGGAGTGGGAACTACACACCCTTGAGGATATGGGATGGAATGACAATCACCAATGGCCTATCAAATACTGGAGTCGAGACATCATCAAAATCATCAGATGGATGATGCGGCAGCCATCCTACTCTGAGCATTTCATTTACGCCCCTCAGCATTGCTTTAACAGCGTTACGCCACCGAAACGCCTCTATACTGAAATGCACACTGCGGACTGGTCGTGGGAGACACAGGTAAGCAGAGACACTCGAGTATAATAACGTGCTAATCGAGGTTAAGGCAACACTCAAACTGGGGGATACACTGGTTCCCTTGATCTTCATGTCTGACAGAACACATCTCTCAATTTTGCTGGCGACAAGAAAGAGTGGCCTCCATATATGGCAATTGGCAATCTATCTTCGAAGATCCGCCAGCTGCCCTCAGCGCACACCGTCCTAATGGTCGCTCCGCTGCCGATTACAATCAAGAACCGCAATATTCTTCAGAAGTGGCTGGATGAGCAGTAGCAAACAAACCGTGAGGTGCTGAACGAAGTACTCCGGTGGATACTCCAGCCTCCCACCTTTGAAAAAAATCCCAACACCAAGAGCAGGTATTACAACATTCTCTGTGCAGATGGCAACTTCAGGCGTTGCAAACCGGTTTTAGCAGCAAGGCTTGCAGATTGCCCTGAATATAGTGACCTACATCATCTCGAGCGGCATGTCTGTTTATGGTGCGAGTGTCCAAAGAATGAACTTGGGGATTATGTCCCTTCCGACAAGCAATACCCCTGGCGGGATCACAACCTATATAGAATGCTCAGGGATGCCAGAACCAAGGCAGCCGATGCGGCACTCTCGTCGCGCCATGTCCCCCAAGGATTCAACGTGTTTCGACATAATCCCTGTATCGTGAACGACCTCACGAAGCCCGACCTCCTCCATACAATGGAGATCAGCGTGCTTGATCACCTCCAGAAGTGGATTTTCCACTTCATGAAGACACACGAACGGCTTGACAAGTAGAATGCAATCTGGTTATCCGTTCCTGCTTACCACGACTTCACACAAAAAAATAAGTCATAGGAGGAAGTTTCTCAATGGAATGGGAAGGAGATGAAAGAAATCAGCTGGTACCTGCTAGGAGTTGTAACCCAGTCTCTACGAGGCGGAAGCCCCGCTAAGCGTCCCATATTCAATTGCCCAATTGAGTACACACGGGCATTGTTAGAATACTATATGTATGCTCCATATAAATTTCATGATAATGCAACTTTGAGCTACATGGAGGACGCGTTGCATCATTTTCACACCTTCAAAGACGTTTTCTTACTTTGGCGATCCGGCGATCCGGCGAAGGCCAAACCCAATGCCCTGAGAACGGACCTCATGAAGAAGCAAATAGTAGACGAGGAAACAAATGCTGAAAGATAAACTTTGTCCAAGAAGCGGCGCAAAATGAATGCCTGGCGGAATTCTATCAGCCACTAGATAGATATTTCCAAGCAGTTGGATGCCGACTTCAACTTTCCGAAGATCCACTTGATCTCTCATTGGGTCGAACAGATTCGTCGATACGGAGCCTTGCAACAGTATTCTGCCGAGAGGCATGAACAAGCACATAAAATGAACCTCAAGGACAGTTGGAACGCCTCCAATCACAATCTCAACTGCCTGATGCAAGTAATCACCTTTCAGTGTCGCATTCTCTGCTTCGAAATCAGAGAGCTCAATCTCCAAGCCCTCGCTCAGCGTCGGCAGCACAGTGCTGCCGCCTGCAAAGTCCTCCCTTCAGGTGCTGATCTGGCTGACCCACTGGGCTCCCAGTCATATGCGAAGCCCGAATTCATGGGCCCCAAAACTGCCATGGTGGAAAGCATCCTGACGCTATGAGCTGAGACTTCAGAGCATTACTCGACAATGTACAAGACGCAACGCACCGCGTGGGAATATAAAGCAGCATGCAGGAGTTTATCAAGTATAAGAGTCGTAACAAGACGTATATATCGGATGAACAACTGCACGCAATGGAGCGCAATATTTACTATGGTATTACGGTTCACGTTGCGGGTTTAGATGGTGAATGCATATGTCAGATGTGTCGATGCACAGAAAGCCTGAGCTGGCGCTGCAGGCATTGACAGAACGACTGGGTATGGGTAAAGCAACGCCCGGGGAGGTGTTATGGCGTGTTGAATGGGCGTCTCCCATGGCAACTGCAACGACTATTGAAAATCAAACTCCTTAAGGATGATGGAGCTTTCGCTGAGTACTGGTTAGCCCTGGCGCTCCCCACAATACGAGAAAACTCGGGCAACTTGCATCCCATCTCGAAATTTGTACAAGTGAGAAAAGGACCGTCAGCCATTGCTTTGCAAGTTTTACGTCTGGGAAATATTGTTGGCTGCATGCACGTCAATCCAGAAATAGATACTAGTAGTAAGACAGGAGACGGATGGAACGAACAATGGATTGTCAATAGCCACATAGATCTGGCGACTTGGAATGATGTGTAAATTAGTAAAGAGAGAATTGCACTTTGCGCGCAGGTAGAAGGAATGCGAGGAGAGATATTCGCAGCATCACCCATCCCTTGCAGTCCCATATAATTAGTAAAGAAAGAATAGCATTTCGCGCGCGGGATCAAGGAACGCGAGGAGAGATTTTCGTAGTGTCACCCATCGTATTGCAATCCCGATGCAAGCACGTACCTAATGAACCTATTCCAACTTATGGTCGCAGTTGGCCACAACGCCAGAGTGATCATTTACAACAAGAGACTGACAGAAAGAGAAGAAACGGTGAAACAGTGATCAGAGGGCAATCTGGAACGCGACGCGTTGATATGACACCGTCCACCGAGTAATCAGCCACTGGGGTGTCTCTGACAGCTCCGACGGAGCACGTCCACTCCGACGGAGCCATTCCGCCCGGACGGAAATATATTTTGCTGATGATCCCATGATCTTGAGTTACCACTGAGTACAGCATTCACCAAGTACAGCATACACCTAGTACAGCATACGCCGAGAACAGCATACACCGCGTACAGCATACGCCAAGTACAGCATACTCCGAATACAGCATTCAACGAGTACAGTATACACCTAAGATTGTTTGTGTTCCCTTCATTCTCATGATTACAAAATGACCATTGAATGTAGCTTCAGCATCCAGTGTACCTCTCTACATGATTGACTGCCATCAACCTACTCTGCATGAGAGCTCAAAGGTTAAGTTACATTCTCCCATTCCCACAGTTGCAAATCAACTAACTCATGAATAGAATGTCAGCAGCCGCTGCGCCGGCTATCAATTGCTGCCAAGTACTCGTCCAATCTCACTTGAACATGACCTCCAAGTGCATCCTGAAACTTGCTCCATAAACGCCTCCAAGTGTATCTCCAAACTTGCTCGATCATGGCCTCCATGTTAGCACGATCATGACGTCCAAGTGTATCTCCAAACACATTTGGTTACGGCCTCCAAGATCGCATGACCGTGGCCTCTAAGTGCCTATATCGAAACCCACTCAATCAAGTCCTCCAATGTGCAACTCCGAAGTCGCTGAATTATGGCATTCAAATTTGCACGAGTATGACCTCTCAGTGTATCTCCACACACCTTCGATTCTGGCCTCCAAGTTTGCACGATTATCACCTTCAAAGTTCATATCTCCAAACCGGCTTGATCATGACACACCAATTACATATCCCAATACGCTTGATCGCCGCCTCGAAGTGCATTTCCCCAACCTTTCTTGATCGAGGTATCCGCGTGTATTTTGGAGTTTACTCGATGGTGCCTGTCAGGCGCACCAACAGGGTTCCCAAAGAAGATGTGGTATTTCCAGACTGCTGTACTGTTATTCATGATCCTTCTCGTCTTGTCGCTGGCGCTCTAAGGCTTAGCATTGGCACACCCATTTTTGTCGTCCAATCTTCCAGGCTTGTCGTCAGCGCTCCCAGGTATGTCACTAGCGCTCACAGATTCTCCCAGATAAACAAAAGGTTCTCTGCGGCGCTCCGAGGCATTCCCAAACTTATCACAATCACTTCCGTGGAACTGCTATTGCAGTCATCAGAGATTCCAGTTACTCCAAAGGATGGCCGGAATGCCCTCCTAGTGTCTGTTACTATCCTGATATTAACATCTCTATGTTGACACTCCACATCCTCTCAGACGTTCCTGGATGCTCTCAGTGACTAAAATACACTTTGCTGATGTCTGATGCACATCACTGACTCTGAGAGTCACCAAATCTGTTGTGAGATGAACATGGACAATTCATTATGGCATATACAGAATCAAGTTTCCGCTGGAGGGATGATTATACCAGTGATCTGTGCAGCCAAAGAAACCCACATCACCTATTTCCTGGGAGATCATTATGCTTAGCAGCTGTATCTCGACAGTCCATCAACAAAATGTATTTTAGTTGCTGGGAGCCACCAGAAGTGTCTGAGAGGATGTGGAGTTAAACGTACAAGGATCAATTTCAGCAGAGTATCAGACCCTCGGAGGGCATTCCGGCCGGCCTTCTGAGTAACTGGGATCTCTGATGATTGATACGGGAGCACCATGGGAGCGGTTGTGAAAAGTTTGGGAGCACCTGGGACTGTCGCGCAATCAATGCGGATATCCCAAACTAACTCTGAGAGATGCTGGGTTCTTATGGATATTCATTCAAAGGACTGCAGGCGTTATCTGAGAGTCTCCAGATGTACACGAGCAATAAGAATACCCTCCACATATGATGCATAGATTATTGTTCATTATCAACCTCTAAATCATACTATAGTCCCCAGCATCTCATCAACATTCTATTGTTTGCATCCCTACATTGAGGAAGAACCAAAGAAAATGGCGAATGATTCAAAAATAAAAGTGGGTAAAACCAAAACAATTGCCCGACTAAGCCATTGGAATGATATCAATTGAACATAGTCTCAATGTCATGCACCAAATCTCCCATCTCATCAGGGCTGACAAATACAGGAACACACAATTCATCAATGGTGCAAAGAAGCTGGAGTCGCGCCTTATATTTCTGAATGATTCGGGCCTGGAGAGTGGGTGAAATTGAATTCCAAAGTTGTTTGGCTCGACTTGTGATATCTAAAGGGGTTGGAATTGAGGCTAGCTTGCGGTGAATCCAAATGGAGTTTGAAACGCAATATGATGAATTCTGGGGAAAAAGAGGTGCACCACCAGGAAAGGAGGAGTGCCTGATTTTGGGTGAGGTGGTCAAGGGGAGTGCTGATGGTGATGCAGAATGAAATTGAGGGGCACGAATCCAGGCCAAGGAGTGCTGACGGGGATTTCGGAATGCCTATGCAGCTGAGCAGCCCATCCATGCTGAGTAGCCCATCCATGGTGAGCAGAACAGAACGGGGAGGGAGATAAAGAGTCTGGAATGAAATCAAGGCGCTTCTAATCGAGGTTGAGGAGGGGATTGAGGAGAGCCCATCCTAGAGGAGGAGCACGGACAGAAAAGGCAATATGGAGCGCTGAATGAAACATCGAAGCACCAATTCAGACTGAGAAGGGCCGAGGGGATTGAGGTGTACCGACATGGATTGAGGAGCTCCGACGAGGATTGAGGACCACCTATTATAGCGGATGAGCACCGTTTGGGGGGGGGGGGGGGGTATGAAGCAGCCCCACCATGTGTAATTTTAATTTGATGAGCGCAATGGCTTTGGCAGAAATGCAATCTGCCACTGTGGAAGGGCAAAATATACCTCGATATTCATCTTGAGAAAACATAACTGTAACCGTCTTTCCAGTGGCATACTCAGACGGCGCACAATGAATTGCTCCGGCCACAAGCGCTAATGTCTGTGGTGTTAGAGGTTCAAAGAACTGCGATGTGGTCAGGTGTCACCCCAAGCTATTGGCGGTGAAGAAAAACTGATGGTAGATTAAATCCAGCACTTCCATCCGCGTGAACAAAGACTTCGTATCATCGATGACCTTCGAGACATAAGCATCGTGAAACAAGGGCTCCTTGATTTGGATTCGAAGCTCAGTCTCTGATCCTAAATCCAATCGGTAACTACGGACAATAGTTCGACTAGCTCCTTCTGCTATGCGCCCTCGAATGGTACTGATCTTTAGTTTTAACTATGTATGTTTGGAGGGTTAGTACCATCAAAACTCCAATTGAGGAGCAGAAAACAGGCTATACACTTCCAGCTTGTCGGGTTTGCGGATCGATTACAGGAAATGGATCACTGGGCAATTGACCCACAGATGGAGTACCTACAGGAGCACCTGCCAATGCCCACTGCTGATCCTGGGTTTCAATGGCTAGTTTCCAAGCTTCGTCAACCATCGAGTACTTCTCATCGGAAATGATTGGCCAGAGAGTCTTTGTGAATACGATCGCCTCCATGCACCTTTTCACTACCTCAAAAGTGGCATTTGGGTGTTAAAAAACATTGTGATCTCCACGACTCTTTGGTTGAGGAACATTCTGGTCTCTACTGGCCTTGTGACGCAGGATCGCCTGTACAACATGAGACTCGCGTGATAGGTTGATGACTGACTTTTGGCATTTGAGTAATGGTGGTGCTGTCGCACTGGCTGGAAATCACAGATTTGGAAGCGGAGTGTGGGTAATGACAGTATCCGCACAGCTTTGTTTCTGACGCAGTGGAACCGTTGTCTATCATATTGTCTCATCACGGTATGCCTGGTATAGATGTATGACCTCTTACGGCATGTCCAAATCGTCATCTTCGATATCTAATGACAATGTTGACTCTCCAGGGTGTTCACTTTTGTCATTACTGATCGCCCGATCGGTATCATCATCATCCTGCTTCATCCGAATTATAGCCCGGACATTAGCAATTTCCAACACTATTCTCAAAGGCTGGGTTAGATGTTCCAACATTTGATTGGCATAGAAGATTGGCTGGCTTCTGCAATGCACGTGCACGTGCTCTCTAAAGGTGTGCTCATTGATTCTTCTGTGAATAGTGATTCCTCACCTGGCTGGTGGTAGGTTCCATGATTGATGAAGTGAAGTTGGGAATAGAGAGGGAAGTGTTTAAGGGTAAATATAGTACGAAGTATAATAGAATAACGGGAAAACAGGGCAACAAAGTAATACGTGGTCGAGCCGGATGCAATTTGAGGCGTGCCTGGAAATACTCCGGAAGACATGTCAGTGGTTTGTATTGAAATTGCTGATGCTAGTTCTTTGTTGCGGTTTCGGAAGCGTCAGGTGCACCAGATTGGACGGATTTGTCTTGCCCCCAATTCCCACATGTTAGCACTCGTATCCAAGTACGCTACTGATGCATGCATTGGAGGTTGGTTTAAGCTAACATACCTAGAATTGAACAAGACACACCTGAAGAACTGGAGACATTAACATGGTTGTATCGCTAACTAACTCTCAGAACCAGACATGGGAAACTGAGAAATGGGTTGATCATGATTGCCCCTGCATATGACTCGGCCGAAGGTAGTTCATTATGCCTCCAGTTCAAGCGTATCAGTGGTGACCGCGTGGCACAGAATTGTCGGTGTGTTGAAGATTCTTGCACAACTCGGATGGAGAATAGAGTCGGGACCTTGGTGAGTGGCAACAGTTGAAGTTACATGTGTTCAAACTGAGTTCGTAGCTGATAGTGGAAAATTATTAATCTCAGAATGAGGTATACCAGTCGGAAGGACACCCTATTTTGTTGATATTCTGTTGTTTTAGGATTCTGGAGCAAACTTAGTGGTCAATTAGCCAATGTCGTATGCACAACTTCACTTTCAGCGGTCCGAGTCTGCTGAATCACAATATGTATGCTATAAGTGTAAGTGAAGATGGAGGATTTGGGATTACATAGGCGAGATTCAACATGGAGGAAGAATGGTAAAGGTACGATGAAGATTCCCGGGTAATCTAATGGATTCCAGTTGTTGTCAATACCAACATTGCTAGTGAAAGGGTCATTAATTGTCACTCACATTAATATGTTACCCATAATATCATGTAAGAATGACATGAATGCATCATGAGGTTTCATCTGAGAGCGGAAAGACCAATAACAGCATGCAGTTCCGGCCAATTGAGGTGCAGCGAGAATTGAATCTGCATGCAGGAGTAAATCAAATGTAATGGCTGGGATTGTAGGCTGGCCTGACTTTGACAGTTACTTGTACTCCCAGAAACTGCCTTTTCTTAACTCGAGCTTTCTTCACAATTTGTACTTCAGGCTCTGTTGTGATTGGACCTTGGCGGAAATCTGATATCGTCTGTTTATTGTTTGCCACGAACTTCAGCTGTTCAAGATATGCGGTGGGTGGGAACTTGCAGGTTACCGATTGAGCCGTTGAGCTCAGACTGGCATTCAGATTCTCTCTCTTCGAGCTCTCTTGATGAAAATTGGTTCAAACTCGATATTGAGATACATGTTTCTGGCGGCCGACACATACAAGTTAGTCAAAATCTAGTTAAGTCTGCATTAGAAGCGTTGAGAATTTAAGCCAATTCGAGGAAGTGTGGTATACAAGGGGGCTGGAATTGCCGGTCATCTGCAGAATCGCTTAGTAGAAGCTGTCTTTTGCGGTTCACTCTCTCAAGCTGCAGCATGATTATGGACCTGGAATGACAGAAGCTATTTTAGGATCTTGGAAATGGAAGGTCCGAACATACTTCTCAGTCACAATCCAGTAAAATGTCGTTATGTATCGCCCAGGGTTATGCATCTGTGGTAAGCATGTGGTGGACACCATCCTCCAATGGATAGGTTGACACAGGGCATGACAGTTATGGCAATTGAGCAGCGGCCTTTACATACCGATCAAGCATAGAGTGAGATATTTGCTTGGGCCGAGCGGGATGAGCCCCGCCTGAACTTTAACGTTTAGTCTCTGACAAATGACACTCTGTGTGTGCTGGCACCAACAGATTCAAAGCATTCAGGAAGGAGAAAATATGCTTCGAATGGAGCAAAATGAATCGTTCAAAGGCAATGCGAAGTGTGTGTACACAGTTCTGAGGTGTGCCTGGAGTGGGATCATATGTTAAGAATAAATCTCTGCTGGTCACAAGTGGCCGGTGAATAGAATATGCGTGCAGTGTCAAATCTGACACCATCAACCTCGACAGGAGAGTGGATTTGAGGTGTGTCTGAACTTCATTCCTGAGCAAGGAAATTCTCAGCTGTATTCTTTGGGTAAGCCTGGAATATGCAAGCTGTGTCCCAGGATACAATACATCAACTCGATGTCGCTTAGACAGTCTGTCTATCCCTGGATGATTAGAGATATTCTGTACTGGATCTGTCTCAGGAGAGTTGAGAAGTTGAGAGTGATACTCTTGTGCGATCAACTGTAAATTCTTCAACATTGATAATTTGGTGAATATCCCGAATTCTGTCCTGACTCTAGTATCAGGTGCGCCTGAAATAGGCAAGCAACAAGGAATTGGAATCAAACTTGAGAGTTCAGGTGCACCTGAATACACAGATCTTGTTTGCAGATTTGGGAATCACAATTCCACGGAAAATATATAATGAAGATGAGCAGTAACTGCAGCTCGACCAATTCTCATAAAGAGAAATATATGGTAGCGCGGAATTTCACTTGGTCAGCCATTAAACTAGCACACCTGCTTTTCATCACATATTGGTTCATCCAAATGAGGCTAAGTTTCATTTTACCAGATATCTGTTTACCATTGCCATGATCTCATATTCATCACTATAATCATCTAACATGAAATGGAATCGAATTCTGACTAATACTCCCAGACCCCGCAATTGCACTTTTTTCTCCACACCATTTGCCCATTTTGAATCAGTCGGTGAGATTGTGTTGGTTGACTGTTTAAAGAGGTGTACCTTGATTACACTGGCCAGATGATTATCGTTCATTTTCACCATCTGACGGCATGAAGTCCCCATTCTCTGTAAGCTGCTTCTCATGGTGCTGACGACCCTCAAGAATCCGGTCTATCATTGTCGTGGTGATGTTTGGTCGGTTCATCACACCATGCGGGACTTTCATTGAAACCACTCCAGAGAGCTGGTGGAGATCACTCGCTCTATTATCATAACCATTGTGTCCAGTGTTCAGTAGCCAGGTGTGTGGAACTCTGTTTTACCACAGTCGGACAACCCATGCAAATGCCTGGTGCTGCCCATTTAATACCAAGAACTTCTGAGTTATTACCGCATGGTTTGCTGCTGTGAGATTGAGGCCTGTCCCACCCACTTTGGGTGTAGTTACAAACACAGAGGGATTTGGGGAATCTTGGAATTTGAGCTGCATTTCTGCATTAGCAAAATGTAAATCAGTCCGGAAGCCACACACAAACCTCCCAGACACTCCCGCAGACCTCACTGGTGCTCTGAAGTGATTCCAGATGTTCCCAGGCCCCCCTTGAACTAAGCAAAGTGTTCTCAGCCATGCAAGAGCATTTTCAGGTGCCCTTGAGAGCACCGGCAGTTATGGAGGTGCATTCAGGATGCTACAAGATTTGACTTATACGATAGTCAAATTATGGAGCTGCAGAGACCTCTGCGCAGGTCTGCAGGAGACTTAGTGCCGTATTCTCACAGTAGTGTTTCTTAGGGTTCCATAAGCACAAGGCATTTTGTGTATTAGATTCATCTTTGTTACAGTCACAAGATTTGGTGCATAATAATATGGTATGTATTATCTATCTAAGTCTCTCTAGATATATACATACGGCCAATCTGGCGACAGATGGTACTGGAGCGTAATCGCAGCATCAGCAAAATGTAATTTAGTCACTGAAAGCCTCCAGGAGTGTCTGAGAGGATGTGGAGTGTAAACTTAGATGTGTCAATTTCAGGAGAGTATCAGACCCTAGGAGGGCATTCCTGCCGGCCTTCAGAGTAACTGGGAGCACCGGTGACAAGCCTCGGCGCGCCGACAACAAGCCTGGGAGCACCTGGGTGCGCCGGGGACAATCCTGGGCGTGCCGACGACAAGCCTGGGCGCACCTGGGAGCGCCGGCGATAAGTCTGGGAGCACCTCCAAGCCCACTGCAGCAGTCTGGGAGGAACATCTTCTTTGCGAACGCTGTTGGTGTGCCTGGAAATCATAGCTACTACTTATCGTTCAACGATTTTTAAAATTCATGTATCCACTTTGTATTCCCATCTATGTATCTATGTATCTATATAGCTACCCATCTACACACGGTATATCTGGACTGGCTGCAGGCGGTGCTTGAGAGCAATTCGAGGTGCGCCTAAAAATGACAATTGAGTGAACTCAGGGATACACATGGGGGCCGTGATCGAGCAAGTTTGAAGATGAACTTTGGAGGCCGTAATCGGACGAGTTTGGAGTTGCAATTGGAGGCGGCAATTGAGCGAGTTTGGGGATGCCAATGGAGGCCATGATCGAGTGACTTTGGAGATGAACTTGGAGGCAGTGATTGAGCGAGTGTGTAGATGCACTTGGAGTCCATTATCGTGCGAACTTGGATGCCGTAATAGAGCGAGTTTGGAGATACAATTGAAGGCCGTGATCGAGCGAGTTTGGAGACAGTAATCAAGCGAGTTTGGAGATTCACTTGCAGGCCGTAATCGAGCAAGTTGAGACGAGTACTGGGAGGCAGTCGATGGACGGTGCGCTGGGTGTGGAGACTATTTTCATCAGTTAGTTATCTTTTAACCGTGGGAATGTGACAAGGTGACTTTTCCTTTGAGCTCTCATGGAGAGGCATGCCGGAAGTTGAAGCTACATTCAGGGGTCAACTCATAATCATGAGAATGAAGGGAATACACACAATCTTGGATGGATGCTGTACTCGGTGTATGCTGTACTTGGTGTATGCTATACTCGGTGCCAACTCACAATCATGACATGGCGAGATAGAGAGGGATGACTTAACTTCGTGTTCTGCGATGACAGTAGAGTTGGGGACGAAAAAGAGAGGGATGGGGAATGAAGATGAGAATGATGTGGAGGATACGAGCCGATATGAGTAATCAGGGGTACGATATGCCGGATTGGGTTGGGATGACCTTGTATCGGTTTAATTACACCCCGGATCGGGACTCGTACCTGCTGTATCAGGGATGCTAAATTGACTGGCACACAAAATTATCTTAAATCCCAGTTTCTCATAATGATTTCCCCCGTACCCTCTCATCTCTCTCTTTCTAGTCCTCAATTCTACAATCACCTAAGAACACGAAGTTAAGTGATCGCTCTCTATCTCTCCATGCCATGATCAAGAGTTATCACCGAGTACAGCATACACCGAGTACTGCATACACCGCGTACTGCATCATCCCAAGATCCACTGTCACCAGCTCCCAGCCATTCTCATCTCTCGGCAGACCATGTTGTACTCAATTCTCTACATTCGCACAATTACGAGTTAACCAATGAATAAAGTCTCCGCTCCCGTCGCACCTCCCTTCCGAACTTACCACCTCCAGACTGACCACCTCCAAGTACTCCTCCAATCTCGCTCGATGATGGCCTCCAAGTGCATCTTCAAACTTGCTCAAGCACGGCCTCCAAGTGCAACTCCAAACTCGCTCGATCGTGGCCTCCAAGTGCATCTCCAAAGTTGCTCTATTACAGATTCCAAACTCACTCCATTGCGGCCTCCAAGTGCATCTCCAAACACGCACGATCGCGGCCTCCAAGTGTATCTCCAAACTCGCTCGATCACGCTGTCCAAGTGCATCTCCAAACTCGCTGGGTCACGGCCTCAGAGTGTATCCCTGAGTTCACTTGATCGTCATTTTCAGGCACACCTCGAAGCTGGGCAAGATAGAGTGTGTATTTCGTATAATGAGATGATGTCTATCTACCCCAGTGTCTCCGACATATATACTGCCTCTCGCTGAGTCCATCTCCGTTATTCCTGTATCTCCGAATGTATATATATAGAGAGACTTAGATAATACATGCAATATTATGATGTAGCGAATCTTGTGACTCTAACAAAGACCAATATGATCGATTAAATGCCTTGTGGTTATGGAACCCTAAGAACCACTGGTGTGAGAATACGGCACCAAGTCTCCCGCAGACCTGCACAGAAGTCTCCGCAGATCCAAAATTTGACTATCCTAATAGTCCAATCTCATAGCGTCCTGAATGCACCTCCATCACCGCAGGTGCTTTCAGGAGCACGTGAGAATGCTCTTGCACAGTCTGAGAGCATTTTGCAAAGCTCCTGGGGGGGCTGGGAGAATCTGGAAGTACTTAGAAGCACTGGTGAGGGCTACCGGAGTGTCTCAGAGGTTTGCGTATGGCTTCCGGACCAAATTACGTTTAGCTGATCAAGAGCACCTGGAGACGCTGATTGAGAGAACTTAGAGATGAACTTGGAGGCCGTGATCATGTGAACAGGGAGATGTACATGGAGGCCACAATCGAGCGAGTTTGGAGATGCACCTGGAGGCCGAGATCGAGTTGAACTCAGAGATGCAGTTGGACGCCGTAATAGAGCAAGTTCGGAGATTCACTGCGGGGCCAAGATCATGCGAACTTGGAGGCCGTGATCGGTGGACTTTGGAGATACACTTGGAGGTCATTATCGAGTGAACTCAGAGATGCCCTTGGAGGCCGTAATCGAGCGAGTTTGGAGATGCACCTGGAGGCCGAGATCAAGTTGAACTCAGAGATGTACTTGGAGGCCGTGATCGAGCGAGTTGGGAGATGCACTTGGAGGCCGAGATCAAGTAACTCTGAGAATCACTTGGAAGCCATGATCGAGCCACTTTGGGGATGCACTTGGAGGCCGAGATCAAGTTGAACTCAGAGATGCACATGGAGGCCTTAATCGAGCGAGTTAGGAAATGCACTGGGAGGACATGATCGTGCGAACTTGGAGGCCGTGATCGGTCGAGTTTGGAGATGCACTTGCAGGCCATGATAGAGTGAACTCAGAGATACACTTGGAGGCCGTAATCAAGTGAGTGTGGAGATGCACTTGGAGGCCAAGATCAAGTTGAACTCAGAGATGCACTTGGAGGCCGTAATCGAGCGAGTTGGGAGATGCACTTGGAGGCCGAGATCGTGTAACTCAGAGATGCACTTGCAGGCCGTGATCGAGCGAGTTTGGAGATGCGCTGGGAGGCCCTGATAGAGTGAACTCAGAGATGCACTTGGACGCTGTAATCGAACCAGTTTGGAGATGCCCTTGGAGGCCATCATGGATCGAGATTGGAGGAGTACTTGGAGGTGGTCGAGCTGGAGTCAGCAGTAGATCGGTATGAAGGTGCGACGGCAGCTGAGACTCTACTCATTGGTTAACTCGTAATCGTGGGAATGTAGAGAGTGGAGTATAATAAGGTCCGCCGAGATATGAGAGACTGGTTTGAAGCGGGAGACAGTCGATCTTGGGCAGATAGGGATGACTTAACTTCGTGTTCTTATGAGATAGTAGAGAAAGAGAGAGGTGAGAGGAGATGGGGGAAATCATCCTGAGAAACTGGGACTTAAGAGAATATTATGTGCCAGCCAATTTACCAATCCTGATACGGCAGAAACTATTCCTGATCCGGCGGGTAAAAACACCAATACGTGGTCTTCTAAACCCAATTAGGCAAGTCCTACCCCTGACTTCTCCTATCCGGTCGCATCCTCCGTATCGTCCCCATCTACATCCCCCACCTCTCTTTATCTTATATCACCACAGAACACAAAGTTAAGTCATCCCTCTCTATCTCTCCATGCCATGATCATGAGTTAACACTGAGTACAGCATACACTGAGCACAGTATACACTGAGTACAGCATACACCGAGTACTGCATCCACTCACGATTGGCTGTCTTCCTTTCATTCTCACGATTGTGAGTTCACCCCTGAATGTAGCTTCAGCCTCCGCCGTGCCTACCTTCAGGATCGACCGCCACCAGCCAGCTCTCCATGCCAGCTCAACGGTAAAGTCACCTTATTACATTCCCACCGTTGCGAGTTAACTAACAGATGGATAGAGTCGCAGCACCTGGCGTGCCTCCTATCGACCTTCGCCAAGTACTCATTCACTCTTGTTCGATCATGGCCTCCAAGTACATCTCCAAACTCGCTCAATTACGGCCTCCAAGTGCATCTCTAAGTTCACTTGATCATGGCCTCCAAGTGCAGCTTTGAGTTCAGCCGATCATGGCCTCCATGTGCATCTCCAAACTCGACCGAACACGGCCTCCAAGTTTGCACGATCATGGCCTCCATGTGCATCTCCAAACTTGCTCAATTGCTACCTCCAAGTACATCCCCCAGTTCACACAATCATGGCCTCCAGGTGCATCTCTGAGTTCACTTGATCAGGGCCTCCCAGTGCATCTCTCAACTCCCTCGATCACGGCCTCCAAGTGCAACTCTGAGTTGCACGATCTCGGCCTCCAGGTGCATCTCCAAACTCGTTTGGTAACACCCTCCAAGTGTATCTCTGAGTTCACTCCATCACATCCTCCCAGCGCATCTCCAAACTCGCTCGATCACGGCCTGCTAGTGCATCTCCAAACTGGTTCGATCTCAGCCTCCAAGTGCATCTCTGAGTTCACTCGATCTCAGGCTCCCAGCGCATCTCCAAACTTGCTCGATCACGGCCTCCAAGTGCATCTCTCAGTTCATACAATAACCGCCTCCAAGTGTATCTCTGAGTTCACTCGATGGTCATCTTCAGGCGCATCTCCAATTGCTCTCAAGCCAGTCCAGATATCCCGTTTGTAGATGGATAGCTATATACATACATAGATACATAGATGAGAATAGAGATTGAATACATGAATTTTAAAAATCGTTGAACGATAAGTAGTAGCTATGATTCCCAGGCGCCCCAGCAGCATTCCAAAAGAAGATGTAGTTTCTCCCGGACTGCTCTAAAGTGATTCGAGGTGCTTCCAGGCTTGTCACCGGCGCTCCCAGGCTTATCGTCAGCGCTCCCAGGCGCTCCCAGGTGCACCTGAAGACCACTGCGTCGGTGCAGTCAACTCTGGGATATGATCACCCTGGGATTCTGATCCGACAACTCTCAGACACTCCCAGAGGCTCCCAGTGACATAATTACATTTTGCTGATGTGTGCGCTCATCATTGCCCAGATCCGCAAACTTGTAGCATATATCCAAATTGTCCGCAAAAAACTTTGTGATCCACCACTTCTAATGACAAACTTGGCCTGGCAGAGGGCGATATTGCACCGCGTTTTGAGGAGGGGGAGGTGCAGGTGGCAGGGTGCGTTTAAGACTTTCGGGTTCGTGCAGGAGCCCCACATTTGATGCTTCGTCCTCGTCAGGCTTGTGATACTCCGCAGATTTGTTGACAAGAATTGGCAGATATTTGTCTCTCAGCCATCAGAAAGTCGGAGAATCCACCCAAGGATCGAGTGGCCATTCATTGTACCATTGCTCTGAAACGTCTTTCCGATCCTCGGTGTCTACCAATACCAATGAGAAACATGCCAGGCGGCATCTACCAACCCTCCGCACTCCGGAAGCACCCTGTGAAGTGTATCTCTCCACAAGGGTTTTTAGTTTAGCTGGCTCATCCTCAGTCCATTCCAGATCAACAAGGTGTGCATTCTCCTTCGGTATCCGAACAAGTGGTACCCCATTCGCAAGATTCAATTCTGACCACATCGTTATCGTCCAGGGCTTGGCTATTTGGATTATCCGGTGTGCCGCATCCTGTTGAGCGTCCTGGTCTTCAGTCCAGATGGCATGGATCGAACTCTTCACTGCGGAATACAGTGCATCAGCGCCGTGCATTTCCATCACAGTCTCGTCCTCTGGATCTTCAGGCGCACCTGCAGACAGCTACATCGCCTGATAACACCAGTCATAGAGTAAATGGAATCCCGGAGTTGCAGTGACTTGATGTTTCAATCCAATTCTCGCTATCGCCGCATTTCGCCAGCCCACACTATTTTTTGTCTTGTATCGACGAGACTCGTCAAAAATTCCAGAACACCAGGAACTGTGTGAGAATTGGCCAATGCTTGATGGTTTCACTCTGGATATTAAGCTTTCATACGACACAAGGTAGATATTCCATCAGTTTTCCGGCTTGTCAATACTGGTGTTCACATCCTTGTGGGTGAGATTCGCATTTTCGACTTGCAACAAGTTGACGAGTTTGAAATTGGTTCCATGTGTCATCTCGTCGATGAAAGTATTGAAGGTGTCTGTAACCCTGTGCATTTTTACCACCAAGATTGGTTCATGGGACGGTTTAAGTGGTGGATGTCCGTGATGCGGTGTTGTCCGGATCTCCAAAAGGTGGCGGGGCACAGAATTCAATCTCTAGAGTGGATACCACTCCTGTTCTTCACCAACAATGTCTGGAAAGTTGTTGTCCACCAAAATCACCCACTCTTCAACGGTATTCCCCCATGAAATGGACAGTGGCAAACCCATTACAAGTTTCTCATTCAGCAGTTTGCAAATTATTGCGGCTGCAACTGAGGTGAAAGTCTTTCCAAGACCCATTTCATCCGCCACTAGTGCTCCTGTCATATCAGCATCTCACACCCATCTCCTCACGATGAACCAGATGGCCCAAACCTGGTTCTCAAGAAACTTAGTTCCAGGCAGGCCTGGAATTGAATACTTGTGGCCTGGAACATGGTCATCTGTTAATTGGTGAATAGGATGGACATTAAGCAGCCTGAGTGCCTTATTGACACACTCCTGTTCAAATTCGTTGTTGATTATGTTGGGAACAGTGCTCAATACTGAACTGGCATCATCTGGATCGAGGACCTCCTCGCCATCCTCCACTTGCTCCTGAACCTCTCTTTCACCTTGGTCGGTCTTCATTTCGTCCTCAATGATCTCTTTCATTTGCTCCGAGGTAAGTTGGGCAGATGGGCTCATACTCCGGCGCTCCTGAAATTCATCGCAATGTTATGTATTTCGCAGACAAGTATTTGGACCCAATATATGTGGAATATAGTCAATTCTATTCACTTAATCAGAACTTACATTAATACTATCAATCTCGTTCCCACCTGCCTCCTCATCCACCACTTGTTCATTTTGATCGGATCTTTCCAGATTCGAAGTTTAGTGATTCGCAGTGGGCATAACTAACCAGAACAAGCCTAGTTGGGATTACCTTCACCGGTATCATTATGTGCTCCGAAATATCCTTCGCTGTCGCTGTCTTCATCTTCATCTCAAATTGGTTCACATTGTATCCCAGTTTCAACTTCAAGGCATTAGAAAGGGAACTGTTGTATGATATCTGGCCATATCAAGGGTCATTCATCATTTATCCGGGTGTGTATAATCCCATATATGCTGTATCCAATTCTTCCTGCGTCAAGTTGCATTTGAGTACAGCAGTCAGACAGTATGGTTCTTTCAGGCTACAATTTATTTCGATCAAATCAATCAGCTTCTCCCAATGCCTCACATCTGTGTAGGAAGCTTAGAAGGGCATTCTGGATGTGGGGTAATTTTTGTTGTTCGGCACTCGATGAATTACAACCATGAAAGTGGTATTTGGCAACTCTGTGACGTTACCTCTTGGTTTTTACCTGCGTGCTCTCCCAAATCCGTCGCTGGTTGGTTGTTGCCTCCCCTTCCCTTCTTCCTCGCCTCCTGAACCACACTTGCACATTTCTTCAAAAAACCCTCCACCCAATATCGCTGAATGCATTCTGCATTATCGAAATTTTCAAAATGCAGCCAGGTCTCGGAACTATCCAGGAAATCTGCAACCGTCATCTCCCAGCGCAGGGGTTCGTCTCGCAACTGTTTCAAACGGAACTGTCCCGGGATAATGGACCAATGCATATTCCCAAAAAACCCACCCACCCATACTTCCTTCCACTTGTTGAAGGCACTAAAATTATGCTACCCCATTCTTTTGGCGAATTGCTTCAAGGAGAATTCCGTTTGCTTCAAGGTAATTGTGACTTTACCTTCAGCCCCGCACAAGTCCGACGAATCATCACTCTCAGTATCCGCATCAAATTCGTCAGAAGAGATCTCTGGTAATTGGGGCAAATCCACAATCCCTGTCACATCAGTCCTGCACAATTCTACTGCCTCCTGAAATCGTTTTATTGGGAAACTAATGAGAGGTCTCCCGGGTGCGCCGGGAATTCGTACGTATGGAGTAGAGGAGAACGATGTCGGCTGATTTACTGGATTGTTGCCAGCTGTGGCTGGAGGAACTTGAGGTGTGCCTGGAAATGACGGCCCCTGTCCGGTGAATTGCCAAGGGGGGAACATTTGAGGTCCACCATAGCCACCTTGGGGGAAGTCGTATCCTTGCCACGATGGCCCATAACTCTGATATCCTTGGGCTGAACCACCAGAGCATGGTTGCTAGCTTGGTGTCATGTTGAATGGGGCAGGGTGGTGAAACTGGGGAGCGCCTGGAAATGGTGGCTGCGAAGGCGAGTAACAATACCCCGGTGGAGGATGAATTTGATTCGGGGGTTGCCGAATTGAGTGTCTTTCCTTGCTCTATTTCCATCATTATTGTTAGATGCTCCCACATTGCCTTCTAGGTGTTGTTGTGAGCCAAACAGCTCACACGATGGAGCCATAAGGGTTGTCTTCAGTGGAAATCCGTTCGTCGACATCGTATGTGAACAAATGATGGTCGTAGACACATTATCAATTCAATTGGTGATTTCAAATAACGTGGAGTATAGTTGAGGATATTGAAGGTAGCAGTGACCTTCGGCGGAATGATGGCCTCTCATATCCATCTTATTTATCACAAACTGTGGTGTTTCACTGCACCTTTGATCCATGAAACCCGGCTTAGAAAAAGATATCATAATAACACATATCCTGCCTTCCATTGTTATATGCTCGAATTCGTATACTAGGAGCTTGGATTGAAGCTCATCTTTGTTTGGTTCATGCCTGTAAAGGTCATAGAAGGGATTTGACATGATAACTCCAGGAAACAAACAAGAACTAGATCCGGTCGGAAGGTTAGCTTGACTAGGCATGTTACACTCAAACTGTATGTGTATGACCTACTACTTCATTCAATATGAGGCCTGTTAGTCGAACAGCAGCAGTGATTGCTTCCTTCTGAGCTTCTTGTGCAAACTTCGTTGTCTCCTCGGACACCACCCACTGGTCAAGGATCGTTACTGACGAAAGCTTCCTACCAGCCTATCAGTTCTCGATGAGCATCAAGTGGGAATACAGCCAGCTAGGCAACTTACCTATTCATTCATTGTATTGAGCTGATTTTATCTGCTGCTTGAGGCCCGAGCATAGACAGAATCCACACACTGCCACAATGACATAGTATACGATAACGCCAATCATAGTAGCACCTGATGAAAGGTATTGAAAGTTGATCCCAGTGATGACAAAAGAAACTTTCTCTGCTAACGATTTTCAGTAGATATTATTCTAGTTTGTGAACAAAACTGATCGCGAGGTGACTTTATTTTACCCCTCCTCTACATTTGGCGGGGTGTGATGCGGCTTTGAAAGTGATACGCTAACCTGAGTTAGCTCGCTTTCAAACAAATATCCCTGAGGCTCAAATCCAGCTACAAACCATACCCCCTGAAACATCATCGCGATTCATCAGAACACTGAGCGTTTCTCAGATATGGTCAACACTCGCCGGAATCATGTTAATTGCTTTATCTGCAAAAAGAAATTCTGCAATGAGAACTGCCTACAAGCTCACTATAAACAATATCACCCAATATCGATGAATGGAGGGCTATTACCCAATAGGATTCTACCACCTGCCGGCTGGGATCACCCAGAGGCATCATGGTTTAACTACAGCAGGTCCACCTGAATGGCCATCGACAAGCTGTCAATTAATGATCTACTCTTAGACTACGTACTGGGTGCACCACCACCGGAAAGTACTCCCAACGAAGAATCGTTATACCCTCAGCAGCCTGATCTCACCTGGACCCATGATCCAACCAAGATATAGGCTCATAGGCAGGTAGTTGGAGAGGATAATGTGGGGGGGAAAACATATGGCAAAGCAACTGGATTGTACAACAAGCATTAAAAGTACTCAGAACAATGGAATCCATGGCATTCATTTCAGTCCGCACACGATGTTCAGCAAGCTCAGTTGTTTAGCCAGTAAACGACAACCTGGATTGATCAACATTGCAGGCGTGGACTGGACAACTTCAAAATCGAATGATTCCATTCAGCAGATGCACTATGACAGCTCCTCTCTGAACTCGATTACGCACTGGGCAATGATAGTGCGATTGAAGATGACTTACATATCTTCGGAACATTATACTACAGGGATATTTTCAAATGTATCCATTTCTTTGTGGCATATCTCCCACTTCATGCGCACCTCGATTTCGAACCGGTGCCCCTCGCTGACTCTGAAGGTGATCGAATCTACAGCGAGATAAACACGGGTCATTGGTGGTGGGATACACAGGATCAACTTCTTGCAGGAGCGACGATTGGGCCAGTCATATGTGCATCCGACAAGAATCAGTTGACTAATTATTCGGGCAATCAGCATGCCTGGCCGCTCTATCTCACAATTGGTAATATTCCAAAAGGTATACACCGCACAGCTAAAAAGTGCGCCTGGATTCTTGGCGGGCTGATCCCATGTCCCCTGAAATGTTCCAAGAATAATGACGAAGCCTGGTATTCTGCGGTTGGAACTGTGCTGTCTCAACTTAGGTATCTTGACATCACTGGCCCTGGCTTGAAATTGGATTGTGCAGATAGATTCCAGCGACAATGTTACCCTCTGTTGGCTGCCTGGGTTGGGGATTATCCGGAACAAGTCATGGTTGCTCAAGTCCCATATGGCTCATGCCCGATGTGTTAAATTCCCAAAGGTGCGCCAATGGGGCATTCACCTTTTCGACCACTCGATTACTCAAGAGACCAGTAGAATTACTTGGAGCTGCCAGAGGACAATAATATTGATTCTCTGCACACTGTAGTTTTCCACCTGATCCGCAACCAGTTCTGCCAATACCCTCTCCGCAATGTCCATCGGCTTTTGCAGCCTGATGAATTGCATTGGCTGCTCCTGGGTGCAGTGAAAGACTTATTGCACTGTCTGCTCAATTACCTGTAAGCTAGAGATGTCAATGATTGATTTGACAATTAATTCACATCGGTGCCACGATTTCCCGGCCTCCAGCACTTCTCCAAACCATTAAATTCATTGAAAAGAGGCACCTGGCAAGGTAAAGAGATCCATGGAATGATCAGAACACTGGCAGTGAATTGTGCTCCAATTCTTGACTGCCCCAAAGATGACAGGAAAACTGTGTCGGAAAATGCCTTTGATGAAATGGTAATGGGAGCAGTGTGGCCATTATGTCAATTCTCTATTGTTGTTAGCCAAGAAAATCACTCGGATCTATCCCTCAAAGCACTGGACAATACACTGAAGCAATTTTACCAAATGAAAAGAATTTTTCGAGAACAGAAAACGTCGAAGTCTGCGAAGGCCTAAGTGGATAACCTGTTGGCGATGGAATCCCATCAGTTACACCAACAAAAGATTCATAAGAATTGTGCCGCAATGGAGTCCTTCGTGTATGGGGCTGAAAAGGTGTCCACAACAAACTGTAGGATATTTCAGGTGCACCTCAACAGAGACCGACAAGCAGCAACCACTTTGTCAGATGCTGGTCATCAGAAGGGAATTGAGCGATTGGAGCACGAAATCCCTCAAGAGACGTCTGCTAAACCCAAGCCTTTTGATATATTATTACAACATCATGAGCAACAACTATTGCAGGAGGTCGGGACCAAGGCAACCGGTGCTGGAAACAAATTCGCCAAAGTACTTGTCCCAAAGAAAAATGCCGCCCAAGATAAGGCTTACTGGGCGGCACCCATGACCGCTGACAAGCGACTGCACTTTCGGATCTGCCTATCCGATGCTGAGACAGAAGCGATGACCTGGAGCTTGGCTGACACGGAGCGTGTCACAAACCAGCTGGAGAGAGAGATTTATGGCATCACCTCAAATTGACAGAAGCGATTCAAGATGGAATTCTGCATCCATTTAATCGAGTTTAAAGCTTGGTGGCAGACAATCGGCATTCAGGTGCTCCGGAAAACCATTGAACAGCACGTGATACATTTTGGAAATCCAATGATGCATCGTGTGAGCCACCTATCAGTGTCAATTCACTGAATGGGTTCCGCTGACAATTTTACCACTGATATTTCCGAACAGCTACCTATCGGCAATGTGAAGGAGGCATATCAATCAAGCAACAAAGTAAATTACATTCGACAGATTCTCAAGCACAAAGACCGGTGTACCAGTCCTGACTATATGGAAGAGACACTCTCATATCTTGTACTCGAAGGCTGGTACGATATTGACTCTGCATAAGTTTTCAACCTACTATCTGCTACTGATAAACTGGGAAATACACGCAGAGCCCATCTGTCACGTCTCAGAACAATCCATAACGGATCCATTATCCGCCCTGTATCACAGCAGGTATATCATCTGAGAGAAACGCATGTCCGCGGAGTGTGCAGAAGTATCGAATTAACCACACTCAGACATGCATCGGAAGATTTTGGAATACCCAACTTTGGACTGCTATTCCGCGCACAAATTGATGAGGACTGGGGAAAAAAAGATTGTAGACTCGTGCTCGGATATGATCTGAATGTGTTCATAGACAGTATATTAATGAAACTCCACAATGGGCTATTATATTACCGTCAACCATGTCACAACCCGACTTCTGTTGAGCGTCTGGGACTTGATTGCAAGGTAGAATATATCAATGCCAACCAAGTGATCATGCCTGAAGCTCATAACATCTGGGTCCAGTATACGCAAAGTGATGAGAATCACCTCGATAACATCTTCCAAAGTCAAATTCCCTGTTTTACTGTATAATACTTTAGCTGGACTCCACTGAATCAAATCTCCAATTTCAGGAGCACCTACCAGCCGGGAATGCATCATCGACCTTTTCTAAGAGGTGCAAGATTACTCAGCAATGGATATTACGTTCTCAAGTTCAAGAATATGTGGTGGTGGTGATTCCAACAAAGTACAAAGATCATCATGGTTGGGCTGATTGTGTTGATGGGTTCATCCGGGTTGTCAAACACACGAATAAGACGCATATTGTACCCATTGGAGAAATAGTTTGGCCAGCGCATTTGGTACGGGACAATGTTGCATTGGGCGGCATGGATAGCATATGGCTTGTAAATAATCATGTTGAATCAGATAGCTACTGGACTGTATATTAACTTAGATTAGAATGCCAGATTCGAGTGTATAGCTGTGAGATTGATTATCGAATTTTAGAATTCAATATAGCCATTATATATTTATCACTCCAGGAGAGTCTGGCTCCAGGTGCACTGGAATCGTCTTGGAGACGAGTGTCGTAGTCCCAGCAGCTCCGAAATCTTACCAACTTAAAGCCATGATTTTATACCATTCTGAAGACAACTTTATACTCTTTGGAATATTCTTGTATTCTGTTCCGCTACTTCAGAACAGTTGAGGAGCACCTGAAGTACTCTCAGAGTTCCTCATACGCACAGCGTTTTGCATTTAGCCTGTTCGGGAGTGTCTGGGAGCTTCTGGAATGATCGGTGTGGCTGTTCGAAATAGCTGAGTTGTTGAGTTTTGACTTCTGAACCATTTTACATTTTGCGGATGTAGATATCATCCGCAAACTTGGTTGACATTTCATATTTCTCAACATAATATCCACCAGACACATAAACAGCCAACCTATGTTGTCATCAGGCAAATACCATCTCCATTGAAAGCTGTCAAACATTAACAAGACATAGTGTAACATAGTTAGCACCATTGACTCATAGCTTGGCTAAGGTAACATTACTGGTCCGGATTTGAACTGGAATTGGGCCAATTAATTCCGGACACAATGTTACCCTCTGTTGGCTGCCTGAGTTGGAAATGACCCAGAATATGACATGGTTGCTCAACTCTTATATGGCTCATGCCCAATGTGTGATATACCTCAAGTTGCGGCAATGGGGCATTCAACTTTCTGACCCCTTGATAGCTTAAGAAACCAGCTCATTAACTTGGAGCTTCTGGAGGATACTAATATGGATGCTCTGTACATGACCGGTATCCAAAATGTCAGCAATGAGTTACGGCAATGCCCTCCCATCGGTGTCCGTCAGTTTTGGCAGCCTGAGGAATCATCACATCTACTCTCCGCTTTAGTTAAAGACTTAGTGTACGATTCGCTCAAATACCAGAAAACTGGAAATGTCAAGGATCAATTTGACAATCCATTTACATCAATACAATGATAGCATGGCCTTAAGTACTTGTCTGAGCCTTTGGAGTGATTAAAATGTGGCCCCTGGCAATGTTAAGGAATCCGTGAAATGACCAGAATACTGGCAGTGAATTGCACTCCATGTGTGGTTTACTGCAAAGATAATAGGAAAGCTGTAGTGGAAAGAGCCTCTGATGCAATCGTAATGGGAGCAGTGTGGTCCTCATGTGAATTCTCACTCCTTGTTAGCCAACAAACTCACTCCGATCTATCCTTCAAAGCACTAGATGATGCAACAATGGAATTTAACCAGAGGACCGGTATTCTTCGAGTACAGAAAATGTCATTGTCTGCAATAGGCAAGGTGCATGACCAGCCAGCATAATGATCACATGTAACAGCGACATGTGACCTGAGGCCGGGTAAGCTCCAGTGAATATGGGTCGCCGCTACGGCACTTATATCTGTATCGAATATCTTTCCACTATAATCTAGATATATACTCACTCGCTCTGGTGTGCAACCATATACCACAATACTATACGTCTGCGGTCAAGCGTAGGTGTAAATCCCTTTACATCACATTTATTCTGCGACCAAACCATTGATAAGATTCGTGCTGCAATGGAAGTCCTTGTGTATAGGGCACAAAACTTTTCTCCCTCCAAACGTAGGAAATTTCAGATGTGTCTCAAACTACCCAACTAGTGGCATGAACTTCGTTAGCTGTTATTTGAAAGAAAGCAATGAACTAATTGGACTTCTGAATCCATCAGGTGATACCTGTTAAATGCAAACTTTTCAATAGAATATCCAAACATCATAAGTGACAACTATTGGAGACATGCAAGACCAAGACAACTGGTCCCAGAAACGAATTCACCAAATAACTTGACAAAACAAATATAGCAGCCAAAGAGGAACTTTACAAGGTAGCATACATGACCGCCAACAAGAGACTACAATTTGTGATAAGCCTATGCCATGCTGCGACTGAAGCCATGGCCTGGAGCTTGGCCGATACAGAGTGTGTCACAGAGAGAGATTTCTGGCATCACTTTAAATTATCATAAGTGGTTCAGAAAGAAACCATCCATCTATGCAATGAAATTTAAAGCTTGGTGGGAACAATTGCCTTTCAGGCACTGTGGAAAACAATTGATCATCGCATTATACATTTCAAATATACAATGATGTACCATGTATGCCATATATCTGAAGTGATGGGGTAAACAGGTTTAGGTGGCAATTTTGCAACTAATATTTCTAAATGGCTTCATGTCACCAATGTGACAGAGGCACATGGACCTACCAACAAAGTTACTAACATTCCACACATGTTTAAGCATACTGCCCAGTGTACCAGTCTTGACTATGTGGAAGAGACACTTTCATATCTTGTAATCAAAGGCTGGTGCACTATTTACTCTACACATGATTTCAATCTACTGTCCTCTACTGATGTACAGCAAAGTACACATAGCACCCATCTCACACAACTCAATTCAATTCAAGAGGACCTTATTATCTTCCCTGTATCACAGTAGGTATATCCCATGCGAGACACACATGTTTGTGGAGTATGCAGAAGTATCATACAAATCTCACTCAGAGATGCATCACACGATGTCGAAATTCCCTTCTTTCGACACCTCATTCTTGTCCAAATCAAAGACGGCTGGGGCCATGAGTTTGGAGGATTGCAGCTGGAATATATTCATGATGCACGTATAAAGAGTATATTGATTTCACTGCATAATGGGCTAATGTATTACAGTAAACCATTTCACAGCTGTACTTCGGTTGACCATCAAGGACTTCATTGCAATGGAGCATATCCAACTGCCAACAAACGGCTAGTGCCTGTACCTGATGCAATCTGAGTCCAGTATACCTGGAGTGAAGAGAATGATCTCAAAAACAACTTCCTATGATAAATTTCTTGTTTTCCTGTATTGTACTTCTGCTAGACTTCACCTGATCAGATGCTCCAATTTCAGGCGCTTCCGCCAGCCGGGAAGTTAATATCAACATTTTCTAAAAGGTGCAAAAAGACTCAACAATTTATATTACGTCCCGAATTTAAAGACAATGCGGTTGTGATTTCATCAAGGTGCGAAGTTCTGTATGATTAGGCTGATCATTTTGTTTCCGTCATCTGGGTTGTCAAACACATGAATACGATGCATACTGTACCTATTAAAGTAGTAGTTTGACCAGCATATATGGTGCAGGAGAATGCTGCATCAGGCTGCATTGATAGTGTATGACTTGTAAAAAATCATGTCAATTTAGATATCTACTGGACTGTAAATTGATTAGATTTGAATGCCTGATTGAGATGTGTAGCAGTGAAATAGTTTATGGAATTATATTATTCAATATAGGTATCATATATTATTCATCCTGGAGAGTGTGGCTCCAGGTGCACCGGAATCATCCTGGAGACCAGCGTTGTAGTCCCCACAGCTGCAATATTTTACCAACTTAAAGGAATCATTTTATAGCGTTCTGAAGACAACGTCATACTGTGTACAATATTCTTCTATTCCATTCGACTGTTCCAGAAGACATTGAGAGGCATCAGAGAGTACTCACAGACCACTGGAAGAGAATCTCATCATGAATTTAGAGTGTTCAGGAGCATCTGTGGGATTCCTGAAGGATTATTATAGCTGTTCAGAATTGCTGAGTTGTTGAGTTGTAACTTCGAAACTATTTTACATTTTGCCAATGTACCACCCAGGCGAATTTCTGAGTTCACTGAATTGCGGGCTCAGACTGGATCTACAGATGTGTTGGATCACTCCCATCAAGTACATCTCCACACTCACTTGATTCGGACCTCCAAGCTCGTAACATATTGGCATATACTTGCATTTCTAAGCATTCTCAATTATTGCCTTCTAGCATATATGAGACTTTGCTTGATTGCTGGCTCCAATCTTGTCTCCCAACTCTCTCAATCCCAGCGTTCAAGTGCATCTCTAAGTTCAAATCATAATTGCCATTATGTACATCCCTTAGTTTACTCAATCTGTTGTGTGAAGTGCATCTCCAAAACTCCTTGAATCATAGCCATTAGGTTCATCTCCATATTCGGAAGATTACAAAATCACAGTGCATCTGTCAGTTCACTGAAAATAGTCCTCCAAATTGTAAAGACATAGTCCCGTGTATGACTTCATAGAAAGAAATATCGGTATCTACTGTTCCAAACATGGATGTCAATATTATAGAGTTGTAAAAAGGTAAGTTAAGGTAAGTAAGGTAAGTAAGGTATGATTTTTGCCAGAGATCAAAGGTTCATGGCAAGCCAACTATACATGAAGCTGGTGTTGCCTGGCCCTGGACACGTCACGTACAGTTGTGCCACTACATTATCACCATCTACAGGTGGAGACCCCCAAAGCTGTATAAACCCATACAAGAGTGGGATGGGAATGTAAACAATCAAACAACCATTCAACATACGCAAAGATAGGAACCCATATGTCCCACAACCGATCAGCACCATCTGGTATCCATTCAGCGGATCTGGCACACAGGGAAACTGCACCTCCACTTCACTTATCACCAGAGATGGTAAAAACCATAGCTGATGCCATTTGTACTGGGCTGAGATCCAAAGAAGTCAAGAAGTATAGGAGAGAGAAGAGACAAAAGGAATACCCAAAGTGATACTGTCTTCCATATTTCTGCTTCTGGAATGTCCAGCATCAGACCATCAATCTTGTACTGGTTGTTGTTACCAAGTATAGGTCATCATCGGAATTTGACACAGGAATCATGGCGAAATCCCCAATGATTGTATGAGCCTCATCTTGACTTGGGGGCATCAATGGAGGCTGCTTCCTGGTGGTCAGTATCATCGCCATCGCCGTCTCCAATTGCAGCTGTATATGTAACTATCGAGTATCCCAGTAACCGATCATACTAACCATACTTTCAAGTGTGTTATCACATGAGTTCTCCAAGTTCCTTGTGAAGAACTCCACAGGCACTGGCGATCAGTGATCATTCTTGCTGCTGTGGCTGTTTCTGCACTTGGTATTATACCGATCGGTGGTCGTCAATTATATATCACGGTTAATCCATCTTGATAGTTTCTAATGAAATGGTCACTCATACTAGATGTATGAAAGGCGGGAAGTGTGTGAATATGACTTCTGTTTCTCAGCCGGGTTTCAGGGAATCAAAGGTGAAGTGAAACACCACAGTTCGTGACAACGAAGATGGATATAAGAGGCCTTCATTCTGCTGAAGGTCACTTATACCTTCAATATTCTCAACTATACTCCGCTTCATTCAAAATCACCAATTGAATTGATTATTTGATTACTACCATCTTTTGTTCACATACGATGTCCATGAATGGATCTCTGCCTAAGACAACCAATATGGTCCCAACCAGTGCGCTGTTTAGCTCAGTACAACGCCCAGAGAACAATGTGGGAGCATCAGGTAATAATGCTGGAAATACACCGAGCAAAGACACTCAATTCGGGCAATCCGCCAATCAATTTCATCCACCACCACCCTGGTATAGTTACCCGCCTTTGCAGCCTCCATTTCCAGGTCCTCCCTAGTTCTACCACCAGGCATCATTCAACATGACACCAGACTCACAGCCAAGCTCTGGTGCGACCCAAGAATATTCGAGTTATGGGCCATCGTGGTAAGCATATGATTTCCACCAAGGAGGATATGGTGGAGCACAAATGTTCCCCCCTCAGCAATTCACAGAACATGGGCCGTCATCTCCAGGTGCACCTCGAGTGACTCCAGCACCGCCTGGAAACAATCCAGTCATTCGGCTGACCTCTTCGGCTTCCACTGCTACAGGATAACTTCCCTGCGCACATGGTACACCCCCCCATTAGCCTCTCAACGAAACAATTCCAGCCAGCTGAGGAAACGCACACAACAGATGTCGCCGGGATTGCCAATTTGCTCCCAATGCCAGATATTTCCTATGACCAATACGATGCAGAATATGAGAGCAACAATTCGTCGGACTTTGGCGGGGCCGAAGGCAAAGCCCCAATCAGCTTGAAGCAAACGGAATTGACCTTGAAGCAATTTGCCAAAAGAATGGGGCAACACAACTTTAGTACGTTCAACAAGCGGAAGAAAGTATGGGTGGCTGGGTTTCATGAAATCAAGCATCAGTCCATTGTCCGGGGACAGAATCGTCTGAAACAGCTGCGAGATGGACCTCTGCACTGGGAGACAGCAGTTTCAGATTTTTTGCAGACTTTCAAGACCAGGCTGCCTTTGGAAAATTAAGAGAATGCAGAATGCATTTGGCAACAATGGGTGGAGATGTTTTTGAAGAAATGTGCAAGCGAGGTTTGGTAGGCAAGGAAGAAAGGAAGACAAGGCAACAAGTGACTGGCGACGAATTTGGGAGAGCGTGCGGGCACCACAACGAGAGGTAACCTCCCCGAGTTGCCGAATACAACTTTGATGGTTGTAATTCATCGCGTGTCGAATGGCAAGAATGACCAGATATCCAGCATGCAACTCCAACCGTTGTACACAGGTGTGAGGCACTGTGAGGAGCTGATTGATATTCTCGAACAAAATTGTAGCCTGAAAGAACCATACAGTCTCACCACCATATACAAATGCAACTTGACGCAGGAAGAATTGGATGAAGAGTATATGGGATTATAAGCACCGGGGCAAACAATGAATTTCCGTCTATCTGGTCAGATTTCATACAACAGTTCTTTTCAAATGCCTTCATGTTGAAACTGGGACACGATATGAAACTATTTTTGGTAGAAATGAAGGCAGCTACAGGGAAGAATATTACAGAGCAAGTGATCAGCCCGGTGAAGATAATCCCCGCTAGCCTTGTTCAGGTTACATCAGCACAATGTAAAATTGTTCGGAAGTCATAACTCAACAATCTAGCTAGTCGAAACAGGTACGCCGATCCTTTCGGAAGCTCCCAGAGGCTCCTGAACAGGTTGCATGCAAAACGATGTGCTTCTCAGGTGCTCTGAGAGTACTTTTAGGTGCTTCTCAACGCTTCTGAAGTAGCGGAACAGAATACAAGAATATTCTAAAGAGTATAAAGTTGTCTTCAGAATGTTATAAAATCATGACTTGAAGTTGGTAAAATTTCGGAGCTGCTTGGACTACGACACTCGTCTCTGAGAAGATTCCGGTGCACCTAGAGCCAGACTCTCCGGGAACAATGATATATAATGTCTATATCAAATAGTAAAGTTTGATAAACTATCTTACCGCTATACACCTGAATCAGGCATTCTAATCTAATTAATATACAGTCCAGTAGGTATCTAAATCAACATAATTATTTACAAGCCATACACTATCCATGCCGCCCAATGCAGCATTCTCCTCCACCAAATGCGCCGGTCCAACTATTGCTCCAACGGGTACCAGATGCATCTTATTCGTTTGTTTGACAACCCAGATGAACCCTTCAACACAATCAGCCAAACAATGAAGATCTCTGTACTTTGTTGGAATCACCACCGCGTATTCTTGAACTTGAGGACGTAATACCCATTATTGTGTCTTCTGGCACGTCTTAGAAAAGGTCGACAATGGTTTCCCGGCTGGCAGGCGCTCTTGAAATTCGAGGATCTGATCTGGTGGAGTCCAGCTGAAGTATAATACAGAAAAGGCAGGAATTCGTCCTTGGAAGATGTTATCAAGGTTATTCTCTTCACTTTTCGTATACTTGACCCAGATGTTATGAGCTTTAGGCATGATCTCTTGGTTGGCATTGGTATATTCTACCTTGCAATCAAGTCCAAGACACTCAACAGATATAGGGCAGTGAAATGGTTGAAGGTAATGCAACAGCCCATTCTGGAGTTTAATAAATATACTTTCAAAGAGTACATTCTGATCATATCCGAGCATGAGTCCACAAACTTTGTATCCCCAGTCCTCTTCAATTTGCGTATGGAATAGCCGTCCAAAGTTGGGAATTTCGACATCTGCTGATGTATCTCTGAGTGAGGTCAATTTGATACTTCTGCACACTCTGTGGACATGTGTTTCTCTCAAATGATATACCTGCTGTGATACTGGGTGGATAATGGGCTCCTTTTGAATTGTTTGGAGACGTAACATATGGGTACTGCGTGTACTTCACCGTTGATCGGTGGTGGACAGTTGGTTGAAAACTTGTGCTGAGTCAATATTGTACCAACCTTGGAGTACAAGATACAACAGTATCTCCTCCATGTAGTCAAGACCGGTACACCGGTCATTATGCAAAAGCATGTGTCAAATGTAATTGACTTTGTTGCTAGATCGATATGCTTCTTTCACATTGCTGATATGCAGCTGTTCAGAGATATCAGTGGTGAAATTGTCACCGGAACCCATTCGCCGAATTGACTCTGATATATGGTTTACAAGATGCAACTGTGGATATCCGAAATGAATTATGCGTTGTTCAATGGTTTTCCGGAGCGTCTTAATGCCGATTGTCTCCCACCAAGCTTCAAACTCGATCAAGCGGAGGGAGAATTCCTTCTTGAACCGCATCTGCTTATTCAAGGTGATGCCATCAATCTCTCTCTCAAGCTGGTTAGTCACGCGCTCCAAATCACCCAAGCTCCAGGATGTGGCATCTGTCCCAGCATCGGATAGGCAGATCTGAAATGGCATTCGCCTCTCGGCGGTCATGTTTGCCGCCCCGTAAACCTCGTCTTCGGCGGCAGCTTTCCTTAGGGCAAGTTCTTGGGCCAATATGCTTCTGGGACTGGTTGCCTTAGTCCCGACTTCCTACAATAGTCGTCGTTCATTAGTTTGAAATAATGTATCGAAAAGCTTGCTCTTAGCCGGTGTAACTGGATGGATTTCGCACTCTAATCGCTCTATTGCCTTGGGACAATCAGCATCTGACCAGGTGGTTGCCACGTGTCCGGCTCTATTCAGGCGCACCTGGAATTGCCTGCGGTTCGTGGTGGAAACCATTTCAGCCCCATACACAAGGGCCTCCATTGCAGTACAAATCTTATGAATCTTTTGTTCGCATAATAGACAGGATTCCCTTGCCAACAGGTCATCTACTATGGCCGTCGCAGATTTCGACATTTTCTGTTCTCAAAAAATGCCCTTCCTTTGGTACATTCATTTGAGTGCATCGTCTAGTGCGTTGAGGGATAGATCCAAGTGATTTTGTTAGCTTACAAGTAGAGAGAATTGACATAATGCCCGGACTGCTGCCATCACCATTTCATCGGAGGCTGTTTACGCCGCAGTTTTCCCGTCATGCTTGGAGCAGAGAAGAATCAGCGCGCATTTCACTGCGAGTGTTTTGATCATTCCACCGATCTCTTCACCTTGCAAGGTGCCGCTTTTCAATGAATCGAATGGTTTAGAGAAGTGCTGGAGGCCAGGATATCAAGGGACTGATCTGAATCGATTCTCAGATTCATCCTTGACATTTCTAGCTTTCAGGTATTTAGCAGCCAGTGCAATAAGTCTTTAACTAAACCCAACAGCAGCTGATGCAATTCATCAGGCTGCCCAAGCCGATGGACATTGCAGAGAGGGTATTGCCAGAACTGGTTGCGGATTGGGCGGACACCTAGAGTGTGCAGGGCGTCAATCTTATTGTACTCCAACAGGTCCGAGGATATATGCTGGTTTGTTGAGTTATCAGGTGGTCGAAAAGTTGAAAGTCCCATCGGTGCACCTTTAGGAATGTCACACATCGGACATGAGCAATATGAGACTTGAGTAACCATAACTTGTTCCAGATAATCCCCAGCCCAGGCAGCCAACAGAGGGTAACATTGTCGCTAGAATCCATCTGCACAATCCCATTTCAAGCCAGCGCCACTGATGTCAAGATGCTTAAGTTGAGACAGCAGAGTTCCTACCGTGTTATGCCATGCTTCGGCAATGTTCTTGGCACCTTTCGGGGGACATGGGATCAGTCCGATGAAAATCCAGGCAGGCTTTTTGTTGTCCGGTGCATATCTTTTTGACTATTACCAATCGTGAGATACAGAGGCCAGGCATGCCGATCGCCCAAAAAATTGGTCAAGTGAGTCTTGACCAATGCACATATGACTGGCACAATCGTTGCTCTGGCAAGAAGATGATCCTGTGTATCCCACCACCAGTCACCTGAGTTCATCTTGCCGTAGATTCGACGACCCTCAGAGTCAGCAAGGCGCACCAGTTCAAAATTGAGGTGTGGCTGAAATGGGAGATGTGCTAGGAGGAACTGAATACATTTGAAAATATCCCTGTAGTATAATGTTCCGAAGATATGTGAGTCATCTTGAATCCAATTATCATTGCCGAGCCCGAAACCGTGTTCTGAGTGGAGATTTCGCAGAGCATCTGCTGATTTGAATGATTCGATTATGTAGTTCTCCAGTCCATGGCTGAGATGTTGATATATCCATCTTTTCGTTTGCTGGCTAAACGCCTGAGCCTGCTGAAAGTCGTGTGCGGACCAAAATGGATGCCATGGATTCCATTTTTCGGGGGACTTGCGATGCTTGTTATACAATCAAGTTGCTTTGCCATATGTTTTCCCCCCCGCATTTTCCACTCCAACTACAGGCCTATGAGTCTTTGTCTTGGTTGAATCAGGGGTAAAGGTGAGATCAGGCTGCTGAGGATCTATAGGTTCATTGATGGGTGTATCTTCAGGTGGTGGTGCACCCAGTACGTTGTCTATGAGTAGATCATTAATTGACAGCTTGTTGATGGCCATTCAGGTGCACCTACTGTAGTCAAACCATGATGGCTCAGGGTGAGGGAAGCTGGCAGGTGGTAGAATCCCGTTGGGTAATAGCCCTTCATTCATTGATATTGGGTGATAATGTTGCTAGTGAGCTTCCAGTCAGTTCTCGTTGCATAATTTCTTTTTGCAGATAAAGCATTTAACATGTTTCCAGCGAGTGTTGCCCATCTTTGACAAATGCTCAGTGTTCTGAAGAATCTTGGTGATACTTTAAGGGGTATGGTTTGTTGCTGGATTCGAGCCTCAAGGATAGTTGTTTGAAGGCGAGCTAACTCAGGTTAGCATATCACTTTCAAAGCCACATCACACCCCACCAAATGTAGAGGAGGGGTAAAACAAAGTCACCTTACAATCAGTTTTCTTTCCAAACTAGGATAATATCTATCGAAACCCGCACAATAATGCTCCACATTATCTACTGAAAATCGTCAGCAGAGATAGCTTCTTTTATCATCACTGTCATCACTACAATCAACTTTTAATACCGTTCATCAGGTGCTACTCCTACGATCGGCCTTATCAGATACTACGTCATTGTGGCATTGTGCGGACTATCTCTATGCTCGAGCCTCAAGCAGCAGATAACATCAGCTAAATACAATTCAATAGGTAAGTTTTCTAGCTGGCTGTATGCCCACTCAATGATCATCAAGAACTGATAGGCTGGTAGGATGTTATCTTCAATAACGATCCTTGACCAGTGGGTGGATCCTGAAGAGATAACAAAGTTTACACAAAGAGCTCAAAAGGAAGCAATCACTGTTGCTGCTCGACCAACAAGGCCTCATATTGAATGAAGTGCAGGTCGTACACACACATTTTGAGTGTAAAATGCCTAGTCGTGCTAACCATCCAACCAGATATAGTTCTTGTTGGGTTCCTGGAAATATCATGTCGAATCCTTTCTATGACCTTTACTGTCATAAACCGAAGAAAGGTGAGCATCTATCCAAGATCCTACTATACGAATTTGAGCATATAACAAAGAAAGGCGGGATGTGTGTGACTATGATTTCTTCTTCTCAGCCTGGTTTCATGGATCAAAGGTGCAGTGAAACACCACAGGCTGTGACAACGAAGATGGATATAAGAGGCCTTCTTTCCGCCGAAGGTCACAGATACGTTCAATATTCTCAACTGTACTCTGCTGTATTCGAAAGCATCAATTGAATTGATTATTTGTTCAGTATCATCGTTTTGTTCACATCAGATGTTGACAAACGGATCACCACTAAAAACAAACAATCTGGCTCCACCGGGTGGGCTGTTTGGCTTACAACAACGCCCAGATGACAATGTGGGAGCATCAGAGATTAATTCCGGAAATACACTGAGCAAAGACACTCAATTCGGGCAGCCCACCAATCAAATTCATCGTCCACAGGGGTTTAGTTACCCACCCTCGGAGCTATCATTTCCAGGCGCTCTCCAGTTCTACCACCATGCCCCATTCAACATGACACCAAACTCATAATCAAGCACTGGTGCAACCCAAGGATATCAGAGTTATGGGCCATCATAGCAAGCATATGATTTCCCTCAAGAAGGTTATGGTGGACCTCAAATGTTCCTCCCTCAGCAATTCACAGAACATGGGCCGTCATCTCCAGGTGCACCTCGAGTGGCTCCAGCACAGCTTCAAAACAATCCCGTCATTTGGCCGACCTCTTCCTCCTCTACTGCACCAGGACAACTTCCCGGCGCACCTGAGAGGCCCCCCATTAGCCTCCCAACGAAACGATGTCCTCCGGCTGCGGAACCGTGCAAGACTGACGTTGCAGGGATTGAGGATTTGGCTCCATTACTAGAGATTTGCTATGACCAATAAGATGCAGATTATGAGAGTGAAGATTTGTCGGACTTGGGCAGGGCTGAAGGCAAAGCCCCAATAAGCTTGAAGCAAACGGAATTCTCCTCAAAGCAATTTGCCACAAGGATGGGGCAGCATAACTTTAGTGAATTCAACAAGTGGAAGAAAGTACGGGTGGCTGGGTATCATGAGAAGAAGCATCGGTTGATAATCTGGGGACAGAACCGGTTGAAACAGTTGCGACATGGGCCCCTGCACAGGGAGACAGTGGTTGCAGATTTTTTGGAGACATTCGAGACCTGGTTGCCTTTGGAAAACTTTGATAATGCAGAATGGATTCGGCGACAATGGGTTGAGATGTTTTTAAAGAAATGTGCAAGTGAGGTTCGGAAGGGGATGAAGAAGGGATGGGGAGGCAAGAAGCGACCGGTAACGGATTTTGGAGAGCGTGCGGGCAAAACAGCGAGAGGTAACCTCCCTGAGTTGCCAAATACAACTTTCATGGTTGTGATTCGTCGATTGTCGAACGGCAACAATGACCAGACATCTAGCATGCAACTCCAAGCTTCGTACTCAGATGTGAGGCACTCGGAGGAGCTGATTGATTTCCTCGAAAATCCTTGTCGCGCGATCGAACCATACTGTCTGACTCGTTATACAAATGCAACTTGACTCAGGAAGAATTGGACAAAGAGTATATGACATTATACACACCGGTGCAAATGCTGAATGACTCTCTATTTGGTCAGATTTCATACAACAGTTCCCTTTCTAACGCCTTCAAGTTGAAACTGGGACACAATGTACAACTATTTTTGGTAGCAATGAAGGCAGCTTTAGGGAAGAATATTGCGGAGCATGTAATTAGACCGGCCAAGGTAATCCCCACTAGCCTGGTTATGGTTAGTTATACCCCACTGCTAATCAGTATACTTAGACTTCGGAGGTATCCAATGAAAATGAAAGAGTGGTGGATGAGGAGGCAGCAGGTGGGAAACAAACTAACAGTACTATTAATGTAAGTTCTGATTGAGTGAATAGAATTGATTATATTCCACATATTGTTTGGGTCAAAATGCTTGTTTGTGAATTATCTAACATTGCGGTGAATTTCAGGAGCGCTGGAGTATGAGCCCATCTGCCCAACTTACCTCGGATCAACTCAACGAGATCATTGAGGATGAAAAGCAGATCGACAAAGATGCAACAGAGGTTCAGAAGCAAGTGGGTGGCGAGGAGGACCTCAATCCAGATAATACCAGTTCGGTATTGAATACTGTTCTCAACTAGTGTTAGCAACAGGTCCAAATCGTCGGGTCAGTTCCGGGTCCGGTTCCACCCGAACCCGGACCGTGGCAACGGGTCTTACCACATGAATAACCCGGACCGTTGGAAATGGGGTGGTTTTACCACCAAAAACCCGACATTTTAAATTCACCATTTTGGCTCCAATTAAGTATTTGAATTCTGATCGTATCACAACATGATCAGTACGTAGATTGTGCAGTTTTACTCCCTCTATAACCTCCCGCCTTTGAATTTGCGATCCGACAAGTATTCATTGAATCGCGATCGAAAACACGCCAATTTCGCTTAGAATCAGCGATTATTTCACAAGCACTCAACGAATATCTGTTGGATTCCACATTTGAATGCAGGAGATGAAAGAGGGGCTAAAGCTGAACAATTTACATATTGACTATGCCGTGATACGATCACAACTCAAATACTTCATTGGAGCCAAAGGAGTAGGAACCGTATATTTGGAACTGCGGTCTGGTTGCAACCCAGCCAAATACCCGCAGTTCAATGTCAGGTCCAGGTAACAAACCCGCCAAGACACAGCAGGTCAGGTTTTTGGCCGGGTCTGGGACCAAACGATACCGAACCGCAAGTCAAAACCCGGGCTGCTGGCAGGTTACCCGGACCCGTTGCTAACACTATTCTCAACACAATCAACCACGAATTTGAACATGAGTGTCTTGATGAGGCGGTCAGGCTGCTGAATTCCCATCCTATTCGCCAATCAACAGATGACTGTGTTCCAGGCCACAAATATTCAATTCCAGGCCTGCCTGGAACTAATTTTCTGGAACACCAGGATTGGGCCATATGGTTCATCGTGAGGGGGTGGGTTTGGGATACTGATATGTCAGGAACACTGGTGGCGGATGAAATGGGTCTTGGAATGACTTTCACCTCAGTTGCAGCGGCAATGCTTTGCAAATTGGTTACAGAGCAAGTTGTAATGGGGTTGTCACAGTCCATTTTATGGGGGAATACGTTTAAAGAGTGGGTTAATCTTGTACAGAACAACTTTCCCGGGATTGTCGGTGACAAACGGAAGTGGTATCCATTGCGGAGACAAAATTCAGTGCCCCGCCTTCTGTTAAAGATCCAGTCAACTCCGCCGCAGGGGCATTCAGCGCATACATCAGCTTTTGAACCATTCTTGGTGGTAACAACCCCCAGAGTTGTAGAGATGTTCATGAGTGTCATCAACGAGATGACATATGGAACCGATTTCAAACTCATCAACTTGTTACACCCAGAAAATGCGAATCTCACCCACCGAGATCTGAATACCAGTATTGAAGAGCCAGAAAACCGATGGAATATCCACGTTGTGTCGTATGATACCTTAACATTGAGAGCGAAACCATCAAGCAACAGCCAACTCTCACCCAGTTCATAGAGTTTGGGGATTTTTGATGAGTCTCATCGGTACAAGACGAAAAACGGTGTACGCTGGCGAATCGCGATGAATGTGAGAATTGGATTCAAACTCCAAGTCACTGCAACGCTGGGATTCCAATCACTCTATGACTGGTGTTTTCAGACAATGTGGCTGTTTTCAGGTACACCTGAAGAACCAGAGGATGAGACTTTGTTGGAAATGCACGGCGCCAAGGCACTGTATTCCGCTGTGAAGAGTTTGATGCATGAAATCCGGACTGCAGACCAGGACGCTCAACAGGATGCGACACACCTGATGATCCAAATTGAAAAGCGCTGGACAATAAGATGGTGGTCAGAATCGAAACTTATGAATGGGAAACGATTTGTTCGGATCCCGAAGGATAATGCCCACCCTGTTGATCACAAACGAACTGAGGAAGAGCAAGCTACACTAAAGACCCTTGTGGACAGATACATTTCACAACGTGCATCAGGAGTGTGGAGGGTTCGTCGATGGCCGCTGGCATGATTCTCATTGGCATTGGGAGACACCGAGGCTCGGAATGACATCTTAGGACAATGGTACAATGAATGGCCACTCGATACTTCCGAGGATTCTCCAATTTTCTGATCGCTGAGAGACACATTTCTGCCAATGCTTGTCAATGCAGCAGCGGAGTATCCCAAACCTGGCAAAGACAAAGAATCAAATGATGCTCTCCTTCACGAATCTGAAACTAATTCACGTAGCTTGCCTTGTGCACCTCCTCCTCAAAAGGCCGTGCTATTTTGTCCTCTGCCAGGCCAAGTTCGTCATTTCAAGTGGTGGCTCACAAAGTTTCTTGCGGATCATTTGGACATTTTCTACATGTATGCGGAAATGGGCAACGATGAGCACACAGAAATGCAGCTCAAATTCCGAGATTTCCCAAATCCCTCTTTGTTTGTAACTACACCCAAAGTGGGTGGGACAGGCCTCAATCTCACAGCAGCAAACCATGGGGTAATAACTCAGAAGTTCTGGGTATTGAAGGAGCTGCACCAGGCCTTTGCATGGGTTGTCCGACTGGGGCAAAACAGTGTCCCACACACATGGCTTTTGAACACTGGACCCAGTGGTTATGATAACAGAGCGAGTGATCTCCACCAGCTCTCTGGAGTGGCAAAAATGAGAGTCCTGCACTGCCTTGTGAGCCGACTGAACATCACGACTTCGATGATATACCGCATTCTGGAGTGTGCAGGAGGATCATACGAAGCAGCTTACAGAGTATGGAGACGTCGTGCTGTCAGATGATGGCGAGGATAAATGATAATTTTCAGGGCAGTGTAATCAAGGTACACCTCTTTAAACATTCAACCAATACAATCTCATCAACTGATGCAAAATTGTCAAATGGCATGGAGAATAAGGCGCTGGGGAGGAGTCGAGGAGTATTGGTAAGAGTATGATTACATTTTGTGTTAGATGAGTATTGTAATGAATATGAGATAAAGTCAATGATCAACAGATATCTGGTAAGCTGAACTAGCGCCTGATTTGGAAGATCCAATATGTGATGAAAAGCAGGTGCTCCGGTTTAATGGTCGACTAAGTCAAATTTTGAGGTGACATATATTTCTCTTTGTGAGAAGCTGTCAAAACTGCAGTCTCTGCTAGGGGTATATTGCCCGAGTTGAATTGTGGTACCTACATCAGCGAACAGGATTCGAGTTTTCAGGCGCACCTGAACCTCCATTTGTGACTCAAATTATAGGTAACTTGCCTGTTTCAGGCGCACCGGACAGTAGAATTGGGAAAGAATTCGGGATATTCTCTGAATCAACAGTGTTGAATTATCTACAGTCAATTGCAAAAGAGAATCAATATCAACTTCTTGACGTCTCTGAGACTGATCCAGCACAGTATATCTCTAATCATCCAGGAATTCAAAGACTGTCTATGCCAGATCGAGATGATGTATCATATCCTGAGACACAGCTCGCGTATTGTAGGCTTACCCGAAGAAAACAGCCAAATATATCCTCGCTCAGGAATCAAATTCAGGGACACCTCAGATCCACTCTCCTGTCGAGGTTGATGGTTTCAGATTTGGCACCCCATGCATATTCTATTCAACGCCCAATTTTGACAAGCTGCGACTCATTATTAACGTATGATCCCACTCCAGGCACGCCTCTGAACTGTGCATACCCACTTTGCATTGCCCTTGAATAGTTCATTTTACTCCTTTCCAAGCATATTTGGTTCTTTCTGAATGCGTTGAATCTGTGGCTGCCAGCACACAGAGTGTCCATGTTACAGACACTACACTTTAGGTCAAGGCGCAGCTCATGCGGCTCAGCCCCAGCAAATATCTGAAGCTATGCATGATCGGGATGTGAAGGCCGCTCTTAAACTGCCATAACTGTCATACTCCGTGTCAACCCATCTGTTGGAGGAAGGTGTCCACTACACCCTTACCGTAGATACACAGCCCTGGGTGGTAAGTAACCACACTTGACTGAATTTTGACTAAGAGGTATGTTCGGACGTATACGTTTCCAGGATCCTAGAATAGATTGTGTCGTTCAAGCTCCATCATCGAGCGGTAGCTTGAGAGAGTGAACTTCAAAAGACCGGTTCTACTCAGTGACTTTGCAGATCACCTGCAACTCCCGCTCACCGGTATACCACACTTCCTCGAACAGGCTTACATTCAGAACGCTTCTAATCCAGACGTAACTCCATGCTGACTAACTTGTATGTTTGGGCCGCCAAAAACCCATATTTTAAAATAGATTATCAACCAATTTCCATCAAGAGAGCTTGAAGAGATAGAAAATCTGAATGCCAGTTTCTGCTCAGCGGCTCAATCAGTGACTGGCAAGCTCCTGCCTGAAGTTTGTGACAAATCATAAACAGATGATGTCTGATTTCCTCCAACGTCCAATCCCAAGAGTACATAAAGATCAAAACGTGATGAAAGCTCGGGTTAAGACAACGCAATTTCTGAGAGGACAAGTAACTTTCAAAGTAAGGCAAGCCTGCAATCCCAGCCATTCCATTAGATTGAATCCTGCATGCCAATTCAATGCTCGCTGCACCTCAATTGGTCGGAACTGTATGCCGTTATTCGTCTTTCCGCTGTCGGATGAAGCCTCATGACGTATTCCATATCGTTCCTATGTACTGCTTTGAACCCCAATATTCATGTGAACTCAACATTGTAGCATCGAGACTCATAATGAGTATGTAATTAAATGATGCGGTGTTTACAAGATATTATGCACAACATCCTAATGTGAGTGACAATTTATGACCCATTCGCTAGCAATCTTGGCATTGACGAGAACTGGAATTTACTTCATTACCCCTGAGTCGTCATCGTACCTTCAATGTTCTTTCTCTATGTTGAATCTCTCCTTTGTAACCCCAAATTCTCTGTTCTCTCCTACACTGGCTGCATACATAATGTGACTTCAGCAGACTCGGACCGCTGATAGTGAAGTTCTGCACATGATAATGCCTAATCAACCACTAACTTTGCTGCAGAATCCTAAAACAACAGAATATCATCAAAATAGGGTGTCCTTCCGACTGGTATACCACATTCGGAGATTTATATTTATCCACAATCATCAACAAACTGAGTTTGAACTGATGTAGCTTGAAGTGTTGCCACTCCGCAAGGTCCCAGCTCTATCCACCATCCAAGTTCTGCAAGATTCTTCAACTCGCCGACAATTCTGTGCCACACTGTCAGTACTCATATGCTCAAACTAGCGTCACAATGAACTACCTTCGGTGGAGTCATATTCAGGGGCGATCACGATCAACCCATTTCCCAGTCAATGTCTCTAGCTCTTCAGTCGTGTCGAGATCTTCAGGTGCGTCTGGTTCAATTCTAGGTAGGTTGGCTTGAACCAACCTGTATTGCTTGCATCAATAGCATACTTGGATGCGAGTGCCGACATTCGGGAATTGGGTGCATGAACAATCCATCTCATCCGGTGCACCTGACTCTTCCTAAATTACAACCCAGATTTAGCATTGACAATATAAATACGAACCACCGACATGTCTTCCAGAGTCTTTCCAGACACACTTCAAGATTGCATCCTCCTGCGCCGAGCATCACTTTTTCCAGACACGCCTCGAATTGCATCCTCTTCAACCGAGTGTTACTTTGTTGCCTTATTTTCCCCTTATTCCACTAAACTTCATACTATATTTACCCTTATATACTTCGGTCTACATTCTCCAACTTCACTTCATCATCATCAACATGGAACGTATGGCCAGCCAGGCGAGGAATCACTATTCACAGAAGAATCAAGAGGCCTACCTTGAGAGAGCACTTGCACGTGCATTGAAGAAGACAGCCAATCTTCATTGCAGATCATATGTTTGAACTTCCAACCCAGCCTCCGAGTATAGTGTTGGAAATTGCTAATTTCCACGCTAAAATTCTTATGAAGCAGGATGATGACGATACCGATTGAGAGATCAGCGAGAACAAAAGTGAAGACCCTGGAGTGTCCACCTTGTGATCCGATATCGAAGAAGACGATTTGGACCACCAGCCGGAGGTCCTATATCTACACCAGGCGCGCCGTGATAAAGCAATATGAACCACAAGCGTTCCACCGCCAATAAAACGGAGTTGTGCGGATACTGTCATTGAATGCACTTCACTTCCAAATCTGCGACATCTGGCCGGGACCATCCCACCACCATTGCTCAAGCTCCAGAAGTGAACCATAAACATAATATGCGAGTCTGATGTTGTATCCGCCCAGGCGCTCCCACTTCCCAAGACTGGTGGAGACCAGAATGGTCTTCAACCAAAGGCCGGCAGAGATCACAACGTTCCTCAACACCAAGAGGCGACTCTTGAGGTAGCGAAACGATTCATTGAGGCAATCATGTTCACAAACAATCCCTGGCCAATCATTTGTGATGAGAAGTACTCGCTGGTTGCCGAAGATTGGAAACTCGCGATTGACGCCCAGGATTGTCAGCGTGCATTAGCAGGTGCTCTTGTTGGTACTCCATCTGTGTGTCAATTGCCCAGTGGTCCATCTCTTGAAATCGATCCGCAAACCTGACAAGCTGTAAGTGTAAATTCTGGTTTCTACTCCTCGATTGGAGTTATGATGATACTAAACCCCAGAACTATACATAGTTAAAACTAAAGATTAGTACCATTCAAAAGCGTTTGGCAGATAGAGCATGTGAAACTATTGTCCGTAGTTACGAGTTGGATTTGGGATCAGAGACTGAGCTTCGAATTCAAGTTAGGGAGCTCCTGTTTCACGATGCTTGTCTCTCAAAGGTCATCGATGCTAAGAAATCGTGGTACACCCAGATGGATGTGCTTGACTTGATCCATCATCAGTTTTTCTTCACCGCCAACAGCTTGGGGTGACAACCCACCACATCGCAGTTCTTTCAACCACTCATACCGCAGAAATTAGCGCTTGTTGCCGCAGCTATTCATTGTGTGCTGTCTGAGTATGCCACTGGAAAGAAAGTTACAGTTATGTTTTCTCAAGATGAATATCGAGGTAAATTTTGCCCTTCCACGGTGATAGATTGTATTACTGCTGAAGCCACTGCACTACACATCAATTTCACATGGTGGGCTGCTCCATACCCCACCTCCCCAATGATCCTCCTACGCTAGAATTGGTGCTGCTCAATCTGGATTGGCGCTTCGATATTTCATTCTGCGCTCCTCAATCCCCTCTCCGACCTCAATTTGGAGCACCTCTATTCCATTCCAGACGTTAAACATCCCTCCTCCCCCCCGCCACTCCCCAATGGTGCTCCTATGCTAGAATACGCGCTGCTCAATCATCGTCGGCGCTCCTCAATCCCTCTCTGACCTCGATTTGGAGTGCCTCTATCTCATTCCAGACTCTGAACATCTCTTCCCGTTCGGTGATGCTCAACATGTATGGCTGCTCCGCTGGATGGATGCTCCTCAACCCCCGTCAGCCCTCCTTGGCCCGGCTTTGCTCCTCTCAATTACATTCCTCGCTCCTCCATCAACATCAGCACTCCCCTTGCCCACCCTGCACTCCACATCAGGCACTCCTCATTTGCTGGTGGCGCACCTCTTTTTCCTCCGAATTCATCATCTTGCGTTTCAAATTCCATTTTGATTCTCTGCGATCTAGCATCTCAATTCCAACCTTTCAAATATCACAAATGGAGCCAAATGACATTAGAATGCAATTTCACCCACTCGCCAGGCTGGAATTATTCGGAAATGCAAGGAGCGCCTTCAGCTTCTTTACGCTGTTGATGAATTGTGTGTTTCTGCGTTTTTTGACTCCGATGAGATTGGAGATTTAGTCGATGACATTGAGACTATGTTGGATTGATATCATTCCGATCACTTAGTCAGGTTATTGTTTCAGTTTTACCTGCTTTCATTTTTCAATCACTCACCATTTTCTTTGGTTCTCCTTAATGTAGCGATGCAAACAATAGAATGTTCAATGAGATGCTGGGTACTATACTATGAACTAGAAGTTGATAATGAACAATAATCTACCCATCATATGTGGAGGGTATTTTTATTGCTTGGAGTACATCCGGAGAATCTCAGATAACACCTGTAGTCCTTCCAATGAATATCCATAAGGACCCAGGCATCTCTCAGAGTTAGTTTGGGATTCCCGCATTGGTTGGGCGACAGTCCCAGGTGCTCCCAAACTTATCATAACCGCTCGCATGGTGCTCCCGTACCAGTAATCAGTGGTCCCAGTTACGTCGAAGCCCGGCCGGAATGCCCTTCTACGGTCTGATTCTCTCCCGAAATTGACACTTCTAAATTTACACTCCGCCTCCTCTCACACACTCCTGGGAGCTCCTGGCGACTAAATTACATTTTGGTGATGTTCTTTCGTTTCCTTAATGTAGCGAGACACATAATACAATGTTGAAGAAAATGACGGCTAGTATGATTCAGAAGTGATAATGTGCAATGATCCATGCATCATATTTGATATTGAGGGAAGTCGATTGCTCCTGAACATCCGAAGAGTCTCAGATTACACCTGCAGTCTTCAGAATGAATATCCGTAAGAACCCAGGAACCTCTCAGAGATTGTTTGTGATTCCCACATTGGTTCGGTGACACTCCCAGGTGCACCCAAAGTTCTCTCCGGCGCTCTGACGTGCTCCCACACTCATCCCAATCACTCTCATCGTACTCCTGTATCAGTCATCAGAGATCCCTGTTACTCCTATACCTGTCGTCAGTGATCCCAGTTACTCTGAAGGCCTGCCGGAATACCCTCCTAGGGTTTGATACTCTCCTGAAATCGACGCTTCTAAGTTTACACTCCACATCCTCTCAGACACTCCTGGAGTTTTCCAGAGACTAAAATACATTTTGCTGATGACTGAACCTAAAGAAGGAAGAACGTGTCGCAGAGTGAAACTAGTATTACTGTGGCCTAAGTTCGATATTGGACCTATGCCTGCCGAAAAGGTAGCCGACCCTTATTGAGACAAGATTGAAGAGGGCAACCACGGAGTGTATAAAGACTTGGTTCGTTCTATTTGTATGTGTGATAGGACTCCCACCATCGAACAACGCATGGAGAACCTCACTGCATTGGACATGTCTCTCAATAAGTCTCAACCTCGAAGGGGCCCGAACACTACCACAACCACCAAAGCTTCAGATAGGAAGATTGAATCCATGAAAGGTGGTAAATCTGGCACAGCTGGCCTGGCCAAAGACGACGGTTTGACCTGCTATAACTGAGGCCAGGTGGGTCATATTTCTTGCGATTGCCCAAACCGCGACTTGATGAAGAATCCACGCAAATCAGCTTTAATCGGCAAAGATGCCCCAATCGCCATTTCTGGACGCCCACTTAATCATAGGAAACAGGGAGGTCCACTCACAGGTAGAAAGGAGTGTGGTCGGCTCACACATGTTAAGGAGGGTGTTCGGGGTTCTCCCCTAGCAGTGTCTATGGTAACCCCAGATTAGCCAATTAAAGGGGGTATATGACTTGCTTGGCATGCATGCATACAATCAAACACCTACCCTGGGCGTCTGTAGAACTTTCGGTCATGAGTACCTTTAGTGGGGTACGAGTGGGACACGTCTCGATTGAATAAGTTCAGGCTTAGTGGATTTATTCTTGATGATGCAGCAACACTGCCAGATTGAAAGGGTTACAGCCCTGCCGAGCCTGTTGTTTTCAACCAGATTCATTTTCCGACTTTAGAGTGATTGTGTCTGATCGGAGCAGAAGAAAGGAGTTCATATCCGCAGGCACGGCAATCGTCAGCCAATATGGAATTAAGGGTGATCTTATGTCCGGCCTCTTGTATGAGGACGGTTACTGGGCACTCCCAGGCCAATGGGAATGATCCCGGCCTGAGCATGGTGTGATTGAGGAATTATGACGTTGGCTGTTGATATGAGGCCTGGAGCGTCCCATTGCATTGGTGTGTACGGAATGGCAACTGCGAGTCATTTAATCTACGCCGGTATAGTAGTGGTCGGTCGCCACGTAAATCTATAAATGCAATCATACTACAGTAAGAGTTGTCATAAAGACGCTGTTTGCTATGTCGGCAGTTGTTTCCAGTTACCGAACCATACATGTGTGAGATGTCAAAGTTAAAGTTATGATCTGTTATATGATATCTTGCGGTTGTGGCCTGATTCTCATCAGGTGTGTAATGCTTTAATAACGCAACTGCATGAACACGATAACCATGGGGATTCGTGGCAACCTCTACCAGGCGCATGTAATAGGGAAGTAAGATGCAAAGCATGTTGCTATCATTTTCATAGAAAAGAAGTATGGGTGCGCATGCATAACATCCCGAAGAATTTTCTATAAAGAGGTCACATTGTTTCGGCAATGAGAAGGACAAGCTTCAGCAGCGAAACTTTCAGCGATACCTACCAGCGAAAGAAGACCTTTATTTATTATGGTGTTTTTATGATACCTATACCTTTTATTATATATACATAAAAATACATTAGCTGTCTGTAGTGGCAGCCCCGCACCATTGATAAGTATTCTTGTGTGAATGCCTATCGCCTTTGGAACCGATAACGACGCAATTGTATACGCTCTCGAAAGGATTATCTCCTACGGCAGAAAGAATCAGTATATCTTTCTAGCGCAAAGCGCTTGGTAGATAGCATCGATTATTGGGTTTCAACAGGGCTTAGTTATTTATATTGATAACCTACGGGAACGATCGGAGGCCTATCAAGCACCTAGTAGCAACCAGTGCGATAGGGATGATATACATACTGATCGTATATCTCAAATTAAGAAGCTGATCCCCGATCTGGATAGTCCCCATTATGGTGGCAGCCGGGACTCGAGTGAATCCGAATCCGAACAATTAATTACTTTGGAGGATTCTTTACACAATCAGATACTGGATCATTGTGAAGAGTTCCTTTAACAATCCAAGCAAGAACGAGAGAAGGTTGCTAGAAGAAACCTGGATATTAGTAAAGAAATTTCTGGGAGATTACCTCAACGGAAGAAACCCCGGAGAAGTTACAAGGACCAAGTAAAGGTAATCGATAGGTCCGAGTTAGCCCGGAGAAATGCAGCAGGAGAGTGTGAACGTTGTGCTTGGCCGGGAGACTGGAGAGGAGCCCATAGGACTCTTGATTGTTTCTGGTGGCTGCAGAAAGAAAACGGAACTGTTCCTTTCCCTAAAGCAAAAAGAGACTAGCAATTTTAGGATAAGGAATCTAGGGCCGTTCAAAGTACCTATACATAGGTCATTGGAATCCCCCTAACAGAGGGTAAGCAGGAGACAGACAGCGCCACGGAGAGCGAGTCGGAGAGACTCTCAGACTTGGACTCTGAAGCGGGTAAAGGTACAGGAGGTCAGTAGCTGCGGCTGTACCTCCTATATAAACACCAACATGTACGGTATCGTCACACAAACAGGGTGGTAAATTGGTGCCAGATAGTCAATTCAAGTTTTCACCCATTACCACCAGTTGAAAGTTAGTAAACCAAATTATGTAGTGGTCAACCTACTAAGGTTCAATGGGAAAATTGAATACCAACCTAAGGAAAGATGGTGCAGCACCAGAACAGGCAATGGTAGTAAAGGACAATCATGCGTCAGCAAACTCTATGGAGTGGAAGTTCATTGATGAAGTAAAATGCCAAGGTGGCTCCTTGCGGGCAATTGTGGCGGGATGAATAATTGTGGAGACGGCCAATATCAAGGCAGAGGATGGGATTGAGAAATACCAAACAGTGAAGTTGAAACTACGACTAGGTGCATCATATGTCTATGAGGCCGAATTTATGATTGACGACATCAAGGGCTTTGATATTGTGCCAGGCACAAAATGGCTGTGTAATATAAACCGACGATAACAAATTGTTCATGACAGCAATGAAATGTCGATTGCCGATAACCTCTGAGAGGAAAGAGAGGATGGTGGAGTACATCACTTGCATGGCCTAGGCCCCTTGGATGTCGACGAAGGAATAGTGGAGCAGGTCACATTCATGAGCATCCACCTCATATGGAAGGCAAAGATCAATAACCTATCAACCCACCTGTTGAACCGGGCCATCATGATTAAAGTGCACCTCCTCGGCGATGGCGACACACTTCCGATGGAACTACTGGGGGAGATTCAAGACATGTTGCAAGAATTCCAAAGTCTTTTCGCCAAGCCAGCTCATGCAAATTCTCAGAAAGAAAGGCAAGCTGATTTCGAAATCATAACGTATGGGAAAGGCAACACGCTGTTCTGCTGACCGTACCAAATCTATCCACGTGAAGCAGTTGAGCTTTGGAGGCAGATAGACAAGGCCATTCAGTGCGGTTGGATTCAGCCCTCTCGAAGCAATTTCGGCTGACCAGTATTATTCATGCCAAAGCCTGACTTTACACTGTGTATGTGCATAGAATATTGCACAGTAAATACCATAACCATCAAGGATCGTTATCCTCTTCCACCTATCGAGGACTTGCTCAACTACATGCATGGCTCCTGCTGGTTCACAAGACTGGACTCGGCAGCTCGATACAATCAAACTCGTATTGCAACAGCCGACATGCAAAAGATGGCCTTTACCACTAACTTTGGTTTGTCTGAGTGGTGAGTTCTGCCGTTTGGCGTGGGGAACATACCCCGCCAGTTCATGCACATGAAGAACGGCATCTTAAAGCCAATGAAACGCAAATTCATCATCTGGTACCTAGATGATATTAGAATTCACAGCCATACTTTGCCGGAACATGTTGTACATGTCCATGAAGTGCTCACCTTACTGATGGAACTTGGTCTCAAAGCCGAACATGTGAAATGTGCCTGGGCTTGTCAGAAAGTAGATTTTGTAACTGTGATGTTAACAAGGACGGCATCGACGCCCAGGAACCTAAGTCACATGCAGTCATGGATTGGCTTCAATCTGAAAATGGTAAGGACATCAGAGGCTTCCTGGGTGTCACCAGTTACTATAGAATATTTATTGAACATTACGGTTACATTGCAATGCCATTGTACGACATTGGCACCCCTGCGGAGGGAAGAGGAGCCATTGGGCGGCGACATGGAGAGCTGAGGAATGTCAACTGCTCTGCATTTGCCTGGGATAGAGAATGCCAGCATGCCTTCGACACACTCACCAAAGCTCTCTGCACTGCTCCACTCCTGACTCTACCAGACCCCGACGCAAAATATTGCCTGCACATCGATGCTTGCCAGTATGCATTGGGCGTAGAGCTTTCCCAGGTGCATGACATGGCAGAGAAGGTACCAGGTTATTTCTGCTGTAAATTACACGATGTGCAGACGCGTTACCCCACATATGCCAGAGGACTATTCCACATGCGAGACGCAATATTATACTGGAAAATTATCTAACACGGAGCCATGCAACGATGGTGGTACACATGGACCATGCGACCATGCGTTGGATCCTCACAAAACCACACCTCACTGTACGATAGATGGATATGCTGACAATCCTCAAAAATTATGTCTAGGAGGTCAATCACATCCCGAGTATAAGGAATCAGGTCGCAGACATGTTATCTTGCCGTCCGGATTTCTGACGGGAGCAACAAAATGCAGTGGCACTAGAAGTTACTGTGGCTGGAGAACGGATTAAGGATATCAAGGCGGGCATAATTGACGATGAATGGTTTGGACTTATTGTAAATTCCTTGGCCATCCCAAGTCCCCACCCCCTGCCATCCACCGCACCCGAAAAAAAACACAAATTATGGGTGTCAGCACAACGATTCTGTTTGGATGAAAATGGCCTACTGTGGTTACATGGCAATTTGGAAAAGAAACAGACAGAGAAAAACGCAAGGGTAAAGAAGAAGGATGACAAGGAAGTGCTGATAACGGTAAGGACAAAAGAGAAAGAGGAAGACGGCAAGGCAGAGAAGCAGGAAGAAAGAAACGCAGAAAAGAAAGCACAGTTGTGTATTCCTAAGACGATGCAGTGTCGAATCCGCCATTTGGCCCATGACATTCCTGCTGGGTGACACTTCGGTGCGGACCAAACGTATATACGCATAATAAACCACAATTGCTCGAAGAAAATAAGGAGCAATACCCGTCATTACGTAGCGGGCTGCAACGTTTGCCATCAAACCAATCACCAGAGCGGGAAACACATGCGCCTGCTACAGCCACTTCGTATAGCCAAAGGCCACCGGTAAACAGTTACCATCAACTTTATAACCGACCTGCTGGTCCCAGGAAGTGGCCACGACTGCATTGTAATGTTTGCCTACCACATGACAAGAAGAGTACATTGGCGAGCCTGCAAAAAACAATTGACGCCCCGGCCATTGCGGTCATATTCATCGATAACATAGTCAATCTACCCGGAGTACCTCAAGTGGTTGTATCGGACTGTGATGTATGCTTCACAGCAGACTATTGCAGACAAGTTGTAATGATTTTGCCAACGAAGCTGCGCATTTCTATCGCGTTCCATCCAGAAACGGATGGCCTCCTTGACAACTCGAATACGACAGTTGTATGTTATTTGCATGGCTTTGCCACTCACAATGCAGCCAATTAGGACGACTGCCTCCCATTAGCAGTATATGCTTTCAATTTCTCACTACACTGCTCGACAAAGCAGAGGCCTTTTGAACTGGATCTTGGTTATCAGCCGCCATTCCTGCTAGACTTGATTGCAGATCTCCAGCGGCCGCAGGACAATGAACAAGCGAAAAAACTAACAGGTCGCAAATTCATGGAATTCTGACACTGGATATCTGGAGTTACCAGGGATGATTTGCGAGATCAGCAGCACAAACAGACAGCGGAAGCTAATAAGTCACGACATCCAATTGACCCCGCCATCACCACAGGTGCGAACTTATTTCTAGATACAAAGGATCGGCCAATCACATATGCCAATGTCAATCTTATGTGAGACAACTGGTACGTTGTTTTATTACCCCATACGAATTTCTCCAAATAAACGGGAGTGCTGTCGAACTAGACCCCCCAAACGACATCACAATCCACCACACAGTAATAGTCAGCAGGCTGAAAGTTGATTGCACGGACGATTCTAGGGTCACCGGGTGGCCACTGCCTCCGCCAGTACAGACAAGCTGCGCAGGCACAAGTTATGTTGTCCAGTCAATTGCCAATTACTGTGCAAGCTCTGAAGGAATCAGTTGAGAATACAAAGTGAAATGGGAAGGCTGGGACAAAAAGGATAACACATGGGAGCCAGAGAAGAATATGGCAAAAACCAAAAGAAATGGTGGCGCAGTATTGGTAGGAAATAAGAGGATGGCCAATGGCGAAAAGAAAACAGACATGGAAGAAGCGGTGATGAGCAGGCTATTTTTGGATGGTTAGGAGACATTGTGGAGGCATGTTTGTTTTAGATCAGGGTGTTGTATTTCTTCAAGAGGTTTCTCAAAAATAGTTGAAGATGGTTGTATTGTAGGTGGACGGCTCTGGTCATGTTAAGGTGCAGCTCTGTTGTGTTAGTGCGGCTGTGCAGGTGGATTCCGTAGTAGTTAGTTCTAGCAAGAGGTCAGTGAGATAATCAAAAACATTCACTTCTATACATACGGAACGGCTCTTTGCCCACATGATAATATTACGTGAAATATCTCAGTCTCTCTATCTGTATACATACGGTGAATCTGGCTGCAGACTATACACAAGCAAAATTGGAGGAGCACTGGAAGACTCTGATTGAGCCAACTTCGGGATGAACATGGAGGCCATTGTAGCGGAAAAATTCGTTACACACCACTCCTGCCTTTCAGTTAGGCAACGGTAAGCTAGCAGGAAGCGTAGATATACAAGCAGAACGCTGGCAAACTGAGCAACACGGAGTAGACTGAATGATGACAAGTATATATTTGAGACACCATGGGGTAGTTAGACATTATTTCAATATACCAAATCCAAACAATATCTTTCCCAGCTCTTCGTCTTACACATTACTGCCAAGGATTCATGGACCTGTGAAATTTGTGTGGTTTCTCACACACTCTTGGCAAGCCTTCATAGATCCACAAAATTTGTGTCGTTCCTTATGGCTCGGTACACCGGTATATGCAAGCACCCTCTGTTTACACTCTTCGAGCCAGCATGGCGGTTGCTCACTACTTCCCTTCGGGGGCCGTCAGATCTCCACCATCTCACCACACTGTGGTTGTGAGAATGTGGTGAGGTAGTTGGAAGCCTTGACAGTTTGGATTTAGAGAAGCACTTAGAGGCCAAAAGTAAATGAACAAAGAAAATGCACTTTTAGGCCACAATCAAGCGAGAGTGGAGATGCACTTGGAGGCAGAGAGCAAGTGAACGCCAAGATGCACTTGGAGACCATAATTGTGTGAGGTTGGGGATGCACTGTAGGACCATGAGCGTGCGGCCATGAAGGCTGTGATAAAGTGAGATTGGAGTTGAACATGAAGAGTCCATGATTGTGCACACTTGCAGGCAGTAATCGAGTGTGTTTGGCTATGCAGTTGGAGGTCATGATCAATTGACTTTGGATGCCTACTTAGAGGTAGTCAGTCATATGGTGGTCGATCTGGAAACAGTTGATCGGGAGAGAGGCATGACGGCAGCGGAGACTCCATTCATTATTTAACTGGTAATTGTGAAACTGTAACAAATCAAGTAAAACAAGTTCCGTTGGGAGGTGGCAGACTGGCTGGAAGCGGGACACAGTCGATCTTGGGATGATGCAATACCCGTTGTATGCTGCACTGTAGTGTTGGCAATGATTCCAGGTTACCCGACTGCGGTCAGGGCTTGAACCGACCCGGAGGCCTAGGTCCGGGTCAGGAACCGCCAAGCATCGCGAACTGGGTGACTAGCGCCGGGTTGTTACCCGGACCGGACATAAGCCGGCGGTTTTTTGGCCGAGTTGGAACCAGACCGCAGTTCCAATCTTGCGGTTCCTACAACTTTGGCTCTGATTAAGTATTTGAGTTCTGATCGTATTGTGACATGATTAGTATCTTGATTGTTCAGTTCTTGCCGCCCTTTCACCTCCCGATTTCAGATTTGCGATCCGACTGATATTCGTTGAGTGGCTGTGAAATAAGGCCCAATTTTAGGCGAAATTGGCGGGTTTTCGATAGCGACACAACGAATATTGGTCGGATCACACATCTGAAATCGGGAGGTGAAAGAGCGACTAGAACTGTACAATCTACATACTGATCATGTCGTGATAAGACGAGAACTCAAATACTTAATTGGAGGCAAAGTTGTGAGGTTCAAATGCCGGGTTTTTGGTGGTAAAACCAGCCCAATTGCAACGGTGCGGGTTTTCATGTGGTAAAGCCCATTGCAACTGTTCCAGTCCAGTTCCAACCCTAACCTGGAACCGTTCTAGTGGGTTGGAACCGTTGCTAACGCTACCAGTGCACTCGGTGTATGCTGTACTCAGTGTCAACTCATCATCAGGGCATGGAGAGATACAGAAGAATGACTTAAGATTGTCTTCGTAGGTGACAGTACGGTTCAGGAGGAGAAAGACGGAGATGAGAAAAATTGTAAAATCATCATAAGAATCGTGGACTTGAGAGAGTTTCGTATGGGCGTCAGTGTACCTCCCCAGATGCTTCGGGTATGAGTTCCGATTTGGTGAGTAATTACACTAATATGAAGTCTTCTAAACCAAATCAGGCAACTCATACTCCTGATTTCTCATATCCACTCGTATGATCCACATTGTTCTCATTTTTATCCCAATCTCTCGCTCCCTTGTCTCCTACTCAAACATCATCGCAGAATACATAGTTTCATTGTCCACCTCTGTCGCTCCATCCGATGATCGTGAGTTGACACCGAGTACAGCATACACCGAGTACAGCCTACACCAAGTACAGCATACACCGAATACAGCATACACCAAGTACAGCATACACCAAGTACAGCATGCACCAATTACGTCATACACCATGTACAGCATACACCAAGTGCCGCTTACAGAAGTTACAGCATGCACCGAGTACGACATTCACCGAGTACAGCATTCACTGAGTACAGCATTCACCGAGTACAGCATTCACAGAGTACAGCATTCACCGAGTACAGCATTCACCAAATATATCATTCAGTGAGTACAGCATACACTGAGTGTAGCATTCACCGAGTTCAGCATACACAGAGTACACCATTTGCTGAGTACAGCATCCACCGACTATAGCATACATTGAGTACAGCATACACTGAGTACAGCATACACCAAGTACACTATTCGCCATGTACAGCATACACCGAGTACAGTATTCACCGAGTGCACCATACAGCAAGTCCTGCATACACCAAGTACCGCCTCCACCTAAAATTGTGTGTCTTCACTTCGTTTTCAGGATTATCAGTTGACCCCTGAATGACACTTCAGCTTCTGAAGTTCCTCCCTACAAGATTGACCGCCATCAGACAGCTCTCCTTGAGAGCTCAAATGTACAGTCACCTTGTCACACTCCTATGATTGGGAGGAAACAGACTGATGACTAGAGGCTCAGCACCCGGCCGCATATTCCTTGACCACCTCCAAGTACTCATCCAGTCTTACTCGATCAGAGCCTCCAAGTACATATCTGTACACTCCATTGATCACGGCCACCAAGCGTAGCTCAGAAACTGCTCTATTGGGGCCTCCAAGTTCGCAAGATGATAGCCTCCAAGTTCATTTCAAAACTCACTCGATCACTACCTCCCACTGTCTGGCCAAGTATGCTCATTTACTGCCTCCAAGCAAATCTCCAAACTTGCACGATGAGGGTCTCGGTGTGTTACTTCAGGTTCACTCGATGGTCATTTTAATGTGCACTTCAAATTGCACTCAAGCACCTTCTGCAATAAGTCCAGATATAACGTGTGTAGGTGGGTGGTAATATAGATGCACATAGGAGAATACACACTGAATACATGAGTTTTAAAAATCATTCAACAATAAGTAGTAGCTATGGTATCCAGGTACACTATCACCATTACCAAAGAAGATATTTTGACAGGCTGCTCTACTGTGATTCAAGATACGTCAGCAAAATGTATTTGGGTATCTGGAAGCCTCCAGGAGTGTCTAAGAGGATGTGGAGTGTAAGCTTAGATGTGTCAATTTCAGGAAAGTATCAGACCCTAGAAGTGCATTCCTGCCACCCTTCAGAGTAACTGAAATCTTTGATGACAGGTACAGGAGTACCATGGTAGTGATCGCGACAGGTTTGAGAACACCTTGAAGCACTGGAGAGATTTTTGGGTTCACCTTGAAGCACCTGGGAGCACCTGTGACACGCCTGGGAGCACTGGTGACACGTCTGGGAGCACCAGCAACAAGTCTAGGAGCGCCAGTGACAAGTCTCGGAGTGCCGGCGACAAGTCTGGTAGCACCTTGACTCACAGTAAAGCAGTCTGGAAAAAAGAACATCTTGTTTGGGAATGCTGCTGGTGCACCTGGAAATCATAGCTACTACTTATCATTCAACGATTTTTAAAACAAATATATTCAGTTTGTATTCTCATCTATGTTTCTATATAGCTACCCATCTACAGACGGTATATCTGGACTGGCTGCATGCAGTGCTTGATACCAATTCGAGGTGCGCCAGAAGATGATGATCGAGTGAACTCAGAGATACACTCCGAGGCCATGCTTGAGTGAGTTGGGGGATACATTTGGAGGCCGTAATTGAGGGTTCTGGGAGATACACATGGAAGCCGTGATCGAGCGACTTTGGAGATGCACTCCGATGCAGTAACCGAGCATATTTGGATATTCACTTAGATGCCATGATCAAGTGAACTTGGAGATGCACGCTGAGATAGTGATCGAGCGAGTTTGGAGATAAACTTGGAGGCCGTAAGTGTGCTAAAGTGGTGAACGTAAGTGTGCCAGTTTGGGGATACACTTGGAGGCCATGATCATTTGAACTTGGAGGCCGTAATCAAGTGAGTTTGGACAAGTACTTAGAGGTGGTTGATGGATGGCGCAGCGTGCGTTGATACTCCATTCATCAATTAGTCAACTTGTAACTGTGGGAATGTTACTAGGTGACTATACCTTTGAGCTCTCATGGAGTGCTGGCTGATGGCGGTCGATCGTGTAGGGACGCACGCCATAAGCTGAAGCAACATTCAGGGGTCAACTAGTCATCATTAGAATGATGGGAGGACACACAATCTTGGGTGGATTCTGTACTTGGTGTATGCTGTACTTGGTGTCAACTCATAATCATGACATGGAGAGATAGAGAGGGATGACTTAACTTTGTGTTCTGCAATGATGGTAGAGTTGTGGACGAGAAAGAAAGAGAAAGGGGATGAAGTTGAGGACAATGTGGAGGATACGAATGGATATGAGAAATCAGGGGTATGATGTACTTTATTGGTATTGGAAGACCTCGTATCGGTGTTATTTCATGCCTGATTGGGACTTGTATCTACCTAGTGTTAGCAATGGTTTGAGACTGTCACTTTGGGTCCGGATCAGGGTCCAAACCAAACCACTGCCAAATTGGCAGCCGGGGTGGTCAATATACAAGAACCGTCAACTCGGGTACGGTTCGATGGTAAACTCCCAATCCAGTTGAATTGGGCATGTTGTCAGCAGGTCGCCCAGCAGGTTCATCCATAGATTTATATAAAGCTCTTGTCTTTGGAGTTTGGAAATAGTATCATATCAAAATTGTGTTTTCAACGTCCAATGATAAATTTTTGTATGCTTTGCAGCTTCCAATATCGATTAATTCGGAATCGGTGTTTCACCTTTGATATATTGAATTTTTGCCTATCAGGACAGTTAATAATTCCGATATGAACATGAAAATCTACGCAATGACATGATTACCAAATATGCAGCAGCTAAAACTGTTGACACTCTGTTAACGCTCATTTTCTAAATGCGGCAGAGAGCACGCCGCTGTTGTTTTTGCCAGTAAAGGCTGCCAATATCTGGTAAATGGATGCCTGCAACCAATCGGAACTTAAATTACCGAAGATGCGAAGCAAAAAATTGTTGACGCTCCATTGACGCTCGTTGTCAGGATGCAGTAGGGAGCATGTCGCTGTTGTGTTTGCCAGTAAAGGCAGCCAATATCTGAAAAATGGATGTCTGTAAACAATAAGAACATAAATTATCCAAAATGCACAGCTAAGAATCGTTGACGCTCCGTTGACACTCATTCTCAGAATGGGGCGGGGACCGTGGTGGTGTCTTTTTTGCCAATAAAAGCTGCCAATACATCTGTCATGTGTAACAGTGACCAAATCACTGTTTAATCTTGGTACTTGCAATACAACAAATCGTTGACTCTCCGTTGACACTCATTTTACTGTATTGTCAATTCAACATCTGCTGCCATCGATAATTATTTTCATTTTGATTTCATATTATTGGTAGTCTTTCTGACTGATTCAGACGTGGCCATGTGGCAATGCCGAGCGCAGTAACCTTCTTGCACTGTTCGCCCTCACACCACAAAAATTTATGTATCGTGCCAAAATCTTCATTGTGCCTGCGATACATCTGTTTATCAACCACTATCAACAAGCTACTGCTCACCATGCACCCATAATATATCTCTAACTAAAACTCTCAGACAAGATACATAAAGAGGCTGGTAAAGCATTGACACATTGTGTCTTAGTTTTCTTGCACTCCCTTATTCCTCCTCATTCCATTGCATTGACCGTCACGAATATCTTTCCAGCCTGTCTCTTTGACTTTTGTGTGGACCGAATCAATCCGAGAACATGTGGCACAGCGCTCACATCCCGCTGCTCTGGGCATTGCGGATCCTTGATATGATTGTCTTGCTCTATCTCAGATTCAATGTCCGCCACACAATCGTCTTCGCTGTCATTTGGATTATCTAAATTGCCATTCCAGTTGAGCCAATCTTCAGTGTCCGAAATGCATTCAGATGCGCTATCATCATCAATTTTGACTGGATGACAGTTCATTCTCCGGATTCGGCAAACATTTACTATTGGAGTTCGTCCTCCAGGGAGGTTCTTTGCAGACAAAGCAGGTGGCAAAGGTGATCTTTCTGACAATTTAAATACAGCCGCACCATCATGTTCAAAGAGTGACCAGGATGTGTTGACGATCTCTTCCGCGTGCGAAATTTATCCTACGCCAGTCGTCTGCTTGTTTTGAGGCCGAGATTCCTTCTGGGTAGAACATAAGTTTTGACTGCCCTGCCTCATCTCCAAGAAGTCGTGAACCTTGGCCATTCTGTGCAATTTCCTTTCCTCCACCTGTTTCTTCATTTCCGAGTTGTTTTCTGTGTTTGTGGTATCCAATTCAGGGTCAGTGCCTGCCAAAATCCCATTATTGGCTGGAGCGAACTGCCTTACAATGACATTTTTGCGAAGGGTCTCGCCTGTGGTTTTTGACTGCCTCCAGCCACTAACATCTCTGCCAAGGGAAAAACTGGCCTCCACTCCAACACCATGTGGTATGATAGAGAATATGTTGTGCGCCACATTGGTGAGATCAGTGTGCTTTCTGTTCATTTCCTCCTGTTGGCGCCACCAATTGGTTATGTCCGGTAGCCGAAATGTACTGCTAATCTCCATTGGGTCGGAGCAGTACTCATTGAGATATGGATTAATTTGTGCTCAGTGGTTGGTGCTTCAGACGGCGAATTCAAACAGAGCCTAGCGGCAGTCAATACGTGGGCTGCGCGATTGCTTTGTCCGGGTGACGTCTCAGCCACATTATTACGTGTTAACTATTCCTCATCATCGCTGGACAAATCATATCGATGAACAGATGATTGCTAGGGCCCTGAAGCCATTGCAGGGGGGACGAGATTGCTGCTCGTTACAGTTTCGAGTTTATGGACCGGCACATCTCGATGGTTGGCACAGTATTCATTCTCCACATACTTCAGAAAGGCCTCTGGGTATTGTGCAGTGTAGGATGTCCCATCCCCAGGATTGATATCTATTCCCCTTGTCCATCTTTCTAAACGATCGCAACTTCCAGAAAGGATCGAGAATCTGTGCAGAAATTAGAAACATGCCCGTCGTTGGAGTCACTTCAGCATTGTATTTGGACAGCTTCTGTTCAGCAAACTTCACAGCGACGAACAAGTCTTCCTTCCATTGTGTCTTCCTCCTGGCCAATGCTCGCATCATGCGATCCATTTAATCAAACATGTCAATGTACACTGTGAGAACGTGATGCAATGTGACTGTATGCATCTTCGACATCCAAAGGATCCAATATCGAAATGGCCTCATTACTTCCATGCCATACTTGACAATTGTCCATTCATCCTGAGTTGTGAAGAGTGCCCTGTATTCACTATATTTGGGTTGTGAAGCCACTCGCGTGTGAATTTCTGTAATCGGTAGGCATGCTCGAGCAACTACAGTGTCGAGTTCCAACGTGTCTTCACATCCATAATCGGAACTACCCCAATGCGGACTTTGGATTTTTGACAATCAATCAACTCGTTTCTGCGACCAGGTGCCAGTGTAATCAATACAGCAAGCATTCTCTGCTATATGAAGGTGAGCTGCAGAACTTTGAAATATTATGAAATAGGTACTTTCTCAATTATCTTTGCTAAACCTGGTCTCATGGCCGACACCTTGTTGATTATAGCATTGCCCTCTTTTCGAAGTCTGTGACTCTTTCCAATGTCTATGCTTTCATTCTCTCCAAATTGCTGATTACGCTGATGGGCTTCCCAAGACTTCCTGTGGCCTCTTACACTGAGAATGCTCATGAATTCACCTAAAGCCAGCTGTATGACATGCGCCATGCATTGTATGTGGTTCCTCAATGCCGGCCACTCGATTCCAGAGGCCTCAAGTGTTGATTGCAGCTCGCGAGTCATGGAGTACTTTTGGGAAGCATTATCAGTCATAATACCAAGGAAACGGCAGTCGGTAATCTCAAACCAATTAAGCACGTCCTTCAAATGTATGGCTAGCCTTGCTCCAGTATGTTGGCCCTTGACCTATCATCATTAATTAGTGTTCGAAACAGGAACAGAACAGGCGATCAACCTCATCAAAAGCGAGTTGAACTTGACGTAATGCCCAATTTTGATTCATACAGTATGCCATGACCGATGTATTGGCTACTGCATTTGTTGATGTCCATCAGTCGAAAGCTAAACTAACTTCATTTCATAATGGTAATTGCTTCTTAGGAGCATCCACAGTCATTGCATATTACCTCTGGCATATGTTACTAAGGGTTATAGCGGACTGTAGGACTAGGTCATCACGTAATGCCTTATACGACCGTCGTAGATCAAGACTTGACTTAGCGTTCCATGCAATATGTGCTGAAACAGATCCTAATATGAGGTAGCCATTCCACATTTCATGGTGAAATTTGGAAGTTTCAAAGTTCTTAGCTGTCAGTTTCAAACGTTTTGTCTGTCATTTCGGTAAATATGGATTACACTGGATATCAAATATGATTTTCCTCTGCAAACTTACAATTGTGATTCCTCGACTTCCTTGCCTCTTCAGGATCGCCAAAGCTGTTTCATCCACTGTCGAACTAGTCAATTCAGTGACCTCTGACTCTGTTAATTCATTCAACTTTGCGATGTGAGCTTTTCCCAGCAAGTGTTTCCCCATTCAGCTTGTCTTATGTTCTGATGGATGGCGAAGAACTTGATGACAAATGATACATATGATGCCAGGGCTGCCGGACTCTTGAATACCACAGTGTAAATAGAATCGCCACAAAGCTGCATATCTAGAATTATTCCAAACAATAGGCCGCTTCAAGCCTACATTCATTGAAGTCCACCAAGCATCGAAGATAATTTGCAAAGGAAGGTCGCTCAAATCGCGAGTAAAGACACGTTCATTTTTGGAAGAGATCACAACCTCGAGCAATGAGGTGTTCGCAGAGTTTGAATCTGACATGGCGGTCGAAATTAGGAAGCTGGGTAATCCAACTCTAGAGACTGCCAAAAATAACAATACAGTAAAGCAGACTGCGGGTTGTTCAATATTAACTCTACAGCTACAAAGAAAATAATCAGATCAGTAAGACATTGCATACATATTTGTGAAGTTCAATACAAGGACAGATTGCAACGATTGACCGCGTAAAACTCCATTTAGGAACAGCATAATGCAGTTTATTACTGTGTAGCATTCAGAGCTTCAACAAAAACAGTTGACACACCATGGGAGCTCAATTGTAGGAGGCGGACGCGATATCGTCACTTGCATATTTGCCAATAAAGGCGGCCAATAGGTTCATTGTGGTTCATCTGCGTTCCATTCTGGTTAGATGATCCATGATGCATCTGCAAAAATCATTGACGCTCCATTAACACTCATTTTCAGACATGGTTACAATCTTGTCCTAGGCATATTTGCCCAGAGAGGCGGCCGAGAGTACGATCATGGATCATTGTAGTCGCATAGCCCCTTAATTTTCCAAGATGGAAGGCCTCAAATCGTTGATGCTCCATTGACGCTCATTGTTTGGTCATAGTGACGATGTCGTCCAAAGCATTTTTGCCTAGAAAGATGGCTGTTAGTTCAATTATGTGTTAATGTTGCTGCACTGCCCTCGGAATTTCCAGGATGCATGGCAAAAAGTCATTGATGCTCGGTTGACGCTAATTTTTAAGACATAGTAGCGAGGTTGTTCCAAGAGATTTTGTGTAGAAAGGCAGCCAATAGCACGATTATGGGCTAAAGTCGCCACACAGCCCATGCATTTTCCAAGATGCAAGGCCAAAAGTTGTTGATGCTCTGTTGACGCTCATTTTTAGAACATAGTAGAAATGTTGCCACCACTATTTTTCCATAGAAAGACGGCCGATAGTTTGGTTATGACTTACTCTAAACGCACAGCCTACTGGATATTTCATGATGCAATGCCAAGAATTGTTGACACTCGGTTGACGCACATATTTAGGATGTGGCAACGAGCGGATCATTTGCCTTTTTCACAATAGTGTCAACCTATACATTCGCTTTGAAAGGATGTGACAATGCAGCCCATTGATTGCTGAATGTGTATGACTTAAAATCGTTGACACTCTATTGATGCTCAGATTAATCACATTGAAACAGCCTTTGTACACCAATAATTGTATGCAATGAATCATATACACATTATTGACATCCAGTATTGCATTTGTATGTATTATCATTTCCATGCAGGAGTTTTGTTATCTCTCAATTTCTGATCGACTCCTATCTACGCTATCTGAGTGAGAAATGACGAGGCCCTATCACCTTTCCGCATTTTCAGCCTGCGATTGACAATATGTTGATCATTTTACTAGTTTTTGGTAAATATAGCTCAACTTCCTCACCATTCCTTATCCGGCTCCTGCTCCTCGATTTCCATGACGTACCGTAAGCACTTTCAAATGTCTCAACCATGTGCACCACGTCTGTGCGGAGAGTTCTGCGGTTGAATACATGGATGAATACAGCATGACGGTTGTTGTTGAGATCGATTTGTAATGTGCATTGACCGCTCTATCTATGACAAATATGACATCACTCACTTAAATTTTGTTAGTACATTTCGTCACTAATATTGCTTTTGCTTTGTCACTGAACAGTCACTTGCAGAAAGAAACTGAATGTGTTGGCCATCTTACAGTGCGATTTGGATTTTAGAACCTTCACATGGTGTGTTCGACACTTGCACATCCACAGACGAATTATCATGTCTCAGAATTTGGTCACTGAAATCAAGAACAAGCTGACTAGTCGCAATATTGGTAAACCACTTGCTTTTCCCCGCGATCAGACATCAAAAAATACAGTTTGCATATCAATTCTTCTGCAGATACAGCAGCCGTCAAAATGTCTTCGTCGGAATCCGATATCTATATGGTAATTAGCCGGAGGCTAGATGCTGGGGTAAAAGCTTACTGGTTCAACTGGCTTCGCTTTCAGCAACTTTGACGAATCGAGCTCTGCAGTTGGCTTGCCACTAGGTATGATCGATTTTGACTGCGGCTTCACCGAACGTAGTCTAATATGACTACTTCCTGGTCAAGAAGTCCCTAACGGCCTTTGCTATATTCCGGGGACAATGTCAAAACACTCGATAAGCTCTCGACATGTTGTCGGTGGAGGTGCCGGAGGGTCATCATCAATTTGCTGATAAACGACGGCTGGAACCCTCAATTCGGATGTGCCGTACTTCTTATGGCGTTCACGGAAGTAGTCCGCTGCGTCTTCCCATCCTGGTTGAGTCAATTCGTTGAGCTTCATCTGCTTCTGCCAAAACCTCTCAATGCGCTGCTGTACAGTGTTGGTGATTGTGCCCATCACCCAGCCGGGTTCGTCATCTTCGCTCAGCTTACCCTACTCAGTCTCTTCATCATCCTCATCTTCCCCATCCTCCTTATCATCGGAACATGCAAGATCACTCAGACTGTCTCTGATAGCAACCAGCATCTCCTGAAACGTCTTTTCGGTCTCTCTGGACGTCTATCCTGTAATTTCAGCATGCATCATATTGTCCTGCTCTTGCTGAACCGCTGCCTCTACATCTTCAACTCGCTTTCTTGCCCCAGCGGTTTCTCTCTCAACATAATCCTGAATCCAGTTCTCTCTCGGTTTATTGCTTAAGAAGTGTGTTTCTTGTTGTTTCTCTGCCGCAAGCTTCTTTTTTGATCTCAAGCTGCGCAATGCCCCAAAGGCTCGGACTCTCTTTGCCTCCAAGCCGCTCTGGCCTTTATTCGCTTGATGACTTCTTTGGGTTGAGCGCTTTGTCCATTTGCCGTATCTGCCCACCGGAAGTGGCACAAAGTTCTTTTTCATAGCATTGACCATTGTAGTTTGCGTTGACTTTGTTGTTGGGCGAGATGTTGGATGTTGCAAGTTATGGACAATATGGAGGCAAGCTGCGTCTTTTATGTCAAGGTGGGTACGTTTACTCATCTTGAACAAAGCAAAATCTCCTTCTTGACTGTCAATAAATCAGGAATAGTGATGCTAACGGTACAACATGACATGATTGTTAGCGTCATTTTCATGTAATATCCCAGGGATTATTTGAGACAAACATCAGAAGACATCCTTTCCCTTGAACAACATCCTATGAATGTCTAGCAAATAGGCGATTCCGGCTGTCGTACACCGCAATTCATCCCGGTTATCAATCAAACAACACCAGGCTGACTTATCGCAAATTGCGGGGTGATGGGAAACCCTTGCAACTTGCAGCCATACTCAGCAGGATTCATCTTGAGTATAACAATCATGTTGGCTGCTGCGTATTCCATTCTGACATGAAGCTAACTATATAGTCCTCAGGGCTTCCCACTTCCTCTCATTATCATCTTCCTCTCCTATTCCACACCAGCACATCATAGATACACAACCACCTCCGCCAGGTGAGAGCGGATCGAATATCGGCAGATTGGCAGGCGCTACATCATATATTGCAATCCTTGGCACACAGCAAGAGCGCAGAAACATGTTAGTTCACTGCGACGCTGCCGATGCAGCCACCAAACATATGACCAAGGATGCACATGTAAAAATCATCCGTAAGACTAGAAGCAGCAAAAATAAGAAGCAGCATGCAGTTGGATCTGAGTATATCCATATAGAGGTAAACGGCAGTCAATCAACCGTATATAGTACAGTGGGCGTCCGTTGAGAGCTACTTAATGAATTTATTGCTGCACGTAACGGGAAATCTCCATGGTCGACAACGGCATTTTTCCCCACAGTCCGCAAAATCAAACATCATAATGTTGTCAGCTATGAGATTTTCGCAGATGAATTTCCTGATAAGCATCCCCGTGAGTGGACGAAGCTGGCTTTAATCACCCTCGAGGAGGTTATGGAACTGTATATGCTAGAGGTAATAGCCTAATTTCATTCTTAGAAGAAGCAACTAATGTCTTGTAGGTTTTCACATGTCTGCAACTATAGCAAGGCAAGGACGTCGGGTACAGCTGGAACAGTCCGACATGCGCCTGGCGTTGAATATGGCCAAAATGGGCAAACAAGGCTTTTCGCATGCCGCAATAGAGGAAAAGAGATATCTCATTAAGAAACCACGTGCCGAGGTCTGAGAAGGGAAGAAGCGGGGTGTTGGGTTTCCTGGGCATAAACAGGTGAATGCTGCGATACAAAGACACCCGGAAATCCTTTCTCAAAACCGCACATCCGGATATCTTCCTTGCCGAAATAGCACCGCCAAGAATCTGCAGACACGTTGGAGACGCAACGGAACAGGTGCACCTGCATCCAACCGACGCAGACAGCGGACTCCAGCGCCGGCTCCACCTCTGCCCTGCACGCCACCCGCTTCAACCGGTAACACTTCCAGAGCACAACCTTCCCAAATCATCAATTTACCGGCCGGATATATTGACTCCCGTACAGCTCTTCCTTGTGCTGAATTTTTCAATCATGATGAGCATAGCCAGCGCGATATGAATTTTGATCCAGATATGCTGACTGATGAAGAAACATACACTGGTTAGTACACAATCTGTTGTGTGGTAGTGCAGCTAACATTCATCTTGAAGACCAGAGCAGTGGATTAAACAATCCTGCAACTGATGACGAGCATTGACCAAAAGACACAGGATTTTGGAGATTATTATTATATATATCTATGTATTATTAAAGAACAATGTAGTGATCAACAAGAAAGTAAATGAAAACGCCAGAAAGGCAGCCAAAACAATGTGAATGATGAACTGTGCCAAATTAAATGATTGCATATTGTGGATACAGCCATGGCAAAATAAGCGTCAACGGAGCATCAACAATTGTAGGTCATATAAGGCTGGTCATTTAAAATTGATTCACTCGTTGTTATACATAATATAAGTATTGGCTGCCTTTATAGGCAAAATTATAATTACATGCTCCCTACCTCATCTTGAAAATGAGCATCAATAGAGTGTCAATGATTTTTGATCATACATCCTGGGAAATCACACTACCGATAGGTTGCAGTCAGTCATAAAGCAATTTTTGGTGGCCTTGATAGGCAAAACAGATTGCAATACCATCCCTGCCCCATGTTGCAAATGAGTGTCAATGGAGCGTCAACAATTTTTGGTCATCCGTCCTGGGAAATCACACCTCCGATCGGTTGTAGTCAGTCATAATCGAATTTTTGGCTGCCTTTATCAGCAAAACAGATTGCAATACCCTCCCTGCCCCATCATGAAAAGGAGCGTCAATGGAGCGTCAACCATTGTTGGTTGTGTATCATGGGTAATCCGAGGGGTGACAGGTTGCACATTGTCATAAACTAATTTTTGGCTGCCTTTATAGGCAAAAGTGAAAGTGAAATGCTTCCTGCCCCCTCTTCAAAATGAGCGTCAACAGAGTGTCAACGACTGTTGGCCTTCCATCCTGGTTAATCTCAGCGCGATGTGGTGGTTATTGTCTATATACATCGTTTTAACTATTATTATACACTAAAAAACTCCTGAATACTTAGTGGTAGCTCTGTAAATGAAATAAGTTGTTACTGTCCCAGAGGATGTGGCTAGAATATCCCGTACATATCTGCCTATAAAGGCTGCCATATTCTTCCTTATGGATGCTTGTAATCAAGCACCACTCATATTATCGAAGATGCAAGACCAAATATCTTTGACGCTCTGTTGACGCCCATTTTGAGGATGTGGTTTGGCAAGTGAGTATGCGTGTTTTGCACATCAAGGCGGCTAATACATCGAAAATGAACGTGATGCAACAATGTGAATATTTTACAATAAACAGTAGCATATCTGAATGCGACCATAGATGTGAAACCCTAAACGCAGAACCGGAGATTGGAATCGATGGGTGCAATCAATAGTTAGGAGGTCGGGGATTTGGGCAGGTCTGTAACCAAACTGACCCGTTTTTGCGGTCCAAACCTGGACCGCTGGCGGGTTACCTGGACCGATTACAAAGACTATATCTGCCTTATTGGTGATGGTAAATCACATCGCACACGAAATTCTCCCAAGTCCCAGTTTCTCATCATGATTTCCCCCATCTTGTCTCATCTCTCTCTCTTTCGTCCTCAACTCTACCATCACCTAAGAACACAAAGTTAAGTCATTGCTGTATATCTTTCCGTACCATGACCTAGAGTTAGCAAGGAGTACGGCATACACCGCATATTGCGTCATCCTATGATTGACAGTCTCCTGATCCCACCCAGTCTCATCTCTCGGCAGACCATGTTGTATTCAATTTTCTACATTCCCACAATCACAAGTTAAGTACTGAATTGAGTCTCAGATCCCAACACGCCTCACTTTCGAACTACCGCCTCAAGATTGACTCCCTTCCTGTACTCCTCTAATCTCGCTCGAAGATTGCCCCCATGTTCATCTCCAAACTCGCTCGCTCACAGCCTCCAAGTGTATCTCTACACTTGCACAATTAAGGGCTCTAAGTGCATCTCTAAACTCCCATGATTCCGGCCTCCAAGTTCATCCCCAAACTCGCTCGATCACAGCCTCCAAGTGCATCTCTAAAGTTGTATGATAACGGCCTCCAAGTTCGCATCATGATGGCCTCCAAGTTCATCTCTAAAGTTGCACAATTGCGGCCTCCAAGTGCGCACAATCACAGCATTCAAGTGCATCTCAAAACTCACATGATTGCTGCCTCTAAGTTCGTACGATTACGGCCTACAAATGAATTTCTATACTCGCATGATTATATGCTCCAAGCGCATCTATAAACTCGCCCGATCTCACCCTCGAAGTACATTAGTCAGGAGAGATAGCAGGGGTCCAGAAATACAGGGTTAATGGAGGTGGATAGAGTGATGGGGAGTATATATTTGGCAGACCCCAGCGTAGATATACATCATCTCATTTCCATCTCATCTTATCATACAATGAAAATACACTCTATCCTTCCCAACTTTTGGTCTCACCTGCTCTGTCCAAGATGTCATGGATCCACGCAATGGGGTGGATTCTCAACACCAGGTAGTGTCATTTGTTCTCACTTGATTTCTATACTCCTCGAACAAGAACTGCTCATGGTCAGGGAATCCGTTTGGATGTCACGTGAGGTGTGGCAGAGTGTTGATGGTGGGCTCGCTGCCTTCTACCTCTATTGTTTCACTACAATGGCCTCCAAGTGGTGCATCTCTAAGTTCACTCGATGGTGGTGCCCAGGTGCTCCTATGAGTATGCTCGACTCCCATCTGCGGACAGATTGACTGTATGTATATATGTACAGAGCCTAAAATAATGCATGCCATATTATGTAGCGAACCTTGTGACTGTAACAAAGACAATGATGATAGGACATAATGCCTTGTGGCTATATAAGATCAACTGCTGTGATAATACAACACCAAGTGTCCCGCACTGCTGGATGGCGGTTTCGGCTGCTCTCGAAGTCTATTGCAGATCTGCGCAGATGTCTCAGGAACTCCAAAATTTGACTATTCCAATAGTCAATCTCATAGCATTCTAAATGCACCTCCATAACTGCAGGTGCTTTGTGGAGCACCTGAGAATGCTCTTGCAGAGTCTGAGAGCACATTGCTGAGCTCCATGGGGTTCTGGGAGCATCTAGAGATACTTAGAGGTACTGGTGAGGTTGTCAGGGGTACCTGGGAGGATTGTGTGTTGCGTCCAGACCCAGTTATATTTTGCTGATGTACTCCGAGACATGTTGCTGGCACTCCCAGCTGCTGCCAGGTGGGCTATCAGAGCTCCCAGACATGTTGTCAGCACTCCCAGGCTGTTTGCTAGCACTCCCTGGTGCTCTCAAGGGTGTCCAATGTTCTCTCCACCATTCCGAGATGTTTCCAAACTTCTCACAAGCAATCCCTTGGTGCACCTGGACCAGTCATCAGAGATCCGAGTTACTCAGAAGGCCAGCTCGAACGCTCTCTAAGGGTCTGATACTCTCCTGAAATTGTCTCATCTATGTTTACACTCCACATTCTCTTAGACACTACTGGAGCCTCCCAGTAACTAAAATACATTTTGCTGATGTTTGTTGACGTTCATTTTCAAGATGGGTCAGGGAGCGTATCGATTCCTCTTTTGCCTATAAAGGCAGCCAATACCCCATATATAACTCCCTGCAACAAATTGCCACTCAGATTACCCAACATGCAAAATCAAAATTTGTCAATGCTCCATTGATTCTCGTTTCCAGGATCGTGCAGGGACAGTGTCCTACCTTCTTTTAATTACAAAGACGGCCAATACATCCTGAAAGACAATGACGTACCATCGTTATTATTTTGCGATAAACAATAGGATATCCGAAGATACCCTAAATAAAACAACCTGAAACATAGAACTGCAGATTGGAATCAACACGTCTTGCCAAACCTGGCAAAACCTGCGCGTTGAAGGGTAAGTGTTCTTGTTTGGCTTGCCTAGAAGCTGCAGGTCGAATTTTTGGACAGGTCTCGAACGGAACAGAACAAGTATTGCAGGCTAAATTTGAACCACCGGCTGGTTAGTCGGATCCATTGCCAACACTAGCCTGATGTACCAGCAGCATTCCAGATTAATATATTCTTTACTCCAGCTGCTCTATTGTGGTACTGCATATTTCCAAGCTTGTTACCTACATTTAAAAATGCTCCCAAGTTTTTCACCTTTATTCCAAAGTGCTCTGAAACTTATTACCTACATTTGAAGTTGCTTTCCATATTTACCACAATTTTTCTGTATTCTCATATATCTGTTTCAAGTTTGGTGAAGTGCACCTGAGTGCCAATTCAGTGGACTAGTCATCTCCAATATTTGAATTCTGTTCTTTTCTGATCTGACAACTTTCTCATACTCCCAGAAGCTTCTTGTTACAAAATTTCATTCTGTAGATGTCTATACTCTGTGCTGCCAATAAACATCATTTGGTAGTGCATATAAAATAATACAGAGATGTTAATATACCCAGTTAGAGTACAGCTAAGTGATTAGGCACAATCAGCAGTATATTTGGATATTTATTGGAGAATACATATGCCAATACAGGCTGAATTCTAACATTACAGTGCAATTATATAGCTATCTGTAGTTAAGCCTCAAAGTATATTAAGTGAACAATATAGGTTATAAGTAATCAAGTGAAATTTAAACTGTATACAAGAGTATATGTGACTTTCTAATAGTTTATATATAGTCGATCAGACTGATAGTGTACACTTAAATACTATTACAAGGGTACCTTATATTATAATTAGAAGTATAAAGGGAAGTATACTTGGAATGAAGAAATAATATGTAATTGAAAGGGAAAAGGCAAAGGTATTGAAAGCAATATCCACTGCAAAAATTTACTTCTCTACTATCATAATCTTGTCAATCTGTTGGTTTATAAAATATATTTGTTTCATCTAATACAACTATATAGATTACTATCCAAATACTGACTTCTAGTTTAGTTCTGTACTGTGCATAGTTAGTATTACTCATATATACATATGTAAATTAACAACAAGATAGTACATTTTATATATTGCTAATGAACTCAGAAACCACAGTGCAAAATCAGAGATACAGCTATCCACATTACACTTGCTGAATATATCTTGACATTTGTAAAGTCACAAGAGGTAAGATTGCCTGAAATTGATTTACTGAAGGTATATTCAAATGAGGTTTGTCTATCAGCTTGGGATGGAAGAATTTCTTTCTGCCAATCTAGCCAGATTAGTTAAGTATATTAGTTCCTAACACTCAATATCACTGCATGAGCAGCTGCGAAACATCAATATTTCTACACTTGGTTATTTACCGGCACACAAATTTCAATTGTATAGAAGTCATTTGTTCCTGTCTGCCTGGTGAGTGAAGAGTGAAACTGCTTGCAAAACACCATATCCCACACCACAATATCTTCTTGCGCCCTGGTGCTTGAGATTGGTGCATTGCGGACTTCTTTCCGCTCAAGGCATCTCCGTGTACTCGGCAAGACTCCAGAGGTCCCGTACAAATAAGATACTTACTTAAGTTAATTGTGAAATTACAGTCATTTGTTCATTCGCGTGCGAGACAGTGAAGACTTTTGCTGTTCGCAAGTTGATTCCGGTTTGTGATTGACGTCATGGGCTTGGCACAAGAGAGGGGACATTGACGTCATTCAATACAGACAACCTACACGCCTTTCACTTTCCTACATTTTATGAGTGAGCATTGCTGCTGCTTAACTGCGACTCCTCCGTTTTCATCTACTAACATTGAACAAACTAACCAACAACCATTTCCAAAAGAATCTTCCAAACAATCCGCAACTATGGGTGCTGTCGTCTCTTGCGTATGTTTTTGTTTGTCAGTATTCCTTGATGTGAGTCTCTAATAAACCAAATAGATTAAGTCTGTCTTCCGCGCGATCGGCAGCGCGCTCACTGCAGTTGTCAATGGTATCGCCGGAATTCTCATGGCCATTATCAGGGGTTCGTCCGATCTCTCTTTTCTCTCCAGGACACCTTACTGATAGAACATTCTAGGTGTTGCCAACGTCTTTAACATCATCATCTCTTGCCTGACCTGCGGTAGGGCAGGCTCTAGACGTCAGAGGATGAGGACTTCTGCCTATCGAACCACACGTGTCGTATAAGGTGCATATACCAATCGCCGCTGTCGGTGTCATGTCGCTACTTAACGAATTAATCAATGAGGGACGAAAAGGTTTCCTTCTCTTTATGATTTTGTTACGATTCTGCATTTCTGTTTCCGGTATCGTTTGTCTCTTACAAAAGGGGGAGTTTATGGGGGTTACGTCTTTCTTCTGCTCAAGGTTGCCGTACTCTGTTGTAGAGGTGTGAGGGCTATGCAATATACCATCAACGCTCCTGTTTCATCACAATATACCGGATATCTGCTAAGATATTTGTTCCTTCGAACTCTTTGCTGTATTAGTTCTCTACTTTGAAACATTAACCGGACAACGACGCTTGGACATCGATTGTATTGCCTTCACATTCAACTGGCCAGCCGGTGTGTCTCACCAAGCATCAAGTTAGTTGTTTACGGTAGTCATTGTCCAGCACTCGGTAATAATCAGCCATAAATGTTGCATAAATAGATCTCAGCCTTTGTATGGCCGGAGATGATGGCTCGTAAGGGAGGCTGGGAGATTGCTGTCTCGGTGATGGTATTCCGCCGGATCTATACATAGATGAGTACGTACGCATTCGCGTTTGTATGACCATATATATATGGCCTTGTGGCCCTCTTGGATAGTACACAATCAAGCTTCTCTAGCATCACTATTTCAACAATAAAATGCGTGAGGGAGCTTTCAATTAGCAAAGCCAAATGTGCGAACCCTATGGCAGGCAAAAATGGTCAAAGTTCAAAAGCGTGCGTTATGTCCTGAGCCACCCGAACATAATACACAAAAGACAATGTAAATATAAGTGCAGTTCTTTTAAATATGCATATGCATTCATATTTGGATATATGTATAAATATGATTGCATATCTCAAATTTGACTTATACACACTGTAATAGATAATCCTTTTGTGTGTTTGTGTCAAATAGTTGGAGATTAACTGATTACTAAAATCTGCAGCTACACATTCAATCACTTGCTTATAGAATTGACTTAGATGATGCCATATGGAAGTGAAGCAGAACCATGTACATATACTCTATGGCAGAAAAAGAAGAAAAGGAGATATATTCAAGATATTTACAGAAGTATTGGCCCCTACAGCGGTACTGTGTACCAGATGTCTAACATCATGTACAACTGTAATACAATATGGTATTTTTAGGATCTGCAGTTACAAATTTGATTACTTCTTGCAGAATCAATCTGGAAGGCAAAATAAAACCGGGAAGAATAAATCTTTTGTCAAGATTCTGTACTTATAAACTAGTAATGTAGTATTGGAACACTCAGAAAATATCAACATGTGGCAGCTGTAACCCAATTAGTGTTAGCAACGAGTTCGGGTTTGGACCGCAAAAACAGGTCAGTTCGGTTCCAGACCCGGCCAAAAACCTGACCCGCTGACTCTTGGTGGGCCAAACCCGGACCCGTACCTGTCAACCCGCCGGTTGCGCCGGGTTTGCCTTGACCCGTCGGTTCCAATCTCCGGTTCTGCGTTTCGGGTTTCACATTTATGGTCGCATTCAGATATGCTACAGTGAATCGTAAAATATAGACATTGGTACTGCACGCATCATTTTCGACGTATTAGCCGCCTTGATGTGCAAAACAAGCATACTCACACGCCCAACCACATCCTGAAAATGAGCGTCAAAAGAGCGTCAATGATATTTGGTCTTGCATCTTCGGTAATATGAGTGGTGCTTGATCATAAGCATACATAAAGAAGGATATGGCAGCCTTTATAGGCAGATATGTACAGTATATTCTAGCCACATCCTCCGGGACAGTAACAACTTATTTCATTTACAGAGCTACCACTAAGTATTCTTGAGCCTTTTAGCGTATAATAACAGTCAAAACGATGTATATAGACAATAACCACCACATCACGCTGTGATTAACCATGATGGAAGGCCAACAATCGGTGACACTCTGTTGACGGGCATTTTGAAGATGGGGCAGGAAGCATTTCACATTCATTTTTGCCTATAAAGGCAACCAATAATCAGTTTATGACAATGTGCAACCTGTCGCCCCGCAGATTACCCATGATACCTGACCAACAATGGTTGACGCTCCGTTGACACTCATTTTCATGATGGGGCAGGGAGGGTATCACACTCTGTTTTGCCTAGAAAGGACCCCAAAAATTCATTTATGACTGGCTACAACCTATGGGAGGTGTGATTTCCCAGGACACATGACCAAAAATCGTTGACTCTCCGTTGACGCTCATTTTCATGATGGGGCAGGGAGGGTATTGCAATCTGTTTTGCCTATAAAGGCAGGCAAAAATTACTTTATGACTTACTACAACCTATTGGAGGTGTGATTTCCCAAGATGCAAGATCAAAAATCATTGACGCTCCGTTGACGCTCATTTTCATGATGGGGCAGGCAGGGTATTGCTATCTGTTTTGCCTATAAAGGCCGGCAAAAATACCTTTATGACTAAGCACAACCTATCGGAGATGTGATTTCCCAGGACGCATGACCAAAAATCATTGACGATCCGTTGACGCTCATTTTCATGATGCGGTAGGGAGGGTATTGCAATCTGTTTTGCCTATAAAGGCAGGCAAAAATTTCTTTATGACTTACTACAACCTATCGGAGGTGTGATTTCCCAAGATGCATGACTAAAAAATGTTGACGCTCCGTTGACGCTCATTTTCATGATGGGGCAGGGAAGGTATTGCAATCTGCTTTGCCTATAAAGGCCGGCAAAAATACCTTTATGACTAAGTACAACCTATCGGAGGTGTGATTTCCCAGGACGCATGATCAAAAATCATTGACACTCCATTGACGCTCATTTTGCCATGGCTGTATCCACAATATGCAATCAATTTATTTGGCACAGTCCATCATTCACATTGTTTTGGCTGCCTTTCTGGCATTTTCATTTACTTTCTTCTTGATCACTACGTTGTGCTTGAATAATACATAGATATATATAATAATACTCTCCAGAATCCTGTGTCTTTCGCTCACTGCTCGTCATCAGTTGCAGGATCGTTCAATCCGCTGCTTTTGTCTTCAAAATGAATGTAAGCCGCATTACCACGTAACAGATAGTGTACTAACCTTCATCAGTCAGCATAACTGGATCAAAATCGGTATTGTGTTGGGTATCTTCATCATCATCGAAAAATTCCGCACAGGGAAGAGCTGTATGTGAATACGTATATCCGGCCAGCAAATTCACAATTTCAGGAGGTTCAGCTCCGGAAGTGTCACAGGTTGGGGCGGGTGGGGCGGGTGTGGTGCCTGGCAGATGTGGAGTCGGCTCTTGATTCCCTCTCTGCGTCGGGCGGGTGGAGGTGCACCTGTTCCTTTGCATCTCCAGCGTGTCTGCGTATTCTTTGCAGTGCCATTTGGGCAAGGAATGCAGCCGGAAGTTTGGTTTTGACGAAGCATTGCCGGGTGTCTTTGTATCGCAGCCTCCACCGTGTTATGCCCAGGAAACTCAACACCCCGTATCCTCTCTTCTCGGACCTCGGCGTATGGTTTCTTAATAAGATATTTCGTTTCCTCTATTGTGGAGTGTGAAAAGCCTTCTATGGCCATTTTGGCCATATTCAATGCCAGGCACATGTTGGACTGTTCCAGCTGTACCCGACCTCCTTGCCTTGCCATAGTTGCAGACATGTTGAAAACCTACAAGACATTAGTTGCTGTTTCTAACAATGAAATTTGGCTGTTACCTCTACCATATACGCTTCCGTAGCCTCCTCTAAGGTGATTAACGTCTGTTTCGTCCACTCTCGGGGATGCTTATCAGGGAATCCATCTGCGAAAATCCCAGAGCTGACAACATCATGATGTTCGATTGCGCGGACTGTGCTGACAAATGCCTTCGTCGACCATGGAGGTTTCCTGTTACGGGCAGCAATACATTCGTTACTTAGCTCTCAACACCCGCTCTATGTCATTCAGTTAATTGACTGCTGATTGCCTCGATATGGATACACTGACATCCCACCCCATGCTGCTTCCTATCTTTCCTGCTTCCAGTCTTGCGGACGATTTTTGAATGTGCATCCTGGGTCATATGTTTGGTGGCTGTATTGGCAGAGTCATGGTGAACTAACTTGTGTCTGTGCTGTTGTTGTGTGCCAAGAATTTCCGTATTTGATGTAGCGCCCGCCAATCTGCCGGTATTCGATCCGCTCTCAACTGGCGGAGGTGGTTGTGTATCCATGATGTGCTGGTGTGGAATAGGAGAGGAAGATAATAACGAGAGGAAGTGGGAAGCCCTGAGGACTATATAGTTAGCTTCATGTCAGAATGGAATAAGTAGCAGCTAAGATGATCGTTATGCTCAAGATGAATCCTACTGAGTATGGGTGCAAGTTGGTGGGGTTTCCCACCACCCCGCAATTTGGAAAGAGTCAGTTTGATGTTGTTTGTTTGTTAACAAGGATAAATTACGGTGTAAGACCCCCGGAATCGCTCAATTGCTAGATATTAATAAGATGCCGTTCGAGGGATAGGACGTCTGCTGATGTTTGTCTCAAATAATCCCCAGGATATTATATGAAAATGACACTAACAATCATGTCATATCGTACGGTTAGCGTCTCTATTCCTGATTTCTTGACAGTCAAAAGGGAGATTTTGCTTTGTTCAAGATGAGTAAATGTACCAACCTTGACATAAAAGACGCAGCTTGCCTCCATATTGTCCATAACTTGCAACATCCAACATCTCACCCAACAACAAAGTCCACGCAAACTACAATAGTCAATGCTCCGAAAAATAACTTTTCGCCACTCCCCGCAGGCAGATATGGTAAATCGACAAAGTGGTCAACCCAACGACATCATCAAGCGAATGAAGGCAAGAGCGGGTTTGAGGCAGAGAGAGTCCGAGCCCTTGGGGCATTGCGCAGCTTGAGATCCAAAAAGAAGCTTGCAGCGGAAAAGCGACGAGAAATGCACTTCTTAAGCAATGACGAGAAACCGAAATGGATTGAGGATTATGTTGAGAGAGAAACCGCTGGGGGAAGAAAGCGAGGTAAGGACGCAGAGGCAGCGGTTCAACAAGAGAAGGACAATATGACGCATGCTGAAATCGCGGGATTGACTTCCAGAGAGCCCGAAAAGACGTTTGCGGAGATGCTGGTTGCTATCGGAGACAGTCTGAGTGATCTTGCAAGTTCCGACTATGCAGAGGATGGGGAAGATGAGGATGATGAAGAGATTGAGCAGGGCAAGCTGAGCGATGACGACGAACCCGGCTGGGTGATGGGCACAATAACCAAAACAGTACAGCATCTCATGGAGAGCGTTCGGCAGAAGCAGATGAAGCTGGACAAAGTGACTCAACCAGGATGGGAGGATGCAGCTGACTACTTCCGTGAACGAGATGAGAAGTACGGCACATCTGAATTGAGGGTTTCGGCAGTCATTCAGCCGCAAACGAATGATGACGCTCCGGCACCTCCGCCAACAACATTTTGAGAGCTTATGGAAAGTTAAGACATTGTCCCCGGAATATCGCAAAGGCTGCAAGGGACTTCTCGACCAGGAAGTAGTCATATCAGGCTAGGTTGGCTGAAGCCGCAGTCGAAATCGAGCATACCGAATGGTGAGCCAGCGGCGGAGCCTGATTCGTACACGTTACTGAAAGCGAAGGCAGTTGAACCAGTAAGCTTTTATCCCTGCATATAGCCACCCGCTAATGACCATATAGGTATTGGATTCCGATGATGATATGGTGACGGTTCCTGCATCTGTGGATGAATAGATATGGAAAGTGTAATTCTTGACGTCTGATCGCAGTGAAACGCAAGGTGTTTACCAATTTGGCTACATGTCAGCTATTTCTTGATTTCAATGACCAAATTGTGAGACATGATAATTAGTCTGCGGATGTGCAAGGGTCGAACGCACCATGTGAATGTTCTAAGATCCAAATCGCACTGTCAGACGGCCTAAACGTTCAGTTTCCTTTTGCATGTGACTGTTAAGCGAGAAAGCAAAAGCAATATTAGTGACGAAATATGCTAACAAAATTTAAGTGAGCGATGTCATACGTGTCATAGAAAGAGCGGTCAGTGTGCATGATGAATCGATCTGAACGACAACCGTCATGCTGAATTCATCCATGTATCCAACTGCATAACTTGCCGCACAGACCTGGTGCACATGGTTGAGACATTTGAAATCACATGTGGTATGACATGGAAATTGAGGAGAAGGAGCTGGATAAGGAATGGTGAGGAAGTCGAGCTATATTTACTAAACACTAGTGAAATGACCTACATGCCGTCAATTGCCGGCTGAAAGCGCGAGAATGTAATAGGCCACGTCATTTCTCACTCAGACAGTGTAGATAGCAGTTGATGAGAAATTGAGAGGTAACAAAACTCCTGGATGCAAACAATAATACATACAAACATAATACTGGATGTCAACAATGCTTATATGATTGGTTGCATACAATTATTGAGTGTAAAAAGGCTGTTTCGATGTGATTAATGTGAGAGTGAACAGAGTGTCAATGATTTTAAGTCATACAGATTCGGCAATCAATGGACTGCATTGTCATATCGGTCCAAAGTGAATGTATAAGTCGGCGTTATTGCGAAAAAGGCAAATGACTCGCTCGTTGCCACATCCTAAAAATGAACATCAACTGAGCCTCAATGATGTTTGGCATTGCATCATGAAACATCCAGCAGGCTGTGCGGGTACAGTAAGTCATAATCGAACTATCGGCCGGCTTTCAATGCAACAATGGTGGTAGCAACATTTCTAGTATGTCCTAAAAATGAACGTCAACAGAGCGTCAACAACTTTTGGCCTTGCATCTTGGAATATGCATGGGCTGTGCAGCGACGTTACTCCATAATCGCGCTATCGGCCGCCTTTCTAGGCAATAACTCTTGCAACAACATCGCTACTATGTCCTAAAAATGAGCATCAACAGAGCGTCAACGACTTTTAGCCTTGTATTATGGAGAATTCTAGGGCTTTCTGGCGACATTGTGCCATAATCAGATCATCGGCTGCCTTTCTAGGCCAAAAGGGTTGTGACAACACCGCTACTATGTCCTAAAATTGAGCGTCAACAGAGCGTCAACGACTTTTGGCCATGCATCTTGGACAATTCAAGGGCAGTTTGGCAACATTAACACATATTTGGACTATTGGCCGTCTTTCTAGGGGAAAATGGTTGTGACGACATCATCACTATGCCCCAAAAATGAGCGTCAACGGAGTGTCAATGATTTGAGGCCTTCTATCTTGCAAAATCAAGCGGCTGTGTGACTACAATAATCCATAATCACACTATCAGCCTCCTTTCTAGGCAAATATGCGTAGGACAAGATCGTAACCATGTCCCAAAATGAGCGTCAACAGAGCGTCAACAATTTTTGCGCTGGCATCTTGCATAATCTTTCCGGAATGGAACTCAGATAAACCACAATGAATCTATCGGCAGCCTGTATTGGCAAAAATGCAAGTGACGATATCGCGTCCGCCTCCTACAATTGAACGCCCACAGTACGTCAAGGTTCCGAACGCTACTGAGCAATACACTGCAGTATGCTGTTCCTAAATGGAGTTTTACGCGGTCAGTCATTGTAATCCGTTCCTGTATTCAACTTCACAATTATGCTTGCAATGTCTTACTGATCTGAGTATGTTCCTTGTTGCTGTAGAGTCAATATTTAAGAACCCACAGTCTGCTTCACTGTATCGTTATTCTCGGTAGTCTTTTGAGTCGTATTACCCAGCTTCCCAATTTCTACCGCCATGTTGGATACAAAATCTTCCAACACCTCATTGCTCGAGGTTATGATCTCTTCCAAAAATGAATGTGTCTTTATTCGCGATTTGAGTGACCTTACTTTGCAAATCATCCTCGATGCATGGTGGGCTTCAATGAATGTAGGCTGGAAGCAGCCTATTGCTTGGAATGCTTCTAGACATGCGCGTTCGTGGCGATTCTATTTACACTGTGGAACTGAGGAGTCCAGCAGCCCTGGCATCATATGTATCATTTGCCATCAAGTTCTTCGACATCCATCACATGATGGGACAAGCTCAATGGGGAAACACTTGCAGGCAAAAGCTGATCGCAAAGTTAAACGAATTAACAGAGTCAGAGGTGACTGAATTTACTAGTGCAACGGTCGATGAAACAGCTTTGGCCAGTTTGAAGAGGCAAGGAAGTCGAGGAATCACAATAGTAAGTTTGCAGAGGGAAATAATATTTGATATCCCGTTTAATCCATATGGACCAAAATGACAGACAAAATGTTCCAAACAGGCAGCTAAGAACTGTGAAACATCCGAATTTCACCAAGACACATGGAATCGGTACCTCATGTTAGGATTTGTTTCGGCACATATTTCATGGAACGCTATATCAAATTGTGAGCTACGGTGGTCATATAAGGCATTACGCGATGACCTAGTGCTGCTGTCTGCTACGACTCTTATTAACATTTGCTGGAGGGAATATGCACTGACAGTGGATGCAATTAAAAAGCAATTGCCGGTAGCAAATAAAGTGAGTTTAGCTTTGGACAGATAGACATCAACAAACAAATTGGATATAACGTCGGTCATTGCTTACTACATGGATCGAAATTGGGCATTGGGTGAAGTGAAATTCTCTTTCGATGAGGTTGGTCGCCTGTTCTATTCCCATTTCGAAAGATAATTAAGGATGATAGGTCACGGGCCAACATACTGGAGCAAGGCTAGCCGTCCATTTGAAGGACGTGCTTGATTGTTTTGAGCTTACCAAAGGCCGTTTACTTGGTATTACAACTGATAGTGCTTCCTCAAATTACTCGATGACACGCGAGCTGCAATCAACACTTGAGGTCTCTGGAATCGAGTGGCCGGCATTTAGGAACCACATACTATGCAGGGCGCAAGTCATGCAGCTGGCTTTAGGTGCATTCATGAGCAGTCTCGGTGTGAAAGACCGCACCAAGTCTTGGGAAGCCCATGAGGGCGATCAGCAATTTGGAGAGAATGAAAGCATAGACGTTGGGAAGAGTCAAAGACTTCCAAAAGAGGGCAATGCTAGAATCAATAAGGTGTCGGCCATGAAAGCAGGTTTAGGAAAGATAATTGGGAAAGTACATATTTCATGATATTTTGAAAGTCCTGAAGCTGACCTTCATATAGCAGAGAATGCTTGCTGTATTAATTACACTAACACCTGGTCGCTGAAACGAGTTTATTGAGTGTCAAAAAGCCAAAGTCCGCATTGCAGTACTTCCGATTATCGATGTGAAGACACATTGGAACTCTACACTGGAGTTGCTCGAGCGCGCCTACAGTTTACAGCAATTCACACATGAGTGGCTTCAAAACCCAAAATACAGTGAATACTGGCCGCTATTCACAACTCAGGATGAATCGACGATTGTGAAGTATGTCATGGAAGTATTGAGGCCATTTCGATATTGGACCCTTTGGATGTCGCAGAGGCACACAGTCACATTGCATCACGTTATCACAGCATACAATGACATGTTTGATCACATGGATGGTGTGAGGCGAGCTTTGGCCAAGAAGAATACTCAATGGAAGGAAGACTTGTTCTTCACGGTGCAGTTAGCTCGACTGAAGCTTTCCAAATACTACGCTGAAGTGACTTCAACGACGGGCATGTTTCTTATTTCCTCGCACATCCTCGATCCTTTCAGGAAGTTGCAACCGTTTAGAAAGTGGGACAAGGGATTGGATATTAATCCTGAGGATGAGACATCCTATACTACCCAATACCAGGAGGCCTTTCTGAAGTATGTGGAGAATGAATGCTGCGCGAAACATCATCGTTTGCCGGTCAATAAACTGGAAACTGTACCGAGCAGCACTCTCGTCCCCTTCGCAATGGCTTCAGAGTGCTATCAATCATCCTTTGATCCATATGATTCGTCCAGCGATGATGAGGAATACTTGACGCCTACCAATGTGGCTGAGACGACCCCCGGACGAAGCGATTGCCCAGCCTGCTTATTGACCGCCTCTAGGCTCTGTTTGAATTCGCTGCCTGAAGCACCAAAGAACTGGGGACAAATTAATCCAAATCTCAATGATTACCACTCCGACCCAATGGAGATTAGCAGTACATTTTGGATACCGGACATAACCGATTGGTGGCGCCAACAGGAGGAAACGCACTCAATGTTCGCCAATCTCTCCAATGTGGCGCGCGACATATTCTCTATCATACCACATGGTGTCAGAGTGGAGGCCAGTTTTTCCCTTGGCCAAGATGTTATTGGCTGGAGGCAGTCAAAAACCACAGGCGAGACCCTTCGCGAAAATGTCGTTGTAAGGTAGTTTGCTCCAGTCAATAATGGGATTTTGGCAGGCACTGACCCAGAATTGGATACCACAAACACAGAAAACAACTCGGAAATAAAGAAAGAGGCGGAGGAAAGGAAATTGCAAAAAATGGTCAAGGTTCATGACTTTTTGGAAATGTGGCAGGGCAGCCAAAATCTATGTGCTACCCAGAAGGAATCTCGCGCTCAAAACAAGCAGATGACCGCTGGAGGATACATTTCGGACAGGGAAGAGATCGTCAAAGCTTCCTGGTCACTCTTTCAACATGATGGTGCCGCTGAATTTAAATTGTCAGAAAGATCACCTTTGCCACCAGCTTTGTCTGCAAAGGACCTCCCTGGAGGAAGAACCCAAATCTTAACTGTTCGCCGAATCCGGAGAATCAATCCTCATCCAGTTGAAAGTGATGAGGATAGCGCACCAGAAAGCATTTCGGACACTGATGATTGGCCTAACTGGAATGGTGACCTGGACAATCCAAATGACAGCGAAGATGATTGCGCAGGGAACAATGAATCCGATATAGAGCAAGACTATGGCATCGAGGATTCGGAATGCCCAGAGCAGCAGAATGTGAGCGCTGTGCCAAATGTGCCTGGATTGGTTCGGCCGACATGGAAGTTAAAGAGACAGGCTAAAAAGGTGTTAGTTACGGTCAATACAGTTGAAACGCGGAGAAATAAAGGATGGAAGAAAAAGTAGGACAGAATGTGTCAATGGTTCAGCAGCTTTATGTAGCTTGACCGAGAGTTTCAGTTAGAGATATATTATCGGCGAATGGTAAGAAGTAACTTGTGAATATCGGTTCATAAATAGATCTATAGCCGGTGGAATGAATCTTTTCGCATGATACATCATTTTTAGTCGAGTGAGAGTGAACAGTGCAACATAGTTACGGCGCTCAGCTTTGGCACAGGGCCGAGTCTCAATCAGGCAGAAAGACAACCGATGAAGTCAAATCAGGATGAAAACAATTATCGACGGCAGCAGATGTTGAATGGACAATACAATAAAATGAGCATCAATGGAGCGTCAACGATTTGTGGTCTTGTAAGGACGGCAATTCACCAGTGACTTGGTCGTTGTTATGCATAATGGACACATTGACCTCTTTTATTGGCAAAAGATATAGCAACACGGTCACTGCCCCATTCTTAGCATGAGTGTCAACGGAGCGTCAACGATTTGTGGTCTTGTATGTAAGATAATTCACCAGTGACTTGGTCGTTGTTATGCATAACGGACGTATTGACCGCTTTACTTGGCAAAAGAGATAGCAACACGGTCATCGCCCCATTGTTCGCATGAGCCTCAACGGAGCGTCAACGATTGGTAGCTTTGCATCTGGAGTAAGTTATGTTCTGATTGGTTGTGGATATCCATTTATGAGATATTGGCAGCCTTTACTGGCAAAAACAACAGCGACATGCTCAGTGCGGCATCCTGAAAATAAGCGTCAACGGAGCGTCAACAGTTTTAGGACTTCCATATTTCGTAATCAAGGCATCGCGCGGATCTTCGCGTGCATAACTGTATCATTGACCACCTTGCTAGGCAAAAATACCATATATCGAAGGTGAAATACAGATACCAAATTACTCGATATTGCAAACTGCTCATCAAGCAAAAGCACATTGTTGGTTGCTGAAAACGCGATTTTGATAAGATACTATTAATACACTGCAAATTCAAGAGCCTTATATGAATCTGTAGATGGACCTGCTGGGCGACCCGCTGACAACCCGCCCAATTCAGACGGGTTGGGAGTTTTCCATGGAACCATACCCAAGTGTGCAGTTCCGGTTTATTGACGACCCGGACCGCCAATTGGGCAACGGTTCGGTTTGCACCCGGACCCAGACCAGAAGTGATGGTCCAGAACCGTTGCTAACACCAGCCACTATTGGCGTGCAAATATGACCAATCAACACATTGCTCCGTACAGCAACATCATCAAGCACATGAAGGCAAGAGCGGCTTGGAAGCAGAAAGGGTCTGCACCCTTCGAGCATTGCATAGCTTGCAATCTGAAAACAAGTATACAGCTGAGAAATGATGTGATATGCACATTATCAGTGATGAAGAAATGGAACAATTGATTGAGGATTATGTGGATAGAGAGACTGCGGTTGCAAGAAAACCTGTTGATGACGCAACAACAGCAATCAAGCAGGAGCTGGATGAGATATGACATGCTGAAAAGGCGGGATTGACAACCAGAAAGCCCAGAACAACATTTGAAGAGATTTTGAATGGCATTGGAAATACTCTGAGGAATCTCCCAAGTTCTGACAATGGGGAGGATGGCAAAGACGTGGATGATGATGAAGAATATACAAAGCTGGGCCAGGTGAGCCAAGATGATGAACTCTGCCGGGTGCTTGGCACAATCTTCAGAAATGTACAGCATTGCATGAAGAAGTTTTGGCAAAGCTGAGGAAGATTGAAGAATTGAAGCAACCCGGATGGGGAGACACAGCTGACAACATCTGTCTGAGAGAGAAGCAATATAGAACGACTGAATTCAAGGTCCCACATGTTATTTAACCATATGCGAAAGTTGATGATGCCGCATCTGCACTCTCAACATTTGGTGATCTCATGGAGACTCCTGGAACTGTCACTGGACAATTTCAAATGCCGCAAGCCACTTCTTGACTCGGAAGTAGTCATATGAGGCTTGGTTCATTGAAACCCCAGTCACACTAACACATTGCATCTGAACTGCCAGTCTTAGAACCTGATTGGCCGCCAATTACAAGATTCAAGACTGTGGAACCCCTAAGGTTTTATCCCTGCATCTAGTGTCCTGAGCTAATTGCAAGATAGCAAATTGATTCAGATGGAGAAATAGTGATGGCTCCTGTATTGCCAGAGGAGTGATTATGCCAATTGCTATGTTTGATGATGTGTCTCTTGCAATAGTAATTAGTGTACCTATTTTATGACATGGCAGCTTTAGCTAGATTTTAGTATCCATGTTGTGAGACGAGATAATTCATCTGTGAATGTGCAAGGGTCGGATGGTCCAGGCGAAAGTGATTCACACCAAAACTCGCTGATTGATGACCAATAAACTTCATATCGTCCCACATGTTGCTGGTATGTCAGAAACCTAAAACTAAATTAGAGATGAAATTGACTCACCATAATGTAGTCAGTGATGTCATGTAACCAATTCATGGAGCAGTCAACTGGCACTTTGAACCTGGCTAAATGATTACAGTCATACGGTATTCATTCATCGATCCAACTGCATCACTCTCTGCACAGACCTGATGGAGATGGCTGAGATTTTGAAAATTGCCAATAGTGGTTCATGGAAATTGAGAAAATTGAGCTGGATGAGAAATGGTGAGGAAGTCAGGCTATATATATCAGAATCTAGTATACAGATTGATATGCGGTGAATTGAGGGCCAAATGCGCTGTAATGTGCTATGCCAATGTCATTTATGGCTAAGATGATGAGTCTAGTGGTTGAACAGAAGTTCACAGGCCTGGAAGCTTCTGAATGCAAATGTTTATATGAAGAAACAATTTATTGGCTGCCAATCACCACTATATGTATTTTTGCTTCCAATTAGGGTCATCCAATAACTATTGGTATGTCATTGAGGAGAGTGTCAATGGAGTGTAAAAGATGTTAAGTCCTATATTGATGGCAATGGAAGGGCTGTGCAGTCACATTCTTCCAAAGTAATTGGATCGACCATTTGCATGGGGAAAGAAGAAAGTGACATGGTCATTTCCCCATTCTCGAAATAAGTGTCAGCAATTTGTCAACGACTTTTGCTCTTGTGAGTCTGTTAATCAAAACCAGACTTGGTTGTTGCGACAGATAATCAATGTAATGGCTACCTTTACAGCCAAATGTGGTAGTGACAACATTGCTATAATCTCCTCAAACTAAGCATCAACAGAGCATCAACAATGTTTCTTCATGCATCTTCGATAATCATAGTGCAGTGCAATGACATTTAGCTAAAATTGAAGTATTTTCCACCCATAGGGGCAAAAATGATTTGCTTGCTATTGCTACCATCACCTAAAACTGAGCATCAATGGAACGTTAATGATTTGTTGTCTTGCATGATTAATGGGCAAAGGGCAATGCAAGTGCTTCAACCCATAAGTACAGTATTGGCCGCCATTTAGGGTAAAAACTCTATTTACAAAAGCACTGCAACATTTTGAAACTCAGTGTCAATGGCATGTCGACGACTATCGGTCATGCATCCTGGATACTGCAAGTGCTATCACACGGTGTCAACGAAAAATTACCGTACTGGCCATATTCATTGTCAAAAATAGTTACTCACGATATTGTGTATGTCTTCTAAAAATTAGTATACACTGAACATGGACAGTTTTGGTGGGTGCTCAGTAAGCTACACCGCAATACACAGCATTGGATTGTTTGTCAATTGATTTCTAAATGGTCAGCCTTTGCAATATATCTCAGTATACAACTTCCCAAATCTGGATTTAATGTTTTACCGCTCCTGTTTTTTTGCGTGTAGCTCTAGATGCAATTTTTAAGATCCAGGTTTCTACTGTGATAATATGCAACATTTGACAGTCTCTGAACTTGAATGACTCAGCATTCAAATTCCTACCGTGATGTCACATTCAAAATCTTTAAACACTTCGTTGTCGGAGGTTATGGTCTCTTCCAATCATGAACTTGCCGTTATTTGTGAATGGAACAACCTTGCATCTTGGATAATGAAAGTGCTGCACAACACCGTTGACTTGTATTCCAAGTAGTGGCGGCAGTTATTGGCAAAAATGGTAGTGATGATATCACGACTATCTGCTAAAAATAAGCATCAACAGAGCGACAACAAAGTTTAGTCTTGCATCTTAGACAATCAAAGGGCTATTAAACAGGATCATCCTGACATGATAGTATTGGCTGCCTTTATTCGCAAAAATGGTAGTGACGATATGGCTACCACCTCCTGACAATGAGCATCAATTGAGTGTGAATGATTTTTGGCCTTGCATCTTCGACAATGCAATGGCCGCCCAATCTCATTGACCCATAATTGAAGTATTTCTCGCCTTGATAGGCAGCAATGTCAGCAACATTATTCCTACCACCTTTTAACCATCAGTGTCAACAGAGCATCCATGCCTTTGGATAGTACATCATAGATAATCAATGGGCTATGCAATGGTGTTGATGCGTAATCAATGCATTAGACACATTTATGGGCAAAAATGCTACTGAGAATATTTCAACTACATTCTAAAAATCAGAGTCAATTGCGCAACATCAATTTATGGCCTAGTATCCTGAATCTTCAAATATTCAAGCAACGATGTCAACCCATAATCACTGTATCAGCATCCTTTATGTGCATGCACCTTAGTTACTAGTATTAGCAACAGGTCGGGGTAACAGGCTAGCAGTAAGGGTTAGTACATCCAGAACGGTCCAAATCAGTTCCCTACCGGTCCTATGACCTCATCAGCTGCTTCTTGGTGGGCCAAACCCTGACCCGTACCCCTCAACCCACGGTTTGTGCCGGAGTTTGCTTGACCTGTTGGTTCCAATTGCCAGTTCTGGTTCACAGGTTTTTCTATTTATGGTCACATTCAGATATCCTTCTGTTGATTGCAAAATGTGAACTTTGGTATGTTGTTGTCCTTTCCTAATATATAGGCCGCCTTTATAATCTGAAACATAAGATACACACTCCCTGTCCCAGTCTGAACATGAGCATCAACGGAGTGTAAGCAATGTTTGTTCTTGAATCGTTGTTAATCTGCATGGTGATTGGTTACAGACATTCAAAAATGACAGATATGCTGCCTTTATAGGCAAACCAGAATGCAACACACACCCTGCCTGACTCTGAAAATCAGCATCAACAGAGTGTCATTGATTTTTGGTCTTGTAAGTCAGGTAATTAATTAGAGACTTGGTCGTAATAATCCCTACTGAAAATATTGGCCACCTTAATGCGCAAAACCATCAGGTACCACATTGCTACAATCTCTTAATAATGAGTGTCAAAGCAACGTCAACGATTTTGGATCTGGTAAGTCAGGTAATTAAGGAGTGACTTGGTCGTTGTTATTCTTAAGCACAGTACTGGCCGTCTGTATAGACCAATGAGAAAGCAACACGCTCCCTGCCTGATCTTGAGAATGAGCGCCACGGGGGCGTCAATGATGTTTGGTCATGTCATTGAAGTAATTACATAGTGAATTAGTCGCGGATGTATATAATCATTGTATTGGCTGCCCTGCTAGACACATGAAATAGCTACATGCTCCATACCCTATCTTGACTATAATCATCAACCAAGCAACAACAATTATTGGGCTTGCATCTTGGGTAATCAAAGCGGCGAATAATCACAGACATCTATAGACCGTGAGTTGGTAGCCTTTATTGGGCAATACGTAAGCTATGTTCCCATGACAGCCTCCTGGACAATCACAACTTGATTCATTTCCAAGGATGCAACTCAGTGATTCTGACCGTGTTAGCCTATATAACTGCTTAAAACTTCATATATAGACATTACCAGCCACATCGCCCATTGATTGAGCATGATGCAAGGCCAAATATCATTGAGCCTCCGTTATCGCTCAGTTTGCCACTGGCGTATTTGCAATGTGCAACCATTCACTTTGGCATAAAATGTCAGTACTGGTCTTTTGGTAGCCGTTCTATCCTCTTCATGTACGTTCTCCTTTTTCAGTATATTGTACTTTAATAATGCATATAACTATATCCTTTAAGTTATACTTTTAAGTGTCCGCTAAGTGTAGATAATGATAATACTCAAAAATCCTGTTCTCTTCAATCAATCCTTCTCCTCACTGTCAGGTTCACTCAAAGGGCTGCTTTCATCTGCAAAATGGAAATCACCTGCATTACCACCCAGCAGATGGTGTACTAACCAGTGGATGGTCCTTGATCAGTCATCAAATCTGGAAAACAATCTTTATTGCACTTGCAATCCTGGCCAGAGGCATTATGATTGAAAAATTGAACTTTGGGAACTGGAGTATATAGATTCACATATCCAGGTGGTGCGCCTTCCATTTCAGCGCTTTGACTTCTCTCACTGTCATCAGGTGGCGCAGGTGGCATTCCGTGCGGAGGTGGCACTGAATTTGGTGGAGGTGCATCCGGACCTTTGCGACTCCAGCTCGAGTGCAGATTCTTTGGGAAGCCATTGTGGCAAGGACGGCAGTGGTCCATTTGATTTTCATGAATCATTGTTATGTGTCTTTCGATTGCTGCCTTCACCTTCTCAGGCCGAGGAAAACCAACTGCTTGCTGGTTCTCTTCTCTGACTTTGGCGAGAGGTACCTTGATTAGTTGCAGCGTTTCCCGTAACACAGAATGCGAAAAGCCTCCTTTGGCCATTTTATTCATATTCAAGGCAAGGCGCAGGTCGGACTGTTCTAGCTGTACCCAACCTCCCTTCCTTGCCATAGCAGCTGACATGTTGAAACCTAGAAGACAGTAGTTGCTACATGTAAAATTGAGATTCAGCTTTTACCTTGACCATATACCACTCCGTAGCCTCCCCTGAAGTCTGTGAAGCCTGTTTTGTCCACTCCCCGGGACATTTATCGGAACATTTGTCTGGGAATGTCCCTGAACATAAATCCTCATGATACCTGATTTTGCTCACCGTGCGGCCATTTGCCTTGGTCGACCATGGAGGTTTCCCAGTACTGCCAGCGATCAATTGGTTACATAGCTCACAACGTTCACCAGCGGAACATGATATTGTTAGTTGACTGCCGTCTACATCGATATGGAGCTGTTCACATCTGATCGGATGAGGCTTATTATTCTTGCTGCTTGCAGTTTTAAGTGCTGTTTTGAAATGTGAGTCCAGGGTCGTATGTTCGGTGGCTGCAATTACAGTGACGAGGGAAACTCACTGGTGTCTACATTACTGCTGGATCACAGCTGGTGGCGCATTGGGCAAAGCGCCTGTAGTTTGGCCAGATTCAGATCCAATTTCACCTGGCTGAGGTGTTTATGGAGCCATGACTTGCTGTTGTGGAAAGATGAGGAAGATGAGGAAGATGATAACAAAAAGAAGTGGGAAGTCCTGAGGAATATGTAGATACCTACAAGTCATAATGGAATGGGTAACAGCCAACTTGCACATTCTATTCAAGATGCATCCTGCTGCATATAGCTGCAGGTTACAGGGTATTCCAATGGTCCTGCAATTTGCAGTAAGTTTGTCTGACGTTGTTTGTTTGTTTACTGGGATACATTGCAGTGAATGACAGCTGCAATCTCATGTTTGATAAATATAAATAGAACATTCTTCGACAGAAAGAACGTCTGGTGATGTTTGTCTCAAGACATTGCTAGGAACTTACCTGAATCACACTCCAACCATCAAGTGATGATGATTGGTTAGTATGACTATCCCCAATGAAGTGATGGTCAAAATGCAGATTTTGCTTTGTTAATGTTGATCAAACATACCAACCTTGACATAACAGATGCAGCCTGCCTCCATGTGGTGTATATCTTGCAACATCCAACATCTCACCCAACAACAAGGTCAACGCAAGAGGCAATGGTCAATGCTCCCAAAATGTTCCTATCGCCACTTCAGGCAGCCAAATATGGCATCTCGACCAAGCAATCCACATGACAACCTCATTATGCGAATAAAGGCAAGAGCAGCTTGGGGATAGAAAGGGTCCTGGGGTTGGGAGGATTGCGCAGCTTAAGATCCAAAAAGAATCATTCCGCAGAGAAAAGCCAAGATACTCACATTTGAAGGAATGAAGAGAATGAGAAATGGACCGAAGATCATGTGGATTGAGAGACCGTTGGATTAAGAAAGTGAGTTGATGATTCCGATACAGAGATCATGCAACACCAAGAAGATATGAGAACTGCCGAAACGGCACAATCGACAACCAGAACACCTGAAACACCATTGGAGCAGATTTTGAATGCAATCGGAGACAGTCTGAGCCATCCTGGAATTTCCGATAATGAGGAGGATGGGTAAGGTGAGGATGATAAAGAAGAGACAGAGTTTGGCAAGCTGAGTGAAGATCGTGAACCTGGCTGGGTGATGGGCACAATCTCTATAAGGGTACAGCACCGCATGGGGAGTTTTTGGCACATGCTGATAAGGTTTGACAAACTGATGCAACCAGGATGGGAGGACGCGGCTGACTACCTATGCAAGAGAGTTATGCAGTACGGGATGGTCCAATTGCTGGTTCCTGCCATTGGGAAGCCTCAAACAGACACCACAGCAGCCACATCGATACAAACAAGATTAGAAGACCTTATGTCAACTCTTAATAATATCCCACGACAATCGTAAATAGCGCACGGGACTTCTCGACCAGGAAGTAGTTAAATGAGGTTCGGTTCATAGAAACCACTGTCAGATATAGACATAGCATCCCTCTTGTCCGGCACAGTGGCAAATTCGCCACTTACTGAGAATACGACACCTGTTTAAACCATGAGCGTTGACCCCTGCATATATGATCCTGAGCTACTTACCATATAGATATCGGATTCGAACAATGATATGGTGACGGCTTCTGCGTTACAGGAAGTATCAATAGGCGAATAGTTCATATTGACGATGTAGCTCTGGTACAAACAATTTGACTACCTATTTTGCTACATGTCTGCTATTTCTGGATACCGGTGACCAGATTGTGAGAGATGATAATCTGTCGCTGTGTATGCAAGCATCGTATTGGCCCTGCGAATGTTCGAGACGCCATATCAAGTTGATGGATGACCAATAAATGATATATCATTTTACCTGTTACAGTTACAATAGAAAGCAACACCGAAATTTGAGACAAAATATACTAAAAAGTTTGAGCCAGTGCTATCATACGACTCATCCATGGAGTGGTCAATGCGCAACCTGAACCCTGATGAATGGCAACTGCCATGCTGCATTAATTCTTGCATCCATTTGCATAACCCTCTGCTCAGTCCTGCTGCACATAGTCGAGATTGTGAAACTTGCATATGGTACGTCATTCAAATTGAGGAGAATGAGCCAGATAAGGAATGGAGAGAAAGTGAGGCTATATATATCTGAAACAAGTGGATCGAGTTTTATGACATAAATTGCCAGCTGAAAGCACTGAAACGCATTTCACTTAGGTCATTCATTGTCCAGGTGACGCATATAGTGGTGACTGATGAACTGAGAGGTCTCGAAGCTTTTGGAAGCAAATGATTATACATAGAAACATTATGTTGGCTGTCAACAATAACTGTATGGATATTGCGTACAATTCTTAAGCGTCCACTGACTGTTAGTATGTCCCTAAGGTGAGTGTCAATGTAGTGTCTGAGATTTAGAGTCTAACTCATTCAGCAGTCACAGGGCTGCATTGTTACATCCATCCAAACAGGATGTATTTCCATCTTTATAGCTCATAAGGCATGGGACATCCTCCTTGCCCCATCAGAATAATAAGCGTCATGGGTGCTTTAACGATTTTTAGGTTTGCATTTTGGGCAATTACCGGGCTGTGCAATGGCATTGACCCATAATGATAGTATTGGCTGCCGTTAAGGGAAAAACAACTAGTGACAATATCACTACTACCTCCTAAAAATGAGCGCAAACAGAGTATCAACATTTTCAGGTCATGCATCTGGGATAATCTAATGGCTATGCAGCGGTCTCATTCCATAATCAAAGTATTGGCTACATTTATGGGCGAAAATGGTAGTGACAATATCGCGACTACCTCCGAACAATGACTGCCCATGGTATGTGAAAGATTTTTGTCACGCATCTTGAATAATTAAAGGGCTATGCAATGTTATTAGCCCATGATGGTACTATTGGCCGCAGTTAGGGGCAAAAATGGTAGGCACGATAATGCCAGCGCCTGCTGAAAATAAACGCCAACAAAGCGTCAACAGGTTTGTGTGGGCTCTGTGCATGGCACAGCAATAAACTGCACTATGTTGTTCTTAAATGGTGTTATTAGCAGTCAGTCTTCTCTGTATATCCTACTATTGAACTTCACAAATATGCATGCCATGTCTCACAGGTCTGACTTGTTTGTTGCATGCAGCTCTAGAGTCAATATTTAAGAACCAGCTTATCAGTGTCCTATAACATTACAATGACCTACCATTCAATTCCAATTACCCAGCGTATGAACCCCTACACCGATGTCACATTCCAAATCTTCGAATACCGTGTTGCTAATTGTAATGACATCTTCCAAAAATGGTCATGACTGTATTCATGATTTGAGCAACCTGACTTTACAAATCATATTCTGCACTTGGTGTGTATCTATCAGGTTAGGCTCGAAGGGTCTGACTGCTTGTGGTAATTCTAAACATGCGTATTGATGGTGATTGTATTTATACTGCGGAATTGAGGAGGCCAGCAGCCAAGGCATTGTATGTATAGTCTGTCATCAAGTTCTTCGCCATCCATCAGAATATAGGACAAGCTCAATGGAGAAACATATGCTAGCAAAAGTGCTCATTCCAAATATGAACAAATTAACAGAGTACAAAGTTACCAAATTGACTAGTTCAACAATCAATGAAACAGCTTTGGCCATACTGAAGAAAAAAGGAAGTCAAGGAAATGCAATGGTATGTTCTCCAAGGAAAGTCATAGTTGACATCTCGCTTTAATTGATATTGACTAGTGTTAGCAACGGGTCTTGGTAACCCACCAGCGGTCCAGGTTTGCACCGGAAAAACGGTTCAGCTGGGTTCCAAACCCGTCCGAAAACCTGAACCGGAGCTTCTTGGCGGGCCAAACTCGCACCCATACCCGTCAACCCGCTGGTTTTGCCAGGTTTGGCTAGAACCGTCTGTTTCAATCTCCGGATTGCATTTTTCGGTTTTTCTATTTATGGTTGCAGTCAGATATATTGCTGTTATGTGCAAAATATTAGCTTTCGTACATCATTCTCTTTATTTGTCTCATTGGCTGCCTTCATAATCAAAACACGGAGAGATATGCTCCCTGCTACATCCTGAAGTTGAGTGTGAACGAATTTTCGTCTTGCATCATTAGTAAGATTTGAGGTCCGGAACAGCCATATTGATAGTTATGGCAGTCATTACGCCGGAAATTAATCAGTTTGCATCTGCGACTGCGCGGACATCATTTGTCGAGCTGATGGAGATGCATGATACTGTCAGCGGAAAATTTCAATGCCGCAAGCAACATAACAAGCAGAATGTAGCCATATCAGATTAACATAACGGAAACCTCCATCTCACATATGCATATCGGCTTTCATAACCGACGCGGTACTCAATTCATCACCGATTCTGAAATCGAAGCTTGTTAAACCCGTTAGCTTTCACCCCTGCATATTTCCTTCCTATCTACTTACCATACAGGAAATGGATTCAGATGAACATACTGTATTGGCTTGTAGGTCACTTGTACACAACCTGTACAATATGTGATTATTGATGACATATCTCCTCAAAATGTAATTGCTGTATCTGTTTTCCTACACTTCAGAATTTTTTTGATTTCAGTGACAACATTGTGAGACATGATAGTTTGTCTGTGCATGTGCAAGGGTCACACGGGCCATACGAACGTTCTAAACTCCAAACCGAGTTGATTGACAATTGATCAACATGTTATTGTCCTGCCTCTGACAGATAAGTGACAACGCGCAATTTAAACTCGAGATAAAATTGACTAACAAAGTTTCACTTAGTGATGGAATACTAGTTATAGAAGGAGCGGTTAATGCGCAACGCGAATCTCTATGAATGACCACTATCATGTTGGATTCATCCATACACCCAACTATATCACTTCACGCTCAGACCGGGTGTACATAGTCAGCATTTTGAAAAGTCCTTATGGTAGGTCATAGAAATCGAAGAGATCCAACTGGATATGGCAAAGTGAACAAGTTGGGCTCTATTAATGAAAAATTAGTATATGGATCTACATGCAGTAAGTTGCCAGCTGAACGCGCTGGAATGTCACAGCGCTAGGTGATCCATCGCTCAGAAAACATGTGCTTCAGTTGATCAGAAATAGATATGCCACAAAGCTTTTGCATGCAACTGAGTATTGATAGAATTTGTACATTGGCTGTCAATAATGACTATATGATTATTTGTACAAAATTATTATCCATAAAACAACAATTAGGACATGTTTATGGTGAGTGTGAATGGAGCGTCAATGATTTATGGTCTTGTAAGTAAGTTAATTGGAAAGCGAGTTGCATGCTGTGATTCATAACACACGTATTGGCTGCCTTGACTGGCAAAATACAAAGCGACACAGATACAGCCCAATGCTGAACATCAGAGTCATCAGAGTGACAATGATTGTTGGTTTTGTATGTATGTTAATTGTGAAGCGATTTGCTCGCAGTTATGCATAACCAAGGTATTGGCAGCCTTTATAGCCGACAAAGAAAGCAACACGGGAACAGGCCGATTCTCAAAATGAGCGTCAACGGAGCGTCAATGATTTTCGGACTTGGAAGCAACTTAACTGGGAAGTGATTTGCTCGCTGTTATTCATAATCAACAGATTGGCAACCTTTATAGGCAAAACAGACCACGGCATGGTAACAGCCACATTCTGATACTGAGTGTCAATGGAGCGTCAACCATTTTTTGTCTTGTTCGTAAGTTAATTGAAAAGCGCGTTGCTTACTGTTATCCATAACCGACGTATCGGCAGCCATTATATGTTAAAGAGAAATTGGTACGATCACAGCCGCATTCTGAAAATGAGCCTCAATGGAGCGTCAACGATTTTTGGTCTTATAAGTAAGTCAATTGGGACTCTATTTGCTCGCTGTTATCCATAATCAATATATTGGCAGCCTTTATGGGCAAAAGACAAAGCGACATGGTCACAGCCCCAGTCTGAAAATGAGTGTCAACATAGGGGCAATGATTTTGTGTGTTGAATCTTGTATAATTCAATGGCTGTGCTACGGCATTTAACCATAATCGAAGTATTGGCAGCCTTTATAGGCAATATCGTGTGTGTCGATACTGCATCACGACAAAATGAGCGTCAACAGAGCGTCAACAGAGCGTCAACAGAGCGTCAACAGAGCGTCAACAGAGCGTCAACAGAGCGTCAACAGAGCGTCAACACAGCATCATCACAGCGTCAACAGAGTGTCAACAGAGTGTCAACGATTTTGTGCATTGCATCTTGAATAATTCAAGCACTCTGCTACAGCATATACCCAGAATCAACATATTGGCAGCTGTCATGAGCAAAAGAGATCGCAACATGGTCACAGCCCCAGTCTGAAATTGAGCGTCAACAGAGCGTCAACGATTTTGTGTGTTGCATCTTGTACAATTCAATGGCTGTGCTACGGCATTTACCCATAATTGAAGTATTGGCAGCATTTACAGGCAATGTTGTGTTTGTCGATACTGCGACACAACAAAATGAGCGTCAACAGAGCGTCAACAGAGCATCAACAGAGCATTAACACAGCATCATCACAGCGTCAACAGAGTGTCAACAGAGTGTCAATGATTTTGGGCGTTGCATCTTGAATAATCCAAGCCCTTTGCTACAGCATATACCCAGAATCAATGTATTGGCAGCCATTATGAGCAAAAGAGATTGCAACATGGTCACAGCCCCAGTCTGGAAATGAGCGTCAACAGAGCGTCAACGATTCTGTGTGTTGCATCTTGTACAATTCAATGGCTGTGCTACGGCATTTAACCATAATTGAAGTATTGGCAGCCTTTACAGGCAATATTGTGTTTGTCGATACTGCGACACGACACAATGAGCGTCAACACAGCGTCAACAGAGTGTCAACCGAGCGTCAACACAGCATCATCACAGCGTCAACAGAGTGTCAACAGTGTGTCAACAATTTTGGGCGTTGCATCTTGAATAATTCAAGCACTCTGCTACGGCATATACCCAGAATCAACGAATTGGCAGCCGTTATGAGCAAAAGAGATCACAACATGGTCACAGCCCCAGTCTGAAAATGAGCGTCAACAGAGTGTCAACGATTTTGTGTGTTTCATCTTGAATAATACAAGGGCTGTGCTACGGCATTTACCCATAATCGAAGTATTGGCAGCCTGTATAGGCGATATCGTGTGTGTCGATACTGCTACACCACAAACTGAGCATCAACAGAGTGTCAACAGAGCGTCGATAAAGCGTCAACAGAGCATCAACACCGCGTCAACAGACTGTCAACAGAGTGTCAACGATTTTGGGTGTTGCATCTTGTGTACTACCAGGGCTGTGCTATGGCAATTACCGATAATCAATGTATTGGCAGCCGTTATGCGCAAAAGAGATTGCGACATGGTCACAGCCCCATTCTGAAAATGAGCGTCAACAGAGCGTCAATGATTTTGGGTGTTGCATCTTGTATAATCCAAGGGCTGTGTTACGACATTTACTCATAATCAAAGTATTGGCAGACTTTATAGACAATATGGTCTGTGTCAATGCCACTACACCTCAAGCGTCAATGGAGCCTCCAAAATTCTTGGTCTTGTAAATGAGGTAATTTGTAAGTGATTGGCTCGCTGCTATCCATAACCGATGTACTGCCACACAATATGCGCAAAAGAGAAAGTGACACGGTCATGGCGCCATTCTGACAATATCTGTCAACCCAGCGTCAACTGAGGGTCATCAATTGGTGGTGATGCAGATTGGAAAATGAACTCATCGCATGGATATTTGAACTTATAATTGAACTATTGCCCTCCTCTATGGTCAAAAATACAGATCATTAAAAGAAAAAGATGAATTAAAATATTGGCGATCTCGCAGCATGCAAAACATGCAAAGTGTGATTCCTGGATGTCGAATAATCGATTTTGATTTAGTACTATAATCCAATAGCAAAGGCAAGCATGTTATATGTATTTACAGATGGACCCACTCAAGATCCCGCTGAGAACCCGCCCAATTCAGACAGGTAGGGAGATGTTGATTGAACCGTACCCTAATTGACAGTGTGGGTTTATTGATGACCCGGACCACCGATCTCGCACCGGTTCGGTTCCGACCCGGACCCGGATCCGAAGTGACGGTCCACAACCGTTGCTAACACTAATATTGACTGAATTTACAAACTACACGTTCGAAACTTGAAACGAAGGACTTTGATATTTCCGACTTGGAATTGCTACCTCACATTGGGATTGGTTTCGACTCTTATTCCATCGAATGCAACATCAAACATCGAGCCATGACGTTCATACAATGCGTCAAGCAGCGAAGTGATGCTACTTTCCGCCAGCACGCTGAGCAATTTTGCTGCATGTACTACACACTAACAGTGGATGCAATTAAGAAGCAATTGCCGTGAAGAAATAAAGGTAGTTTAGCGTTAGATGTGTAGACATCAACAAACAAATTGGCCATAACATTGGTCAATGCATACATTATGGGTCTCAATCGGCCATCGCAAAAAGTACAACTCTCAGTTGATGAGGGTGAAAGCCTTTGCATGTCGAATTTCGAAAGCTAATCAAGAATAATCGGACAAAGGTCAACATACTGGAGCACGGCTAGCTGTATATTTGAAGGATGTGCTGAAATGTATTGAGCTTACAGACTGCCGTTTCATTGGAGTTACAGCTGATACTGCATTCTCCAATGATGGAATGACTTGGGAACTGCAATCAACCACCGACGCCTCCGGAATCGAGTGGCCTCGATTGAGAAATCATGTACGATGCATGGCACACGTCATCCATCTTGCTCTAGGTGCATTCATGTGCAGTCTGGGTGTGAATGGCCGAACCAAGTCGTGGGAAGCCCATGAGTGCAATCAGCAATTTGGAGAGAATGAAGGCATAGATATTGGTAAGAGGCAAAGACTTCGAAAGGAGGGCAATGCTAGAATCAACAAAGTGTCTGCCATGACACCAGGTTTAGCAAAGATAATTGAGAAAGTATGTATTTTAACATATTTTGAATGTACTGAAACTGACTATCAAATAGCAGAGAATGCTTGCTGTATTGAATATGCTGATACCTGGGCGCTGAAACCATTTCATTGACTGTCCAAAGGTCAATGTACGAATCACAGGACTGCCTATTATGGATGTGAAGACACGGTGGAGTTCAACACTGGAGTTGCTTGACCACGCCTACCAATTATGAGTATTCACCTGCTAGTGTCTCAAGAACCCAAAATCCAGTTATTACTGGCTGCTCTACACAACACAAGATGAATGGACCATCATGATATATGTGATGGAAGTTTTAAGGCCATTCCAGTACAGGACGCTTTGTAATGCCAAAATGGCATACAGTTACTCTGCATCATGTCATCACTGTCTACAATGACATATTCAATCATATGGAGGGTGTTTTGCAAGCTTTGGCTAAGAAGAATACTGAATGGAAGGAAGACTTATTCTTTGCCTTGAAGTTTGCGTGGCAGAAGATGTCCAAAACATAAACTGAGGTTACTCCTACAAACGGTATGCTACCCATTTTGGTACATATTCTTTATCCTTTCTGGAAATTGCTATTGTTTGAGAAGTGGGACAAGGGAATGGATATATTTACCGACAACGGGACATCTTGTACTATCCAATAATAAAAGGCGTTTACGAAGTATGTGCAGAACGAATACTGCGCTGAACATTGACATTTGCCTGTTATCAAATCTGAATGTGTACCAATCAACAATCTTTTCTCTGTCACAATGGCTTCAACATCTGCTCAATCATCATACGATCCATGTGATTAGTCCAGCAATGTTGAAGAATACTCAATGCCTATAAATGGTGCTGAAATGAAAACCAGGTTAAGCGATCGCGCATCACGGTTACTAGTCGTCCCAAGGATCTATTTTCATTCCCCGCCTGAATTGCCACAGACCTGGGGGCAAAATCATCCGAATCCCAATGATGACCACTCTGACCATGTAGAGATTGGCAGTGCATTTTGTATCCCGGATATGACCGACTGGTGGCATCAGCAGGAGCAACCAGACTGAAAGTACGCTGATTTCTCCAATGTGGCATGTGATATATTGTGTAACATATAACATGGTGCAACACTGGAGGCCAGATCTTCCCTTGGGCGAAATGTGATCGGGTGGCGGCAGTCAAGAACCTCAGGCAAGACCCTTCGCGCAAAAGTTGTTGTAAGGCAGTTTTCTCTAGGCAATAATAGCCTATTGGAAGGCAATATCCCAGAATTGGATACAACAGATACTGATAACGACTTGGAAATGAAGAGAGAGGAGGAGCACCTGAAGCTGCACGGAATGGCCAATGTCTACGACCTTTTGGAGACGTGGCAGGGGAGGGAAACCCTACATGCTACACATAAGGAACTTCGCGCTCAAAACAGACAGATGACAGCCGTCTGATCCATTTCAGATAGATCAGAGGTTGTCAAAGTGTCCTGATCAACCTTTCAACATGATGGTGCAGCTGCATTTAAATTGTCGGAAAGATCCCCTGTGCCACCAGCTTTGTCTGCAAAGGACCTTTCTGGAGTATGAATTCAGGTATTGAATGTCCACTGAATCAAATGAATTCGCCACCATTTCGCTGAAAGTGCTGATAATAATCCACCTGAAAGCTTTTCGGACACCAAAAATTGGCTTGATGGGAATGGTGACATGGATATTCCAAGCGACTATGCAGACGAATTGGAGGCAGACAATCAGTCTGATAATACGCTAGTCAATGCTATCGAATAAACAGAAACCCCAGAGCAGCGGAATGTGAGTGCTGCACCGAACGTTCCCGGATTTACTGGGTCAACACAGAGCTCAAGGACAAAGGTTGAAAAGATGAAAATATGGGTCAATACCATGGAAATGAGGACGAATAGAGGGATCAAGAATATGTAGGACAGAATGGGTCAATGGATTTTCACCAGGTTCTCTATGTTGGTTGACTGAGAATTTCATCCAGAGAAAGATTATTGCAGAATATTGAGCTGGCGCTTGTGAATATTGGTTAATGAACAGTAGCATAGCGGGCAAAATGAATCATTTGGCAAGATGTATAAATTTTAATAGGATGAGAGCAACCAGTGCAAGAACATTATTGGGCTCGGCATTGCCAAAGGGCTATGTCTTGGTCAGGCAGAAAGGTAAGCAATAAGTTCAAATCGTTATGAATGCAATTATCGATGGCAGTACATTGTGAATAAACAGTAAATTAAAATGAGCATCAACTGAGTATCAACAATTTTTGGTCTTGTAAGTATGGTAATTTACAAGTGATTTGGTCCCTGCTCTACATAACCAACCTATTAGGAACTTATATAGGCATAATAGCAAATGACAGTCACTTCCCCTGTCTGAAAATGGTCGTTAACGGATTATCGATGATTTTTTGCTTTGCATCTTGGGTAACAAAAGTGCCCATTGGATGCAGCCATCCTTAAGTAATGTATTGGCTGCCATCAGAGGCAAAAACAATGGCAACATGCTTCCTGCCCTATTCTGAAAATGAGCATCAATGGAGAGTTAATGATTTTTGGCTTTGCATATTGCGTAACCTAAATGGTAATTGGTTGCAAATATTCATAAATGAGATATTGGCCGCCTTTAGTGGCAAAAACAAAAGCGATAAATGCTCTGCCCCATCCTGAAAATGAGCGTCAATGGAGCGTCAATGATTCTTGGCCTTGCACCTCGGGTAATTTAACTGGCAACTGGTTGCAGACATCCATTAATGAGATATTGGCTGCCTTTAGGGGCAATAACAATGTCAACACGCTCCCTGCGCCATTCTGATACTGATTATCAATGGAGCATCAACAATCTTTGGTCTTCCATCTCGGCAAATCAGAGTGTCACATTATAGTAGTAACTCATATACGATGTGCTGGCAGCCTTTTGATTGGAAACAGTACATGACATATGTTACCCCGTCATGAAAATCATCATCAACTGAGCGTCATCACTTTTGGGTCTTGCATATTGGGTAATCAAGAGATTGTGCAGATATATACCCTCATAACAGAACTATTGACTGCCTTTCTAGGCCATCATATGACATAGCAAAGGAAAAACACACATTCCAATATAGTCGATATCGCACACTGCAAAACATGCCAAAATGGATAATTGGTATCTGAATGCATGATTTTAATAAGATACTATCATCAAACTGCAAAAACACAAGCATTATATGAATCTACAGATGGACCCGCCAAGGAAGATGCTGACAACCCGTCCAATTCAGACAGGTTGGAAGATTTGCATTAAACCGTACCCGGATTGATACTTTCGGCGTATTGAAAACATGGACTGCCAATTTGGGCAACTGTTCACTTCTGACCTGGACCTGGATCCAAACCAACAGTTCGGAACTGTGACTAACACCAATTGTGATAATATCAATGCTACCTCCTAAAAACAAGTGGCAATGGAGTGTCATTGATTTTTGGACTTTCATCTTGGATAATCAATGGGCTAAGCGAGGGCGTCAACCCATAATCAATGTGATGGCCACCTTTGTGGGCAAAAATGCTTGTTACAGTGTCACTACCACCTCCAAAGAATGAGTGCCAACAGAGCGTCAACAGGTTTTGCAGTGGTACAAAAAGCTACACGGCAACGAACTGCATTGCATTGTTTCTAAATTGAGTTTTGAATGGATACTCTTTGCAATCTGGCTATGTATCCAACTTCACAACTATGCATGTGATGTCTCACTGATTTGACTTTTTTCTTGCTTCTAGCCCTGTAGTCAATATTTGTTACCCAGCTTTCTATTTGACTATAATATAACGTTTGACAGTCTCTGAAGTTGAGTTATGCAGCGTTTCAATTCCTACTGTGCTGTTGTTTTCAAAATCTTTGAAAATTTTGGTGTTAGAGGTTCCGACCTCTTCCAAAAATTTTAAGTCGTCATTACTAATTTCAGCGACCTCACATTACAAATCGTATTCGAAGTTTGTACAGCTTCTTTGAATGTGGACAGAACGCATCTTGGTACTTGGAATTATTCTTGACATGCTTCCTCCGGGCAATTCTATTTGCACAGTAGAATTGGGAGACTGGCAGCGCTGGCATCATATGTACAATGTGTTTTTATGTTCTTTGCCATCCAGCAGATCATGGGACCAACTCAATGGGGATACGCTTGCTGACATGAGCACACATTGCAAACATGGACAAATTAATAGAGTTGGAAGTTACTGAATTGACTAGTTCAATGGTTGATGAAACAGCATCAGCCATACTGAACAGACATGTATGTTGCGGAATATCAATAGTAAGCTTTCAATTGAATTTCATCTTTGACATTTTGGTATCATGAATATTAACTGAATTTGGACACAACCTGCTCAAACTGGCTGCTACGGAATGTGTAATTTTGGAATTTCACCAAGACAGCTGGAATCACTACCTCATGTCAGGCCATTTTTCGCCTCATATTCGATTGGACACAATATCACACTTTGTGGTACAGCAGTCATCTAAAGCATTGGGAGGTGAGCTGGTCCTTCCATCTGTCACCTCCCTCAGCAAGATTAGGCAGAGGGAATCCTCACTGAGGGTGTATGACATTATGAACCAATTACAATCGATAATTGTAGGCAGTTTAGCTTTTGACGGGTGGAAATCAAGGTACAAATTTGCATCAATCATGGTCATTGTTTAATATATAGTTCAAAATTGGGCGTTGCGAGATGTACAACTCACTTTCGCTGAGGTTGATACCCAATTCTTTTCTCATTTCAAGAGCTCTTTAAGCATGATAGGTTAATAGTCAACACAATTGAGCAAGGTTATCTGTGCATTTGAACGAAGAATTTGATGTTTTTGACCTTAGCACTGGCCATTTACTTGAAAGTACGACCGATAATACTTCCTCAAATTACTTGATGACTCTAGCATTCTATTCAAACGTTTAGGCCTTCGGAATTGAGTGGCGCGCATTGAGAAGCATCATACCATGCATGGCACACATCATACAGGTTGCTTTGGGTGCATTCATGAACACTCTTGGTGTAAAAAGGCCACACCACGACATGTGAAGGCAATAAGTCTGAATAGCAATTTGCAGTGAATGAGAGGATCCACATTGGGAAGAGTGAATGACTTCGAAAACAGGGCAATGATAGAATCAACAAGGTGTCAGCCATGCGACCAGGTATTACCAAGATTATGAAGAAGGCACTTAGTTCAAGGAAATTTTAAAGCACCTGAACTGACTATCTCATAGCAGGGAATATGTGATGTATTGATTACACTCACACTGAGTCGTTGAAACGGGATGATTGACTGTCACACAGCAACAATACGAATCACTGTACTACATATTATGAATGTGAAGACGTGGTGGAGTTAGACTTAGGAGTCGCTTGATTGAGCCTACCAATCATGAGAACTCACCCGCCAGTAGCTTAATGATCCAACATACATTGATCACTGGCTACTCTGCCCAACACAGAATCAATGGATCAGTGTCAAGTACATCATGGAAGTGTTAAGGTCATTCCGATACAGGACCCTGTGGATATTGAAGAGGCATATGTTTGCTCTCAATCACATAATCAATATCTACAATGATTTTTTCTATCATATGGATGGTGTCATACGGGCTTTTGCCCAGAAGATCAAATGGACAAATTACTTGTTCTTAGCCGTGCTGTTTGCATGACACATATTGTCCAAATATTATATTTAAGTGACTGTGGTAATGAGTATGATTCACATTTCATCACATATCGTTGATGCTGTCAGGAAGTTATCATCATTTAAGAAGTGGGTCAAGAGAATGCAGATCAATACTGAGGATGAGCCTTCCTATACTATCCACTACGAAGTGGTGTTTCAGAAGTATGTGGAGTATGAGTACATTGCAAAACTTAGATTTTTACCCATCGGCAAACGCGAAAGAGTGAAAAGCTATAAACTCCTCCAGTTGATACTGACTTCTGGATCTGGTCAATGTGCACCTGATCGGAATGATTCGTCCAGCGATGATAAAGAATAGTGAACATCAAAAAATGTAGTTGAAATGACACCCAGACAGAGTAATCACACTGCACACCCATCGGCAGCCATCAGGTTGTATTTGATTTCGCCTCCTCAATCACCAACGAACTGGGTGCAAGGTAATCTCAATCTCAAAAATTACCACTCCAATCCAGTGATGATTTGCAGTACATTTTTGTTATCAGACATCACTGACTGGTGTGACTAACCAAGTGTAAGGGACTCAAAGTACACTGAGGACTCAAATGTGGCATGCGCTATATTCGATATCATACCATATGGTGTCGGAGTGGAGGCCAGTAATTCCCTTGTACGAGATATTACTGTTTACAGGCTGTGAACAACCACTGGGAAGACCCATTGCCAAAAAAGTCGTAGTATGGCAGTGTGTTCTAGCTAATAATGGGAATCACATGGGCGATAACCCAGCATTGGATGCTACAAAACCTGTAAATAACTCGAAATTGAACAACGCGGTAGAGGAAAGAAAATTGCCCACAATGGCCAAGGCCCATTGCATATTGGAGATATGGCAGGGCAGCCAAAACCTGTATGTTAAGCAGCTGGATCCTCCCGGTCGAAACAAGCAAATGACAGACGTAGGATACATCTGTGACACGGAAGAGATTGTCCAGAATTGTGCTCAAACACTGAATATGATAGTGCGGGTCCATTTAGGTTGTCGGAACGATTTCTTTTGAAAGCCACTGTGTCTGTAAAGGATCTGCATGGAAGATGAACTGAATGAGTCAATGCCCGTCAAATCGAGACAATCAACCGCCATCCAGTGTTTTGAGATGAGGATTATTCCCCTGAAACAATTTTGCACACTGAAAATTGGCTTCACTGGAGATGCCACTAACATGATCTCAATGACAATAACGGTGACTGGGTGGTAGAGATTGAATCCATTATAGAGCTAGACGATGGCATCTGGGATCTGGAATGCCCAGAGTGGCCGAATGTTACTTCTGCACCAAATGTTTTAAGATTGATCCAGCCAACACAGAAGTCAAAAAGAATGGCCGAAAAGGGGCTGGTGATGGTCAATGCAGTGGAAATGAGAATGAAAATGGGAACCAAGAAACAGCAGAACAGAATGCATTAATATGGTTCAGCAGGTTCTTCGGGTTGCTTAACCAAGAATTTCATTTAGAGATTTATGATCGGAGAATATTGCAAAGTTGAATGTCAATATTGGGTAATCAACAGAACTTCCGCTCGCAAAATGAATGGTTAGCAAGATAGACCTATTTCATTGGAATGAGAACAAGCAGTGCCAGAATATTAGTTCACTCAGGTTTGCCAAATAGCTGAGTCATACTCGTTTAGATAAACAATCAGTAAGTTCTAATCATTGTCAATGCTATTATCAATGGAACCAGATTTTGGATGAACAATATATTCAAATCAGTGTCAATGGACCATCAATAATTTTTCGTCTTGTAAATAACCTAATTGAATAGTGAATTGGTTGCTGTAATGAAGAAGTAACTTGATTGCAGCCATTATACCCACAAGAGATCGCGACGTAGTCACTTCTGCATTATACAAATGAGTATTGTGGCAGGAACATCTGTCTCTCACCACCACCACCACCACCACACAGATTGGCAGGAGACAGAGCAACGGCGTGTGTGTAGAGACACAGGGATGATGGAGACAGACTGGGCAATGGTGGGAGTATAGAGTTACAGGGGTAACAGATATGGACAGAGCGATGGGGAGTATATATTTGGGATGCTCTGGGGCAGATTGCATCGTATCATGCATCTCAGCACATCCTATCATTTACAAATTACGCACTCTATTGTTTCCAGCTTTTGCTCCCACTTGCTTTGTCTAACATCCCATGAATCGAAGCAATTGTATGGATCCTCACGGCCGGGTAGTATAATACCTTCTCACCCTCTTCTTACACTCCTTGAGCCAGAACCGCTCTTTCTCACAAATTCATATTGTATGCCGTGCGAAGTGCGGCAGAGTGTTGATGATGGGCTCTCTGCCTTCTAGTTCCGCAGTTTAACCACAAGGTTTATGGACCATCCATGATAATTGGTATTGCATCGTGGGTAATCTATTTTGTCATTGGTTGTAGAGATTAATAGTTGAGATATTGGCCACTTTTATGGTCAAAAAGAACTCCCACATGCTCTCTTCCCCATCCTGAAAATGAGTGTCAACACATCGTCAAAGATTTTTGAACTTGTAACTCGTGTAATCTAAGTGTTGCTTAGTGGCACTGATTCATATAAGTAGTAATAGCGGTCTTTTCATGCAAAACAGTTCAGGACATCAATATTACCCCATCAAGACAATGAGCTTCAACAGAGTATAAAGAATGTTTGCCTTGCATCATGGGTACTCTAAGAGTTGTTTTGTGGCAACAACTCAGTTGCAGAGTAATAGCAGCCATTTCAGGCAGAGCAGTGTATGACATTGACTTTCCCAGTCATGCTAATGAGCATCAACAGAGTTTCAATATTCTTTGGTCTTGAATCTTGGGTAATATAAATATTGCTTTGTGGAAATACTTTATATACAAAGCAATGGCAGCTGTTTCAGACAACATAGTGCATGAAATTGATGTCACCCCATCATAACAATGGGCGTCCACAGAGGGTCAACAATCTTTGGCCTTGGAACTTGTGTAATTTAAGTGTCACTTTATGGCAATAATTTATACACAAAGTAATGGCAGCCATTTCAGGCAACAAAGTGCATGACATCTATGTTACCTCATCATGAAAATTTGTATCCATGGAGCTTTAACAATATTTGGTCATCCATATCTGGTAAGCAAGCTATTGCATGGATAGTTGGGCACATCATAGAGCCATTGACTGTCTTTATCAGTAAAATACAACCTGAAAAACACAGATTCAATAATAATGTATATTGCAAACTGCAAAGCATACAAAAAGAGGCTACAGAAGGTTGAATATGTGGTTTTGATAAGATACTATTATTAAACAGTAAAAACAAGAGCATTAAATGAATCTATCTATGGACCCGCTGGGCGACCCACGAACAACCTGCTCAATTGCAACAGGTGGGCAGATTTCTGTTGAACTGTACCCAAATTGATGGTTTGGGTGTATTGACGACCTGCACTGCCAATTTGGCAATTGTTTGGTTTCGACTAGGACCTAGTCCAGAAGTAGTGGTCCGTAACGATTGGTTAATGTTGGTATGGATTATCTCCTCAAGTCATGTTGTGTATATACATAAAGTTGCTCTAACAAGAGACAGTACTCAAGTGCAATTGGAAGAGCATCTGGAGATGCTATGTGAATAAACCTAGAAATGCACTTGGATGTTGTGAAATTGTGAACTTGAAGGCCATCATTGTATATAATTCCAAAGGTAGATAGAGATATTGAGTGCACCAGTTTATAGATATTCATGCAGGCTATAATGAAACTAGTTTAAGAATGGACTTGGAGGCTCTCTGTATATGAGTTTGAGGATCAACTTGAAGCTAATATAATGGTGAGATGGGAGGAGTACTTGAAGGTGTTCAATTGGATTACACTGAATTGGGAGAAAGGTGGTGCAGAAGCTGGCACTATATATATTGGATCATATATAACTGTGAAAATGTAGAAAATAGAGTGCAATAAGGTATATTAGGAGATAAGAGATAAGAAATTGTCTGGGAGTGGCAGATTGTTGATTATGGTGTGTTGGCATGCTTAGTTTTCACTGATTGCAATGCCATAGACAGGTGGAAAGAGATGACTTAGCATTATATTCTCAGGTAATGCATCAGCAAAATGTAAAATAATATGGAAGTCATAATAGAAAAACTAAGCCATATTCAACTGTCACCACAGTGCTTCCTGGTGGCCTCTACTACTTCCAGACCGGTCGTATGATATTCTTTCTTTCACCACATGCTTAGACACAACCCTCAATTACTCTGGAATACTTCCGAAGTTGTGAAATAGAATACATGTGTATTGTACAGAGTGTATAATGGTCTTCCAAATGCAGCAAAATGAATTTGTTAGGTTGTGCAGATATCAAAGCTATTGTGACTACAGACCATGCCCTGAAGACTGTTCTAGTATACCTTTAACCTTAAGCCATACTCAGCATAGGTGATGATTACAATGTCTGTGTCAAACTGTACAATGGGATAAAATATTCCACATCAGCTGCATGTTAAGAGTCTCAAAGCCATAACTTGAGAATGCTGCAACTCTAAATAGCCATACTGGTTCTGCCAAATACTCCCCAATACTCCCAGACAGGCTGGATATAATGCACAGTACTCTCAGGTGTGCTGAGACTACTGTGAGGTGCTACTTAATGTTTTCGAAGTTGTGGAACCAAATACAAGAATCTTGTTATGCATGTGTTATTGTTTTCAGAATACAACCACATTGATCTATTAGATTGTTAAACTATTGCAGCAATTGAGAGTATTGACTGCATCCAGAAGACTATTCTGGTGAACCTCAAATCTGAAACCATCCGCTGTATGAGTTATTTCTATAGTTTCCATTTCAATATGCACATATCAAGAAACTACCCCAGTCTTACCCGTGTATCGCTGGATTCATATTCATGCACAATCCAGTGAGTATCTAAATTAACCCAATTAATTACAACCCATACACAGTTATAGATTTGTACTAATAGAATATTATCTGGTGTCAATTCTGTGAGTGCAACTATTGCTGTGACCGTGAAATGATGCATCTTATTAGTTTGTATCCTAACCAAGATGAAACTGTCCCCACAATCAGCTGATCTGTGGAGATATTTGTGCTTTATTGGGCTGACAACCTTGTATTCTTGAGGTTGAGAACATAACAACGATTATTGAGGATATTAGTACCTCATAGTAAACATTAATATTATATTTCGGATGGTCAGTTGATGTGCCAATTGGATGATTAGAAATAGTGGAGCCTATGCAAACTACAATACTATGAAAGAAGGAAGATATACTTGGAAGGTGATATTGAAATGATCCTCTTTGCTATCCATATTGTGTACCCAGATAATATAACATTTGGGTATGATCCCTTGGTTGGGATTAGTGTATTCTACATTATAATCAAGTCGCAGATATTCAACCGATACAGGGCAGTGCAACCATTGACAGTAGTACAATCCTCTGTTCTGATTTCAAATATTCAATCTGCTCTGCAGTACGTTCTAATTATATTCAAACAGCAATCTACAAACTGCAGAGCCCTAGTCCTCATCAATGGGTATTAGGAATAGCTGTCCAAAGATGGGCATTTTCAAATCAACCAATACATCTCTGAGAGATGTTAATTTGATTCTTTTGCACACTCTGTAGACATGAACTTCTCTGAAGTAGTGTACCTGATATGATTCAACGTGGAAAAAAAGGCTATTCCTAATACAGATAATGATTTAAACAATGGGCTCTGCATTGAGATTGATCTGTATTAGTAGTGGACAGTCGGTTGGCAGCTTTGGCATAGTCATGGTTGTACCAGTCTTGATAAGCAACATTCAACAGTGGCTTCTTCATATACTTAAGACTGGTACTTCAGGTACTAGGCTGCAGTGTCTGTCAATTACAACTGATGTTGTTTGTAAGTTAATATACCTCATTCACTTTGCCAATGGGTATGCATTTATTAATGCCCGTATTCAAATTGACACTAGAATCCATTTGTCAGATTGACTCTATATGAGACTGACAACAATCATCATTAAATATTGGAATACAATTTTGCGGTGTTTGATAGCTTTCTGACATATCTGGATAGTAATGTCCTTCCTCAAAGCTTCAACAACAATGAATCAGATGGATCATTCCTTGTTGAACAGCTTTTTCACATTCGAGGTAATGCCTTGAATCTGTCAGTGTAAAACAGCCTGTAAGACTGTTGCTTTCCAGAATACTCCAGGCAGTGGTTCTTTCTCCACACCATATGGACTGAATTGAAATTCGATGTGTTTGCCAGAGATTATGTGTGCCATCTGATCAATCTGGTCTTCAGCCACCATTTTGAGGTAGATAAAGTTTTTGGCTAATATGTCTCAGGGACCAGCTATGTGAATTCCAACTTTCTGCAATTGATGTTAATCATGATGTTCAAATAGCTTTTGAAACAGTTTGCCTCTAACTGGTAGCAACTAATGGATTTGGTCTTGTTGTTGTAAAATTGACATTTGTTGGGTAGTATTTGTCTATTTGAGTGTAGTGTAGCAGGCTGAAATAAGACATACTTGGAATTACCTACATATAGTTACAGTGAACTGTGCAGCTCCACATATATGAACTTCTACTGCAGTATAAATATTGTGAATTATTTGATCGCTGAACTGATTGGATTCTGTTACCAACTGTTCATCCACTTTGGCCTTAGCAGATATCAATATCTTCTATACTCAGCATCCCCTGTCATCTGTTAAAATTGTCTTGGTGTGTCATCATTAGCTTTGAGGGATTGATCAGAGAGATTTTATTGGCTAAACAAGAAGAGAGAATTCTAATAATACGCCCACAATCCCCAATACAACTTCATTCGAGCCTTCGTCTGCTGCAGTTTTCCCTTCATCTGTGGAGCAGACTTCAATTGGAAGAAACTTTGGTACCAGTGTTCCAAACATGAGATGAATATTTTTTCGTGGGTGGTAGCCAATATAAATGGAATTGACCGATAATGACAAGGGCTGTCAGTCAAGATGTTGACGTACTGATGTGAATGATTTGTGAAATCGATTATTGACGTTTCAAGGTCACAGGAATTTATTCAGCCAGTTGAACAATTCCTGAACTTATCCCAGCAACAGCTAATGTCATTCCGTATACTGCCAATGCAGATATAAGTTATACTGATGGTGATGCCATAACAGGTTGTGGATTGGGTAAACACCAACAGTGATGAGTACATCAATGTTAGAGTTATCCAGAAGCTCAGAGTAAACCTGCTGCTCGCTTCAATAATTGAATAGTGCCAATATTGAATGTCCTACTAGTACCCTTGTGGTCATATCTGTCATCAGGCGTGAATAATTTGAGACCTAAGTAACTTTGACTTATTCTGGATAATCCCCAAGTCAGGCAGCCAGAAGAGGGTAATATTGTCTTTGGAATTCTTCAGCAAAGACCCATTCAAAGCTTTGACCAGTTAGATCAAGATTCTTGAGTACAGACAGTACATTGCGAACCACATTTAATCATACTTTGCCATTGGTTTTGACACCAATTGGGGAAGATAGGGTCAACCTAATGAGAATAGAGCTAAGTCTTAAATATATTCCGCACAAAACATGCCGAATATCCCCAATTGTTAAAATCAGTAGCCACCCATGCTGATTGACTGAAGAATTGGTCATTTGAGTCATATCAGATAAACAAAGAACTTGTGCAATCATCGACCTGGCAGGCAACTGATACTGTGTATCCCACCTACACTTGCCTTTTTTCATCTCACTGTAATCTTGACAACACTCAGAGTAAGTATGATAAGATGGTCTCACATGATGGTGTGGCTGAAAGTGATGATCGGCTATGAGAAACTAAATACATTGGAAACTGTCCCTGCCATGAATAGTGTTAACAATGGGTCCGGGTAACCCACCAGCGGTCAAGTTTCAGACTACTGAAATATTTCAGTTCAGTTCCGACCCTGTCTGACACCCGAGCCACTGAGTCTTGGCAGGCCAAACCCGGACCAGTGCTCGTTGACCCATTGGTTTTTCCGGGTTTGGCAAGACCCGTCGGTTTCAATCTCCTGTTCCTGTTTTCGGGTTTTTCTATTTATGGTCGCATTCACATAGCCTATTGCTAATCCTAAAATATTGACATTGGTATGTTCATGTCCTATTCCGATGAATTGGCCATCTTTAAAATCAAAAACAAGTGAGACACGGTCCCTGCCACATCCTGAAAATGAAAGTCAACAGCGAGTCAATGATCTTTGGTCTTGCATCTTGGGTAATCTGAGTGGAAATTGAATGCAGATGTTCATAAACGAGGTATACACTGCATTTATAACCAACAGAGAAAGTGACACACTCCTTGCCCCATTCGGAAAATGAGCGTCAATGGTGCATCAACAATATTTGGCTTTGCATCATGGTTTCTCAGCATGGCGATGGGTCACAGACATTCATAAATAATGTAAAGGCTGCCATTAGAGGCAAACGAGAAAGTGATATGCTCCCTGCCCAATTCTGAAACTGAGCGTCAACACAGCGTCAACGATTTTTAGTCTTGTAAGTAAGGTAATGGATCAGAGCCTTGGCCGTTTTAATGCATACTGAACATATTGGCCTCCTTCATAGGCCACAAAGAAAGCGACACACTCCCTGCCCGAACATGACACTGAGTGTCAATGCAACGTCCACAATTTTTTGCCATCCATCATGGTTATTCGTAGCCGATGCAGCCGTTAATAGCTATATACAAAGTTGTAACCGGGTATATAGGCCAAATCATTCAGGATAACTGAGTCGCAGCTTTGAAAATGAATTAAATTGTAATTGTCCAGGAGGCTGTTGCGGGAACATCGCATGCTTACCAGCCTATAAAGGCTGCCAATCGCCGGTATATAGATGTCTGCAATCATTCGCCAATTAGATCACCTGTGATGGAAGACGAAGAATCATTGTTGCTCCATTGTCGCTCAATGATAAGATGGGGCAGGCAGGGTGTAGCTCTCTCAATTGCCTATAAAGGCAGCCATTACTATGATTATATATAACAACTACTAATTCACTTTTCACTTACCTGACTTACGGGATCAATAATTGCTGATGCTCCATTGAGACCCATTTTGCCACAGAGGTATCCCCAATATCGAACCATTCACTTTGGCATCGTACATCAATAATGGTCATGTGGCAGCCATTCTGTGCTGTTCATGTACGTTCTCCTTTATTACTACATTGTCCTTTAATGATGTATATAAATATACCCTTTAAAATATACTTTAAAGTGTCCACTAATTGTAGCTAACGATAATACTCAAAAATCCCATTCCCTTCAGTCAACTCTTGTCTTCACTATCAGGTTTACTCAATAGGCTGCTGTCCTCTACAAAATAGCTTTCACCTGCATTACCATGCAGCTGAAAGTGTACTAACTTGTGGATGGACCTTCATCAGTCATCAAATGTGGAATAAAATTCTTATCAGGCATGCGATCTTTGGCATATGGATCATGATTGAAAAATCAAGCGCTGGCAAGCGGAGTATGTATATACACATAGCCGGGTGGCACATCTTCTGTTTTGGAGCTTTGAGTTCTCTCACTGTCATCAGGTGGTGCAGGTGGTGTTCAGGGCTCAGGTGGCGCCCGTCATGGTGGTGGTGCACCTGTGCCTTTGTGCCGCCAGGGTGTCTGTGGATTCATTGCTGTGCCATCAAGGAAAGGAAGACAGCCGTATGTTTGATTTTCAAGAACCATTGCTGGGTGTCTTTGCATCACAGCCTTCACCTTGTGATGCCCGGGAAACACAACACCTCGCTTCTTCTCTTCTTGGACTTTGGCTCTTGGTTGCTTGATTAGTTGTTACGTTTCCTCTATTGCGGCACACGAAAACCCTCCTTCTGCTACTTGGGCCATATTCCAGGCAAGACACATGTCGGACCGTTCAAGCCATACCCAATCTCCTTGTCTTGCCATAGTAGTTGACATGCTGACAACCTATAGGAAATTAGTTACTACTTCTAATGTGAGATTTGGCAATTACCTCAACCATATACAACTCCGTAGCGTTCTCTGAGGTCTTTCTAGTCTCTTTTGTGCATTCCTGGGGACAATTATCACGAAATTCGTCTGCGAAAATCCCAGCACTGACAACATGTTATTGATCAACTTCACAGACTATGTGGACACATGCTTTGGTCGACCATGGAGGTTTCCCGTTACAGGTAGTGACAATTTCTTCATATTGCTCTCTACGTACCCCAGTATCTCATTATATTGTTAGTTGACGGTCATCTACATCGATGTGGATTGACTCATATCCGGTTGCATGCTGGTTTGTATTCTTCCTGCTTCCAGCTTTACATCCCGTTTGATAATGTGCGTTCTGGAACATAGTCTCAGTGCCTACAATTGCAGCGTCGCGGTGGACTAACAGGTGTCTGCGTTGCTGCTGAGTCACACCGGGTGGCGTATGAGTTCAAGTGCATGTCGTTCGGCTCGATTCGGCTCCAATCGCATCTGGTTGAATTGTTTCTGGAGCCATGACTTCCATTGGTGAAAAGGTGAGGAAGATGATTACAAAAAGAAGTGGCATGTCCTGAAGATTCTATAGTTAGCTATAAGTCAAAATGGAATGAGTGACAGCCATCTTGCACCTGCAATTCAAGCTGAATCCTGCTGGGTATAGCTGCAGAGGATTCCAATGATCCCAAGATTTGCAGTAAGTCAGTCCAACATTGTTTGTTTGTTTACAGCAATACATCGTGATAAACCACAGCTGGTATCACATGTTTGATACATATGAAAAGGTCATTCTTCGACGAAATGGACGTTTGGTGATATATGTTTCAAGACATCGCCGGGATCTTACATGAATCACACGCTAACCATCAAGTGATAATGTACTGGTGGCATGACTATTCGCAATGAAGTGACGGTCAAAACACTGATTTTGCTTTGTTCAAATTGATCAAACCTACCGACTTTGACATTAATGACGCAGCTTGCCTTCATGTGGTCCATTTCTTGCAACATCCAACTTCTCGCCCAACAATGAGGTAAATACAAGATACAATTGTCAATGCTCCGAAAAAGAACCATTTGCCACTGCTGGCAGGCAAATACGGCAAATCTACGAAGTAATCCATTCGACGACATCATCAAGTGACTAACGGCAAGAGTGGCTTGCACACAGATAGGCTCCGCCCATTGGCAGCATTGCGCAGAATACGATCTAAAAAGAAGCTTTCGGCAGAGAAAAGACAGGAAACACAATTTGTAAGCAATGAAGACACAAAGAAATGGATCGAGGATTATGGGGATCGAGAGACTGCAGTGGCAAGAAAGCGAATGCAAGATGCAGAGACAACGATTATGCAAGAGCAGGAACATATGCGAAAGGTTTAAAAGGTACCATTGAAAACCAGAAAGACTGAAACAACATTTACAGAGATGTTGAATGTTATCGTTGACATTCTGAGCGATCATGCAAGATCTGAAAATAAGGAGGATGGGGAAGACAAGGATGACGATGAAGAAGATATAGAGCTTGGCAAGCTTTGCAAAGATGATGAACCTGGCTGGGTGATAGGCACAATCTGCAAAACGGTATTGCACAGAATGGAGAATGTTCCGCTGAGGCAGATGAGGCTTGACAATCCGACTCAACCGTGACGGGGGATGCGGCCGACTACTTCCATGAGAGAGACATGAAGTCTGTGACGACTGAATTGATGGTTCCGGCAGTTGTGAAGCCCCAAACAGGCACGACTGCAGCCACACTATCACTGACAAGATTGGAAGATCTTATGTAGGCTCTGAATTTTGTTCCCAAACAATCAAAAATGCCACAAGTGACGTCTCGACAAGGAAGTAGTCAAATGAGGCTGGGTTTGGAAAACACTCAGGCAGACAAGCACATAGAATCTCTGATGCCTGAGGTAGTGCCCGATTCTTTACAGATGGAGATTGCAAAGCCAGTTCGACCTTTAAGCTTTTACCCCTGCATATACCGTCCCAAGCTAATTACCATATAGAAATCAGATTTGGACAAAGACATGGTGACAGCTCATGTCACCGGAGTGGTAGATAGCCAATAGGTAATTTCGACGATGTATCTCAAGTGAAATCAATTTGTATCTACTTTGTCCTGTATCAGCTTTTTCTGCATTTCAGTGACCATCTTGTCGGACAGCATTATTTGTCAGTGTATGTACAATGGTTGTAGAGGCCATGCGAATGTTCTAGACTCCAAATCATGTTGATTGATGAACGACGAACTGTATATGACGTTGCTTATTACGGTCAAATGGGAAAGAAAAATCGATATTTGGGACAAACTTTAGTTACAAAAATTAAGTCAGTGATGTCATACGACCCAAGGAAGGCGCGGTCAAAGCACATCTCAAACCTGGATAAATGACAGCCGTCAGGCTGCATTAATCCATTGAGCCAACTACATTACTCTCCACTTAGACCTCCAGCACATGGTCGAGAAATAGAAAATTGGTTATGATTCGTCATGGAAATCGAGGGGAATCAGCTGGATAAGGAATGGTGAGAACGTCAGGCTATGAGTATTTCACACTAGTAAATGGATTCTTATGCTGTAAATTGCCAACCGAAAACACTGACAAGCGATGGACCTATGTCATTTATTATGCAAATGACGTGTATAGTGGTGGCTCAGAAAGTGAGATGTCTGAAAGATCCTGGATTCAGATGACAATACATAGAACCGGTATACTGGCTGGCAATAAAGACTGTATGCATTTTTTGTACAATTGTTGAGCACCCAATGACTATTAGTATCTCTGTAAGGTGCGCTCAAAGGTGAACGTCAACAGAGCCTGAACGATTTATTGTCATACCCATTCAGCAAATACACGGCTGCATAGTCGCATGCATCCAAAGGCAAGTATTGGCTATCATAGAAGGTAACATGGCATGCGACATGCTCCACGCCCCATTATAGCAATGAGTGTCAACGGAGTGTCAACGGTTTCTGGTCTTGCATCCTGGATAATCACTGGGCTGTGCAATGGCATTTAGTCATAATTACAATATTGCCAGCCTTTATGGGCAAATATGCTATAGACGATATCACTACTACCTACTAAAAATGAGCGTCAACGGAGCATCAACGATTTTTGGTCTTGCATCTTGGATACTCCAAGGGCTATGGAATGATGTGAAACCATAATCAAGCGATCAGCCGCCTATGTGCACAGGAATGCTACGAAAGAGATCCCTACTACCTTCTGAACATGAGTGTTAACAGAGCATTAACAATTGTTGGCATTGCATCATGGCAAATCCAGAGGGTTTCGCAGCAACATTAACAAACAATCAAACAATCACCCGCCTTTCTAATGAAAAATATTTGCTACAACATCACTCCTATGTCCGAAAAATTCGAGGCAACGGAGCCTCAACAACATTTGGCCTTGAATCGTGGAAAATGCAAGGGTTGTGCGGCGACATTAAGCCATAATCGAACTATCGGCGGCCTTGCTAGGTGTAAATGTTTGCAACAACATTGCTACAATGTCCTAACAATGATCGTCAACCGAGCATCAACAACTTCTGGCCTTGCATGTTGGAAAATCGAGGGGCTGTGGGACTACATTGATTCATAATCGAGCTATGGGCTGCCTTTCAAGAGAAAAATGCGTATGACAAGATCATAACCATGTCCCAAAATAAGCGTCAATGGAACGTCAAAGAAGCGTCAATGCAGCATCAATGATGTTCGATCTTGCAGTCTGGATAATCTAACGGCAATGGAATTCAGATAACCCGCAAGGAACCTATCGGCAGACAGCATTGGCAACAATGCATGTGATGATATCGTGTCTGCCTTCTACAAGTGAGCGCTCATTGAGCATAAACCATTTTGTGGAGGCTCAGAACGCTACACAGCAATGAACTGCATTGTACCAGTTCCAATTTGAGTTTTACACAGTGAGTCATTTCAATCATCTTTGTATACAACTTCACCAGTATCCCTGCAATGTCTTACAGATTAGATCTTTTGCTATAAGCTATGGAGTCGATATTTAAGAACCCGCAATCTGCTTTACTGTATCGTTGCTTTCGGCCAGCTCATGAGTCAGATTACCCAGATTTCTAATTCCTACCGCCATGTCAGGTTGAAAAGCTTTGAACACCTCGTTGCTGGAGGTGATAGTGACTTCAAAACACGAAGGTGTCTTTATTTGTGATTTGAGTGACGTTACTTTGAAAATCATCTTCGATACTTGGTGGGGTTCAATGAATGTAGGCTCGACATGGCCTATTGCTTGCCATAATTCTAGACATTCGCCTTCGTGGCAATTCTATTCACATTGCGCAATTGAGGAGACCAGCAGCCCTGGTATCATATGTCTCGTATGTCATCAAATTCTTCGCCATCCATCAGACGCTGAAACCAGCTCAATGAGGAAACACTTGCTGGAAAAAGCTCACCGCGCAATGTTCAATGAATTAACAGAGTCAGAGGTTCCTGAATTGAGTAGTTGGAAAGTCGATGAAACAGCTTTGGCAATCCTGAAGATGTAAGGAAGTCCAGGAATCCCAATAGTATGATCGCAGGGGCAAATCATTTTTAACATCCAGGTTAATCCATATTGACGGAAATGACAGATAAAATGTTCCAAACTGGCAGCTAAGGAGTTTGAAACATCCGAATTTCACCAATACATGTGGAATCGCTACCTCATGCTAGGATTTGTTTCGGCTTACATTATTATGCAATGCAATATCAAATCTGGAGCTACAACGGACATATAAGAAATTGTGCGATGAACTTGTGCTGCCATCCCCCACGACCCTGAGTAACATGTGCCGGAGGGAAAATGCACTGGCTGTGGATGCAATTACGAAGCAATTGCTGTCACAAGAGAAAGTTAGTTCAGCTTTGGACGGATGAACATCAAAGAACAAACTAGCAATAACGTTAGTCATTGTGTATTAAATTGATCGAAATCGGGCATTACATCAAGTTCCACTGGCTTTCGATGAGGTTGATCACCAGTTCTTTTCCTCTTTCAAATGCTAATTACAGATGATAGGTTGAGGCCTGGCATTCTGGGGCAAGACTAGCCATACATTTGAAGGACATGCTTGTTCGTTTTGAGCTTACTGATGGCCGTTTGCTTGGTATTATGAATCATAATGCTTCCCCAGATTATTTGATGACACGCAAGTTGCAATCAACACTTGAGGCCTCTGGACTCGAGTGGGCTGCATTGAGGAACCATATACCATCCATGCTGCACATCATACAGCTCGCTTTAGGTGCATTCATGAGCAGTCTCAGTGTAACACGCTGCACCAAGTATTGGGAAGCCCATGAGCTGAATTAGCAATTTGGAGAGAATCAAAACATAGACATCGGGAAGAGTCAAAGACCTTGAAAACAAGGCAATGCTAAAATCAATAAGGTGTCGGCTATGAGAACAGGTTTCGCAAAGACAATTGAGAAAGTACCTGTTTCATGACATTTTCAAAGTCCTGAAACAGACCATCATATAGCAGAGAATACATGCGATATTGATTACACTGATACCTGGTCACTGAAACGAGTTCATTGGCTGTCGAAAAGCCAAAGTCTGCATTGCGGTAGTTCCTATTATGGAGGTGAAGACACGTTGGAACTCAACACTGGAGTTGGTCAAGTGTGTCTACCGCTTACAGGAATTCACGCACTAGTGGCTCCATAATTCAAAATACAGTGATTACCGGCCGCTTCTCACAACTCAAGATAAATGAACCATTGTGAAGTATGACATGGCAGTATTGAGGCCATTTCGATATTGGACCCTGTGGATGTCGAGGTGGTCAACAGTCACATTGTATCACGTTATCACAGTGTATAATGACATGTTCAATCCTATGGATGGCGTGATGCGAGCTTTGGGTAAGAAGAAGACACAATGTAAGGAGGACTTGTACTTTGCGGTGAAGTTAGGTCGACTGAAGCTGTCAATATACTATGCTGAAGGGACGCCAATGACGGGCATGCTTCTTATTTCCGCACACATCCTCGATAGTTTCAGGAAGTTGCGGTTGTTTAGGAAGTGGGACAAGGGAATGGCAATTAATCCTTAGGATGAGACATACTATAGTACCCAATACCAAGAGGCCTTACTGAAGTATATGGAGAATGAATACTGTGCCAAACATCGATGTATGCCAGTCAATATACTCGAAAGCTTACCGACCCGCAAGTTCATCCTCTCTGCAACAGCTTCAGGATCCTGTCAATCATCCATTGATCCATATGATTTGTTCAGCGACGAAGAAGAATCCATAACACCTAACAATGTGGCTGAGACAACACCAGAATGAAGGGATTGCGCATTATGCTTATTCATATCCGCCAGCATTTATTTGAATTTGCCACCGGAAGCACTAAAGAACAGGGGGCAAATTGATCCAAATCTCAATGATTACCACTCTGAACCAATGGTGATTAGCAGTACATTTAAGATACCAGACATAATCAACTGGAGGCATCAACAGGAGAAAACGCACTCACAGTTCACCGATCTCTTGAATGTGGCGCACAACATATTCTCTATCATACCACCTGCTGTCAGAGGGGAGGATCGTTTTTCCCTTGCCCGAGATGTTATCAGTTGGAGGCAGTCAAAAACCAAAGGTGAGACCATTCGCAAAAAGTTGTTGTAAGGCAGTTTGCTCGAGCCACCAGTGCGATGATGGCAGGCACTGACCCAGAAATGGATACGCTGAACACAGAAAACAACTTGGAAATGAAGATAAAGGTCCAGAAAAGGAAATTGCACACCATAGCCAAGGTCCACGACTTTTTGGAGATGTGGCAGGGCAGCCAAAACCTACATGCTACCCAGAAGGAACCTCGCGCTCAAAACATGCAGATGACAGCCATGTGGTACATTTCGGACACGGAAGAGTTTCGTCAAATCATCCTGGTCACTCTTTCAACATAATGGTGCAGCTGCATTTACATTGTCACAAAGATCTCCTTTGCCACCACCTTTGTCTGCAAAGGACCTCTCTGCAGAGCAAACTCAAATATTAAATGTCTACCAAATCCGAAGAATCAACCATCATCCAGTCGAAAGTGATGAGGATAGCGCACCTGCAAGGGTTTCGGACACTAAAGATTGGCTTAACTGGAATGGGGACTTAGATAATTGAAATGACAGCAAAGACGATTGTGCTGCGGACATTGAATCTGCTATAGAGCAAGCCAATACCATCGAGGATCTGGAATTATCCAAGCAGCGGAATATGAGCGCCACATCAAATGTTCTTGGATTGATTCGGCCTATACGGGAGTCAAACAGTCAGGCTGAAAAGATGTTAGTCACGGTCAATGCAATTGAAAGGAGGAGGAATCAGTGAAGGAAGAAAAATTAGTACAGAATGCGTCAATGTTTCACCAGCGTCTTTATGTATGCTGACCGAGAGTTTTAGTTAGAGATATATCATGGGCACATGGTGAGCAGTAGCTTGTGCCTATTGGTTGATAAACAGATGTATAGTATGCACCATGAAGCTTTTGCCAAGATACATAAATTTTAGTCACGTTAAAGCGAACAGTGCAAGAATCTTACTACACTCGGCTTTGCCACAGGGCCAAGTCTCAATCTGTCAGAAAGTGTACCAATAGGTTCAAATTATGATCAAAACAATTATCGATGGCAGATGATATTAAAGAAACAATAAATACAAATGAGTGTCAACAGCATGTCAACGATTTGTGGTGATGTCAGTACGATAATTAATCCGTGATTTGGTCTCTGTTATGCATAACTGATGTATTCGCAGTGTTTATAGGCAAAAGAGTCAATAATATGGGCACCGCGCCATTTTATGAATGAGCTTCAAAGCAGTGTCAATGATTTTTAGCTTCGCATCATGAATAATTTATATTCTGATTGGTTGCAGACATCTGTTTATCAAACATTGGCAGCCTTTACTGCGAAAAACTACAGCGACATGCTCCCTGCCACATCATAAGTATGGGTGTCAATGGAGCGTCAAAGACTTTTAGCTTTGCAACTTGGGTAATTTGTATTCTGATTGGTTGCAGATATCCATTCATCGAATATTGGCAGCCATTACTGGTACAAAGTACAGCGACATGCTCCCAGCCGGATCCTCAAAATGAGCAGCAACCAAGAGTGAACCATTTTCAACTGCACATCTTGGGTAATTTATCTTCCGATTGGTTGCAGACATCCATTTATCAAATATTGGCAGCCTTTACTGGCAAAAAGAACAGCAACATGCTTACTGCCGTATCCTGAAGATGAGTGTCAACCGAGTGTCAACAGTTTTGGTTGTTGCATATGTTCTAATCAAGGCATCCCGCAGATCTTCGTGTTCACAACAGAATTATTGACTGCCTTAATAGGCAAAAATACAATAGATCAAACATAAAACACCAATTCCAAATTAATCTATAGTCCAAGCTGCAAAGCATGCGAAAACATATTCTTCATTGTTGGAAATGCGATTTTGATAAGATACTATGAACAAATTCCACATAGAAGAGCCTGATATGAATCTATGGATGCACCCGCTGGGCGAACTGCTAACAACCCGCACAATTCACACAGGTTTCGAGTTTACAATCGAACCGTACCCGAGTTAACCGTCCCGGTTGATTGATAACCTGGGCCGGCAGTTTCGCAACAGTTTAGTTTGGACCCGGACTCTGACCAGAAGTGACAGTCCGGAACCATTGCTAACACTACTGATGTGAAATGGTTGGCTGGAGTCTGACACTCGTCTAGTGACATTGATTCAATGCAATGTATTTCATACAATAGTGAAATGTAAATCAGTCAGGAAGCAACAACCAAACCTCCCAGACACTCCGGTTGACCGTACCGGTGTCTTTAAATACCTCCAGACGCTTCCAGGCCCCTCTGGAGCTAAGCACAGTACTCTCAGACTCTACAACAGCAATCTCAGGTGCTTCTGACAGCACCTCCAGTAATGGAAGTGCATTCAGGATGCACCTTCTAGGATAGTCATATTTGAAGTGGTTGAAACTGCTGCTGAGGTCTCCAGATGACTTTGAGAGCAGCTGAGACCTCTATGCTGCTCTATGGGAGACCTAGTGGCGGATTTTTACAGCAGTGGTTCTGAGCCTTCCGTAGCCACAAGGTATTTTGTCTATCATCTTCATCTGTATTACAGTTATAAGATTTACTCCATTCTATTTTGTTATGTAATATCTATCTAACAGACTCTATGCAAATACATATGTTCAATCTGCCAGCAGTCAGTACTCAGGAGCACTCGGAGGACCTGGGGACGCCAACTGAGTGCATGTTGGAATGTACCTGGCTGTCTTAGTGCCAACAAAATGTATTTCTCTCCACCGCCACGAATTAAGATGAATGGGGAAGGCCAGTGGGGGGCATTTGAATATATGGGGATAACAGTGAAGAACTTATCTCAACAAGTGTTCATAGATTCATGCAACTTGTATGGTTCCTAACACACTCTTGCCAAGCCTTGCTAGATCAATGAGATTTGTATGGTTCCACACAGCCAGATACCCCTTCATATCCGCTCCCCCCTCTTCCAACATCAGCAATATGAATTCTAGTTACTGTGAGCCTCCAGGAGTGTGAGAGAGGAGGCGCAGTGAAGACATAAAATCGTCATTTTCTGGAGAGAACCAAACCCTAGGACAATATCACGGCCGGAAATTGCAGTAACTGGGAGGTCTATTGACAGGTACGGGAGCAACATGGGAGTGGTTGTGAAAATTTTGGAAGTACATGGGACTGGCAGCCAACCAATGCGGGAATTCCAACCTAACATTGAAATATGCCTGAATGTTATGTATATTCACTCGAAGGACTGCAGGCATTATGTGAGATTCTCCGGATGTACACGAGCAATAAAAATACCCACAATGCATGATGCATAAATTATTATTTGTTATCAACTTCTAAATCATTCTATAGTACCTGACATCTCATCAATATTCGATTCTTTGTATCGCTACACTAAGGAGAACCAAAGATAATGGCAGGTGATTCAAAAATGAAATTAAACAAAACTGAAACAATAACCTGACTAAGCAATCCAAATGATATCAATTGAACATAGCCTCAATGTCATCCACCAAATCTCCCCTCTCAGTGGGGCCGACAAACGCATGAACACACAATTCATCAATGGCACTAAGAAGCTGGAGGCGCTGATTGTATTTCCGAATGATTTGGGCCAGGCGAGTGGGTGAAATTCAATTCTAATGTCATTTGGCTAGATTTGGGATATCTAAAAGGCTGCAATTGAGGTTAGCTTGCAGTGAATCAAAATGGATTTTGAAACGCAATTTGATTAATTCGGGGGAAAAAGAGGTGGGCCAACAGGACAGAAGGAGTTCCTGACATGTTGTGCGAGGTGGGCAAGAGGAGTGCTGATGGTCATAGGGGAGAGCAGAATGACATTGAGGGGTGCAAATCCAGCCTGAGGAGTGCCGATGGGAATTGAGAAGTGCATATCCAGTGGAGCAGCGCTTCCATCCTGGGCAGCACCAAACGAGGACGGAGGCAAAGTGACTCAAATTAAATAGTGATGCTCCTTCTCGAGATTGAGGATGGGTTTGAGGAGCTCCCGTCTCACAGGAGGAGCGTGGACAGAAACGGCAGCATACCGTACGGAATGAAATATCGAAGCCCCAATCCAGACTGAGGACCAACAACTGGGATTGAGGAGCACCCATTCCAGAGCGAGAGCGCAGACAGAAAAGGAAGTATGGAGCGCTGAATCACATATCGAAGAGCCAATCCAGACTGAGAAGCAGCGAAGGGGATCGTGGAGTGCCGATTGCTAGCAGAGGAGCACCAATATTGGGTGGGAGAGGGGGGGGGTATGAAGCAGCCCGACACTGTTGTAATCGATGAGTGTAATGGCTTCTGCAGGAATTCAATCTATCACCGTGAAAGGGCAAAATTCACCTAGATATTCATCTTGAGAAAACATAACTATAGCCATGTTTCCAGTGGCATACCCAGGCAGCACACAATGAATAGCGGTGGCGACAAGCGCCATTGTCTGAGGTGTAAGCACTTGCAAGGACTGAAATGTGGTTGGTTGTCGCACCACGCAATTGGCAGTGAAGAAAAACTGATTGTAGATTAAGCACGCACTTCCATCCGCGGGAACAATGATGTCTTATCATCTATCACCTTCGAGAGATAGGCATCATCATACAGGAACTTCTTAACCTGGATTTGCAGCTCATGCTCTGATCCTAAATCCAACTGGTAACTATGTGAAATAGTATGACTAGCTCCATCTGCCAAACACCCTTGAATGGTACTAATCTTTAGTTTTAACTAGGTATATTTTTCAGGTTCAGTATCATCATATGTTCAATCGAGATGCTGAAAACAGAATATTCACATACAGCATGTTGGGTTTGTGGATCGATTGCAAGAAATGAACCTCTGGGCAATTGACAGACTGATGGCGCAACTACAGGAGCACCTGCTAATGCCCGCTGACAATCATGGGCTTCAATGGTGACTTTCCAAGCTTCGTCAACCTTTGAGTACTTCTCATCAAATGTTATTGACCAGGGTTACTGTAAGCAATGGGTCCCAGTAACCAGCCAGTGGTCCAGATTTGGAATGGAAAAATGGTTCGGTTTGGTTCCAGACCTGGCCAAATACCCCACCCGCATTGTCTTGGCGGGTTAGGTTTCCAGACCTGACTTAAACCCAGGATTTTTTGGCTGGGTTCAACCCAAACCGCAGTTCCATATTATGGTTCCTGCCTCATTCACTCCAATTAAGTAATTCAGTTCTGATCGTATCAGGACATGATGAATACGTAGAGGGTACATTTGTAGCCGCTCCTTCACCTCCCGCTTTTTGATTTGCGATTGGACCAATATTCTTTCAATCACTGCCAAATAACATCGTAGTTGAAGCAAAGTTCACGGGTTTTCGATAGCGACTCAAAGAATATTGGTCTGGTACCAAATCTGACAGCGGGAGGTGAAAGAGCGGCCGAAGCTGCACAATCTACATATTCATCACGTCATGATACAATCATAACACAGATACTTAATTGGACCCAAAATTGAGAACTTCAGATGCCGGGATTTTGGTGGTAAAACCAGTCCTTTTCCAATGGTCCGGGTTTTTCGTATGGTAAGAACTGTTGCCACGGTCCGGTTTTGGGTGAAACCGGAACCGGAACTGACCCGGGAATTTGGATCTGTTGCTGACACTAGCCAGGGTGTCTTTGTAAATACTATTGCCTCTATGAAACGTTTCACTACATCAAATGTCGCATTTTGGTGTGTAGGAACATTGTAATCTCCACCATGCTATGGTTGAGGAACATTCTGGTATCCATCTGCCTTGGGAAGCAGGAGCGTTAATACAATGTCAGACTCACATAATATGTTGATAGTTGGCTTTTGGCATTTGAGCAATGGTGGAGCATTGGACCCGACTGGATGTCATAGATTTAGAAGTGAATTGTGGGCAATGACAGTCTCGGCAGAGTTCCGTTTGTTTCGCAGTGGAACCCTTGTACTTTGAATTGTCTCATCATGGCGTGCATGGTCTAGATGTAGAACCTCCTGCCGGTTGTCCAAATCGTCTTCTTCGATATCAGTTACAATCAGGCCTCTCCAGGGTCATCACTTCCTTTGTTGCTGATCTCCCGAATGGTATCGTCATTATCCTGCTTGATCAGGATCATGGCCTGGACATTAGATATCTCCAATACTATAGTTGATAGCTGGGTTGGAACATCATTCGTTTGATTGGCAATGAAGATTGGCTCTCTTTTTGAATGCACGTGCAGATGCTATCACATGTTGTGCTTGTTGATTCTCCGGTGAATAGCGATTCCTCATGTTGTTGGCCGCAGGTTACATGTTCGTTGAAGTGAAGTTGGGAATGTAGAGAAAAGTATATCAGGGTAAATAAAGTACAAAGTTTGATAAAATAACGGGAAAACAGGGCAACAAAGTAACATGTGGTCGAGGAGGATGCAATTCGATGCATGGCTGGATGAATTAACGTATGGCCAAGGAGGATACAATTCGAAGCATGTCTAGAAAGAGCGCAGAAGACAGGTCAGTGGTTCATATATACATTATTGATGCTAGTTCATTGTTGTCATTTAAAAAGCATCCAGTGCACCACATTAGATAGATTCTTCATGGCCCAAATTTCCAAATGTTAGCACTCATATCCAAGTATACTATCGATGCAAGAATTGGAGGTTAGTTTAATCCAACATACCTAGTATTAACCAAAATACACCTGAAGGAGTCGAGACGTTGACGTGGTTGTATTGCTAACTAACTTTGAGGACCAGACATATCGAATACTGAGAAATAGGTTGATCACAATCGCCCCTGCATCTGACTCCACCGAAGGTTGTTCAATATACCTCTGGTTCAACCATATCAGTGGTGACTGCATGGCACAGAATCATCGGTGTATTGAAGAAATTTGCAGATCCTGGACCGAGGATAGAGTTGGGACCTTGGTCAGTAGCAACAGATGAAGTTACATAGGTTCAAACTGTGGTTTTTGCTAATATTGCATAATTATGAATATCCGAATATGGTATACCAGTCGGAAGCCCACCCTATTCTCATCAAATTCTGTTGTTTTAGGATTCTGCAGTTAAGTTAGTGGTCGATTAGGCAATGTTGTGTGCAGAGCGTCATTGTCAGCAGTCTACGTCTGCTGAATCACAATATGTATGCAGGCAGTGTAAGAGAAGACGGAGAATTTGTGGTTACAAAGAAGATATTCAGCAGAGAGAGAGAACAGTAATGGTGCGATGAAGATTCACAGGTAATCTAATTGGTTGCAGTTGTCCTCAATGCCAAGATTGCTTGCGAATGGGTTCAAAATAGTCGCTCACATTAAGATGTTGCGCATAATATCTTGTTAACACCGCATCATATAATCACAAACTCATTATCAGTCTCAATGCTACAGTGTTGACTTAACATCAATATTGGGGTTCAAACCAGTGCATAAGAACTATATGAATGTGTCATGATACTTCATCTGACAGCGGAAAGACAAATAACAGCATGCAGTTCCGGCCAATTGAGGTGCAGCTAGCATTGAGTCGGCATGCAGGATTCAATCTAATTCAATGGCTGGGATTGTAGGCTCCCCTTACTTTGACAATTACTTGTACTCTCAGAAACTGCCTTTTCTTAACTCCAGCTTTCATCACAAGTTCTTCTTCATGCACTCTTGGGATTGGACATTGGCATATCATGTATTGTCTCTTTATAATATGTCACCAACTTCAGGTGTTCAACCTATGTGGTGGGTCGGAGCTTGCCGGTCACCGATTGAGACGCTGAACAGAGACTGGCATTCAGTTATCCATTGAGCGGTGGAGCGGACAGTGGGATCCAGATTCTATCTCTTCCAGCTCTCTTGATGCAAGTCATTTGACATAATGTATTTTAAGATACCGTTTTTGGTGGCCCAAATATACAACTTAGTTGAAATGTAGTTCTGTCTGCAGTAGAAGGGTTCTAAATTTACGCTTATTTGAGGAATTGTGAATTACAAGTGAACAGGAGTTGCCAGTCATCTACAGTATTGCTAAGCAGAAACTGTCTTTTGATCTTCACTCTCCCAAGCTGCAGCAAGATTATGGAGCTCAGACAACAGTAGCTATTGTGGGATCTTGGAAATGGAAGGTCCGAAAATACATCATAGTTAAAATCCAGTTATGGGTAGTTACTGATCGCCAACAGCTGGGCATCAATGGTAAGCGTGTGGTGGACATCTTCCTCGAAAGGATAAGTTGTCATGAAGTGTAACAGTTTTGGCATTTACGTGGCGGCCTTCATATACCAATCAAGCATAGATTCAGATATCAGCTGAGGCCGAGCATGATGTGCTGTGCCTGAACCTAAATGTTGAGTGTCTGAAAGATGACACTGAGTGAGTGCTGGCAGCCACAGATTCAAAGCGTTCAGGAAGAAAGAAAATATGCTTGGAATGGAGCAAAATGAATCATTCAAGGGTGATGCGAAGTGGGTATACACGGTTCAGAGACGTGCTTGGAGTAAGATAATATGATAATTATAAGTGGCCGCTTAGCAAAATTGGACAGTAAATTGAATATACGTGCCGTGTCACATCTGAGACCATAAAACTCAAGAGGATAGTGCATTTAAAGCATCGCTGAAACTCATTCGTGAGCGAAGAGATACTTGGCTGTATTCTTTGTGTATGTCAGGAAGACACGAGCCATGCTTTAGGATACAATATATCAACTCAATATCGCTTAGACAGTCTTTCTATCCCTGTTTATTTAGAGATATACTGAACAGGATTTAGCTCATGAGAGTCGAGAAGTTGACAGTAATTCTCTTTTGCAATTGACTCTGAATTATGGAATATTATTGACTCAGTGAATATCCTGAATTCGATCATGACTCTAGTATCCAGTGTGCCTGAAATAGACAAGCAACAAACAATTGCAATCAAACTTGTAGGTTCAGGGTAAACTCAAAATACAGATCTCAGTTCCAGATTTCCGTATCTCCATTACACACGGACAATGTAGGATCAAAATGCAAAGTGACTGCTGCTTCAATAGATTCTGACCACAGAATATACAGCACCGCAGAGTTTCACTTAGTCCAGCATTAAACTGTCCCACCTGCTTTTTATCAAATATTTGTTCATCCAAATAAAGCTATCATTCAGATTCACTTTCCCATTGATATCATCTCACATTCATCACTATAATCAACTAACACACATTGGAATCAAACTCTAACCAATACTGCTCGACACCTCAATTGCTCCTTATTCTCCATCCCATTTGCCAATTTTGCATCAGTTGGTGAGATTGTGTTTGTTGAATGTTTTGACAGGTGTACCTTGATTTCACTGCCCTGGTAATTATGGTTCATTCTGACCATCTGACAGCACGAAGTTGCAATGCTCCGTGAGCCAGTTCATATGATTCTGATGACACTCCAGAACGCAGTATATCATCATGGTCATGATGTTTGGTCAGCTCATCATACCATACAGGACTCTCATATGAGCCACACCAGAGAGCTGGTGGAGATTGCTCGCTCTGTTATTATAACCATTGGGTCCGGTATTCAACAGCCATGTGTGTGGTACTCCGTTTTGCCCCAGTCGGACAACCAGTGGAAATGCCTGGCACTGGTTATTCAATACCCAGAGCTTGTGAGTTATTACCACATGGTTTGCTGCAGTGACATTGAGGCCTATCCCATCCACATTAGGTGTAGTTACAAACACAGAGGGGTTTAGCGAATCTTGGAATTTGAGCTGCATTTCTGTGCGTTCATTGTGGCCCATTTATGCATACAGGTGGAAAATATTGAATTGATCCACAAACAGCTTTGTGAGCCACCACTTCAAATGGTGAACTTGACCTGACAAAGAACAAATTAGCAAGATCTGTTGAGGAGGAGGTGCACGGGGCAAGGAGATTATATTACTTTCAGTTGCATGCAGAAGCGCCGAATTTGAGGCTTTGTCTTTGTCAGGATCCGAATACTCAGCAGGTTTGGTGAAAAGCATTTACATCAATGTGTCAATCCGCCATTGGAAAATTGGAGATTCCACTTAAATATCAAGTGGTCATTTATTATACCAATGTCTTGAAACATCATTTTGATCCTCGATGTCTTCCAATACCAATCAGCAGCATACCAGCCACCATCCATGTACCATCCATGCTCCTGGAGAAAACCGTGAAGTGTATCTCCCCACAAGGGTCTTTAGATGGGATTGCTCTTTCTCAGTCCATTTCTGATCAAAAAGTTGTGCATTCTCCATCGGTATCCGAACAAGTGGTTTCCTATTAGCCAGGTTCAAATCTGACCACCTCCTGATTATGCAGGGCTTGGGAATTTGGAACATCTGGTGTACCACATCCTGTTGGGCGTCATGGTCTACAGTCCGGATAGTATGCCATCAGCAACAACCCTAGTTTCCGTCTGAAACACCGGGGGGTTCCGGACGGCTCTGATGGTGCAGGCGGAACCTCGTACCCTCTGATGGAGAATCAGACGCGACCCGTAGCCCAAGCGGCGGGTCGCATTTCATACCTCTCTTGCGGCGGCGATTCTACCATGCCTCTTATTCTTGCAACGCATCGCGTTTTATATTACGCTTGCCGCTCCGGCGTCAGGCTTCCTTCGCTTTGCGTCCAGAATGCGGTGACATATACGCACCATCAGAACGACACGTATGTTACACTCTTCGCAGGGGTTGCAGTTATGCAGTAGCCGTTTACACAACGCCTGGCGATGTTTATGCCTTTCTTCGGCCGATAGCCACATGCCGCACTC